>PJTQ01000007.1_pt1 | contig 581846 bp, 522 predicted proteins | sample 1512231 | NCBI WGS metagenome assembly PJTQ01 (sample SAMN08177688, study PRJNA422409) | Soil metagenome, whole genome shotgun sequencing project. | isolation source: Soil (3) enriched on wood chips | place: USA: Madison | collected 2015-01-15 | reverse complement strand
TAAAGCATGCCGCCAGCGTTCAATCTGAGCCAGGATCAAACTCTTCAGTTCAATCTCTGTTTGTTGACACTTTCGTGTCATCCGCTATTTCTAGCGGAGTCGCTCACTCAAGATACTGACCGTTATCTCATTGCTGAGACAACGCTAAATACTTTTGTGAACATTTGATAATTTAAGTAATCACTGACCGAAGTCAGCGGCACCTTCATCAAACGCCCACACTTATCGACTGTTGATTGTTAAAGAACTTTGTTCTGTACCACCTTGCTGCACCGTACGAAGCGTTGTGTTCGTCAGCAGCAGAGAAGCGAGATTATGCGGTGTTTTGCGTTTATCGTCAAGCCCCTCTTTTTTCTTTCGCTGTCGTTTCGTTTTGCGAATCGAAGCAGCTCCGGAAGACACGAATCATAGCAAAGCCGGCGGCCGTCGCGCAAGTAGGCAGTGTGAGTTTTTGAGACATTTCAGCCTGCCTTAAGCCGCCATTTCTTGCACGCCTTATTCACGCAGGCTCATCGTTGCGTAATTCGGATCGGCCTTGATCTTCTCCTGCGTGAACGGCAGCACCGGCCACTCCTTGCGCGAGTACACCTGGGTCTGGTCCGCATACCAGGGCGACTTGGGATCGGTCGACTGGCCATAGGTCAGCATCGCTTGCGCCACCGGCCCCTGCTCGTCGAAGCCGACGGTCTGGATATAGCTCTGTCCCCAGTGGGCGCCGACATAACCGTTGGCGGTGAGGCCGGTGCGCATCGTCAGGGAACTGTAGGTGCCCTCCTGGTTGCCGTTCCCGCCATGCAGCGCAATACGCACGCCATTGCGCGGCTCGACCTGAACATCCCCCAGGCGCGCGTCGAGCGGGATGCCGAGCGACTGCAGCTTCACGGCCGCGTCCCGCAGCGCCGCCAGCATGGCCGGCATCGCCGCCGGCGCCACGCCATTGGGCGTGTTCACCGGATCGGCCGGATTGAAGGGATTCGCCCACTTGTTCGGAATGCTCGACGCCACGCTCCAGAATTCGCGGAACAGCACCGCGCCGCGGCTGTCCACATTGGCGCGGCGGTCCCACGCCTGGAGCACGTTGCAGGCCTGGCGCGACAGCTCATTGCTCAGGGCCGCGCAGGCGGTCAGCAGTTCGGGCAGCACCAGCTCGGCCGCGTACACGCGGTTCGAGAAGGCCAGCGCCTGCATGTCGGCCAGGGTCAGCTTGCTACGCTGCGCCAGCAGGTCTTCCATCTGGCGGAAGCCGATGCGGGTGCGCAGGGTCTGCTCGACACCGGTGCGTCCATACAGCGGCGAGAAGCCCAGCGGCGCCGGGCCCGTCAACAGCGCTTTCGGGTTGGTCAGCCAATAGCTGTCGTTCGAATTGCCGACGTAGTCGGTACGCATCATCCACGGCGCCTTCGCCGGCGCGTAGATGCCCGGCGGCGCGCCGGCATCCTGTCCCCAGCCGCAGGCACTCCTCGAACCGTCGAACAGCAGCGCCGCCTGCAGCAGCAGGCAGCCGTTCACGAACTTGTCCGCGTTCATGTGCGGCACCACGCTGGCGTCTGCATACAGCGCATTGCCTTCGCGGTCGGCCGCGACCGTGTTCACCCAGGGCAGGCCCACCACCTTGTCGAGCGAATCCTTCAGCGCGCGCACGCTGCCGGCCGTGCCGATGCCCAGCCACTGCTCGAGCATGCGGGTGTTGTAGCGATTCGGGTCGGCCAGGACGTAGGCGGCGCCGGCGGTCCAGGTCATGCCTGCGGCCGGCCGCACAATGACGGCCCCCTGGTGGCTGAAGTAAAAGGTCTTGCTGCGCCGGCCCACCAGCCCGTCCGGCAGCAGCGCGTCGACGGTGACCGTCTTCGACGTCATCTTGCGGCGCTCACCGTCATATAGATAGGTGGTGCCGGTCGGGTCGGTCGGATCCAGCGCCAGCCGGAAGGTGGTGAAGTGATAGGCGAAGGTGACGGTGTGGCTCCAGGCGACATCCTTGTTGAAGCCGATGACCACTGCCGGCACCCCGCCGATGATCACGCCCATCGCGTCGTAGCGCCCCGGCACGGTCAGGTGGGCCTGGTAGAAGCGGTCGGCGGTGGTCCAGGGATAGTGCGGATTCCCGAGCAGCAGGCCGCGCCCGTTCGCCGACAGATCCTTGCCGACGCCCAGCGCGTTGCTGCCGAAACCCTGGCGATTGAGCTTGTCGAGCTGGGCCACCAGGGTGGACGCGTCGATCTTGCGCGGCGCCGCCTTGGCCAGGCTGACCGTGGCGCCCGGGACGCGGCCTGCGGCGACGAAGTCGCGGGCGAAGGCCTGGCCGGAGGCATGCAGCGCCTTTTCCGCCACCACCAGGTACATGTCGTCGAGCGTGATCGGGCGCACCCACTTGGCGTCCGAGCAGGCCGCGGGCAGCTTGCCGGCGTAATCCTTCAGGTAGCGGTTGTAGCCTTCGACGAAACCTTCGAGCAGCTGGCGCGGTTCGGCCGTGCCGGCGGCATAGTTGGCGCGCAGCTGTTCGATGTCGAGGTAGCCCTTGAAGAAGAAGTCGCTCTCTTCGTTGTTCAGGTCCATGAAGCCGCTGCCGCCGCCGTACTCGTCGCCGGTGCGCTGGCGCGGCCGCGCCTCGCCGCCGAAGAACAGCGAACGCTCGCCGCGCACGGTCAGCACCGAGTCGGCGAACATGCAGACGTTGTCCTGGGCGTAGGCATAGGCCAGCCCGTAGGCCAGGCTGCGGTAATCCTCGGCGCGCACGTGCGGTATGCCGTGCGTGGTGCGCGCGACCTCGACCTGGATGCGCGCGGCAGTCTGCGGCGGCGGCGGCGGGGCTGCAACATCGTCCTTGTCGCTGCTGCAGGCGCCCAGCGCCAGCATGGCGGCCAGCGCCGCGGCCAGCAGGCGGGTGCGGGGAAAGACAGGGCTTGGCATGGGGAACTTTCTGCGGCCAGCGGCACGCGGCAGAGAATGTTAAAATCGCACAGTTGAACTCTAAACAATCTTTTGCACCATGCCTACTGGCGGAAGTGATGGGTTCACACAGAGCAGGTAGACAATGGCGCACGTTAGAAACGATGTGTTGTTATTTCGTGAATGTTTCTTCTTATGCGAGATAGCGAACAGTGCGCAAGATGCCAAAAGGTAATACTTCGCCCTGTAACTCCCCGAGAGCCGAGGCCTTCGAGGCCCTGGTAACAGACTAATGTTTTAATTGACGAAAAGCAGAACAATGAAAGCATCCAACAAACTCGCCGCACTGATCGCACTGGCCTGCGCAACCATGGTGAACGCCCACGCGGCACCGCAAGAGGCAGCTTCCCAGCAGTCCGCGCAAGCTGATTCGGCCTACGTGAATCCAGATTGGGCCAACAGCGCCTGGTACGCAGGCGTGGGCGCTGGACGCTCGCGCGCCGACATCGACCAGAGCGCGCTGCAGCGCACCCTGAACTCGAACGGCTCGACCCTGAGCAGCTTCAACACCGATGACCGCGACGTCACCTGGAAGCTGTTCGTCGGCAAGCAGCTGAACCGCTACTTCGCCATCGAAGCCGGCTACTTCGAACTGGAAAACTTCGACTTCGAAGCCTGGACCAACCGTGGCAACCTGAACGGTGAAACCAAGTTCCGCGGCGTGAACCTCGACCTGGTCGGCCGCCTGCCGATCACCGAACGCCTGACCTTCCTTGCGCGCGGCGGTGTCCAGTACACCCGTGCCAAGACCCACTTCAACGGCAGCCGCCTGGATGCCGTGACCGTCGCCAACCCGCCGAACGAAGGCCGCCGCCACGGCAAGTACGGCCTGGGCCTGGAGTACGCGCTGAGCGAAAACATGGCACTGCGCGGCGAAGTGGAGCGCTACCGCGTGACCGACGCGGTCCAGAACCGCGGCGACATCGACACCGCCACCGTGAGCCTGGTCTGGAAGTTCGGCCGTCCGGCCCCGGTCGCCTACGTCGCACCGGCACCGGTCGCCGCACCTGAGCCGGCGCCGGCACCGGCACCGGTCGTTGCACCGGCACCGGCACCGGAACCGGTCCCGACCTCGGAAAAGGTCTCGATCGCGGCTGAAGCCCTGTTCGACTTCGACAAGGCCATCGTCAAGCCGGAAGGCAAGGCGGCACTGGACGAGTTCATGACGAAACTGGAAGGCCTGAACACCGAAGTCATGATCGCCGTCGGCCACACCGACTCGGTCGGCACCAACGCCTACAACGAGAAGCTGTCGCTGCGCCGCGCCGAAGCCGTCAAGGCCTACATGGTCTCGAAAGGCCTGGATCCGGCCCGCCTGTACACCGAAGGCAAGGGCGAGACCCAGCCGGTCGCCGACAACGCCACCGCCGAAGGCCGCGCCAAGAACCGCCGCGTGACCATCGAAGTGGTCGGTACCCGTACCGTCAACAAGTAAGCATTGGCTGAATGACAAAGCGTCCGGCGCAAGCCGGGCGCTTTTCTTTTTTGTGGCGCCGACGCCGCAGGCCCGGCGCCGGCATTCGGTACAATGCGCGGGATGACCATCCTGCTTTCCACGCTCAACGCGCGCTACACCCACGCTTCCCTCGGACTCCGTTACCTGCTGGCCAACATGGGGCCGCTGCAGGCGCAGACGCGCATCCACGAATTCGTCATCGGCGCCAAGACCAGCGACCTGGTCGAACGCATCCTGGCGCACCAGCCGCGCATCCTCGGTTTGGGCGTCTACATCTGGAACGTCGAAGAAACCACCCGGCTGGTGGCGCTGCTCAAGCGCGTCGCGCCGCAGTTGACGATCGTGCTGGGCGGCCCGGAAGTCTCGCACGAGACCGGCGAGCAGGAGATCGTGCGGCTGGCCGACTACGTCGTCACCGGCTGGGGCGACGTCACCTTCCCCAAGCTGTGCGGCGAGATCCTGAACGGTCCCAAGCCGCTGATGAAAGTGCACGCCGGCGTGCAGCCGCCGATGGCGGAGATCGCCCTGCCCTATTCTTTATATAGCGACGAGGACATCGCCCACCGCACCCTGTACGTGGAAGCTTCGCGCGGCTGTCCGTTCAAGTGCGAGTTCTGCCTGTCTTCGCTGGACAAAACCGCCTGGCCCTTTCCCCTGGAGGCCTTTTTGGCCGAGATGGAGTCGCTGCATGCACGCGGCGCGCGCCTGTTCAAGTTCGTCGACCGCACCTTCAACCTGAACGTCAAGACCAGCCTGCGCATCATGCAGTTCTTCCTCGACAAGCTGGAAGCGAATCCGGACGACCCGGTCTACGCCCACTTCGAGCTGGTCCCCGACCACCTGCCCGAAGCCCTGAAGGAGACGATCGCCAGGTTCCCGCCCGGCGCGCTGCAGTTCGAGATCGGCATCCAGAGCTTCAACCCCGAGGTGCAGGCCCTGGTGAGCCGGCGCCAGGACAATGCCAAGGCCGCCGACAACATCCGCTGGCTGACCGAACACTCGCAGACCCATTTGCACGTGGACCTGATCGCCGGCCTGCCCGGCGAGGACGTGGCCAGCTTCGCGCGCGGATTTGACCAACTGGTCAAACTCGGCGCCCAGGAGATCCAGTTCGGCATCCTCAAGCGCCTGCGCGGCACCCCAATCATCCGCCACACCGAGCCTTTCGGCATGGTCTACGATCCCTACCCGCCCTACACCGTGCTGGCGACGAAGCAGGTCGATTTCCCGACCATGCAGCGCCTGGTGCGCTTTGCCCGCTACTGGGACCTGGTCGCCAACTCGGGCCGCTTTGCCAACACCACCCGCGTGCTGCTGGGCGAGGCCCCGTTCGACAACTTCATGGCTTTCTCAAACTGGATCTACACCAAGACCGATGCGACCCACCGCATCGCGCTCGAGAAGCTGGCCAAGCTGGTGCAGGAATGGCTGCAGCTGCGCGGCATGGCGCGCGAGGAAGCGGCTGCCCTGCTGGCCTCGGACTATGCCGGCAAGCTCGATACCGCCCCGGCGCACAAGCCCGTGGCCGCCGCGCCCGCGCGCCAGGTTCGCCACCTGGCTGCGTAGCGCACTATGTTAGGAACCGTGTAGCAGCGATAACGATTCTCTTTTACACTGGCGCAATGCAGATTGAAAATGCGCCAATATTAACCATCCAGCATCCAGACCAGGCCTCGGGTACCGGCGCGGCCCCATCTGTCATGGCGAGCGGCGTCTGGCAGGTACATACGCTGTCGCGCAAGGGCGTACTCAAGGCGATCACCCGCACCCTGAACACGCTCAAGAAGAACAGGCAAAGCCTCGCCTGGGACCTCTCCAGCATCGAGCGCCTCGACCACGTCGGCGCCCAGATGTTCTGGAACGCCTGGGGCAAGCAGCGTCCCGCCAGCCTGAAGCTCGATCCGCAGCACGAAGAACTGTTCGGCCGCATCGAGAAGGCCAGCGCCATCAAGCTGCCGCGCCATAAAGTCAGTCCACTGAACTGGCTGATCGTGCTGGGCGGCGGCATCCTGTCCTTTTTCGAGCACCTGCGCGGCTTCATCAGCCTGATCGGCCAGCTGATCCTGGACTTCGGCCGCTTCCTGCGCCGCCCGCAGGCCGGGCCCTGGCGCGAGATCTCGGCCAATATCTACCATTCCGGCTTCCAGGCGCTCGGCATCACGGCGATGGTCGGCTTCCTGATCGGGATCGTGCTGTCCTTCCTGTCGTCGCAGCAGCTGCGCATGTTCGGCGGCGACATCTACATCGTCAACATCCTGGGCATGGCCGTGATCCGCGAGCTGGGCCCGCTGCTGGCGGCGATCCTGGTGGCCGGCCGCTCCGGCTCCTCGATCACCGCGCAGCTGGGCGTGATGCGCGTGACCGAGGAACTCGACGCCATGCTGGTGATGGGCATCTCGCACGGCCAGCGCCTGATCATGCCCAAGGTGATCGCGCTTGCCATCTCGATGCCGCTGCTGGTGGTCTGGACCGACGCCATGGCGCTGATCGGCGGCATGGTCTCGGCCAAGATCGAGCTGGGCCTGTCCTTCCGCTACTTCATCCAGAAGCTGCCGGACGCGGTGCCGGTGGTGAACTACACGATCGGCCTGCTCAAGGGCTGCGTGTTCGGCATGCTGATCGCGCTGGTGTCCTGCCACTTCGGCCTGCGCATCAAGCCGAACACCGAAAGCCTGGGCCGCGGCACCACCACCGCGGTGGTCACGGCGATCACCGTCGTCATCCTGGCGGACGCGGTGTTCGCCATCATCTTCAACGACGTGGGGTTCTGATGGCGGACCTGAAAGAACGCGCGCCGCAGCGCCTGAACAAGCGCCCCGAGGAAGACGTCGGGCCGCCGGTGGTCGAGATCCGCAAGCTGTGGACGCGCTTCGGGCGCACCGTGGTGCACCAGGACCTGAACCTGGACATCTATGCGGGCGAGATCCTCACCATCGTCGGCGGGTCCGGCACCGGCAAGACCGTGCTGCTGCGCCAGATGCTGGGCCTGGAGCGCCCCTCGGAAGGCTGCGTGAAGGTGTTCGGCGAGGACATCAGCCAGGCCGAACCGGAACAGCTGCAGCACATGCGCAACCACTGGGGCATGCTGTTCCAGCAGGGCGCGCTGTACTCGGCCCTGAGCGTGTTCGACAACATCGCCTTCCCGATGCGCGAGCTGCGCTCGCTGCCCGAGGACGTGATCCGCGACGCCGTGCTGCTCAAGATGGACATGGTCGGCCTCGGCCCCGAGCATGCCAACAAGATGCCGTCCGACCTGTCGGGCGGGATGGTCAAGCGCGCAGCCCTGGCGCGCGCCCTCGCGCTGGAACCGCGCTTATTGTTCCTGGACGAACCCACGGCGGGCCTCGACCCCGACCTGTCGGATGCCTTCGTGTCGCTGATCCAGACCCTGCACAGCGAACTGAAGCTCACCGTGGTCATGGTCACGCACGACCTCGATACGCTGTTCGCGCTGTCGTCGCGCATCGCGGTGCTGGCAGAGAAGCACGTGCTGGCGGTCGGACCGGCCTGTGACGTGCTGCGCGTCCAGCATCCCTTCATCAAACACTTTTTCCTGGGCCCGCGCGGCCAGCGGGCGCTGGAAGTGCTCGAAGAGCGCCAGGCCCAGAACGATTCGGAGGACTGAATATGGAAAACAGGTCGTATGCCCTGATGACAGGCGTCTTCACGATTGCCCTGGTGGTCGCAGCCGTGCTGGTGGGCTTGTGGCTGAACCGCGACCGCACCGAGCTGGTGCCCTACGAGATCGTGACCACCCAGTCGATCCCGGGCCTGAACCCGGAAGCCACGGTGCGCTACCGCGGCCTGGAAGTGGGCCGCGTCGACCAGATCGTCTTCGACCCGCGCGTCACCGGCCAGATATTGATCCGCCTGTCGGTCGACAAGAATTCGCCGATCACCACCACCACCTTCGCCTCGCTCGGCTACCAGGGCGTGACCGGCATCGCCTTCATCCAGCTCGACGACGACCGCACCGGCTCGCCGCGCCTGGCGGTGCGCGACGACCAGCCGGCCCGCATCCCGCTGCGCCCGGGGCTGCTCGACATCCTGGAAAAGCGCGGCCTGGCCATCCTGGAAAAGACCGAGCAGATCACCGACAGCCTGGCCAAGATGGTCACCGACGAGAACCAGCAGACCATCGTCGGCGCCTTCGACAGCATCGGCAAGGCGGCCGACGCCTATGCCGCCATTCCGCGCAAGCTCGAGCCGACCATCGACCGCCTGCCGGCGCTCACGGCAAAAATCGACCGCAGCCTGAGCTCCTTCGACACGACCGCCGCCAGCATCCAGGCCACCGCCGACAGCTACGGCCAGCTGGCCACGCGCCTGCAGGCCCCGGACGGTCCGCTCGAGCGCCTGAATGGCGCGGTCGGCTCGCTGCAGTCGGCCACCAGCGAACTCGAACTCGAAACCCTGCCGCACGTCGTCCAGATGACCGACGAGGCGCGCGGCGCGCTGCGCGCCGTGAAGCGCACCGCCACCTCGCTGTCCGACCGCCCGCAAAGCATCCTGTTCGGCGCCCCGAGCGCCCAGCCGGGTCCGGGCGAACCGGGCTTCGTGCCACCGACCAAATGAGGACCACCGTGACCGCCACTCCGATCCGCGCCCTGTTCGCCCTTGCCGCCTCGAGCCTCCTCCTCGCAGGCTGCGCCAGCAACAAGATCCAGGAAAGCATGACCTACGACTTCGGTCCGGCGGTCGTCACCGCGGCAGCGCCGCTGCAGGGGGCGGCGCCGGCCTCCGCACCTGCCAATATCGCCGCGCTGGTGGTGATGGACTTCACCGGCCCGTCGGCCCTGGAGAACGAGCGCATGTTCTACCGCCTGGCCTACGCCGACGCGCTGCAGGCCCGCACTTATGCCCATGCGCGCTGGGCCAACGAGCCGCTGCAGATGCTCACCCAGCGCGTCAAGGCGCGCCTGGCGCAGTCGGGCATGAAGGTGCTGTCGGCCACCGACGCCTCCACCGGGGTGCCGCTGCTGCGCGTGGAAGTGGACGACTTCGTCCATGCGTTTTCCGGCGTGAGCCAGAGCGAAGGCCAGATCACCCTGCGCGCCTCGCTGTTCAACGACCACCGCCTGCTCGACCAGCGCACGTTCACGCGCACGACGCCGGCCCCGAGCGCCGATGCGCCGGGCGGCGCGCGCGCTCTCGCAGCCAGCACCGACGCCGTGGCAAGCGACATCCTGGCCTGGCTGGCGACGGTCGATACTCGAAAACGATGACCACACCCACCGTCGCCGTCGACCAGCGCGAACGCCCGCGCGAAGGACGCGGCTCGCCGATCGCACGCGCGGCGCTGCTGGCCTACCTGCTCTTGATCATCTACGCCAGCTGGTACCCGTTCACGGGCTGGCGCAATAGCGGGGTGCCGGTATTCACCTTCCTCAATACGGTCATGCCGCGCTACTGGACCGGCTTCGACGTCGGCGTCAATATCGTCGGCTACATGCCGCTCGGGGTGCTGCTGGTGCTGTCGGTCTACCCGCGCGTGCGCGGCATCTGGGCGGTGCTGCTGGCGGCGCTTGCCGGCATCCTGGTGACGCTCACCATGGAAACGGTGCAGAACTTCCTGCCCAGCCGCGTGCCGTCCAACCTCGACCTGATCACCAATGCCGGTGGCTGCCTGGCCGGCGCGCTGCTCGGCGCCTGGTGGGCGCCCGGCCTGCTCGACCGCAGCCGCCTGTTCCAGCTGCGGCGCCGCTGGTTCGCGCCCTACGCCAGCCAGGGCCTGGTGCTGGTGGCCCTGTGGCCGCTGGCGCAGATCTATCCGCAAAGCTACCTGTTCGGCCATGGCCAGGTGCTGCCCATCGTTTCAAGCTGGCTGTCGCGCTGGTTCGATACCGACATCGACCTGGTCAACATGCTGCGTCCGGGCGAAGCGATGAGCGTGGAGCAGTACTGGCTCTCGGAGACGATCATTACCGCCTGCGGCATGACCGGCGCCGTACTGACGCTCATGTGCCTGGTGCGCCGCAGCGCGCCGCGCTTCCTGCTGATGGTGGTGTTCCTGGCCACGGCCCTGCTGGTGAAGGCGCTGGCGAGCTCGCTGCTGTTCCGGCCCGATAACGCGTTTGTCTGGGTGACGCCCGGCGCGGAGGGCGGTTTCATCATCGGCATCATCATGCTCACCGGCCTGGTATTCGCGCCGCAGGTGGCGCAGCGCCGGCTGGCGGTGGTCACGCTGGTGCTGAGCCTCATCGTGGTCAATACGGTGCCGGTGAACCCGTATTTCGTCTCCACTTTACAGGGCTGGGTGCAGGGCAAGTTTTTGAACTTTAACGGCGCGGCCCAGTTCCTCGCCTTGACTTGGCCCTTCCTGGCGCTGTGGTTCCTGCTGCTGCCCTCGCACCGGCTGAATCGCCCGGAGCCGCGGCCCGGGGCAGCGGACGGGGAGTCTTGAACATTTGCCGTATCATGAGGGCTGGCGACCATCTATGACGAGAGCGACATGAGCGACACCAACGACGCACCCTTCTACAAGCACCACGTCTTCTTCTGCATGAACGAGCGCGACGGCAAGGATGCCCGCCAGAGCTGCGGCAAGTGCGGCGCCGAGAAGGCGCAGAAGCACGCCAAGAAGCGCATCAAGGAACTCGGCCTGAACGGCCAGGGCAAGGTGCGCGTCAACCAGTCCGGCTGCCTCGACCGCTGCGAGGAAGGCCCGGTGCTGGTGGTCTACCCGGAAGGCACCTGGTACACCTACGTGGACAACGCCGACATCGACGACATCATCGACACCCACCTGGTGGGCGGCAAGGTCGTCGAACGCCTGAAAATCTGATCACCCCTGCAAGCGCTTTAGATTAATGAACAAGTATTCGCACAAGTTTACCCTCGACGGCCACGCCGGCAAGATGCAATGCATCCTCGACCTGCCGGAAGGCCAGCCGCGCGGCATCGCCCTGGTGGCGCACCCGCACCCGCTATACGGCGGCACCATGGAGAACAAGGTGGCCCAGACGCTGGCGCGCACCTTCGTCACCCTCGGCTACGCCACCGCGCGCTTCAACTTCCGCGGCGTGGGCGAGTCGGAAGGCGTGCACGACGACGGCCGCGGCGAGGTGGACGACATGGACGTCATGTACAAGCACATGACCGAACAGTACCCGGGCCTGCCGGTGACCCTGTCCGGTTTCTCTTTCGGCACCTTCGTGCAGGCCCAGTTCCAGCAGCGCCTGATCGCGGAGGGCCGCGCGGCCGAGCGCCTGGTGCTGGTCGGCACCGCGGCCGGCAAGTGGCCGATGCCGCCGGTCCCGGCGGACACCATCCTGATCCACGGCGAACTTGACGATACGATCACGCTGCAGGAAGTGTTCGACTGGGCGCGCCCGCTCGACATCCCGGTGACCGTGATCCCGGGCGCCGACCACTTTTTCCACCGCAAGCTTGGTCACATTAAGAATCTTGTCGTCGAAATGTGGCGATGACGTGACATTTGACGCTGTCGCTGTGCAATAATTAGTCCCTTCTTTCGAGGCAATACTTTCGAGTGTTGCCTTGCGCACTTCTGCATTAGCATTTTTTTACAGCGAACACTCCCATGAAAAAACTGTTAGCGGCCGTGGCCGCCAGCCTGCTGATGGCCTCGGCCAGCGCACAGACCGTGCCTGCGCCGACCGTCGCAGCCAAGTCGTGGCTGCTGCTCGACGCGACGAGTGGCCAGGTCATCGCAGCGCAAGACCCCGACGCCCGCATCGAGCCGGCTTCCCTCACCAAGGTGATGACCGCCTACGTGACCTTCGCCGCGCTGCGCGACAAGCGCCTGACCCTGGACACGATGGTGAACGTCTCGGTCCGCGCCTGGAAAGTAGACCCCAGCAGCTCGAAGATGTTCATCGACCCGAAGGTCCCGGTGTCGGTCAACGACCTGCTGCACGGCCTGATGATCCAGTCGGGTAACGACGCCGCGGTGGCCCTGGCCGAAGCCGTGGCCGGCGATGAAGGCACCTTCGTCTCCCTCATGAACCGCGAAGCCGAGCGCCTGGGCATGAAGAACACCCGCTGGGGCAACCCGCACGGCCTGCCGGACGCGAACAACTACTCGACCGCGCGCGACCTGTCGATCATGGCGGCCAGCGTGATCCGCGACTTCCCCGAGTTCTACAAGATCGACTCGATCAAGCAGTTCACCTACAACAAGATCACCCAGCAGAACCGCAACCGCCTGCTGTGGCTGGACCCGACCGTGGACGGCATGAAGACCGGCCACACCGACTCCTCGGGCTACAGCATGATCGCCTCGGCGCGCCGCCCGAACGGCAACGCCGGCCAGCGCCGCCTGATCTCGGTGGTGCTGGGCACCGCTTCGGATTCGGTGCGCACCCAGGAAAGCCAGAAGCTGCTGAACTGGGGCTTCCAGAACTTCGACACCGTCAAGCTGTACTCGAAGGGCCAGGCCGTATCGACCGTGCCGGTATGGAAGGGTTCGGAATCGAACGTGAAGCTCGGCTTCACCCGCGACGTGCTGGTGACCGTGCCGAAGGGCGTGGCGGGCAAGATGAAACCGGTCCTGGAGCGCAAGGACCCGCTGGTCGCCCCGCTGGCGCGCAACTCGCAGGTCGGCACCCTCAAGATGATGGTCGACGGCAAGCCGCTGATCGCGCTGCCGGTGGTGGCGCTGGACGAGGTGCAGGAAGCCAGCATCTTCGGCCGCGCCTGGGACTCGCTGCGCCTGTGGATGCAGTGATCCTCGCCTGAGCCCATCCGAAAAGCCCGTCCGTGCGCAAGCCGGGCGGGCTTTTTGTTTCGCCGCACCGCTATAATCGTGCAACCCTGTTCACACGAAAGCGTACGATGACCCACCCGCTCCCCGCCGACCTGCACTGCCCGCGCATCGCCACCCGTGAGGGCGGCCTCGCGCTGTCCCGCATCGTGGCCGGCATGTGGCGCATGAACGACTGGGGCATGTCGGTCCAGCAGCGCGTGGCCTTCATCGAGCAGTGCATCGAACTGGGCGTCACTTCCTTTGACCACGCCGACATCTACGGCAACTACGGCGTCGAAGGCACGTTTGGCGAAGCCCTGCGCGCCCAGCCTTCGCTGCGCGAGCGCATCGAGCTGGTGAGCAAGTGCGGCATCAAGCTGGTTTCCGAAAAACGCCCGCAGCACGGCATCCAGCACTACGACACCACGGCAAGCCACATCATCGCTTCCGCCGAGGAATCGCTGCGCCTGCTGGGCACCGATCGCCTCGACCTGCTGCTGATCCACCGCCCCGACCCGCTGATGGACTTCGACGAGGTCGCCGACGCCTTCACCCGCCTGCAGCAGGCCGGCAAGGTGCGCCACGTGGGCGTGTCGAACTTCACGCGCCACCAGTTCGAATGCCTGAACCGCCGCGTGCCGCTCGCCACCAACCAGGTCGAGTTCTCGCCGATGTTCGTCGCACCGATGTTCGACGAGACCTTCGACGGCCTGCAGGACCTGGGCATCGCGCCGATGGCCTGGTCGCCGCTGGGCGGCGGGCGCCTGTTCACCTCAGGCGACGCACGCGCGGTGGAGGTCCGCTCGGTCATCCAGCAGATCGCCGACCGCATGGAACAGCCCTTCGCCAGCGTGTTGTTCGCCTGGATCGTGCAGCTGCCGAGCCGCCCGATCCCGCTCACCGGCACCGGGCGCTTCGAGGCGATCCGCGAAGCGGTGGCGGGTACCTCCTTCCAGCTCGAACGCGGCGACTGGTTCCGCATCCTGCGCGCGGCGCGCGGGCACGAAGTGGCATAAGGCCAAAGGCAGGCGACGATGGCCGAGAGCCCGCTGAAGATCGTGGAGGGCAGCGCCCTCACCGCGCAGCAGAAGAAGGACCTGCTGAACCGACTGGCGCGCATCGAAGGCCAGCTGCGCGGGGTGCAGAAGCTGATCGCGCTGGCCGCGGAACCGTCGGACGTGGACGCCGTGGCCCAGCAGATGGCGGCGGCGCGCAAGGCGCTCGACCGCTCCTTCGTGCAGCTGCTGGCGGGGTCGATCCAGACCCAGGCCGGCAATGCGGCCGACCTCGAAGAAGCGCAGGCACGCGCCGCCCACCTGGCGGCGATGCTCGACAAGTTTGCCTAACGGCGCGTAATCTGGTCCACTGGACCAGATTACTCCTCGTACACCACGGGCGGCGCAATGCCGCGCCACCCCATGCGCCAGGCGATGTTCAGCAGCAGGGTCGCGGACACATACACCAGGAAGAACAGCACGAAGAAGCGCGTCTGCAGGACCGCCAGCAGCACGGCGCACACCGCCAGCAGTGCCAGCATCACCTTGCCGCGCGGGTGCTTCGAGCTCGGGAAGCGGATGGTCGACACCATCAGCGTGCCGACCGCGATCATCAGCGCGATGATGGCGAAGCACTGCGCCATGGTGGTGGCAGGATCGGGCCAGGCCACCACCACCGAGGCCACGCAGGCCGCGCCGGCGGTGATCGGCATGCCGACGAAATAGCGCGGGTCGGTGCGGCCGACCATGACGTTGAAGCGCGCCAGGCGCAGCGCGCCGCAGGTGACGAACACGAAGCAGGCCAGGCCGCCCATGCGCACCAGGGTCGGGTGCGCGGCGCCCATCTGGGCAAACCCGTAGCAATACAGCAGGAGCCCAGGGGCGCAGCCGAAGTTCATCACGTCGGCGATCGAATCGAGCTGCACGCCGAAGCTGGACTGGGTCTTGGTGAGACGGGCGACGAAACCGTCGAGGGCGTCGAACACGCCGGCCAGGACCAGCAGGATCGCCGCCAGGCGATAGTCGGCGGGGGACCCGATGTGCGCATTGTCCACCGAGATCACGATGCTGCCGAAGCCGCAGGCGATCGACAGCAGGGTCACGAAACTGGGCAGGGCAAACTTGGCGCGCGCGAGGCGCTGCCGGCTGGTGGGCTTGGTCGACAATTGATGACTCGGCAATGAGATCGATAGCATATTCTACAGGGAGTGAAATATGCTGGCCGTCGCGCAACGCCACAGGCGTCGTGTGCCTCTTTTTTGCTCTAGAATGTGATGTCGTTCCCCAGTATTGACAGGAGTTGCAACATGAGCTATGTGCCTCGCTGGCGTTCCCTCATCGCCGCACTGGTGGCCGCTTCGACCCTGGTCGCGTGCGGCGGCGGAGGCGGCGGCACGGACGCCGTGGCGACCCCGGTCGGCGTGACACCTCCGGCCAACATCCCTCCCACCATCGTGCCGGATACCGCGGCGCCCACGGCGACCGGCAGCATCGCCGTCGATGGCCGCAACTGGATCAACTACCGCCGCACCCAGCTGGGCGTGCCGGTCGTGACCGAGAATGTGTTGATCAACAATGCGGCGCTGGGCCACTCCGAATACCTGCGCACCAACAACGTGATGAGCCACGACCAGGCGGCGGGCAAGCCGGGTTTCACCGGCACCACCCTGAAGGACCGCCTGAACGCAGCCGGCTACACCATCCCGGCCAGCGGCTACGCCTATGGCGAAGTGATCTCCGGCGTCACCAGGGGCACCGGTTTCGTCATGGCCGAAGAGCTGGTCACCGCGATCTACCACCGTTTCGTGATGTTCGAGCCGAAGTTCCGCGAGATCGGCACCGGCGCCGCCACCTCCTCCAGTGGCTACAGCTACTTCACCGCCGACTTCGCGAGCCGCGGCGGCTTCGGTCCCGGCATCGCCGCCAACGCCGTCGTCACCTGGCCGTTCAACGGCCAGACCGGCGTGGTGCCGAACTTCATGAGCGACACCGAAGAACCGGATCCGGTCCCGGACCGCAACGAGGTAGGCTACCCGATCAGCGTGCACGCGAACATCGACGCCCCGCTGACGATGCAGACCTTCACGGTGCGCCCGCGCGGCGGCGCCAACCTGGAGGTGCTGGTCGTGAACTCATCAAGCACCGCCTCGCAGCGCACCGCCATCGCGATCATCCCGCTGGCGCGGCTGGCGGCGGCCACCACCTACGACGTCAGCTTCTCCGGCACGGTGAACGGCAGCCCGGTGAGCCGCGACTGGTCGTTTACTACCCGGTGAGCCTGTCCTCCTCCCCGGCCGGACCGGGCTCGCCACCAGCGGCCGCACAGGTGCCCATGCCGGCGCTCGATTGCGCCGCCGGCCGCGATCGGATGATGGGCGACGAGGCGATGTACCTGCGCGTCCTCACCCGCTTCCGTTCCGACTACGCCGACACCGCCCTGCGCTTGCGCGCGGCGCTGGCCGGCGGCGACGCCACGCTGGCGCACCGCATTGCCCACACGCTGAAAGGCGCGGCCGCGATGGTCGAGGCGCGCGGCCTGCGTGCGCTGGCGCTGGAGGTCGAACAGGTGCTGCGTGCCGGCGCGCCGGCCGATGCGCTGCTGCTCGACCGGCTCGACGCGGAACTGGCGCGGGTGATCGCGGAAGTGGCGCTGCTGCTTGCGCCGGCCGCCGGCATCCCGGCATCAGGCGAGGCGGTGCTGGCGGAAGCCGATCTGGCAAACCTGCGCAGCCTGCTCGATCACGGCGACAGCGGCGCCCAGGATCTCATGGCGGAGAAGCGCGCCGGACTGCGCGCACGCCTGGGCACGGCGCGCATGGCGCAACTGGAGTCGGCGGTGGCAGCCTTCGATTACGAACGGGCGCTCTCGGTGCTCGACGCCCTGTGAAGGCGCCGGCCGCAAGCGCCTAGCGTGTGAATTCCGCTTCCTCGTCGAAGGAAGCGGCGCAGCTCTTGCCGCAGAAACGCCGCACGCTGTCGAGCGGTTTCTCGCAATACCAGCATGAGCCTTTCGCAGGCAGGCTCGCCCGCGCGGGCATCCGCGGGCTACCTACGGCGACCGCGGCCAGGACTGGCTCGGTGGCCAGCCCGCTGTCCGGAAAGCTTTCCTGTGTCGTTTCCAAGATCTACCCCCTACACGACAGACTGAAGTCCAACCAAGATTACTTCAGCAGAACATCGTGCCCATGAGAAACCTCAAGCGCGGACCGCGGCAGAGTCGCGCCACGGCAGTTCAGTGCCATTCCATCCGTACCAGTGTGCGCCGAATGGACTGGCTCTGCAATCGTCACATGCCGATTAGGCTTGCGAACAACACACCTCCAAGGACTTGCGCTGGTGCGCGCAAAAATAATAGCGTATTGCTAATTTTTTGTACGCACGCAACGCATGCGTGGCGGAAATGAGACTTGGCGCGCGCTTAGCGCCGATTCGCGGGTTCCAGCGTGACCAGCAGACCAGAACGTGTGGTTTCAATCCGGGTCGGAATGAACTGGACGCCGGCATAGCGCAGGTCCTGCGGGTCGAAGGTGTAGACCGGCGTGTCGCGCACGACGGTATCGATGAGGGAGCTGGCGATGCGCGCGATCTGGCGCTCGGCTTCCGGGTTGGCGCCGATCGTCACGCGGTCGACGCGCGGTTCGGCCATCATCACGGCGGGGCGGCCGGGATCGACGTAGAGCCGGCCTGAGAACGCCAGGCTGCCGCTCCAGGTGTCGCGCGCGAACGGCGGCGATACCGAGGCTTCCAGCGCCAGCGCGACCCGATCAAGCTCAGGCTGGATTGCCAGCTGCGGGCGCTGCAGGCGGATGTCGAACAGGCCCATCAGGGGATGGCTGAGCGGGAAGCGGCGCTCGAGGCCGGCCTGCAGCTTGTGCAGGGGGATTTCGACCGTGCGCGGGCCGGTCAGGCTGGCGCAGGAAGACAACAGGGCGCAGGCGGCAAACAGCAGCCCTCCCCGCACGAGTCGTCGCCGCTTGCTGCCGTCAGTGTTTGTCATCGATCCTGCCCTCCTGTCCTGTCTGTCAGGCGAAGCCTAGCATGCGGCAATCCGGAGTGCAGTGACGATACGCGGGTCCTCTTACTTCCCGATACAGAAGCGGCTGAAGATCACCCCCAGCAAATCATCCGGCGTGAACTGCCCGGTGATGCTGGACAGCTGATCCTGCGCCAGGCGCAGCTCCTCGGCGAACAGGTCGAGCGACTGGTCGTCCTGCAGCGCGTGCTGGCGCGCCAGCTCGAGGTGCTCGCGGGCGGCGCGCAGCGCGATCAGGTGGCGTTCGCGCGCCAGGTACAGGGACTCGCCGGTCTGCTGCCAGCCGGCGATGCGCAGTAGTTCGGCGCGCAGCAGGTCGATCCCCAGCTTCTCGTGCGCCGACAGGTAGAGGTGGGTGGCGTCGGGCGACACGTCCATCGAGGGCTTGTGGCCGGACAGGTCGATCTTGTTCCAGATGCGCACGACCGGCACCCCGGCCGGGAAGGCGGCCACGATTTTCTCGTCTTCCGCGCTCGGCCCCAGGTTGGCGTCCAGCAGGTGCAGGATCACGTCGGCCTTGCCGACCTCTCCCCAGGTGCGCTCGATGCCGATGCGCTCCACCACATCGATGTCGTCGAGGGTGCGGATGCCGGCAGTATCGATGATGTTGAGCGGGATGCCTTCGATCTGGATGGTCTCGGTGACCTTGTCGCGCGTGGTCCCGGCGATCGGGGTGACGATCGCGACGTCGGCGCCGGCCAGGGCGTTCAGCAGCGAAGATTTACCCACGTTCGGCTGGCCCACCAGCACCACGTTCAGGCCTTCGCGCAGCAATGCTCCCTGCGCCGCCTGGCGGAACACGTTTTCCAGCGCCTCGATGATGCCGGCCAGCTGGCCGCGCGCGTTCGATTTTTCGAGGAAGTCGATCTCTTCTTCCGGGAAGTCCAGGGTCGCCTCGACCAGCATGCGCAGATTGATGGTCTGGTCGACCAGCCCGTGCACCACCTGGGAAAAAGCGCCCGACAGCGACTGCGAGGCGGACTTCGCCGCGGCTTCGGTGGAGGCGTCGATCAGGTCGGCCACGGCCTCGGCCTGGGCGAGGTCGAGCTTGTCGTTCAGGAAGGCGCGGCGGGTGAACTCGCCCGGCTCGGCCAGGCGCAGGCCGTGTCCAGCGCCGGCTTCGAGCACGCGGGCCAGCAGCATCTGCAGCACCACCGGGCCGCCGTGGCCCTGCAGTTCGAGCACGTCTTCGCCGGTATAGGAATGCGGGCCCTTGAAGTACAGGGCCAGGCCTTCGTCGATCACGTCGCCGTTGCCGGCCTTGAACGGAATGTAGGTGGCGTGGCGCGGGTTGAGCTTCACGCCGGGGAACAGGGCGTCGATCAGGCCGGCCAGCGACTTGCCGGAGGCGCGCACGACGCCGATGCCGCCGCGCCCCGGGGCAGTGGCGATGGCGGCGATGGGGGAGGTGTCGAGTTTCATGGAGGGGATTGTAAGGGATACGGAAAAGAAAAAGCCCGCGCAAGCGCGGGCTTTCCACTGAAACCAGGCCGCTTACTTCGCCGCGCCGGTCTCGAACTTCTTGGTGATCACCCACTGCTGGGCGATCGACAGGATGTTGTTGACCACCCAGTACAGCACCAGGCCCGACGGGAAGAAGAAGAACACCACCGAGAATGCCAGCGGCATGAACAGCATCATCTTCGCCTGCACCGGGTCGGTCGGCTGCGGGTTCAGCTTGGTGGTGATGTACATCGACACCGCGTAGATGACCGGCAGGATGAAGTACGGGTCCGGGCGGGTCAGGTCGTCGATCCACAGGATCCACGGCGCGCCGCGCATCTCGACCGATGCCTGCAGCACCCAGTACAGGGCGAAGAAGACCGGCATCTGCACCAGGATCGGCAGGCAGCCGCCCAGCGGATTGATCTTCTCGGTCTTGTACAGCTCCATGGTGGCCTGCTGCATCTTCTGCGGGTCGTTCTTGTAGCGCTCGCGGATCGCCTGCATCTTCGGCGTCACCACGCGCATCTTGGCCATGCTGCGGTAGCCGGCCGCCGACAGCGGGAAGAAGGCCAGCTTGATCAGCACGGTCAGCGCGACGATGGTCCAGCCCCAGTTACCCAGCAGCGAGTGCAGGTGGGTCATCACCCAGAAGATCGGCTTGGCGATGATGGTCAGCATGCCGTAGTCCTTGACCAGTTCCAGGCCAGGGGCGATGGTTTCCAGGGTCTGCTCGTCCTGCGGGCCCGAGTACAGGCGGGTGTCGATCGACACGGTCGCGCCCGGCGCCACGGTGCCCAGCGGCTGGATGGTGCCGATGGCGTACAGGTTGGTCGCGATCTTCTTGGTGAAGATCTCGCGCTGCGCCTTGTCGGCCGGGATGAAGGCCGAGACGAAGAAGTGCTGCGAGATCGCGACCCAGCCGTTATTGGCCTTGCTTGCATGATCTGCCTTGCCCTTCTCGATATCCTCGAAGGTCAGCTTCTGGTACTTGTCTTCCGCGGTGTACAGGGTCGGGCCGGTGTAGCTCGGCATGAACCAGGAATCGGTCGCCGGCTTGTTGCCGTCGTGCTGCAGCTGCAGGTACAGCGACGGCTGCACTGGCGCAGCGGTCAGGTTGGTGACGTCATGGCGGATGCCGATGACGTAGTCGCCCTTGCGGAAGGTGAAGGTCTTGGTCAGGCGCACGCCGCCCTGCTCCGCGTCCATCACCAGCTGCACGGTGCCGTCGGCGCCGCGCGTGAGCGGACGGGCCACGAACGGGGTCGCGTGGTTCGGCATCACGCCGGCCGGGGTCGAGCCGACCAGGCCGGTCTGGCCCAGGTAGACGCTGTTGCCGCCCACGTTGAACAGCACCTTGTTCTTGGTCTTGTCGATTTCGTCGGCGAACTTCAGCAGCTCGAGGCGCTTGATGACGCCGCCGAGGGTGTCGATGTCGGCCTTCACCACGTCGGTGGTGATGGTGATGCGCTGGGTCGATGGCGCGCTAGGTGCGGCGCCCGGGACACCCGGTGCGCCCGGCACGGCGGTGGCGCCCGGCTGCGGGGCGGCCGGCACGTCGCTCGGCTTGGTTTGCTGCTGCGCCACCTGGGCGGTCGGCGGCGCCGGCGAGAACAGCGACTGTTTACCGTTGGCCACCATCCAGTTGTTCCAGAGAACAATCAGGGAAATGGCGAACACGATCCACAGGACGGTACGTTTATTGAGTTCCATTGGAGTCTAGTCAGGAGTGGTTACAACCGCGAGCGGCTGGTGGAGGTTGCTGGTCCTTGGCCTCGCGCGCCGGCGGGACGAAGTCGACGCCGCCCGGATTCCACGGATGGCAGCGGCACACGCGGCGCGCGGCCAGCAGCGAACCGCGGGCGGCGCCGTGCACGCGCAGCGCTTCGATCGCGTAATTGGAGCAGGTCGGGTAAAAACGGCACTTCTGCCCGAGCAACGGGGACAGCAGCAGCTGGTAGCCGCGAAGGAACCAGACCAGCAGCGTCTTCATGATGTCGGCGAGGGCGCCGGACGGCGCGGGCGCTGGGAGGCGAACAGGCGGGTGAGCTCGGCGCGCAGCTCGGCCTTCAGGGCGCGCGTGGTGGCCGGCCCGTCCTTGCCGTTCACCGGCCGGGATAAACGCACGATGCAGTCGAAGGGCTGCAGCTGGCTGGTGCGGAACAGCTCGCGCGTGACGCGCTTGATCGTATTGCGGGTGACGGCGCGCGGCGCGAAACGCTTGGCCGCAACGACGCCCAGCCGCGCATGCGGCAGGCCGTTGGGTCGGGTGTAGAGCACGAAATGCGCGGATTTTTGCGCCGGGCGCAAACGAAAAACGGATGAAAACTCATCCGTTTTAACGATACGCCGAACGCGCGCGAAGTCGTGCGAACCTTCGCCTGTCATCACCGACCGCGTCGATCTGGTCTAAAAAAACTTAGACAGCCAGGCGCTTGCGGCCCTTGGCGCGGCGTGCGTTCAGGACTTGACGGCCACCACGGGTAGCCATACGTGCGCGGAAGCCGTGCGTGCGCTTGCGACGGACGACGGAAGGTTGGTAAGTACGTTTCATGGTGGTCTCGCTTAAAGCAAAAGAAAGTGCAAAATCGGGTCTGACGTCGTGTCAGGATTCGTCGCCGATGACAGTTCGCAGATGGTTAAGCCAGCGTCACGCCTCAGCAGATACTCGTTTCGCCTACGCAGCCTCATGCTGATTTATCAGCCTGACAGGGTGCACGGACGGGGAACCCTGAATTAGACTCGATTTCCAGTCCAGCTGTCAAGAACGCTGTTGTTTCCTGATGAGCAGCTGCCCGTACATACTGTCGCGCCGGCACTGCTGCGTAAACCTTGGTTTCAGTTGAAAATAGTGGGCCCAACCTGTGGATAACTTCGGCCGAGACAGGTAAAATAGCGTGTTACGTATCAATTAGCGAAGTATGGAAAATTTTTGGCAGACCTGTTCCGCGCAGCTGGAACTCGAGCTGACGCCGCAGCAATACAGTGCGTGGATCAAATCGCTGGTCGTCCTCGATTACGAGGATGGCAAGCTGCGCATCGCCGCGCCGAACCGGTTCAAGCTCGACTGGGTCAAGACCCAGTTCGCCACGCGCATCACCGAACTTGCCTGCCAGTACTGGGAAGCGCCGGTGGAAGTGCAGTTCGTGCTCGACCCGAAGAACAGCCCGGCCAGGAAGCCGGCGGGTCCTGCCACTGCTGCCGGCGACGGCAGCGCGGCCGGCAATGGCGCGCCGCGCCCTGCCGACCCGGCGCCGAGCCAGGGCAACGTGAACATCGCCAACTCGCCCAAGCGCGAGCAGAGCCGCATCAACACCGACCTGACTTTTGAGAGCTTCGTCACCGGTAAGGCCAACCAGCTGGCGCGCGCCGCCGCGATCCAGGTCGCCAACAACCCGGGCGTCTCGTACAACCCGCTGTTCTTCTACGGCGGCGTGGGCCTCGGTAAGACCCACCTGATCCACGCGATCGGCAACCAGGTCATGGCCGACAACCCGAACGCACGCATCCGCTACATCCACGCCGAGCAGTACGTGCGCGACGTCGTCACCGCCTACCAGCGCAAGGGCTTCGACGACTTCAAGCACTACTACCATTCGCTCGACATGCTGCTGATCGACGATATCCAGTTCTTCGGCGGAAAAAGCCGCACGCAGGAAGAGTTCTTCTATGCGTTCGAAGCGCTGATCGCCGCCAAGAAGCAGATCATCATCACCTCGGATACCTATCCGAAGGAGATCACCGGCATGGACGACCGCCTGATCTCGCGCTTCGACTCCGGCCTGACGGTGGCGATCGAGCCGCCCGAGCTGGAAATGCGCGTGGCGATCCTGCTGAAGAAGGCGCAGTCCGAGAACGTCACCCTGTCGGACGACGTCGCGTTCTTCGTGGCCAAGCACCTGCGCTCCAACGTGCGCGAGCTGGAAGGCGCGCTGCGCAAGATCCTGGCCTACTCGCGCTTCCACGGCAAGGACATCACCATCGACGTGGTGAAGGAAGCCCTGAAGGATCTGCTGTCGGTGCAGAACCGCCAGATCTCGGTGGAGAACATCCAGAAGACGGTGGCAGACTTCTTCAACATCAAGGTGGCGGACATGTACTCCAAGCGCCGCCCGGCGAACATCGCCCGCCCGCGCCAGATCGCCATGTACCTGGCCAAGGAACTGACCCAGAAGAGCCTGCCGGAGATCGGCGAGCTGTTCGGCGGCCGCGACCACACCACCGTGCTGCACGCGGTGCGCAAGATCGCCCAGGACCGCCAGAAGAACGCCGAGTGCAACCACGAGCTGCACGTGCTGGAGCAGACGCTGAAGGGCTAAGAAGACCATGCCGGCTGAGAGGTTTGTGTTCTCTCCCGGCAATTGGCAAAATAGTGTTAGAGCAATAAATAATTAATACTTAACTGAGGATATCTATGCAACTGGTCAAAACCACCCGAGACACGCTTCTCCGGCCACTGCAGATCGTGAGCGGTATTGTCGAGCGTCGGCACACTATGCCGATTCTGGCCAATATCCTCATTCGCAAGGACGGCGAAAGCGTCTCGTTCCTCTCGACCGACACCGAAGTCCAGATCACCACGCTCGCCAACATCGGTTCGGGCGACGACGTGACCGGCACCACGGTGGCGGCGCGCAAGCTGCTGGACATCCTGCGCGCGCTGCCGGAGTCCGGCGACGTCACCATGACCCTGCAGAACAAGCGCCTGGCCGTCCAGAGCGGCAAGTCGCGCTTCGCCCTGCAGACCCTGGCCGCGGAAGAATTCCCGACCGTGTCGGTGGCCGACAGCTACAACGCCAGCGTCACCCTGCCGCAGAAGACGCTGAAGCACCTGTTCAACATGGTGCACTTCGCGATGGCCCAGCAGGACATCCGCTACTACCTGAACGGCCTGCTCCTGGTGCTGGACGGGAACAACATCATCGCCGTGGCGACCGACGGCCACCGCCTGGCCTTCTGCCAGGTGGCCACCGAACAAGCCTTCGAGCGCCAGGAAGTGATCATCCCGCGCAAGACCATCATCGAACTGCAGCGCCTGCTGGAAGAAAGCGATGAGGAAGTGCGCCTGGATATCGCCGCCTCGCAGGTGAAGCTGACCTTCGCCGACATCGAGCTGGTCTCGAAGCTGGTCGAGGGCAAGTTCCCTGACTACACCCGCGTGATCCCGAAGGGTTACAAGAACGACTTCACGATCGGCCGCGAAGAGCTGCTGCGTTCGCTGCAGCGCGCCGCGATCATGACCAGCGACAAGTTCAAGGGCGTGCGCTGCATCATCGAGCCGGGCGTCATGAAGATCAGCTCGACCAATGCCGACCAGGAAGAGGCGGTGGAAGAACTCGAGATCGACTACGGCGGCGACACCATCGACATCGGTTTCAACGTGACCTACCTGCTCGACGTGCTGAACAACCTGAAGTGCGACCAGGTGAACATCGCGCTGGGCGATTCGAACTCGTCGGCGCTGATCTCGATTCCCGACAATGGCGACTTCAAGTATGTCGTCATGCCGATGCGGATTTAATTAGTCAGACCGCACGGCCCGCAATAGTCGTTAGCTTTTGCACCGTCGTTCCGGCGCAGGCCGGAACCCAAGTTCGTAGTGTTCAAGCAAACTTGGATCCCGGCCTGCGCCGGGATGACGGCTCAAGCGCTGCAGGTGAATACCAATGCAGCCTTGAATCACCCGTTTTATAGAAAGCAGTCCATGTCCGAGAATACCCAACCAGAAATGACTCCCGCCGCCAAGGCGGACGAATACGGCGCGTCCTCGATCCAGATCCTGGAAGGCCTGGAAGCGGTGCGCAAGCGCCCGGGCATGTACATTGGCGACACCTCGGACGGCACCGGCCTGCACCACCTGGTGTTCGAGGTGCTCGACAACTCGATCGACGAAGCCCTGGCCGGCTACTGCACCGAGATCCACGTCACCATCCACTCCGACAACTCGATCTCGATCACCGACAACGGCCGCGGCATCCCGACCGGCGTCAAGATGGACGACAAGCACGAGCCGAAGCGCTCGGCGACCGAGATCGCCCTGACCGAACTGCACGCCGGCGGCAAGTTCAACCAGAACTCGTACAAGGTCTCCGGCGGCCTGCACGGCGTCGGCGTCTCGTGCGTGAACGCGCTGTCGAAGCTGCTGCGCGTGACCGTGCGCCAGAAAGGCAAGATCCACCAGCTGGAATTCTCGCGCGGCGTCCCGATGGACCGCATCATCGAAGTCGTCGACGGCGTGGAAGTCTCGCCGATGAAGGTCCTGGGCGACACCGACAAGCGCGGCACCGAAGTGCACTTCTGGGCCGACGAGGAAATCTTCACCACCGTCGAGTTCCACTACGAGATCCTGAGCAAGCGCATCCGCGAACTCTCGTTCCTGAACAACGGCGTCAACATCAAGCTGAGCGACCAGCGCACCGGCAAGGAAGAAGTGTTCGCCTTCGAGGGCGGCACCCGCGGCTTCGTGGAGTACATCAACAAGGCCAAGACCGTCCTGCACCCGACCGTGTTCCAGGCCACCGGCGAGCGCGTGTCCGAGCAAGGCACCAACATCTCGGTGGACGTGTCGATGCAGTGGAACGACGCCTACAACGAGCAGGTGCTGTGCTTCACCAACAACATCCCGCAGCGCGACGGCGGCACCCACCTGACCGGCCTGCGCGCGGCGATGACGCGCGTGATCAACAAGTACATCGACGAGAACGAATTCGCCAAGAAGGCGAAGGTGGAGATCTCGGGCGACGACATGCGCGAAGGCCTGACCTGCGTGCTGTCGGTGAAGGTGCCGGAGCCGAAGTTCTCGTCGCAGACCAAGGACAAGCTGGTGTCGTCGGAAGTGCGCGGCCCGGTGGAAGAGATCGTGGCCAAGACCCTGACCGACTTCCTGATGGAGAAGCCGAACGACGCCAAGATCATCTGCGGCAAGATCGTGGAAGCGGCGCGTGCGCGCGAAGCGGCGCGCAAGGCGCGCGACCTGACCCGCCGCAAGGGCGTGATGGACGGGCTGGGCCTGTCCTCGAAGCTGGCCGACTGCCAGGAACGCGACCCGGCGCTGGCCGAGCTGTACATCGTCGAGGGTGACTCGGCAGGCGGCTCCGCCAAGCAGGGCCGCGACCGCAAGTTCCAGGCCATCCTGCCGTTGCGCGGCAAGGTGCTGAACGTGGAAAAGGCGCGCTTCGAAAAGATGCTGTCGTCGGAGCAGATCACCACCCTGATCGCGACCCTCGGCACCTCGATCGGCCCGGACGAATTCAACGTCGACAAGCTGCGCTACCACCGCATCATCATCATGACCGACGCGGACGTCGACGGCGCCCACATCCGCACCCTGCTGCTGACGCTGTTCTACCGCCAGATGCCGCAGCTGGTGGAGCGCGGCCACGTGTACATCGCCCAGCCGCCGCTGTACAAGGTGAAGGCCGGCCGCGACGAGCGCTACCTGAAGGATGACGTCGAAGAAGCGAGCTACATGATGACGGTGGCGCTGAACAGCGCCTCGCTGATCCCGCGCGAAGGCGCCGAGCCGATCAACGGCGAAGCGCTGGCCGAGCTGGTGCGCCAGTACAACCTGTCGAACGCCATCATGATGCGCCTGACCCGCGTGATCGACCGCGCGGCGCTGACCGCGATCACGGCCGGCGTGACGCTGGACATGAGCACGCTGGAGAAGGCCGAAGCCTCGGCCAAGGCGATGGAAGCGGCGATCAAGGATCCGGCCGTGAAGGTGATCGTGCGTTCGGACGAGCTGTCCGAGAAGCACGCGCTGCGCATCGAGCGCATGCGCCACGGTAACGTGAACGTCACCTCGATCGACGCCGACTTCGTCCAGAGCAACGACTACGCCGTGCTGGCCAATGCGGCCGCCACCTTCCAGGGCCTGATCGGCGAAGGCGCCATCATTCGCCGCGGCGAAGGCGAGAAGATGAAGGAGTTCGCGGTGCGCGGCTTCCACGAAGCCATGATCTGGCTGCGCGAGGAAGCGGAGCGCGGCGTGAGCAAGCAGCGTTACAAGGGTCTGGGCGAGATGAATCCGGAGCAGCTGTGGGAAACCACGATGGATCCGACCGTGCGCCGCCTGCTGAAGGTGCAGATCGAGGATGCGATTGCGGCGGACCAGATCTTTACTACGCTGATGGGTGATGAGGTCGAGCCGCGTCGTAACTTCATTGAGACGAATGCGCTGCAGGCGGGGAACATCGATGTTTGATGCTCTAAAACAAACCTGTCGAGAAGTCGCAAGCTTCTGAAAAAATTGACTAGTCTTAAAATAGATTGACAGTGTAGGCTGTAAGAAGAGCTCGTTTTTGCTTTCGTCAGAACGCCCAGTGAGTTCTCATAGGGCGTTTTTTCTTTCCAGGCTTAGTATGGCCGCTCCTGGTTGTAGATCGCCACAGACTGCGCACCTTGCTCTTTGTTTCCGTCAAGTCTTCAGGGCGTTGCAAGAGAATTCAATGTTCAAGATTCCGTTGATTCGCTCGGGCAGCGTGCTCTGATAATAGTCATAACCGTCGGTCATCCAGCAGCTGATGCCGCGTTTAGCATGCAGGGTTTTGCTAAGCGTTTGCACAGATTGATGTCCGCAGTCAGAATGGTGGGTTGAAGGAAGATGGCTTTACCTCGAGCGTAAAGCCATCAATAGAACCTGGGCGACTTCTTGGGTCTGGAGACTAGTATGAACGTGGTAGCCGATGATGTTTCGAGAGTAGGCATCGGCGACTAAACTCAGGTAGACACAGCGCCAATGTGCCGGAACACACGTAATATCGGTCACGCAAATCTGTTCTGGACGGCCAATATCCGTCCTAATTCCAGATTGAGCAAGTTCGGATGCTTGTAGAGCAGACGATGCGGTCGGTGGTTTTGTGAAAATCATGTGCTGTTTGAACGAGTAAGTGTGCTCGCTTGAGCGTGGCGCCTGGAGGCACCAGCCCATGAATCTGCACGCTTTCGGGAGACTCAAGCCCACTAACTGCCTTTGTTCAATGACTCACCGGAATGCATTCTTTTTGGTAACTCGACCCGTATTCCTTACGGATCACTTCCACCATTGCTTCGAACAGCTGGACCTTCTAATTTGTATCCTTGTGTTGCGTTTCCAGTTCCTTCAGGCGCTGCTCTAGCGTCTGCGGCATGGTTTGGTTGCTCACGCGATCGCTCCTGCGCTGGTTCAGTCCTCGCAGACTAGTCCAATTCTGACGACCATGCTTACGTTACCAGACCAGTACTGTGGAACGCCCCTGAATCCCATCGCGCCGCTACGCCTGCTTGTGTACGTCAACTCGCCCTTTTCCACATCATCAACGGCCGCCAGCTTAAAGCCAGCATATACTCGCGCTGAGTACGCTTTTCCCTTTCATCCATGCCATCCCTCCAAAAAGTGTCAACCCGTTTCCGATGGATCATGGGTCAACTAAAAGCCCATCAAATTTCGGTGAGTTCTTTTACATTTAATGCTCTAAGTTTAGAGAATTGATAGCGGTAAAGGCATCGCAACCAAAATACTTTCCACAGTCGAACGCCTGCATACGTTATCAACTTTCCATGAATGCAGCGAGCTGTTCTTCGATACCCATCATTCTGCGTACATCGCATTCCCAAAGTTCGAGCACCGTCCAGCCGGCCGCCTGAAGTGCAGCAAGATTTCGTGCGTCCCGTTCTTTGTTTTTCAGAATTTTATCGCTCCAATACCCCGCATTCGATTTCGGTTTCGAGGCAAGCCGGCAAGTGTGTCCATGCCAAAAACACCCATGAACTAGGACGACCTTCTTGTGCCGCGGTAAAACGATATCCGGCCGTCCAGGAAGATCCTTGCGGTGCAACCTAAATCGGTAACCAAGCCTATGTAGGATGCTGCGAACTGCCAATTCCGGCTTCGTATCCTTGCTGCGAATGCGGCTCATGAGCTCAGAACGGTGTGCTTGACTAATGGTATCCATCGGACGATCTGTTGGTCAGCAGTGTGGTCATAGTCCATTCACACGGCGCCGCTGAGTAATGGAAATTTTAATTGCTACAACAAGGGGATTTTACTCCGATGCTACATCTGCCCGCACACGTTTGCGGACGCTTCGCCAGCAATAGCGTTAAGCGTAAAGATGAGGCGCTCTAGGACGCACCTAGCCAGGTAACCGACCGCGTCACGCTGACCGCCATCCTAAGCCTCATAACATCCGATAATCACGTTGAAAAACGTTAGAGTGTCCAATCAGGCGAAGGCGTAATGCCTGACAACTTAATCGTGCTTGTGCTAGCGCGTTTGGACGAATTGTTGGAAGAGCCGCGCTGCGAGTCGAACGCATAGGTGAGGTAAGGTGCATCTCGCGGCCATCGACGTCGGCTTCGTCATGAGCAACTACTCCGTAGTGCTAACAAGAGCTGTCAATACCGTCGGGGCCTATAGGCCGCCTACTATGCAGCTGACGAAGAGTGTTTCGTTCGCAACTTCCGCGAAGCGATACTCGGTAGGCAAAATCGAACAGGGAGAGTTGTGGGAGCTACAATGGTCTCGACCGCGCGCCTCCCGCTGAGCGCAGATCGAGAGCGCAATAGCGGCGAAGCAGATCTGTACCATCTTAGTTAACGAGGTCGTGCTGTGCTAAAAATTTCTTGAGTCGGATTTTCAGCTGGCAGAAACATGATGTTTTATCTTATTCGAGCCAAGACGTGGACGACCTAACGCCGTGTCAGGCCAAAGTGCGTAATGAAAACGCGCATATTTGGTAGACATCATCTAATCTTTCGGCAGCAATATGTTTAAACCGTTCATGCACGCCGCCAAATAAGGCCGACCCAATACATCAACCGGGATTCCCTGGTGAGCAGCACTCGCTCCTTTCAAAATTACGTAGGTTCCAGCTTTTGGCGAGCCCGGCCCGTTTGCAATCATCTTTAGAAGGATGACATTTTCACCGATCCGCGCAACATATTCACCACCGCCTGCTGCCGACGGGGCTATACCCGTAAAACCTTCTAGTGCTTTGGCGGCATTAAGCATTTCTGACGTTAAAACCACGGCAGAAATCGCAGCCCTCTCTTCACTAGCCTTTAGCTTCCTTTCAACCTCCAACCGCCTGTCGAGAGAGGCTTCGAGTATTGTCCCCGGCTCATGAGAAACAGGTCCCAATGTCAAATGCTTCTTTTTCTGCAAATATATAACTTCAATGTATGGGAGATTAGCAAAAATCGTTTCAGGCTGATTTCGGCTGGACCCTGAACCGCCGAGTACGCTGTCTACATGGACTGCCGGCTGACGCAAGAGTGCGTCCCAAACCTGCCTTAACTCAGCAGTTGGTCGTGATTTAATCGTGCCGTTCACCGTCCGAACCTTTACCCGCTCATCAGTGACTTCTTCGACGACAATTTCCGCACCCGCTTTGACGCTATGGATCTTAATTCCGCGCAACCCGGCGATGTCCCGTAACACATCTTCAAATTTCACGAATACCTCATCTTTTTGCCCTGCGACGCGTTTCAAGGAGAAACCTCACAGGTTTCATATCTGCCCTTCGGCTATAGATGTGCGCTTCCGTGTCATGCTGCATTACTTTGGCTCTCTATTCTCACAGATCCAAAGCAAGATGTTTCCTCCTATCAATATAAACCACCTTAATATATGGGAGATTCTTGAGAATGGTTTCCGGCTGGTTCCTGCTAGAAGAGCCTCCGTGAAGCTCACTATCCACATGGATTGCTGGCTTAGTATTGAGAGCCTCCCAAAGTACTTCGAATTTCTCAATAGCCCAGAATGTAGGCTTTCCAGTAACAGGCAAAACGGTGATCCCGGCGTTTGTGACGTCAAGGATCGTTATTGGAACGCGTGGTGTAATCCCTTGCAAAGTACTGCCCTTTAACTTCGTAATGTCATTCCAAACATCCTGAAAATTCACGTTTTACCTCCTGGCAATAATGGTGGATATCGCAATACTGCTGAATCATCGTCTGCATCTTCAACTGAGGCAACATCGTCGATCCACTGGCGCAGGAAGGACTCTGATTCTGGGTCTTCTTTGCCTGCCTGATGAAACGTAACCGTATTGTTCAGCTTAACGCGGACACTCTCTGTGGAATTTACTGAACTGCTATTTAGATCGTCCTTCAGGTGCAAACCAGCTGCAAATCGTCGGATATCGGAAACGAAATCAAGTACGGTGACTTTTTGCTTGTTCGGGGCAAGACGCAGCCCGCGGCCTAGCTGCTGAACAAAGATCCGCCGACTGTGCGTCACCCGCTGGAATACAATGATGTTTACGTCCGGAACGTCGACACCCTCGTTAAATATATCCACTACGCATATAGTACCGATATGGCCGTCATGGAAATCGCTTAGCATCCGATTGCGCTCGTAGGCTTGCATGGTCCGCCCAGCCGCTGTACCTGAGTATATCGCGCCTGCATTACAAAAACCATAAGAATTAATGCGATCACGCATTGTTATGGCGTGATCGATCGTACCACAGAAAACGATTGCCCTAGGATTGACCTGGCTTTCCCAGCACCGCTTAAGCTCCAGAACCACCGCTTCGTCCCATTCTGTTATAAAAAGAGTGCGATTGATGTTTCGAGGTGAAAGCTTGCCCTTTTCTAGTGATGCAAGGCCGCCCCAGTTAATGTTGTCGGAGAAGAGTCGGTAGTCAATATTTGCTAGGAAGCCGTGACGCAGGCCAGAAACGATATCGACACTGACTAGTGGTGGACCGAACACTGCGTCAAGCTCATTTCCGTCAGGTCGCCAAGGGGTAGCAGTGAGGCCCAGCAGGAACGGCCCTCCTTCACAGCCGGCCCTTAGAAACTCCGTTACTTCCTGGTACATCGTGGCGCCCGCATGATGGCACTCATCAATAATCACAAGATCGTAGGTGGGCAGCGCACCCTCTACTCTCAACGCATTGAAGACCGTGTGAATGCACGCAAATGTGAATCCAGGTCGCGAGTGCATCATTTCATGCGGTGGTTGCTCTACCCCATTCCACACTGCAGTTTCATCAGAGGGGTGAAGAAAAGGCCAGAACGCACGCTCGAGCTGGTACACAAGTGTGTTCGTATGCGCTAAGACTAGCACTCGCAAGGACTGTGAAGTCTTAATGCGCCGTGCTGCCTCAGCAGCAACAACAGTTTTTCCAAGACCTGTCGCCATGACAACCAGAGCTCGCCCCCCGGCATTTCTCCCATAAGCTTGCACAATGGAGTTAATAGCATCAGATTGATATTTTCGCAACTCAACTGGCGTATTGTGCTCCGCAGCCTTAAGCAGCGATAGCCGGCGAAGTAACTCATCCGTATCCCATAACTGCAAGGGAATACGTTGGCGGGTCATGATGACTTGATGATGTTCCCTGCTAGCAACATCAAACCCGCCGAGACATACAATTACAGGAATTTGTGCTCTAAATATGCGAGCGGCTTCAAGTGTCCTATCGATCACTCCAACACCAGAGCGTCCTTTCCAGTGTTTAACCTGAAACAGCCACCGCTTACCATATTTGTGTGCGATGAGGTCCGCCCCTTTGTCGTGAGATTGGCCTACCATACGCACGTCGCTAAAGCCTTCATGTATCAAAAGCCGAGTGATAGCCCTCTCAAACGCTTGCCAACTAATCTGTCCAATTTGATTTTTTGATAGAAACATTACCCCAGTCTTTCGGCAAGCAAATCCATGGAGATACGTGCACGCGCGGTCTGCTTGGCCGAGGGCTCAGACGTCGCTATAAATACAATCAGATCCTCTAGCAAATTACCATAATGTGAACGCAATTTTTTGCTGATAGTTTCCCGGATGGAGGCCGAAACGAACGTGTCATTCGCTACAGTATCCGTCCACACAGCACCATTGAAGAAGGCGTCAGTGTGTGTCAAAAAGGTTGCAAGCAAAGCATCCGCGCTCATATGTACTAGCGCGGAGCCATCTGATACCATTTCGCCTAATTTTGCAACGTCCATTCGGTCGTTGATAAGGTTAGTGATTAGGTTTTTCTTCTCGATTTCGTCAAGGCTGTCGAAAATAAATTTCGCGTTTTCTCCGAAGACAGTAGGCAAGCGATTTGTAATCGTCCGCAGCATCGCTCTACCTTCTAATTTGATTTTGTCTGCCGCGTGTGTCAGACGTTCGGACCAACAGGTATTCAGAACTGTCCACTGCAAATTCGATAGAGTGAACTGCGCCGCAAAGCGGCTTCCGACAAGCCGACGATTGCTATCGTAAATATACAGGGCCACCTCCGCAGCGATAAGTTCTTCTGGGCGAACATGCATGAGACGGAAAATCGGATGCGACATGTCGATAAAAATGTCGAGTACCTCTCCTTTGAACAGTGCTAGAGGCAGCGAATTTGCGTCTCCGAATGCTCTAATTGGGCCCGGTGCGACAAACGTATTCACCCGTAATGGTGGGCTCGTTGTACTGCCGTCGGGCAGTGAAAACGAAACATCCTGTAAAGATAACTCGTCACTTTTTGAGGAGATGGCAAGTAGGTATTGACGCGACACTGGGTCTTCGGCGCCACGGACGGCTCCGCAAGCAGCGCACTCCAGCTTATCCCCCGCATTGCTGACATTGCACATCGCGCATTTCCATGGAAGCTCAACTTCAGCAACTTGAGACGAGCCACAATGAGGACACGAAAGGGCAGACTCAGGTATCAGTTCCGCGCAAGAGCTGTTTGCACAACTCTTTGGTTTGAGCACATGGCCGCAGATAGTGCACGTATCGTCAGCCTGAAAATTTTGGCCTTGGCATGAAGGGCAAGTGATCAACTCTTCTAGCGGCGGTTTATCAGCCTGCTCTACAAGTCGGAACCACTCCGAATCATCGTAAAATCCCGGTTCGCGTCGGAGGAACTTTCGGAAGTATTCCTGCTCAGTTTCGCGGCTAATCCGTTTTGGACGGTTCTCTTCTGCGTTCCAGTAGCCCATATAAAGGTCAGCCTTCCCAGGGTTTCGCACCCTTCGGTATCCCTGGAAGAGCTTGTAAACTGGGCTATTGTTCCCATCCGGCCCAGCCTTTGATGGCTGCAAAGAAGTAGTTCCCCGCAAGCACGCCAAAACTCGCCCCCACTCAGCAGAGCTTCTCTGAAAATCCTGCTTCATAAAGTCAACAGGAACGTGATTAATCTCCACCTCACCAACTATCCGCCCATATTGCTGATCGACCGGGTAGTCCTTGACCGTTTTCTTAAACTCGTCTGTAAATTCGAAAAACGCCGACTTTTCTCCGACCCGGATAGTACGACCGTTACGCACTAAGTCGATCCCGTATTCCATCTCGTCATCAAATCGCTGAATACCTACCCATCCGCGCACCCGTTCCTCGATCGTTCGGAAGCTTGCCGAGGCACATGCTGGACAGGAGTTAGCTAGTCCTGGGACCAATGCATAACAGTCGCCGCACCGTTTTTGGCTACCGACCACCTCGTCGATATGAAAAACGGCAGGCACTTGACCTCCGTTACGCGTAACAAAGCGCTCAGCGGACCAAACACAGTGCTCAAATGGCACGCACGGCGTGTCGTTTACGAAAATACGAATCTTCTTTTTACGCAAAATTACGGTATACCGACGACCCAACTCATCGCATATCTTTTTAACTCCGTATTTTACGAGCTTAGCTACGAAACCTGCATTAGAGTGACCGCTCGGCCACCAGTTACTTATCTCGACAAACGTCCCGTTTTTGAGACCGTGAGGCTTTGGAACTGAGAGAGCTGGGACAATATAGCTCCCCTTTTGCACTAGTTGTTCTAAATCAAAAGTAACCTCGGTAGCGCTTTCTGATCCGGCACGGGCGGTTAACAGCCGCGTGGCACGGCCTAGCTTTCCTGTAGCAATGTTAAACCCCATTCCAAACAAACCGAGCGAATCGAATGGATTATTCCCGGAGAAACCGGCTTTGATCGCACGCTCAGCCATGTCGTTCGTCATGCCTGGACCGTTGTCCTGGAGACTCATTTGGCCGATCCCCTTTTCGACTTCAGAGAGCTTCGGCAGTTTCACCAAAACTACTGGATCACGGACAGGATTACCATCAAGCTCAGCAATATGAAACGAATCAATTGCGTTATCGATTAGTTCACAAAGTGCATCAAGAGGCTGCATTGGCGTGTGGGTCAACGCGATTAAAATACGTGGCGCGGGGGTCAGGTCGAAGTTGCTCATTGCTATCTAACTCTCCAAGAATTTATTTATCGAGTGTGCGAGCGCCCGAGCCAAACAAACGGGCACCCCATTGCCTATCGTTTTGAATTTTCGGGACAATGGCATATCAGGAGGCAAAACATACGCCGCGGGCACGGTCTGTAACCGCAATGCTTCCCTAACCGATAACCGTCTCGGCAAAAATGGGTGAAGATGGACCTCGTTATTCCCGTACGCAACGGTTGGGCTATAACGCCAGCGGTGTAGGCGTTTAAACGATTTGCGGGAAGTGTCACCCTCACAGATATGCGCAAATTTCGTGCTGTACGGAATGAAAAATTCGTGGTTTTGTCCACTTTGCCCGTCTGCTTTAACATCATCCGCTAAGCAAGAGGCGACCGTGAGCTCATACGGGACCTCAGGCATTGACGGACTCTCACCATAGGCGCTAACGCTAGGCCATGGAAATCTTTTTTTTGCATTGCTATACCGGGAGTCGCTGGGCCAAGGAAACCAGCCCCGCTCGCCGGACGATTGAGCTAGATATCTCCTGTGCTTTTTAATCCATGTCCTATGAAAACCGAGGACAATAACTCTCTCGCGATCCTGCGGTGCTCCTAAGTCCAATGCATTCAAGACATTGCGGTCGACAACGTAAGAGCGTTCGAGTTGAAAAATGAGCCGATCAAGAAACTCGCGGTGAACAGCAGTGCTAATTAGTCCTTTAACGTTCTCAAGGACAAAAAATGTCGGCTGAAGCTCTAATATTCTCTCGACGTAGACACGTGTGAGCTGACCACGGCTGCCTTGCTCGCCTGCATTTCTGCCACCAACCGAGAAGTCCGGGCATGGAGGCCCGCCGATTATCCCAAATGGCCCAGGTCCGCTTCGTCGGAAAATGCTCTGAAATGCGGAGCGGTAAATTTCGTTGGGACCGATATCGATAAGAGAATTGCTATTCTCGATGGATACTTTTCGACCCGCAACCGAGCTCATTCCAGATTGGAAACCGGCGACAAACCAGGGGTCAATTTCGTTATGCCAAATGACTGGGAAGCCTGCCTGCTCAAAACCCAAGTCTAGGAAGCCGGCGCCAGTAAAAAACGAGAGCAAGGGCAACGTCCCCACAGGTTGCAGGCTACTGCGGCGCAATCGGGTAGTCAGCACTGAATTTGGAAGGGACGACTCCACGGCGTCAGTCGGTTTTTTTGTGCCTGATTGCATCGAACGCTGTTCCTCAGTAATGATCGAGAACGTCTAACTCTTCATTCTGCAGAGAATTTTATTAAATCGCAAGCAACTCTTATAGGTTTGCATCTGATACTGTGTGCCCGATTTTAAGCTTTGCTGACCTAAGCTTCTGTACATAGCGTCCCTGTTAGCGTAACATTCGACGCTCCTCAATAATCAAGAAGCGAATGGCTAATGTTTGATTGAGGTACATGTAAAAAATTGCAGTTATGCTGACCCCTGAAACTGCCGCCAAGAAAGGTTATTTCTCTCTTTGTTAAAGATTTTGTTAAGCTTCCCAGCCGGTTTTTTTAATGCAAGCAGCAGCGAAAGTTCGTTCATATACCTCGCGACACGAAGTAGGCTCTAGGTTTCGTATTTTTGCTGGCATGTCGACTTGCTATTTTATTTCCGACGCCTTCCGTCGCCTATAAAGAGCACAGACGTACTCTTCATAAGCATAAATGAGATTGTGTTATTGCGACGCCATAAGCCGTAGATTATTTTACTTACTGCTGTTTGCCAAGAAGTCACTTACGGTTTTTGCCAGTCCTAATGCCGCTAGGTAGGGAACGCCATTACCTACAGTCTTAAACATATTGCTTAGAGTCATTGTTGCTGGGAGCTCAAATTCCTTTGGGAGTGATTGAAGCGATAACGCCTCGGCGACGGAAAGGCGGCGCGGCAAAGTAGGATGAATATGAACCTCATTGTTACCGTACGCTACCGTTGGGGAAAAGCGGTGCCTATGCAAACGCTTATAAGATTTCCGGCTGTCGTCGCCCTCCTCAATAGTGAGAAATTTTGCTAATCCAGCACGAGGGGTGAATGCATGAAGTGAGTTTGGATGATTTTCGACCTGGTTCTTCTCAAACCAGTAGCTAACTGTTAGCTCTCTCGGAAGCTCGCTATCAGATAAATCGACAGTGCCCGTTTTTGGCCAAGGCAGCTTACGCACCTCATAGTTGGAATAACGCACGTGCGCTTCCCAAGGGAAGGTTATCGATAGCGACTGGCTAACATGCTTCTTTAAGACACCAAACAAAATGATTCGATCCCGGTCTTGAGGCGCTCCGTACTCGATCGAGTTAATAAGTTTTTCGGTCAAAGCATACCCGGCCTCGTCCAAAGAAAGCTTAAGCTGCTCGAAGAAAGCTCGATGTCTGGCTGTACGCCAAAGTCCCTTTACGTTCTCAAACACAAAGAAGTCGGGCTGGCAAAGACAGATAAGATCAATGTATGATTTTGACAATCGACCGTTATCGCCTTCATGCCCACGATTTTTTCCTCCAACTGAAAAATCTGGACATGGGGGCCCCCCGATGAACCCAACTAGCGCACCCTTTTCACCTTCAGCCCGCACGCGACTTTGCAATTCTGCAAGAGGCTCACCCGTGAGGTAATGATCGATACTAGTTACCGAAACACCATTTTCTGGAAGCTGGAGATTTAATGCTTTACGTGCATGGACGTAAGCTTCAGCAAAAGGCCTGTGGATTTCGTTCGCAAAAACAACATCAAATCCTGCATGTTCGAATCCTAAATCCAAGAATCCGGCACCTGAGAAAAAGGAAAATATAGAATTCCGCTTTTGGGGATGTTCGTTTCGCACATCGGCGCTGCAACTGCTCATAATTTTTTGTTTGTTCCGTAAATCTCTTCTAGAGAGAAGGCACTGATGAATAGGTAACACCCGAGATGTATAAAAAGTAAATCTTATGCGATTTTCAAGTCCATGTGCATAGTTCGTAGGCATCGGCGCCACGACCGACACACAATGTTGGACAAGTAAAGCATAGATTATATTCGTTATGGTGGCAGCCGAGTACGCAGTCCTGATGGTCTAGTGCTGTAGGCTGCAGCGCGTGCTACCGTTGGGGCAGCAATGGGGGGAGCCTTGTTAGGTCATTGATAGACCTTGTCCAACGGCCCCATGCTGCTGGGAACTTGCGTGGAAATGAGCAGGAAAATGCCAGGCGTGAATAGCTTACTCCTGCTCAGGAATCGACCGTACAACCAAAAACTGATACGACATCGCGCTCAGGAAAGCAATGCCGGCGCCAGTGAGCAAGGCTGGCACGAACGACCAGGCCTGAGCAATGTAGCCAGTAAAAATTGGTGCTATGGCACTACCGATGAAACCGCCAAAGTTTTGGATCGCACCCAGCGAGGCAATACGGCTACGCGGCGCCACGACCGTGACCAGCGACCAGGAGCAAGCCGACGCAGCGTTGGCTAAGAAGATAACAACCGAGATACAAGCAATGGCCACGGCATTACTCTCGACCAGTGCAGCAGGAATCGTGAATGCCACCATGCCCAGCATAGCCATCACAACCGCCGTGCGACGCCCCGATATGGCCGCTGCCGCACGCTTTGTAATCTGATCGGACGCCCACCCGGCCATCAGCGCCCCGGCAAAGCCGCACAGGAAGGGGATCGTCGCCGCCACGCCGACGTAGGCGACATCCATGTTGCGCTCGGTACGCAGGTAGCCCGGCAGCCACGTCAGGTAGACCCAGTTAAGATAGACCGATCCAAAGAAGCCGAGCAGCATGCCCCAGGTCGCGCGGTGCCGGAACAGGGCAAGCCAGGAGGAGAAGCCCGCTTTCGGTGCCTGTTCCATCGTTTGGCCTTCATCGAGGTAAGCCAGCTCCTCCGCGGTCATCTGCTCGCGTACCGGATCGCGATACAGCATCACCCAAACAACCGCCGCCACGATGCCGAGCGCGCCGGTGACGAAGAATGCCCAGTGCCAGCTGGTGGCGGCAATGAGGGGCGACAGGCACAGCGGTGCGAGCGCAAAGCCCAGTGGCGACGCCGAGTTGTAGATGCCTGTCGGCGTACCGCGCGACTTGATGGGAAACCAATTGCTCACAACTCGCGCCGCCGCCGGAAACTGCGGCGCCTCACCGATTCCAAGCACGACGCGGGCGAGCACGAACCAGCCGAAGGTCGACACGAGCCCGCCTGCGGCTTGTGCCAGCGACCACACCACCAGGCCCGCGCCGAGCAGCCAGCGCGGCCCGATCTTGTCGACCAGTGCGCCAACCGGCAGCTGGCACAGTGCATAGCTCCAGGAGAAGGCCGACAGCAGCAGGCCCATCTCGCCGAGCGAGAGGCCGAGATCTGCCCGGATGAATTCGTTGGCGACGGCGAGGGTAGCGCGGTCGAGGTAGTTGATGACGCCGGTGACTACCAGCAGCACAAGCGCCATGGTTTGGCGACGGCGAATGCGGGGAGGAGTCAGTCCATTCGTAGAGAGATCGTTCATCCCGAGATGCTACCAAACGGCGTTGATAGCAGGAAAGATATTCTCGCCCGCAGCCTAGGTCTTCCTACCAAAAAGACACAAGGCCCGCATGCTGCAGCAGCATGATCGTCTTCCCATCGACGATCTCGCTGCGCCCGATCATGTCCATCGCTTCGTCGAAGGGCAGCTCCAGCACCTGGATATCCTCCCCTTCCGCCACCACCCCGCCCCCATCGCCGACACGCTGGTTGTCCTCGTATTCTGCCACGAAAAAGTGCAGCTTCTCCGTCACCGAGCCGGGACTCATGTACGCCTCGAACACCTTCTCGACCCGCTCGATGCGGTAGCCCGTCTCTTCCTCCGCCTCGATGCGGATACGCTCGGCCGGCGACATGTCGTCCAGCGGCCCGGCGGCCGCCTCGATCAGCATCCCGTCCGCCAGCCCGTTCAGGTAAGCGGGCAGCCGGAACTGCCTGGTCAGCACGACGCTGCGCCGCGCGCGGTTGTACAGCAGGATCGCAGCGCCATTGCCGCGGTCGTAGACCTCGCGGACCTGGCGCTGGCTAGTGCCATCCTTGCGCAGGTAGTCGAAGCTGTATTTCTTGAGCACATACCACTGGTCGGACAGGACGGCGACATCGATGATCTGGACAGGCGCAGACATGGTTTTTCCTTGACGTTCACATATTTACAGCCTACCGTGCAATTTCGTGCAATCTCAAGAAATTTTGCGCAATGCTGACCAGCCAACGCAAGAACGAAATCCTGTCCATCCTCAGAAAGCAGGGCCAGGTCGAAGCCAAGGTGCTCGCCGCGCACTACGGGGTCTCGGAAGACACCATCCGCCGCGACCTGCGGGAGATGGCGGCCGAGGGCCTGCTGCAGCGCGTGCATGGCGGCGCCCTGCTCGCCTCGCCCGCGGAAGCCGACCTCACCCAGCGCCAGCACATCGCCATGGGCTCGAAAGCGCAGGTCACAGCCGCCGCCAGCCGCCTGATCGCGCCCGGCCAGATCGTCATCCTCGACGGCGGCACCACCTGCGCGGAACTGGCCCGCTCGCTGCCGCGCGACATGCCGCTCACGGTGGTCACCCATAGCCCGACCATCGCCGTCGCCCTGGCCGAGCACGAGAAGATCGAGGTGGTCCGGATCGGCGGGCGCCTGTTCCGGCGCTCGATGGTTACCGTCGGCGCCGCTGCGCTCGAGGCGCTCAGCCACGTGCGGGCCGACCTCTACTTCATGGGCGTCACCGGCGTGCATCCCGACGCCGGCTTCAGCACCGGCGACTTCGAAGAGGCCTACATCAAGCGCGCCCTGTCCGCCCAGGCCGCGGAAACGGTGGTCCTCGCATCCAATGAAAAGCTCGGCGTGGCCTCCGCCTACAAGATCGGGGACCTCGGCCTGGCCGCGAGCCTGGTCGTCGACTGCGCGCCCTCGCCCGAACTCGGCGCCGCCCTGGCAGGCGCCGGTGTCTCAGTCATCAGCCAGTAAGCAAAGGAGAATGCCATGCAGGCAAAGACCATCCTGATCGCCGGTCCCTACCGCAGCGGCACCGGCGGCGACCCGGTGCTGATCGAACGGAATCTGAAAGCGCTCGAGCAGGCCGCGCTGGCCGTGTACGACAAGGGACACTTCCCGCTGATCGGCGAATGGGCCGCGCTGCCGCTGGCGCACGCCACCGGCGTCACGGTATCGGAGGCGATTCCGCAGTCCTTCCTGTACGAGGTCGCCCAGCGCATGCTGCGCCAGTGCGATGCCGTCTACCGCATCGCCGCCGAGTCGCGCGGCGCGGACATGGACGTGCAGACGGCGCGGGAGCTGGGCCTGCCGGCTTATTTCGATCTTACCGATATTCCGCCCGGTACAAGAGGGATATAAAGTCCTTGCGCCCGCAATGTCTGGGAAAGGAATGCGTGCTCAGGGCGTGGAATGCCTGTTTCGTCGACTTAGCCAGGCAGCCGCAATAGACGTTGCGGTTGAAAAGACCAACCAGCACGCGAAAAATACATCGGCGGCATATGGTTGGCGGTCCCAGTAACTATCGCCCTTGTCCAGGAAAATAACGCCCCATAGCAAAAGCCCTCCCCATGCGATAACGCTGGCAAGAAGAAAGCCCAGAACGGCGCAGAGGAAAGTCTTCATCAGGAAATCGGGAAGAAGCGAATCTTTTGTGCCTTGCGAAGGTCCGACCATACGGTCGGAATAACGATGCCGAATCTTGTCCTCAAGCCCGAGGTCAGGTCGGTCATGCGGCTGCCATTCCATAGATCGATATGATCGCCACCTGAGCCACCAGAGGGGGCGTAGTAATCTTCAAAGCAGATAATTCCGGAGCGGCCAGCGACGCGGTCACGCCAGGATTCACCAGTAATGTTCTCGATTTTTCCGCACCCGAGAAAGGGCTGTTTTTCCAGCCAGTTGGCCAACTCAGCGGCTGCAAGGCAATGGTCTTCGGCAGGGTGAACCCAGCACTTCCGTGCAGAAGGGTAGGATTTGAACGTTACACCAACCTTTTTCAGCGCATAGCTTACCCGGATGGCGCACTGGTTTGAAAACAGCAGATCTCCCTTGGCATCTTTGGCCTCGCATGGACTACCCTTCTTGTAGGCAGACCACAGCTCGCTGAACTTGATGACAGTAGCGCTGATCTTGCAAACCGAATCTTTCGTCGTATTCGTCCTGACGCTTGCTTGCTGTTTGATGGCTCTGGTCACCTTGCGCACTCCTCCATCCGGGCGAGCGCCTCATCGCCCCAGTAGACCGCATAGTCGGCTTCACCATCAGTGCTGACGCGCGGGAGCTTGCCACTCGAATCAGCTTTGCCGGAGAACTTTCGGCCATCCGGAGTAATGATCAAATACGGCACGCCATCCGCGACACGTGCCGGCAGTTGTGGCTGCTCGTCATACAATGCTTGACCCTTGGCGTAATCGTCCAACTTCGCTTGGTCCCCATTGTTTCCTGGGGCCGGAAACCCGCCAACCGCTGCACTGGCCGCAGGCGCATCCGTTTTCTTTGCGGCTGGCGCTGCCGATGCACCAGAGGCGCCAGTACTCCACTCCACCGTGTCGGTGAATTGGGTAGCGATGAGCGTAGCGCCACAAGCCGTCTTCATGCCGGCAACCGCAACACCCTTACCGTAGAACGTGGTTGTCTGGACTCCCTCGACAATAGGAAAAGTGCCTTTGCATTTGGGGCAGCTGACCTTGTGGCCAATGAAGGAGATCGGTTTGCCGTGGCAGATATCGGTGATTGAGCCTTCCAGCACCTTTCCACCGTGACTAGTCGGGTCGCCCATCCGGATTATTTCTGGCATTCCACCCCTCCAAAATTCGGCTCACACCGCGCAGCTATTCTTGTTTCTGCTGCGCCTAAAGCGGATGAGTACGCAATTTTATTCCTGCGGCCGACTGGTCAAAGTCAAAGGAATTGCAAATTGACTTCCATCAATTCGCTACCCAGATCCGTTGAACGTTAATCGCCGCCGCTTGCGTTGGCGTACATGAACGACGCGAGTTACCCGGGCTCCTTGGCCAGTAAGCCGGCCGAGCGCCGGCTGACCACCTTCCCCGCCACCATGAACACACCGTCCCCGGTGTAGTGCACGGTCTCGGGATGCCTGGGCGTGCGCGCGGCCCGCGCCGCGACCACTTCCCAGATGAAGAAGTTGTACTTGTCCACTAGGCTGTCGTCATGCAGCCGACAGGCGAAGTGCGCATGGCATTCGCGGATGGCCGGCGCCACGACGCCCTCCACCGCTTCCGGCGTCAAACCGAAACGCTCGAACTTGTCGACTTCAACGCCAGACGTGGTGCCGACGCCCACCACCGCATCCAGCAGCGCCGTGGTCGGCAGGTTGATCACACACTCGCGGCTTTGCCGCACCAGTTCGAAGCTGTGGTTGCTTGAAGCGATCACGCAGCCCACCAGCGAGGGCGAGAACTCCATCACGGTGTGCCAGCCCATGGTCATGATGTTGCGCTGGCCTTCCCAGCTCGAGCTGACGAGCACGATCGGCCCCGGTTCCAAGTAGCGGCGGATCTTTTCGAGCGGGACATCCTGCTTCGTACTAGTGCGTGCCATGCCTTCCCTCCCTCGCGTACGTTTGCCTGAGGCAACCCGGCATTTCAGGGCTGAGTTGCTATAGTAAGACGTATCAAATATCAGCCGGAGCACGACCAAAATGCGACTTCTTCGCCAAGCCGCCATCATCCTCGGAGGTACCTTGCTTTCTTCAATCGCCATCGCCGCGCCTGAACAGCAGGCCGCGGCCTTCATGAATATCTATTCGACGCACTGCCTGAAGTACCTGCACGACTTCGACGGCCTGCGCAAGCAGCTCTCGAGCTTCCCCCAGCTGCCTGCCGAGGCCGCGGCCGTGTTCCTGCAGGGCGCCAAGGGCAATGCCTGGTCGGTGCCGAGCCAGCACGGCCAGTTCATTATGGTCGTCCATTCGGACAAGGACCTGTGCGCGCTGTACGCCAAGACAGTGCCGGCCGCGACGGTCCAGGCGATGTTCGAAAAGACGGTGGGCAAGGCGCCCGAGCCTTTCCGCAGCGAGCGCAAGCGCAATACCTCGGAGAAGGGGCCGGACGGCGTCAAGAGTACCGTCGCCTATGAATGGAGCACGGACAAGTCGCCGCGCAAGCCGCTGTTCGCGCTCACCACCACCACCAGCAAGAACAGCGTGGCGCAGGGCGTGGCTACCGCGGCGATCGGCCACTGAAGCCACCGCCGCGGCCTTGCCCGCTTACGGCAGCCTGATCTTGATGACGGCGTTGCCCGAGGTGAGGTAGAGGTTGCCCTTGCCGTCGTTGGTGATGCCCCGGATCGGCGCCAGGCTGCCCGGCAGGTTCCCCGGCTGCAGGGTGTCCTTGCGTGTGGTGCCGGCAAGCGTCGTCACCACGCCCTCCGGCGTGATCTTGCGCACCAGGTTGTTCACCGCGTCGGCTGCGTAGACATTGCCCTGCGGGTCGACCGTCAGCGCCACCACTTGTTCGAATGTCGCCGCGGCGCCGGTGCCGTTGGCCGCGCCGCTCGCATTTGGCGCGCCCGCCAGCGGATTAAGGACGTTGGCGTTGACGGTTGTGGGGTTGAACGTGCGGCTGATCCTGCGCTGCAGATCGAACACGTAGACGTTGTTGCTGCTGTCGGTCGCCACGCCGCGCGCGTCAGCAATGCGCGTGCCCCAGAGGTCCTGGACAACCTCTGCACCTTCCAGCATGCCCGTTGCCCCGGCCACGATGCGCCGCGTGCTCAGGCCGTTCGTCACCAGCAGGTGTCCGCGTGCGTCGGCTGCAATTGCTCTTGGCACGAGCGCCAGCATGCTGCGCGAGTCAACGTTGCTGCCCACCGGGATCGTTGCCACCGTCGCCACCTGGCCCGCGCTGCTCACACTGCGGATGCGCATCTCGTCCGTGACGAACAGGGTGCCGCTGCTGTCGATCGCCAGCGCCAGCGGCTGGAGGAAGCGCGCGCGGTCGCCGGGGCCGTCGACGTACTGGCTGGTACCCGGCGCGCCGGCCAGGGTGCTGACAACGCCAGCCGGCGTGATCTTGCGGATGGCGTCGTTGCCGGTGTCGGCCACGTACAGGTTGCCGGCGGCGTCGATGGCGATGCCGGTGGGGCCGTTGAAGCGCGCGGCCTCGCCGGTGGCGTTGGTGCTGCCGGATTCCGTGGCGCTGCCGGCGACGATGCTGATGGCGGCCTGCGCGGGCGGCTGCTCGTCGTCATCGTCGTCCTTGGGCGGATGGTCGCCGCAGGCGGCCAGCAGGAGCATCAGTGCCGATGCTCCGAGTACCTTCACGCGCATGCGCGCAGTCTTTGCCACCGCCGGTCGCTTCATCGTCTTCTCCAGGATTCGATGGGCAAAATGCTAGCACGGGACGGTTGCTGCGACGGGACGAATGTTCATGTCGTCCGCATGAATCAAGCGTCGGGCAGGCCCCCGCTCATGCGATCAAGGAACTGCACCGAGGCACGCTCGCTCATCACCAGCACCAGCTTCAGGCGCGCGCGCGTCATGCCGACGAACAGTTTTCTCAGCGTGAGTTCGTCCATCTCCTCGAAGTCGATCTCGGTGAAGATCAGCGCCGGCGCCGACTGGCCCTTGAAGCGGTACACCGATTCCGCCAGCAGCCCGCCCTCGCGGAACACCGGGTTGCCGAACAGGTCGTAGGCGCCGGTGAAAGAGCGCAGCGTGTGCGCGTCGCTCAGTTTATCGAGCTTGAGGATGGCCGACTTTTCCCGCCCGCGGAAGGAGCAGATTGCGATGTCCTGGCGCCCGAAGCCCGCGGCCAGGCACAGGGTCACGGCGCGCCGGGTCTGCGACAGCATGGTCTCGACGTCGCCTTCCGGGTAGGTGAGCTCCTCGATGTCGGCGCCCTTGAACGGGCTGCCCGCCTCCACCGGCTGGCTGACGGCGCCGATCGAGCCGAGCATCTGCACCACTTCGCGCGGGCTGCGGTAGTTGGTGTTCGAGTGCAGCACCACCCAGCCAGGCAGCGGCACCATCTCCTTGCCGTACAGGTTCTGGTCCGGGTCTTCCAGCCAGATGGCGCGGCCGCCCTCCCTGAGCATGCGCAGCACGATGTCGCGCCAGGTACTGGAAAAATCCTGGCCCTCGTCGACGATGACGACGTCGTACTGCCAGGTCTCCGGCAAGTCCGCTTCCACCAGCGCGCCTTCGATCTCGGCCCAGACGGTGGGCGCGCCGTAGTCCGGCGTCTTGCCCTGGGCGCGCAGCCAGGCGTCGCACAGCTCATGGAAGTTGGCGACCCGTCCGCCCGCGGGCACCAGGCGCTCGATGTGGTCGGCCAGCGGACGGTTGAAGCAGACGTAGAGCGGGCGCAGGCCGGCGTCGATGGCGGCGGTGTATTCGGCCAGCGCCAGCTGGGTCTTGCCGCTGCCGGCGGTGCCCACCACGCGCAGGCGGAAGGGGGAGAATTCGAGCCGGCGCGCCCAGGTGGCCAGGCCGCCCGACAGGCGCGTGACCATGCTGGTGGCGCAGCCGATCATCGAGCTCGGGTCGGGGCGCAGGCTCAGGGTGTCGCCGAGGTAGCGGGTGACCCGGTCGAAGTCCTCGGTGCGCGCGGTGATCGGCAGGATTTCCTTGATCTTCGCGCCCAGGCGGCCCTTGGTGGTGGCGTCGATGATGTGGCTGGGGTCGATGCCGGCCTGCTGCGGGTCCTTCACGATGTAGTCGGGGCAGTACAGCAGGTAGTCGATCGACAGCTCGCCCTGGTAGCGCTTGGCGAAGCCTTCGATGGTGTGCAGGATCTGGTGGCGGATCTTGCGCGGCTTGCCCTGGTAGTTCTTGACCAGGCCATCCTTGCTCTCGTTCAGAAAGCCGGCGATCTGCTCGATCAGCAGCAGCCTGCCGTTCGGGGCGACGATGATGAAGTCGATGTCGCCGTAGGCCGAGAAGCCGTGCTCGACGTTGGTCCAGTGGACGCCGTGGTAGATCTCGTAGGGCGTATCCGAGAGACGCTTCTCGAGGAGCGTCAGGGTTTCGATTTCACGCGCGGCGGAACCGGTGACGGACATCTCGCGCCAGCCGGCAGGATGGATATGGGCCATGGGTCGTCGGGTGCCTGTTTTTTAGATAGAAACATTGTAAGGCCGATCATGTTTGTTGCCAGCACCGTTGAAACCTACGCATACCCGCGCAACTCGGCCGCAAACGAGCGCACTTGCGCGCAGCTGTCCGCCGCCGCCTTCGCGCACCAGCTGCTGAGCGCCTCCATCAACTGCTCCTCGCTCGCCAGCGAGCGCTGCCACAGCTGCGCCAGCTGCTCGCGCAGCGCCTGCACCCGGCGCAAGTAGTCGCTGGCCGCCAGCAGCCGGCCCAGCCTGCCCTGCTCGTCGCCATTCAGGTAACCGGGGTCGCGGCTCAGCAAACGCAGCGCCGCTTTCCGGTCCAGCCCGGCATTCAGCGCAATGCCGCGCAACTCGCGCCGCCACACCGGCCTGAGCCTGGCATTCAGTGCCGCCATTACCCGCGCGCGGTTGGCCAGCACGGCGCGCAGGGTGGCCGCATCGACCTTCGCGTGGCGGTAGCGGATGCCGGGCGGCGCCGGCAGCGGCCGCGCCTTTGCGAGGCGCAGCCATTCCAGCAGCCGGATGTACATCCAGCCGATGTCGAATTCGTACCACTTCACCGACAGCTTGGCCGAGGTGGCGAAGGTGTGGTGGTTGTTGTGCAGCTCTTCGCCGCCGATCAGCACGCCAAACGGGACGATGTTGGTCGCCGCTTCCTGGCAGTCGAAATTGCGGTAGCCGATGGCGTGGCCGGCGCCGTTGATCACGCCCGCCGCCAGCACCGGAATCCACAGCATCTGGATGCCCCACACCGACAGGCCGATCACGCCGAACAGCAGCACGTCGATCACCAGCAGCAGGCCCACGCCCTGCCAGGTGAAGCGGCTGTACAGGCCGCGTTCGATGGCGTCGTCCGGGCAGCCGGCCGCGTAGCGTGCGATGGCTTCCCGATCATGGCTGGCGGTGCGGTAGAGCTCGGCGCCGCGCAGCAGCACCGTGCGCAGGCCTGCCTGGCGCGGGCTATGCGGGTCGCCCTCGCGTTCGCAGTACGCATGGTGGCGGCGATGGATGGCCACCCATTCGCGCGTGACCATGCCGGTGGTGAGCCACAGCCAGAAGCGGAAGAAATGGGCAACCAGGGGATGCAAGGACAGGGCGCGGTGCGCCTGGTGGCGGTGCAGGTAGACAGTGACGGCCACGATGGTGACGTGCGTGGCCAGCAGGGTATAGGCGACGATGGCAAGGGGCGATGCCCCGCTCAGTCCATCGGCCAGGAAAAGCAGGAATCCATCCATCGTGAGCTCCCGTGGTCAGCTACGGAAGCGAAGTATGCGCGCTTCCCGTCCCCGGGAAGCGCACGCCTGCCTTGCACAGGCTTGAGCAGGATCAGCGGCGGCGCGGCGCCGGACGCGGACCCGAAGGACCACGGTTTTCGATGTGGCGGAAAGTGATCCGTGCCTTGTTCAGGTCATACGGCGACATTTCCAGCGTGACACGGTCGCCCGCCAGGATGCGGATGTGGTTCTTCTTCATGCGGCCCGAGGTGTACGCGATCAGCTTATGGCCGTTGTCGAGCTCAACGCGGAAACGCATTTCGGGCAGGATTTCGGACACCAGTCCGTTCATTTCGATCAGTTCTTCTTTTGCCATGCTAGCTCCTTATGCTGTTGACGACCCGCGCGGCGCACGGGTCGATGAAACGTCGGTCGCGCCGACCAGCGAAGTGCGGCGGCGTTGGTGCTGATGCTGGCCAGACCGGGGGCCAGGGTGGAGAGAGGGAAGCGCGCAGCCTGCAAATGGGAACGCAGAAGCGGAGGCTTGGGCGGCGGCGTAGCGCGATGTTGCAGATACGGAGCCGGGGGAAGTCGGAAGCGCTGCTTCGACGACAGACGACCAGTATACCAGCGATGGCGCTGCGCTGCAGAAAAGTGCCCTGTTCAAATATTGCCCGGTTGCTATACTGCCCACTTTGATGGAGGCGTAACAAACATGAAATACCTGATGGCGCTGGCCCTGCTGGCCGGTTTTGCGCTGCCGGGCGCTGGCCAGGCGGCAATCAGCTGCACGCTTCTGGTCGATGCCGAGACCGGCAAGGCCCTGGTGCGCGAAGGCCAGTGCGAGCAGCGCGTGACGCCTGCCTCGACCTTTAAGGTGGCGATCAGCCTGATGGGCTACGACAGCGGCATCCTGGTCGATGCAGCCACGCCGCAACTGCCCTTCCGCGAAGGCTACGTCGACTGGCTGCCCGAATGGCGCACCGCGACCAACCCGGCCGGGTGGATGAAGCACTCGGTGGTCTGGTATTCGCAGCAGGTCACGACCCGGCTCGGCGCGGAGCGCTTCCAGTCCTATATCGACCGCTTCGACTACGGCAACCGCGACGCCTCCGGCAACCCGGGCAAGAACGACGGGCTGACCCAGGCCTGGCTGGGCAGCTCGCTGAAGATCTCGGCCGACGAGCAGGCGGTGTTCCTCCGCAAGCTGGTCAACCGCACGCTGCCGGTCTCGGGCAAGGCGATCGACATGACGGCCTCGCTCATGCGCCACCGCATACTGCGCAATGGCTGGGACCTGTACGCGAAGACCGGCACCGGGTCGGAGCCGGGATCGCTGCCGCACGGATGGCTGGTGGGCTGGACCAGCGACGGCAAGCGCACGATCGTGTTCGCGCGCCTGGTGCAGGATGCGCAGCGCGAGCCCAATGGACGAGCAGGACTGCGGGTGCGCGACGCTTTCATCAAGGAGCTGCCGCGGCTGCTCGAGAAGTTGTAGTGTGCACCGCACAAATTTCTGCTTGACAGGTGATCCATTCCTCTTTTAGAGTGGATCGCATGTCCTTCCACCTGCATCTGTCGACTTCCCTACCTGCCGCCGGCGCGCTATCGCTGGCAGCCCTGCTACTACGCGCTTGAATCAAGCCGTAGGTCCCGGCGCCTCCGCCGGCCGAACAAGCAGTCAAGGAAAGTCGTACCGATGTCCAAGATTCCGTTTTACACCCCGTCGTTCTCCGCCACCGGCACCATGCTGGCAGTCGGCTCGCGCGCACAGTTTCGTCTCCTGCTAAAGCTACTGACCGGTTGCCGGGCCTAGCGTTCGTGGCCCGTCCGGCAGCCTGCCGCCACACCACCGCCCCCACGGGCTCGTCGTGTCACCGCATCAGGAGCAAACGAAATGCTGAAGAACCCCGCCGCCAAATACCGTCCTTTCCCCGCCGTCCAGCTGGCCGACCGCCAGTGGCCCAGCCGCTCCATCACCCGCCCGCCAATCTGGATGAGCACCGACCTGCGCGACGGTAACCAGGCCCTGATCGAGCCGATGAGCCCGGAGAAGAAGCTGCGCTTCTTCGAGATGCTCGTCAAAATCGGCATCAAGGAAATCGAGGTCGGCTTCCCGTCCGCATCGCAGACCGACTTCGACTTCGTGCGCATGCTGGTCGAGGAAAATCGCATCCCGGACGACGTCACCATCATCGTGCTGACCCAGGCGCGCGAGGAGCTGATCCGCCGCACGGTGGAATCCGCCGCCGGCGCCAAGCGCGCCATCGTCCACATCTACAACTCGGTGGCGCCGGTGTTCCGCCGCGTGGTGTTCGGCATGGAACGCGAGGAGATCGTGCAGATCGCGGTGAAGGGCACGCAGCTGATCAAGGAACTGGTGGCCCAGCATCCGCAGACCCAGTGGGGCCTCGAGTACTCGCCTGAATCCTTCTCCACCACCGAGCTGGACTTCGCCAAGCAGATCGTGGACGCCGTCAGCAATGTGTGGCAGCCGACGATCGAGAACAAGATGATCGTCAACCTGCCCTCCACCGTGGAAGCGAGCACGCCCAACGTCTATGCCGACCAGATCGAGTGGATGTGCCGCCACCTGGAGCGCCGCGAAGCCCTGGTCATCAGCGTGCACCCGCATAACGACCGCGGCACCGCCGTGGCGGCGGCCGAGCTGGCCGTGATGGCCGGCGCCGACCGCGTCGAGGGCTGCCTGTTCGGCAACGGCGAGCGTACCGGCAACGTCGACCTGGTGACGCTGGCGATGAACCTCTACACCCAGGGCATCGACCCGGGCCTGGATTTCTCCGACATCGACGCGGTGCGCCAGCTGGTGGAGGAATGCAACCAGCTGCCGGTGCACCCGCGCCACCCGTATGCGGGCGACCTGGTCTTCACCGCCTTCTCCGGCTCGCACCAGGACGCCATCAAGAAGGGATTCGCCGTGCAGAAGGCCGATGCGATCTGGGAAGTGCCCTACCTGCCGATCGACCCGGCCGACCTGGGACGCAGCTACGACGCCGTCATCCGCGTCAACAGCCAGTCCGGCAAGGGCGGCATGGCCTACCTGCTGCAGCAGGAATACGGCCTGGAGCTGCCGCGCCGCCTGCAGATCGAGTTCTCGCGCGCGGTGCAGCGCGTGGCCGATGCGACCGGCCGCGAAATCGCCGCCGCCGACATCCACGCGCTGTTCGCAAGCGAATACCTGGAACAGGACAGCCCCTGGCAGTACGTGGCGCACCGCATGACGGAGGACAGCGCGCACGGCGTCGAGATCGCGCTGGACCTGACTCGCCACCATGCGCCGCAGGCCATGCAGGGCAAGGGCAATGGCCCGATCGACGCCTTCGTGAATGCGCTGGGCCTGGACATCCGCGTGATGGACTACCACGAGCATGCGATCGGCCACGGCGCCGATGCGCGCGCCGCCTGCTACGTCGAACTGCGCGTGGGCAGCGGCCAGACCCTGTTCGGCGTGGGCATCGACAGCAATATCGTGACGGCCTCGTTCCGCGCGGTGCTGTCGGCGGTGAACCGCCACCTGGCGATCGCGGGCACGGACGAGACGCCGATCGCCGCCTGACAGAGTCAGCGCATGAATAGCGAGTTCATCACTTCTGTTCCTGGCCTTCACACGGAACGCCTCACGCTTCGTGAATATCGACGGGAAGACTTCGACGTATTCGCAGCGCACCTGGCCGACCCGGTCAGCGCGGCCCACCTGGTCCCGGCTGACCGCCATGCGGCGTGGCGAATCTTTTGTTCGCAAGCTGGACTATGGCTCATCCATGGCGCCGGCTGGTGGGCTGTCGAGGAAAAGGAGACGGGCCGGCTCGTCGGGAGTGTCGGCGCGTTCTTTCGCGAGGACGCCACTGTGATGGAGCTTGGCTGGAACACCTATCGCGCCTTCTGGGGCCGGGGATTCGCGAACGAAGCGGCGGCGGCGGCCTTGCACCATGCGCTCGAGGTCCGGCGCGAACCGAAAGTCCGGGCGCTCATCGCGTCAGGCAATGAATCGTCGCTGCGCGTTGCCAGGCGCCTTGGCTTGCAGTATGAAGCGAACACCGAGATCGTCGGCAAAGCGGTCGGCGTGTATGCGCGTGAGCGGGGAAGCCCGGCTGTTTAGCTTGTAATTAACCGGCTCACGCACTGCTGTTGTGTGGGCTGGCCAGCGTTGCTTCTTTGCACATACAAACGTTGCTCTAACGAAAAATTCGTTGTTGCATTCTGTTATCTGATGCACACTGCCTGGCATCGATGCCTTGATGCAGGCCACGCCGTGTCCGTCCCGTCCGTCTTCGCCACCCTGTGCACGCATTGCCCGGCCCGCTCCCTCCTGCGGCGCCTGGCGGCGCTTGCGCTGGCGCTGGCGCTGGCGGGCCTGCTGGCTAGCGGGACGGCCCAGGCGGCCGCCTACAGCTTCAATGGCGGCCCGGTTGCCAACTGTCCCCTGGTGGACAAGACCTATACCTGCGCTTCCACCACCTGGCTGCGCGACAATGACGAGCTCGTCATCGGCAGCGGCCATACGCTGGCATTCGGCACCGACCTCACCCTCACTTATAACCAGGGCCTGTCGATGGTCGCGGGTGCCAGGCTCGTCGTCGCAGGCAGCCTGAACATCCGGGCCATCAAGCCGGCCAACCTGCAGGTCGACGGGGGCAGCATCGAGGTGGCCGGCAGCTTCTCGATGGGCGACCAGAAGCAGACCCTGTCGGCCGACGTCTCGGCCGATGCCATGCACCTGGGCTCGGACCGGATCACGATCAAGGGCAACCTGAACGCCAGGACCTCGATCGCCATCGGCTCGTACGCGAGCATCGAGGGCGACATCAGCGCCGCGGTGGTCACCGCCGCCTCGCCGGTAACGATCGATGGCGACGTCAAGGCCACCCAGTCCTTCCGCCTGGCCTCCGGCGGCAAGGTGCTGGGCAATGTCGACACGGGCCGCCTGGTGCTCGAAGCCTCCGGAGCCCTGGTCCGCGGCTCGGCCTGGGTCGACACGGCGCTGCTCGAGTGGCATGGCCGTGTCGGCGGCACGATCTACTGCAAGCAGGGCGGCGCGGGGGCCAGCTGCGACTGCGTCACCAACAACAGCGGCTACGCAGTGAACAGCGCCAACGGCCCGCGCTGCGAAGGCCCGGCGGCGCCCGGCGTGCACCATTACCGCATCACCCACGACGGCCAGGCCAGCAGCTGCGCCGGCGAAGAAGTCACCGTCACCGCCTGCGCCAACGCCGACTGCACGGCGCCCCACGTCGCGTCCGCGCCCGGCGTGACCTTGGTTCCCGGTGGCGCCGCGGTCAGCTTCGGCAGCAGCGGGGTCGCGCAGGCGAGCGTGACCAGCATCCAGTCCGGCAGCATGAACCTCGGCTTCATGGAGAACGTGCCGGTCACCTGCCGCCACACCGGCACCGGATCAGCCAGCTGCGCGATGAACTTCTCCGACCGGACCGCCTTCGAGATCAGCGCCCCCAGCCATCGCGCCGGCGAGCTGCAGGCGCCGACCCTGCAGGCGCTCAAGCCGGCGGCCAACCGAAAGTCCTGCGATCCCGTCTTCAAGGACAGGACGGTGAAGGTCGACTTCAGCTGCGCGCACGTCAAGCCGGCGAGCGGGCGCGACTACCTGCACCTGGGCGCGAAAGGCAGCCTGACCGAGACCGCGTCGGCGCCGCTGGCCTGCAGCGGCATGGCGGCCGGCGCCGTACCGACGACCAGGCAGGTGGACGTCAGTTTCGACGCCGAGGGCAAGGGGTCCGTCGACCTGCGCTATCCGGACGTGGGCGTCGTCCGGCTCATCGCTTCGGTGACGCGTGACGGCGCCAGGATCGAAGGCGAAGGCGAGTTCACGGCCGTGCCCCACCGCTTCGGGCTCGCCGTCACCGCGCCTGCCGGCGGCTTCGTGGCCGGCGTGCCGTTCGAACTCAAGCTGGCCTCCCTGAACAAGGCGGGCGGCGTCACGCGCGGTTTCGACAAGGACCTGCTTCCGGACCTGCCCGGCGTCGCCCTGGGCAGCTGCGCGATCGCGCCGCTGCGGCCCGGCAGCGTCGACCCTGCCGCCGCCGGCTTCACGGAGGGCGCGGCCACGCTCGAGCTGTCGTGGTCGGAAGTGGGCAGCATGGGCCTGAACGCCAGCCTGGCGGACTTCCTCGGCAGCGGCATCAGCAGCAGCGGCAGCAGCGGCGACTGCAAGAGCCTGGGCCCCTTCGTGCCGGCTTACCTGCAGGTCGAGCGCGACGTGGCCAGCCCGGCGCGCAGTTTCGACTACTCGGGCGAGCCGATCCACGTCGTGGTGAGCGCCCGGAACCGGCAGAGCGAGATCACCAGGAACTACGAGCATGCCACCGGGCGCAGCGAGGACGTCACCCTGGCGGCGGTGGTCAGCGCGGGCGGTCCGGGCGCCTGGGCGGGCACGCCCGCCGCCATCCCGGCCGCATCGTTCACGGAAGGCAAAGCCGCCTGGTCGCGCGCCTGGGTGGTAGGCAAGGACGTCAGGCCGGCCAGTATCGCCATCCGCGCCACCAGCGCCACCGCGACTTCGCAAGACAAGGGCGAGAACCTGAAGACCGAGGTGCGCCTGGGCCGCCTGCGCCTGGGCAGCCGCTTCGGCGGCCACAAGGCGATCCTGTCGATGCCGGTCACGGCCGAATACTGGACGGGAAAAAGCTGGCTGCTCAACAGCGACGACAACCACACCGTGGTGCCGCAGGCCGCATTCGCCTTCAAGGGCAGCGCCGCCGGCATGAAGCCGGCGCCGGCATTCGGCGCGGGACCGCTGAAGCTCACCGGCGGCGCGGCCGCCTTCGGCCTGGCACTTGGCGAGGGCGGCCCCGGTCCGGTCGACATCGCGATCAACCTGCGCAGCGGCACCCAGGACGATGCCTGCATCGGCGACAGCGCCGGTACCGGCGTGGCGACCAGCGGCGCAGCCATCCCCTGGCTGCGCCCCTTCACCACCGGCTGCAATGCGGCCCAGCCCAGGGACCCGTACGGCCGCGCCACCTTCGGCGTCTACACGCCGGAGAACCGCCGCATCATCCACGTGCGCGAGGTGTTCAATTGAGAACGGAACATGGCTTCACGATGGTGGAACTGGTGATGGTCATGGTGCTGATCGGCGTGCTGGCCGCGATCGGGGTGCCGAAACTCGTCGGCGACAACGGTTATGCCGCCGCCACCTTCGGCGACGAGGTCGCAAGCAGCCTGCGCAGCGCGCAGAAGACGGCGGTCGCGCGGCGCCGCCTGGTCTGCGCGAGCGTGGGCGGCGGCGCGGTCACCCTGCGGCAGGCGGAGAAGCCCGGCGCGGCCGCCTGCGGCATCGCGCTCGACGCGATCGGGGCCGCCACCACGGCCAGCGGGGTGACGGCGACGAGCCACACCCTGTACTTCCAGCCGAACGGCCTGATCACGGCCAGCGCGACGGGCCGCGATACCGTGCGCGGCGCGGTCGTGATCCACCTCGACGGCGAGGAGCGCCGCCGCATCGTCTTCGAAGGGAGCACCGGCTATGTCCAGTAGGCGCATGGCAGGAGTCACCCTGGTGGAACTGATCGTCGCCATCGTCATCATCGGCACCGCGCTGGCCGGCCTGGTCGCGGCCTTCACGCGCGCCAACCTGGCCAGCACCGATCCGGTGATCACGCAGCAGATGCTGGCCATCGGCGAGGGCATGATGGAAGAGGTGCTGCTCAAGCCTTTCGCCGTCACCGCCGACGCGGCAGCGGAACCGGCCCGCGCCCAGTTCAACGACGTGCGCGACTACGACCGCCTGGACGACGCCGATCCCGGCTATGCGAGCAGCGGCATCCGCGACATCGACGGCGAGCCCATCGCGGGACTGGAGGACTACGGCGTCAGCGTGCGGGTCGAATCGAACGGCGTGGCCTTGACCGGCGTTCCGGCCGGGAATGCGCTGCGCGTCACGGTGACCGTGAGCCACGGCGAGCGGCGCCTGTCGCTGACGGGCTGGCGCACCAGCCCATGGGAGACGCCATGAAACGGCAGCATGGATTTACCCTGGTCGAACTGGTCATCGTGGTGGTGCTGGTTGGCGTGCTGGGCGGCATCCTGGCGCTGCAGGTCGCGCCGACCATGCAGGGCTATCTCGTGGTGGGCCGGCGCGCCGCCCTGACCGGGCAGGCCGATACCGCGCTGCGCCGGATCGTCCAGGAGGTGCGGGCGGCGGTGCCGAATTCCCTCAGGCTGGGCAATGCCCAGTGCCTCGAGCTGGTCCCGACCATCGACGGCGGGCGCTTCCGTGCGGGACCGGACGTCGCGCCGGGACGCAGCGGCGACGCCTACCTCGACCACGACGTCGCCGCCGCGCAGTTCGACGTGATGACGCCTTTCACCACGCGTCCGGCTGTGGGCGACCTGGTCGTGATCGGCAACCAGAATCCGGACGACGTCTACGGCGGCGCCAACGTTTCGGCCATCACCTCGGTCGCCGACCATGATCCCGAGGGGCCGGATGGCTGGAAGGGCGCGCATCGCCTCGGCGTCACGCCGACCCGCATCCCCTTCGGCTACCAGGACGGGCGCTTCGTCGTGGTGCCGGGCGGCGCGCAGGCGGTCAGCTACGTCTGCCAGGACGCCGGGCTGGTGGACGGGCGCGGCCAGGGCGTGCTGTACCGCGTCGTGCGCGAGCTTGCGCAAGCGCAGAGCTGCACGGTGCCGGCGGATACGCCGGTGCTCGCCTCGAGGGTCGCCAGCTGCGCCTTCGTCTATTCCCCCAACCATGGCGCGACCCAGCAGAGCGGCTTCGTCCAGCTGCAGCTGACCCTGGCCGACGGCGGCGAATCGGTCGCGCTGACGCTGGGCGCCCATGTGAGCAACGTGCCATGAAACGAACAGGCCAATCGGGCTTCGCCTACATCGCGGCGGTGGTGCTGCTGGTGGTCGTGGCCGGCATATGCGTGGCGCTGCTGCGGATGACCGGCACGCAGCAGGCCACGGTCGACAGCGCCCTGCTCGGCGCGCGCGCCAGCCTGGCCGCGCGCGGCGGCCTCGAGTGGGGCTTCTACCAGCTGAGCAAGGGAAACTGCGCAACAACGACACTGGCCGACTTCGCAGCCGATGACGGCTTTCGGGTGACGGTACGCTGCACGAAACGCAGCTTCAACGAGGGCGAGGACGGCGCCGGCGCCGCGATCGCGAAGGAGGTGGTGCAGCTCGAGGCGATCTCCTGCAATAGCGGCGGCGACTGTCCCAGCGAGGATCCGGCCATCCTGACCCAGCCTGACTACGTGGAGCGCCGCCGCGTGGCTACAACCTGCATCATGGACAAGTCGGGGCTCTGTTGATCGATCCTGGTGCATCATGCAGGTATCCACTCACCACAGGAGACAGCATGAACAAGGACGCTCAACAAGTCGCGATCGTCACCGGCGCTTCGCGCGGCATCGGCGCCGCCCTGGCCCAGCGGCTGGCCGAGGACGGCTACCAGGTGGTCGTCAACTACGCCAGCAACGAGGCCGAGGCCAAGCGCGTGGTCGCCACCCTGCATGCCTGCGGCCACAAGGCGGTCGCGGTGAAGGCCGACGTGGCGAACCCGGAGGAAGTGCGTGCGCTGTTCGACGCCGCCGAACGCGAGCTGGGCAAGGTGGACGTGCTGGTCAACAATGCCGGCGTACTCAAGACCATGCCGCTGGCCGATACCTCCGACGAGCTGTTCGCCCAGACCTTCGGCGTGAACGTGCAGGGCACCTTCAACACCCTGCGCGAAGCGGCGCGGCGCCTGAACGACGGCGGGCGCATCGTGAATTTCTCCACCACGGTGCTGGCGATGAAGCTGCCCGGCTACGCCATCTACAGCGCCAGCAAGGCCGCGGTGGAGGCGATGGGTGCGGTGTTCGCCAAGGAGCTGCGCGGACGCCGCATTCGCGTCAACACCGTGGCGCCCGGGCCGGTTGCCACCGAGCTGTTCTTCTCGGGGAAGACCCAGGAGCAGATCGACCACTTTGCCAAGCTGCCGCCGCTCGAGCGGCTGGGCGAGCCGGGCGATATCGCGCGCATCGTGTCCTTTCTGGTGAGCGAGGAATCGGGCTGGGTCAACGGCCAGGTGCTGCGCGCCAACGGCGGAACCGCCTGAAGATTGCCCCCCATGTCCTACCGTCTCGCCATCTTCGACTTCGACGGCACGCTGGCCGATTCCTTCCCCTTCTTCATCAGCGTGTTCAACCAGATCGCCGACGAGCTCGGCTTTCGCCGCATCGCCGCGGAAGAAGCCCAGCAGCTGCGCCACCACGATACCCGCACGATCATGCGTCACGTCGGCATGCCGGCATGGAAGCTGCCGCTGGCCTCGCGCAGCTTCATCGGGTTGATGCGCGAGAACGCGGCGCGCATCCCGCTGTTCGACGGCATCGGCGAAGTGCTGCAAACGCTCGACCGCGAAGGCGTACGGCTGGCGATCGTGTCATCGAACTCCGAGCAGAACGTGCGCCTGGTGCTGGGTCCGCACCTGAGCGCCCTGTTCGGCCACTACGAATGCGGGATGTCGATGTTCGGCAAGGCCGGGCGCATCCGCAAGGTGGTGAAGCGCGCGGCGGTGCCGGCGGCGCATGCGCTCTATGTGGGCGACCAGGCGCTGGACGCCGATGCCGCGCGCCGGGCCGGGGTGGCCTTCGGCGCGGTGAGCTGGGGCTATGCGCCGATCGAGGCGCTGCGGCGGGTGGCGCCGGACCGTGAGTTCGGCACGCCGGCCGAGCTGCTGCACATCGCCAGAAGCGTCAGCCTTTGACGCACACCACTTGCTTGAGGGTGTGTACCACCTCGACCAGGTCGCGCTGCGCATGCATGACCGCGTCGATGTCCTTGTAGGCCATCGGGATCTCGTCGATCACGCCTTCGTCCTTGCGCGATTCCACTCCTTGCGTGGCGCGCTCCATGTCGGCCCGCGTGAAGCGGCGCTTGGCCTCGGTGCGGCTCATGACACGCCCGGCGCCGTGGCTGCAGCTGTTGAAACTTTCCGGGTTGCCCTTGCCGCGCACAATGAAACTCTTGGCGCCCATCGAACCGGGAATGATGCCGAGCTCGCCTTCGCGCGCCGACACCGCGCCCTTGCGGGTCACGAACACGTCCTTCCCGAAGTGCTTCTCCTTCTGCACATAGTTGTGGTGGCAATTGACTGCCTCCACGTGCGTCTCGAAGGGTTTCGGGATCACCTCGCGCATCGCGCGGATCACGTTGTGCATCATCACTTCGCGGTTGATGCGCGCAAACTTCTGGGCCCAGCCGACCGCCTCTACGTAGTCGTCGTAGTGCTGGGTACCTTCCGTGAGGTAGGCCAGGTCCTGGTCGGGCAGGTTGACCATGTGGCGCCGCATGTCCTGGCGCGCCAGCTCGATGAAGTGGGTGCCGATGGCATTGCCGACTCCGCGTGAACCGGAGTGCAGCATTACCCACACCGAGCCTTCCTCGTCCAGACAGACCTCGACGAAGTGATTCCCGCTGCCCAGCGTGCCCAAGTGCTTGTAGTTGTTGGTGCCGCGCAGCTTCGGGTACTTGCGGCAGATGGCATCGAACTCGTCCTTGAGCTTGGCCCAGCCGGCATCGACCGGCGGCGGCGGGGTGTTCCAGGAACCGACATCGCGGCTGCCCTTGTTGTTGCGGATCTTGGGCGACATGCCGTGCGGCACCGCCTGTTCGATGGCGCTGCGCAGGCCGGACAGGTTATCGGGCAGGTCGTCGGCGCGCAAGGTGGTCTTGGCCGCCATCATGCCGCAGCCGATGTCCACGCCGACCGCGGCGGGAATCACCGCACCCAGGGTCGGGATCACGCTGCCGATGGTCGAGCCCTTGCCAACATGGACGTCCGGCATCACGGCGACGTGGTGGAAGACGAAAGGCAGTTGCGCCAGTTTTTCCAGCTGCTCCTTGGCTTCACGCTCGACGGGCACGCCCTGCGTCCACATCTTGACCGGCTTGCCGCCTTCGGGCGAGAGCAGCTCGATGCCGGATGGCGTGTTGGTCTCTTGCTTGGTGTCGTTCTGTTTCATGCGCCCTATCTTCGCGCAAATCCGAAGACAGCGTTGCGCGCCTCGAATCCGCAGGCTTCCTGCCGTGGATCAAGAAGCGCTTTAACGCAAGCACAAGACTGGAGGATGTTTCGAATAAGAAAGGACGACCCATGCGCGCCATCGGCAGCCTTCTCGCATTTTCCGCCTTCCTTGTCATGCTTCCCTGCAGCGGCCAGGAAACGCCGGCCACGGCAGGCTTTCTGGTCTGGGAAAACGACAGCCGCTTCAATACCGACCGCTACTACACCAACGGCATCCAGTTCGTCTCGCGCAGTACGGAAGACGACCGCAGTGCGCTCACCCGGCGCTTGCTTGGTACCGCCTGCCGCCTGTTCGGCTGCGGCGACGCGCGCTTCCTGTTTTCCCAGCACAGCCTCGGCCAGCTGATGTACACCCCGGGCGACATCACCGTGGCCACGCCCCAGCCCCTCGACCGCCCCTGGGCCGGCCTGCTCTACGTGGAGCGCCAGTGGCTGCTCCTGGCGCCGGATGGCGCATCGATCACGACCCTGACGGCCCAGGCCGGTGTGACCGGCAGGCTGTCGCTGGCCGAGCCGGCGCAGAAACTGTTCCACCGCATCCTCGACCGTCCGCGGCCGCAGGGTTGGGACCACCAGGTCGGCAACACCCTGGCCGTGCTGGTCTCGGTGGAGCGGCGCTCGGCCTGGCCAGGTTTGTCGGGCGACCTGGTGGGCGACGTGCAGCTGCGCACGGCCGGCCACTGGCGGCTCGCGCTCGGCAGCATCATGAGCTATGCGGCCGGCGGCGTGAGCGTCACGATCGGCAAGAACCTGCCGCCCGTCGCGCCGGCGCCGCCGGGCATCGTCAACCGGCTCGGGCCCCTGGACACGATCTGCCTGCGGCGCTGGGTCCAGTGCACGCTGGTGCTGGGCGCGGAGGCGCGCGGCATGGCGTACAACCTGTTCCTCGAAGGCCGCCCATGGAAGGACGACCCCGGCGTCAAGCCGCGGCGCTGGGTCGGCGAGCTGAGTGCCGGACTGCGGCTGGATTTTCCCGGCACCCGCGGCCGGGAACACGGTCCCTGGTTCGCGCAACTGCGGGCCATCCGCCGCAGCGCCGAGTTCCGCGCCCCGCTGCCAGTGCCGCGCCATACCGTCGCGTCGCTCACCCTGGGTACCGATTTCTGAACGGGCGGGAGGGGACGCGCGGTTGCGCCCGTCCCATGCCGCTTCTATACTCCGTCAGGCAATGCCTTCACGCATCATCTGACCACGGAACCGCCATGCGCAAGCCCTTCTACCTGCTCCCTGCACTTCTTGCACCGCTGCTGCTGGCCGGCTGCGTCAACGATTCGGCCAGCTACCCGATCGCGGGCAAGGAGCATGCGCTCAGCGTGCGCGTGCTGCAGGATTATTTCTGGAGCAAGGAGGCGACGCTGCGCCTCATCGTCGCCCGCATGCCGGACTGCCAGCGCCAGATGGAGCTGGGCAAGGTGTCATTGTCGGGGCTGGAGATCGAGCTGTTCGCGAGCGGGCCGGACGTGTACACGCTGCGCTCGGGCGAGGATGTCTGGCAGGTGGAAACCCAGGGCTGTACCGAACTGGAAGCGCCGGAAGCGAATGCGGTCACCGGCCAGGCGCTGGGCAGCTTCCACCTCGACGAGCACGACAAGCTGGTCTTCGAGGCCGCCGCCGCTGCCGGTACTCCTGCGGAACAATAAGCGTAGGAAAGCGCGGCCGGCGCAGGAAACCGTCCACGCGTCCTGCGTGCGTTGGATCCCTCGCCCGACGCAGGTGGCGACCAGGTCGTTGCCGGCCGCGCCGCCCTACCCGGTCATCATCGACATCATCAAGGACGCAGCCAGCCGCGCCCGATCGGTACCGCCAGCACGCGGCGGTACAGGTTTTCCACTACCGGCAGCAAGTGTGCGCATGCCGCGCGCACGGCCGCCGTCTGCACCAGCAAGGCCATCGACGCCGACATCAGGAGCGCTCCCGCCATGTCCTTCGGCCAGTGCACACCCAGGTAGACGCGCGACCAGGCCACTACCAGCGCCAGCGGCAGCAGCATCCATCCGACGCGGCGCGCTTCCTGCACCCGGCTGAACGCCAGCACCAGGGCCACCGAGAAGATGCTGGTGGCATGGTCGCTCGGGAAGGAGCTGTCCGGCGCGTGCAGCAGGAAGGTCTGGCCGACTTCGGCGACGAAGGGCCGCGGGCTGTACCAGAAATGGCCGATCAGCGCGTTCAGCGTGAGCGCACAGCCGGCCGCGATAAAGGCGCGCAGCGCGACCTCGCGCCCCGGCCCGCCGCCGAGCCACAGCATGACGAGCGACAGCGGCATCACGAAGATCAGCCACTGCGCGGCGAAGATGGCAGCCATCAACTGCCAGCCGGTCAGGCCGGCCTGGGCGTTGAGGGTGGAGAACAGGATCAGGTTGAGGTGCTCGAACATGGCGCCGGCTCGAAGATAGAATATTGATAAGCTTTCCTGTAGCTTAGCCGAGCCCGGCTGACGCACTTTTCAAGAAGTGCAACATATTGTGACAATTCCCCGACAATGTCGCGTGCGACTGCTTCAGCTCAATGGCGGTGGAGCAGGCGCCTCAGCTGTGCCAGTTCCATCTCGCGTCCCGATTTCTCGAGCACGCTTTCCAGCAGGCTGCGGTCGCCATCGCGCAGCATGGTCCACTGCGTGAAGTATTCGTGCACGGTACGCCAGGGCGGAAAGCCCGCCGGCATGCTGCGCCAGGTTGCGCCGGTGTGGAGGAAATAGAGGACGGCACAGAACACGTCGTACAGGTCGTGCTTGCGCGGGCGGGTCTTGCGGCGCGCCGCTTCCAGCATGCCGCGCACGGGCTCGAACTGTTCGCGAGAAATATCGCTGGGAAATGCCGGACGATCCATGGCGCGTCCTCCGAAAATCACTTGGAGGCCGGCGATCCGGAACAGGTTCCAAGGCGGGCGCGGCAGCCCGCCTTTACAGCTTAGTCCTAGTCGCGTGCCAGCGCCAGGAACTCGGTACGCAAAGCCAGGTTCGGTTGCAGTTCACCGAGCAGGGCCGAGGTGATGGTCTCTTCGCCGATGGCGCGGATGCCGCGGCTTTCCATGCACATGTGGCGGCACTTGACGACCACGCCCACCGCCTTCGGCTCCAGCACTTCCATCAGCGCGTTGGCGATCTGGATCGTCATGCGCTCCTGCACCTGCAGGCGCTTCGAGAAGATGTCGACCAGGCGGGTGAGCTTGGAGAGGCCGACGATCTTCCCGTTCGGCAGGTAGCCGACCGTGGCCTTGCCGAAGAAGGGCGCCAGGTGGTGCTCGCAATGGCTGTAGACCGGGATGCCGCGCACCACGATCAGTTCGTTATATTCCTCGGCGCCGTCCTCGAAGGCCTTGAGCACTTCGACGGGATCCTGGTCATAGCCCGAGGTCCAGTGTTTCCAGGCCTTCGCCACGCGGTGCGGCGTTTCCTGCAGGCCCGGACGGTCCGGATCCTCGCCCAGGCTGGTCAGCAGGCGGCGCCAGTCGTGTTCGGTGAAAGCTTCTTTGTCAGACATGGTGAACCTTAAAAAATCGATTGCCGCAAGTATATAGAAAATGCGGGAAGGCTTCCGGCGGCTGCCGGTTTATTGAGCAAAGTTAATGTCGTCGCGCACAACAGCGGTAGCGTGGAAGGTGGTTCCAGTCCTGGGAGATCGGCATGTTCGGCAGCACGGTCCTCGAAGTCGCCATCGGCCTGACGTTTTGCTACGGCACCCTGGCGCTGGTCGTCAGTACCTTGCAGGAAGCGCTGGCGGCGGCCTTCAGCCTGCGCGCCAACATGCTGCTCGACGCGGTCAAGCGCATGCTGGACGACCCGCGCTGCGAGGCGCTGGCGCAAAGCCTGTACGACCATCCGCTGGTCAATCCGCACGGCAGCACCACTGCCCGGCGCAAACTATCGGTGCGGCCATCCTACATCGAACCTGCCCACTTCGCGATCGCACTGCTCGATTCGCTGCGCAGCAATCCGGCCATCCCGCTGCAGGCGGCGATCGAAGCCCTGCCCGACGAACAGGTCAGGCGCGTGCTGCTGGCCCTGTACCGCCAGTACAGCGGGGACCTGCAGCGCTTCCAGGAAGGCATCGCCGGCTGGTTCAACAGCGCCATGGAGCGCCTGTCCGGCGTCTACAAACGGCGCCAGCTCCTGATTTCCTTCCTGCTGGCCCTGCTGCTCACCATCCTGCTGAACATCGACAGCATCCACCTGTTCCAGACCCTGTGGCAGAACCCGGCGCTGGCCGCCCAGATCAAGGCCGCCCCGAGCGCGCTCGACGCCGAAGCACTGCGCCAGCTGTGGGCGATGCCGATCGGCTGGAGCAGCTTCCCGCCGCGGCTCGACACCGCTTTTGCCCTGCAGGTGGCCGGCTGGCTGATCACTGCCGGCACCACGCTGTTCGGCGCCCCGTTCTGGTTCGACCTGCTGCAGCGCGCGGTGCAGCTGCGCGGCACCGGGGCCAAGCCCCAGCCGCAGCCTCAAGTTGTCGTACGCACGGAGAATGCGCCGGCGCAGTCCTGAGCGCTAGCGCCCTGGTGGGCGGTGGGCGTCCACCAGCACGCTCGACACTGAAATGTGCGGCACCCGTTCGGGCCATTCGTCGTCCGGCCCGAACCAGCGCGCCTCCGAGATCTCCGAGGTGTCGAGGCGGATCTCGCCATCCAGGTAGTCGGCCGTAAAGGCCAGCATCAGCGAATGCGGAAAGGGCCAGGACTGGCTCGCGAAGTAGCGCAGGTTCTGCACCCGCAGCCCCACCTCCTCGTAGACCTCGCGGTGGATCGCCTCTTCCACCGACTCGCCCGCCTCCAGGAACCCGGCCAGCGGCACGAAGCGCTTGGTCGGCGAGGCGATATGCATCGCCAGCAGCACGCTGTCGTCCTTCCTGATCAGGACCATCATCGCCGGCGAGATGCGCGGGTAGGCCATGTGCCCGCACTGCACGCACTTGTAGCAGCGTTCGCCGGCCGCCAGCACGGTGCCGCTGCCGCAGGCGCCGCAGAAGCGGTGGGTGCGCGCCCATTCCGCCACCTGGGCGGCGCGCGCCGCCAGCCCCAGCAAGGCCTCGTCCATGTCCGCGAACAGCGAGCGCAGGCCGCGCAGGGCATATCCCGGCGGCAGCGCCGGTTCGCTGTCGAACCAGCCCGTCTCGCAATAGCGCTCGCCGTACAGGCCGAGCGGCTGCAGGCGGGCGCGGTCCACCTCCAGCCGGTCGAGCGTGGCGGCGTCGGGCAGCGCCAGGTCATGCTCGCGCACCAGCAGGCGGCCGCCGTGGAACAGGAAGCTCAGGGGCGCGGGGTCGGATTGCTGCGCGAACAGCGGCGTGAAGCTGGAAGGTGTCTGGAGCATGGTCGGATCGGCTAGGGCGGACAGGGCAATAACCCGATCATACCGCCTTTCGCGGCGCCCTTCTTCCACCTCCCTTAAGAACCGATTCCGCCACAAACGAAGTGAACTAATCCTGCTCAGCAGGCTCAAAGTTGGGCTGTTCGCTGCATCGCCCCCCGACACCAGGAGATCACCGATGGACGACACCCCAGTTGTGCTTGGCATTAACCGGACCCAGGACGCCAGCATCTGCCTCATGCAGGGCTCGCACCTTGCCTGGGCCATCCAGAAAGAACGTCTCACGCGCCACAAGCACCACTGGGGCAAGCCCGGCGACCTGCGCGACCACTATGCGCCGCGCCTGCCCGGGCTCGAGCGCCCGGTCGACATCGTCGTCGAATGCTTCTCGTCCGACGATGAAATCGGCAGCCTGCCCGCCTATGACGACGAGCTGGCCGCCACGCTGGTACTGGCGCGCGACAGCCGCCGTGCGCGCATCTCGCATCACCTGGCGCACCTGTACAGCGTGTTCCACCCCTCCCCCTTCGACGAGGCCGCGGTGATGGTCATCGACGGCCAGGGCAGCCCGGTCTCCGACTTCACCAAGCATTGGAGCGGCGCCGCCAGCACGCCCGGCGACTGGCGCGAGGTCTCTTCCTTCTACAGCGCCAGCCGCAAGGAGATCCGCTGCATCGGCAAGCAGGTCCGGCCGCCTGACGGCGGCCGCCACGACGACGGCCGCCTCGTCGGCCTCGGCATGTTCTACTTCCTGCTGACCCAGGCGATCTTCCCGGGCGAGGGCAACGAAGGCAAGGTGATGGGCCTGGCCCCCTACGGCGACCTGGCGGCCCTCGGCCTGCCGCCGCTCGACGTCGAAGGCATGGCGGTCGGTATCCCGTCCGCCTGGCGCTCGCTGCTGCGCGAGCGCAGCCGCTTCCGCTTCGGCAGCGCGGAAGCGCGCTTCACCGACTGCGCCAACCTGGCCGCCGCCGGCCAGCGCGCCTTCGAGGACGCCTTGCTGGCGCTGGCGCACTGGCTGTACCGCCAGACCGGGGCCGAGCACCTGTGCTTCGCCGGCGGCACGGCCCTGAACTGCTCCGCCAACGAGCGCCTGCTGCGCGAGACCCCGTTCCGCCGCGTGTTCCTGCCGCCGGCGCCGAGCGACGCCGGCACCGCCCTCGGCTGCGCCATCTACGGTCTCACCGAACTGGCCGGCCGGCCCTGCGACTTCCGCTGGAGCGCCGACTACCTCGGCCCGCCACCCCAGCTGTCCGACATCGAAGCGGCGCTCGACGGCGCCACCGACCTCGTGGTCGAGCGTCCGCGCGGCCGCGACGCCCTGTGCGCGCGCATGCTCGACCTGCTGTGCACCGGGCGCGTGATCGGCCTGTACCAGGGCCGCAGCGAGTTCGGTCCGCGCGCGCTCGGACACCGCAGCATCCTGGCCGACCCGCGCCGCGACCGCATCCGCGACTGGATCAATGCGCGGGTCAAGCAGCGCGAATGGTTCCGCCCGCTCGCCCCGGTGGTGCCGGAAGAGCGCGCCGCCGTCTACTTCGACGTGGCTGGCCCGTCTCCCTTCATGCAGTTCGCCGCGCCGGTGCGGCCCGAAGTCGCGCCGATGCTGCCGGCCATCACCCACGTGGACGGCACCGCGCGCCTGCAGACCGTCGGCCCCGCGGACGACCCGCTGCTGCGCGCCCTGCTGGCCGGCTTCGAGGTGCGTACCGGAGTGCCGGTGCTGCTCAACACCTCCTTCAACGGCAAGGACGAGCCCATCGTCGAGACCCCCTTCGAGGCCGTCGCCGCGTTCCGCCAGATGCCCCTGCACGCACTGGCGATCCCACCCTTCCTGGTGACCAAGCGCAGCGAGCCGGAGCTGCCGGTATGATCCGTGCCTATCCCGGGCGCCCGAGCGTGCGGGCGGGCGAGACGCTCACCCTGCACGTCTCGGGCGACGAGCCGCGCTTTCGCATCGCCATCTACCGCTGGGAAGACGGACTGGTGCCCGTGTGGCTGGGCGCTTGGCTGCGCGCCGAGCACCTGCCCGACGGCCGCGCCGACGAAGACTGGCAATGGCCGCCCTACCAGGTCGAGACCGGAGACGACTGGCCCTCGGGCGTCTACCTCGCCCATCTCGAGCTGCCGCAGGGCCGGCCCCTGCGGCTGTCCGCCGATTCCGCCGCCGCCCTGTTCGTCGTGCGCGCCAGGGCGAGCAAGACCATCCTGTACAAGCTGCCCGTCGCCACCTGGCACGCCTACAACTGCTCGGGCGGCGGCTGCTTCTACACCAATCCGCCCCGCTCGGCGCATCCGCCCGGCGCCCGCGTCTCGCTGCGCCGCCCCGGTGGCGGCATCGGCGGCCTGACCTGGGGCGCGCAAGACCACTACGACCCGCGCTCCCCGCGCCAGACCTTCGCGCACTGGGATGCGCGCTTCATCCGCTGGATGGCGCGCTGCGGCTATGCGGCCGACTTCTGCACCGACCTCGACATCCATGCACAGCCCACGCTGCTGCAGGACTATCGCCTCTTGGTCAGCGTTGGCCACGACGAATACTGGAGCGAAGACACGCGCGACGCGGTCGAAGACTTCGTCACCGGCGGCGGCAACCTGGCCCTGTTCGGCGCCAACCTGTGCTGGTGGCGTCCTACGCGGCCCGATCCACCTGGTCGACGAGGGCACGGCCATGGTGTGCCACCAGGGCGGCAAGCACGGCGCCTGGGACCACTGGTGGCCCGCCAATGGCGCCCAGCGCCCGGAAGACTCCCTGAGCGGCGCCAGCTACCGCCATGGCGGCGGCTGGTGGGACGGCCCGCGCGACACCCCCGGCTTCATCGTCCAGCAGCCCGGCCACTGGATCTTCGCAGGCACCGGCCTGGCGCGCGGCGAGTCGCTCGGCGCCGATACCTGGCCGCCGCTGCCGGGATACGAGTGCGACGGCGTACCGGTCGACCACATCGGGCCGGACGGCCAGGCCATCCTGTCGGCCTGGCGCGACGAAGCGGGGACGCCGGACGGCTACCAGTTGCTGGCCGCCTGCCCGCTCGACCGGCGCTGGTAGGCCATGGCGCCGGCGAGGGCATCCACGTCGCGGCGATGGGCATGTTCCGGCACGGCGGCACCGTATTTTCCGCCGGGACCACCGACTGGGCGCAGGTGCTGGGCGAGGCACGCGACCGCAGGGTCGAACGCATTACCCGCAACGTCCTCGACCGGCTATGCCACGCCTGACGCGCTGCTGACTGTGCAAGACCTGCTTGTGACTGCTGGAGACCGATCCGCCGCTGTGGTGCCTGGCTGTGGAATTTGCGCAAGGCTGGATTATTTGGAGAACACATGAATCGGCGTTCGTTCCTGCACCGTCACGCTATCCGCAGCGTCATCGTGTTTCGCGCCCTGCAGCTGGGGGACATGCTCTGTTCGGTACCGGCCCTGCGTGCACTGCGCACCGCCTTGCCGGACGCGCGGATCGTGCTCACGGGCCTACCCTGGGCGGCGCAGTTCGCCCGGCGCTTCGACGCCTACATCGACGATTTCATTCCCTTCCCGGGCCACCCGCTGCTGCCCGAGCAGGCGGTGCGCCACGAGGAACTCACGGCCTACTATGCGTCCATCTGCGAGCAGGGTTTCGACCTCGCCCTGCAGCTGCACGGCAGCGGCGACGTGACCAACCATATCGTCGCCGGTTTCGGCGCCCGCGCCATGGCCGGTTTCAGCCGCGGTGAAGCAAGCCAGACCGAGCGCACCCTGCTCGTGCCCTGGCCCGACGCGGGCGCCGAACAGGAACGTCTGCTGATCCTGCTCGGGCGGCTGGGCGCGCCGGACGCCGGCACCCAGCTCGAATTTCCCCTGCGGCGCGAAGACATCGACGAACTCGACACCAGCCGGGTCGCCCCTGACCTCGAGCCCGGCAACTACATCTGCATCCATCCCGGCGCACGCAAGCGCGACAAATGCTGGCCCCCGGAACGCTTTGCGGAAGTGGCGGACCAGCTCAGGCAGGAATTCGGCCTGGACACCGTCCTCACCGGTTCAGCCGACGAAGCCCCACTCGCCCGCGCGGTGGCGGAGCACATGTGTTCGCCCGCGATCGAGGCCGCGGCGCCAATCTCGATCGGCGCCATGGCGGCCCTGATGAGCCGCTCCCGGCTGCTGATCTGCAACGACACCGGGGTATCGCACATCGCGGCCGGCCTGGGGCTGAACAGCGTGGTGGTGTTCAGCAAGGCGGACATTGCCCGCTGGGCCCCGCTCGACCGCCTGCGCCACCGCTGCATCTGGGATCCGGCCGCCGAGCGCGCCGCGGTGGTGCTCGAGCATGCGCGCGCGCTGCTCTCCGGGACGGAGCCGAGCGGACAACGCGCGACGGGCATGTGGCCGTATTGGTGAAGGCACCGGCCCTGTTCACCCGGTTCAGGACATCGCATCCGGCTGCATGTCCTCGATGCGATGGCAAGCTATCGTTGCAGCTGCGCGAACGCCAGGGCCAGCACGTCGTCGACCGAAATATCGTGCAAAAAGCTCTCCTGGTGCGGGCAGCGCGATGCGCGGTTGTCCGCGCCGCACACGCTGCAGCGCACCTGGGCCGAGACGGCAGCGCGCAGCAGGCCCGGCCGCAAGGGTGCGCCGTCGACCAGGTTCGTATGCCAGAACAGGCCGACGGCCGGGGTGCCGATGGCCAGCGCCAGGTGCAGCGGCCCCGTGTCATTCGATACCACCAGCGCGGCACGCTCGAGCACGCCGCACAGGCCGCCCAGCCCGAGCTTTCCGGCAAGGTCGAGGGCCGGCTGGCGCATGCCGCCGACGATCCGCCGTACCAGGCCCGCCTCGTGCGCGGTGCCGTTGACGGCGACCAGCGCACCGGCCTCCGCCAGCGCGTCGCCGACGGCGATAAAGCGCTCCGCAGGCCAGCAGCGGCGCGGATCGGAGGATCCCGGCTGCAGCAGCACCAGTGGACGGTCACACCCCGGCGGCGGCGTCGGCATCGTGGTCCCGTACTCCGCCAGCCGGCCATGCGCCGCGTCCCGGCCGTCGGGCGGCAGGACCTGCGCTGCAGCCTCGCGGTCCGCCGGCGTGACGGCCAGTTCGCGCTGCATCCACGGCAGCGTCGCGCCGGCCAGCGCGGCGATCTCCAGCAAGGCCAGCCGCCGGTTGGCCGGCTCGACGTGGGCAGCCCAGCGGTCGAGCGGTGGGGCGCCGTCCGCGCGCGCCCCGACGGCCAGCCTGGCCTCCATGCGCATGACGAAGGGATTCGAGTAGCGCCCGCCGCCGTACATCTGCGCCACGATATCGAAGCCTTCCCCGCGCATGCGTTCGACGAAGCGCTCGACAGCTCGCTCGTCGACCGGCTCGTCCACGGGCGCCCCGACGCCGGGAATGGGCGGCAAGACCACGACCCGGTCGACCGGCCCCGGCCGCCCTTCCAGGAAATCCGCGTGCCAGGCCTTGCCGAGGAATACCAGTTCGGCATCCGGATAGGCATGCTTCAGCGCGTGCAGGGCCGGCAGGGCGAAGACGAAGTCGCCCACCGCGTTCGGCCGCAGGACGGCGATCTTCGCCACCCCGCCGAGCCGGGCCGGTTCGTCGCTCATGGCCGCTCCTGGGCCGGCGCCAGGGAAGCCGACGATGCCGCGCGATCGCCGTGCGGCAGCAGCGCCCAGGGCGCATCGACCCTGCGCTCTTTCAGCGTGGTAGGCAGCTCCATGTGATAGGCGCCGGAGGGCAGCATGCCGCAGCCGCCGAAGCGCTCCATGACGCGCAGCTGGGCGAGCACGTCTTCGCCACAATGGCCGGGAGGCAGCGCCGGCCAGAAATCGAAGCCGCCGGCGGCGCGCAGCTTGGCGCTATCGAACATCACGCAGCCGCCCACCCAGGCCACGCGGTAGGCACGTGTCCCCTCCGGAGTGAGGCCAAGCCGCCGTTGTAGGTGGAACAGGTTGGCGGCGCTGTGCAGGTGATGGCGTGCCCATGCGCTACTGCCCGGCATTACCGTTTCCGGCTCGACGCGGTCTTCCCAGAACGTGAGCTGCTCCTGCGCGGGGCGTTCCTGGCCCAGGTAGCTCAGGCCATGCACCGCGCTGCCGGCAAACCCGCATCCCTGCCGCACGAGCAGGCCGTGCAGGCGCCTGACCAGGCCCGGCTCGAGGATGACGTCGTCGTCGACGAACAGGCAATACGGCGCCTGGACCTGCGCCAGCAGGAAGGCGCGCTGCTCCGCCATGCCGCGCCGCGGCAGGTGGTGCCAGGTCTCGAGCTGGTGTCCGCGCGCGCGCAGGTAGCGCAGCACGGCGACCACCTCGGCCTGTCCGAGGGCCGTGCTGCCCTCGGTCTGGTCGGACACGACGATGCGTAGCGCGGGATAGTCCTGTGCACCGATCGCTGTCAGCGTGACCGCCAGCGCCGCCGGCCGGCCGCAGGTGGGCACGAGGACGTCGATGCGCGGCAGCGCCATTCAGCCGCCTGCCTGCGCCGCGCCGCCGGCCGCCTGCCCGTACAGGTAGGGGTTGAGCGCGGGATCGTTGTACATCTTGAACTGGCGGTAGACCTTGAAATAAGCCTGGCCGCTGCGCGCCTCGCGCAGCAGCTGGTCGAGGCAGGCGGCAAGGTCGTGGCGCTGGGTGATCAGGCGCTGCAGCCGGGCGCTGCACGCCTGCACGTGCGCCTGCCCCGCATCGCTGCGTTCGGTCTGCAGCCGCATGTGGTGGATCTTGAGCGACAGGATCGACAGCCGGTCGATCATCGCGCCGGGCGTCTCGCTCGACAGGCGCGCCCCCGGGACAGGCTCGGCGCAATGGGCAGCTGCGAGGCCGGCCAGCAGCGCTTCGTCGATGGCTTCGACCGCATCGTTGCGCTGCTGGTTGTAGCGGTCGATCAGGCGTTTGCTGGTGGCGATCTCGGCGGCGGGAACGTCGACCCGGCGTGCGCGGTCTTCTTCCTGCCACAGCAGGCAGTTGTAGCGGTGGTTGGCGTCGATGGCAGGCCAGGCTCCCGCTAGTTCGGCCGCGCGGTGCAGGCTCGGCCAGTCGGCCTGGGCAAGCTCGCCATCGTGGAACTGCGTCACCGCGGCTGCATCGACTGTGCTCGTCATGGCATCTCCGTGATCAAGGGGCTTGTCCGTTGGAGACGATGCGACTGGTGAAGTTCGGCCAGTGCCGGGACCGGCTTGGGATAGCGCAAACAAAAAAACGCAGACGGCGCATGGCGCGGTCTGCGTTGGAAGCCGGCTTGCGCCGTGCGAGGATCGGGTGCCGGCAGGGAGCCGGCGGGAGACTTACTTCAGCAGCTTGGTACGGCTTGCAACGAAGGCGATGACCAGGGACAGCCCGCCGAGGTAGGCGATGGCTGCCTGCATGCCGACGAAGTGGGCGACCGCGCCGATCACCGGCGGGCCCATCAGGCTGCCGCCGTAGGCCATGCTGGCGACGGCGGCCAGGGCCATCGGGCCTTGCGCGCCGGCTGCGCTGAACACGAAGGGGAACAGCAGCGACAGCCCGAGGCCGGCGACCGCGAAACCGGCCAGGGCGACGTAGGCGTTCGGGGCCATCACGGCGAAGAACAGGCCGCACGCCGCCACCAGCGAACCGATGGTGACCAGGCGCTGGGCGCCGAAGCGCACTTTCATCTTGTCGCCGACCATGCGCGACAGCAGCATCATGACCGAGAACGCGGACAGGGCCAGCGGCGCCAGGCCGTCCGAGGCACCGAAGTGCTCTTTCAGGAACACGCCGCTCCAGTCGGCGATGCTGCCTTCCGACATCGAGCCCAGGAAGCCAAGCAGACCCAGCAGTGCCAGCGGACCGCGCGGCAGCGAGAACGACTTCTTTTCCACCTGCTCGGCGGAATCGTCGGCGTCCATCATGCCGAAGGCGCCCCACAGGACCAGGGCCAGCGGACCGGCCAGCATCAGGAAGTGGGTGCCCGGGGCGATCTTCATGCTGGCCATCAGGCTGCCCAGGGTGGCGCCCACCAGGCCGCCGGCGCAGGCAAGGCCATGCAACATCGACATCTCGGCCTTGCCGGTCGTCTTCTCACGCTTGCTCGCGGCCGCGTTGATGGCGACGTTGAAGGTGCTGGCGGTGATGCCCAGCATCAGGACCGCCAGCATCAGGCGCGATACGGTCGGCGCCATGCCGATCGACACCAGCACGCAGAGGAGAGCCATGCCCGAGACCAGCGCCGACTTGCGGGCGCCGAAGCGGCCCATCAGGAAGGACGAGATCGGGTAGGACACGACGGCGCCCAGGCCGCCGCACAGCAGGACCATCGACAGTTCCGAGTGGGATACCTGCACGCGCTCGGCCAGGGCCGGGATGCGGCCGGCCCACGAGCCCATGATCAGCCCAAACAGGGCGAACAGGACAGGGAGTGCATATTGCTGGGTTTGCGCGAGACCGAAAGAAGAACGCGACGTAGAAACAGTGGTGTGCATCGGCTATGTGAATTGTTAAATTTTTTCGGGAGTTTTCAGATTTGCCAGCCCATCCTGATCGATTGAAATATTTAAGTCAGGAAGCTGATGGGAGGCAATTCTATACGCTCGGAAATTTTTTTGTTTGCCGTGCGGAAAAAATTTTTATGCCGTTGTTTTGTGCCGACGCAAAGATGACAACACCATTAACGAACCTATACAAAATCCTGCAAAAGTAAGCATGAAATAGCGAAACAAGGCCTAAATGTAAGCAAATGCTTCAGTCCGCTTGCTCTCGCACTGGCCGCGCCACCCCACCTACATTGTTGAAACAAGCCGTCAAGAATTACATTTGACGCAAATGGAATAAGCAGTCAAGCAATTCCCTTCTCCATTAAACCTGCGCCGCCCTTATCGATTATTTCGCCTCCCTATTTCCGTTATTCATAAAATGAATTGTAAAATTGAAGAGCTCGCTTATTAAATGCGAGTTATATCCAGCAATAAGTCAAAGCGCTGTCAGAAAAATAAAAAGCCAGCCTGGCCAGGCCTGATCGGCCCGGCAAGGCTGGCTTCCCCGTCCGGAAAACGGAACGCGTCAGACCAGCTGCAGGTTCACGTCGATATTGCCGCGCGTCGCGTTCGAGTACGGGCAGACAATGTGGGCGCGCTCGACCAGGGTGCGCGCCTCTTCCTCGGGCACGCCCGGCAGGCTGATCTGCAGCGTCACCTCGATGCCGAAGCCGGTCGGGATCGGACCGATGCCGACGCTGCCCTGCACCGACACGTCCGGCGAGATCTTCAGCTTGTCGCGGGCCGCCACGAATTTCATCGCACCCAGGAAGCAGGCCGAGTAGCCGGCAGCGAACAGCTGTTCCGGATTGGTCCCGTCGCCACCCGCGCCGCCCAGCTCCTTCGGGGTTGACAGCTTGAGGTCGAGTGCCTTGTCGGACGAGACGGCGCGGCCGTCACGGCCGCCGGTGGCGGTGGCGCTTGCACGGTAGAGGACTTTTTCGATTGCCATGATGATGCTCCTTTGCTGTTGGTGGGCAGGGCCCGGTTGTTTTATAGCGATTAAATAGCGCACTACTTAAACAGCGCCGCTGTCGGGTCGATGACCTCAGCCTCGCTGCCATGGAAAAGATAATACATAGCGCACTATTTAATTGCAAGCGATTTTTCTCCAGCCCGATTGCGAGAGTATGCTTCGTAGCGCAGGATCCTGAAGCACCATCCAAAGACAAGGAGACATCCGATGGACGACACGGTACGTTGGGGCATCCTGGGTACGGGCGGCATCGCGCGCGCATTCGCGCTGGGGCTGAAGCATGCGCCGGGCGCGGTGCTGGCGGCAGTCGGTTCGCGCACGCTCGAGAGCGCGCAGACCTTCGCGCGCGAACTGGGCATCGAACAGGCCTACGGCTCGTACGAGGCGCTGGCCAGGGCGGACGACGTCGACATCATCTACATCGGCACGCCGCACCCGATGCATGCGCCGAACTCCCTGCTGGCCCTGGGCGGCGGCAAGGCCGTGCTGTGCGAGAAGCCCTTTGCCATCAACCGGCGCGAAGCCGGCGAAGTGGTGGCGCTCGCGCGTGCCAAGAACCTGTTCCTGATGGAGGCGATGTGGACGCGCTTCCTGCCGGCGCTCGCCGAAGTCAAGCGCATCATGGCGTCCGGCGAGATCGGCGCCGTCACCCAGGTGCATGCCGATTTCGGCTTCTCGGCCACGCTGGACCCCGAGCACCGGGTCAACAAGCGCGAACTGGGCGGCGGCGCCCTGCTCGACCTCGGCATCTACCCGCTCTCGATCGCCTGCGCCCTGCTGGGCAAGGTGGAGAACGTGCAGGCCCAGGCCATCATGAGCGAGACGGGCGTGGATGCCACCACCGCCTTCACCATGAAGCACCAGGGCGGCACGCTGTCGGTGTGCAGCTGTTCGATCCGCGCGCGTTCGGCCTCGGAGCTGATCGTTTCCGGCACCAAGGGCAGCATCCGCATGCACCGCATGTTCCACCTGGCCGAGCGCGTCACCGTGGACCTGCAGGACGGTTCCTCGCGCACCGTCCCGACGCCCTACCTGGGCAACGGCTACACGCATGAAGCGATCGAGGCCGGACGCTGCCTGCGCGAGGGCCTGATCGAGCATCCCCTGATGACGCACGAGGACACCTTGTCCAACATGGCGCTGCTGGACCGGATCCGCGGGCAGATCGGCCTGCGCTATCCCGCGGACGCCTGAACCGCGCCGGCCGGCACGGGCCGCTCGCCGATCTGCTGGCGCCACATCGCGTAGTACAGGCCCTTCTGCGCCACCAGCGCCTCGTGCGAACCGGTTTCGACGACGCGGCCCTTTTCCAGCACGTAGATGGTGTCCGCGTGCATGACGGTCGAGAGCCGGTGCGCGATCAGGATCGTGATCTGGCTGGCGCGCGCCGAGATGTCGCGCACCGTGTTGGTGATCTGCTCTTCGGTCAGCGAATCGAGCGCCGACGTCGCCTCATCGAAGATCAGCAGGCGCGGTTCGCGCACCAGCGCCCGGGCGATTGACAGGCGCTGCTTTTCGCCGCCCGACAGCTTCATGCCGCGCTCGCCGATGACGGTGTCCAGCCCATCGGGCGACTTCTCGACCAGGTTGGCGCACGAGGCCTGCGCCAGCGCCGCCATGATCTGTTCGTCGGTCGCATCCGGCTTCACGAACAGCAGGTTGTCGCGGATGGTCCCGGCGAACAAATGGGTCTCCTGCGTGACGAAGCCGATCTGGCGGCGCGCCTCGTTGTAGCGCAGGTCCGCGGTCGAGATCTCGTTGTAGTACACCTTGCCGCGCGCCGGCGTGTACAGGCCGACCAGCAGCTTCACCAGGGTCGACTTGCCCGAGCCCGACGGCCCCACGAAGGCCACCGTCTGGCCCAGCGCGGCGCTGAAAGAGATGTCCACCAGCGAATCCTCCTGCGCACCCTTGTGGCGGAAGCCCACCTCGGCGAAGCGGATCTGCTCGAGCGCGCCGATCTCGACGAAGTCCTGCGGGCGCCGCTCGATCGGCTTGTCCATCAGGGTGCGGAAGTTGAGCAGCGAGGCCTCGACCTCGCGGTGCGCCAGGATGATGTTGCCAAGCTCCTGCAGCGGCGCGAAGATCGCCACCGAGATGAACTGCATCGCGATCAGTTCGCCCGTCGACAGCACCTTGCGGAAGATCAGCCACAGCAGCGCGAACAGGATCGCCAGCTTCAACAGGCTCAGCGTGCTGCCCTGTAAAAAGGAGAGCAGCCGGATGCGCTTCACCTTTGCCATCTCGAGCGCGAAGATGCTGTCGGTCTGGGCGCGCAGGCGCCGGATCTCGGTGAAGGTCAGGCCCAGGCTCTTGATCAGTTCGATGTTGCGCAGCGATTCGGTGATGAAGCCGGAGTTGCGGTTGGTCTCGCGCACGATCGAGCGCTGCTGGGTCTTGATCTCGCGACTCAGCAAGCCGGTGAGCCCGCCCAGCACCAGCACCCCGACCAGGAACACCGGCACCAGCAGCCAGTGCTTGGTCACCGCGTACCAGACCAGGAAGGACACCCCAACCGTTGATGCGAACACGGTGTTGATGAAGGTGTTGATGAAGCGCTCGCTGTCGGCGCGCACCTTCTGCAGCAGCGACAGGGTCTCGCCGCTGCGCAGGTCTTCGAATTCCTGGTACTTCAGGCGCAGCACCTGGCGCAGGCCGTCGTTGAAGATCGCCACGCCCAGCTTCTGCACCACCAGCCGCGTCACGTATTCCTGCAGCGCCTTGGCCAGGCGCGCCAGCAGGGCCACCAGCACGGCCAGGCCCAGCAGGCGCAGCACGCCCGCCACCAGTTCGTCGTCGCTCCTGCCGCCCGGGTGCAGCGCGTAGTCGTCGATGATCATCCCGAAGATGATCGGGTCGACCAGGTTCAGCACCTGTGCCAGGCCCGCCAGCAGCAGCGCCAGCGCGGCAAGGCGCCAGTGCGGGCGCAGGTAATTCCAGAGGATGTGCATGTTTCGCATGCTAGCAAGCCCACCGCCTGCGGCGCGCACGAGCGCTGTGTTTGGCAGAAAACTTGTCGTATTGACCTGAAGTAATGCGTTGCCGTATCCCATGCAAAACAGTAAAGTGGAGCCATTTGCCGCTTTTTTCCCGGCATGGAGGTTTACGTGAACGACAGTATCCCGCCGTCGCGGCTGCTGCTCGCCACGGACTTGTGCGCGCATTGCGACCGCCCACTGGACCGTGCCAAGCAGCTGGCGCTCGAATGGCAATCCGAACTGGTCATCCTGACCGTGCGCGAAGGTCCGCGCACGCCCGACGAGGTGAGCGCCTGGCTCGACCGCGACGCCACCGTGTCCGCGCTCGAACTGGCCGCGCGCCGCGAGCTGCAGGAAGAATTCGCCGGCAGCGGCGTGGCGCCGACCCTGCAGCTGAGGGACGGCGAGGTCGTCGATGCCATCCTGGATACTGCCGGCACCCTGGGCGACGGCGTGGTCGTCACCGGGGCCTCGCGCGACGAAAGCTTCCAGCAGCTGATCTTCGGCTCCACCACCGAGCGCCTGGCGCAGGGCCTGGCCCAGCCGCTGCTGGTGGTGCGCCAGCGCACCCGCGGCGCCTATGCGCGCATCCTGGTCGCGAACGATTTCTCGGACGCCTCGCGGCGTGCGCTGGAGACCGCCGTGCGGCTGTTCCCCGGACGCCGCATCGTCCTGTTCCACGTGCTCGAAGCGCTGGCCGAGCCGGTTGCCGACGCGGTGCCGGAGATGCTGGCGGCCAGCGAGCGCTTCCTCGACGGCTGCGCCCTGCCGCCCGGCGCCCGCCAGCACATCGCGCCCTTCATCGGCCACGGCGGCGTCACCGACACCATTACCCGCTATGCCCACGAACATGCGCTCCAGCTGGTGGTGCTGGGCGTGCGCGAACGCTCGAGCGTGGCGCGTGTATTCATGGGTAGCCGCAGCGACGATTTGCTGCAGCACCTGGCCTGCGACACCTTGCTGGTGCGTGCACCAGAAGGCGGTGTCGATGGCTGAACGACCCGCACCGGCCCATTGGCTTTCGGAGGACTGACCGCATGCTCCTGCTCCTCCTTTCCCTTCCCTTTGCCGCCGCCCTGGTAGCGGCCTGCATGCCCACCGGATCGCGCCACCGCCCCGCCGCGGTGGCGGCGATCGCCACCGCCGGCGCGCTGCTGCTGGCGATCCTCCAGTTCGGCCGCATCGCCGACGGCGAAGTCCTGCGCAAGCAGATCGACTGGCTGCCCGACTTCGGGCTCGCGCTGGTGCTGCGCATGGACGGCCTGGCCTGGGTCTTCTCGATCATGGTGCTCGGCATCGGCCTGCTGGTATTGCTCTATGCGCGCTACTACATGTCGCGGCGCGATCCGGTGCCGCGCTTCTATGCCTACATCATGGCCTTCATGGGGGCCATGCTCGGCGTGGTCCTGTCGGGCAACCTGATCCAGCTGGTGGTGTTCTGGGAACTCACCAGCGTCACCTCCTTCCTCCTGATCGGCTACTGGCAGGAGCGCAACGACGCCCGCCGCGGCGCGCGCATGGCCTTTACCGTCACCACCATCGGCGGCCTGTGCCTGCTGGCGGGGGTGCTGCTGCTCGGGCACATGGCCGGCAGCTACGACCTGGAGACCGTGCTGGGGGCGGGCAATGCGATCCGCGCCCACGACTGGTATGGCGCGGCCCTGGTGCTGGTGGCGCTCGGCGCGCTGACCAAGAGCGCCCAGTTCCCCTTCCACTTCTGGCTGCCGCATGCGATGGCGGCGCCCACGCCGGTCTCAAGCTACCTGCACTCGGCCACGATGGTCAAGGCCGGGGTATTCCTCCTGATGCGCCTGTGGCCGGCCCTGGCCGGCACCGAGGAATGGACCTGGATCCTCGGCAGCGCCGGGGTCTTCACCCTCTTGATCGGCTCCTTCTTCGCGATCTTCCAGCACGACATGAAGGGCCTGCTGGCCTACTCGACCATCAGCCACCTGGGCCTGATCACGGTCCTGATGAGCATCGGCACGCCGCTGTCGGTCGTGGCCGCGATCTTCCACACCATGAACCATGCGGTCTTCAAGGCCTCGCTGTTCATGGCGGTCGGCATCGTCGACCACGAGAGCGGCACCCGCGACATGCGCGTGCTGCGCGGTCTGAGGCGCGCCATGCCGCACACGGCGGCGCTGGCGATCGTGGCCAGCGCGGCGATGGCCGGGGTCCCGCTGATGAACGGTTTCCTGTCGAAAGAGATGTTCTTCGCCGAGACCATGATCGTGGGCGGCACCGAGAACTGGTGGATGTCGGTCGCGGCGGTGCTGATGGGGCTGTTCAGCGTGATCTACTCGCTGCGCTTCATCAGCGTGTTCTTCGGCCCGCTCGCACGCGACCTGCCGGAAGAACCGCACGAACCGCCGCGCTGGATGCGGGTGCCGATCGAACTGCTGGTGCTGCTGTGCATCGCGGTCGGCGTGATGCCCGAACGGGTGGTGGGCGACGTGCTCGCGGTGGCGGCCGGCTCGGTGCTGGGGCCGACCCTGCCCGAGTACAGCCTGGCGATCTGGCACGGCGTCAACCTGCCGCTCGTGATGAGCGTGATGGCCCTGGTGGGCGGCGCGCTGTGCTACATGCTGCTGCGTAACCACTTCGGCCTGCACGGGCGCGACCGGGTGCCGGTGCTGCACCGCGTGAAGGGCGCCCAGCTGTACGAAAACGTCATGCTCGGCCTGTCCCAGGGCGCCTCCTGGGTGCTGAAGGTCGCCGGCACCCGGCGCCTGCAGCCGCAGCTGCTGGTGCTGGTGGCGGCAATGGTCGCCGTGCCGCTGCTGCTGGCGCGCCCGGTGCACGACCTGGCCGCGCCCGCGCTCGACAAGCTCGATCCGCTGTTCGCCCTGCTCTGGCTGATCGGCGCCGGCTGCGCCGTGGCCGCGGCCTGGAAAGCCAAGTACCACCGCATGGCGGCCCTGGCCCTGGCCGGCGGCACCGGCCTGGCCACCGCCGTCACCTTCCTGTGGCTGTCGGCGCCCGACCTGGCGCTGACCCAGCTGATGGTCGAGACCGTGACCACGGTGCTGATCCTGCTCGGCCTGCGCTGGCTGCCGCCGCGCTTCCGTCCGGCCCACCTGGCCGAACGCATCCCGCCCAGCGCCTGGCTGCGGCGCTCGCGCGATTCGCTGGTGGCCGTCGCGGGCGGCCTCGGCCTGGCCGCGGCCAGCTATGCGGTGCTGACCCGCCCCGGCGACTCCACCCTGCGCGACTTCTTCGTGCTGCGCGCCCTGCCCGAGGGCGGCGGTTCCAACGTGGTCAACGTGCTGCTGGTGGACTTCCGCGGCTTCGACACGATGGGCGAGATCACCGTGCTGTCGGCGGTCGCGCTGACCGTGTACGCGCTGCTGCGCCGCTTCCGTCCGGCGCCGGAAAGCATCGCCATCCCGGTGCAGCAGGCCAGCGACGTCGACCCGGCCGTGCGCCAGAAACCGGCCGAGCAGGCCGCCCCCGGCGGCTACCTGATGATTCCGGCCGTGTACCTGCGCTTCCTGCTGCCGGTGATGGGCGTGATCGCGGTGTACTTCTTCATGCGCGGGCACAACCTGCCGGGCGGCGGCTTCGTTGCCGGCCTGATCTTCGCCACCGCCCTGATCGTGCAGTACATGGTGGCCGGCACCGACTGGGTCGAGTCGCACCTGCGCCTGCGCCCGCACCGCTGGATCGGCTGGGGCCTGGTGACGGCCTGCGCCACCGGCATCGGGGCCTGGCTGTTCGGCTACCCGTTCCTGACCAGCCACACCGCCCACCTCACCCTGCCGCTGCTGGGCGAACTGCACGTGCCCTCGGCCTTCGTGTTCGACCTCGGCGTGTTCCTGGTGGTGGTCGGCACCACCATGCTGATCCTGGTGGCGCTGGCCCACCAGTCGCTGCGCAGCCGCCGCGCCCCACCCGGCGCCGCGCGCAGCGGCGCCATTCCACCCGCCAAGGAGATCCAGTAATGGAAGCCGTGCTCTCGCTCGCCATTGGCATCGTCTTCGGCGCCGGCATCTGGCTGGTGCTGCGCCCGCGCAGCTTCCAGGTGCTGGTCGGCCTGATGCTGATGTCCTATGCCGTCAACCTGTTCATCTTCGCCATGGGCCGCCTGGCCGTGGACCGCCCACCCTTCACGCCGGCCGGCACGGTGCCCGATCCCGCGGCCCTGGCCGACCCGGTGCCGCAGGCGCTGGTGCTGACCGCCATCGTGATCGGCTTCGCCACCACCGCGCTCTACCTGGTGGTGATGATCGGCGCGCGCGGCCTGACCGGCACCGACCACGTCGACGGCGAGGAGCCGGAAGCATGATGGAGTTCCTCACCCTCGACTGGTCCCGCCACCTGGTGATCCTCCCAGTGCTGCTGCCGCTGCTGTGCGGGGCGCTGCTGGCCACCCTCACCCAAGGGCGGCACCGCCTGAAATTCGCGGTCGCCTACATCAGCGTGCTAGCGCTGCTGGCCAATGCGCTGGCGCTGGCCTGGCTGGCCGACGGCAGCTGGCCGGGCGGCATTGGTGTCTACCTGGCCGCCAACTGGTCCGCGCCCTTCGGCATCGCGCTGGTGGCCGACCGGCTGTCGGCGCTGATGCTGGTGCTGACTGCGCTGCTGGGGCTAGCAGCCCTGCATTATGCCCAGCCGCGCTGGAGCCGGATCGGCGTTCACTTCCACTCGCTGTTCCAGTTCCTGCTGATGGGGATCAACGGCGCCTTCCTGACCAACGACCTGTTCAACCTGTTCGTGTTCTTCGAAGTCATGCTGGCATCGTCCTACGGCCTGGTGCTGCATGGCTACAACGTGGCGCGGCTGCGCGCCAGCATGCAGTACATCGCCGTCAACCTGGTGGCCTCGCTGCTGTTCCTGATCGGCGTGGCGATGATCTACGCGGTCACCGGCACCCTCAACATGGCCGACCTGGCCGGCCGCGTGCCCGGCCTGGCGAGCACGGACGCCGGCCTGCTCAAGGCCGGGGTGGCGGTGCTGGCGCTGGCCTTCCTGGCCAAGAGCGCCATGTGGCCGCTCGGCTTCTGGCTGCCCACCACCTATGCGGCGGCCTCGCCGCCGGTGGCGGTGATGCTGGCCCTGATGACCAAGGTCGGCGCCTATGTGTTGCTGCGCATCTGGCTGATGGTGTTTTCGGACAGCGCCGGCGAACTGTCGCGCTACGGCTACGACGCCCTGCTGTGGGGCGGCATGGCGACCATCGTGTTCGGCGCCGCCGGCATGCTGGCCACCGATACCGCCGGGCGCATGGCGGGCTATGCGGCGATCGTCTCCTCGGGCACGCTGCTGTCGGTGATCGGCTATGGCCAGCCGCTGCTGGTGACGGCCGGCCTGTACTACTACCTCGCCTCGACCCTGGCGATCGCCGCCTTCGTGCTGCTGATCGAACTGTTCGACCGCATCCGCACGCCCGGCGCCGCGATGCTGGCGCTGACCATGGAAGCCTTCGCGGTCGAGGATGCCCCGGCCGAGCCGAAGGGCCGCGGCGTGCCGGCGGCGATGGCCTTCCTGTCGCTGGCCTTCCTGGCCTGCGCATTGATCATCGCGGGCCTGCCGCCGCTGTCCGGCTTCGTCGCCAAGTTCGGCATGTTCCACGCCCTGATCAACCCGGGCCCGGGCGTGGCCCCGATCGGCGCCACCGGCTGGACCCTGATTGCCCTGGTGTTCGGCTCCGGGCTGATCGCGATCGTGTCGCTGATGCGCTTCGGGGTGCGCACCTTCTGGGCGTCGGAAGTCCTCGCGCCGCCCGCCCTGCATCCCTCGGAGGCGCTGCCGGTGGCCGGCCTGCTGCTGGCATCGGTGCTGATGACGGTCCAGGCGCAGCCGCTGTTCGCCTACCTGGCCCGCGCCAGCGCGGACATCCACCGGCCGGCCCTGTACATCGATGCGGTACGGAGCGCGCCTTCGGTGCCCGGCCCGACCTCGGCCAAGGAGGCGCCATGATGCGCTGGCTTCCCTACCCGGTGGTATCGCTCGGCCTGTGCGTCCTGTGGCTGCTGCTGAACCAGACGGTCGACCCGGCCAACCTGCTGTTCGGCGCGCTGCTGGGCATCGCGGTGCCGCTGCTGACCCGCCGCCTGCAGCCTTTCGGCTACCCGCGCATGCGCGCGCCGCTCACCTTCGTGCGCCTGATGGGGATGGCGGGTGTGGAAGTGGTGCGCTCCTGCTTCAACGTCTGCCGCATCATCCTGTTCCGCGACTACCAGACCGTGAAGGCGCAATTCATGCGGATACCGCTGGACCTGCGCGACCCCTACGGCCTGGCGATGCTGTCCTGCCTCATCAACATGACGCCGGGAACAGTGTGGGTGGAAATTTTGCCAGAGGGGTATGAGCTGTCGCTGCACGTGTTCGACCTGCACGACGAGCAATGGTGGATCGATACCATCAAGACCCGCTACGAACAGCCGCTGATCGAGATCTTCGAAGGCGGCGCAACCCAACCGGAGGACAAGGATGGAAACCCTGCTTGAACTGGCGGTCGGCTATGCCCTGGTGTGCACGCTGGTCGCCATGGGCCTGTGCGCGCTGCGCCTGCTGATCGGCCCCTCGGCGCACGACCGCGTGCTGGCCCTCGACACCCTGTGGATGGCCGGCATGCTGCTGGCCCTGGTGCTGGGCATCCGCTTCGGCACCCAGGTCTATTTCGAGGTGGCGATCCTGATCGCGCTGCTGGGCTTCGTATCGACGGTGGCGATGGCGAAGTTCCTGATGCGCGGGGAGATCATCGAATGAGCGGGCTCGAATACCTGCCGGGCTGGGCGACCGTGCCGGTGGCCGTGCTGCTGGTGCTGGGCGCGAGCATCGTCCTGATCGGCGCCCTCGGCCTGCTGCGCCTGCCCACCTTCTACCAGCGCATCCACGGCCCGGCCATCACCATTACCCTGGGCGCCGGCTGCCTGCTGCTGGCCTCGATGCTGTACTTCACGGTGGCGCAGTCGCGCCTCGTGATCCACGAGATCATCATCGCCGTCTTCCTCCTGATGACGGCGCCGGTGGTGTCGATGATGATCATGCGCGCCGCCGTGTACCGCGACCTGCGGGCGCGCAAGCACGATGCCGGGGCCACGGCGGGCGAGGTGTACGTCATTCCCGAGGAAGCCGACAAGGGCATCCCCGGCCAGCCGGACTGAATCAAGCCTTCAGGAAGTCCAGCATCAGGGTATTCAGGCGCGCGGCATGGGTCGCGGCGAAACCGTGCGGCGCCCCTTTCACGACCTCGAGGCGGCTGCCGGCGACCATGGCCTGCGAGCGCTGGCCCGACACCTCCAGCGGCACGATGTGGTCGGCGTCGCCATGGACGACCAGGGTCGGGATGTCGAACCTGGCCAGGTCGGCGCGGAAATCGGTGCCGCCGAACGCATTGATGCATTGCTCGGTCGCCAGCGGCGACGCTTCCCATGCGATCCACTTGCTGAAGGCGACCAGTTCCTGGCCGTCCTTGCCGTCCTTGTCCAGGTTATAGAAATTGTAGAAGAAGTCGCCCAGGAATGCGATGCGGTCCTTCCTGACCGCTTCCAGCATGCCGTCGAAGACCGACTTGTCCACGCCTTCCGGATTGTCGCCGGTCTTGAGCAGGAAGGGCGGCACGGCGCCCAGCAGCATGGCTTTCGAGACCCGTTCGCTGCCGTAGCGGCCGATGTAGCGCGCCACCTCGCCACCGCCCATCGAGAAACCGGCCAGGGCCGCGTCGCGCAGGTCGAGCTGGGTCATCAGCGCATCGAGGTCGGCCGCGAAGGTATCGTAGTCGTAGCCGCCTGTCGGCCGGCCCGACTGCCCGAAGCCGCGGCGGTCGTAGGCGATCACGCGGTAGCCGGCTTCCGCCAGGGCCGTGATCTGCGATTCCCACATGCGGTGGCTGAGCGGCCAGCCATGGATCAGGACGACAGGCTGCCCCTGTCCCTGTTCGTAGTAATACAGCTCGGTCGGATTGGCGCCGGAAGTCTGGATGCGTGGCATGGCTTTCCTTTCGAAGGGAGAACGTTGGTGGGAACTGCTCGACCGACAAGTGTATGCGCTCGCCTCCGACCGGCACGCACGCTTCGGGCAAGAAAAAACCCCGCAGCGCAGGGCGTGCGGGGTTTCTGGACAGGCGCCGGCTTGCTGGTGCCGGACGCGCGGGTGCAGCGCTTAGAACGGAATGTCGTCGTCCATGTCCGAGAAGTTCGGCGCCGGACGCTGCGGCTGCGGACGGGCTGCCGGTGCCGGCGGGGCCTGGCGCGGGGCCGGGCGCTGCTGCGGCTCGTAGCCGCCGCCGTCATCCATGCCGCCGCCCATGCTGTCGCCACCGCCCATGCCCTGGCGGCCGCCCAGCATCTGCATGTTTTCGGCGATGATGTCGGTCGCGTAGCGCTCGATACCGTCCTTGTCGGTGTACTTGCGGGTCTGCAGGCGGCCTTCGACGTAGACCGACGAGCCCTTCTTGAGGTACTGGCCCACGATCTCGGCCAGGCGGCCGAAGAACGAGATGCGGTGCCATTCGGTCAGTTCCTTCTGTTCGCCGGTCTGGCGGTCCTTCGACTTGTACGAGGTGGCGACCGCGATGTTCGCGATGGCGTCGCCGCTCGGCATGTAGCGGATTTCCGGGTCGCGGCCCAGGTTGCCGACGATGATGACCTTGTTGACTGATGCCATGTTGTTACTCCAATGAGTTTTGTAGAGCCCTGACTCTGCGTGATTTCCAAGCGTCAGGGAACGTAGTGCTGCAGCCAACTATTATGGGGCCGAAAGGCAGAGAAAAAAAGCAGATTTTTAGTGTCCCGCCACGCGTCCGATTGCGCCAGCTTGACCTGCGGTTTACCGCTGTTGACCCGCAGCCGAACAAAAATTTTCGAGATCTGAACGCTTTGTCATTGAACAGCCGGGGAAACGGCCCACATACGACGAACCCGGCTTTTCGAGGCTTCTGCTTCGGTTCCAGATTGACATGGAAACGTATCCCAGCGGCACAAAACTGCTGGATGCATGTACAGCACTTCGAAAAAACAGCTACACTACTAGGTTCTCCCTGATTGGCCCGCTCACCGCGACAGTCCTTCGTGCGCCGGCCCTGCAAACTTTATTGAAAGCCTGCAAAAAAAACCAATGGAAGAAATTCGCATCCGCGGCGCACGCACGCACAATCTGAAGAACATCAACCTCGACCTTCCGCGCAACAAGCTGATCGTCATCACGGGCCTCTCGGGTTCGGGCAAGTCCTCGCTCGCCTTCGACACCCTGTATGCGGAAGGCCAGCGCCGCTACGTCGAGTCACTGTCGGCCTATGCGCGCCAGTTCCTGCAGCTGATGGAAAAGCCTGACGTCGACCTGATCGAGGGCCTGTCGCCGGCGATCTCGATCGAACAGAAGGCCACCTCGCACAACCCGCGCTCGACCGTCGGCACCGTCACCGAGATCCATGACTACCTGCGCCTGCTGTACGCGCGCGTCGGCACCCCCTACTGTCCGCAGCACCCGCACGAGCCGCTGGCGGCCCAGACCGTGTCGCAGATGGTCGATGCGGTGCTGGCCATGCCGGAAGGCACCAAGCTGATGATCCTGGCCCCCGTCGTGGCGGGCCGCAAGGGCGAGCACGGCGACCTGTTCCAGGCCATGCAGGCCCAGGGCTTCGTGCGCTTCCGCGTCGCCAGCGGCGTCAACGCAGCGAAGATCTATGAGATCGACGAGCTGCCCAAGCTCAAGAAGACCGAGAAGCACAGCATTGACGTCGTGATCGACCGCGTCAAGGTCAATCCGGAGATCAAGCAGCGCCTTGCCGAAAGCTTCGAGACCGCCCTGCGCCTGGCCGACGGCCGTGCCGTGGCGTATGAAATGGACACCGAGAAGGAAACCGTCTTCTCGAACAAGTTCGCGTGTAATGTCTGCGGCTATTCGCTGCAGGAGCTCGAGCCGCGCCTGTTCTCCTTCAACAACCCGATGGGCGCCTGCCAGGAGTGCGACGGCCTCGGCCACATCGAGTTCTTCGATCCGAAGCGCATCGTCGCCTTCCCGCACCTGTCGCTGGCGTCCGGCGCCGTGAAGGGCTGGGACCGCCGCAACCAGTTCTACTTCCAGATGCTGCAGAGCCTGGCGGCCCACTACGACTTCGACCTCGACAAGCCTTTCGAGACCCTGCCGAAAGCGGCGCAGGAAGCCGTGCTGCATGGCTCGGGCAAGACCGCGATCCCGTTCAGCTACGTCAACGAGCGTGGCCGCACCGTGATCCGCGAACACACCTTCGAAGGCGTGGTCAACAACCTGCAGCGGCGCTACCGCGAGACCGATTCGATGGCGGTCAAGGAAGAGCTGGCCAAGTTCATCAACGAGAAGAAATGCCCGGCCTGCGAGGGCGCGCGCCTGCGCACCGAAGCGCGCTTCGTGAAGATCGGCCAGGGTGCGCAGCAGCGCGCCATCTATGAAGTCTCCGACAAGCCGCTGCGCGACACGCTCGCCTTCTTCGAGACCCTGGAGCTGACCGGCGCCAAGCGCGACATCGCCGAGCGCGTCATCAAGGAAATTACGGCCCGCCTGAAGTTCTTGAACAACGTCGGTCTCGATTACCTGTCGCTCGACCGCAGCGCCGATACGCTCTCGGGCGGCGAAGCGCAGCGCATCCGCCTCGCCTCGCAGATCGGTTCCGGCCTGACCGGCGTGATGTACGTGCTGGACGAGCCCTCGATCGGCCTGCACCAGCGCGACAACGACCGCCTGATCGCCACGCTGAAGCACCTGCGCGACATCGGCAACAGCGTGCTGGTGGTGGAGCACGACGAAGATGCGATCCGCACCGCCGACTACATCGTCGACATGGGCCCGGGCGCGGGCGTGCACGGCGGCCAGATCATCGCCGAGGGCACGCTCGAGCAGATCATGAAGAACGAGCACTCGGTGACGGCCCAGTACCTGGATGGCCGCCGCAAGATCGAGGTGCCGAAGAAGCGCACCAAGGCCGACCCGGCGCGCCAGCTGGTGATCACTGGCGCCAGGGGCAACAACCTGAAGAACGTGTCGCTCACGCTGCCGGTCGGCCTGATGACCTGCATCGCCGGCGTCTCGGGCTCCGGTAAATCGACCCTGATCAACGACACCCTGTATCCGGCCCTGTCGCGCCACCTCTACGGTTCGCAGACCGAGCCGGCGGAGCACGATGCGATCCACGGCCTGGAGCACTTCGACAAGGTGATCTCGGTCGACCAGGCGCCGATCGGCCGCACTCCGCGTTCGAACCCGGCGACCTACACCGGCGTGTTCACCCCGATCCGCGACCTGTTCGCCACCGTGCCGACCGCGAAGGAACGCGGCTACTCGGCGGGCCGCTTCTCGTTCAACGTCAAGGGCGGGCGTTGCGAGGCCTGCCAGGGCGACGGCGTGATCAAGGTCGAGATGCACTTCCTGCCGGACGTGTACGTGCCTTGCGACGTCTGCCACGGCAAGCGCTACAACCGCGAGACGCTCGAGGTGCATTACAAGGGCAAGAGCATCACCGAAGTGCTGGAGATGACGGTCGAGGATGCGCACGAGTTCTTCAAGCCGGTGCCGGTGATCGCGCGCAAGCTGCAGACCTTATTGGATGTGGGTCTCGGCTACATCAAGCTGGGCCAGAGCGCGACCACGCTGTCGGGCGGCGAGGCGCAGCGCGTGAAGCTGTCGCTGGAGCTGTCCAAGCGCGATACCGGACGTACCTTGTACATCCTCGACGAGCCGACCACCGGCCTGCACTTCGCCGACATCGACCTGCTGCTGAAGGTGATCCACCGCCTGCGCGACCAGGGCAATACCCTGGCGATCATCGAGCACAACCTCGATGTGATCAAGACCGCCGACTGGATCGTCGACCTGGGTCCGGAAGGCGGCGCGGGCGGCGGCCAGATCGTGGCTGCGGGCACGCCGGAAGATGTGGCGAAGAACAAGGCGAGCGTGACCGGCAAGTACCTGAAGCCTTTGCTGAAGCAGTAAGCTCCGGATAAGCACGGACACGCAGGGCGCCCCAGGCGCCCTTTTTTACGTCCGCATGCGCCTCCATCCGAGCACGAACAGCCCTGCGGCCATCAAGGCATACGCAGCCGGTTCCGGCACCGCACTCACGGAAAAATTGTTGACCGCACCATTCATCGACCAGTAGCCGGGTGCATCGGGGTTGGTGGGAACTGCATCGATCCAGAAACGGCCGCTGGTGAGGCCGCCAAGCTCGCGCATGGCCAGCGCGCCGCCAGGACCCAGCGTGCCTGTCGGCGCATATCCCCTTTGCGAAAAGCTCAGATTGTCCAGGTCAAGCTGGTGCCAATACGCGTCTCCTGTATCGAAGGGCGTGTAGACACTCGCCCAGGTCATTCCACGGCCGGTGTAATCGAAGCGCATATCCCCGAGCCTGAACTCGACGACGACCTGGCTCTCTCGCTCGAATATCGATTCACCACGGCCGGGCAGTCCCTCGACAGGATCGAAGGTCGAGCGCATCGTCAATTCGTAGGGCAGTTCGGTCGCCTCGATCAGGTTGTCCATCCCGAGGTAATAAAGAACCGTCGGGTTCACGTTGGCAATGCCGCTCGAGCGCGTGGTGACCGTGAAGGGATTGGCAAAGGCAGCCAATGGCAGCGCCAGCAACATGCACGGCAGAAGCGTGCGGCAAGCTATGAGCGGGATCGCCATGGCATCCTCCGGATTCGGTATGCCATCCGAGTATAAGCACGCATGGGACTGGCGGCGCACGCGATGCGAAGCTGTTGCGCGCGTACGACCCAGCAGCAACAGGGACAGCACCGCCAGGCACTGCCCCTGTTGCTTGATCGGCGCCCGCGATCTACCGGCTGCGCTCCCGTTCGGATTCGGTCTTGGTGTCCTTGCCTGAGGTCGTCCCGCGCGTTCCGCTGCTGCCCACGGCTGCGGCACCGCTGCCGCTGGACGCATTCGCCAGCGCCTGGCGCAGCATGTCGGCCTGCGGATTCTTCACCTTGCCGCTCAGGACGTCGCGCGCCGCCACCTGGCGCCGATAATAGGCCGAGGTTTCGTCTTCGTCGTAGTCGATATCCGTGATGTTGAGGGCCGCGCCGCCGAACAGGCCTTCGGTGTCGGCCCAGGCCGTGATGTTGCCCCAGCCGGCCGAGCCTTCGCCCTTCTTCGACCAGTCGACCAGCGTCAGGCCGGCGTCGGCCCCCAGCGAGAACTTGTTGTTCTGCATGAAGCTGTTGAGGGCTTTCTGGTCGTTGAGCACGAAGGCGATGGCGCCGGCTTCGGCCCCCGCCTGCAGGCCGGCGGTAATGCCGCCCATGTTGTAGAAGGCCGGGTTGCTCCAGGTATTCCCGTTGCGCACCAGGAGCACGCCGGCGCCGCCGCGCGCGCCGACTCCCAGGGCCGCTTCGCCATACTTGGGCACAACGAACACGCCCTTCGCGCGCTGCAGCAGTGACTTCATTTCCGGCGTGGCCTGCATCTGGTGCACGACCCGGATGGCACTGTTGACGTGCTCGTTCGCGTCCTTTATCTCTTCCTTGTGGCGGGCAGTGCCCGGGGTGGCGGCCTCCTTGGCCGGCCCGACCTGGGCAAGGGCGGCCCCGGTTGTTCCTGCCAACAGCGCGGCAAGAGATGTCGCAACGAGTCGCTTCATGGTCCTGTTCATGATCTCTTCTCCCTACGATGGCGTTGAACGAGCGGATAGCCTAAACCCCGCACCGATCGGGTAGCGCCACTTTGAGTGCGCGAAAAGGACTGCAGGAATGATTAGGAAAGCGCAATAAAAAAGGACAGGCCTCGGCCTGTCCTTCGGTGTTACCGCATCCCTGCGTTGCTTATGCAGCCAGCTGCTTCTCCAGCTTGGCCTTGGTGTCCACCAGCTCTTGCGGCAGGTGGTAGGCCAGCTTTTCGAACAGCTCGCTGTGCAGCTTCAGCTCTTCATTCCAGGCGTCCTTGTCGATCGAGGTGATCTGGGTGAACTGCTGCTCGGTGAAGTCCACGCCTTCCCAGTTCAGGTCACCGTAGTTCGGCGAGGTGCCGAACAGGTGCTGCTGGCCGCCCTGGGCGCCGCCTTCGGCGCGGTCCAGGATCCACTTCAGCACGCGCATGTTATCGCCGTAGCCCGGCCACACGAAGCCGCCGTTCTCGTCGGTGCGGAACCAGTTGACGCAGAAGATCTTCGGCGCGGTGCCCTGCGCTTCGATTTTCTTGCCGAGGTTCAGCCAGTGCTGGAAGTAGTCGCTCATGTTGTAGCCCATGAACGGCAGCATCGCGAACGGATCGCGGCGCACCACGCCCATCTGGCCGGCGGCGGCGGCGGTGGTTTCCGAGCCCATGGTGGCGGCCATGTAGACGCCTTCCACCCAGTTGTTGGCTTCGGTCACCAGCGGCACGGTGGTCGAGCGGCGGCCGCCGAAGATGAAGGCCGAGATCGGCACGCCGGCCGGGTCGTCCCAGGCGGCGTCGATCACCGGGTTCTGGGTGGCGGCGACGGTGAAGCGTGCGTTCGGGTGGGCGGCCTTGGTGCCCGAGGCCGGGGTCCAGTCCTTGCCCTGCCAGTCGATCAGGTGATCCGGCGCCTGCTTGCTCATGCCTTCCCACCACACGTCGCCGTCGTCGGTCAGCGCCACGTTGGTGAAGATGACGTTCTCGCGCAGCGAGGCCATGCAGTTCGGGTTGGTCTTGTCGTTGGTGCCCGGGGCCACGCCGAAGTAGCCCGCTTCCGGGTTGATGGCGTACAGCTTGCCGTCCGCGCCCGGCTTGATCCAGGCGATGTCGTCGCCGATGGTGGTGACCTTCCAGCCGTCGAAGGCCTTCGGCGGGATCAACATGGCGAAGTTGGTCTTGCCGCAGGCCGACGGGAAGGCGGCCGCGACGTATTTCTTGTCGCCTTGCGGCGATTCGACGCCCAGGATCAGCATGTGCTCGGCCAGCCAGCCGGTGCCGCCCGCTTGCGCTTCCTGGTAGCCCATGTTGGAGGCGATGCGCAGTGCGAAGCACTTCTTGCCCAGCAGCGCATTGCCGCCGTAGCCCGAACCGAAGGACCAGATCTCGCGGGTTTCCGGGTAGTGGACGATGTACTTGGTGGCGTTGCACGGCCACGGCACGTCTTTCTGGCCGGCGGCCAGCGGCATGCCGACGGTATGCACGCAGGGCACGAACTCGCCGTCTGCGCCCAGCACGTCGAACACGGCCTTGCCCATGCGCGTCATGATGCGCATGTTGACGGCGACGTAAGGCGAGTCGGACAGTTCGACGCCGATATGGGCGATCGGCGAGCCCAGCGGGCCCATCGAGAACGGCACCACGTACAGCGTGCGGCCGGCCATGCAGCCGTCGAACAGGCCGTTCAGGGTGCGGCGCATCTCGGCCGGGTCCATCCAGTTGTTGGTCGGGCCGGCCTGTTCGCGGGTGCTTGAACAGATGTAGGTGCGGTCTTCGACGCGGGCGACGTCCGACGGGTCGGACCAGGCCAGATAGGAATTCGGACGCTTCGCCGGGTTCAGCTTCTTCATCGTACCGGCTTCGACCATCTGCGCGCACAGGCGGTCGTACTCTTCTTCAGAGCCGTCGCACCAGTAGATGCTGTCAGGCTTCGTCAGGGCGGCGATGTCCGCGACCCAGTTGATGAGCTTTTGGTGTTTGACGTGAGCAGGAACGTTCAGTGCGGCGACGCCGCCCATCACGGGCTGGTTCATAGATACCTCCAATGCCAATTAAGAATACTGTCGTGGCAGGATCATCCGTCTGGCCGTGCCTTAAAATGGCGATCCGCTCCAGCGGAGCGCGGCGTTTACGGCGGTCGTGTCGACGGCCTCATAAGGGGGAAGCCGAAGCGGTGCTGCCGGGTCCGGCACAAGCGTGTCAAACCCTCAAGAATTGGCCGATTGTACACCCGCAAAACCCGATTCACGCTCATCTACTACAAAAAAGTAGCCAAAAATGACCGAGTAATGTAGTAGGCTATTCGGAGGCTTTTTGGAAGCTGTTATTTCGCTACGTGATCGAACTTATTTGAAAGCAACTTTTATGCGAATAGCTGTATTGGACGATTATCAGGACGCCGTGCGCGGCCTGCAATGCTTCCGCCTGCTCGACGGACACGAGGTAAAGGTGTTTACGCATGGGGCGCGCGGACTCGGCCAGCTGGCCGCGCGGCTCGCGCCCTTCGATGCGCTGGTGCTCATCCGCGAGCGCACCCCCTTCCCTGCCGCGCTGCTGGCCCGGCTGCCGAACTTGAAGCTGATTTCGCAGACCGGCAAGGTCAGCGGCCATATCGACGTGGCGGCGGCGACCGAACACGGCATTGCGATCGCCGAGGGCATCGGCTCGCCGGTGGCGCCTTCCGAACTGACCTGGGCCCTGATCATGGCGGCCAGCCGCAAGATCGTGCCGTATGCGAGCAACCTGAAGGACGGCCTGTGGCAGACGGCTTCGATCAATCCGGTGCTCAACGGGCTGGGGCGTTCGCTGCGCGGGCGCACGCTGGCAATCTGGGGCTACGGCAAGATCGGCCAGTTGGTGGCCGGCTATGCGCGCGCCTTCGGCATGCGCGTGCTGGTGTGGGGGAGCGAAGACAGCCGGCAGAAGGCGCTGGCCGACGGCTTCGAGGCGGCGGCCTCGCGCGAGGCCCTGTTCGCGCAGGCGGACGTGCTCACGCTGCACCTGCGCCTGGGCGAGGCGACGCGCGGCATCGTCAAGGCCGAGGATTTTGCACGCATGAAGCCGGACGCGCTGTTCGTCAACACCAGCCGCGCGGAACTGGTCGAGGACGGGGCGCTGGAGCAGGCGCTGCGGGCCGGGCGGCCAGGGCACGCGGCGCTGGACGTGTTCAGCAACGAACCGCTGCGGCCGGACTCGCCGCTGCTGCGCATCCCGACGGTGCTGGCCACGCCGCACCTGGGATATGTGGAACAGGACAGTTACGAGATCTATTTCCAGACCGCGTTCGAGAACATCGTGCGGTTTGCGGCGGGTCAGCCGGATAACATTCTGAATCCGGAAGCCCTGGGCAAGCGCTAGCTTTCCTGCTTCAGCTCGGGCATGCCGGTAAAGCTTGGCTTACGCACCGGCATCACATGCGTGCCGGTCCACAGCCCCGCCCAACCCGGCGGCCAGCCGATCTGCGGTCCCGCGTACGGCTGCAGCCCCGCCCGCACCGGCACCACCGGTACCGGCGGCGCTTCGATCAGCTTGCCGCCGCTTGGGCGCTCCATGTTCAGGCTGTACATGTACCCAGGCAAGAGCAGCTCGCAGACTTGCGCGAACCAGGCCGTGTGGTCCTCGTCGCGCCCCAGCGCCTGCGCCAGGCCTTGCGGATCGAACTTCGCCAGCGCATGGATCAGCTCGTCGGTGCTCGCGCCCGGCGAATCGCCCCAGCCCATCACGGGATTGTTGTTGTAGTCCGCGCCCGAGCCGTACCAGCCTTCGCGCCAGGTGCGCTGCATCCAGTTGCGCGGGCCGGTGAACAAATGCCAGCGCCAGTGCAGGCCGGAAGGTTTGGGCCAGGAGTACAGGTACAGCTTCTGGTAGCCCGCCTCGTGCAGCGCGCGCACCACTTCCATCAGGCGCGCATGCGGCATGCGGTCCGGCGGGGCGCGGCGGAACAGGATCGGCTCGCCATCGGCGTGCTGCACCTCGTCGCTCGACAGATTCAGGTCGAGCGTGCGCTGCTCGCTGCCGAAGCGCGCCGAGATCCAGCCGGTCAGCAGGTTGACGTGGGTGATCACGCCATAGCCTCGATGGCGGTGAAAAATGACGGTGCCCGGTGCGACGGCTTTCATGGGAGTAACTGGGAGAGAAATAGGAAGAAGATGGGTGAGTCTACTCATCCGATCCCGAAGATTCTAGCGCAGTCACAGTCAGATACACTACCGTTTGCGGCTATCATTACCCACCTTTTTTCTGCACGTGGACAAACCAACATGACTTTGCGAATCATCGCCACCGGCGGCACTTTCGATAAACACTACAACGAACTGAACGGCGTGCTCGGCTTTGCCGAAAGCCACCTGCCGGCCGTGATCGCGCGCTCGCGCATGACCATCCCGGTCGAGCTCGAAGTGCTGCCGCTGCTCGATTCACTCGACATGCAGGACCCGGACCGCCAGCGCGTGCTGGCCTCCTGCCAGGCGGCAAAAGAAAAAGCCATCGTCATCATCCACGGCACCGATACCATGCGCGAAACAGCGGCCGTGCTCGGTGCAGCCAGCCTCGGCCAGACCATCGTGCTGACCGGCGCCATGATCCCCTACGAGATCGCCAACTCGGACGCCCTGTTCAACCTCGGCCTCGCCTGCGGCGTCGCGCAAACGCTGCCGGCCGGCGTCTACGTGGCCATGAACGGCCAGGTGTTCCCATGGGATAACGTCACCAAGAACCGCGCCGCCGGCGTGTTCCAGCAGCTGTAATTCCCACCGGCAGGCGCGCGCTGCACGCATGCGCGCCTGCCTATACTGCTCTCTCCAAACGAATTTGTCCGAGGAGAGAGCAATGAACGAGCAGCGTCCTATCCTGACCACGCGCCAGGGCCATCCGGTCCGCGACAACCAGTCGCTGCGCTCGGTGGGCGAACGTGGTCCGGCCACGCTCGAGAATTACCAGTTCATCGAAAAGATCACCCACTTCGACCGCGAGCGCATCCCGGAGCGCGTGGTGCATGCGCGCGGCACCGGCGCCCACGGCTACTTCGAGCCCTACGGCACCATCGGCGGCGAGCCGGCCAGCAAGTACACGCGTGCCCGCGTGCTCAACGAACTCGGTGTCCAGACCCCGATCTTCGTGCGCTTTTCGACCGTGATCGGCGCCAAGGAGTCGCCCGAGACGGCGCGCGATCCGCGCGGCTTCGCCATCAAGTTCAAGACCGTGGACGGCAACTGGGATCTGGTGGGCAACAACCTGAAGGTCTTCTTCATCCGCGACGCGATCAAGTTCCCGGACATGATTCACGCCTTCAAGCCCGATCCGGTCACCAACCAGCAGGAGCCGTGGCGCTTCTACGACTTCATCTGCAGCCATCCGGAAGCGCTGCACATGGTTACCTGGGTCAAGAGCCCGTGGGGCATCCCGGCAACCTACCGCGAGATGGAAGGCTCGGGCGTGAACACCTACAAGTTCGTCAACGACCAGGGCGTGGCCCACCTGGTGAAGTTCCACTTCCAGCCCAAGCAGGGCGTGCGCAATCTCACGGCGCAACAGGCCGCCGAAATCCAGGCCCACGACACCAGCCATGCCACGCGCGACCTGTACGAGGCGATCGAGCGCGGCGAGTTTCCGGAATGGGAATTCTGCGTGCAGATCATGAGCGACAGCGAGCATCCGGAACTCGACTTCGACCCGCTGGACGACACCAAGCGCTGGCCGGAAGACCAGTTCCCGCTGCTGCCGCTGGGCCGCATCGTGCTGAACAAGAACCCGGATAACGTGTTCGCCGAGACCGAGCAGTCGGCCTTCGGCACCGGGGTGCTGGTGGACGGCATCGACTTCTCGGACGACAAGATGCTGCAGGGCCGCACCCTGTCCTATTCCGACACCCAGCGCTACCGGGTGGGCCCGAACTACCTGCAGCTGCCGATCAACCAGCCGCAGGAAGGGGCGGCGGCGCGCACCAACCAGCGCGACGGCCAGATGACCTATTACGTGGACGGCCGCGGCCAGGACAAGCACATCAACTACGAGCCGAGCCTGATGGGCGGCTACAGCGAAGCGCCGAAGCCGGAGAAGGAATACAACCAGTACGTGGAGGGCCACCTGGGCCGCTACCAGACCACCCGCACGATGGACGACTACGCGCAGGCGGGGGCGCGCTACCGCAGCTTCGAGGACTGGGAGCGCGACGACCTGGTCAACAACGTGGGGGGCGACCTGAAGAAATGCCCGGCGCCGATCCAGCTGCGCATGGTGTGGCACCTGTGGCACTGCGACGAGGATTACGGCCGCCGCGTGGCCGAGGTGGCGGGCGTCGACCTGGAACAGGCCAAGGCCTTGCCACCGCTGCCGGGCAAGCCGGCGCCGCACCAGAACCGGTCGGGGCCGACCTACTCGAGCGGCAAGCCGGAACAGGGGGATGAGCCGTCGACCAGCGAGGAGATGGCCGGAGCGAAGTAAGCAGTGCATCAGATCATGCACTGTTTGAACGCGTGGGCGGGGTAATTTCGGGCAATGCGCGGAATTACGAACGCCCACGCGGTGATAGCTAAGGCATGCGTACCTGCGCACGCACCGCTAAACGAGATTACGCCTTGGCTTCCCCGCCCAGCGCCTCGACCACGTCCGCCATCAGCTTGGCCAGCTCGCCGGTCATCAGGGTGATGTCGTTGTCGAAGCGCTCGTCGTCGCTATAGGTGACCGTTTCGCCTTCCTTGATCACGTCCAGCGGCTTGACGCCCTTGATCGCCAGCGACTCGGTCAGCACGAAGCTGATGCGGTCGTTCCAGGTCATGGCCAGGCGGGTGCACTGCTTGCCGGCGGCGATGTGGCGGCGGATGTCGTCCGGTTCCAGCGTGTGCTTCACGTAGCGCACGGCGGCGCGGCTCTCGCCGGTGGCGCGCAGTTCGGTATCCTGGTCGATGGTGAAGCCGTAGGGCGCTTCGTCCGCTTCCAGCCAGCCGGTCATCACGGCCACCGGCGAACGCTGCACGCGCAGCGATTCGAGCGGCATGCGGTCCACTGCCTTGAGCAGCAGCTTGATGACGTCGTCCGCCTTCGACGGGCTGGCGGCATCGACCACGAGCCAGCCGTTGACCGGGTCGATCCAGACCCAGACGTTGCTGCGGATCGAGAAGGCGCGCGGCAGCAGTTCGTCGGCCACGCGTTCCTTCAGTTCCTTCATTGCTTTCTTACCGGGCGGGAAGCCCTGCTGCTCTTCGAGCTCGGCGGCCTTGGCCTTGGCGACCTGGTTGATGACCGAGCTCGGCAGCAGCTTCTTCTCGGTGCCCAGCATCATCAGCATCTGCTTGTTGACGACGTGGACCAGCTTGCCATTGCCGCGTGGCGAATCCCAGCCCTGGCGCAGCAGCTCATTGCTGCTTGCGGGCGTGAAAGCCTGCGACTGCAGTGCTTCTTCCATCTGTTCCGGGTTGAATGCCCACGGGGCGGGCAGGCGATAAATCTGGAGATTCTTGAACCACATACGCTGTTATCCGATTGTTTCAGTATTTCAAGGGAACGACATTCTACGCTGCTGAGCGGAACTCAGCCGTGTAGACGTCGCAAAAAAATTAGTCTATTGCCGGGTCACCAACAGCCTCGACGATCGCGGCCGGCAGCGCATCGTCGAACAGGCGCAGCTGCTCGACCGTCTCGGTATCGCTCAGGCGCACGCCCAGGCCAAGCAGGCGCACCGGGCGGCTGTGGCGGGCCCAGCCGGTTTCCATCAGGCGCGCATAGGTCGGGATATGTGGCGCATAGCCAACACACTCGACCGTGGTCTGCTGGAAGTCCGAGAACTTGATCTTCACAAACAGTTTGTTGATGAATTTTTCGGCACCGTTGCGCTTGATGCGGGCCAGCAGGTGCTCGTACAGATCCGGCAGCAGCCGCAGGCAGGCGTCCAGGTTCGGCACGTCCGGCGTGTAGGTCTCTTCGGTGCTGATCGACTTGCGCTCGCGCGAGGTGTTCACCGCGCGCTCGTCGATGCCGCGGCAGAGCTTGTGGAGCCGGTAGCCGAAGCTGCCGAAGTGCTCGGTCAGCCGCTCGATGCTCCAGTGGCGCATGTCAGCGCAGGTCTGCAGGCCGAGCCGGTGCATCTTCTCGGCCGTCACCTTGCCCACGCCGTACAGCTTCTTGACCGGCAGCGCGGCAACAAAAGCATCCACCTCCTCCGGCCGCACGAGAAAAAGGCCGTCCGGCTTGTTCCAGTCGCTGGCGATCTTGGCCACGAACTTGTTCGGCGCCACCCCGGCCGAGGCGGTGATGCCGACGGTCTCGAAGATGCGGCGCCGGATCTCCTGCGCGATCAGGGTAGCGCTGCCCTTGCAGTGCGGCGAGTCGCTGACGTCGAGGTAGGCTTCGTCGAGCGAGAGCGGCTCCACCAGTTCGGTGTAGTCACGGTAGATGTCCATGATCTGGCGCGAGGCGATGCGGTATTTTTCCATCGCCGGCGGAATCACCAGGAGCTGCGGGCACAGCTTCATGGCCTGGGCGGTGGCCATGGCCGAATGGATGCCGTAGCGGCGCGCCTCGTAGTTGCAGGTGGCGATCACGCCGCGCTGGTCGGGACGGCCGCCGACCGCGAGCGGACGCCCGCGCAGCGACGGGTCGTCGCGCATCTCGACCGATGCGTAGAAACAGTCGCAGTCGCAATGGATGATTTTACGGAGCGGAGAATTCACATGGACGACGTCACGTGACGGCAGGGTCGACTACTGTTATTCCATACAGTATCCGTTTTTTCTTGCAAAACGTCAAAAAAAGAACGCGCGGCAAGCCACGCGTTCCCGGATGAAGGCGGCGCAGGGGAGCGCGCCGCTTCCTCCTGACCTTACCAGCTCAGTTTCACGTTATACGTACCGGCGCTGCCGACACTGCCGCTGTAGTACACCACGCGAACGTAACGGCTGGCGGTGGTGCTGCCGGTGTTGGCCGAGCTCGCGCTGTCGACCGCGCCGGCGCCGTTCTCGCTGCGGCTGAGCAGGGTGCCCGCGCTGTTGTAGATGTACAGGTCGTAGTCGGAGCTGCTGTTCGGCGTCATCGTCGCGCTCAGGGTCTTGCCTGCCGGCAGATCGACACGGAAGTAATCCGTATCGGACGAGCTCGACAGCGTGGCGTTCACGGTGGTGCCGCTGGTCGAGACCAGGTTGGCGGTGCCCAGCGTGTTGTTCGACTCGGTCTCGTTGATGACCGTTCCGCTCGGCGGAGTGGTGCCGCCGATCGCCGCATTCACGGCCGCGGTCGCATCGACGATGCCGGTGCCGCAGCCCGAGCAGGTCGCCGGGAAGGCGCGCGCGGTCGACTTCAGCATGCTTTCCACCTGGTCCGGGGTCAGGGTCGACTTGGCCGCGAACATCAGCGCCGCGACGCCGGCCACGTGCGGGGTCGCCATCGAGGTGCCCTGGTAGCCTGCGTAGTTGTCCGAGCCCGGGCCCGACGAGCCCGAGTTCAGGGTCGAGATCACGCTGTAGCTGCCGTCGCCGCCAGGCGCCGCCACGTCGACCAGGGTGCCGTAGTTCGAGTAGGAAGCACGGCCGCCGGTCTTGCCGGTGGCTGCCACGGCGATGACGCCCGAGCAGTTCGCCGGACTGGCATTGCTGACGTTCATGTTGTCGTTGCCGGCCGCCACAACCACGACCGAGCCGCGCGAACGGGCGCCGTTGATCGCGGTCTGGGTGGTGGCGTCGCAGGCGCCGCTGCCGCCCAGCGACAGGTTCAGCACTTTCGCCTTGTTGGCGTTGGCCGGCACGCCGGTCACGGTGCCGCCCGAGGACCAGGTGATCGCGTCGGCGATGTCCGAGGTGTAGCCGCCGCACTTGCCGAGCACGCGCACCGGAATCATCTTGGCGTTGTAGGCCACACCGGCCACGCCCAGGCTGTTGTTGGTCTTGGCGGCAACCGTGCCGGCCACGTGGGTGCCGTGCCAGCTCGAGCCCGATGCCGGCGAGCCGGCGTAGCATTCGCCTGCCGCAACCCAGTCGCCCGGGTCGCTCGCATCGCTGTCGCGGCCGTTGCCGTCGTTGCCGATGGTGGCGCTGCTGATGAAGTCATAACCCTGCAGGAACTGGCCGCTCAGGTCGGCGTGCGGGCGGTAGCCGGTGTCGATCACGGCCACGACCACGCCGGTGCCGGTCGACTTGTCCCAGGCGGTCGGCAGGCGCAGGCCGCCGGTGGCGTCGGTGTAGTGCCACTGCTGGGCGTAGTACGGGTCGTTGGCGGTCGCCATGTGGGTCATGATGCGGTCCGGCTCGGCGTATTCGATGTCTGGGTCACGCGCCATCATCTCGGCAGCCAGTTTTTCGACTTCCTGCAGGTGCTTGCGGCCATTGAGCTTGAACACATGGGCGCCGGTCGAGATGGCATGGCTTTCGCTGACCAGCATGCCGAACTCCTGGCCTGCACGCGCCAGCTTGGCCTTGCGGTCGGCCTTGACTTCGGCGGCGCGGGCCAGGCCCTTGGCAGCCGGCGCCGAGTCCTTGTACTTCACGATGATACGGTCTGTCTCCAGGATGAACTTCTGCTCGGCTGCGCCAGCCGTGGCTGCCACGAACGCGAGCGAGATTGCAGCGCACATCTTCAACATTGCAGGATGAATCGAATGCGATTGCTTCATGTTTCTTCCTTATTGTGTGTTTTCCGTCAAGCGAAATGACCCTCGCCTGTGTCATTGATTTCCGGTCATTGCCGGTGCCGTCTGAATGCGGCGAAAAGCAGCGTAATACGAAAGGAAAAGCCTGTGCGTGACAATTGGAGACAATTTCAGCGTATTAACAACACTCCGGTGAACCCATGCTTTAGAAACATGTTTTCTTCGGTGAAACGTTAAAAAAGGCAAATATCGTATGCCACAATTGTGTTGACATATCTCAAAAACCTTTCCTTTTAGATAAGGTAAAGGAGCCCGTATTGTTCGGGCTTAAAGACAAATAAAAAGGCCGCATTGGGCGCGGCCTCCTGTTTCTACATTGGCTCAGCCTCCACAACTCGAGGTATTCCACTTCCATTCCTGCGTAAACGGATCGAATTCGCGAGGAGCTTCCCAACGCTCGGTTCGCCCATCTGGAAAGCTGCGCACACAGCTTCCATTGACGCAGCGGTTAGTGCAACTCAACACCGTCTTTTGAATCTTGGCCGACTGCCGTTGTCGACTCGCAATGAGTGCCTTTTCCTTTTCCATGACTGTCTGCGCCGCGATCCGGACAAAGCTAGCGGGCTCGTCAGTCGGTCCAAGGTTTTCCGTCACCCGCTCGATTCTGCAAGATTCGCCTTGGCCGGCCGCCATCCGGCAAGCGCGCAGGGCATCGGCTTCTGCCAGTTGGCGGTCACGTACGACGCCGGCGCCAAAGTGTTTGCCGGACCTGGCGATGGCGTGCGTCCATTTGCCCCAAGCCGCATCGAGCTTGCAGCGTGCATCGGGCCGACCCTTGATTCCGGCTTGGCATCGGGCCAATGCTTCTTCGCGGGCAGCTGCTTCGGTCAAGTGACGGTGTGCAAAATGCTCGAAGACCATGGCGCCGTTGGAATCAACGGCAGTGGCCCAGGCGACCCACGTGCCGCCACGCTCCCAGAACAGAGCGTCCAACTTGCAGCCCTGGTAGAGCTTGCGGCATTCCGCGAGCACGGCATCGCGTGCCGCACCAGGGTCCTTGCGAATCGCAAACGCGGCACCGGCAGGGGCATCGGCAAAGGCAATCGCTCCGGCATCATTGGTCGCGCCCATGATCTTGCAGTTGTTTCCCCTGGCTCGGCACCCCTGTAGCGCTTTGACTTTGGCGCGCTCGAGATCGTCCTCGTTGTACGCGATAAAGTTGTTGCCGTTGTCGGCAAAGGCAACGGCCGCAGCCGCGTGCGCGGACCAGCTGGAACATGCCAGCAGCAGGCCAGCGAGGGTAAAAGCGAGAGTTCGAAAAGGCTTCATGTCAGTTCTTTCAAAGTCGCCCGGCATGGGCTTCAAAGACATGATTCCCGATGGTGTTCTGCCTTTCCAGAGAGCACGCGATGGACACGGCCGTTTCTGGAATGGACACGCCGTTTGGTGGAATGGGCCTTGCGGCTACATTTGCCGGAACGCGGCCTGGCCCTGGTAGCCGGCACTCACCGCGAGTACTTCCGGGCGCCCTTTGAGCCGCACCTCCATCTGGCCATCGCGGCGGATGATGGCCTCGATCCTGCGGCGGTTGACGATCGCGCCGCGGCTGACCTGGATGAAGGCATCCGGGTCGAGCTGCAGCATCAGGTCCTTGACGGGAACCCGGATCAGCGCCTCGACCTGCGCCGTCACGACCTTGGTGTACTTGGCATCGGACTGGAAGAAGACGACCTCGTCCGTCGTGATCACGCGGATCATGTTACCGACCGAAGCCTGGATCCAGGCGAGGTAGCGTACCGGCTCCACCGGCGCGGGCGCGGCTGCCGGCGCCGTCTCCTGGCGGGCAGTGCGGGCGCGCAGCCGGTCGATGGTCTCCAGCAGCCGCCCGCGGTTGAGCGGCTTGACCAGGTAGTCGGCCGCGCCGACATCGAAGGCGTCCAGCGCATGCTGGCCGTAGGCAGTAAGAAACACCACGGCGGTTCCGGGCGGGCGCATCCTTGCAACCTCGAGGCCGCTCGCCTTTGGCATGTTGATGTCGAGGAAGGCCACGTCCGGTGCATGCTGCCTGAGTGCGGCCAGGGTCGCCGCACCGTCCGTGGTCTCCGCCACGATCCGCAGCTCGGGCCAGAGGTCGGCCAGCGCCTCCTTCAGTTCGGCCATGAGCAGCGGTTCGTCTTCCGCCAGCAATGCGGTGGGCATCAGTCTTTCCTTTCCTTGAGTGGCAGCACGATGGTCGCGGTGAATCCGGCGTCCGGCTCCGCGCCGACTTCGAGCCAGGCCGCGCTGCCGAACATCGCTTCCAGGCGCTGCCGGATGTTCGACAAGCCCACGCCTGTCCCACCGACGCTCGACAGGCCCTTGCCGTTGTCGGCAACGCGCAGGCGCAAGCGGCCGTCCGCGGCGCTTGCCGACAGCACGATCTCGCCGTGCTCGCAGCCGCCGATGCCGTGTTTGATGGCGTTCTCCACCAGCGAAATCAGCATCGCCGGCGGGAAGGCATGGTCCTTCAGGGCATCCGGCAACACGAAGCGGTAGGAGAGCCGTTCGCCCATGCGAATCTGCATGATGGCAAGGTAGTGCAGGGCCAGGTCCATCTCGCGCACCACGGTCGAGTCTTCGGCGCGCAGCTCGTCCATGGCGCTGCGCAGGTAGGCGATCAGGTGGTCGAGCATATCCTCCCCCGCGGTCACGCTGCTGCGGTAGAGATGGCGCACATTGGCAAGGGTATTGAACAGAAAATGCGGTTCGATCTGGGCCTGCAGGATGCGCAATTGGTTTTCGACGGCCTGATTGCGCAGCGCGTCGCGCTGGCGCTCGGCCGATATCTTGGCCAGCCCGTCGCGCAAGGGCACCAGCAGGTGGGTCTCGATGTACTGCATCTGCGCCAGCGCGTCGAGCGGTGTCGCGAACAGCTCGACCCGATGCCAGCCGGCGCGCAGGACCGAACGCGCCACTACCCGCTGGCCGCCGTCCTGGTCGGCACGCAGGGTAATGAGGAGTTTCATCGGGCAATTGGTCCAGACCAGTTCATATTCCGGGCTGCCGCCGGCATCGCTGACGCGCAGACGCGGATGCGGGGTGTACCAGAGCCGTCCCAGTCCAGGCATGCTCCTGTTGGTCAGGCGCTCGACCAGGGAAGAAAGGGAATGGCGCAGGTCCGCGGTATCGGCGGTAACGCCAAGCTCCCGCTGGACCAGGCTGCCGTCCGCGGCGGCCAGCACGGCGCCCGGTGTGCCGCTCAGCGCGTGCAGCCTCCAGGCACCGATCAGCATGGTCAGCGCCGGCAGCATCAGCACGAACATGGCCGCGGCGATCCAGTTGTTGTCGCCGAAGAAGTAGGCCAGCAGTTCGCTTTGCGCCTGATGGTCGCCCAGCAGGCCCATCAGGAAGAACGTGCCGCCTGTAACTGCCGCCATGGTCAGCGCAAGCAGGAGCAACTCGACCAGCGCCTGCAATTGCAGGGCCAGGGCATAACGGACCAGCATGCGCGCTGCGGCCCGTGTGCGGACCAGCTGGGCCGCGAATCCGAGATAGATGAACTGTACGGCCAGCAAGGCCAGGAAGCCGGCGGAGCCACCATAGGCTACATGCCAGGTGTGCGGAGTCGCGCCGAACAGCAGGGCAATCCCGGCAACGACGGTTCCGGAAAGGGCGGCCACGACCAGTCCGGTCAGGACCAGGATACTGAGCAGGCTTGTTTTTGCTTGGGTGGCGAAGGTAGTCATCGAATTTCCGAAAAGTGGCAGAGCGCCATCTTTACGAGGTGCAGCATTATGCACCAGCCCTCGTGCGACGAACACGGCCGTTCTCGGAATGGATACGGCCAACCGTGGGATTCAGCGCCAGAGCCCTTGAACGGGACACCCCACTGAGGCAGCTCGTGGTGAAGCCGGCCAGGTTGTCGACGTCGATGGCGCTGTGAGGCAGCGCTGGTATTTACAACACGTCGGTTTCGATGACGATGGCGCGGAAGTCGTTGACGTTGGTGCGGGTAGGGCCGGTGACGATCAATTGGCCGAGGGCGGAGAAGAAGCCGTAGCCGTCGTTGTCCGCCAGATGCGCGCGCGCGTCGCGTCCCTGGACGCGCGCCCGCGCCAGCGTACCGGGCGCGAGCCAGGCGCCGGCATTGTCTTCGGTGCCGTCGATGCCGTCGGTGTCGGCGGCGAGCGCATGCACGCCCGGCAGGCCGTCGAGGGCGACGCCGAGCGCCAGCAGGAATTCGGCATTGCGCCCGCCCCTGCCCTGGCCGCGCACCGTGACGCTGGTTTCGCCGCCCGAGAGGATCACGCAGGGCGCGCCCAGCGGCTGGCCATGTTGCACGACCTGGCGCGCAATACTGGCATGTACCAGCGCCACCTCGCGCGCCTCGCCTTCCATGCTCGACGACAGGATCAGCGGCGCATAGCCGGCCGCGCGTGCGGCGCTTGCCGCGGCATCGAGCGACTGCTGGGCGGTGACGATGACATGGGTGGTGTTGCGCGCCAGGCGCAGATCGCCCGGCAGCGGCGCCGCCAGCTGCGCATCCATCAGCACCGAGCGCACGGCGCTTGATACAGGAATCCGGTACTTCTCCAGGATGGCGAGCGCGTCCAGGCCGGTGCTGCCGTCGGGCACGGTCGGGCCCGAGGCCACCACGGCCGGATCGTCTCCCGGCACGTCCGATACCACCAGGGTCACCACGCGCGCCGGATGGCAGGCCAGCGCCAGCCGTCCGCCCTTGATGGCGGACAGGTGCCGGCGCACGCGGTTCATCTCGCCGATCGGCGCGCCACAGCGCAGCAGCTCCCGGTTCAGCGCGCGCTTTTCCTCGAACGTGATGCCGGGCGCGGGCAGCGACATCAGTGCCGAGCCGCCGCCGGACACCAGGCACAGCACCAGGTCATCCGGCCCCAGCCCGGCGGCGGCTTCCAGCATGCGGCGGGCCGCGTCCCCGCCGGCCGCGTCCGGCACAGGGTGGCCGGCTTCGATGACCTCGATGTGGCGGGTCGGCGCGCCGTGGCCGTAGCGCGTGACCACCAGTCCCTCGAGCGGCCCCTGCCAGTGGCGCTCGACCGCCTCGGCCATGCGCGCGGCCGCCTTGCCGGCCCCGAGCACCAGGGTGCGCCCCTTGGGCGGCGGCGGCAGATGCGGCGCGACCAGGTGGTAGGGATCGGCGGCGGCCATGGCGGCGTCGAACAGGTGCTGCAACAAGGGGTGGGCGGTGGGCATGGCGGTTCTCATCGGAGCGAAGCATGATATTTACACAAAAGCGCCGGGATCGTGAAAATGGCGCCCATCCTCCAGGAGTTGTCGATTTTTTTCGAAAACCCTTGCACACCTTGAATTCCAGCCTCTATAATTCGGGCCTCTTCGGACGCAATGACAAGCGTCAGACAGAAACCTCTGAATAGAGAAGCCGGGCGCTTAGCTCAGTTGGTAGAGCGGATCCCTTACAAGGATTAGGTCGGGAGTTCGAGCCTCTCAGCGCCCACCAAGCACATTCAGCAGGTTGATCGAAGTACTGATCAGAGTAAACGGAGCGGTAGTTCAGTTGGTTAGAATACCGGCCTGTCACGCCGGGGGTCGCGGGTTCGAGCCCCGTCCGCTCCGCCAGCATCACAGGAAAAGGTCTGATTCGTCGGGCCTTTTTCTTTTTCGAATCGACCTGTTTCAAAGCAGGCTGATTCAAGTAGGGTTCCAAAGTTATGGAGCGGTAGTTCAGTTGGTTAGAATACCGGCCTGTCACGCCGGGGGTCGCGGGTTCGAGCCCCGTCCGCTCCGCCAGCTACAAGAAAAGGGTCCGAGAAATCGGACCCTTTTTCTTTGCACTTCAGTCTTCTCAAGCTCTCCGCTGCTGCGGCCTCCCCGCTTCGACCCGATCCCTTCCCCCGCTCTTCGCCGCATACAGCGCATGGTCCGCCCGTGCCAGCGCCATCCCCAGCGTCTCGTTCGGATCGAGCACGACAACGCCGATACTCACCGTCATCGTATAGTTGCTGCCGCTGGTGATCACGACCGCCTCGCGCACGGCCTGGCGCAGGCGTTCGGCGGCGGCCAGCGCACCGGCCAGTTCGGTACCCGGCAGCACCATCGCGAACTCCTCGCCACCCAGGCGACCGATGGTCTCATGCGCGCGCAAGGTTGCGCGCGCGGTGCAGGCGAACACGTTAAGGGCCTCGTCGCCGGTGGCATGGCCGAAACGGTCGTTGATCTGCTTGAAGTGGTCGATGTCCATCATCGCCAGCGCCAGCGGCTGGCGCTGGCGCAGCGCAGCCTGGCGTGCGTTCTCGGCGCGCTCAAGGAAGGCATGGCGGTTCGGCAGGCCGGTGAGGCTGTCGGTCGTGGCCAGGCGCGCCATCTCGGCATCGTCCTTTTCCTTGCACAACAGCAGAAAGCCGAAGCCGTTCACGATCATCAGGAGATAACCGGCCAGGTAAGCCGACTCCTGCGCGGCACGCTGGCCCAGCAGGGCATCGCTGCCCAGGCTGTTGGCGGCCCACAGGGCGACCGAGACCGCAAACAGCGCGTCGTTGATACCGATAATCCGCTGCAGCAGCGAGGCGCGGCGCCGCGGACGCAGCAGGATCCAGGCCATCGCCGCCGAGAACAGCGCGAGGACGCCGGCGACCAACGCGGTGAGATAGGGTACGGGTGCGCCGACGCTACCGGCCGCCAGCACGATGGCCAGGGCCAGCGCCGACATCGGCAGCAACACGCGCTGCCAGCGCTCGAGCCCGAAGAAGATGCAGTAGGCGGCCACTTCCAGCGAGATTGCGAGGACCCAGCCGGCGCCCTCGATGCCATTGAGCATGGGCACATCGAAATAGACGCGGCACCAGCCCAGCAGCTGGCACACGCCCATGCCGAAGCGCGCCCACATCCACAGGCGCAATCCCGGACTGGGCGCGGCGCCATGCGTATAGCCCGCCATGAGAACGGCGAACGCGATGTTGCCGACGCCTAACGCCAGCAGGAAGGAATGAATGTCGAGCACCGCTAATCCCATGGGTGAGCCATTAACTTCACCAAAATCATGTTCATCTATTAATATATGTTTCCTTAGAGAACTATATTACACGCTTTCCCAACCACGGGTCCGCACAATTGAATAGACATGTGTAGAGCGCAACACTTTCAGTTGGGACATATGCGGGTCACAGCTTTTTTGATGCGCAGCAGCACCCGATAGCGGATAATCATCCGACAACATATCAACGCACCATGCTGGAGCAATCGTGATTTTCGGTTTCCTCAAGTCGCCCAAGATGTCGCCGCGCCTGCACCGCCTGAAGAACCTGGCGCTGTTCTCGGCATTGACGCCGCTGGAACTGGAAATCGTCGACGGCCTGTTGCACGAGCGCCGCTACCTCACCGACGAGATCGTTTTCGACGAGGGCGAGGAAGGCCAGGCGCTGTACCTGATCATGAGCGGCCGGGTCCTCATCAGCAAGCTGCACGAAGGCAGCAACCAGGTGGTGGCCGAGCTCGGGCCGGGCAGCTTCTTCGGCGACCTGGCCCTGCTCGACAACTCGCCGCGCAATGCCCAGGCACGCGCCGTCGAGCCCTGCGAGATGGCGGTGTTCTTCCGCGCCGACTTCCTCGGACTGCTGGAGACCGATGCCGTGATCGGCTACAAGATCTCGCTGGCGCTGGCACGCCACATCGGCCTGCGCCTGCGCGAATGGATGGGCACCGGCCGTCCCCAGCTGGAAGCCCTATGAACCGCAGCGAGCGCGCCGGGCCGTTCGTGTGGACCGGGATCATCGCCGCCACCTGCGTGCTGCTGCTGGTGGTGCAGCAGATGCTGTGGCTGGCCCTGCCCTTCCTGTTCGGCGGGGTGCTGCACTACATCCTGGTCGGGCCGATGCAGCGTCTGGTGCGCGGCGGCTACGGCCGCAATGCCGCGGCGATGCTGGTCTGCCTGGGCTTCTTCGCCTTTCTGACGCTGGCCCTGACCGCGGCTTTCTCGTGGAGCCGCGGGCCGGAAGAAGAGTCGTGGGAACAGACGGTCGGCCTCTACCTCGACGGCGGCATCGCCTTCGTGCACAACACCATGACCCTGCTCGAGAAGCGCTTCCCGCTGCTGGCCGAGATGCGCCTGACCTCGACCGTGAACGGCATTTTCCGCGCCCATACCGACAACTTCGCCGAAAAGCACCTGGGCGAGATCCTGGTCGCGCTCGCGACCTGGGTGCCCTCGCTGCTGCTGGCGCCCTTCCTCGCCTTCTTCTTCCTGCGCGACGGCCTGCGCTTCAAGAAATTCCTGGCGCGCGCGGTGCCGAACGCCTATTTCGAACGTGCGCTCTACCTGCTGCACGAAGTCGACCAGACCGCGCGCCGCTATTTCGAGGGCCTGCTCAAGCTGACCGTGCTCGACACGGCGGTGCTGGCGCTGGGCCTGTGGACGATCGGCGTGTCCTCGCCGCTGCTGCTGGGCCTGTTCTGCGCGGTGCTGGCCTGGGTGCCTTTCGTGGGCTCGGTGGTCGGCTGCGTGCTGGTGGTGATCGTCGCCTCGACCGATGCGCCCAGCAATCCCTTCATCGCCTACGGCGCCATCGGCGTGTTCGTGCTGGTGCGCCTGCTGGACGACTTCGTGTTCATGCCGCTGACCCTCGGGCGCAGCATCCGCGTCCATCCCCTAGTGACGGTCTTGATGATCTTCATCGGCGGCGCGCTGGCCGGCGTGGTGGGACTGATGCTGGTGCTGCCGCTGCTGGGCGTGGTGATGGTGGTGGGCGAGACGCTGGGACGCCTCGTCACCAATCCGCGCCTGCGCGCCCGGCACCGCTATGCGCGCACCCTGCGCACGCGCCAGGCCAGCATCGACCTGGATGTCGCCCACGAGCGGCGCGCACGCACGGTGCCGGGGATAGAGAGCTAGTGCATCTGGATCTCGCCCCGGAACGCTGAGCCCGACCCGTTCGATCCCGCGTTGTCGTAATCGACGACCACGGCGCCGCTGGCGGGATCGGTATGCCAAATCTTCAGCCCGACCCGTCCCGTCGTGCCGGTAGCGCCTGCCGCCGTGTTCAGGCTGAAGCGGTAGCCGCTGCGGCCGTTGAGGCTGCCGCTGCCCTCGAAGCCGCGTGCCTTCGACTGCTTCACCATGCGGATGTCCTCGCTGCTGAACTGCAGTCCAGTGCCGTTGAGGCTCAGGCGCGGCGCCGCCTTGGCGCCGGACGGGAACAGGAAGCTGAGGTCCACCCGGTCGACCCTGCTGCCGGCCGCCTTGTGGGCGCCGCGCGGGGAAACGAACCAGCCGCTGGCGGCCGTCACGCCAGGCGCCGCTTCGTAGGCCACGACGGTACGGCTAACGGCCGCGCCCTGGCCGCTGCGGTCGGCGACCTTCGCCTGCAGCGTGTAGACGCCGGGCGCCGCGTACGCGTACTGGGCACTGGCGGCGCCGCTGCCCTCGCGCATGCGCATGCTGCCCTGCTGGTCGCCGCTGCCGTCGCCCCAGTTCCACAGGACATTATGGCTGGCGGCCTTGTCCTCGCTCGCGGTGCTCACCGAGGATGCGAACGGCCGGCCCACCGGCACCAGGCCGTTGGCCACGACCGGGCCGACCGACTGCGTGCGGGTCGGACAGCTGTCGGGCACCAGCAGCACGATGCCGGCATTCGATTCGGCAAAGATGTAGCCATCGTCCGAGATCGCATACGCATTTCTGACGACCAGCCCGGCCGGCGCATTGCGCAGGCGCGTGTTCAGGTCGACCATGCCGCTCCTGGGAGTCCAGAGGAAGCCATGGAAGTCCAGGTCGCCGGCGGTAAACGACCCGCCCACCACCTCGCGCCTGTTGTTGCCGCCCTGGGCGAGCGCGTCGCTGCCGCCCAGGGTGCCGAGGATGCGCAGGCCGCCTTCACGGGTCCAGGAAAACGGGCGCCTGTCGCCGCTGTTCAGGAGCACGAAACCGGACAGGTGTCCGTTCGACGACAACTCCTGCACGAATGCGTCGTTACGGCCGGCCGGTCCGATAGCGCGCATGCCGCTGCGCCGCGTCCAGGCGAAGGCATGCCTGGCGACATCGCCGCGTATCGTCGATTCGCCCGCCACCAGGCCGTTGTCCGCGATGTCGAGCGCAGACGAGGTCGTGCCGCCCAGGGTGCCGAGATCCTGCAAGCCCTTTTGGCGTGTCCACACGAAAGCGTGGTAATTGCCGTTGTTCAGGGTGGCTGCACCGGTAACCTCGCCGGCCTCGTTGATCCCGCTGGCAGCGCTGGCGCTGTCGGGACGCGAGCCGAGCAGGCCGAGATCGCGCATGCCCTCGCGCGCACTCCACAGGAATGCGTGGAACCTGCCGTCGGGGGCATAGGCATCGCCCACCACATGGCCCACGTTGTTGATAGCGTTTGCGCGGGACGTCCCGTCCCCGCCGAGGGTGCCGAGGTCACGTATGCCTCTCGCCCTGCTCCAGAGGAAGGCATGATAGATCTCGCCGGGAGCCTCCGGGGTGCCGGCGTCGCGGATGAAGCCGGCGCCGACGACCTGCCCGGCATCGTTGAGGTCAGTGACCTGGGTGACCCGGCCATTGAGCGAACCGATATCCACCAGGTTGCTGCCGTCATAGAACCAGCCGCGGATCAGGCCCCCGCTGCCGGTCGAGAACGCAAGCTGGTTGCGGGCGTTGAACATGCCGATCCCGGCTTGCAGGCTCTCGCCGGACGGACGCAGGTTGATCACGCGGTACGTCGTCGCCGGGCGCGCTTTTTCGAGCGCCAGTGCGTCCGCCGCCGGCGCTTGCCAGGCGGCGGACGTGCCCGCGATGAGCATGCTGCCGAGCAGGCATGCGGACAGCCGGAGCAGGCCGTGCGGCGCCCGGCCTGGGTCGTGTATGCGATTCACTTTATGCTCCCGGAAAAGAAGTGATCGAACAGGTTGTCGGCCTGCGCCGGCGACCCTCCGCATCCGATTGTGATGCTGCGTCCCGGCGCGATCCTGTGCGCGCACAAGGTCTTCACCAGCTTGTTTTCCGGCCAGATTTCCCGGTAAACAGGCGAAAAAAAACCGGAGACCAGCTCCGGTTCTTGTCTCGGCAAAGCGGCTTATTTACGCGCCGCTTTCGGCTTGGTCTTGATCGTATCCAGGATCGAGGGCCGGGCCTTGGACGATGCCACCACAGCCGCGGCCGGCGCACGTTCCACGCGTACCTGCACCTTGTCGCGTCCGGCACGCGCCGGGCCCGGACCGCGCTTGCCAAGCTCGCGCTCGCTCACCGGCGTACCGCCCGGCACCATGCGCTTGCGGTCCCAGTCCGGCGCCGGCTCGGCGCCTGGCGGCGGCACCAGGTGGCGCTCGCCCGTGCCGATCAGGTCGCCACGGCCCATGCGTTTCAGGCCCTCGCGTAGGACCGGCCAGTTCTCCGGGTCGTAGTAGCGCAGGAAGGCCTTGTGCAGCTTGCGGGTCTTGCCGCTCTTGGCGGTTTCGACGACTTCCGAATCTTCCGTCACCTTCGCCAGCGGGTTCTTGCCCGAGTGGTACATGGTGGTGGCCATCGCCATCGGCGTCGGCGTGAAGGTCTGCACCTGGTCGAGCCTGAAGTTGTTCTTCTTCAGCCACAGGGCCAGGTTCAGCATGTCCTCGTCGGTCGAGCCGGGGTGGGCCGCGATGAAGTAGGGAATCAGGTACTGCTTCTTGCCGGCCTCGATCGAGTACTTGTCGAACAGGCGCTTGAACTCGTCGTAGGCGCCGATGCCCGGCTTCATCATCTTCGACAGCGTGCCCTGCTCGGTGTGCTCGGGCGCGATCTTCAGCAGGCCGCCCACGTGGTGGGTGACCAGTTCCTTGACGTACTCGGGCGAGCGCACGGCCAGGTCGTAGCGCAGGCCGGAACCGATCAGGATTTTCTTGATCCCGGGAATGGCGCGCGCCTTGCGGTACAGCGAGATCAGCTTGCTATGGTCGGTGCCGAGGTTGCTGCAGATGGTCGGATACACGCACGAAAGGCGGCGGCAGGATTCCTCAATTTTCTTGTCCTTGCAGGCCAGGCGGTACATGTTGGCGGTCGGACCGCCCAGGTCGGTGATGGTGCCGGCAAAATTCTTGGTGGTGTCGCGGATCAGCTCGATCTCGCGCAGGATCGAGGGTTCCGAACGGCTCTGGATGATGCGGCCTTCGTGCTCGGTGATCGAGCAGAAGGTACAGCCGCCGAAGCAGCCGCGCATGATGTTCACCGAATAGCGGATCATTTCCCAGGCCGGGATGTGGGCCTTGCCGTAGCTCGGGTGCGGGGCGCGCGCGTACGGCAGGTCGTAGACGTTGTCCATCTCGTCCATGGCCAGCGGCAGCGGCGGCGCGTTCAGCCAGACGTCGCGGTCGCCGTGCTGCTGCACCAGCGCGCGCGCATTGCCCGGGTTCGACTCGAGGTGGAACACGCGCGAGGCATGCGCGTACATCACCGGGTCTTCGCTGACGGTCTCGAAACTCGGCAGGCGCACGACAGTTTTGCGCGCCTTTTCACGAGCGGCGGCCTGGCGCTCTTCGCGCGTCATGATCACCACCGGTTTCACCACCGGCTCGGGCTGCGCGTTTTCGGTGGCGCAGGCCTTGGTGTCTTCCTGCGCCATCGCGTAGGGGTTCGGGTGCGCGTCGATGCGGCCCGGCACATCGACGCGGGTCGAGTTGTGCACGCTCCACTCGTCGTCCGGCAGCCAGCCGTGCGGCACCAGGAAGGCGGTGCCGCGCAGGTCGCGGATGTTCTTGATATTCTCGCCCGCGGCGATGCGGCGGGTGACGTCCACCAGCGCGCGTTCGGCGTTGCCGAAGATGAGCAGGTCGGCCTTCGATTCGAACAGCACCGAGCGGCGCACCTTGTCCGACCAGTAGTCGTAGTGGGCGATGCGGCGCAGCGAGGCCTCGATGCTGCCGGCGATCACCGGCACGCCCGGGAAGGCTTCACGGGCGCGCTGGCAGTACACCGTGACGGCGCGGTCCGGGCGCTTGTTCGGCTCGGCGTTCGGGGTGTAGGCGTCGTCGGAACGGATCTTGCGGTCGGCCGTGTAGCGGTTGACCATCGAGTCCATGTTGCCGGCGGTAATGCCCCAGTAAAGGTTCGGCTTGCCGAGCGCGCGGAAGGGCTCGACCGAGGTCCAGTCCGGCTGGCTGATGATGCCGACGCGATAGCCCTGCGCTTCCAGCAGGCGGCCGACCAGCGCCATCCCGAAGCTCGGGTGGTCGATGTAGGCGTCTCCGGTGACCAGGATGATGTCGCACGAATCCCACCCGAGCTTGTCCATTTCGGCACGGGACATCGGGAGGAAAGGCGCGACGGGAGCGCGGCTGGAGCGCTTCGGGACGCTCGCGAAAAGGTTTACTGGGGAGTTCATTGGCCGGTATTGTACCGGAAAACCATTTTTGGGTCTCCCTTGACACCCAAAAATGGCTTACTTATCAATGAGTTGCAGCACGGCAGTAGGCTCAAATACCCATGTTGGACAACATATTGCCGAGCTGGCGAAGTCCGGCCGAGAAGGTCGGGTGGTTCGCATCGAAGCGGGCCGCCAGTTCCTGGGTACGGGAAGACAGGCCGTAGGTGTTCTCGTCGAGCTCGTTCTCGGCGTGGCGCGCCAGGGCGCGGTCGATGTCGCCGTCGAGCTGGCGCAGCAGGGTTTCCAGTTCTGGATCGACGTTATCGGTTTCCTGCAGGTGGCGGTGCAAGGCTTTCAGGTGCGCCTTCAGGTTCGCATCGCGTTCGTGTTCGTTCTCGTTCAGCATTGTCGCTCTCGCTAGTTGGTGAAGCGGGTCTCGAGGTACAGCGCCTCGACCTGCTCGCGCGCCCATGGGGTGCGACGCAAAAACTTCAGGCTCGACTTGATGCTCGGGTCTTTCTGGAAGCAATTGATGTCGATCCGGCGGCCGAGTCCCTCCCAGCCGTAGTGCTCGACGAGGCGGGTTAACAGGGATTCTAAGGTAATACCGTGGAGGGATTGAACACTCATCGCTTGGGGTGGCTTTAAAAGGGATGAGGGCAGTTTAACAAACTTGGGTTCCGGCCTTCGCCGGAACGACGGTCTTTCGGACATTGGCTAAAGAGTTAGCCAACGATTATTCTGCCCTCAAACTACGTCGCTCCGGCGAAGGCCGGAGCCTAAGTTTGCCTGAACAGCAAAGAACGCCGGCCGCATTGCACGGCCGGCGCCAAACGGGCTTATTCCCCCGTCAGCCCACGACGCTCCAGCAGCGGACGCACCTGCGCATCACGCCCGCTGAAGTTGCGGTACATCTGCATCGCATCGATGGTGCCGCCACGCGACAGCAGGGTCTTGCGGAAGTGGTCGCCGTTCTTGCGGGTCAGGCCGCCGTTCTCCTTGAACCAGTTGACGGTATCCGCGTCCAGCTTCTCGGCCCACAGGTAGCCGTAGTAGCCGGCCGAGTAGCCGCCCGAGAAGGTGTGCGAGAAGTAGGTGGTGCGGTAGCGCGGCGGCACCAGCGCGAAGTCCACGCCCGCCTTCTTGAGCGCGTCAGCCTCGAAGGCCAGCACGTCGGTCGGGATCTGGTTCGGCGACAGCTGGTGCCAGGCCTGGTCCAGCAGCGCCGCGGCCAGGTACTCGGTGGTGCGGAAGCCTTCGTTGAACTGCTGCGAAGCCTGCACCTTGTCCAGCAGTTCCTTCGGCATCGGCGCGCCGGTCTGGTAATGCTTCGCATAATTCGCCAGCACTTCCGGCCAGGTCATCCACATCTCGTTCACCTGCGAGGGGAACTCGACATAGTCGCGCGGCACGCGCGAGCCCGAGAAGCGCGGGTACTTCACGTCCGAGAACATGCCATGCAGGGCGTGGCCGAATTCGTGGAAGGTGGTGCGCACTTCGTCGTAGGTCAGCAGGGTCGGTTCGCCGGCGGCCGGCTTGGCGATGTTCAGGTTGTTCGCGATGACCGGCTTGGTGCCCATCAGCTTGCTTTGCGGGACCCAGGCATTGGCCCAGGCGCCGCCGCGCTTGTTCGCGCGCGCGTAGGGATCGAAGGTGAAGATCGCCAGCTGCTTGCCGTCGTGGTCGAACACGTCGAACACGCGCACGTCCTCGTTATAGGCCGGCAGGTCCTTGCGCTCCTTGAAGCTGATGCCGAATTCCTTGTTGGCGGCGAAGAACACGCCATCCACCAGCACGCGATTCAGCTCGAAGTAGGGCTTGAGCTGGTTGCCGTCGAAGGCGTACTTGGCGGCGCGCACCTTGTCGCTGTAGAAGGCCCAGTCGTGCGCGGCGGCCTGGAAGCCGCCTTTTTCCTGGTCGATCGCCTGCTGGATCTCGGCTGCTTCCTTGCGCGCGTTGTTCACGGCCGGCTTGGCAAATTCGGCCAGCAGCTGGTTCACCGCCTTGGTGTCCTTGGCGGTCTGGTCGGCCAGGTTGTAGGCCGCGTGGTTCGGGTAGCCCAGCAGCACGGCGCGCTGGGCGCGCAGCTTGGCGATCTTCAGCACGACTTCGCGGTTGTCGAATTCGCCGCCGCGCGAGCCGCGCGCCAGCGAGGCCGCCAGCAGCTTCTCGCGGGTGGCGCGGTTGGTCAGCACCGACAGGCCTGCCTGCTGGGTGGTGTTCACGACCGGGATCACGAACTTGCCGTCCAGGCCGCGCTTCTTCGCCTCAAGCGCGGCGGCGTCGATCGCCTTGTCGGACATGCCGGCCAGCTCGGCGCGGCTGTCCACTACCAGGGCCGAGGCATTCGCTTCCTTCAGCACGTTCTGGGCGAACTGGGTCGACAGCCCGGCCAGCTGGCCGTTCATCTCTTTCAGTTTCTGCTTGTCGGCGTCGGACAGCTGGGCGCCGGCGCGCACGAAGTCGGTGTGGTAGCGCTCGATCAGGTACTGGCCCTCGGCGTCCAGGCCCAGCTTGCTGCGCTTGTCGTACAGCGTCTTGATGCGGGCGTACAGCTTCGAGTTCAGGCGGATCGCGTCGTTATGGGCCGACAGCTTCGGCGCCAGTTCCTTGTCCAGGGCCTGCAGCGCGTCGTTGGTGTACGAACCCTTCAGGGTGCCGAAGGCGGCGCCGACACGGTTCATCAGCTGGCCCGAACGCTCCATCGCGACGATGGTGTTCTCGAAGGTGGGCGCTGCCTTGTTGTTGGCGATCGCCTCGATTTCGAGCGCTTCCTGGCGCATCGCTTCGGCAAAGGCCGGGGCGAAGTGCTCGTTCCTGATCTTGTCCCAGGCCGGGTAGTTGAACGGCAGGGTGCTCGGCTTGGCGAACGGGTTCGAGGCTTCGAGCATCGAAGCGGGAGCGGCGTAGGCCAGGGCGGAAGCGGCGCTGGCGGCGGCGACCAGCAGGATGTGTGGACGGATCATGGTGTCCTCGTTATGGTTTTAGTTGAAGAATGCTGCAATCAAAAAGCCGGCGCGAGCGCCGGCTTCATCGACATCAGTTCAGGCCACGGCGCTCGAGCAGCGGCTCGATGACCGGATCGCGGCCGCGGAAGTCGCGGTACATCTGCACCGCATCCATGGTGCCGCCTTTCGACAGCACCATCTTGCGGAAGCGGTCGCCGTTCTTGCGCTGCAGGCCGCCGTTTTCCTTGAACCACTCGCCGGCGTCGGCATCCAGGCGTTCGGCCCACAGGTAGCTGTAATAGCCGGCCGAGTAGCCGCCCGAGAAGGCGTGCGAGAAGTAGGTCGAGCTGTAGCGCGGCGGGACCGGCGCGAAGTCCAGGCCCGCGTCACGCAGTGCCTGCTCTTCGAAGGATTTCACGTCCGTCGGGATGGCCTTCGAGCCGAGCTGGTGCCAGCGCTGGTCGATCACCGCGGCGGCCAGGTACTCGGTGGTGCGGTAGCCTTCGTTGAACTTCTGCGAGGCGCGCAGCTTGTCCAGCAGTTCCTTCGGCATCGGCTCGCCGGTCTGGTAGTGCTTGGCGTAGTTGGCCAGCACTTCCGGCCAGGCCATCCACATCTCGTAGACCTGCGACGGCAGCTCGACGTAGTCGCGCGGCACGCTGGTGCCCGAGAAGCGCGGGTACTTCACCTTCGAGAACCAGCCATGGGTGCCGTGGCCGAATTCGTGGAAGGTGGTGCGCACTTCGTCCCAGGTGAGCAGGGTCGGCTCGCCCGGCGCCGGCTTGGCCAGGTTCAGGTTGTTGGTGATGACCGGCTTGTTGCCCAGCAGGGTGCTCTGGCTGACCAGGGCGCCCATCCAGGCGCCGCCGCGCTTGTTCGAGCGCGCGTACGGGTCGAGCACGAAGATCGCCAGGTGCTCGCCGTTCTCTTCGAACACGTCGTACACGCGCACGTCGGCGTCATACACCGGCAGGTCCTTGCGCTGCTTGAAGGTGATGCCCCACAGCTTGTTGGCGGCGAAGAAGGCGCCGTCGTTCAGCACGCGGTCGAGTTCGAAGTAAGGCTTGAGCTGGTTGGCGTCAAAAGCGTACTTGGCGGCGCGCACCTTGTCGCTGTAGTAGTTCCAGTCGTAGGCCGCGACCTTGAAGCCGCCCTTCTCCGCATCGATCATTTCCTGGATCTCGGCGGCTTCCTTCTTGGCGTTGCGCACGGCCGGCACGGCCAGGTCGGACAGCAGCTTGTTGACCGCCGTGGTGTCCTTGGCGGTCTGGTCTTCCAGCGAGTAGGCGGCGTGGCTGCTGTAGCCCAGCAGCTCGGCGCGCTCGGCGCGCAGCTTGGCCAGCTGCAGCACGATGTCGCGGTTGTCGAATTCGCCGCCGCGCGAACCGCGCACGGTCGAGATCGACAGCAGCTTCTCGCGGGTGCCGCGCACGTTCAGCGTCGACAGCGGGCCCTGCTGGGTGGTGTTCACGACCGGGATCACGAACTTGCCGTCCAGGCCGCGCTTCTTCGCTTCCGCGGCGGCGGCGTCGATGGCCTTGGCCGGCAGCCCGGCCAGCTCTTCGCGGGTGTCGACCACGAAGGCCGAGGCATTCACTTCCTTCAGCACGTTCTGGCTGAACTGGGTCTGCAGGGCGGCCAGCTTGCCGTTGTACTCGCGCAGCTTCTGCTTGTCGGCATCCGACAGTTTGGCGCCGGCGCGCACGAAGTCCTTGTGGTAGCGCTCGATCAGGTACTTCGACTCGGCGTCCAGGCCCAGCTTGTCGCGCTTGGCGTACAGGGTCTGGATGCGCTGGAACAGTTTCGGGTTCAGGCGGATGGCGTCGCCGTGGGCGGCCAGTTTCGGCGCCAGTTCCTTGTCCAGGGCCTGCAGGCTGTCGTTGGTGTAGGAACCGACCAGGGTGCCGAACACGGTCGAAACGCGGTTCAGCAGACGGCCCGAACGCTCCATCGCGACGATGGTGTTCTCGAAGGTCGGCGCAGCCTTGTTGTTGGCGATCGCTTCGACTTCGGCAGCCTGTTCGCGCATGCCTTCGGCAAAGGCCGGGGCGAAGTGCTCGTTCTTGATCTTGTCGAAGGCCGGGTAGCCGTACTGGAGGGTGCTCGGCTTGGCGAACGGGTTGGTCGCGTCGAGCGGCGCGGCATAGGCCAGGTTGGCCATCGCGACGCTGGCTGCGATCAGGAGCATACGGGGACGATTCATGGTGTCTCGGATGGTGATTGAACTACGTTGGAACACGCCTGCCTTTCGCCGCCGGGCTTGTGGCCCGGCGGCGAAAGGCGCAGCGCAGGGAAAAATCTTTGCCGGCTCAGTTGCCCACCAAACCACGGCGTTCCAGCAGCGGTTCGATGACCGGATCGCGGCCACGGAACTGACGGAACAGGTCCATCGCATCGGCGCTGCCGCCACGCGACAGCAGGGTCTTGCGGAAGTGGTCGCCGTTCTTGCGCGACAGGCCGCCGCTCTCGGTGAACCACTGCACGGTGTCGGCATCGAGCTTTTCGCTCCACAGGTAGGCGTAGTAGCCGGCCGAATAACCGCCGTTCATCGAGTGCGAGAAATAGGTCGTGCGGTAGCGCGGCGGCACCGGCGCGAAGTCGACGCCCGCGTCCTTCAATGCCTTGGCCTCGAAGGCCAGCACGTCGCTCGGGACCTGGGACGGCTTGAGCTGGTGCCAGCGCTGGTCGAGCAGCGAGGCGGCCAGGTATTCGGTCGTCATGTAGCCCTGGTTGAACTTTTTAGAAGCGACCACCTTGTCCAGCAGCTCCTTCGGCATCGGCGCGCCGGTCTGGTGGTGCTTGGCGTAATTGGCCAGCACTTCGGGCCAGATCGCCCACATCTCGTTGACCTGCGACGGGTACTCGACGAAGTCGCGCGGCACGTTGGTGCCCGAGAAGTGCGGATACTTCACGCTTGAAAACATGCCGTGCAGCGCGTGGCCGAACTCGTGGAAGGCGGTGCGCACCTCGTCGTAGGTCAGCAGGGTAGGCTGGCCGGCGGGAGGTTTCGGGATGTTCAGGTGGTTGCCCACCACCGGCTTCTTGCCCAGCAGGTGAGATTGCGACACGTATTCGTTCATCCAGGCGCCGCCCTGCTTGTTGCCGCGCGCATAGGGGTCGAACAGGAAGATCGCCAGCTGCTTGCCGTCGTGGTCGAACACGTCGAACACGCGCACGTCCGGATCGTAAACCGGCAGGTCCTTGCGTTCCTTGAAGGTGATGCCGTATTCCTTGGTGGCGGCGAAGAACACGCCGTCCACCAGCACGCGGTTCAGCTCGAAGTAGGGACGCAGCTGGTTCTCGTCGAAGTTGTACTTCGCGGCGCGCACCTTGTCCTGGTACAGCGGCCAGTCATACGAGGCGAGCTTGAAACCGCCCTTCTCCTGGTCGATGACCTTCTGGATCTCGGCCGCCTCCTTGCGCGCGTTGTTCACCGCCGGCTTGGCCAGCTCGGCCAGCAGCCTGTTGACGGCAGCCGGGTTCTTGGCGGTCTCCAGTTCCTGCGAATAGGCCGCGTAGTTCGGGTAGCCCAGCAGCGCGGCGCGCTCGGCGCGCAGCTTCACCAGGCGCAGCACCAGCTGGCGGGTATCGAACTCGCCGCCACGGCTGCCGCGGTTCAGCGAGGCCGCCATCAGGCGCTCGCGGGTCTTGCGGTTGGTGAGGGTGGCCAGCGGCGGCTGGCTGCTGGTGTTGACGATGGCGATCGCGTACTTGCCCTTCAGGCCACGCTTTTCCGCCTCGCTTGCCGCGGCATTGATCTCGGCGTCGGAAAAACCGGCCAGTTCGCCGCGGGTGTCCACGATCAGCGCCGAGGCATTGGCTTCCTTCAGCACGCGCTGCGAGAAGTCCGACTGCAGCGAGGCGATCTCGGCGTTGTATTTCTTGAGCTTGTCCTTGTCGGCGGCGGACAGGTTGGCGCCCGCGCGCACGAATTCCTTGTACACGCGCTCCAGCAGGTGCTTCGATTCGGCGTCCAGGCCCAGGGTGGCGCGCTTGGCGTGCAGGATCTTCACGCGCTGGAACAGAGCCGGGTTCAGGTAGATCGCGTCGTTGTGCGCGGCCAGCCTGGGCGACATTTCGCGGTCGACCGCGTCCAGCACGTCGTTGGTGTTGGCCGTCTGCAGGTTGGAGAACACGGCGGCCACGCGCGCCAGCATCTGGCCGGCACGCTCCATGGCGACGATGGTGTTCTCAAAAGTAGGCGCCGCCTTGTCCCTGGCGATGGCGTCGATCTCGCGCAGGTGTTCGGCCATGCCGGCGGCGTAGGCCGGCAGGAAGTGCTCGTTCTTGATCTTGTCGAAGGCCGGATAGTTCAGCGGCAGGCTGCTGGGCTGGGCGAACGGGTTGGCGGCGTCGAGGGCAGGCGCTGCCGGTGCAGCCACTGCGGTGTGCGCGAGCGCGAGGCTGGCGGCAACGATGAACAGGTGTGGTCGGTTCATGCGATCTTTCGGACTCTTTTGAAGGAGCTGCCGGGAGTGCTCGACAGCCGTTGCGCGACGATCATAGCAGGCTTATACGCACGTCGTCACAATAAAAAAGGTATGTATGGCACATGTATCGGCCATGTATCGGCATGTATCGGCCATGTATCAATTCTGGCCGTGCTAGCATCCGTTTTCACCATGGAATCCCTCACCCAATGCTCCTACGATGCCATCGTCGTCGGCACCGGCCCCTGCGGCGCCAGCACGGCGCGCGAGCTGGCGCGCGCCGGCGCCCGCGTCCTGGTGCTCGAGCAGGGCAGCGCCGCGCCCCTGGCCGGCACCCTGGGCCAGATGGCCACCATGGCCCTGCCCGGCCGCGGCGCCTGGCTGCACCGCGACGCCTCGCTGCTGGTGGCCGGCACCGCCTTGGGAGGCAGCTCGGCGCTGAACTTCGCCACCGCCGCCCCGCCCCCTGCCGCCATGTTCGCCGCCCACGGCATCGACCTGGCGCCCCATCTCGCCGCCTTGCGCGCGGAACTGCCGCTCGCGCCCCTGCCCGACAAGCTGGTCGGCCCGATGGCGGGGCGCATCATGGCGGCGGCACGCGCTGCCGGGTTCAACTGGGAAAAGCTCGACAAGATGATCCGCCCGCAGGCCTGCCGCAGCGGCTGCTGGCGTTGCGTGTACGGCTGCCCCTACGGCGCCAAGTGGAGCGCGCGCGATTTCGTCGAGGAAGCCTGCCGCCACGGCGCCGTGCTGCTGGACCGCAGCCGGGTACGGCGCGTGCTGGTGGAAGACGGCCGCGCCGTCGGCGTGGAATACCGGCGCGAAGGCAGCACGCACACGGCACGGGCGCAGACGGTGGTGCTGGCGGGCGGCGGCATCGGCAGCCCGCGCCTGCTGCATGCCTCCGGCCTGGGGCCGCGGCTGGCGTCCTTCTTCAGCGATCCGGTGGTGGCGGTGATGGGCAGTGTCGAGGATATCGATGGTGGCGCCGAGGTGCCGATGGCGGCCGGCGCCAGTTTTACTGAAGAGGGCATCGCGCTGGCCGACCTCACCCTGCCGGCGCCGATGTACGCGGCCTTCGCGCTGCAGGCCGGCCGGGTCGACCGGGTGGGTGCGCACCGGCGCACGCTGAGCATCATGGTGAAGATCCGCGACGACATCGGCGGCGCGGTCGGCCCGCGCTGGGTGGACAAGCGCCTGACCCCAGGCGACCGGGAGCGTCTAGACAAAGGCATCGGGATGGCGCGCCGGATCCTGGAACAGGCGGGCGCGCGGCAGGTGTTTGCAAGCCACCATTTTGCCGCCCATCCTGGCGGCAGCGTCCGCATCGGCGAAGGCGTGGACAGCGCGCTGCGCGCCGCGCCCGGACTCTACGTGTGCGACGCCTCGGTGATCCCGCAGCCATGGGGATTGCCGCCGACGCTCACCCTGCTGTGTCTGGGCAAGCGGCTCGGCGCCATGCTGGCCGGCGCCGCTGTCAGTAGTGAGGCGGTTTCTCGTTGACCGGTCCCTGGCGGGTGGACTGCAGGGTGCGGACGTGGTCCACCAGCGAGGCGACCAGGGCTTCGAGCTGGTCGATGCGGCGGCCCTGGCGGTAGATGGTGTCGTTCAGCGTCTCGACCAGGTCTTCCTGGTGCGCGAGCTTGATTTCGATATCGACAAAACGGTCTTCCTGGCTCATGTTCAACTCGCGCGCAAAGCCGTCATTATGACAGCCCTGCGCGCAGCCCGGCATCAGGCGAGCGGGAACTCGATGCCGTTGTTGATCAGGCCGATCACCTGCGCCTGGTTTTCCGGGCTCTCCGAGAAGAAGGCCAGCACCTCGGCACGCGAGGCCTGTTTCAGGCCATTGACCCAGAAGTCGAAGCCCGCGCCTTCGGCCGGACGGTGCAGCACGTGGGCGTACAGCTTGCTCACGAAATAACTGTCCGACGGGTCGGTCGAATACAGGGCTTGGGCTTCCTTGTCGGCCAGGAACATCTGCGAGATCTGGGTCAAGTTGTAATTGCCGGTATCGAGGGCCTTGATCCAGAACGACAGGCCGCCCTTGTCCGGCTCGCGGTCGAAGGCGGCGCGGTACAGGCGGTAGACCTCGCCGGCCGAGCCGTCGATGTCGAGCGCCACCATGGTGTCGCCGAACTGGATGCGCTCGACGTTGACCAGGTTGTCGATACCCAGCGCGCCGCTCTTGTCGGTCACGCTCACGCCGTAGACGCCGCGCTCGATCGTGAAGCCGGCGCGGGCACCGTTGTACACGACGGTATCGAGGCCGGCGCCGCCGTCGACCGCGTTGTTGCCCGCGCCCGGCGTGAAGGTGTTGTTCAGGCTGTTGCCGGTCAGGTTGAGCATGCTGTCGATGGTGAACTGCATGCGGTTCGCGGCGCTGGTGGCGTTGTCGGCGATGTCGACCGACACGGCGGCCACTTCATAGGGGCCGTTCGGCAGCGCCACCGAGTCGATCCGCCAGCTGCCATCGCTCTTGACCACGGTGCGGCCGATCTCGGTGGCGTCGCTGATGCGCACCAGCTGGATCGTGGTGCCGGCCTCGGCGGTGCCGCTGAAGACCGGCTGGTTGCCGCCCGCGCCCAGGGCCAGCGTCGAGGTCGGGATTACCGGCGGCGTCGCGTCGACGTTGAAGCTGACGGCATTGCTGAATGCCGAGACGTTGCCGGCGGCATCGGTCGCGCTTGCGCGCAGCGAATAATTCAGGCCGTCATTGAAAGCGCTGGCGACCACGCTGAACAAGCCGTTCGCGTCGGCGCGGGTTTCGGCCACGATGCGCTCGCCGTCGTAGATGCGCACCAGGGCGTTTGCTTCGGCCGAGCCGGTGACGAGCGGCTTGTTGCCGGACGTGTAGCCGGCGGCGTTCTTCGACACCGACAGCGCCGGCGCCGCGGGTGGGGTGACGTCGCTCGTGACCTGGGAACGCTGGTACTGCCCGTCGGTGAAGGCGAGCAGTTCGATGTTGGTAAGCGTGGCGGTGCCCAGGGTCGCGTGCGTCACGAGCAGGCTGCCGCTGCCGTTTTCGCTGAAGCTGTATTCGCCACGGCCACGGCTGAACACGACGGTGTCGGTGCCGCCGCCGCCGTCGATGATGTCATTGCCGCCGAGGACGACGATGCGGTCGTTGCCGGCCGTGCCGGTGATGCGGTCGGCCCCGGTGGTGCCGGTGATGAAGCGCCCGCCCGCATCGACGCCGAGCGCGCCGCCCAGGCCATCGCCGCCGTACAGCCAGTTCAGTGCGGCGATGTCGTACGGGCTGAAGGTGCTGTACGGTCCGCCGGTATCCGTGTACGACATGATCGTATTGCCGGTGTTGTCCTGCTGGAAGGGGAGATGGACGTGGTCGTGCTCATCCCCCTCATGGAAGGGATGCTTGAGGCCGAGCGCGTGCCCCAGCTCGTGCAGCAGGGTCTGGTAGCCCTCGGTGCCCGGTACCGGATTGCTGTTCTGCGCCCGCCATTCCACGTTATCGAGATAAACGTAGGCATTCGGCTTGTATCCGACGACGTTATTGCCGATGTACGAATACGGTCCGTTCCAGCTGCACAGGCCCGTGGTCTGGCTGCCTTCGAGGTCGAGGTTCGCCAAGTGGATCTGGGCATTGCTGCCGTTCGAGGTTTCGACGAACTGGATGCCGGTGACCTGCTGCAGGTAGGTGAAGGCCGACCGCGCGGCAGTCTGCTGGGTGATATTGAACGCCGCCTGTCCCGTCACCGCCGTGCCGGTGTCCGGGTTCACTTCGTTTCCGGACGAGATGTCGAAGGTGTAGTAAATCGTGTTCGGCGTCACGCCGATCATGTAGTTCCAGTCGGGGCCGATATCGAGCAGCGCATCGATGTGATTCAGCCCGGACAGGGGGGTCGTGGTCAGGTCGGTAACGGTTGCCATGCTTGAGATAGTCAGAAAGTGGTTGCAAGACTCTACATTGAGCTCGCTTTCCGGAAAGTATTTCCTGCGGCACAGATGAAGTCAAATAAGAATTTCAATCGTGCGCGGCTATTAGCAGGCCGACAAGGCTGATGCGCAACGCATAGAGCGAAGACTTATGCTTTCGGCATGGCCAATAAGGCTTTCAGGCTGGCCAGCCTTTCCTTCGGACTGAGCACTTCGGTTTCCTTGGGCGGCGCGTCGCCGACGTCCAGCGCCATCTCCTTGATGAAGCGCGAGGGTTCGCAATGCACCAGCTCGCCGGCGCGCTTGCGCTTCTTGCACCAGGTCAGGCGCAGGGTGCGCTGGGCGCGCGTGATGCCCACATACATCAGGCGGCGTTCCTCCTGGATGCGGGCCGCCATGACTTCCACCGGCGCGTCCGGGTCGCCCTTGTGCGGCAGGATGCCCTCTTCCACCCCGACCAGGAACACGTGCGGGTATTCCAGGCCCTTGGAGGCGTGCAGGGTGGACATGCGCACCGCGTCCTGTTCCTCGTCCTGGCCTTCCAGCATCGACATCAGGGCCACCATCTGGGTCAGTTCCAGCAGGTTCTTCTCTTCGCCGTCGCGGTCGCGCCCGCCCCGGCCGCGTTCCTTCAGCCAGTTGGTGAACTCGAGCACGTTCTGCCACTTGGCCTGGGCCGCGCGGTCGTCGAAGCTCTCGTACAGGTAGTGCTCGTAGTTCATCTCCTTCATCATATCGTCGAGCACTTCGGCGGCATTGTCGCCGCTGCCGGACGGGCCGGGCCGGGTGGCGCGGTCTTCCAGCTCCAGCAGGAAGCGGCAGAAGTCGCGCAGCGGCGCCAGCTGGCGCTCGGCCAGCTTGGCTTCCAGCCCGTTCTTGCGCGCGGCCTCGAACAGCGAACAATTCCACTGCTTGGAGAATTCGCCCAGCGTCTCGAGCGTCGCCATGCCGACCCCGCGCTTGGGCGTGGTGACGGCGCGAATGAAAGCCGGGTCGTCGTCCTGGTTCGCGATCAGGCGCAGGTAGGCGATGATGTCCTTGATCTCGGCCTTGTCGAAAAAGCTCTGGCCGCCCGACATGGTGTAGGGAATGCGTTCCTTGCGCAGGGCCTGCTCGATGATGCGCGCCTGGTGGTTGCCGCGGTACAGGATCGCGTAGTCGGTCCACTTGTTCTTGCGCTGGAAGTGGTCGGCCGAGATCATGATGGCCACCTGCTCGGCTTCCTGCTCGTCGCTCTGCATGCCCAGCACTTCGATCGACTCGCCCAGGCCGTGTTCGGACCAGAGCGACTTCTCGAACAGCTTCGGGTTGTTGCCGATGACGGCATTGGCCGCCTGCAGGATACGGGTAGTGGAGCGGTAGTTCTGTTCCAGCTTGATGACGCGCAGGTCGGGGAAGTCGGTCTGCAGCGTTTTGAGGTTTTCGACCGAAGCGCCGCGCCAGGCGTAGATCGCCTGGTCGTCGTCGCCCACGGCCGTGAACATCGGCTTCTTGCCGAGACCCGTCACCAGCAGTTTCACCAGCTCGTACTGGCAGGTGTTGGTGTCCTGGTACTCGTCCATCAAGAGATAGCGCAAGCGGCGCTGCCAACGGTCGCGGATCGATTCGTTGTTGCGGAACAGCTCCACCGGCAGGCGGATCAGGTCGTCGAAGTCGACCGCCTGGTAGGCCTGCAGGGTGGCCAGGTAACTGCGGTAGACGCGCGCCGACATGGCTTCGTCCTCGTCCTTCGCATTGCGGATCGCGTCCTCGGGGTCGACCAGGCCGTTCTTCCACAGCGAGATCGCGTTCTGGATGCGGCGGATTTCCTGTTTATCGGTGGTGAGCGCCAGGTCGGAGACGACGGTGTAGCAATCGTCGCTGTCCATGATCGAGAACTTGTCCTTCAGGCCGACGCCGGCCGCCTCCTGGCGCAGGATCTTGACGCCCAGCGAGTGGAAGGTGGAGACGGTCAGTTGCTTGGCCTGCTTGGGCTGCTTGAGCAGCTTGGCGATGCGTTCCTGCATCTCGAGCGCGGCCTTGTTGGTAAAGGTCAGGGCAGCGATCGTGCGCGGGTCGTAGCCGCGGTCTTCGATCATGTACGCAATCTTTTGCGTAATGACGCGCGTCTTGCCCGAGCCGGCACCGGCCAGCACCAGGCATGGGCCGTCGAGATAGAGCACGGCTTCGCTCTGCGGCCCGTTGAGGCCGAATTTTGGTGCGTTGGACATGGGAAAGATTTCTGCAGAATGGCCGGGTATTGTAAGGCTGAGTTCGAAACCGCGCCAAAATGATGCCGTAAAAAGGCAGTTTTGCAACATGTGCTAGGCAAGCAGGGCGACCGCCTTGACCTGGGCCCAGACCTGCAGGCCGGGACGGATGTCCAGCTCGCGCCGCGAACGTTCGGAAATGCGCGCAAGCAACAACACCTCGCCCATGCGCATCTGCACCAGCACGTGTCCCGGCGTGTCGGTGGCCGCGGTGGCCGTCACGACGGCCGGCAGGAGATTCACGATGCTGCTGCGGTGGGGCCGCTCCAGCGCGATGCTGACATCGCGTGCATGGATGCGGCAGCGCAGGCGGCTGCCCACCGGCTCGCTGCGGCGCCCGACGAACAGCGCACCGCCCTCGAACGCCAGGCGCGAGAGATCGTCGGCTTCGTGCCCGGCCAGCACGGTCTCCAGCACCACCCCGGTATCGTCGGCGAAGGCCGGCGGCAGGTCGGCGCGGGCCAGCGTTTCGGTGAGCGGGCCGCTGGCCACCACGCGTCCGGCGTCGAGCAGCACCAGGTGGTCGGCCAGGCGCGCCACTTCGTCGGGCGCGTGGCTGACGTAGATGATGGGAATGGAGAGCTCGTCATGCATGCGCTCCAGGTAAGGCAGGATTTCCTGCTTGCGCTTGAGGTCGAGTGCGGCGAGCGGCTCGTCCATGAGCAGCAGGCGCGGCGAGGACAGCAAGGCGCGGGCGATCGCCACACGCTGGCGCTCGCCACCGGACAGGCTCGCCGGCTTGCGCTCGAGCAGCCTCTCGATGCCGAGCATGACGGCGATGGGCCCGAGTTCGAAGCGGCGGTCGGCGCCGGCGACCCGTTTCAAGCCGAATTCCAGGTTGCCGCGCACGCTCAGGTGCGGGAACAGGCTGGCTTCCTGGAACACGACGCCCAGGGCGCGCCGGTGCGTCGGCACGAACGCCTTGCGCGCCTCGTCCTGCCATACCTCGTCGCCCAGCGCGACATAGCCGTTCGGTGCGCGCTCCAGGCCGGCGATCGCACGCAGGCAGGTGGTCTTGCCCGAACCCGAGGGGCCGAACAGGGCGCTCACGCCGCGCCCCGGCAAGGCGAGGTCGACGTCCAGCATGAAGCCGCCGCGGTCGATGCGGAAACTGGCGCGGATGCCGCTCATCCCTTGATGCCTTTCACCGCCGGCGGATTGAAGGTGTACAGCGCCAGAAGAACGAGGAAACTGAACACCAGCATGCCGCCGGCCAGCCAATGCGCCTGCGCATATTCCATGGCCTCGACGTGGTCGTAGATCTGGACCGAGACCACGCGGGTCTTGTCCGGGATGTTCCCGCCGATCATCAGGATCACGCCGAACTCACCGATCGTATGCGCGAAACCGAGCACGGCGCCGGACAGGAAGCCGGGGCGCGCCAGCGGCACCACGACCGACCAGAAGGTATCCCAGGGGCTGGCGCGCAGGGTCGCCGCCACTTCCAGCGGACGCTCGCCGATCGCCTCGAAGGCATTCTGCAGGGGCTGGACGACGAAGGGCATGGAATAGAACACCGAGGCGATCACCAGCCCGGGAAAGGTGAACGGCAGGGTGTCGAGGCCCAGGGCATCGGTGGCGCGCCCGACCGGCCCGTTCGGGCCCATGGCGACCAGCAGGTAGAAACCGAGCACGGTCGGCGGCAGGACCAGCGGCAGCGCCACGACCGCGCCGACCGCGCTTTTCATGCGCGAGCGCGTGCGCGCCAGCCACCAGGCGATCGGCGTCCCAAGGATGAGCAGCAGGACCGTGACGATCGACGCCAGCTTGAGCGTCAGCCACACGGCTGCCAGGTTTTCCTCTGCCATGCCGGACTACAGCTCGTAGCCGAAGGACTGGATGATGGCGCGGGCCTTGGCCGACTTCAGGTAGTCCACCAGGGCCTGCGCGGCAGGGTTGCCGCGTCCCTTGGCCAGGACCAGCGCGTCCTGGCGGATCGGCTCATGCAGGCTGGCCGGCACGATCCAGCCGGAACCCGAGGCGATCCTGCCGTCCCTGGCCACCTGGGACAGCGCGATGAAGCCGAGCTGCGCATTCCCGGTGCTGATGAACTGGTGCGTCTGCGCGATGTTCTCGCCCTGCACCAGCCTGGCCTGCATCGCGTCGAACAGGTTCAGCTTTTTCAGGACCGTGACTGCTGCCGCGCCATACGGCGCGGTCTTGGGATTGGCGATGGCGAGATGGCGGAAATCCCCTGTTCGCAACACCTCGCCTTTGGCATCGACGTAGCCGGCCCGGGCCGACCACAGGACCAGCTTGCCGATGGCGTAGGTAAACCGGGTGCCGGGCGCCGCCTGGCCTTCCTTTTCCAGCCGTGCCGGGGTCTCGTCGTCCGCCGCGAGCAAGACCTCGAAGGGCGCGCCGTTCCTGACCTGCGCATAGAACTTGCCGGTGGAACCGAATGCCAGCCTGGCCCGGTGGCCGGTGTCGCGTTCGAATTGCGCGGCAATGGCTTGCATCGGGGCCGTGAAATTGGCGGCAACCGCTACCTGGACTTCCCCGGCACGGGCGCCCGCGGCGCATGCCATGGCGATGAGGGCGAAACTGAGGAAACGCTGCATGACACCCTTTCGAGTCGGGACGGTGAAGAACTATCGCTATATTACCAATGAAAGCGCGCCCGTCCGCCGGGGCAGCGGCGACGCCGGGACACGCAATCAGGTACCATCGCAGCCTTGTGGCGCCGCGCGCCAGGCCTTATTTGGACTGCACCATGAAATTTGAACATCTCATCCAGATCAACGATCCGCTCAACCCGCTGATCGACACCATTTCGATCGAACAGCTGTGGCGCGGGCTGGTGCTGCGCGCCGAATCGCCGACCATGTTCGTGCCGCACTTGGACGAATGCACGATCGGCGACAGGGCCAGCGGCAGCTTCGCGCGCCGCCTGCGCTACGGCGACCTGGTGATCGACGACGTCGTGTACCTGACCCCGCTGAAGGAAGTGCGCTACGAAGTGCCGGCCCAGGGCGAGATCGCCGCCTCCAGCCTGAAGATGATCATCGAGGCGCCGGGCGACGCCGTGCTGCTGGTGCGCTTCTGCTACGACGACGGCCAGGGCGAGCACACCGACCCGGTCAACGCCATGTACGACGACTTCAAGCGCTCGGCCTACCAGGAAGCCGACGTCGACACCGTGCGCATCCTGCGCCAGCTGGCCGGCGAGGGCAAGCTGGATGCCAGCTATCTGAATTAGTAGGGTGGGCGGGTTTCCCGCCCACGCGGTGATCGATATCGGCTCCGCTTTCGTGCTCGGTGATCTTCCTGCAAACTATCACCGCGTGGGCGGCACAGCCGCCCACCCTACTCTTACGTACCCGGCTCGGTATCGGCCGGGTCGATCTCGCTCTCTCCCTTGGCGAGGTTCTGCGCCAGGTCGCGCAGGGCGGTGCGCACGCCCTCCTCGATCACCGGGTGATAAAAGGGCATCTCCAGCATCTGTTCCACCGTCATGCGCATCTGGCAGGCCCAGGACAGGGTGTGCGCCAGGTGCTCGGCGCGCGGCGCGATCATCTCGGCGCCCAGGAAGCGGCGCGAGCCGTATTCCGCATACACCCGCAGCATCCCCTTGTTCTGCAACATCACCCGGCTACGGCCCTGGTTCGCGAACGAGACCGAACCGACCGCGAACTTGCGCTTGCCCCCTTCGCACAGGCTGCGGTAGTTCGCGCCCAGGGTGGCAATGTTCGGGTCCGTGAAGGCCACCGCGATCGGCGTGCGGCGCAATCCCGGACGCACGTCCGGATAGCGGCCGGCGTTGTCGCCCGCGATCTTGCCGTGGTCGGCCGCGTCGTGCAGCAGCGGGCGCTCGTTGTTGGCGTCGCCGGCGATGAAGATGTGGCTGGTCCCGCACTGCATGGTGCGGACGTCGAACAGTGGAATGCCGTCCGGGCCGCGCTCCAGGCCCGTATGTTCCAGCCCGATGTCGTGCACGTTGGGCGTGCGGCCGGCCGCCATCAGCACGACCTGGAAACGTTCGGTCTTCTCTTCTCCGAGGGCGTCGCTGTAGCGCAATGCCACTTCGTCTCCCTCCTGCACCGCGCCCGTCACCTTCGACTGGAACTGGATGTCGAGTTCATCGGTGAGCACGCGGGTGGCGCTGCGCAGCACTTCCGGGTCGCTCAGGTGGGCGATGCTGCCGCCGCGCGCGAACAGCTTCACGCGCACGCCGAGACGGTGCAGGGCCTGGCCCAGCTCCAGGCCGATCACGCCGGTGCCGATCACGGCCACCGACTTCGGCAGCTCGTCCCAGTAGAACACGTCGTCGCTGGTGGCGATGCCGGGGCCGACGTTCTCCAGCACGGGCAGGCGCAACGGCGTGGAACCGGTGGCAATCACGATGCGGCCGGCGGTGATTTCGGTGTGGTCGTCTACAGCCAAGGTATGCGGGCCGGTGAAGCGCGCATGGCCGCGCAGCTTGTCTGCGTCATCGAAGGACTCGACGCTTTCCAGCACGAAGCCCACGAAGCGGTCGCGCTCGCGCCGCACGCGCTCCATCACGGCGCGGCCGTCGATGCGGACTTCGCCCGCGTGCACGCCGAAGGGCGCGCTGTGCTGCATCACGTGCGCGGCCTCGGCCGCTGCGATCAGGAGCTTGCTGGGCATACAGCCGACCCGTGCGCAGGTGGTGCCGTAGTGGCTGCTTTCGATGACCACCACCCGGGCTCCTTGCGCCTTCGCCGCCCGATAGGCCGTCATGCCGGCGGTGCCGGTGCCGATGATGGCGACATCCACATCCAGTTTGTTCATCGTCTTCTCCGGGTCTCTCTACAGATGATGACGAAACGATACGCGATTTTCAGCCGGACCGCCGGAACCGGGCCAATGTGCCACCATGATCGCCTGTCACCATGGGAGGGCGAATGCTGGAACCGATCAGGGAGCTGCTGCGCCCGCCTCCCGGCATGGCCTTCGATTTCAGCCAGCCGGCGGGCGAGCCGGCGCTCGCTCCCCGCGACGGCATCGCCTGGCAGGTGTTCGCCAATCCGGTCGTCCTGTTCGTGGGCGGGGTGGCGGCGGTGCTGCTCGAGTTGAGCGAACCCTCGGTGCGCTCCGGCGTGTGGGACCAGGGCGGCTTCCGGCAGGACCCGGTCATGCGCCTGCGCCGCACCGGCTTCGCAGCCATGATGACCGTCTACGGGCCGCGCTCGGCGGCCGAGCAGATGATCGCGCGCGTGGTGCGCATGCATGAGCGGGTACGGGGCACGACGCCCGCATGCCTGCCCTACCGCGCCAACGACCCGCGCCTGCTCGACTGGGTGCAGGCCACCGCCGCCTTCGGCTTCACCGAAGCCTACCACCGCTACCTGCGGCCCCTGTCGGCGCTCGAAAAGGACGCCGCCTTTGCCGAAGGCGAGACCGCTGCCCGGCTGTATGGCGCGCTTGGCGCGCCGCGCTCCTGGGGAGCCTGGGAAGCCTTGCTGGCCGAAACGGCGCCCCGGCTGGAAGGCTCCGGCATCCTGGCCGACTTCCTGCGGATCATGCACGAGACGCGGCTGGTACCGGGACCGATGCGGCCCCTGCAGCGGCTGCTGGTACGCGCCGCGGTGGACATCGTGCCGGAGCCGGTCGCTTCGCTGCCCCAGCTGCGCAAGCAGGGCCTGCGGCCCGGCGAGGCGGCGCTCGTGCGCGGGCTGGCGCGCTCGATCACCCTGCTGCCGCTGGGCGATACCCCAGCCGCCCAGGCTGCCCGGCGGCTCAGCGCATCCGGTACTGGATCCCGCAAGTGAATCTCGTCTCGCTCAGTCGGGAGGTGAATTCTCCCGGATTGCCTCATTCGCGCTTGAATAGGAACTGGACCCCGGCCTGGGCATCGGCGGGAATGCCGGCCGGCTGCGGATAGCGGCGCAGGGCATCATTGACCAGCGCGTGCATCGAATGCTCGAACCAGGCGGCCGGCGGCGCCAACGGCGCCAGAGGGCGGCTGGGCAGCGCATCGCCCGTGACCACGCCATACGGAACATAGACGCCGCTGCCGCCCATTTTCAGGTCGATGCGCGGCACCGCGGGCAGGAAGCGCAAGCTCACTTCGCCACCCAGGCCAAGCACCTCGGCATGGCCCGGATAGCGCATTTCTGCGGAAATCGTCGAGATCACGCCGACGATGTAGTTGCAGATCGCCAGTCTGGACGGATGCCAGGTACGCAGTTCCGCGACGAAGCGATCCGGGTCCGTTGCGGCCTGCGGACTGACGGCGCAGGCCTCGGTACGCGCGCTGCCACGGCCCTGCAGGTTCCACCACAGCGCCGCCGCGGCATCGGGCCCCCTGGCCGGGTCGGCAAAACCGGCGGCGATCCGTTCAGCGGCTTCCGGCGCGCCGCCCTCGTGGGCCTGGACGTAGAAAGTCAGCGCAGTGTCCCAGCTGGCCTTGACGCAGATGCCGTGCTCGTACATCGATCCGGCCAGCAGCACCACCTCTGGATAGCCCCATTTCAGCCCGCTCTTGAGGCGCTCCACGGCGGCCCCGCAGTCGCGCGCCGCGATCCGGTTGCGTACCTCATGGACCACATCGAGTCCGGCACGCGTCGCGGCCCCAAGCTGCGCCGCAGGCAGCAGGGCAAGCAATGCAAGCAGAAGCGGGAGGCGTGCGGCAGTCGGGAAGGTCATGGCAGGCTTTCGGCACGTTGGCTCAGATATCGAGCGGATCGACCTCGAGCGACCAGCGCACGCGCGATTTCATCGCGCGCAGGACCTCGACCCACTCGCGCAGGAAAGCCTGCAGGGCCGGGCGCGAGCTCGATTCCACCAGCAGCTGCGCACGGTCGACGTTGTGCACGCGCGTCATCGTCATCGGGATCGGGTCGTTGATCATCACCGCATCCCACACCAGGCTGTCGCGCGCCGCCTCCAGGAAGGCGATCGCATTGGCCAGCTCGGGCGCCTCGGCGCGCAGCAGCGCCTGGTACATGAAGGGCGGCAGGCCGGCCTGGCGGCGTTCTTCCAGCAGGCTGCCGGCGAAGCGGTCGTAGTCGTGGCGCACGACGGCGCCATACAGCGGGTGGCTGGCGTAGCGGGTCTGCACCAGCACCTCCGAGGCCGCGCCGGCCCGTCCGGCGCGCCCCGCCACCTGCATCAGCTGGGCGAACAGGCGCTCGCTGGCGCGGTAGTCCTGCGAGAACAGGGCGGTGTCCGGATTCAGGATGCCCACCAGGGTGAGCTTCTTGAAGTCGTGGCCCTTGGCGACCATCTGGGTGCCGACCAGGATGTCGACCTCGCCCCGGTGCACGGTGTCGAAAGCCGCCTGGGCGCTGCCCTTCAGGCGCGTGGAATCGGCGTCGATGCGCAGGATGCGCGCTTCCGGGAACATCGCCGCCAGGCCTTCCTCGATGCGCTGGGTGCCGCGCCCGAGCGGCTGCAGGTCGACGTTGCCGCAGGTCGGGCAATGGCGCGGGATGCGCAGCTCCAGGCTGCAGTGGTGGCAGCGCAGCCGGTGCTCGGGGCGGTGCAGCACCATGAAGGCGGTGCAGCGGGTGCAGTTGCTGATCCAGCCGCAGGCGTCGCAGCAGATCACCGGGGCGTAGCCGCGCCGGTTCAGGAACAGCAGCGACTGTTCGCCGCGGTCCAGGCGCCCCCGCAGCGCGGCGATCAGGGCGCTCGTCAAGCCATCCTTGGGGCGGTCGCGCTCCATGTCGACCAGCTTCACGGTGGGCAGCACGGCATCGCGCACGGCGCGCTCGCGCAGCTCGAGCTTGCGGTAGCGGCCGGACTGGGCGTGGTGCCAGGTCTCGAGCGACGGCGTGGCCGAGCCGAGCACGATCGGAATGCCCAGCTGGTGCGCCCGCCACACGGCCAGGTCGCGCGCCGAATAGCGCAGGCCTTCCTGCTGCTTGTACGAGGGGTCGTGCTCCTCGTCGATGATGATCAATTTGAGGTTCGGCAGCGAGGACAGGATCGCCAGGCGCGTTCCCAGCACGATGCGTGCGCGGCCCTCATGGGCGGCGAGCCAGTGCAGCATGCGCTCGCCCTCCGACAGGCTGCTGTGCAGGGTGGCCAGCATCACGCCCGGGAAGCGCGCGCGGATGTTCCCTTCCAGCTGCGGGGTCAGGTTGATTTCCGGGACCAGGATCAGGATCTGGGCGTCCTGCTCGCGCGCCAGCACCTGGGCGCAGGCCTGCAGGTAGACCTCGGTCTTGCCGCTGCCGGTGACGCCGTACAGCAGGATCGGGGTGAAGCCCTGCGCCCCGCCGATGCTGCCCGCCGCTTCCTGCTGCGCCGGGTTCAGCACGGGCATGCCGGACGGCGTGGGGTCGTGCGGGCTGGCCTCCTTGGCCAGCTTTTTCAGCGCGCGGTCCAGCGCCACGGTCTTCGGCACCCGCAGGTTCTTGGGCAGGCCGGGCAGCGCCACCTCGCCGAGCGGGCGCTGGTAATAGTCGGCGGCGAAGCGCGCCAGCGCCACCCAGCGCTCGGGCAGCGGCGACAATTGGCTGCGCACGGCGATCGCATCTTTCAGCTTGTCCGCCGGGACGTCCGTATCACCCTTGACGGCGACGATCAGGCCCACGACCTCACGGCGCGCGAAGGGCACCAGCACCAGTTGGCCCACCGCCGGCTCTTCGCCCGGCTGGCATTCCCAGCGGTAATCGAAGCAGCTGTTGAGCGGTGTATCGAGCGCAACCTGTAGGAAGCAGTGTGCCAAATCCAACCTTCTTAAGTAAGGAAACCAGGACCAATAAGCTGTGGAAAACTTTGTGAATAGCGCTGTACTTGACCCCGTTCGAGGTTTACGTTAGATCAACTCCAAACGCGCGATTCACTGGAACAACAATAAATTTGTCAGTAAATTCAATGACTTGCAAAGATAGAGTTATCCCTGTTAACGACCCGGGCTGGAATCGCCTTGCTGTGCATAACTGCACATGTGTGATGGGAAAACTCGTTGCGGTGCACCAGAATCTTCACACCTTACTTGAAGAGTTGAGCTAAGTCCGCGTAAACGAAGCACTTTTCACAACTCATCCGTCATCCTGTGCATAACTTTGTGAACAATGGACAGGAAGCCGGGACAATTTACCTGCAAACGATCTGGCCTACTGTGTATACCTACAGTTCACCATGAAAAAAACGCTTAAGAATCATTGATTTGCGTATTTTCAGGCTTGACAAAGATGTCCACAGGAATAATTTTGCGGTTTAACGAACTTGTGAACAAGTGAGATTTTGCTGCAGCAATGCTTGCTGCAGCTGGGGACAATACCGGCCGCTTATGCGGCGCGCTGCTGGCGGCTGAAGTTGTGCACAGCCTCGACCATGGCGGTCACCGATTCCGGCGGCGTGAACTGCGAAATGCCGTGACCCAGGTTGAACACGTGGCCATGGCCGTTCGATGGCTTGCCGTAGGCGGTCAGGCTGCGCTCGACTTCGGCGCGGATCTGCTCCGGTTCGGCGAACAGGATGGCCGGGTCGAGGTTGCCCTGCAGGGCCACGCGGTCGCCCACCAGCGCGCGCGCCTTGCCCAGGTTGACGGTCCAGTCCAGGCCCAGCGCGTCGGCGCCGATGTCCGCCATCTCGTCCAGCCACAGCCCGCCACCCTTGGTGAACACGATCGCCGGGATGCGCACGCCATCCTTCTCGCGCTGCAGCTGGCTCAGGACCTGCCGCATGTAGTTCAGCGAGAACTCCTGGTAGGCGCCGTCGGCCAGCGCGCCGCCCCAGGAATCGAAGATCATCACGGCCTGGGCGCCGGCGTCGATCTGGGCGTTCAGGTACTGGCTCACTGCGCGCGCGTTGGTGTCCAGGATGTGGTGCATCAGGTCGGGGCGCGCATACATCATCTTCTTGATGGTGTGGAATTCGCGCGAACCGCCGCCTTCGACCATGTAGCAGGCCAGGGTCCAGGGGCTGCCCGAGAATCCGATCAGGGGCACGCGGCCGTTGATGGCGGTGCGGATCTGGGTCACCGCCTTGAAGACGTAGTCGAGCGACGCCATATCCGGTACCTGCAGGGCGCGTACCTCGGCTTCCGTGCGCAGCGGGCGCTCGAACTTCGGTCCCTCGCCGTCGGCGAAATACAGTCCCAGGCCCATCGCATCCGGCACCGTCAGGATGTCCGAGAACAGGATCGAGGCATCCAGCGGATAGCGGTCGAGCGGCTGCAGGGTGACTTCGGTGGCGAAATCCGGATTCTTTGCCAGCCCCAGGAACGAGCCCGCCTGCTTGCGCGTGGCGCGGTATTCCGGCAGGTAGCGGCCCGCCTGGCGCATCAGCCACACCGGGGTGTAGTCGGTCGGCTGGCGCAGCAGCGCACGCAGGAAGGTGTCGTTCTGAAGCGGGGCGAATTGTGGCATGGCTGACAATGACGGCGGAGGGAAAACCTCCATTATCGCATCTTTGGGCCCCCACTTATAATGCGTTCTTGTACCGAGCCAGCCATTGAGAGAACCCGTCATGACCAAACAGCAAGCCCCTTGCGGCACCTGGACCTCACCGATCACCGCCCCCGTCGTCGCGGCCGGCGCCACGCCGCTCGCCTCGCTGCTGCTCGATGGCGCGGACCTGTACTGGCTGGAAGGACGGGCCAGCGAGGCGGGACGCTCGACCCTGGTCGGCAGCCGGGGCGAACTAACGCCGGCCCCGTTCAACGTGCGCAGCAAGGTGCACGAATACGGCGGCGGCGCGGTCACGGTCGCCGATGGCGTCGCCTGGTTCTCGAACCACGCCGACAGCCGGCTGTACCGGGTCGAGCCGGGCGCACAGCCGGCGCCGGTCACTGCCGAGGACAACAAGCAGCGCTACGCCGACTTCGTGGTCGATGCGCAGCGCCGGCGACTGGTGGCCGTGCGCGAAGACCATTCCGCCGGCGGCCATACCCCCGAGAACACGATCGCCGCCATCGGCTTCGACGGCGTCGAAACCGTGCTGGTGGACGGCAACGACTTCTATGCCGCGCCGCGCATTTCCCCGGACGGGCGCCACCTGGCCTGGCTGTGCTGGGACCATCCGCGCATGCCCTGGGAAGGCAGCGAGCTGTGGCTGGCCGACATCATGGACGACGGCACGCTGGCCAATGGCCGGCTGGTGGCGGGCGGGCCGCAGGAATCGGTCTGCCAGCCGGAATGGTCGCCCGGCGGCGTGCTGCACTTCGTGTCCGACCGCAGCGGCTGGTGGAACCTGTACCGCTTCGAACATGGCGTGGTGGGGGCCCTGTGCCCGCGTGAGGCGGAATTCGGCGGGCCGCTGTGGACCTTCGGCGGTTCCCTGTACGGCTTTACGTCGGACGAGGCTATCGTCTGCGCCTACATCGAGGGCGGGGTCAGCAAGCTGGCGCGCCTGCGCAATGGCCAGCTCACCGAAGTGCCGACGCCCTACGAAGAAATCCGCGAACTGCGCGTGAATGCGCACACGGTCGCGCTGCTGGGCGGCGCGCCGACGGTCGCGCTGGAACTGGCGCGCATCGACCTCGACGGCGGCCGGCACGACGTGCTGGCCCGCTCGATCGCGCAGTTGCCGGATGTCGGCTACCTGTCGGTGCCGCGTTCGATCAGCTACCCCAGCGCGAACGGCCGCACCGCCTACGCCTTCCACTATCCGCCCACCAATGCCGACTTCGCCCCGCAACATGGCGAACTGCCGCCCCTGATCGTCATCGGCCACGGCGGCCCGACCGGCATGGCGGCCAGCACCCTCAAACTGGCGACCCAGTTCTGGACCAGCCGCGGCTTTGCGGTGCTGGACGTGAACTACGGCGGCAGCACCGGCTTCGGCCGCGCCTACCGCGACCTGCTCAAGGGCCAGTGGGGCGTGGTCGACGTGGAGGACTGCGTGGCCGGCGCCCGTTACCTGGCGGAGCAGGGCCTGGTCGATTCGGAGCGCCTGCTGGTGCGCGGCAGCAGCGCCGGCGGCCTGACGACCTTGTCCGCCCTCGCCTTCCACGACCTGTTCAAGGCCGGCGCCTGCTACTACGGCGTGTCCGACCTGGCCGGGCTGGATGCGGATTCGCACAAGTTCGAGTCGCACTACAACCAGTACCTGATCGCGCCGCCGGATCGCGCCGAACAGGTCTACCGCGAGCGTTCGCCGATCCACCACACCGACAAGCTGAAACGCCCGATGATCTTCTTCCAGGGCCTGGACGACATGGTGGTGCCGCCCCAGCAATCCGAAACCATGGTCGAGGCGCTACGCGCGCGCCGGGTGCCGGTAGCCTACATCACCCTGGAGGGCGAAGGCCACGGCTTCCGCAAGGCCGAGAGCGTGGTGACGACGCTGGAATCCGAGCTGGTGTTCTACCTGCGTGTCTTCCACATCCCCGTGCCTGCCGGCCTGCCGGCGGTGGAGATCGAGAACCTGCCGGCTGCATGATTTTTCAAGAACTGGAAAGCGGCGAGCAGGCGCTCTTGTCCCTGCTGGCGCTGGGCGGCGAGCCCATGGGCCGCCAGCGCATCCTCGAACACCTGATGGCCGCCGGCCTGCCGCTGCCGCCCGAACAATGGGCGGCCGAGCTGGCGCGCCTGCGCGAAGCGGGCCTGGTCCTCGAGGCGGGTGAGCGCGGCGTCACGATCGCACCGGGCGCCGTGTGGCCGGCCATCGAGCACGCCTTGTCGGGAGACTTGTTCGCCGGCCTGCGCGCGGCCTACGAACGCGTCACGCCGCTGCGCCGAGACTGGCAGGGCACGCCGGTCCTGCGCAGCTACCGCCAGGGCCTGGCCCTGCTGCGCATGACCCTGCTGGCCGGCGAAAACGGATCGACCGTCACGCCGCTGCTGGCCGCCTGCCTGCGCTGCCATGAAGCGTCCTACCTGCATCCGCTGGTCGAGGTCTGCGCACGTCCCTTCGAGCCGGCCCTGCTCGAGCGCATCGATCCCTCGCTGCGCGACGGCGTGCTGGCGACCCTGGTCCAGCATGCGCAGCGCGAACCGCAACTTGCGCCCGCGATCCGCGCCGCCGCGGAAAGCCACGCGGGCCAGGGCGATCCTTCGATCGCGCTGCGCATCGCGCTGGGCGAACACCTGATCCTGTGCGGCCGGCTCGACGACGCCTCCAGGCTGCTGCAGGAGGTCGACGACGCAGCCGGCCTGTTCCTGCGCAGCGTGATCGCCCTGCTGCGCGACGACATCGACGCCGCCCTGCCCGGCATCGAAGGAGCGCTCAAGCAGCTGCGCCGCGAAACCGGCAAGCGCAAGGCCGTGTTCGACGGTATCGGCGCCCACCTCTACCTGGCTGCACTCCTGCGCAGCAACCAGCCGACGCAGCTGAAGCTGGCCGACGCCTGGCTGGAGATCGCCACCCGCGCGGTGCAGCGGCCGGAGACGGCCGTGGTCTTCCAGCTCAGCATGCTGCAGGAGATCCGGCGCGGCACCGTCGACGCCGAGGTGCTGGCCTCGCGCAGCTGGGAGATGGCGCTCGAACCCTTCACCTTCCGCGCCCTGATGCATCACTGGCTCGGCCTGCCGCAGTTGCAGGGCAAGCGCAAGGACATCGAGGACATGCTGGCCCAGTCCGAGCGCGCCGGCTTCGACCTGCTGTCGGCCCAGCTGGCCGCGCTGCTGGGCCAGATCGGCGGACCGGGCGGCATCACCCATGAAGCACGCGCGAGCGAGCTGCGGCGCCGTCATCGGATCACCGACCTGACCCACTGGTTCGAGCGCGAGGAAGCCTGGGAGCGCCAGCTCAACGCCCTGATCAACCTGCAGCCGGCGCTGAATGCCGAGGTGGTGCGCGAATCGCGCCTGGTGTGGATGATCCGCTACGACGAGCACATGGGCGTGCGCGAGCTGGAGCCGCGCGAGCAGAAGCGCGATGCGCAGGGCGGCTGGAGCCGTGGCCGCGCCATCGGCCTGAAGCGCCTGGCCGAGGATGCCCAGCAGCTCGAGTTCCTCACCGCCCAGGACGTGCAGGCGGTGGCAAGCATTGCCGGACGGCGCTACTACGGCAGCACCGGCATCCGTTTCGAGTTCGAACGCGACAAGGCGCTCGCTGCCCTGGTCGGCCATCCGCTGCTGTTCTGGATGGATGCGCCCGGCACCCGCGTCGAGCTGCTGCCGGGCGAGCCGGAACTGCTGGTGAAGGCGCGCGGCGCCAAGGTCACGATCTCGCTGCACCCCGCGCCGGGCGAGCAGGACGGCGAAGTGATCGTCACGCGCGAGACGCCGACCCGCCTGCGCCTGGTGCGCGTCAACGAGGAACACCGGCGCATCGCCGCCATCGTCGGCGAGGGACTGGAAGTGCCGGTGGAAGCCGAACGCCGTGTGCTGCGGGCGATCAGCGCGATCTCCTCGATCGTCACGGTGCAGTCGGACATCGGCGCCAGTCCGGGCGACATCGAACAGGTGGCGGCCGACCCGCGCCTGCACCTGCACCTGCGCCCGTACCAGCAGGGGCTGAGCATGCAGATCCTGGTGCGCCCGCTGGACAACGGCGCCTACTATGCGCCCGGCACCGGCGCCGAAAGCGTGATCGCCGACGTCAACGGCATACGCACGGAAGCGCGGCGCGACCTGAATGCCGAGCGCGAGGCCGAGCGCCAGCTGGTCGGTGCCTGCCACGCGCTCGAGCAGGGAGAACCCGAACACGGCGAATGGCTGCTCGGCCAGCCCCTGCTGTGCCTGGAGCTGGTCGACGAACTGCGCAGCTTCGATCCGGGCAAGGTGGTGGTGGCCTGGCCAGAGGGCGAAAAATTCCGTGTCACCAAGCGCGCGAACGCGAAATCGGTGCGCATCCAGGTCCGGCGCGACCGCGACTGGTTCGCCGCGAATGGCGATATCGTGGTCGACGAGCAGCGGGTACTGGACCTGCGCTCGCTGCTCGAACGCGTGCGCGAAGGGAAAAGCCGCTTCGTGGCGCTGGGCGACAACGAATACCTGGCCCTGAGCGACGAGCTGCACCGGCGCCTGATGGAACTCGGCGACTACGGGACCATCATTGGGGACGAGCTGCGCATGCATCCGCTGGCCAGCTTCTCGCTGGCGGAGCTGGCGCGCGAGGCCGGCAGCGTGGACAGCGACGCGGCCTGGCGCAAGCATTTGCAGCGCATCGCCGACAGCGAAGCCTTCACCCCCGCATTGCCGTCCACCCTGCAGGCCGAGCTGCGCGACTATCAGCGCGAGGGCTTCGAATGGCTGGGACGCCTGGCCCATTTAGGCGTCGGCGCCTGCCTGGCCGATGACATGGGCCTCGGCAAGACGCTGCAGGCCCTGGCCCTGCTGCTCACGCGTGCGCCCGATGGCCCGGCGCTGGTGATCGCGCCGACCTCGGTCTGCCTGAACTGGATCGCCGAAGCCCAGCGCTTCGCGCCGACCCTGAACCTGAAGCTGTTCGGACCGGGCGACCGCGCCGCGATGCTTGATGAAGCCGGTCCCTTCGACGTGGTGGTGGCCAGCTATGGCCTGCTGCAACAGGAAGCAGCGCTGTTTGCAAAACGGCCATGGCACAGCATCGTGCTGGACGAAGCCCAGGCCATCAAGAACATGCACACCAAGCGTTCGCAGGCCGTGATGGCGCTGCAGGGGAACTTCCGCATGGCGGCCACCGGCACTCCGCTGGAAAACCACCTGGGCGAGCTGTGGAACCTGTTCCGGTTCATCAACCCCGGCCTGCTGGGCAGCGCCGACCAGTTCCAGCTGCGCTTCGCCGGCCCCATCGAAAAAGCCCAGGACAAGCGCGCCGAGCTGGGGGCCAGGAACCGGCTGCGCCGGCTCACGCAACCCTTCATCCTGCGCCGCACCAAGGCCCAGGTACTCACCGAGCTGCCGCCGCGCACCGAGATCGTGGTGCCGGTCGAGCTGACCCAGGAAGAAAGCGCGCTGTACGAATCGCTGCGCCGCGATGCCCTGGATAAGCTGGCCGCGCTGGAAGCGCCGGAAAGCCAGAAGTCGATCGAGATCCTGGCCGAGATGATGCGGCTGCGCCGCGCCGTCTGCAATCCGGAGCTGGTGGCGCCCGGCGCCGGCATCGCCAGCAGCAAGCTGATCGCCTTTGCGCGCCTGGTCGACGGCCTGCTGGAGAACCGCCACAAGGTGCTGGTGTTCAGCCAGTTCGTCGACCACCTCAGCCTGATTCGCAAGTACCTGGACGGCAAGCACATCCCCTACCAGTACCTCGACGGCGCCACCTCGATGCAGGAACGCAAGCGCCGCGTGGATGCCTTCCAGGCCGGCGAGGGCGAGCTGTTCCTCATCAGCCTGAAGGCGGGCGGCGTCGGCATCAACCTGACCGCGGCCGACTACGTGATCCACATGGACCCGTGGTGGAACCCGGCGGTGGAAGACCAGGCCTCGGACCGCGCCCACCGCATGGGCCAGCAGCGCCCGGTCACGATCTACCGCCTGGTGGCGCGCGGCACCATCGAGGAAGGCATCGTCGAACTGCATGGTCGCAAGCGCGACCTGGCCGACAGCCTGCTGGAAGGGACCGAGATGGCGGCGCGCATGTCGCCAGGCGAGATGCTGGCCATGCTGAAGCAGGGCCTGGCGTAGGACGGCATTCCATGTGATCATGCCGCTTTTATGGATGAGTAAACACGGATGGAACTGGACAAAGCGGCAACGGCGGCGCAGGCGCGCGTCATCGGCGTCAAGTCGTGGACGGCCTATGCCGGCGTGCTGGCGCTGGCCGCGCTGCTGTTCCTGGTCGCGCTGCCGCTGGCCTTCCGCTGGAACGAACTGGCGGCCGCCGCGGTACTGGGACTGTCGGCGCTGGTCGTCGGCTACCGCTTCCTGCTGGTGCGCAGCGTGCAGCTGTACTACGACGACATCGGCGTCTGGGTGGTCTCGGGCGTCCTGCCGTGGGCGCGCGGCGTCAGCGGCGTGAAGTGGCGCGACATGATGGAGGCCAGCTACGCCGGCGGCTTCTTCGCCTGGGTGACGCGCTCGTACACGGTCCACATCGGCCACCGCTTCGACCGTGGCAGCAGCATCGTCCTGCATGGAATCGCGCGCGGACGCGACGCCGTCGAAACGGTCAACGCCATCCACCAGCAGATGATCCGTTCCGGCGCCGCCGATTAAGTTTGCACTAAGTGTCGGAATGTTTCAGCCATGCGCAAGCGGGCTGAATGGTGCTACTCTTCCGGGCTCCGCCTTGCGCTTGCCGCGCGGGGGAAGCCGACCTTTTAATTGACAGGGTTCGAACAGGATGATGAAAACGAAGATCGCGCTGGCAGTCCTGCTGGCGAGTTTCGCGCTGGCGCCGGCCAGCGCCAAGCCCACCAAGCCCGCCAAGGGCAAGGCCAAGGCCACGAAAGTGGTCAAAGCGAAAACGAATAAAACGAAAGCGCCAGTCAAGAAGGGTAGCAAGAAAGCTGCCGTTGCCACCGCTGCCGCAGCGACTGCCGCTACCGCCGTCGCAGCAAGCCCGACCGCCGGCGCCAGCGAGAAGCGCCTCGACCGCCGCTTCGAATCGATGAGCATGCAGTACCTGACCGCCCTGTGGCGCGTCGATCCGGAAGGCGGCATCTACGTCGGCAAGTTCGACCAGGCCGCCAACCTCACCATTCCGGACGCCGCCACCCGCGCCAAGAAGCTGGCCTTCGCCAACGAATGGCTGGACAAGTTCGGCAAGCTCGATACCCGCCAGCTGTCGGACCGCCAGCGCACCGACCTGGCCCTCCTGGTGAACAAACTGGAAAAGGACCGCTGGAACCTGACGACCTGGCGCGAATACGAGTGGAACCCGGCGCTGTACAACGTCGCCCAGCCGCTCGACCTGATCCTGAATACCGAATACGCCGCCAAGCCGCAGCGCCTGCGCACCATCCTCAAGCGCCTGGCCAACGTGCCGGCCTTCTATGCGGCGGCGCAGGCCTCGATCGCCAACCCGACGCGCGAGCACACCCAGCTCGCCATCGCGCAGGCTCCGGGCACCATCGCGGTGCTGGCCGACCTGGGCAAGGCGGCGCAGGAATCGATCCTGACCACGCAGGAAAAGGCGATCTTCGCGCAACGCATCGCCAACGCCGGCACTGCGGTGCTGGCCTATGTCGACTTCCTCGATGCACTCGACAAGAACGCAGCCAAGCCGCGCCCTTTCCGCGCCGGGAAGGAGCTGTACGAGCAGAAATTCGCGCTCGAGATCCAGTCGTCCAGCACTGCCGAACAGACTTTCCGCAAGGCCCTGGCCACGCGCGAGGAGCTGCTCGCCCGCATGGACACGATCTCGGACGAACTGTGGCCGCGCTACCTGGCAGGCGTGGCCAAGCCGCGCGAGCGCTTCCAGAAGATCGGCATGATGATCAACAAGCTCTCCGAGCGCCACGTCTCGCGCGAGAACTTCCTGCCCGAGATCCGCCGCCAGATTCCGGCCCTGCACAAGTTCGTCACCGAAAAGAACCTGCTCACCCTGGACGCCGACAAGCCGCTGGAAGTGCGCGAGACCCCGATGTACCAGCGCGGCGTGGCCGGCGCCAGCATCGACGCGCCGGGCCCGTATCGTCCGAAGGACAAGACCTATTACAACGTCACGCCGCTCGACGGCTTGAGCCCGGAACAGGCCGAGAGCAGCCTGCGCGAGTACAACGAGTGGATCCTGCAGATCCTGAACATCCACGAGGCGATCCCGGGCCACTATGCCCAGCTGGTGTATGCGAACCGTTCGCCGTCCCTGGTGAAGTCGCTGTTCGGGAACGGCGCGATGGTCGAGGGCTGGGCTGTCTACGGCGAGCGCATGATGCTGGAGAACGGCTACGGCGACAACGCGCCCGAGATGTGGCTGATGTACTCGAAGTGGAACCTGCGCAGCGTCACCAACACCATCCTCGACTACAGCGTCCACGTGCTCGGCATGCAGCAGCCGGAAGCGATCGACCTGCTGGTGCGCCAGGCCTTCCAGACCCGCCAGGAAGCCGATGAAAAATGGCGCCGCGTGACGCTCACCTCGGTGCAGCTGACCAGCTACTACAGCGGCTACGAGCAGATCATGGCGCTGCGCGAACGCCGCAAGCAGCAGCTGGGCGAGCGCTTCGACCTGAAGGAATTCCACGACCAGTTCCTCAGCTATGGCAACGCGCCCGTCAAGATGATTTCGGAACTGATGCAGTAGCAACACTTTGATGTTGCACAGGAAATCGCCTGTGCAAAAGCGCACAAGCGGCGTGCTCGCGCGCTCGCTTGTGCGCAATATCTCCAAGGCTAGAATGGGGTTGCAGCACCCATACCCATAAGCCGGAGACCTTCGATGACTTCCCTCCCCGCACCGTCGTCCTAGCGACGCGCCCGCCCGTCTTTCCTCTCGTTTCACCCGTTTCACCGACTCCGCATGCGGAACCCGGCGTGGCCTCGTCACGTCCATCCGCAAGCGCTTCCGTAGTGCAGACAAACGAACAGAACGGAGACTTTCACATGGCATGCATGCTCACACGGGCCGCGTTCGCCGCCGCCTGCCTGGCCCTGGCCAGCCCCGCGTCCGCCCAACTCCAGGCCGGCCCCGGCACCTGGAGCGCGAACCAGACCTGGGCCACCGACACGGTCAACGGCGGCGCCCTCACCGGCTACTACTACTGGCCCGCGACCGCGCCGCTACTCGACAACAAGCGCGCACTGGTGCTGGTGCTGCACGGCTGCGCCCAGACCGCGGCCAACGACGTCATCGCCGGCAGCAGCGACGCCGGCTACAACTGGAAGGCGGCGGCCGACCAGTACGGCGCCGTGATCCTCGCACCGAACGCCACCGGCAACCTGTACGGCGCCCACTGCTGGGACTGGGCCGCCACCAACCGCAGTCGCAGCTATGGCCACAACGCGGTGCTGCTCGACCTGATCAACCGTTTCGTGAGCAACCCGCAGTATGCGATCGACCCGAAGCAGATCTACGTCACCGGCCTGTCCTCGGGCGGCGCCAAGACCATGGTGATGGGCTGTGTGGCGCCCGACATCTTTGCCGGCATCGGCATCAATGCCGGACCGGCGCCGACTGTGTCGACCTCGCAGATCTCCATGGTCCCTTCCGGCACCACCTCGAGCAGCGTGGCCAGCAGCTGCAGCTCCTGGGCCGGCAGCAATGCTGGCCATTTTGCCACCCAGGTCGCCGGCGTCGTCTGGGGCACCAACGACTACACCGTGGCCCAGGCCTACGGGCCGCTCAACGCGGCGGCCATGCGCCAGGTCTACGGCGGCAGCTACACGAAAGGGGCGGCAGTCACGGTGCCGACGGGCGGCAGCAACGTGCCCTACACGGACAGCAACGGCAAGCTGCGCACGTCGGAGATCGTGGTCACCGGCATGGGCCATGCCTGGCCGGCCGGTACCGGTGGGCAGAACAGCAACTACGTCGATGCGACCAAGGTCAACTACCCGGCCTTCGTGATGGATTTCTGGTTCAGGAACAACCTGCGGGTCGCACGCGCGGCAGCGCCCAGCATGAGCTCATGCAGCGCCAGCGTGTCGGGTTCGACCGTCACCGTGAACGGCGCCGCCACCGATCCGGCGGGCAGCATCGGCAGCTACCGCGTGGTACTGAACGGCCCGACCCCGGTCGACGACAGCGCCGCCGGCAGCGGAGCCGGCTTCAGCAAGGCCTATGCGGCGCGCGCCGACGGCTATTATTCGGGCACGGTCACCGCCACCAACAACACGACCGGGCTGAGCTCCAGCGCCTGCAGCATCCCGCAATTCCTGGTCGGCGCGGCGCCGGCCCTGCAGCCGCCCGCCGGCCTGGCGCTTGGCGCCCGCACGGCGAACAGCATCGCGCTCAGCTGGAACGCCGCGAACGGGGCCACCGGCTACAACCTCTATCGCAATGGCGCCAAGCTCAATGGCACGCCGCTCACCGGCACCGGCTACCTTGACGCCGGCCTGGCCGCGGCCACCAGCTACACCTACCAGGTATCGAGTACCGGCAATGGCGGCGTCGAGAGTGCCAAGTCGGCCAGCCTGACGGCGTCGACCACCTCGGGCTTCGTGTGCAGCACGACGACGGCCAGCAACTATGCGCACGTGACGGCGGGACGGGCCCATGCGAGCGGCGGCTACGCGCTGGCCAATGGCTCGAACCAGAACATGGGCTTGAACAATACCTTCTACACGACGACGCTGGCGCAGACCGCGGCAGGGTATTACGTCATCGGTAACTGTCCGTAAAGCTGGCGCAAGGCCGGGGCATTACTCCGGCCTTGTTCGTCCTTACTAAACAGCTCGCTTGATAGGGGATAAGCCACGCCGGGCGGCAATTCGTAGCATTGGGTGTCTCCGTTTTCACGATAAGGATGCCTGAATGAAATCAACCCTGCCCCTGCTGGTCCTCGCTTCCCTGTCCCTCGCCGGCTGCGCCACCTCGCCCAGCATCGGCGCATCCGGCGCCAAGACCGTGGCCACCGGCGCGGCCGGCGGCAGCAATGCGGTCGGCGCCAACGAGCAGCTCGAGCGCTGCGACAAGAGTCTCGGCACGCTGGCCATCGTCGAGGAAGCGAACCAGCCCTGGCTGAACCAGTTCACCACCGAATACCGGATGCAGAGCACGGTGCCGCTGCTGCGCATGATCATCCAGCAGTCGAACTGCTTCGTCATCGTCGAGCGCGGCCAGGCCTTGCGCAGCATGCAGGGCGAGCGCGCCCTGATGGAATCCGGCGAACTGCGCAAGACCAGCAACTTCGGCAAGGGCATGATGGCCGCCGCCGACTACACCATGACGCCCTCGATCACCTTCAGCCAGAAGGGCACCGGCGGCCTGGGCGGCCTGGTCGGCGGCAGGATCGGGGTCGTGGCCTCGCTGGTCGGCGGCTCGATGAAGTCGAACGAGGCCTCGACCATGCTGCTGCTGACCGATAACCGCTCCGGCGTGCAGCTGGCTGCGGCCGAGGGCAGCGCGCAGAACTGGGACTTCGGCATGCTGGCCGGCTTCTTCAAGGGTGGATTGGCGGGGGCGCACGGCTTCAGCAACTCGCCGCAAGGCAAGGTGCTGGCGGCATCCTTCATGGATTCGTACAACCAGATGGTGAAAGCGGTGCGCGTCTACAAGGCCCAGTCGGTGCAGGGTGGACTGGGCAACGGCGGGGTGCTGCGGTCGAACTAGGCGGCGGCCGGCTGCGATCCGTTATGCGTGCTCTTCAGGGGCACGCGTCATGCGCGAGAACATCGGCGCCACGATCAGGCCCAGCTCGTAGAGCAGGCACATCGGGATGGCCAGCGCCAGCTGGCTGACCACGTCCGGCGGCGTGACGATGGCGGCGATGACGAAGGCGCCGACGATCACGTAGGAACGGATCTCGCGCAGCTTCTCGATGCTGACGATCCCCATGCGCACCAGGATGACGACGACCACCGGCACCTCAAAGGTGGCGCCGAAGGCCAGGCACATCGACATGACGAAGTCGAGATAGTTCTCGATGTCGGGCGTCACCGCGATGGACGTCGGCGCGAACTCGCCGATGAAATGGAACACGCGCCCGAACACGAAGAAGTAGCAGAAGGCCACGCCGCCGATGAACAGCAGCGAAGACGAGATCACCAGCGGCAGCACCAGGCGTTTTTCGTGCGCGTACAGGCCGGGGGCGACGAAGGCCCACAGCTGGTAGAACACCCAGGGCAGCGACAGGATGAAGGCCAGCAGCAGCGTGACCTTCATCGGCACCAGGAAGGGCGAGACGACGCCGGTTGCGATCATCTTGGCCCCGGGCGGCAGCGAAGCGATCATGGGCGCGGCCAGCAGGTCGTAGACCTGCGAGGGTCCCGGCCAAATGAACAGGGCCGCGCAGGCGATGGCGATCCCGATCGACGCCTTGACCAGGCGGTCACGCAGTTCGACGAGGTGGGAAATGAAGGTTTCGCCTGCGGCTTCTTCGGTCATCTAGAAAAAGGAAGTCTTGGATTTGCTTGAACCCGGCCGGAACTTGCGCACGCGCGCGGCGCCGGAGAGTACATGGGTCTTGCCGCCGTTGCGGTGCTTGTACCAGGCCGGCACGGCCGAGGTGCGCACCAGCTTCTTGCGCCGGAAGTCGCGCGCCTTGCGCTCGATGTCGCCCGTGCTGACGAAGGGATACGTGCCAGACGAGGACGTGGACGAGGAAGAGGAGGAAACATGCTCCCTGCCGTCCCACAGCGCCTCGACCTCGTCGACGTGGCTGGACATGGACTGCTCCACCTCGTCCTTGAACGAAGCCGCGCTCTCGTGCACTTCCTTGTGCAGGTTGCGCAGCTCGTCGAGCTCGATCTCACGGCTGACCTCGGACTTGACGTCGTGCAGGTAGCGCTGGGCGCGCCCGTACAGGGTGCCCGCCATGCGCGCCACCTTCGGCAGCTTTTCAGGGCCGATCACGATCAGCGCGACAACGCCGATGATCGCCAGCTTCGACAGTCCGAGATCGATCATGCCCGTGGATCAGTGACGGGACTTGTCGCGGGCTTCCACGTCGATGGTGGACTTGTCGGCCACCTGCTGCGGCGGCTGGGTGCTGGTCGAAGCAGCGTTCGGGTTGGCCTTGTCTTCCTCGCCCTTCACGCCGTCCTTGAAGCCTTTCACGGCCTTGCCGAGGTCGCCACCGATGTTGCTGATTTTCTTGGTGCCGAAAATCAGCATCACGACCACCAGGACGATCACCCAGTGCCAAATACTCATCGAACCCATGTTTATCTCCTAGCAAGGCGCATCGCGCCTGTAATTCGGGAAAGCGTACGTTTCAGTATACGCCATACGGGGCGTCTTGCCCCCACTAAAATCTTAGTCCGGGCTCAGGTACCCAAGCCGCGCCACGGGCGCTTGCCGCCATACACGTGCAGGTGCAGGTGGTAGACCTCCTGCCCACCGTCCGGTCCGCTGTTGATCAGGGTCTTGTAGCCGCCGCTGCGTCCGCCGTTGCCGTCGGATTTGACGGCAATACCGTGCTCTTCTGCAAGCTTCGGCGCCAGCGCCAGCATCTTGCCCAGCACGGCCGCGTGATCCATGCCGCAGTCGGACAGGCTGTCCACGTGCTGCTTCGGGATCACGAGCAGGTGCACCGGAGCAGCCGGGTTGATGTCCTTGAAGGCCAGCACGTCGTCGTCTTCATAGACGACGCTGGCCGGAATCTGCTTGGCGACGATCTTGCAAAAAATGCAGTTATCCATCTTGTCTCCGATCTTGTTACAGCGTCCCCTGTCAGGAACCCGTGCATCCTACCGGCATCGCATGACATCGATGTGACGGCGGAGGCCTGATTATGACATCGCCTGCAGGCATGGCAAGCGTGAGTAGGCACTTACTGTTTGCTTATTGTCTGTTTATTCTTTGCGCGCGGCTTTTTCTTCGATTCCCGACACGCCTTCGCGGCGCGCCAGTTCGTCGATCACCTGCTGCGGGCTCAGGCCGAATTGCGCCAGCAGGACCATCGAGTGGAACCACAGGTCGGCGGTCTCGTACAGCACTTTGGAGGCATCGCCCGAGACGCGTGCGTCCTTGGCGGCCATCACGGTTTCGGTCGCTTCTTCGCCGATCTTCTTCAGGATGGCGTCGTCGCCCTTGCTGAACAGCTTGGCGACGTAGGAAGTCGCAGGGTCGCCGCCGGCTGCCGGCTTGCGCGACTCGATGGTGGCCGCGACGCGGGCCAGGATGTCACTCATGGGATTTCTTGTTCTGGGAATAGATGGTGTCGGGGTCCTGCAGCACGGGATCGACCGCCTGCCAGTCTTCGCCGTCGAAGCGCTGGAAGAAGCAGGAGTGGCGCCCGGTGTGGCAGGCAATGCCGCCCTTCTGCTCGATCTTGAGCAGCACGACGTCTTCGTCGCAGTCGAGGCGCATTTCCAGCACTTTCTGGGTATGGCCGGACTCTTCGCCCTTGTGCCACAGCTTCTTGCGCGAGCGGCTCCAGTAGACGGCTTCACCCAGCTCCGCCGTCTTCGCGAGCGCGTCGCGGTTCATCCAGGCGAACATCAGGATGTCGCCGGTGGCGGCTTCCTGGGCGATCACCGGCACCAGCCCGTTCTCGTCCCAGCGGATTTTATTCAGCCACTTGTTCGGCATGTTCACTCCAGGCGCATCGGGATGCCGCGCTCGTGCATGAAGCGCTTGGCTTCGCCGACCGTGTGCTGCCCATAGTGGAAGATGCTGGCAGCCAGCACCGCGTCGGCATGGCCTTCCAGGATGCCGTCGGCCAGGTCCTGCAGGCCGCCGACGCCGCCCGAGGCGATCACGGAAATGCCGACCGCGTCGGACACGGCGCGGGTCAGGCCCAGGTCGAAGCCGGACTTGGTGCCGTCGCGGTCCATCGAAGTGAGCAGCAGTTCGCCGGCGCCGAGCGATTCCATCTTGCGCGCCCACTCGACGGCGTCCAGGCCGGTCGCGTTGCGGCCGCCGTGGGTGAAGACTTCCCACTTGCCGGGCGCGACCTGCTTGGCGTCGATCGCCACCACGATGCACTGCGAACCGTGCTTCTGCGAGGCGTCGAACACCAGCTGCGGATTGGTGACGGCCGAGGTGTTCATCGACACCTTGTCGGCGCCGGCGTTGAGCAGGCGCCGCACGTCCTCGACCTTGCGCACGCCGCCACCGACGGTGAGCGGGATGAACACGGTCGAGGCCACGGCTTCGATGATCGGCAGGATCAGGTCGCGGCCGTCGCTCGAGGCGGTGATGTCGAGGAAGGTGATTTCGTCGGCGCCCTGTCCGTCATAGCGGCGTGCGATCTCGACCGGGTCGCCGGCGTCGCGCAACTCGGTGAAGTTGACGCCCTTGACCACACGGCCGCCGGTGACGTCGAGGCAGGGGATGATGCGTTTTGCGAGCATGGAGCTTAAGCCTTGGCGCCCTCGGTCAGTTCATCGGCCCGTTCCTGCGCCGAGCCCAGGTCCAGCGTGCCTTCGTAGATCGAACGGCCGCAGATCACGCCCTCGATGCCTTCGTCCTGCACCGCGCACAGCGCTTCGACGTCGGCCAGGTTGTGCACGCCGCCCGAGGCGATGATCGGGATCTTGACGGCCTGGGCCAGCTTGACGGTCGCTTCGATGTTCACGCCGCCCATCATGCCGTCGCGGCCGATGTCGGTGTAGACGATCGACTCGACGCCGTAGCCCTCGAACTTCTTGGCCAGGTCGATGACTTCGTGGCCCGACATCTTGCTCCAGCCGTCGGTCGCGACCTTGCCGTCCTTGGCGTCCAGGCCGACGATGATCGAACCCGGGAAGGCGCCGCAGGCGTCGTGCAGGAAGCCCGGGTTCTTCACCGCGGCGGTGCCGACGATGATGTAGGTGATGCCGTCGTCCAGGTAGCGCTCGATGGTGTCGAGGTCGCGGATGCCGCCGCCCAGCTGGACCGGGATCTCCTCGATGCCCATCTCTTCGGCGTAATCCTGCACGGTTTTCAGGATCGACTTGATCGCTTCCTCGTTCTTCGGCTTGCCCGCGAACGCGCCGTTCAGGTCGACCAGGTGCAGCCGGCGTGCGCCCTTCTTCAGCCAGTGCAGCGCCATGTCGGCGGGGTCTTCGGAAAACACGGTGGCGAGGTCCATGTCGCCCTGTTTCAGGCGAACGCAGTGACCGTCTTTCAGGTCGATGGCAGGGATCAGCAGCATGGTCGTTGTCGGTTGGTTGGCAGCGGATTAAAGTTGAAACTCACGGTTTCCAATGGATGAAATTGCGGTACAGGCGCAAGCCGGCGGCTGCGCTCTTTTCAGGGTGGAACTGGGTGGCGACCAGGTTGTCGCGCGCGACGGCACAGGTATACATGCCGCCATAGTCGGCCTCGCCGATCGTGTCGGCAGGCTCGTCGGGCGCAGCATAATAGCTGTGCACGAAATAGAAATAACTGCCGTCCTCGACGCCTTCCCACAGCGGGTGGGCACGGGTCTGGCGCACGCGGTTCCAGCCCATCTGCGGCACCTTGAAGCGCGAGCCGTCGGCCTGCAGTTTGCCATCCAGCTGGAAGCGCACGACCCGGCCCGGCAACAGGCCCAGGCCCGGCGTGCCTTCGTTCTCTTCGCTCTCGTCGAACAGCATCTGCTCGCCGACGCACACGCCCATCACCGGGCGCGTCTTCACGGCGCGCAGCAGGGCTTCCTCGGCGCCGGATTCGCGCAGGCTGCGCATGCAGTCGCGCATCGCGCCCTGGCCCGGCAGCACGATGCGGTCGGCAGCATCGATGTCGGCCGCGTTGTTGGACACCAGGATGTCGGCTTCGGGCGCCGCGGCGCGCAGCGCCTGCGCCACCGAGCGCAGGTTGCCCAGGCCGTCGACCACCACAATCTTGTTCGTCATGATGGTTTTACAGAGTGCCTTTGGTCGAAGGGATGATGCCGGCGGCGCGTTCGTCCAGCGCGGTGGCCATGCGCAGCGCGCGGCCGAAGGCCTTGAACACGGTCTCGCACTGGTGGTGCGCGTTCACGCCGCGCAGGTTATCGATGTGCAGGGTCACGCCGGCGTGGTTCACGAAACCACGGAAGAATTCGCCGGTCAGGTCGACGTCATAGGTGCCGATCATGGCGCGCGTCCAGGGGATGTGCATTTCCAGGCCTGGACGGCCCGAGAAGTCGATCACCACGCGCGACAGCGCTTCGTCCAGCGGCACGTAGGAGTGGCCATAGCGCACCATGCCCTTCTTGTCGCCCACGGCCTTGGCCACCGCCATGCCCAGCGTGATGCCGGTGTCCTCGACGGTATGGTGCGCGTCGATGTGCAGGTCGCCGACGGCTTCGACTTCGAGGTCGATCATGCCGTGGCGCGCGATCTGGTCGAGCATGTGGTCGAGGAAGGGGACGCCGGTATTGAGATTCTGGCGGCCGGTGCCGTCGAGGTTGATCGCGACGCGGATCTGCGTCTCGTTGGTGTTGCGCGTGATGTCGGCGGTGCGGTTCATTGCTGGGGGCTCGTCAGTGCGGCCTGCCCGGAAGGGGCTGCCGCGGATAACACTTTATAGGGACGCTTTCAGGGCATTCAGGAATGCGGTGTTTTCTTCGGGGGTACTGACCGTGACGCGAATGCAATTGGCCAATACCTTGTCCATTTTACTCAAATTTTTAATCAGCACCTTTTCGTCGCGCAGTTTTGAACAGGTACGGTCCGCGTCCGGTACCCGCAGCGAGATGAAATTCGCCGCCGATGGAAACACTTCGACTCCCGGCAGGGCCGCCAGTTCGGCGGCCAGGCGCGTGCGCTCGGCGTTCAGCATCTCGGCCTGCTGGTCGAGCACGTCGAGGTGGTCGAGCGCGAACTCGGCCGCGACCTGGGTCAGCACGTTGACGTTGTAGGGCGGACGCACCTTCTCGAACTGCTCCAGCAGTTTCGGATCGCCCGACAGGTAGCCGAGGCGGATGCCGGCCAGGCCCAGCTTGGACAGGGTGCGCATCACGACCAGGTTCGGGAATTCCGGCAGGCGGCCCATGAAGCTCTTCTTCGCGAAGGGCTGGTAGGCCTCGTCCACCACCGCGATGCCGGTCTCGCCCAGCGCGCGGATGATGGCTTCCATGTCGCCGGCATCGAACAGGTTGCCGGTCGGGTTGTTCGGGTAAGCCAGGAATACCAGCGACGGCTTGTGCTGCTCGATGGCGGCCAGCATGGCCGGCAGGTCGAGCGAGAAGTCGGCCTTTACCGGCACGCCGACGAAATCCGCGCCCGCGAACCCGGCCGAACGCGCGAACATCACGAAGGCCGGGGTCGGCGCCATGACGACTGCCCTCTTGTCCTGGCGCGCCACGGCGGTGGCCATGATCGAGATCAGCTCGTCCGAGCCATTGCCGAGCAGGACGTCGTAGCCGCCTGGCACGCCCAGGCCGGCGCAGATCTTCTGCTTGAGCGTGGTGTAGGAAGGCGGTGGATAGCGGTTCAGCGCGGCGTCGGCCAGGCGCTGGCCCAGCTCGGCGCGCAACGCGTCCGGCATTTGATAGGGGTTTTCCATCGCGTCGAGCTTGATGTAGCCGCTCGCATCCGGCACGAAGTAGGTGGCGGTGTCGCGGACGTCTTGGCGGATGGTGTTTTCGATCAGCTTGTCGATGGCGCTCATGCGGTTTCCTCGTTCAGGGGAGCGTTCTTCGCGCTCTTGCGTTTTTTACCTGCGACCGGCACCTCGGGCGCGGCCAGGCGCGCGCGGATGATGTCGCAGTAGGCGGGGTTCAGTTCGAAGCCGGTGAAATGGCGCCCGGTCTGGCGCGCGGCGATGGCCGTGGTGCCGCTGCCCATGAAGGGGTCGAGCACGATGCCGCCCGCCGGGCAGGAAGCTTTCACCATGCGCTCGATGATCTCGAGCGGCTTCTGGGTCGGGTGGTCGGCGCGCTCCGGGTGCTCGCGGTGCAGGCGCGAGACGCTCCACACGTCCTTCGGGTTGTAGCCGACTTCCAGCCACTTGGCGCCGATGAAGATCGAGCGCGAGCGCGCCTTCTTGGTCTCGGCGTCATAGGGGATGCGCACCGCATCCAGGTCGAAGTAATAGTCCTTGCGGTTGACGAAGAAGCCGATGGTGTCGTGCACCGAGGAGAAGCTGCGCACGCTGCCGCCCATCGAGGGCACACGGCGGTCCCAGATGATCTCGTTCATCATCGTCATGCGCTTCTTGAGCATGACGAAGATCTCGGGTGCGAAGCGCCAGGTGAGGAAGATGTACAGGCTGCCGTTGGCTTTCAGCTTGGGCAGCGCGGCATCGATCCATTGCTCGGTCCAGGCCAGGTAATCCTCGACGCTCTGCTGGTCGGAGGCATTGCCGTAGTCCTTGCCGAGATTGTAGGGCGGGTCGGTCAGGATCAGGTCGATGGACGCATCCGGGATGCGCGCCATGCCGGCGAGCGCATCCTCGCAGAAGACCTGGTCGACCCAGGTGCTCATGATTTCAGGCGGAGTTCTGCGCTGCGGGCGTGCGCCTGCAGGCCTTCGCCATAGGCCAGTTCGGCCGCCACCTTGCCCAGCGTCTGGGCGCCCTGCTCGCTCACCTGGATCACGGACGAGCGCTTCTGGAAGTCGTACACGCCCAGCGGCGACGAGAAGCGCGCGGTGCGCGAGGTCGGCAGCACGTGGTTCGGGCCGCAGCAGTAGTCGCCCAGCGACTCGGACGAGAAGCGGCCGAGGAACATGGCGCCCGCATGGCGGATCCGGTCGGCCCACTGCAACGGCTCTTCCGCCGAGATCTCGAGGTGCTCGGCGGCGATGGCGTTGGCGATCTCGCACGCCTCTTCCATGTCGCGCACCTTCACCAGGGCGCCGCGGTCGCTCAGCGAGGTAGTGATGGTCGCAGCGCGCGGCATGGTCGGCAGCAGCTTGTGGATGCTCGCTTCCACGCGCGCGATGTAGTCCGCGTCCGGGCACAGCAGGATGGCCTGGGCCAGCTCGTCGTGCTCGGCTTGCGAGAACAGGTCCATCGCCACCCAGTCCGGGTCGGTGGTGCCGTCGCACAGCACCAGGATTTCCGACGGGCCGGCGATCATGTCGATGCCGACGGTGCCGAACACGCGGCGCTTGGCGGCCGCCACATAGGCGTTGCCCGGGCCGACGATCTTATCCACCGCGGGAATGGTTTCGGTGCCGTAGGCCAGCGCGCCGACCGCCTGGGCACCGCCGATGGTGATCACGCGGGTCACGCCGGCGATCGCCGCGGCAGCCAGCACCATCTGGTTCTTCACGCCATCCGGGGTCGGCACCACCATCACGATTTCCTGCACGCCCGCCACCTTGGCCGGGATCGCGTTCATCAAGACAGAAGACGGATAGGCAGCCTTGCCGCCCGGGACGTAGATGCCGACGCGGTCCAGCGGCGTCACGCGCTGGCCCAGCACGGTGCCGTCAGGCTCGGTGAAAGTAAAACCGTTCAGTTCCTGCTTCTGGCGCTCATGGAACACGCGGATGCGCTCCGCTGCGGTACGCAATGCCGCGCGTTGCGCTTCCGGCAGCGACGCCAGGGCCGCATCCAGTTCGTCCTGCTTGACGTCGAAGGCGGCCATGGAAGTGGCGCCGCCGTTCGGGATGCGGTCGAACTTGTTGGTGTACTCCAGCACGGCAGCGTCACCGCGATGCTTCACGTCCGCCAGGATCTTCGCGACGCTGGACTCGATGGCGTCGTCGGTTTCGGCTTCGAAGGCCAGCAGGGCGTCGAGCGTCTGCTTGAAGTCGGGTGCGGTGGAGTCGAGCTTGCGGATCTGTACTGCCATGATGCTTTAGCCTTGTGTCTGGGATGCCCGTTGGAAGGCATCGAGGATGGGTTGCAGGCGCTCGCGCTTGAGCTTGAGCGCGGCCTGGTTGACCACCAGGCGCGACGAGATGTCCATGATCTTCTCGACTTCGACCAGGTTGTTGGCGCGCAGGGTGCCGCCGGTGGAGACGACGTCGACGATGGCGTCGGACAGGCCGACCAGCGGCGCCAGTTCCATCGAACCGTACAGCTTGATCAGGTCGACGTGCACGCCCTTGCGGGCGAAGTGCTCGCGCGCGGTGTTGACGAACTTGGTTGCCACGCGCAGGCGCGCACCCTGGCGCACCGCGCTCTCGTAGTCGAAGCCGGCGTTCACCGCGACCGACATGCGGCAGCTGGCGATGTGCAGGTCGATCGGCTGGTACAGGCCTTCGCCGCCATGCTCGAGCAGCACGTCCTTGCCGGCCACGCCGAAGTCGGCGGCGCCATGCTGGACATAGGTCGGCACGTCGCTCGCGCGCACGATCAGCACGCGCACGCCCGGATCATTGGTCGGCAGGATCAGCTTGCGCGAGGATTCCGGATTCTCGAGGACGGTGATGCCGGCGCTTTCCAGCAGCGGCAGGGTGTCCTCGAAAATGCGGCCCTTGGAAAGGGCCAGGATCAGTCCCGGCTCTCCGGTTTTGGTGGTGATAGTCATTCTTTGATACGGACGATGTCGGCGCCGACGGCCGAGAGCTTGACTTCCATGCGGTCGTAGCCACGGTCGAGGTGGTAGATGCGGTCGACCAGGGTGGTGCCCTGCGCCGCCATGCCGGCGATCACCAGCGAGGCCGAGGCGCGCAGGTCGGTCGCCATCACCGGTGCGCCGACCAGGCGGTCCACGCCCTTGATGAAGGCGGTATTGCCCTCGGTGGAGATCTGGGCGCCCAGGCGGTTCATTTCCTGCACGTGCATGAAGCGGTTTTCGAAAATGGTTTCGGTGACGCGGCTCGGGCCGTCGGCCAGGATGTTCACGGCCATGAACTGGGCCTGCATGTCGGTCGGGAAGCCTGGATACTCGGTGGTGCGGAACGAGACCGGGTGCGGACGCTTGTCCATGCGTGCGCGGATGGTGTCCGTGCCGACGTCGAGCTGCAGGCCGATCTCGCGCAGCTTGTCGAGCGCCACGTCGAAGATGTCGGTGCGGGTGTTGCGCAACATGATGTCGCCGCCGGTGGCCGCCACCGCGCACAGGAAGGTCGCGGCTTCGATGCGGTCCGAGATCACGGCGTGCTGCGCGCCATGCAGGGCTTCGACGCCCTGGATCACCAGGCGGTCGGTGCCGATGCCTTCGATCTTCGCGCCCATGGCCACCAGGAGGTTGGCCAGGTCGGTCACTTCCGGCTCGCGCGCGGCGTTCTCCAGCACGGTCTCGCCCTCGGCCAGGGTAGCGGCCATCAGGAGGTTCTCGGTGCCGGTCACCGTGATCATGTCGGTGTGGATGCGCGCGCCCTTGAGCTTGCCGTTGGTCCGGGCATGGATGTAGCCGCCTTCGATGGTGATCTCGGCGCCCATCTGGCGCAGGCCCTTGATGTGCTGGTCGACCGGACGCGAACCGATCGCGCAGCCGCCCGGCAGCGAGACCCTGGCTTCGCCGAAGCGCGCCAGCAGGGGCCCCAGCACCAGGATCGAGGCGCGCATGGTCTTCACCAGCTCGTACGGCGCTTCCAGCGAAGTGATGTTCGCACCATTCAGGGTGACGCGTTCGTCGTCCTGGGTCACCTTCAGGCCGGTCTGGGCGAGCAGCTTGAGGATGGTGCGCACGTCGTGCAGGCGCGGCACGTTCGACAGTTCGAGGTCGCCGCCCGTCAGCAGGCCGGCGCACAGGATGGGCAGCGCGGCGTTCTTGGCGCCCGAAACGGAAATGTCGCCATTCAGGCGCTTGCCGCCAACGATCTGGAGCTTGTCCATGTTTTAGCCTTGGTACTCTTCAGGGGTGAGGGTCTTCATCGACAGCGCGTGGATCTCTTCGCGCATGCGGTCGCCGAGCGCGGCGTACACCAGCTGGTGGCGCTGGATCGGGCGCTTGCCGGCAAAGGCCGACGACACGATGACCGCCGTGAAGTGCTGGCCGTCGCCTTCGACGTGCAAATGGGTGCATTCGAGGCCGGCGCTGATGTAGCTGTGGATCAGTTCGGGTGTAGTCGCCACGGATAACTCCAAGTGAATTCTTTTAGTGGCGCAGCCTGTAGCCGCGCTTGAGAAGGTTGACCGCAATGGCCGCCAGCACCACGAAGAACACCGACACGATGGCCAGGCTGGTCCAGGGCGAGACGTCGGACTTGCCGAAGAATCCATAGCGGAACCCGTCAATCATATAAAAGAACGGGTTGAAATGCGAGACTGCGAGCCAGAACGGCGGCAGTTTTTGGATGGAATAGAACACCCCGGCCAGGAAGGTGGCCGGCATGATCAGGAAGTTCTGGAAAGCGGCCAGCTGGTCGAACTTCTCGGCCCAGATGCCGGCGATCACGCCCATGGTGCCGAGGATGGCCGCGCCCAGGAAGGCGAACACCAGGATCCACAGCGGCGCCACGAAACTCAGGTGGGCGAACCAGGCGGTGATCACGAACACGCCGAAGCCGACCACGACGCCGCGCAGCACGGCTGCCGCCACATACGCCGACAGGATTTCGGCATGCGACAGCGGCGGCAGCAGAATGAACACCAGGTTGCCGGTGATCTTGGACTGGATCAGGGACGAAGACGAGTTGGCGAAGGCGTTCTGCAGCACGCTCATCATCACCAGGCCCGGGATCAAGAAGGCGGTGTAGCTGACGCCGTCCAGCATCTCGACGCGGCCGTCCAGCACGTGGCCGAAGATCAGCAGGTAGAGCATGGCCGTGACGACCGGCGCGGCGATGGTCTGGGTCGCGACTTTCCAGAAGCGCAGCGACTCCTTGTAAAACAGGGTGCGGAAACCCACGGAGAACAGATTCATTCCGGACCTCCCGGCTGTTTGTCGCCGACCACCTGCAGGAAGATGTCTTCCAGGTCGGCCTGCTCGAGCTGCATCTCGTCGATCACGGCGCCGTTGGTGCGCAGGGCTGCCAGGATCGGCTCGACTTCGTTGACGTGATTGACGCGCAGGGTGTAGCGGTTGCCGCTGCCGTTGTTCTGGTCGTGCTCGTCGTGCGAGACCAGATGGCGCAGGCCATCCGGCAGCTCGCCGCTCTTCAAATGCACCACCAGCTGCGAGCCGGACACGCGGCGCAGCAGCGCCGACATGGTGTCCAGCGCCACCACTTCGCCGAGTTTGAGCATCGCCACGCGCTGGCACATGGCCTGCGCTTCTTCCAGGTAGTGGGTGGTCAGGACCACGGTATGGCCCTCGCGGTTCAGGCGCGCGATGAACTTCCACAGGGTCTGGCGCAGCTCGACGTCGACGCCGGCGGTCGGCTCGTCCAGCACGATGACGGGCGGCTTGTGCACCAGCGCCTGGGCCACCAGCACGCGGCGCTTCATGCCGCCCGACAGGGCGCGCATGTTGACGTCGGCCTTGTTGGTGAGGTCGAGGTTGTGCATCACCTCGTCGATCCAGGCGTCGTTGTTCTTGATGCCGAAATAACCCGACTGCAGGCGCAGCGTTTCGCGCACGGTGAAGAAGGGATCGAACACCAGTTCCTGCGGCACCACGCCCAGGCGCTTGCGCGCTTCGCGGAAGTCGCTCACGACATCGTGGCCGTGGATCTTGACGCTGCCTACGTCCGGGCGGATCAGGCCGGCCACGGTGGAGATCAGGGTGGTCTTGCCGGCGCCGTTGGGGCCGAGGAGGCCGAAGAACTCGCCTTCCTCGATGTTCATCGAGACGCCCTTGAGGGCCTTGAAGCCCTTGTAGCTCTTCTCGACGCTGTTAATCTGGATCGCTGTCATTCTTGTTGGGAGGCGGCGCGAGCGCGCCAGGCCGTGCGGGGAAACGACCCATTATAGGGGAAATCGCAAATACAAGAGGCCGGCGGGGTAATTCGGCGTAGGGTGGTCGGCTATGCCGACCGCGCGTTCAGCCAGACGACGCGCGGTGGCAGTGCATAGGAGAGTTGAACGCGCGGACGGCGAAGCGTGATCTGGTCCACTGGACCAGATCAACCCTACGCAAGGCGAGCTTACGACTGCGGAATCAGCTGGTCCACGCCATACAGCGCAGCCAGCTTCTGCACGTTCTGGGGAACGTTGATGAAGGTGAGGCGCTGGCTGGCCTTCTGGGCACGGCGCTGCCAGGCCAGCAGCAGGGCCACGCCGGACGAATCGGCGGCGCCGACGCCGGCCAGGTCGAACACGGTCTCGCCCGCGGCGATCGCCGCGCAGCCCTGCTCCAGGGCGCTTCTGGCGCTCTGGAAGGTCAGGGCATCGAGCGAGAGCATCGGATTGGCTTCGGCCATTACTTCGGCGCCTTCAGCGGCTTGGAGGCCAGCTGCTGATTACGCTCGGCCAGCTTCTTGATCAGGCCATCGATGCCGCCCTTGTTGATCTCGCTGGCGAAGGTGCTGGTGTAGGTCTGGACCAGCCAGGCGCCCAGCACGTTGATGTCGTAGATCTTCCAGCCCTGCGGACCATTGGCCAAGCGGTAGTTCAGGGTGATCGGCTCGCCGCGGGCGACCTTCACCTGCGAACGTACTTCCACGTCGTTGGCGCCCGCTTCGGCACGCATCGGCTGGAATTCGACGGTCTCGTTCTTGATCTGCGACAGCGCACCCGAATAGGTGTAGACCAGCAGGTTGGTGAATTCCTTGGTCAGTGCCTTTTGCTGCTCCGGGGTAGCCTGGCGCCAGAAGCGGCCGGCCGCCTGCTGGGTCATCTTCTGGGTGTCGACGTGCGGCAGGATCTTGGAATTGACCAGGTCCATGATCTTGTTGCGGTTGCCGGCCTGGATGTCCTTGTCCGACTTGACGGTCTCGATGACGTCGGCGCTGATGCGCTTGACCAGGACGTCCGGCGCCTCGGCGGCGATGGCCGAGGTGGCGAAGGCGATGGTGGTGCTTGCTGCTGCGATCAGTTGGATGATGGGTTTCATGTGGTTTCCTTATCGTTGGGACGCTGCGCCGGCTTCCAGCGGCGCGGCATGTCCCCGGTTAACTCTTCTTGCCGGCTTACGGATGACACCGGTATGTAAGGACTTGTTACTTGGTCGGCTCCGCTGCCGCTTTGCCTGCCGGGTCGGCGGCCGGTTCGGCGTTGCTGGTCGCCTCGTCGGCGTTGTCGTCGGCCTGGCGCGGCACGTTGCCGTCGTAAACCTGGCTCTGGCGGCGCTGCATGTAGCCGTCGCGGATGAACTCGTAGCGGTCCAGGGCGGCGTCTTCCAGCAGGTTGCCGGCGTCGAGCAGGCTGGCACGCTTGTCGACCACGCGGATTGCCGAGCCGATGTTGCGCCAGTTCTCCGGGCGCTTGTACTTCCAGATGTCGGCGCCGATATCGGCCGGCAGCGCAGCGGTGTCACGCACCGTAGATGGGCCCAGAAGCGGCAACATCAAGAAGGGGCCGCTTGGAACGCCCCAAACGCCCAGGGTCTGGCCGAAATCCTCGTTGTGCTTCTGGATGCCGGCTTCCGAGGCGATGTCGAGCAGGCCGAAGATGCCGAAGGTCGAGTTGACGGCGACGCGGGTGACGTCGCCCATGCCGTTCTCCACCTTGCCCTGCAGCAGGTTGTTCACCGCGCTCCAGGCGTCGGACAGGTTGCCGAAGAAGTTGCCGACGCCGGTCTGCACGAAGCTCGGGGTCACGTTCTTGTAGGCGGTGGCGGTCGGCTTCAGGACGGTACGGTCGACCGCGTCGTTGAAGCGGAACACGGTGCGGTTATAGCCTTCCAGCGGGTCTTGCGGATTCTGCGTGGTGGCGCAGCCGGTCAGCAGCAGGACGGCAGCGATTGCTGCAAGTCCATGGATACGGCCGGTGGTACGGTGTGGCGCGTGTTTCATTCACTACCTTCCTTTCCTTCAGCGGCCTTGCTATAGATGAATTGGTTGATCAGGTCTTCGAGCACCGTCGCCGACTGGGTACGGTTGATGCGGTCGCCCTCGACCAGGTTCTGGGTGTCGCCACCCGGTTCGATGCCGATGTACTGCTCGCCCAGCAGGCCGGCAGTCAGGATCTTCAGCGAACTGTCTTTCGGGAATTTATATCCTGGTTCCATATCGAGGCGCACGAGCGCCTGGTAGGTCTTGTCGTCGAAGCTGATTTCACCCACGCGGCCGACCACCACGCCGGCGCTCTTGACCGGCGCCTGCGGCTTGAGGCCGCCGATGTTGTCGAACTTGGCGCTCACAGCATAGGTCTTGCTGAACGAAAGCGAGCTCATATTGCCGGCCTGCAGGGCTAGGAACAGCAGCGAGGCCGCGCCCAGCAGGACAAACAGGCCAACCCAGACGTCGATAGTTTTGCGGTGCATACGAATACCCTAGTAAATCTTGTTTAGTTACTTGTTTGTGCTTACTTGTTGAACATCAGAGCGGTCATGATGAAGTCCAGGCCCCAGACCATCAGCGACGCGATGACGACGGTACGCGTGGTCGCGCGCGACACGTCTTCCGGGGTCGGCTTGGTCTGGTAACCCTGGAACAGCGCCGTGAACGTGACCGCGATACCAAAGATAAAACTTTTGAGAACACCGTTCAGTACGTCAGCGCGCACATCCACACCGGCCTGCATCTGCGACCAGAACGCGCCCTCGTCCACGCCGATCAGCTGCACGCCGACCAGGTAGCCGCCAAATACGCCGACCGCCGAGAAGATGGCCGCCAGGATCGGCATGGCGATCACGCCGCCCCAGAAGCGCGGCGCCAGCACGCGCTGGACCGGGTTAATCGCCATCATTTCCATGGCGGACAGCTGCTCACCGGCTTTCATGAGGCCGATCTGCGCGGTGAGCGAGGTGCCGGCGCGGCCGGCGAACAGCAGCGCGGTCACGACCGGGCCGAGCTCGCGCACCAGGGCCAGCGCCACCACCTGTCCCAGCGCCTGCTCGGCGCCGTACTGGTTCAGCGTGTAATAGCCCTGCAGGCCGAGCACCATGCCGACGAACAGGCCGGACACGATGATGATCACCAGCGAATAGTTGCCGATGAAGTGGATCTGCTCCGAGATCAGGGCCGGGCGCCTGAAGGCGCCGGGCGAGACACCGAGCAGGTTGAAGAAGGCGCGCGTGGCGAAGCCGACGCTTTCGATGGCTTCGCGTACGCTACGGCCGATGTTTCCCAGGAAACGCGTGATCATCATTTGCGCACGCCTCCCAGGCCGAGGTCGTCGGCCAGCGACTTGCCCGGATAGTGGAAGGGCACCGGGCCATCGGGCGCGGCATTCACGAACTGCTTCACATACGGGTCTTCCGAGACGCGCAGATCGTCCGGCGTGCCTTCGGCCACGATCTTGCCTGCCGACATGAAGTACACGTAGTCGGCGATCGCAAAGCATTCGTGCACGTCGTGCGACACCAGGATCGAGGTCGAGCCGAGGGCATCGTTCAGGTTGCGGATCAGGTTGGCGGTAACGCCCATCGAGATCGGGTCGAGGCCGGCGAAGGGCTCGTCGTACATGATCAGTTCGGGGTCGAGCGCGACGGCGCGGGCGACGGCCACCCGGCGCGCCATGCCGCCGGAAATCTCGGCCGGCTTCAGGCGGTGCGCATTGCGCAGGCCGACGGCATTGAGCTTCATGAGCACCAGGTCGCGAATCACTTCTTCCGGCAGGTCGGTATGCTCGCGCAGCGGGAAGGCGACGTTGTCGAACACCGACAGGTCGGTGAACAGCGCGCCGAACTGGAACAGCATGCCCATGCGGCGGCGCAGGCGGTACAGGCCCTCGGTATTGAGCTGGTGCACGACTTCACCGCCCACGCGCACCTCGCCGCGCTGCGGGCGGATCTGGCCACCGATCAGGCGCAGGACCGTGGTCTTGCCACAGCCCGAACCGCCCATGACGGCCACGAGCTTACCGCGCGGGAAGTCCATGCGCAGGTTCGACAGGATGGAACGCTCCCCGTACGCAAAGTGCAGATCGCGGATTTCAACTAGGTTGGACACAGCGTGTTTGATATTTTGGGTAATCCGTTATTGTAGTGCAGAAAGCTTAAGCCCCGCTTGAGGTGGCCCATTTTGGCCCGCTTTCGCGACGTGCTCTTACAACAATATTGACTGATAGGTCAGATACTTCGTTTTTGTAAGCTATTGTTTTTTAAGAGATATGTATGTCTTCTAAAATGACATTTATTGAATTATATCAACAAACCCCTTCAGCCAACCAACCATACATTTGTGGATGTATCTTTTTGTCTGCACCCGCATTTTGTGTCATGTGATGCACTGCAATAAGGCTTAGCGTACGGACATCGAGCACTTGATCGTTGTGCGGAGACGCACATAAGTGTGTCGGTAAGCGGTAAATACCACCCGGCTGTTGGAACCTGTACACACCAAGATAAAAAAACCAAAAGAAAAAGGCGGCCGAGGCCTAATGCCAGTCAGTTAAGCTGACTGGCATTTTTCATTGGAAACTTGGATCTGGGCTGTTTTACGACTCTGGGATAGGAGCGCGTTCGACGTTCTGGCAAGAGATAGGCGCGTGCCTGCTCGCGTAGCCGTGCCAGACGCTTGGGGAAGGTGCCGGGCGTTTGCAAGGGCCAGTGGTACAAGACCGTGGTAATGGCCAGGGCAAGCCACTGGAAACTCAGGCGTTGTGGCGGTACATGTAGTTCGTTGGCCATCTGGGCGATTTCATGGCGCAGCAGGTTGTAGGCGATGAGTGTGCCCCATACTTCCTGGCGTACCAGCGCGGGCAACTTGCTGCGCAGTGTCGTCGCATTCTTCTACATGCCTTGCTTGATTTCCCTGAACCCTAATTCGATCTCCCAGCGCTGCATGTAATGCGCAACGATCTCCCGCGCCGGAAAGCGGTGTGCGTCCCACAGAGAAGTGAGGTACTGCCGGCGCTCTCCACCGACCATGCAGGTGATGAGTCGTGCTTGCCAATGCAATGGCAAATCCGGTCGCTGCTTGCGTGCCTGCGGGGATACCTCGAAACGCACCAGGCAGTCGTCAGGAGCAAACTGACAGACCACCTCGTAACGCAATCCGCTTCTGGCCCGCATGAGCCAATGTCTTTGCTCACCTGCCTGCTGCCAGTCCAGAAGAAGGGTTGCCGAGAGATAGGCACGATCGAAGATCGTCAACGATCCATCCGGCACCTTATGCATCAGTGATTTGGCAAAGCTCAGCTCTGAGGTACCGTAGTCGCCAAACTCGGCAGCGCGGATCAGGTGAGTGTAGGTATCCATCAAGCAGACTGCGCGCAATTGCGGCCAAGCGCCTTTGCAATGTGCATTCGAACCTCGCCCAAACTTTTCACCATTGGCTGGTGTGTCGGGCAGCGACCACACCACACCGTCGACGGCATAACTGCGCAACCCATGAAAGAGCCCTTGTTCAGGTATGGCGGTGCTCCCCCAGCAGCTTGCCAAGCGTTCGAACAACCATGCCACCGGTGCTTCACCCAGGCGCTCTCGCCCTGCTACAGCAGCACTAGGCACGGGAGCACTTGACGTCGGGCCATCGGCCAAATCGAGCTGCTGGACGATATGCCAGATCGGCTCATTGCGAAACAGAGCCAGGCCGATGACTAACCAGACCATGCGCTCGGCCGGCAAGCGCCGCCGACGCAATGACACTGTCCCGGTCTGTTGCAAGGCTTCGTCGATCCAGGCTGGATCGATCAGGCTGGCGAAGCGGTCAAACTCATGCGGCGCCAGCTCAGCCGCATAGCCCAGGTCAAGTTGGAGAGCCATAATAAAAAACGGATTCACGTTGCACGTGAATCCGTTTTAGCTCAAGCCGCCGGCAGGTCAATGCCTTAAGTGACTGGCATTAGGCCGAGGCCGCCTTTATTTCGATAGCGAACAGCTTAGCGCGGCAGCACCGAGCTTCCCATCAGGAATTCATCGACCGCACGGGCGCACTGCCGGCCCTCGCGGATGGCCCACACGACCAGCGACTGGCCGCGGCGCATGTCGCCGGCGGCGAACACTTTCGGCTGCGAGGTCTGGTACGACTTTTCGCCCTCGGTGACGGCGCGGGCATTGCCGCGCGCGTCCTTCTGCACGCCGAAGGCATCCAGCACGTTCTGCACCGGCGACACGAAGCCCATGGCCAGGAAGACCAGGTCGGCCTTCATTTCGAATTCCGAATCCGGCACCTCGACCATCTTGCCGTCTTTCCACTCGACGCGGCAGGCCACCAGCTTTTCCACCTTGCCGCCCTTGCCTTCCAGGCGCTTGGTCGCCACCGCCCAGTCGCGCTGGCAACCTTCCTCGTGCGAGGACGAGGTGCGCAGGCGGGTCGGCCAGTAGGGCCAGACCAGCGGCTTGTTTTCCTGCTCCGGCGGCATCGGCATCAGTTCGAACTGCGTGACGGACGCCGCGCCATGGCGGTTCGAGGTGCCGACGCAGTCGGAACCGGTGTCGCCGCCGCCGATCACGACCACATGCTTACCGGTGGCCTTGATCTGGTCCTTCAGCTTGTCGCCGGCGTTGACGCGGTTCTGCTGCGGCAGGAAGTCCATCGCGAAGTGCACGCCCTTGAGCTCACGGCCGGGTACCGGCAGGTCGCGCGGCTGCTCGGCGCCGCCGGCCAGCACCACGGCGTCGAAGTCGTTCGCCAGGTCTTCGGGGAAGATGGTGTCGCGCGCCATGTTGCTGACCGTGGCCGGGAAGTCCTTGCCGATCAGGACGCTGGTGCGGAAGACCACGCCTTCAGCCTTCATCTGCTCGACGCGGCGGTCGATCAGATCCTTCTCCATCTTGAAGTCGGGGATGCCGTAGCGCAGCAGGCCGCCGATGCGGTCGCTCTTCTCGAACACGGTCACGTCGTGGCCGACGCGCGCCAGTTGCTGGGCGGCGGCCAGGCCGGCGGGGCCGGAGCCGACCACGGCGACCTTCTTGCCGGTCCTGACGCTTGCCGGCTGCGGCACGATCCAGCCGTGCTCCCAGCCGCTATCGGCGATCTTGCGCTCGATCGACTTGATGCCGACCGGGTCGTCATTGATGCCGAGCGTACAGGCCGACTCGCACGGGGCCGGGCAGATGCGGCCGGTGAACTCGGGGAAGTTGTTGGTCGAATGGAGATTCTCGACGGCCGCACGGTAGTTGCCGTGGTAGACCAGGTCGTTCCAGTCCGGGATCATGTTGTTGACCGGGCAGCCCGTGTTGCAGAAGGGGATGCCGCAATCCATGCAGCGTGCCCCCTGCACCTTGGCCTGGCCATCGGTCAGGGTCAGCACGAATTCCTTGTAGTTCTTGACGCGATCGGTCGGCTCGAGGTGGCCCTCTTCCTGCCGTTCGAATTCCATGAAGCCGGTAATTTTACCCACGTTGTTTTCCTTATTCCGTTTAATAGCGTCTAACAAAACCACCAGGGCAAGGCGCATCGTCGAAGACAGTACGTTAGTACGGCGAGACGATGCAACGCAGCCATGGGGGGAATTGTTAGGCGCTAAGCTGCGAGCTCGATCTTGTCGTTCGCCTCTTCCATGCTCGAGTTGTGCATCTCTTCGAGTGCGCGCTTGTAGTCGGTCGGGAAGACCTTCACGAACTTGCCGCGGCTGTTGGCCCAGTCGTCCAGCAGGTTGCGCGCGCGGGTCGAACCCGTGTGCTTGAAGTGGCGCTCGATCAGGCGGCGCAGGATGACCTCGTCGGACTCGCGTTCGCCATTGCGGGTCTGGCTATGCCATCCGGCCTTGTCACTCTGCTGCTTGGTGGTGAGCACCGGCTCCAGGTTGACCATCGTGGTATTGCACTTGCCTTCGAACTCGCCCTTCGGGTCGTACACGTAGGCGACGCCGCCCGACATGCCCGCCGCGAAGTTGCGGCCGGTCTCGCCCAGCACCACGACGGTACCGCCGGTCATGTATTCGCAACCGTGGTCGCCGCAGCCCTCGACCACCGCCGTGGCGCCCGAGTTACGCACCGCGAAGCGCTCGCCGGCCACGCCGTTGAAGAAGGCTTCGCCCGAAATCGCGCCATACAGCACGGTGTTGCCGACGATGATGTTGTCTACAGCCCAGCCGCGGAACTCGGTGTTCGGGCGCACGATGATGCGGCCGCCCGACAGGCCCTTGCCGACGTAGTCGTTGCCCTCGCCCACCAGGTCGATCGTGATGCCCGCCGCCAGGAAGGCCGCGGCCGACTGGCCGGCGGTGCCCTGCAGCTGGATGTGGATGGTGTCGTCCGGCAGGCCGGCGTGGCCGTAGCGCTTGGCCACTTCGCCCGACAGCATGGTGCCGACGGTGCGGTTCAGGTTCCTCACCGGTGAGATGAAGGAGACCCGCTCGCCCTTCTCCAGCGCAGCCTTGGCCTGCGCGATCAGCTTGTGGTCCAGCGCCTTGTCCAGGCCATGGTCCTGGCCGTCGGTGTGGAACAGCGCGCGCTGCGATTCGACCTTCGGCTGGTAGAAGATGTTCGAGAAGTCCAGGCCCTGCGCCTTCCAGTGCTCGACTGCACGTGCCTTGTCCAGCAGGTCGGTGCGGCCGATCAGTTCGTCCCAGCTGCGGATGCCCAGCTGCGCCATCAGCTGGCGCGCTTCTTCGGCGACGAAGAAGAAGTAGTTCACCACGTGCTCCGGCTTGCCCTGGAACTTGGCGCGCAGGACCGGGTCCTGGGTCGCGACGCCGACCGGGCAGGTATTCAGGTGACACTTGCGCATCATGATGCAGCCTTCGACCACCAGCGGCGCCGTCGCAAAACCGATTTCGTCGGCGCCCAGCATGGCGGCAACGACCACGTCGCGGCCGGTGCGCATCTGGCCGTCGGCCTGGACGCGGATGCGGCTGCGCAGGCCATTGAGCACCAGGGTCTGCTGGGTTTCTGCCAGGCCCAGCTCCCACGGGGTGCCGGCGTGCTTGACCGAGGACAGCGGCGAAGCGCCGGTGCCGCCGTCGTGGCCGGCGACCACCACGTGGTCGGCCTTGGCCTTGGAGACGCCCGCGGCCACGGTGCCGATGCCGACTTCCGACACCAGCTTGACCGAGATCGAGGCGTTCGGGTTGACGTTCTTCAGGTCGTGGATCAGCTGCGCCAGGTCTTCGATCGAATAGATGTCGTGGTGCGGCGGCGGCGAGATCAGGCCGACGCCCGGCACCGACACGCGCAGCGACGCGATGTACTCGGACACCTTGTGGCCCGGCAGCTGGCCGCCTTCGCCCGGTTTTGCTCCTTGCGCCATCTTGATCTGGATCTGGTCGGCCGATGCCAGGTACTCGGCGGAGACGCCGAAGCGGCCCGACGCCACCTGCTTGATCTTCGAGCGCAGCGAATCGCCTTCTTCCAGCGGGATGTCGGCCACCACGCGGTCCGTGCCCAGGATCGAGGCCAGGCTCTCGCCCTTGGCGATCTTGATGCCCTTGAATTCGCCCATGTAGCGGCGCGGATCTTCGCCGCCCTCGCCAGTGTTCGACTTGCCGCCGATGCGGTTCATGGCGATGGCCAGGGTGGCGTGGGCTTCGGTCGAGATCGAGCCGAGCGACATCGCGCCGGTAGCGAAGCGCTTGACGATTTCCTTGGCCGGCTCGACTTCTTCCAGCGGGATGGCTTTCGACGGATCGATCTTGAACTCGAACAGGCCGCGCAGGGTCAGGTGACGGCGGCTCTGGTCGTTGATGATCTGCGCGTATTCCTTGTAGGTGCTGAAATTGTTGGCGCGGGTCGAGTGCTGCAGCTTGGCGATCGCGTCCGGGGTCCACAGGTGGTCTTCGCCGCGCACGCGGAAGGCGTATTCGCCGCCGGTGTCGAGCGCGTTGGCCAGCACCGGATCGTTGCCGAAGGCGAGCGAATGCAGGCGCAGCGCCTCTTCCGCCACTTCGAACAGGCCGATGCCCTCGACGGTCGAGGAGGTGCCGCGGAAGTACTTGTCGACCAGCGACTTGTTCAGGCCCACGGCCTCGAAGATCTGCGCGCCGCAATAGGACATGTAGGTGGAGATGCCCATCTTGGACATCACCTTCATCAGGCCCTTGCCCACTGCCTTGGTGTAGTTGTAGATCGCCTTGTCGGCGTCCATCTCGTGCGGCAGGTTGTGCGCCAGGTCGCTGAGCGTTTCCAGGGCCAGGTAAGGGTGCACGGCTTCCGCGCCGTAGCCGGCCAGCAGGGCGAAGTGGTGGGTCTCGCGGGCCGAGCCGGTTTCGACCACCAGGCCGGTGGAGGCGCGCAGGCCACGGCCGACCAGGTGCTGGTGGATGGTCGAGGTGGCGAGCAGCGCGGGAATCGCGACCTGGTCGGCGGACATGTTGCGGTCCGAGACGATCAGGATGTTATGGCCCGACTTGACCGCGTCCACGGCTTCGGCGCACAGCGAGGCCAGGCTGGCTTCGATGCCTTCCTTGCCCCAGGCGACCGGATAGCAGATGTTCAGCTCATAGGACTTGAACTTGCCGCCGGTGTGCAGGCTGATGGCGCGCAGGCGGGCCATGTCGTCGAAGCCGAGGATCGGCTGCGAGACTTCCAGGCGCATCGGCGGGTTGACGTTGTTGGTGTCCAGCAGGTTCGGCTTCGGACCGATGAAGGAGACCAGCGACATGACCATGCTTTCGCGGATCGGGTCGATTGGCGGGTTGGTCACTTGCGCAAACAATTGTTTAAAGTAGTTGTACAAAGGTTTGAGCTTGTTCGACATGACCGCCAGCGGCGAATCATTACCCATCGAACCGGTGGCCTCTTCGCCCAGCACCGCCATCGGCGCCATCAGGAACTTCAGGTCTTCCTGGGTGTAGCCGAAGGCCTGCTGGCGGTCCAGCAGCGGCAGCGCGGCTTTTTCGCCCTGGGCATCCTTGGCGCGATGCTGGGTCAGCTGCGACTCGGACAGCTTGATATCGCCCAGCTTGATGCGCACCGACTTGATCCAGGCCTTGTACGGCTTGGCGTTCGAGTAGGTGTCCTTCAGCTCCTTGTCGTCGATGATGCGGCCGGCTTCCAGGTCGATCAGGAACATCTTGCCCGGCTGGAGGCGCCATTTCTTGACGATGCGCGATTCGGGAATCGGCAGCACGCCCGATTCGGACGCCATGACGACCAGGTCGTCCTCGGTGATGACGTAGCGCGCCGGGCGCAGGCCGTTGCGGTCCAGGGTGCCGCCGATATGGCGGCCGTCGGTGAAGGCCATGGCGGCCGGGCCGTCCCAGGGTTCCATCATCGCGGCGTGGTATTCGTAGAAGGCGCGGCGGTTGTCGTCCATCGACGTGTGGTTTTCCCAGGCTTCCGGGATCATCATCATCATCGCCTGGGCGACCGGGTAGCCGGCCATCACCAGCAGTTCGAGCGCGTTGTCGAAGCAGGCGGTATCGGACTGACCCTCATAGATCAGCGGGAAGAGTTTACCCAGGTCTTCGCCCAGCACGGCGGACTTCAGCATGCCTTCGCGGGCACGGGTCCAGTTGAAGTTGCCCTTGACGGTGTTGATCTCGCCGTTGTGCGCGATCAGGCGGTAAGGGTGGGCCAGCGGCCATTCCGGGAAGGTGTTGGTGGAAAAGCGCTGGTGCACCAGGCTCAGGGCCGAGATGCAGCGCGGATCCTGCAGGTCCTTGTAGTAGACGCCGACCTGGTCGGCCAGCAGCAGGCCCTTGTAGACGATGGTGCGGGCCGACATCGAGGGCACGAAGAACTCCTTGCCGTGCAGGAGTTTCAGGGCCTGGATCGCGTGGCCGGAAGACTTGCGGATGACGTACAGCTTGCGTTCGAGCGCGTCGGTGACCATGATGTCCGGGCCGCGGCCGATGAAGATCTGGCGGATCACCGGCTCTTTCGCTTTCACGAAGGGCGACATCGGCATGGTCTCGTCGACCGGCACGTTGCGCCAGCCGAGCACGACCTGGCCTTCGATGCGCACGGCGCGTTCGATTTCCTGTTCGCAGGCGATGCGCGAAGCGTGTTCCTTCGGCAGGAACACCATGCCGACGCCGTATTCGCCAGGCGGCGGCAGTTCCACGCCCTGCTTGGCCATCTCGTCGCGGAAGTACTGGTCCGGGATCTGGATCAGGATACCGGCGCCGTCGCCCATCAGCGCATCGGCGCCGACCGCGCCGCGGTGGTCGAGGTTCTTCAGGATCTGGAGGCCCTGCTCGATGATCGAGTGGCTCTTGTTGCCCTTGATATGGGCGATGAAACCGACGCCGCAGGCATCATGTTCATTGGCGGGATCGTACAAACCTTGGGCAATCATGAGGCAATCTCCACAGCTTAATCTAGGGTCGAAAATCGAGAATAGTGCAACGCAACACAAACGTAAACAAGAATAATTAGGGTCAGAGTAGAATTGTTTAACAAGTTTTTGAACTTGCGATTAATTGGGGACATAGTCAATCACAGGCGGTAAAAATGTGTCAGTTCGTCGATAAGCCCTTGATTTTAATAAGAAGAAGTGGAGGCGCTCGGTGCGGCGACAGGCTCGTCCGAATGTACCTACCATGCCTGCCGACTTGCCTTCGGCGATGCTGAATAAAAAAACGGCACGAATAATCGTGCCGTTGATCGATTGCTGATTGTTTATGCTTGCGAAAGCGGCGGGATCGGTTCCCGGAACGGCCGCCCGCGCTTGGCCGGCAGGATCTGGCGCTTGGTCCGGCGCTCGAGCTCGGCCTTGAAGGCATCCGACCCCAGGGGCTGGTTCTTCAGCACCGAGGCGGTCACGAAGTCCACCTCGTCCTGCGCAATGCCTTGCATCACGAGTTCGGTATAGGCCGCTTCGCGCTGGAAGGGCGTGTTACCCAGGCCCCAGTAGAGCAGGTGGTCGGTGATGAGGGCGTCCGTGCGCACGCCGGTGTGGTGGGCGTAGCTCGACCACGGGTAGTCCAGCGGCGCCGCGACCAGCCCGGCGCGCACCGGATTGAGCTCGATGTAGCGGCTGCAGGCCAGAAGATAATGCTCGGTATCGACCAGCGAAGTGCGGAAGCGCCCTTCGAACAGGCCGCCCGTGCGCTCGTACTTCTGATTGAACCAGGGGACGTAGAAGCGGCCGACCTTCTGCATCATCAGTGCCAGCCCGGTTTCGTTGGAAGGCGTCGCCAGCAGGTGCAGGTGGTTCGGCATCAGCACATAGGCGTGAATGGCCACCTCGTAGAAGCGCGCCGCCTCCTTCAGCCAGGCGAGGAAGCGCTGGTAGTCGGCCTCGTCGCGAAAGATCGGCTGGCGGTTGTTGCCGCGCTGGATGAGGTGCTGCGGCTGGTTCGGGATGATGAGTCGGGGAAGGCGTGCCATGGCGTGCTCAAAAGTCGAGCACCCATTTTAGCCGAGAAAGCTGACTCTGTCCCTAATTAATCTCGAGGTCGCGAAAAAGTTGGCCGACTCTGTCCCCGATTATGCTCAGGACAGGGTGAAACCGGCGGAGAGGCTGTAGCCTTCGCCATAGGCGCTGCGCAGGGGCAGGTCCTGGCCGAGGCCGGAACGGGCTTTCTTGCGCAGGCGGTAGACCAGCATGTCGACCCGGCGGCTGGCGTCCGGGTCTTCGCCGCCCATGCCGGCGACGATCACCTGGCGCGGCACCGGACGGGTGTTGATGGTCAGGAGATGCAGGAAGTTGCACTCCTTTTCGGTCAGGTCGATCACCTTGCCGCCCAGTTCGAGCTGGCGGGCGCTCACGCGCAGGGTCCATTTGCTCGGCGCCGGCGCCGGGTCGGCCGGACGCACGCGGCGGTCCAGCGCTTCGATGTGCGCCGCCAGTTCGGGGAATTTGATCGGCTTGGTGAGGTAGTGGTCGGCGCCCAGGCGCAGCCCGAGGATGCGGTGGTCGAACGCGACCCGGCCGGTCAGCACCAGGAGGCCAATCTCCGGGTACAGCTGGCGCATCCGCGGAATGACATTGAAACCATCCTCGTCGGGCAGGCCGAGGTCGAGCACGACGACCGCTGCCGGCGTGCGCGTCAGCGCCGCCCACATCTCGCTCGCGGTCTTGGCGATCGTGACGTCATGGTCCAGTTCCCGCAGGAACTCGGCCATGTCGTCGGCGTATTCGCCATTGTCTTCAACAATCAGTATCTGCGTCATGGATTGGTCAGGTTAATGATCGGTCCGATTATCACTGTTGGGAGAGGATGAGGCAAGTTGTTGTTGGCCGTTAATATCCAGGGCGGGTAGCCAGAGCCGGAATTCCTTGCCGTCCTCTCCGAGGCGCAGCATGCCGCCGTGGACGTCGACGATCGAGCGCGCCATATAGAGGCCCAGGCCGCTGCCCGGCAGGCCGGTGGCATTGCTGCCGCGGTAGCCTTTGTCGAAAATGCAGGCTGCATCCTCCGGCGGCACCCCGACGCCTTCGTCGCGCACCGTGAACTCGACGCCGTTGCCGCTGCGGCGCGCCCCCAGCGTCACCTTGCTGCCGGCCGGCGAGTACAGCAGGGCATTGTCGACCAGGACCTTCAGCGCCAACCGCAATCCCTCGGGCTCGCCGCGCAGGCCCAGCTTCAGGTCGTCCGCTTCGACGACCGCTTCGCGGCCCGCTTCGCGCAGCTGCGTCACACCGGCGTCCAGCAAATCGCGCGCGGCGATGGTGTTCGGCTGGCGCACCTGGCCGATCGCGGCCATGCGGTCCGGCGACAGGTATTCGTCGAGCATGGCGATCAGGCGGTCGGCCGCGACCGCGATCTTGCGATAACGCTGGCGCACGGTGTCGTCGGCGCCATGGGCGGTCGCTTCCAGGCGCTGGATCGCGCCGTCGATGGTCGCCAGCGGCGTGCGGAATTCGTGGTTCAGCATGCTTGCGAAACGGCGCTGGTCGGCCAGGTGGGCGCGCTGCGCCGACAGGTCGCGCAGCAGTCCCACCAGCGAGCGGCTGGCGTCAGCGTTGCGCACCACTGTGGCGATCACCTGCAGCCCGACCGGATGGCCGTCCGCGTTGCGCACGTTGACTTCCTGCATGCGGCGCTCGCCTGGCGCGAGCCCGCCCTGCGCGGTGAGGTGCAGGCCGAGCGCGCCCAGTGCCTCGTGCGCGCCGCCGGCGATCGCGGCCTGCAGTGCCCCGGCCTCGTAGCCCAGCAGGGCGGAAAATGCCGGGCTCAGGTAGCGCAGCGTATGCGCCGGCAGGTCGATGCTGAAGGCAATGTCGCCGGCGAGTTCGGCAATGGTGCAGAAATGATGTTCGATACCTGGAATGCCGGCGGGGCGCTCCGGACTGGCCGGAGCATGGGGATCAACAGCCGTGCTACGGGTCATTGGGCACTTTCTGTTATCGATGGGACAATGAACGTTGTCACCCAGTATATCGTTGCTCGCGACACTTTGTATAGGAGCAAGCCCGCCCTTGTCCTGCACCGGCACCGGATCGCTATGTCGATGTGATGAAAAATGCGCCACGGTGGGCGCAGTTGGTGGATAATTCGCGTCTATGAACGATACCGCTACCCTCCCCCCACTCCCGGACCGGCTCTCGATCGACCCGAGCAGCCCTTTTCATAACCGCGACGTTTTCCAGCGCGAGATCGGCATCCGCTTCAACGACAAGGATCGCCATGACGTCGAAGAGTACTGCATGAGCGAAGGCTGGATCAAGGTCGCCGCCGGCCGCACGCTCGACCGCAAGGGCAAGCCGATGCTGATCAAGCTGAAGGGCAAGGTCGAGGCTTTTTACAAGTAATCCGCATTGATGCAAAAAGAAAGGGCGGCTGGTGCTAACCAGCCGCCCTTTTTATTCGCACCTATAGAGCGCTCTCAGTCTTCCAGCGGTGCGAAGATCGCTTGCAGATCTTCCTGCGTCAGCGCCATCTTCTGCGATTCACCTTCGGACAGGATCGACTGCGCCAGTTCCGACTTCTTCAGCTGCAGCTGCTGGATCTTCTCCTCCAGCGTGCCCTTGGCGATCAGCTTGTACACGAACACCGGCTTGTCCTGCCCGATGCGCCAGGCGCGGTCTGTGGCCTGGTTCTCGGCCGCCGGGTTCCACCACGGGTCGTAGTGGATCACGGTGTCGGCCGCGGTCAGGTTCAGGCCCACGCCGCCGGCCTTCAGGCTGATCAGGAAGATCGGCACCGCGCCCTGCTGGAAGGCGGCCACCTGGGCCGAGCGGTCGCGCGTCTCGCCGGTGAGCAGCGCGTAGTGGATGCCGCGCGCGGCGAGTTCTTCCTCGATCAGGAACAGCATGCTGGTGAACTGCGAGAACACCAGGATCTTGCGGCCTTCCTGCAGCAGGTCTTCGACCATCTGCATCAGGTCGGTCAGCTTGGCCGACACCGCGGCGGTGTTCTTCTTGCCCGGCATGGCCTTCACCAGGCGCGGGTCGCAGCAGACCTGGCGCAGCTTGAGCAGCGCTTCGAGGATGACGATCTGGCTGCGCGCCACGCCCTTGCGGTCGATCTCGTCGCGCACCTTCTTGTCCATCGCCAGGCGCACGGTTTCGTACATGTCGCGCTGCGCGCCCGAAAGCTCGATGCGGCGCACCATCTCGGTCTTCTCCGGCAGTTCCTTGGCCACGTGGTCCTTGGTACGGCGCAGCAGGAAGGGCTTGATGCGGCGGCTCAGCAGGGTGCGGCGCACCGAATCGTCCTGGCGTTCGATCGGGTGGCGGAACTGGTTGTTGAAGCTCTTCTCGTCGCCCAGCAGGCCCGGCAGCAGGAAGTGGAACTGCGACCACAGCTCGCCCAGGTGGTTCTCGAGCGGCGTGCCGGACAGGCACAGGCGGTGGCGGGCGTTGAGCGAGCCGGCCGTCTGCGCCGCCTTGGAGCGGGTGTTCTTGATGTAGTGCGATTCGTCCAGGATCACCAGGTGATAGTGGTGCTCGCGCAGCTTTTCCTCGTCGCGCGGCAGCAGCGCATAGGTGGTCAGCACGATGTCGGCGTCGTCGATCTGGTCGAACAGGTCCATGCGCTCCTTGCCCTGCAGGAGCAGCACCTTCAGGCTCGGGGCGAAGCGCGCGGCCTCGTCGAACCAGTTGGTCATGAGGCTGGTCGGCGCGATCACCAGGGCCGGGCTGGTCAGGCGCCCCGCTTCCTTCTCGGTGAGGATGTGGGCCAGGGTCTGCACGGTTTTGCCGAGACCCATGTCGTCGGCCAGGATGCCGCCGAGGTCGTACTCGCGCAGGAACTGCATCCACGACAGGCCGTCGAGCTGGTAGTCGCGCAGCGTGGCCTGCAGGCCCTTGGGCGCCTCGACCTTCTTGACCGAGCCGAACTGGCTCAGCTTGCGGCCGGTCTCGCGCAGGCGCTCGCCGCCGGTCCAGCGCAGCTCGAGGCCGCGCGCCAGGTCTTCCAGGCGCGCCGCGTCCAGCGTGGACATGCGCATGCGGCCCTTGATCTTGTCATTGAAGTACAGCTCGCCGAGCGTGGCGAGGATGGGCTTCAGGCGGCCCCAGGGCAGCGCCACGCGCACGCCGTCCGGCAGCGTGGCCAGCATCTGGTCGGCTTCGGCATGGGCGGCCAGCACGGCCGGGTCGAAGTCGGCAGGGGCGCTGCGGATCAGCTGCACCAGCACCGGCAGCAGCGGCACGCGCTTGCGCGCCACCACGATGCCCAGCTCCAACTCGAACCAGGCATTGCCCGCTTCTTCGGGTTCGTCGATGTCGGCATACCAGTCTTCGACCGGCACCACGTCGTAGCGGTACTTGGCCGACTTCTGCAGGTGCCAGCCGGTGTCGGACAGGGCGTCGAGGTCGTTCTCGGCGAAGCGCAGCCAGTGCGCCTGGCTGTCCAGCACCAGGGCGCCGGCCATGGCGTTGAAGGGCGCGGTGACCGGCTTGCGGAAGCCGATTTCGTTCAGTTTGTTCAGGGCCGCGGCTTCGGCCTTCGGGTCGCGTTCGATGACCTCGGTGACGTCGCCGATCTGGCGCACCACGCGCTGGGCCGGATCGAAGGACACGCGCTGGCCGTCGTAGTCGTAGGCCAGCACGGCGAAGTCGTGCCAGCGCGGCGTGCCGCCGTCGGACAGCTGCACCGAATCGAGCAGCAGGTGCGGAATCGGTTTGACGTCGTTGCGCAGGCGCTGGGTGAGCGGCTGCGGCAGCGGCATCAGCTGCTGCAGGCCGTGCGCCAGCAGCAGCTGCGAGACGCGCTTCTTGTCGGTGCCGGTGAGGGTCGGGGCCTGGGCCACCAGCGCCTGCAGTTCGGCCAGCGAGATGTCGATGCCGCCGCGATTCAGTTCGAGCGGGCCGATCGACAGGTTGTCGATGTACCACGGCGGGTCGGTCGGCAGCATGTAGTCGATCAGGTCGGCCCCGCTGTGGGTGGCGCCGTTGGCCGGTTCCACCGACCACCCGAGTTTGGCCACGCGGCCCTCGTCGCGCCAGGCCAGGCTGGCCAGGCGGGTCGGGCCGGCCTGCAGCGGATAGACCAGGCCATTGGCCATGTCGGACCACGAGTTCGCCCACAGCAGCTTGCCTTGTTCAAGAAGCATCTGCAGCAGGATGGCGCCGACTTTGCCTTTCGGTTCGGTGGCGCTGGTGCCCTGGGCCGAACCGCTGCGCATGGCGATGAAGAAGCGCACCAGGTCGACATCGTCGCCTTCGAGGTAGGCCGGTGGCGCCGACAGCAGCGAGAACACTTCGCTTACCGGGCTGGCGGCGGCGACGTCGCCGTTCGGGCGCAGGCGCGCCTTGCACAGGCAGATGGCGACGTGGCGGCCGCCGCTGGTCGGGGCCATCACGTAGACAAACTTGTACTGCACGGCCTTCGGATCGGCGACCTCGTCGGTCAGCTTGGGCTGCGGGTGCGCCGCCGCCTCGACCCTTTGCAGCCAGCTCACCACCGGCGCGGGCAGGGCGGGAGCGCGTGCGGGAGCGCGGGCGACGGCAGGTGCTGCTACGGGTGCGTCGTTGGCGTTCTCGCGGTGATCATCGACTGTGTGCATGGGTCTCGTGTGTCTGTATTAAAAACGACAATAAAGAACATTATCCTTCATACGGACGCTTCCGTTTTGTTCGGAATCGCACGTAGCGGACAAAACTTGTCCGCACCATCTGCGTGCACGCTGTTCGGCCATGCGAATCACGCGTACAGCCGACTGTTCTCGCATGTTCAAGTGGCGCTGTCAAGACTGGTGTATCCCCCGCGTTTGCGTATCATTGTTTGCTTGACCTTTTAGAGACACGCGCGTACTCATCGCGCACACCACCGCACCATGCTGCCATCCATCGAACAACGCCTCGCCCTCGAACTGTCCGCCAAACCGGTCCAGGTGGCCGCCGCCGTCGCCCTGCTCGACGAAGGCGCGACTGTCCCCTTCATCGCACGCTACCGCAAGGAAGCCACGGGCGGCCTCGACGACACCCAGCTGCGACTTCTGGAAGAGCGCCTGCGCTACCTGCGCGAGCTCGAAGACCGCCGCGCGTCGATCATCGCGTCGATCACGGAGCAGAACAAGATGACGCCGGAACTGCTCGATGCGATCGCCCATGCCGAGGACAAGACCCGCCTGGAGGACCTGTACCTGCCCTACAAGCAGAAGCGCCGCACCAAGGCGCAGATCGCGATCGAAGCGGGCCTGGCGCCGCTGGCCGAGACCTTGCTCGGCGACCCGTCGCTCAATCCAGAAGAGGTGGCGTCTGCCTACCTGCGCGAGGCCTTCACCAATGCCGACGGCGGCGCCAACCCGGGCGTGGCAGATACCAAGGCGGCCCTCGACGGTGCGCGCCAGATCCTGATGGAGCGCTTCGCCGAAGATGCGACGCTGCTGCAGTCGCTGCGCGAATACGTGCAGGAGCACGGCGTGGTCGAGTCAAAAGTCGTGGCCGGCCAGGAGGACGCGGGTGAAAAATTCGCCGACTATTTCGACTATTCCGAAACCCTGTCCACGATTCCCTCGCACCGCGCGCTGGCGCTGATGCGCGGCCGCCGCGAGGGCGTGCTGGATGTCACCCTGCGCCTCGATTCGGAAGCCGAGAAGCCGAAGTGGGACGCGCCGCACAACCCTTGCGAAAGCCGCATCTGCGCCGCATTCGGCATCAAGGCGCTTGGGCGCCCGGCCGACAAGTGGCTGCTCGACACCGCGCGCTGGACCTGGCGCGTGAAGAGCTTCATGTACATCGAGACCGAGCTGATGGGCGCGCTGCGCGAGAAGGCCGAACTCGATGCGATCCAGGTCTTCGCCCGCAACCTGAAGGCGCTGCTGCTGGCCGCGCCGGCCGGCCCGCGCGCCACCATGGGCCTGGACCCGGGCCTGCGCACCGGCGTCAAGGTGGCGGTGGTGGACGCCACCGGCAAGGTGGTCGACACCGCCACCGTCTACCCGCACCAGCCGCGCAACGACTGGGACGGCGCCCTGCACGTGCTCGGCCAGCTGGCGGCCAAGCACAATGTGTCGCTGATCTCGATCGGCAACGGCACCGCCTCGCGCGAGACCGACAAGCTGGCCGCGGACCTGATCAAGCAACGCCCGGAACTGAAACTGACCAAGATCGTCGTCTCGGAAGCCGGCGCCTCGGTGTACTCGGCCTCGGAATTCGCCTCGCGCGAACTGCCCGAGCTGGACGTCTCGCTGCGCGGCGCGGTGTCGATCGCGCGCCGCCTGCAGGACCCGCTGGCGGAACTGGTCAAGATCGACCCGAAGTCGATCGGCGTCGGCCAGTACCAGCACGACGTGTCGCAGACCCAGCTCGCGCGCTCGCTCGACGCCGTGGTCGAGGATTGCGTGAACGCGGTGGGCGTGGACGTCAACACGGCGTCTGCGCCGCTGCTGGCGCGGGTCTCGGGCTTATCTGGCAGTGTGGCGCAGAGCATCGTGAACTACCGCGACATGCAGGGCGCGTTCGCCTCGCGCGCGGCATTGAAGAAGGTGCCGCGCCTGGGCGACAAGACCTTCGAGCAGGCGGCCGGCTTCCTGCGCGTGATGAACGGCGAGAACCCGCTGGACGCCTCGGCGGTCCACCCGGAATCCTATCCGGTGGTCGAAAAGATCCTGGGCGACATCAAGCGCGACATGAAGGCGGTAATCGGCGACAGCGCGCTCATCAAGTCGCTTAACCCGGCCAAGTATGCGGATGACAAATTCGGCGTGCCGACCGTGACCGACATCCTGAAGGAACTGGAAAAGCCGGGCCGCGACCCGCGTCCGGAATTCACCACCGCGACCTTCAAGGAAGGCGTCGAAGAAATCGCGGACCTGCGCCCGGACATGATCCTGGAAGGCGTGGTGACCAACGTGGCCGCCTTCGGCGCCTTTGTCGACATCGGCGTGCACCAGGATGGACTGGTGCACATCTCGGCGCTGTCGAACACGTTTGTGAAGGACCCGCACACGGTGGTCAAGGCCGGCCAGGTGGTCAAGGTGAAAGTGCTGGAAGTGGACGTCAAGCGCAAGCGCATCGCGCTCACCATGCGCCTGTCCGATGCCGCGCCGCAGCCGGGCGCGCGTCCGGAGCAGCGCGGCGACCGCAACGACAGCAAGCGCCTGGCCCAGCACCAGCGTCAGGACAAGCCGGCGCCCGCAGCCGGCGGCGCGATGGCCGCGGCCTTCGCCAAGCTGAAGAAGTAATGGCGCGTGCGGGGTGGCCGGCCGGTGAGCCGGTCAGCCCGCGTGCTTGAGGAACAGCCCGACCATGTAGACACTGAGGAAGCCGAAGCCGATCAGGATCATGCGCTTTTGCGGCAACGCGGGCAGTCCGGTTTTCTTGATGTGCAGTCCTTCGCGCACCAGCAGCAGGCCATAGCCGAGGGCCGCGATGCCGCACAGGAGGCGGCCGATGCCCAGGCCCATCAGGCCCTCGATGAGGTTGATCAGGCCAGGGATGGCCAGCAGGGCGCCGATCGCGAAATTGGCGGTGGCCGAGGGTCTGCGCTGGGGTGTCTGTTGCATGATGCGTGCCGGACGAAGGGAATGCGCGCGATCATACCAGTCCCGCCCCGCCCGTGGGCAAAAACCGCCGGTGGTTCAGCCCAGGACGCGCACCGCGGTCGTCCCCACCTTCACCAGGAAGCACAGGCAGAACAGGCCGAAGCAGGCGTAGCCGACCATGGTCGTGCGGTGCGATGCCAGCTCGCCGCGCCGGTCGCGCCAGGCCTGCACCGCGCAGTACAGCAGGAACAGGCCGGCCGGCAGCTGGCCGATGTAGAGCAGGACGTCTTCCAGTGGCTCCCGGTACATCCCGGTGATGATTTCGTACACGTCGGCAATGACAAAGAAAGCAGCCATGCACCACAGCAGGGGCGATGGCATGGAAGCAAAGCCTCGGTAGGCAGTCATGATGGTTCCCGTTCGGGTGGCATGAAAGACCATCATAGCGGGGATTTTCCGGTAAAAATCCGCCGATTGTCACAGCAGGCGGGAGAACGACGCCAGGCCCGTGCCCGCCCTGCCGAATTCTTATAAAATGGCGGCATCTTATCCATTCCCACTGAAGGCACACACATGAGCGACGTTCAAACCTGGATCAAAGACACCGTGACCAACACCCCGGTCGTGCTGTTCATGAAGGGAACCGCGCAATTCCCGCAATGCGGCTTCTCGGGCCGCGCCATCCAGATCCTGAAAGCCTGCGGTGTCGACAACATCGCCACCGTCAACGTCCTGGAAGACGCCGAAGTCCGCCAGGGCATCAAGGACTATTCGAACTGGCCGACCATCCCGCAGCTCTACGTGCGCGGCGAATTCATCGGCGGCACCGACATCATGAACGAGATGTACGAATCGGGCGAGCTGCAGACCCTGCTGAAGAACGGCTGATTCCATGACCGGCCGCCCGCGCAGGATCATTGTCGCCATCACTGGCGCAACCGGCGCGGTCTATGGCGTGCAGCTGCTGCGGCGGCTGCACGCGACTCCCGGCGTCGAGACCCACCTGGTGATTTCCGACGCCGCCTCCCTCACCCTGCACCAGGAACTCGGCCTGCAGCGGCGCGATGCCGAGGCGCTGGCCCACGTCGTCCACCGCAACCGCGACATCGGCGCCTCGATCGCCAGCGGTTCGTTCCAGACCGACGGCATGGTGATCGCTCCCTGTTCGATGAAAACCCTGGCGGCCGTCGCCCATGGCCTGTCGGACAACCTGGTCACGCGCGCCGCGGACGTGATGCTGAAGGAAAGGCGCAGGCTGGTGCTGATGGTGCGCGAGACGCCCTTCAACCTGGCGCACCTGCGCAATATGACGGCGGTGACGGAGATGGGCGGCATCGTGTTCCCGCCCCTGCCGAGCTTTTATCATCGTCCGGCGACGATCGAAGAGATGGTCGAGCATACGGTCGACCGGGCGGTCGACCTGCTCGGGCTCGACAACGCCCACGCCCCCAGGTGGGGCGGCATGAAAGACGCGCAGGACAGCTAGCGCTTGTCGCCGTCAAACGGTTCGTCGGCCTTTTTCGCCTCGCGTGCTTCCTCGAGCATCCGCCGCCGGGCATTGCGTTGTCGCATCACCTCGGCATGGCGCGCCGCCGTCATTGGCGGTGCGGTCATCAGTTCCTTGAGCTGGGCGGTGTTGGCGTAGTTGTTTCGCATACGGCAGCTGCTCCTTGACGTGACCCGGTGACGGCGGATCCGCTCGCCACTGGACAGATTATGACCCAGCTGCAGCTGTTTGTGCCGCTCTGCACTCACGAAAAGTGCAATTACGAAACTATTTTTGCTCTGGCTTCTGGTGATTCATTCGCACCAGCATGCGGATGAACTCGCGTGCCAACTGGCGATGGTGCTCGTCCAGGCGTTGTAAATCTGCAATCAGCTTCACGTCCGCGGATTCGAAGCGGGCGCCGCCGCCATTGCTTTCGCTGCCGGTGGCGGCATGCTCGGCGCCGCCGAAGCGCAGCCAGTCGGCCGGCACGCCCAGCCACTGAGCGATCATGCGCAGCTTTTCCTGGGTCGGGATGGCTTCGCCCACCAGCCACTTGCGCGCGGCATGGACGGTGATCGGGCGGCCTTCGAAACGGATATTGAATTCCCTGGCCAGGCGGGTGGGGCTATCGGGCGAGTAGTGGGCGTTCTTCAGCGCCTGTTGCAGGCGCTCACTGAAGCTCTCCCGTTCATTGGTTGAATTCATTGCAATGCTTACGTTATGTGCGGATGGCCTGTGCAGACGGCCGGGCGTTCTATGGCTGAGAAGCCTCAGCAAACAATCATACCTTTAAAAAGTAACAAAGATGTGATTATTTAATAGAATTTGAATGTTTTACGAACTGGAAATATTACCCGCAATTCCCCATTTGGGGAATCGAGAATATATCCTAAAGGAAAAAGTATGACATTGCCGCACGATTGCGTGCAACAAATATACAGATTGCCGGCTCAGCCGGCGCTGCGGAAACAGATCAGGCCAACCGGAAACGAATGATACCGTCGCTATCCTTACTACGGCGCAGCATCCCGTCGCGCCATAATTTATGCAGGTGGGCTAGTGCCTCGCCCAGAGCGAAACTGAGCTGGTGGGCGTCGAGCTGACGGCGGAACATCAGGGGCACGATGTCGACGGCCGACTTCGGCTCGACACAGGCCGCCAGCACCTCGGCCAGGCGGGCCGCATGATGATCATGCAATTGAGCAATTCGGGTGTGCAGGCCGCGGAAGGGCTTGCCATGCGAAGGCAGGACAAGAGTGTCTTCAGGCAAGTTTGTGAACTTTTTCAGCGACTGCAGATAGAGGTCCAGCGGATTGCCTTCCGGCTCGACCGCGAATACCGAGACATTGGTCGAAATACGCGGCAAGACCATGTCGCCGGAAATCAGGACCTTCAGCTTCTCGGAATACAGCGACGCATGTTCCGGCGAGTGGCCGAAGCCGGTGATCACGCGCCAGCCCGTGCCGCCGATCTCGACCAGGTCGCCGTCCTGCAGGCGGGTATAGGCTTCCGGTACCGCCGGCACCAGGGACGGATAGTAATTGCGGCGGCTGCGCATCTGCTCCAGCATGTCCGGGTCTACCAGACCGTGGCGCTCGAAGTGCGGGATGGCCGAGGGACCGTCGACACCCGGCAGCGCCGCCGCCATCATGCGGGCAAAGGCGAACTCGCCGGCGGTGGTCCAGAACGACGCCTCGAAGCGGCTGCTCAGCCAGCCCGACAGGCCGACGTGGTCGGGATGGCAATGGGTGGCGAACACGCGCAGCAGCGGCGCGCCCTGCAGACCCTCGCCCAGCACCTGTTCCCAGGCCGCGCGGGTGGCGTCGGTCCCGGCGCCGCAGTCGACCACGCTCCAGCCGGCGCGGCCCTCCTGTTCGTCGCCCAGCAGCCACAGGTTGATGTGGTCGAGCGCAAAGGGCAGCGGCATGCGGATCCAGGCCAGGCTCGGCGCCAGTTGATGGACCATGCCCGCTGCCGGGATGGTGTCGCCAAAGGGATAATCGAGCTGGGCTTCGAGCGGGTTCATGGAAAACTTTCGTGTTCGTCGTGGGCGGTCGCGCTACAATGCCGTTAACGTAAACGTAAACCGGGGCGCAGACATCGATTGTAAGCGATTCCCTGTTTCGCTTCTTTTGCTTCATAGAGAACCATGGTCACCTACACCATCGCCGAACTGGCCCGCGAATTCGACATCACTGCCCGCGCCATCCGCTTTTATGAAGACCAGGGCTTGCTCAGTCCCAAGCGCGAAGGCGTGGGCGGCCGCAACCGTGTCTATACCCCGCGCGACCGCACCCGGCTGAAACTGACCCTGCGCGGCAAGCGCCTGGGCCTGACCCTGTCGGAAATCAAGAGCATCGTCGACATGTACGAGTCGCCACGCGACACCGCGGCCCAGATCGAACGCTTCCTCGGGGTACTGGCCCACCAGCGCGTGACGCTGGAACAGCAGCGCGCCGACATCGAGATGGCGCTCGAGGAGATTTCCGCGCACGAGGAAGAATGCCGCCGCCTGCTGGCGGACAGCGCGGAAAACAAGAACGCCGCCTGAAGCACGCGGAGGGCCTGGCACCCTCCCTTTTTTTGGCCCTTTAGTTGACGTTTACGTTAACGTAAGAGGCGAGTATCATGCACCCTATCCTGCTCAACCACCGTTCACGAGGACGACAATGCTGCATCTCCCAGGCTTGACCTTTGACCATGGCGAAGACATCGCCGCGCTGCGCGAAGCCGTACAACAGTTCGCGGAAGCCGAAATCGCACCGCGCGCTGCCGAGATCGACCGCAGCGACCAGTTCCCGATGGACCTGTGGAAGAAGATGGGCGAACTCGGCCTGCTGGGCATCACCGTCGGCGAGGAATACGGCGGCGCCAACATGGGCTACCTGGCCCACATCATCGCCATGGAAGAAATCTCGCGCGCCTCGGCGTCGGTCGGCCTGTCCTACGGCGCCCACTCGAACCTGTGCGTCAACCAGATCAAGCGCAACGGCAACGAAGAGCAGAAGCGCAAGTACCTGCCCAAGCTGATCTCGGGCGAGCACGTGGGCGCGCTGGCCATGTCCGAGCCGAACGCCGGCTCCGACGTCGTCAGCATGAAGCTCAAGGCCGAACTGAAGGGCGACCGCTATGTCCTGAACGGCACCAAGATGTGGATCACCAACGGTCCGGACGCCGACACCCTGGTGGTGTACGCCAAGACCGACCTCGAAGCCGGCCCGCGCGGCATGACCGCCTTCCTGATCGAAAAAGGTTTTAAAGGCTTCTCGATCGCCCAGAAGCTCGACAAGCTGGGCATGCGCGGCTCGCACACCGGCGAACTGGTGTTCCAGGACTGCGAAGTGCCGGTCGAGAACGTGCTGGGCGGCGTCGGCAAGGGCGTCAACGTCCTGATGTCGGGCCTGGACTTCGAGCGCACCGTGCTGTCGGGCGGACCGCTGGGCATCATGTCGGCCTGCATGGATGCGGTGGTGCCCTACATCCACGAGCGCAAGCAGTTCGGCCAGGCGATCGGCGAGTTCCAGCTCATGCAGGGCAAGATCGCCGACATGTACTCGACCATGATGGCTTGCCGCGCCTACGTGTATGCCGTGGGCCAGGCCTGCGACCGCGCGACCTCGCCGGAGCAGGTGCGCGCCCTGCGCAAGGACGCCGCCGGCGCGATCCTGTACAGCGCCGAGAAGGCGACCTGGATGGCGGGCGAAGCGATCCAGACGCTGGGCGGCAACGGCTACATCAACGAGTACCCGGTCGGCCGCCTGTGGCGCGACGCCAAGCTGTACGAGATCGGCGCCGGCACCAGCGAGATCCGCCGCATGCTGATCGGGCGCGAGCTGTTCGGCGAGACGATGTAAGGCAACATTCGTAGGGTGGTCGGCTTCGCCGACCACCCTACCACTGTGCGCGAGACGAACGATGACCCAGCAAGCGTTCCCCAAACTGCTGTCTTCCCAGATCGCCTTCGACATCGCGCGCACCATCCTGGACGGCTTCGACAAGCATTACCGCCTGTTCCGCCAGGCCAGCCAGGCAGCGCGGCGTCATTTCGAGGCCGCCGACTGGGCCACCGCGCAGGCGGCCGCGCGCGAACGCATCGATTACTACGACAAGCGCGTGCAGGAATGCGTCCACGTGCTGCAGGACGAGTACGCCTCGGAAGAACTGACGGACCCGGTCTGGCGCGAAACCAAGCTGCACTACATCGGCCTGCTCTCGGGCCACAAGCAGCCGGAACTGGCCGAAACCTTCTTCAACTCGGTCAGCTGCATCATCCTGCACCGCAGCTACTACCATAACGACTACATCTTCGTGCGCCCGGTGATCTCCACCGAGTACATCGAGACCGAGGAACCGCTGCCGACCTACCGCGTCTACTACCCGGCGGCCGACGGCCTGCGCAATGCCCTGCGCCGCGTGCTCACCAACTTCCAGTTCGCCGTGCCCTTCGCCGACCTCGACCGCGACGTCGCCAGCGTCGAGGCGCGACTCAGCGAGGCCTTCGGACTGGCGCAGGCGGAACCGAACCTGCAGCTGCAGGTGCTGTCCAGCCCCTTCTTTCGCAACAAGGCCGCCTACGTCGTCGGCCGCGTCATCAACGGACCGCGCAACTACCCCTTCGTGATCCCGGTGCTGCATGACCGCCAGGGGCGGCTGGTGCTGGACACGGTGCTGCTCGACGTCTACCACATCACCCTGCTGTTCAGCTTCACGCGGGCCTACTTTTTGGTGGACATGGAGGTGCCCTCGGCCTACGTGGGTTTTCTGCGCAGCCTGATGCCGCGCAAGCCGCGCAGCGAGATCTACACGGTGCTGGGCCTGCAGAAGCAGGGCAAGGCCCTGTTCTACCGCGACTTCCTGCAGCACCTGAAGCACAGTTCCGACCTGTTCCGCATCGCCCCGGGCATCCGCGGCCTGGTGATGCTGGTGTTCGAGCTGCCGTCCTTCCCCTACGTGTTCAAGGTGATCAAGGATTTCTATCCGCCGCCCAAGGAAACGACGCGCGCCCAGGTCAAGGAAAAGTACCTGCTGGTGAAGCACCACGACCGGGTCGGGCGCATGGCCGACACCCTCGAATATTCCGACGCCGCCTTCCCGCTGGCGCGCTTTTCGGAAGAGTTATTGAACGAGCTGAAGCAGTTCGCGCCCTCGCTGGTCGAGATCGAAGGCGAGCGCATCATCGTGCGCCACCTTTACATCGAGCGCCGCATGGTGCCGCTGAATATCTACCTGGCCGAGGCCCAGGCCGCCGGCGACGACGAACGCATCGAGCACGGCGTAATCGAATACGGCAATGCGATCAAGGACCTGGTTGCCGCGAATATCTTCCCGGGCGACATGCTGTACAAGAATTTCGGCGTCACCCGCCACGGCCGCGTCGTGTTCTATGATTACGACGAGATCGAATACCTCACCGACTGCAACTTCCGCGATATCCCGGAAGCGCGCAACGAAGAGGACGAGATGGCATCGGAACCCTGGTACCCGATCGGCAGGCACGACGTCTTTCCGGAACAATTTGGCCGCTTCCTGCTTGGAAATCCGAGCATCCGGCGCCATTTCATGAAGCACCACGCGGAGCTGTTGACCCGCGCTTACTGGCAATTCCACAAGGACCGCATATTGGCGGGCGTCGTCGACGACGTCTTCCCTTATCCCCAGCAAATCCGTTTCTGTGCACAAGACGCAAGCACACCACCCCCACCCATTTTGGAGAACTTACACAATGAATGATCCAGTCGTTATCGTTGGCGCCGCCCGTACCCCGATGGGCGCCTTCCAGGGCGATTTTTCGTCGAAGTCGGCGAGCGACCTCGGCGCGGTGGCGATCAAGGCCGCGGTGGAGCGCGCTGGCGTCGATGCCAACAGCGTCGAGCACGTCTACTTCGGCAACTGCCTGATGGCCGGCCAGGGCCAGGCCCCGGCGCGCCAGGCGCTGATCAAGGCCGGCCTGCCGCTGTCGACCGGCGCCGTGACCCTCTCGAAGATGTGCGGCTCGGCGATGCAGGCCGCGATCTTCGCCCATGACCAGCTGGTGGCCGGCAGCGCCGACATCGTCGTCGCGGGCGGCATGGAATCGATGACCAATGCGCCCTACCTGATTCCGAAGGCGCGCGGCGGCTACCGCATCGGCCACGCCCCGATGTTCGACCACATGATGCTCGACGGCCTGGAAGACGCCTACTCGCGCAACGAGAAGACCGGCGAAGGCCGCTCGATGGGCACCTTTGCCGAAGAGTGCGTGGCCACTTACCAGTTCTCGCGCGAAGACCAGGACAACTTCGCGATCGAATCGGTCAAGCGCGCCCAGGCCGCCAACAACGAAGGCTGGTTCGACTGGGAAGTGGCGCCGGTCTCGGTCGCCACCCGCACCGGCGAACTGCTGGTCGAGAAGGACGAAGGCCCGATGAAGGCCAAGGTCGACAAGATCCCGTCCCTCAAGCCGGCATTCAAGAAGGACGGCACCGTGACCGCCGCCTCGTCCTCGTCGATCAACGACGGCGCCGCCGCCCTGGTGATGATGCGCGAATCGAAGGCCAAGGAACTGGGCCTGGCCCCGATCGCCCGCGTGCTGGGCCACGCTACATTCGCGCAGGAACCGAACCTGTTCACCACCGCCCCGATCGGCGCGATGCAGAAGCTGTTCAAGAAGACCGGCTGGACGGCGGGCGACGTGGATCTGTTCGAAATCAACGAAGCCTTCGCCGCGGTGCCGATGGCCGCCATGCGCGACCTCGACATCCCGCACAACAAGGTCAACATCCACGGCGGCGCCTGCGCCCTGGGCCACCCGATCGGCGCCTCGGGCGCGCGCATCATCGTCACCCTGCTGGGCGCCCTGAAGCGCACCGGCGGCAAGCGCGGCGTGGCCTCGCTGTGCATCGGCGGCGGTGAAGCCACCGCCATGGCAATCGAACTGGTGTAATGCTGTTGCAGTTGTAGGGTGGTCGGGTCCTCCCGACCGCGCGTTCAACCAGCCAATGCGTTAACGATATGCCGGTTATAGTTGAACGCGCGGTCCGCAAAGCCGACCACCCTACGAACCCATGATTAAGGAGCTGTCATGCCTACCGCTTTGATCCTCGGCGCCTCGCGCGGCATCGGCCACGAGATGGTGCGCCAGTACCGTGCGGACGGCTGGCGTGTGATCGCCACCGCCCGCAAGCAGGAAGACTGCGACGAACTGGCGCAGATGGGCGCGACCGCCCACCAGCTCGACGTCACCAGCGCCGATTCGATCGCGGCGCTGGGCTGGCGCCTCGACGACGAACAGGTCGACGTGGCCTGGCTGGTGGCCGGCGTCTATGGCCCCTCGGGCTCGAGCTTCCCCACCGGCCCCGAATTCGATGCGGTCATGCACACCAATGTGCTGGCGGCCATGCGCCTGCTCCCGATCGTCGGCCCGCTGCTGGCAGACACGCGCGGTAAACTCGCCGTGCTGTCCTCGAAGATGGGATCGATCGGCGCACGCAATTCCACCGAAGGCACCCTGTACCGCGCCAGCAAGGCCGCGCTCAACTCGGTGCTGGCCGATGCCGCCATCACCTATGGCGCGCAGGGCGTCACCTGCGTGTCCTTCCATCCGGGCTGGGTCCAGACCGACATGGGCGGCAGCGGCGCCGCCCTCACGGTGGAGCAAAGCGTGAGCGACCTGCGCGCCACGCTGGACAAGCTGGACAAGCTGGACGCATCGTCCAACGGCGCCTTTCTGAACCACGACGGCACGCCGATTCCGTGGTAACCACATAACAAACAACGAGACACCATGATTCTGAGCGAAGAACACCAGATGATCCGCGACGCCCTGCGCAGCTACGCGCAGGAGCGCCTGGCCCCGAACGCCGCGCGCTGGGACCGCGAGCACTACTTTCCCAAGGACGAGCTGAAGGAACTGGCCGGCCTGGGCGCCTTCGGCGTCGCGGTGCCGGAGCAGTACGGCGGCGCGGGCCTCGACTACGTGTCGCTGGCGCTGGTGCTGGAAGAGATCGCGGCCGGCGACGGCGGCACCTCGACCATCATCTCGGTCAACAACTGCCCGGTCTGCTCGATCGCCATGATGTATGCGAACGAAGAGCAGAAACAACGCTACCTGGTCCCGCTGGCCCGGGGCGAGATGCTGGGCGCCTTTGCCCTCACCGAGCCGCACACCGGCAGCGACGCCTCGGCCCTGCGCACCACGGCCACCCGCGACGGCGACCACTACGTCCTGAACGGCACCAAGCAGTTCATCACCAGCGGCAAGTACGGCGACGTGGCCATCGTCATGGCGGTCACGGATAAAGCCGCCGGCAAGAAGGGCATCAGCGCCTTCTGGGTCGAGACGACTACGCCCGGCTACATCGTCGCCGGCCTGGAACAGAAGATGGGCCAGCACTCCTCGGACACGGCGCAGATCGTGTTCGACAACTGCCGCGTCCCGGCCGCGAACCTGATCGGCGAGGAAGGCATGGGCTACAAGATCGCCCTGTCCGGCCTGGAGGGCGGCCGCATCGGCATCGCCTCGCAGTCGGTCGGCATGGCGCGCGCCGCCTACGAGGCCGCACTGGCCTATGCGAGAGACCGGACCAGCTTCGGCAAGCCGATCTTCGAGCACCAGTCGGTGCAGTTCCGCCTGGCCGAGATGGCGATGCAGATCGAAGCCGCGCGCCAGCTGATCCTGCACGCGGCGTCGATGAAGGATGCCGGCCTGCCCTGCCTGAAGGAAGCCGCGATGGCCAAGCTGTTCGCTTCCGAGATGGCCGAGCGCGTGGTCTCCAGCGCCATGCAGGTCTTCGGCGGCTACGGCTACGTCGCCGACTTCCCGGTCGAGCGCATCTACCGCGACGTGCGCGTGTGCCAGATCTACGAAGGCACCAGCGACATCCAGAAGATCCTGATCGCGCGCGCGCTGTGATCGCCATCCGTCCCGCCACGCCTGAGGACCTGCCGGCGCTGTTCGCCTACCTGGGCGAACAGCTGGCGGAAAACGGCCGCGACGGCCTGCTGTTCCAGCCGATGGCGCCGACGACGGACGGGGTGCCGCTGGCCATGCGCGAACGCTTCAGCGCCGGCATGGCAACGGCGCCTGGCCACCCGGGCTGGCGGCACGTGTGGATCGCGCTCGACGACAACGGCGCGATCGCCGGCCATATCGACCTGCGCGGCCGGCTTGATGCGGCATCGAGCCACCGCACCCTGCTCGGCATGGGCGTGCGCCACGACCTGCGCCGCGCGGGACTCGGCACGCGCCTGGTACAGGAGGCGCTGGCCTGGGCCCGCGCCAGCGGCTTCGCCTGGGTGGATCTCGAGGTGCTGTCGCAGAACCACAAGGCGCGTGCCTTGTACGTGCGCATGGGCTTCGTCGAGACCGGCGAAGTGCCGGACCTGTATCGCATCGACGGGCAATCGGTCGGCGCGGTGTCGATGAGCCTGCGCCTGTAGGGTGGGCGGCTCCACCTGACGGCTGAACGCCACGCGGCCGTGGCGCCGCCCACGCGTTCAGCTCCCCTTTGCGCAGCGATGCAGACATTCATGCCTGGTTTGAACGCGTGGGCGGCATCCAGGCCGCCGGCAGATACCCGCGTCCCGGTATAGCCGCCCACCCTACGTCAGGTAACCGCGGGTTCGAGCAGAGTCACGGTCCGGGCCGCCGTATCGAGGGTGGCGCGCACACCCACCGGGATCGTGAACTGGTGGCGGATGTGGCCGATCGAGTAGCCGGTCACCGCCGGAACGGTCAGGGGCTTGAGATGCTGGTCGAAGGTCTCGTCCAGGCTCAGCGAGCGCCTGCCCTCCTGCGGCGAGCAGTCCTCGCAGATGCCGACCATGACCCCGGCCGCATTCGCGAAGCCGAACGACAGGTCGAGCTGGGTCATCCAGCGGTCCAGGCGGTAAGGGGCCTCGTCCACCTCTTCCAGGAACAGCAGGGCGTTGCGGAAGTCCGCCGCATGGGGCGTGCCGCACAGGGCCGCCACGATCGACAGGTTGCCGCCCAGGAGCGGGCCGGTGGCAGTGCCCGTGGTCAGGGTGCGGATGCCGAAGTGCGGCATGGTCTGGGCCTTCACGGCGTTTTCCGGCGCCATCGGGATCGTGTAGCGCGGCTGCGGATCGCACAGCACCGCCATCATGTGCTCACGCGGGTAGTCGGCCAGCGTCGACGAGGCCACCGGGCCGTGGAAGGTCACCAGGCCGGTTTTGTTATGGATCGCCAGGTGCAGCGCGGTGATGTCCGAGTAGCCGAGCAGGATCTTCGGGTGGCGACGAATCAGGCCGTAGTCGAGTGTCGACAGCAGCGAGATGCAGCCCGAGCCGCCGCGGATCGGCCAGATCATCTTCACCTCGGGATCGAGGAACATGGCGTGCAGGTCGGCCAGGCGCTGCTGCACCGAGCCCGCATAATTGCCGTGCACGGCCCTGATGTAAGTGCCCACTTTGGCGCGCAGGCCGAGGGCTTCGATGTTCCTGACGGCTTTCTCGATCAGGCGGTCGTCGGCATAGCCGCCGGGGGCAATCAGGCCGACCAGGTCGCCGGGGCGCAGGCGCGGGGGTTTGACGAGGCGCCTGGACGAGCGCCGCGGGGCGGCTGCGGCCAGGCCAGGGGTAGAGAGAGCGGCTGCGACGGAAGCGCCGAAGCCGCGCCGGCTGATTTTCATGCTCGACATCCGCTACAAAGAAAAACGGCCCGCGCCGTGGAAGCTTGTGCTTCCAGCGACAGCGGGCCTGCGGCGCCAATCAAGTTAGAGGAACTTGTACTTGACGTTGAAGGTGAAGGCACGGCCACGCGGATCGGCAACCCGCGGGTCCCAGCCGGCGCCGACCACGTCGTCGACGTTGTGGGCGGTGAAGGGCGGATCGCGGTCGAACAGGTTCTGCACACCGAAGGTGAGCGTGGTGTTCTTGTAGCCGGTATAGGTGGCCGACAGGCCGAAGCGGGTGTAGCTCGACACGTCCGGGTCGAAGCCCGGCGGCGGCGTGCCCTTGCCGTTGTTCGGCAGCTGGTCCTTGTAGCCCGAGGCGAAGTTGTTGCTCACCAGGACGTTCCAATCACCCTTGCTCACGCTGAAGGTGGCGGCGTGCTTCCAGCGCAGGTACAGGTCGCGGGTGAAGAACTTGCCGACGTACTCCTTGTAAGGCTGGCCCGCGATCTCGGCGAACTCGTAGCTGCCGGTCCAGGTGCCGTCGAGGGTCGCGTTCCACTTGAAGCCGTCGCCGAACTTGCCGTCGCCGCGCAGGCCGAGGTCGATGCCGCGGGTCTTGGCGCCTGCCGCATTGATCCAGCCGGCCTGGACGTAGTCGATGGTGCCGTCCGGGTTGCGGAAGATGTTACCCGGCAGCAGCGCGGCGTTCTGCAGCACGATGCTGGCGCTGCGGTTCAGGATGCGGTCCTTCATGTTGATCGCCCACCAGTCGATCGAGGCCGAGAAGCCCTTGAACGGCTCGATCACGACGCCCAGCGTGCCTTGCTTCGAGGTTTCCGGCTTCAGGCTCTGGTTGCCGCCCGAGATGTAGTCGAAACGCTCCGGCGCGCAGAAGCGCGGGTCGCCCGGGTGCGCAGCGCAGCCGACGGTGTCGATGATGCCGCTGGCCAGTTCCTGGCGCAGCGCGCCGGTGTACAGCTGGGTGAAGCTCGGCGCCAGGAAGCCCTTGTTGGCCGAACCGCGGAACAGCAGCCAGTTGGCCGGCTGGTAGCGGAAGGCCACCTTCGGGTTGGTGGTCGCGCCGATCACGCTGTAGTCGTCGCGGCGCACGGCCAGCTGCAGCTCCAGGTCCTTGGTCACCGGTACGATGAACTCGGCAAACACCGCCTTGACGTCGCGCGAGGCCTTCGGCAGGTTGGCATTGCCCGGAGCCAGCAGGATCGGCTCGGCGGCCACGTCCTGGCTGTACAGGTAGGTTTCGCGGCGGAAGTCGAAGCCGGCGGCCATGGCCAGCTTGCCGGCCGGCAGGTCGAACAGCTCGCCCGAGACGGTGCCGTCGATCTGGGTCATCGTCGTCTTGCCGGTCTGGAAGGCGCCGCGGTACTTGGTCTTTTCGATCGCGTCCATCGCCGCCTGGGTCTGCTTGCCGTCGAGCGACCACGGGTTGACGATGCCGCTGCCCAGTACCTTGTAGAAATCGGCGAAATAGGCGTAGCCGTCGAGCAGGTCCATGTGGCTGGTGCTCTGCGCCTTCGACAGGCCCAGCTTGTAGTCCCAGCCGCGGATCACGCCTTCGAAGCCGACCAGCACGCGGCCGCTGGTGGTGCTGTTTTCCTGGGTGCGGTTACCCAGCGCATTGGCGCGCCATTTGTAGATGATCGGCAGGTTGCGGTTGAAGCTCGGGATGAAGGCCGACAGGTCCTGGTAGTAAGGACCGTTCACCGGATAGGCGTTGCCGCTGGCGAGCGAGGTCGAGATCTGGGCCGGGGTCAGGATCGAGATGACGTCCGAGCGCGAGCCGATGCCCTCGACGAACATCGTGTGGTCCTGGGCCAGCTTGTAGGTGCCGCGCACCAGCAGGTTGGTCTGGTCGGACGGCGACTGCATGACGTAGTCGCCACCGTAGTCGTAGGCGCAGGAATAGGTCGAGCGCAGCGGCGAGGTCACGTCCTTCCACAGCGCGGTCTGGTACTGCGACATGCCTTCCACGCTGTCGCACTTGCCCTGGAAGCTCAGCGGATTGGCCTGCAGGTAGGTGTTCGGGTCGTTCGGCATCTTGAAGCCGGTGCCCAGCGCGGTGTTCGCACCGGTCAGCTGGTTCGCGAACGGGGTGCCGGTGGTGTCCGGCGACAGGCCACGCGCGGGCTGGAAGCCGTTGGCGAAGGCGCGGCGCTTCGAGGACAGCTTCTCGTTGCGGGTAAACGCGGCCGTGGCCATGATATTGAAACCGTCGGTTCCCAGGTCGCCGGTACCGAGGATCAGCGAGCCGCGGTGGATGTTGCCGCCGCCTTCCTCGGTGATGTTGGTATAGACCGACGCTTCCACACCCTGGTAATCGGTCTTCAGGATGATGTTCATCACGCCGCCGATCGCATCGGTGCCGTAGATCGCGGACGCGCCGTCCTTCAGGATCTCGATGCGCGAGATCGCCGCCATCGGGATCGAGTTCAGGTCGACTGCCTTGCCGCTCTTGCCGTGGGTCGGCGCGCGGCGGCCGTTGATCAGGACCAGGGTGCTGTTTGGGCCGAGGCCGCGGAAGGAGGCGAAGGAAGCCCCGCCGCTGACGCGGTCGGCATCGGCGCCGAACACGTTGTTGCCCGAGGTCGGATTGTCGGCACCGGTGCCGTTCGCCGAAATCGTCGCCATCAGCTGCTCGGCGGAAGTGATGCCCTGTTTCTGCAGGGTGTCGGCACTGATCACCTGCACCGGCAGCGCGCCTTCCTTGGCGACGCGCTTGATGCTACTACCGGTGATCTCGACACGCTGGATGGGGCCGGACACCTGTACGTCCTGTGCGATGGCCGGGCTGACCGCGCCCATCAGGGCGATCAATTGAGCGAGCTTTTTTACCTTCACGCGTTTCTCCTAACGTTTCCCTTGGCGACCCAGGAATTCCTGGCCGATCTTCGTTGTAATGTCTTGGCATTACGTTATTTTTTCGATTTCAGGGTAAGCCTTCTTATTTACAGCTATCCAATGAAATATCCGGCGGCCAGTATAACTAAGGGGAATGTTTTATTTGGGAAAAACTCACCAAAACTAGCGCGCCCCTCTGCTGGAGCGTGCTCTTTGCGCAACATCGACATCCAGATAACGCCAGGTCGTGAATTCAACGGGATGACGTTTGTAGTTTTTCAACCACGGATGGCGCAGATCGCCCGACAAGACCTGGGTCAGCGGCACCCACGGGTTATAGGCGTGGATCAGCTGGTTCATCTCGAAATACAGCTTCTGGCGCGCAGGACCGTCGCTGAGCAGGCGCGCCTGCTCGTAGCGCTGGTTATAGGCGGGCAGGTTGAAACGCGCGTAATTGGCGCGGCCGGCGTTGGGGCCGTACAGCAGCTGGTAGAAGTTGTCGCCGTCGGGGAAGTCGGCGATCCAGTTGCTCTCGAACATCTGGACCGTGCCCAGGCGCGAGGCCTTGATGATCTCGGTCTTCTTGTCCGACTTGAACACGACGCGCAGGCCAATCGCGTTCAGGCACTTGCGCCACAACTCGTCGCGCAGGCGGCCGCCGACCGTGGCCTCGCTGTGCATGGTGAGGGTCAGCGGCTTGCCGTCGGGCGTGCGCCGAAACCCGTCCGGATCGCGCCGGGTATAGCCATAGCGGTCCAGCAGCGCGTTGGCCAGTGCCGGATCATAGGGCACCGGACTGCGGTAGTGCGGGTCGTAGCCCAGCACATTGGGCGGCAGCGGCGATTCGGCCTTGATCGCAAAGCCCTTCTTCAGCAGTGCGATGTCCTCGGCGTTGTTGTAGGCCATCGAGATCGCGCGGCGTAGCGCCACCTTGTCCTTGCCGTAGCCGCCGACGACCGGGTCGTTCATGTTCATCCACATGTAGTAGGTCTGCAGCACCGGGAAGCGCGACAGCACGATGCCACGCGCCGCCAGTTCCGGCTTGAGCTGGCCGTCGCTGACCACCATGTCGGTCATCGACTCCGGAATCTGCTCCAGGTAGTCGTATTCGGCGTTCAGGAAGCCCAGCATGCGGCCCTGGAATTCCTCGGCGATGCGTACCTCGACCCGGTCCACGCGCGGCAGGCGCTTGCCCTCGAGGGCGGCGGCGATCGCCTTGTCTTCGGCGCTGTACTTCCCTTCTTCGCCGGGCGTCGCATGGAACACGGCGGTCGAATCGGGATTGGCCAGCAGGACGATCCTGTCGCTGCGCTTCCATTCGCCCACCATGAAGGGGCCGGTGCCGACCGGATGGTTGCCGGCCTGGCCCGGGTAGGCCTCGATCACTTCGCGCGCCACCGCGCTCGATGCGGGCATCGCCAGGTAGAACAGGAAGTTGTTGTCCGGCGCCTTGAGGCGGATGCGCAAGGTATGGCGGTCGAGGGCACGCAGCTCGGCCACGCCTTCGAAGGTGGCGGCCCAGGGCGACCTGGTGGCGGGATCGCGCAGGCGTCCGATGCTGTAGACGTAATCCTGGGCGGTCATCTCGCGCTTCGCGCCTTTGAAGGCCGGGTCCGGCGTGAAATGGATGCCGGGGCGGATGCGGAAGGTGTAGGTCAGGCCGTCGGCGCTCACCTCGGGCATGGCGGCGGCCGTGTTGGGGCGCAGCTTGGCCGGACGCGCCAGGTAGTCGTAGCGCAGCAGGGGGTCGAACAGGTTTTCCAGCAGCGAGAGGGTGGCGTTGTCCGAGGCCACGGCCGGGTCCAGGCCGGTTTCGCTGGTGGACAGGAACATGCGCAGGACTTTTTCCTGCGCACCCGCGCTACCGGCGCACAGCAGGGAGAACAGGAGGGCGGCGGCGGTCAGGCGAAGTGTCATGGCGAGGGCAATGTCGGCAAGCGGCGGGAACAAACCTGCGTATCATAGCCGCCGCTGCGCGAAAATGGAGCTAAATGGAGCTTATTGCTTCGCCGGCGTGAGCGTGATCTCCTGCACCTTCGGCTCGCGTTCGGGCGTGAGCGTGAAGGCGACATCTACCCTGCCACGCTCGCCGATGAGCGGGAAGCTGCCGCGCAAGGCGTTGTCGGCCTTGATCGGGCCGACCGAGGTGATCTTCCCGATCGGTTCCAGCTTTTCGCGCGCATGCACGATCCAGTCTTCGCGCGAACGGTCAAGGAAGAGATTTTCAGCTGCGATCGCGCTTCCCAACGATGCATCCCACGACTGCACCAGTTGCGCCACTTGCCCATGGCGCGTCGCCAGGATCGGCGATACGGGAATTGGGCGAGGACCGAGGTCCGCACGCTCGACCAGCATGGCCAGGACCTTGGCGGTCGGCCCGTACACCGGTCCGTAGCGCAGGTTGGTGAAGGCGAACACGCCGACCCCGTGGTCCGGCGCGAAACGGTACTGGCTGCCGAAGCCCGGCAGGCCGCCCGAATGGCCCGAGCTCACCACGTTGCGGCTGTCGCGCTGCCAGACCAGGCCATGGCTGTAGAAGCTCACGGTCGGATTCGGCGTTGTCATGTCGCTCAGGGTGGCCTTGGTGGACAGGCCGGCAAACGCCTGCGGCAGGTGCATCTCGCGCACCGAGGCACGGCGCAGCGGTCCGCGCTCCGGGTCGTTGCGGGCCGGCCAGGCATCCAGGTGGAAGGCGACGTAGCGCGCAAAGTCGTCCGCCGTCGTGATCAGGCCGCCCATCGCCGCGCCGTCGCCATCGTGCAGGATAGGCTCCGCCTCCCAGTGGTCGCGGTCCCAGCGGTAGCCCAGCGCCAGCTTGCCCGGCGCGGCCTGCGTATATTCCCAGCGCGTGTTGTGCATGCCCAGCGGCCGCAGGATCTCGCGCCTCACGTAGTCCTGGAAGCGCATGCCCGACACCTTGCTCACCACCTTGCCCAGCAGGATGTAGCCGAGGTTGCTGTATTCGAAGGTCTGGCCGGGCGCATTGGAAAACGACAGCCCGGCGCCGACCAGTTGCTCGAGCCTGGCATTCGGGACGGCCATCTGGCGGTCGCCCCAGGGATTGTCCTCGGGCAGCCCGGTGGTCATGGTCATCAGGTGGCGGATCGTCAGCGCGGGCGAGTCGGTCGTCGGCAGCTGGACCCGGCGCACTTCGGGCAAGTAGTCGGCGACCGGATCGTCGAGCCGCAGCTTGCCCGCGTCACGCAACTTCAGCGCCGCCATCGCCACGAAGCTCTTGCTCATCGAGGCGATGCGGAATTCGGTCGACCCCGTCACAGGGGTCTTGCGCGCCACGTCGGCCAGGCCGAGCGGGCGCATGTGCACCAGCTTGCCATCGAGGACCACGCCGTACACCAGGCCCGGCAGGTGCTCCTTGCCGGCGAGCTCGGTGTACATCTTGTCTATCTCGGGAAGCAGGGCCGCTACGCGTTCGCCCCTGCTCGCGGCCGGCGCCTGCGCGAGGGCATGCACGGCGGCGATGCTGCCGACCACGAAAACAAGGCTGCACAGGCTGAGGCGAGAGGGACGATGCATGCTGGGCTTCTCCGGAAGGCACGGTTGTGGAGAAGGATTATGCCCTGATTTTCATGCCATGAAGCAAACAGAAAAGCGGGCAGGCCAGCTCCCCTTATAACTTTTAAACATGGCGCAGGCGCATTCTTTCATCTGCGCAGCTGTTTCCCGGCCTATACTCTCCGCTGCACAATCGTACGATCTCAGCAGCGGTATTCACATGGCACTCAATTACATCTGGACCGGTTTCTTCCTGGTCGGTTTTCTCGCGGCGCTGGCGCAGTGGCTGTTCATGGGCGACACCGAGATCTTCAAGCGCATCATCGACGGCACCTTCGACTCGGCCAAGATGGCCGTGATGGACATCGCCCTGCCGCTGGCCGGCGTCATGACCTTCTGGCTCGGGATCATGAACGTGGGCGAGAAAGCCGGCCTCATCCAGCGCTTCGCCCACGTCATCGCGCCCTTCTTCGCGCGCATCTTCCCCGGCGTGCCGCGCGACCACCCGGCCAACGGCCACATGGTGATGAACTTCTCGGCCAACATGCTGGGCCTGGACAACGCCGCCACCCCGTTTGGCCTGAAGGCGATGGAAAGCCTGCAGTCGCTGAACCCGAAGAAGGATGAGGCGACCGACGCCCAGCTGATGTTCCTGGTGATCCAGACCTCGGGCCTGACCATCATTCCGCTGGCCGTGATGGCCCAGCGCGCGGTGCTGGGCGCGGCCAATCCGGCCGACATCTTCATCCCGACCCTGATCGCTACCTATACCGCGACGATTGCCAGCATCATCCTGGTCGGCCTGCGCCAGCGCATCAACCTGCTTCATCCGGTGGTGTTCGCGTGGATCGGCGGCACTGCCGGCCTGATTGCTGCCATGGTGTTCAGCTTTACTTATTTCCTCGACAAGTCGCAGATCCAGCTGGTATCCAGCGTGGTCGCCAACCTGATCCTGTTCTCGGTCATCGCCGCCTTCATGACGGCCGCCCTGCGCAAGGGCGTCAACGTGTTCGAGACCTTCATCGAAGGGGCCAAGGCCGGTGTCGAGACCTCGATCAAGATCATCCCCTACCTGGTTGGGATGATCGTCGCGATCAGCGTGGTGCGCAATTCGGGCGTGCTGGGCCTGATCGTGAGCGGCTTCGCCTGGGTCTTCAATGCACTCGGTCTGCAGACCGACTTCGTCGGCGCGCTGCCGACAGCGCTCATGAAATCGCTGTCCGGCAGCGGCGCGCGCGCCATGATGATCGACGCGATCAAGACCTACGGCGTCGACTCCTTCGTGGGCCGCCTGGCCAGCATCCTGCAGGGCGCATCGGACACCACCTTCTACATCATCGCGCTGTACTTCGGTTCGGTCGGCATCCGCAAGACCCGCTATGCGGTCAGCTATGGCCTGCTGGCCGACCTGATCGGCATCATTGCCGCCATCTTTGTCGCCTATCTGTTCTTCGGTTAATCAGGAGTCATCATGCTGCGCCGCCTTGCCCTCGCCACCCTCCTCGTTGCCGTTGTCGGCAGCGCCCATGCCCAGCTGCCGGCGCCGGTCGCCCAGGTGCTGGCGCAGCAGGGCCTGCCCGAAGACGCCCTCGGCGTGCTGGTGCTCAAGGGCGATAGCGTGGTGCTGGCGCACCAGGCCGACCGGCCGATGCAGCCGGCATCGACCATGAAGCTGGTGACCACCATGGTCAGCCTGGAACGCCTCGGACCCGCCTTCCGCGGCCGCACCGAGCTGCGCACCACGGGCGAGATCGAGAAGAGCGTCCTGCGCGGCAACCTGATCCTGAAGGGCGGCGCCGATGCCGACCTGTCCGGCGAAGACCTGGAAAACATGCTGCGCGCCCTGCACTACCAGGGCATCCGCCGCATCGAGGGCGACCTGGTGCTGGACCGCAGTCTGTGGCAGCCGGCGCGCACGGACGTCGGCATTGCGCCCTTCGACGAGTCGCCCGAGGCCTATTACAACGTGATCCCGGATGCGCTGCTGGTCAACAAGAACATGATCCAGATCGACATGCGCTCGACCGCCAAGCGCCTGAAGCTGGAGATGCAGCCGCAACTGGACCGCGTGAGCATCGGCTCCGATATGACGCTCGTCGACGCCGACTGCGCGAAGTGGGAAGACGGCTGGAAGCTGCCGGAAGCCGTGCGCCAGAAGGACGGCCGCATCCGGGTGCTCCTGCACGGAACCTTCCCGAAAGACTGCGCGCGCAGCTACAGCATCAACGTGCTGGACCGGAACGACTACATCGAACGCCTGTTCCGCCAGAAGTGGAAGGAGCTGGGCGGGAAGTTCAGCGGCAAGGCGGTCGAGGGCACGGCGCCGCCCGACTCGACCCTGCTGGCCGAGCATACCTCGCGCATGCTGCCGGAGCTGGTCCGCGACACCAACAAGCCCTCGGACAACCTGCTGGCGCGCACCCTGTTCCTCAGCCTGGGCAGCCTGCAGCCGGATCCGGCAGCGGGCAGCTTCGCCCTCCCGGCCAATGGCGAAGCTACCAGCGCGCGGGCCGACGCCGCGGTGCGCGAATGGATGCGCGGCCAGCGCATCGACGATGCCGGCTTCGTAATCGAGAACGGCTCGGGTCTGTCGCGCACCGAGCGCATCTCGCCGCAGCAGATGGCCTACCTGCTGCAGGCCGGCCTGCGCAGCAACTGGTCTCCCGAATTCCAGTCCAGCATGCCGATCGCCGGCATCGACGGCACCCTGCGCCGCCGCCTGCAGGGCACCCCGGCGGCGGGACGTGCGCGCCTGAAGACCGGCACGCTGCGCAACGTGGTGGCGCTGGCGGGCTACGTGCCGGATGCGGATGGCGTGCAGAACGTGTTCGTCGCGATCGTCAACAGCGAGCAGGCCGGCAACGGCCGCGGACGCGCGGTGCTCGATGCGCTGGTGGACTGGGTGGCGCGTTCGGGAGCGCCGGCGCCGGCACCGATGCCCGCGCCGACCCTGCCCTAGAGCATCCTCAGGGCCGGCGCCGGAGGCTTCGGCGCCAAATGGTGGATCCTGCCGCCATACGCATACGCCGGGCTCGTGATGGTCCAGCCCATGTCCTGGAACAGGGTGATCACGTCCTCCAGCCACAGCGCATTGATCAGGTTATGGTGCAGCAGGGCCACGTGGGGTATGTCGCGGCCTTGCAGGCGCCGGGCCAGTTCGCGGTAGGTCTCGGCACGCTCGCGGACCTGCGCCAGGTAGGCCTGGCGGAAGGGCTCGAGATCCGTCTGCGGATTCTTCGCGAGCGCCTCGAGCAGTTCGCCGTTCAGCCGCCAGTCGGCGGTGTCCAGCGTGATACGCGCATTGCGGTAGCCGTGCTCGCCCAAGAAGGCACGCATGCCCTCGCGTTTTTCAGGCGTGCCCCCTTCGCGCAGGTAGGGGAAGCGGAACCATTTCTGGTAGCCGGGCAGCGCCGCGATGACGCGGTCGCAGTCGAGCACTTCCTGCTGGTACTGCGCCAGCGTGACCGCGGGGTCGTCCAGGTCCGGATGGGTCACCGTATGGTTGGCGATGACATGGCCGGCCAGCCCCCACGCCATTGCCATCGCCATTCCTTCGGGCCGGTTGGTGCCGAAGCCGGCGGTGACGAACAGCGCCGCCTGGACGCCGTGCCTGGCCAGCGCCGCCAGCATCGCGTCGTTGCGGGCCTGGGGCGACAGGAGCGGGGTTACGGCCAGCGATGGACCGTCGTCGAAGGTCAGGGCCACCGACTGCGCATGCAGCGGTGAGGCCAGGAGAAAACAGCTTGCGGCAAGCGCGCCGCACAAGCGGCGTACGTGATCGAAGGCAGGCATGGGAGCGCTCCTTTCGGCATCGTCTGGACTAACTTTAGTACTGTCCAGCCCGCTACCTATGAGCCAGCGCAACGGCCCGGCGCAAGCCCGCGCCGGCTTCAAAGACCCTGCTGCGCGAGGGCCTCGATCTCGAAGTCGCCGTCGTCCATCAGGCGCAGTCCCAGTTCCGCAGGCTTCAGTCCCAGGCTGCGTCCCATGGCCAGCAACAGGCTGCCGCCGGGGCGTTCCGGCATGAAGCGGTAGACGGGATCGGCATAGGCCTGGGCCGGCGTGGTGATGGTCCAGCCCATGTCCTTGAACTGGCGGATCACGTCGTCCAGCCACATCGCATTGATCAGGTTATGGTGCAGCAGCAGGACCTGCGGGATGTCCCTGCCCTGCAGCCGTTGCCCCAGCTCGCGGTAGGCCAGCGCACGCTGGCGAATGTGCGCCAGGTAGGCCTGGCGGATCGGCTCGACGTTTGCCTGCGGATTCTTCGTCAGTACCTCGGTCAGCTTCTCGTTCAGCCGCCAGTCGCTGGTATCGAGCGTGACGTAGCCGTTGCGGTAGCCCTGCTGGCGGAGAAAGGCACGCATGCCGTCGCGCTTGTCTTTGCTGTTCCCTTCGCGCAGGTAGGTGAAGCGGTACCACTTCTGGTAGCCCGGCAGCGCGGAGATGACGCGGTCGCAGTCGAGCACTTCCTGCTGGTACTGGGCGAGCGTGACCTTGTCGCTGTCCAGGTCCGGATGCGTCATGGTGTGGTTGGCGAGCACATGGCCGGCCTGGCCCCAGGCGCGCGCCAGCGCCAGGCCTTCCGGGCGGTCGGCGCCGTTCCCGACGGTGACGAACAGCGCGGCCTGGACCTGGTGCCGCGCCAGCGCCGCGAGCATGGCCGTGTTACGGGCCTGCGGTCCCAGGTGTGGGGTAGCGGCCAGGATCGGGCCGTCGTCGAAGGTGAAGGCGACCGACTGGGCCTGCAGTTGCGGAGCCAGCAAGAAGCAGGCTACGGCAATCGCACCGCGCAGCCAGCGTAAGGGGCGCAGGCCGCGCATGTCAGAGCACGCGGCGGTAGGTGGCGCGCACCAGATCGCGGTCGCCGCAGTCGAAATGCCACCATTCGGTGTTGATGCCGAAGAAGCCCGCCTCCAGCATGCCCTCGCGCAGCAGGCGGCGGTTGGCCACCTGTTCGTCGGTGAGCTCGCCGGTGATCAGGAAGCCTTCTTCCAGCGCCGGGTGCGACAAATTGGTCATGTCGTCGAAGCCGGTGCCCATGTCGAGCTCGCGGCCCTGTTCGTCGAGCAAGGTGATGTCGAGCGCCATGCCGTAGGAGTGGATCGAGCCGCGCGCCGGGTTGGCCAGGTACATCTGCAGGCCGGTGCCCTCGAGCGCGTCCCACAGCTGCTGCTGCACGCGCTGCGGACGCAGGGCGTCGAGCACCAGGGCGGTGTATCCGGGACGGCGCTGCTTCAGCCAGGCCACGACCTTTTCCAGCGCCGCGGCGGCGTCGCGGTGCAGCCAGGCGCAATCGAAAGGCGAATACAGGTCGCGCCCGACGAAGTTGTTGGGCGTGGCATAGCGCAGGTCGATCGCGATCCCGTCGATGCTGGTGAGATGGCGGAATTCAGGGCTGCCGGCGATATCCTCGCTGGCCACGGTCAGGGTCATGCACAGCCTTTTTCGAGACAGGCGCGCGCGGTCGCGCCGATACAGTTGGCCAGCTCCCGCGCCCCGTGCGACAAGGGGGAATGGCTGGCGCTCAGGAGATACAGGTGCACCGGCATCGCCGGCGCCCACTGGCGGCACTGCACCCTGGACGGGTCGGCCGAGGCCGCGGTGAAGGGGTCGAGCACGGCGAGGCCGGCGCCGGCTTCCACCAGCGAGCGGGCGATCTGGTAGGTCTGCACCACGGTGTGGTAGACCGGCTGCACGCCCTGGGCCTCGCAAGCGGCGACCACGATCTCGCCCAGCGGGTCGCCGTCGTTCAGGCCGATCAGCTCACCGCTCAAGCCTTCGACGCCGAAGGGCCTGGACAGTTCTTCCTCGCTCCAGGTGCCGCGCGGCGCCATCACGGTGAGATAGCCGTGGGCGATCGGCTCGGCCACGATGCCGGGGTGGCGCGGGTCCTGCAGCGACAGCGCCAGGTCGGCTTCGCCCAGGCGCAGCGCGTTCACGATCTCGCTGGTGTGGTGGGTGGACAGCTCACAGCGCGCCTGCGGGAAGTCGCGGCGCCACACCGTCATCGCCTGCGGCAGCACGCTGATCGCAATGGTGGGCGTGGAGACCAGGCGCACGGTTTCCACCGCGCGGCTCTTCAGGCTGGCGGCCAGGCGGCGGATGCCCTGCAGGTCGCGGTTCAGCTTCTCGGTTTCGGCGAACAGGCGGTGCGCTTCCGGCTTCGGATACAGCTTGCCGCGCACCCGCTCAAACAGCGGCATGCCCAGCTGCAGCTCCGCGTGCTGCAGAACTTTCGTCACCGCCGGCTGCGAGATGTGGAGAACCTGGGCGGCACCGCTGATGGTGCCGACCTGCATGATGGCGTGGAAAACTTCGATATGGCGCAGGCGCATCGCTTCATCCTTCTAGAGAGAACCCGCGCGCACGGCGCGGATTTTGCGAAGGATACAGGGAAAACCCGGCCGCGGCGACCGTCACGGCGTGTTCACAACAGCTGGGCTGGCCGGTGCGGCCGGTGCCGCCGGCGTGGCCCGTGCAGCCGGCGCCGGGATCGGCGGCGTGGCCGGCGTCGGCACCGGCGCCGGGACAGCCGGTGTCGGCACAGGCACCGGCGCGGCCGGGGCAGGCGCGGTTTCAGGCACCACCGGGGCCGGCGGCGTCGCCGGCGGCAGCATCGGCACCGGCGAGGTGATCACCGGCGGCGGCAGGATCACCGGCAGCGGCGCATTGGCCGGCGTGGTCAGGACCTCGAGCAGGGCCGCGGTTTCCGCGTCCGGATTGCCGGCGAAGTCCGCCGGGCGGTATTTCATCTGGAAGGCCTGCAGCACGGTGCGGGTCTGCTGGTCGAGCACCCCGGTCTGCTGGATCGCGAAGCCGTGGGTGGCCAGCTTGCGCTGGAACCAGAACACGTCCGGCAGGGTCGCGTCGAAGATCGGGCGCACCAGGGCGACGCGGTTCGCGTCCGGCCACAGCACCAGGCCTTCCTGGGCCAGGCGTGCCCACGGGAACAGCGGACCCGGGTCCTGCTTGCGCTGCGGCGCGATGTCGCTGTGGCCCAGCACGTTCTCGGGCGCGATGCCGTGGCGCTGCACGATGTCCTTCAGCAGCGGGATCAGCACATCCATCTGGGACTGCGGGAAGGGGTAGAACAGGCGGCCGCCGTCGGGCGTGGCGGTCCAGCCGGGATTGACGATCTCGATGCCGATCGAGCTGTTGTTCAGCTGCGTGTAGTTCTTCCAGCTCGAGTTGCCGGCATGGTAAGCGCTGCGGTTCTCGTCGACCAGGCGGTAGATGATCGGCTGGGCATGGTTGGTGACCAGGTAGTGGGAGCTCACCTGCTGCTCGGTCAGGATCTTGATCGAGGTCGGGTTGTCCGACACCGTGTAGTGAAGCACCAGGAAGCGCGCGCGGCTCGACTGGCCCTTGGCGGTGTAGGTGGTATCGATCTTCGGGCCGCTTGGCGCGACCGGCGCGGTGGTACAGCCGGCCAGCACGGAAAGAATGATCGGAACGGCGAGAAGGTTCAGGTGTTTCATCGGCGTGGAATCCTGGTGGTTTGTATCTAGTGGGATGGCGCAGCGGCCAGGCGTGCGGCCGCATAGTGGGCGCGCATGCCGGTCTGGCTCAGTATGGTATCGGGCGGCAGCGCCGCGCGCATGGTTTCGACGATCGCCGGGTGCAGTTCGGCGGCGCGGCCGGCCAGGGCCACCGGGCGCGGGCCGAAACGGTTCACCAGCGCCTGCGCCAGCCGGGCCAGCTCGCGGCCCGCTTCGCGCAGGATGGCCGCCGCCGCCGGGTCGCGCTCGGCGGTGGCGGCGACCGCGATCGCCAGCTTGCCGACCTCGCCGCGCTCGCGGCCATAGATGAACTGGCGCGAGAACGACCAGTCCGAGCCGCCCACGTGCTGGAACACGGCGTGCGCCATCGGCGAGGATTCCCAGGCGCCGGGGCGCTCGTCCTCGAGGCGCCAGATGTGGCGCAGCGCCTCGCGGGCGATCCAGAAGCCGCCGCCGCCATCGTCCAGCACCACCCCGCGTCCGCCGGCGCGGTGGAAGCCCCCGCCCGCATCGATGAAGGCGCCGATCGAGCCGGTGCCGGAATACACGAGGTAACCCTCGCCCGGCTTGAAGCTGGCGAGGTAGGCGATTTCGATGTCATTGCTCAGCACGACGGCCTTCGGGTCCAGGCCGAGCAGCGCGCCCAGGCTTTGCTGCAGGGGGCCGCCGTCGCCGCCGAAACCGGTCACGCCGGCGCGCACCGCCACCGGGCGGCCATGCGACAGCACCGCCTGCGCGATGGCGCCGAAGGTCGCCTGCACGGTCTCGCGCCCTTCGAGGCTGCCCATCTGCAGGGCCGACAAGCCCCCGGCCGTGCCTTCGGCGACGATGCGCCCGCCCGGCGCCGCGAGGGCCCAGCGGGTCTGGGTGCCGCCGGCATCGATGCCGAGGCCGAGATTGTCTTGCGATTCATGAGGGTGCATGGCCTGCGAGTGTTCCATATTACGAGGGCTTGCGCCAGGCCTGCACGCGCGCGCCTTCCTTGCCGAGGCGGTTCACCGCGCTCACGAGCACCAGGTCGGCTGCGCCCAGCTTGGCGTCGTCCGGCACGGTCCAGTCGACGCGCGCGGCCGGCGCCACCGAGAAGCGCCACTCGCCGCCATGGCGGGCCCAGATCGCGTACAGCATGTTGGCCCGGCCGGCCTTCAGTTGCAGCTGCACGCCATTCTTGCCGCGCTTGGCGGAAACCTGCGGGGTCCCGGGAGCTTCGCTGGCCAGCCAGGGCGTGGCCGGCACCAGCGCCTGACCCTGGTAAGTCGTCGCGCGCAGCTGGTCGCTGATGCCCTTGCGGTTCTGGGTCAGGGCCACCATGCTGAAGTGGACGTGGCCGGTCGACAGCGGACGCTGGCGGGTCAGCGCGATCTGGTCCAGGACCTCTTTCGGCTCGTAGTTCAGGGTCGGCGCTGCCGCGCCGATGCGGCTGGTGAACAGGCCCGGCCACATGTGGCGGTTCTGCGGGTTCTGCGAGATCCAGTAGTCGAGCAGCACCGGGTAGGACTGGGCGGTCTGGGCGATCGGCCAGTATAGCTGGGGCACGAAATAGTCGAGCCAGCCCTTCTCCAGCCACAGCTCGGCATCCGCGTACAGCTTGTCGTACTGCGAGAAGCCGGAAATGCCCGACGGGCGGCGGTCCGGACGTCCCATGCCGAAAGGGCTGATGCCGAAGCGCACCCAGCTCTTTTCCTTGTGGATGCCCTTGTACATGGCCTCGATCAGGCGGTTGACGTTGTCGCGGCGCCAGGACGGGCGATCGAGCTTGCCGCCGCGCGCGAGGTAGCGCTCCCAGGCCGGGCTGTCGGGGAAGTCGAGTTCCTTCGTCGCCGGCTTGCCGTTGCCGTCCAGCGCCTGGACGTTGCCCGCCACTTCCGGCGCCGCGATCGGGTAGGGATAGAAGTAGTCGTCGATGTGCACGCCGTCGATGTCGTAGCGGCGCACCACGTCGAGGATCACGTCCATGGTCTGCTTCGAGGCCGCTTCTTCGCCCGGGTCCATCCACATGAACTTCCCGTAGCGCTTGACCGCGGACGGAATGGTGTTGGTGATGTGGTTCGGCGCCGCAGGCGAGCGTGCGTTGTCGTGGCGCGCGCGGTAGGGGTTGAACCAGGCGTGCAGCTCGAGGCCGCGCGCGTGCGCTTCCTTGATCCAGAACGCGAGCGGGTCGTACCACGGCATCGGAGGCTTGCCCTGGGCGCCGGTCAGGTATTCGGTCCAGGGCTCGATCTTCGACGGATAGATCGCATCGGCCGCCGGGCGCACCTGCAGCACGATGGCGTTCAGGTTGAGCGCGACCGCACGCTCCAGAATGGCGATCGCCTCGGCCTGCTGCTGCACGGCCGGCAAGCCAGGTTTGCTCGGCCAGTCGATGTTGGCCACCGTGGACACCCAGGCGGCGCGGAATTCGCGCGGGGCCGGCGGCGGAATGTCGGCGCCGCCCGCGCCGCCTTCGGGAACGGTCGGCTGCGTGGTGCAGGCGGTGAGGAAACCGCCCATGGTCAGCGCACCAGCCATGCCTGCCATGCCGGCCAGGGTGAACGCACGTTTTTTCAAATCGGGCTTCAAATCCGCTCCTTTGTTCTCTTCTCAGACTTTGACGAACCACCGCTTGCGCCACATGCCGTACGCGATCGCGAACATGCAGGCGTTGAAGAGGATGGCATATAACAGCGAGGTGTTGGCGGCGCCCAGCGGCAGCGCCTTGATCGGCGCGTACAGCATGCGGCCGAGCGAGAGCTGGCTGCCGTCGGGCTGCGCCAGCTTGATAAAACCGAGCATCTTGGCCACGAAACCCGAGAACGCGAAAATGAACAGCGCGTTCATGCCATAGATGACGAAGGGTTTGGCCCACGCGGCGGCGCGTTCGCGCACGATCGCATAGGGGTTGGCATCCAGCAGCCAGTAGAACATGCCGAAGGCAAGCAGCGCCCAGCCGCTCATCCACAGGCAATAGGATACCGTCCACAGGCTTTTGTTGATCGGCATGAGCACCGCATCCAGGCTCGATCCCAGTCCCAGCAGGACCAGGCCGGCGAACAGCATCCACGCGGTCTGCTCGACGCGCGGCAGCCTGGCCGCCAGCACGCGGCCGGCGAGCACGCCGAACAGCTGGCTGCACAGGGCGGGGATGGTGCTGAGCAGTCCTTCCGGGTCCCAGGTCTTCGATTGCACCCACATGTGACCGTCCAGCACCATGCGGTCGACGTACGAGCCGAAATCCTGGCCCGGCTCCAGCACGCCCGCGCCGATGCCCGGCACCGGCACCCACAGCATCAGCACCGTGTACAGCGCCAGCAGGCCGGTGATCACGGCCAGCTGCGCGCGCCAGCCGAGGTAGACCACGAGCGGCGCGGCCAGCAGCGTGCACAGGGCGATGCGCTGCAGGACGCCCGGGATGCGCACGGTCTCGAAGTCGAAACGCGGAATCAGGTTGAGCAGGAAGCCGATCAGGAAGATCAGCGCGGCGCGCTTGGCCAGCTTGAGCAGCAGCTGCGGCTTGTCGGCGCCGCTTTCCGCGAGGCGCCCGAGCGACAGCGTCATGGCGACGCCGCCGATGAACAGGAAGAAGGGGAAGATGCAGTCGGTGAAGGTCCAGCCGTGCCACTTGGCGTGGGCCAGCTGCGCATGCAGGTTGCCCCAGTCGCCCGGATTATTCACGAGCACCATGGCGGCGATGGTGAAGCCACGGAAGGCGTCGAGCGAGGTCAGGCGCACGGGTGCATCGCGCATTGCTGCGTTGTCTCCTTGTTGTTGTTCGTTTTACGGGGCCGGCGGCTCCGTGATTTACTTCTTGCCGAATTCGGGGTCGATCTTCACGAGCGCCGCCATGATGAAGGCCGGGATCGTCGACAGGCAGGCCCAGATGAAGAAGTTCTTGTAGCCGAGGTATTCCTGCAGGTCGCCGCTCCACATGCCCGGCACCATCATGCCCAGGGCCATGAAGCCGGTGCAGATCGCGTAGTGGGCGGTCTTGTGCTCGCCCTCGCAGACCATGATCATGTACAGCATCATCGCGGTGAAGCCGAAGCCGTAGCCGAACTGCTCGATCGCCAGCGCGGTGCAGACCACGGCGAAGCTGGTCGGCTGGGTCTGCGACAGGTAGACGAACACCAGGTCCGGCAGGTGGATCGCGAACACCATCACCCACAGGCAGCGTTTCAGGCCCAGGCGCGAGATCAGGTAGCCGCCGGCCAGGCCGCCCAGCGTGAGGAAGGCAATGCCGATGGTGCCGTAGGCGATGCCGTACTGCTCGGTGGTGAGGCCCAGGCCGCCCACGGCCAGCGGATCCTTCAGGAAGGGCGCCACCAGCTTCAGGAGCTGGGCTTCGCCCAGGCGGAAGGTCAGGATGAAGCCAAGGATCAGCCAGATGTCGCGCTTGCGGAAGAACAGGGCGAAGGTGGTGAAGAAGTCGCGCAGCGGGTTGCTGGAGCGCGCCACCTTGCGGTCGCTGTCCGGCTTCGGCAGGATGAAGCCGTGCCACAGGAAGGCCCCGAAGAAGAAGGCGGCGAGCACGAAGAACACGATGGCCCAGGCCTGGTTGACGCTACCCAGCCGGGTCGCCAGGTAGCCGGCCAGCACCACCAGCGGACCCTGCACCGACAGCGTCGCCAGGCGGTAGAAGGTGGAACGCACGCCGACAAAAGCCGCCTGCTGCTGCTGGCGCAGGCCGAGCATGTAGAAGCCGTCGGCCGAGATGTCATGGGTGGCGGAACTGAAAGCCATCAACCACATCACGGCGAGGCTGGCGATGAAGAAGTTCGGCAGCTGGAGCGACAGGCCCACCGCCACCAGCGAGGCGGCCACCCCCAGCTGCAGCAGCACCGTCCAGCGCCGCTTGGTGCCGAACATGTCGACGATCGGCGACCACAGGGGCTTGATCACCCAGGGCAGGTACAGCAGGCTGGTATAGAAGGCGATGTCGGAGTTCGACACGCCCATGTCCTTGTACATGATGACGGACAGGCTCATCACCACCACATAAGGGATGGCCTGCGAGAAGTACAGGGACGGGATCCAGGACCACGGATTGGGCTGCGACGGGCTGGTGGCGGACGAAGGTTTGTCGAGCGAAGTCTGCATAGGTCTTTCGTGGTCGGCAGGAGCGGCGCACAGAGGTGTGCGCCGGCTGGATTACGCGATGGCTTCGCGCACGCTGCCGTGCGCCGCCTCCAGGAGGGCTTGCGCCTGCTCGACACTGGTTTGTTTGATCAGGGCCACCACCGCGGTCTTGACGTGGTAGCCGCACTGCTCGAGCACCGCCTGCGCGGCGGCTTCGTCGGCGCCGGTGGCGAACACGGTCAGGCGGATGGCGCGTCGCACCAGCTTGGCGTTGGTAGCCTTCAAGTCTACCATCAGGTTGCCATACACCTTGTGTAAACGAACCATCAGCGCGCTCGAGAAGGTGTTCAGTGCGATCTTCTGCGAGGTGCCGGCCTTCAGGCGGGTGGAGCCGGAGATGACTTCCGGGCCGGTGTCGAGCGTGACGCCGATCTCGGCATCCTTGGCCACCGGGGCGTCAGGATTGTTGGCGAAGCCGATGGTCAAGGCGCCGGCCGCGCGCGCGGCTTGCAATGCGCCCAGCACGTAGGGAGTAAAGCCGGACGCGGCGATCAGGAGCACCACGTCGTTGGCGGTAACAATGACCTTGTTCAGGTCGGCCGCGCCCTGCTCGAAGTCGTCCTCCGCCCCTTCGACCGCGACGAACATCGCTTCCTGGCCGCCGGCCAGCAGCGCCACCGCGCGCTCGTGCGGCCAGGAGAAGGTCGGGTACAGCTCGACGCTGTCGAGCACGCCGAGGCGGCCGGAGGTGCCGGCGCCGACGTAGATCAGGCGCCCGCCCGCTTCCACGCGCGGCAGCGCGGCGGTGACGGCGGCGGCGATGCGCGGCGCGGCGGCGCGCACGGCGTTGATCGCATTGAGCTGGTCGTCGACCAGGACGTTGACCAGCTCCACGGTCGGGTACTGGTCGAGGGAAGCGTGGTCCTGGGCCGGGGTTTCGGTTTTCAGCATGCCGTGTCTTCTTGGTGCAAAGTAGTCGATGAAACCAGTGTAATACCAATTACGGCGAGTGGCTTATGAAAGCTGCGCCCTTCATCATGCCGAAAAGTTATGCTACCCGAATGCCTAACTAGGACGCCTGAGTTCGGCGACGAAGTCGTAGTGATCACTTAAACAATACGAGTGCGTCAGCTCCACCGGTTCGCCCGATTCCAGGTAGCCGACGCGGGTGATGAACAGGACCGCACGGCCTTCCGGCACGTCCAGGCGCGCCGCCAGCTCGGCGGATGCGTTCATCGCGCGCAGGTGCTGCAGCGCGCGCACCGGCATGTGCCCGGTCTTGGCCAGGTGGGCGTACAGCGAGCCGCCGACATTTTCGGGACGCGGCAGCACGGTGGCTGGAATCACGCTGACTTCATACGCCATCACCACCTCGTCGGCCAGGCGCAGGCGCTCGAGGCGCGCCACCCGCGTGCCCGGGGACAAACCCAGCGACAGCTGCTCGTCGGCCTCGGCCAGCACGACCTCACGGCGCAGCCAGTGGCTGCTGGGCGTATAGCCGCGCTGCTGGAGCTGCTCGGAAAAGCTCGACAGGTCCGACAGGGGCTGCTCGATGCGCGGCGCGATGTAGTTACCGGAGCCGCGCCGGCGCACCACCAGGCCCTGGTCGACCAGCTGGTCGATCGCCTTGCGTGCGGTGACGCGCGAGACGTCGAGCTGCTCGGACAGCGTGCGTTCGGAAGGCAGGGCCTGGTCGGCCTGGTAGCGGCCGTCGCGCACGTCTTGCGCGAGCTTGCGCGCCAGCTGCATGTACAGCGGCGAGTTGTCGGTCAGGTCGACCTGGAAGGCGGGGGTGCTTGTCGTCATCGGCAGCATGTTCAGGGGGTTGAACAAAGTGTAATGGCAACATGTGTTGCAGACACATTGCGATCCATGAAAAAGCATTGTGTATGCATTCATCTGGCTTATAAGCATACCACTTGATACCAATATAAAACGGTTATGCCCAGGTGACGGCTATTCATTTGGCAATCCTTCCTGTCACTCCGTATGCTCAACCAAAGGTTCACATATTTCACAAATAACAAAGGCGAAGGAGACCGGAATGAACGAGCGCAGGCGCAGCTTGCTGGGCATGGCCCTGCTGGGCGCGGTCGAGCCGCTTTTCGCGGCGCCGGCTTCTCCTGCGACCGCGCCGCTCCTGACCGCCGCGGCGCGCCAGGCGCTCGACGCCGAACTGGCGGCCATCGTCGACGATCCGGCGATGCAACTAGCCAGCCTGTCGGTGGTCGCCATCCGCGGCGGCCAGCCGGTGTATGAACAGGCTTTCGGGCGCCGCTATATCGGCAACGGCGCCCTGCCCGACAAGCCGGCCACGCCCGCGACCCTGTACCGCATCGCTTCGATCTCCAAGATGATGACCACGCTGGGGCTGATGCGCCTGGTGGAAGCAGGCCGCATCGACCTCGAGGCCGACGTGTCGGGCTACCTGGGCTTCAGCCTGCGTAATCCGCATTTCCCCCACCGCGTCATCACGTTGCGCAGCCTGCTCACCCACACCTCCTCGCTGCGCGACGAAGGCGGCTATTCCTGGCCGTTCAGTACCGCGCTGAAGGACGTGCTGGTGCCGGGCGCTCCCCTGTACGGCGCAGGAAAGATGTGGTCTGCCCACGCCGGCCCGGGCGAGTACTTCACCTACTGTAACCTCGGCTGGGGCGTGATCGGCACCGCGATGGAACGCGTGACGGGCGAGCGCTTCGACCTCCTGATGCAGCGCCTGCTGTTGCAGCCGCTCGGCATTGTGGCGGGCTACAACCCGTCGGCGCTGCCGCCGGCGGCGCTCGAGAACCTGGCGACGCTGTACCGCAAGCGCACGGTCGACACCGAGATCTGGAACGCGAACGGCCCCTGGATTGCCCAGGTCGACGATTACTCGGCCAAGCCCCCGGTTCCCCCCGCCGGCATCGCCGGCTACGTCCCCGGCGCCAACGCCACGCCCTTCAGTCCGACCGGCGGCCTGCGCATCTCGGCGCGCGACATGGGCGTGGTCATGCGGATGCTGATGAACGGCGGCGTGCATGGCAACACGCGGCTGTTCCAGCGCGCCACGCTCGAGCGCATGTTCGCGCGCCACTGGACCATCGACGACAAAGGCGGCAACGGCGATTCGCTGAACGGCTTCTTCCCTGCCTGGGGTCTGGGCAACGCCCATTTCCCGGACCGATCCGGCACCGGGCTGGTCGAAGGCGGCGGCTTCGATGCGGTCGGCCACTCGGGCGACGCGTATGGCCTGATTTCGGTGTTCGCGGCCGACCTGGCGCGCGGCAACGGCCTGGTCATGCTGGCAGGTGGCTGTTCGGCCGATCCGGAACTACAGAAAGGGCGTTATTCGGCACGGGCCCGCTTCGAGGAGCGCATCCTCAGCGCGTTGTACCGCCGCGCCATCGTCGGCCAACAGGCGGCAACATGATGCCAACGCTTTCATATATAAGCCGGTTATGGCGCCCGACGCGACTTTCATTGGCCGCTGCGCCGGCCAGCGCATAAGCTCCACACCCACGCTAAAAAGAAGAGTTTAGGATGCAGCAAATCATCGTCATCGGCGGCGGCGTGGTCGGTTTGACCTCGGCCTGGTGGCTGGCGGAAGCCGGCTACCGCGTCAGCCTCCTCGAACGCGCACCAGGCGTCGGCAGCGGCTCCAGCTACGGCAATGGCGGCCAGCTCAGCTACCGCTACGTGTCGCCGCTGGCCGACGAGGGCGTGCCGCTGAAGGCCCTCCAATGGATGTTCCAGGACACCGGGCCGCTGCACTTCCGGCCTGAGGCCGACCTGCGCCAGTACCGCTGGCTGGCCAGCTTCCTCGCGCACTGCCGCGCCGACGTCAACCGCAAGACCACGGCCAAGCTCTTGGCCCTGGGCGAGCTCTCGCGCCAGGGCATGAAGCAGCTCGAAGTCACCGTCCCGCTCGAGGAATTCGACTGGCGCGACGCCGGCAAGCTGGTGGTCTACCGCTCGCGCGAGGTGTTCGAGAAGGCAGCCGGCAAGCCGGGCGCCGGCGAGATCTGGTCCGCCAGCGAGTGCGCAGCGCGCGAACCGGCCCTGGCGGCGGCCGAGCCGCTGCTGGCCGGCGGCATCTATAACAGCGGCGAAGCGGTGGCCGACTGCCATGCCTTCTGCCTGGCGCTGGCCGCGCGCCTGCGCGAGCATCCGCGTTTCGACGGCTTCATCCACGCCGAGGCGCGCCGCCTGGTGGCAAGCAAAGGCCGCATTACCGGCATCGAAACCGACCAGGGCCTCATCCAGGCCGACAGCTACGTGCTGGCGGCCGGCATCCAGAGCCGCACCCTCTCGGACACGGTCGGGATCTCGCTGCCGCTCTACCCGCTCAAGGGCTACAGCCTGACGGCACCGATCCGCGCCGACGACGTGGCGCCGGAAATCAGCGTCACCGACTTCGAGCGCAAGGTGCTCTACGCCCGCATCGGCGACAAGCTGCGTGTGGCGGCCATGGTCGATATGGTGGGCGAAGACCTGAGCCATAATCCCAAGCGCGTCGACGGATTGATCCGCCAGGTGAAGGAAACCATGCCGCGCGCGGCCGACTATTCGCAGACCTCGGTCTGGGCCGGCCTGCGCCCCGCCACCCCAAGCAGCGCGCCGATCATCGGCGCCACCCCCTACGGCAACTTGTGGCTGAACGTGGGCCATGGTCCGCTGGGCTTCACTTTCGCCTGCGGCAGCGCCAGCCTGCTGGCCGGCGCGATGAAAGGCGAGGCGCCGCCCTTCTCCCTGGATGGGCTGACCCTGCGCGGCTGACCCGCCACGCATACCCGCCTGCCGTCTCCACCGTCGGTATGGCGGAATTATCCGCCATACCGAAATGGCGGATAATGACGGCCATGTCCAAAACGACCACTCCTGGAGCCTGTCCTTGCGGCGGGCCGTCCCTTGGCGCCTGCTGCGGGCCGTTCATTGCCGGCGAAGCCATGCCGCCCACGGCCGAGGCCCTGATGCGTTCGCGCTACACCGCGTATACGCTGAAGAACGAGCCCTATCTGCTTGCTACCTGGCATCCTACGACCCGTCCTGCAGAACCCATCATCGATGACAAAGAACCAATCCGATGGCTGGGGCTTGAGGTAAAATCTGCTTTACGTTTACGTCAACGTAAAGTAAATTCACCGGACGATCCAGATAGCGATACCGTCGAGTTCGTCGCCCGTTTCAAGCTGGGCGGACGTGCGCACCGGCTGCACGAAGTGAGCCGTTTCCTGCGCGAGCCAGATCCCGAGACGGGAGTGAAACGCTGGTATTACCTGGACGGCAGTTTCCCAAAATAAATACGGGAGGATCGAAGAACCGTAGCGAGCGGCAGCAATGGTGGTTGAGAAGCGCAGCTGTACGAATAGTACAGCGAGCATCGCAAACCGCCAGTGCAACGCGCAGTAGGTTATTCGAACCTCCCAAGAGCATAGAGGACGGCAATGCCCCAGATCGAGAGCAAACTGAACCCGCGCGGCGAAGACTTCAAGGCCAACGCCGCGGCCATGCAGGCCATCGTCGAGGATTTGCGCGCAAAAGTCGCGCAGGTGGCGCAAGGCGGCGGCGAAGCGGCGTCTGCCAAGCACGTCGCGCGCGGCAAGCTGCTGCCGCGCGACCGCGTGCAGATGCTGCTGGATCCGGGCACGCCCTTCCTCGAGTTCTCCCAGCTGGCCGCCTACGAGATGTACGAGGGCGCCGCGCCGTCCGCCGGCATCATCACCGGCATCGGCCGCGTCGCTGGCCAGGAAGTCGTGATCGTCTGTAACGACGCCACCGTCAAGGGCGGCACCTACTACCCGATGACGGTGAAAAAACACCTGCGCGCCCAGGAGATCGCCGAGCAGAACCACCTGCCCTGCATCTACCTGGTCGACTCGGGCGGCGCCAACCTGCCGAACCAGGACGACGTGTTCCCGGACCGCGACCACTTCGGCCGCATCTTCTATAACCAGGCGAATCTGTCGGCCAAGGGCATCCCGCAGATCGCGGTGGTGATGGGTTCCTGCACCGCCGGCGGCGCCTACGTGCCGGCCATGAGCGACGAATCGATCATCGTCAAGGAACAGGGCACCATCTTCCTGGGCGGCCCTCCCTTGGTGAAAGCGGCGACCGGCGAAGTCGTCACCGCCGAAGACCTGGGCGGCGGCGACGTCCATACCCGCCTGTCGGGCGTGGCCGACCACCTGGCCCAGAACGATCTGCACGCGCTGTCGCTGGCGCGCACCATCGTGTCGAACCTGAACCGCGTCAAGCCGGTGCAGGGCGCCTTGCGCGAGAGCGTGGAGCCGAAATATGCGCCGGAAGAGCTGTACGGCGTGATTCCCGTGGACACCCGCAAGCCCTTCGATGTGCGCGAAGTGATCGCGCGCGTGGTCGACGGCAGCGAATTCGACGAGTTCAAGGCGCGCTACGGCACGACGCTGGTGTGCGGCTTTGCCCACATCTACGGCATGAAGGTCGGCATCATCGCCAACAACGGCATCCTGTTCTCGGAGTCGGCACTCAAGGGCGCCCACTTCATCGAGCTGTGCTGCCAGCGCAAGATTCCGCTGGTGTTCCTGCAGAACATTACCGGCTTCATGGTCGGCCGCAAGTACGAGAACGAAGGCATCGCCCGCAACGGCGCCAAGATGGTCACGGCCGTCGCCACCGCCTCGGTGCCGAAGTTCACCGTCATCATCGGCGGCTCCTTCGGCGCCGGCAACTACGGCATGTGCGGCCGCGCCTTCTCGCCACGCTTCCTGTGGATGTGGCCGAATGCGCGCATCTCGGTGATGGGCGGCGACCAGGCCGCATCCGTGCTGGCGACAGTAAAACGCGACGGCATCGAAGGCAAGGGCGGCCAGTGGTCGCCGGAGGAAGAAGCGGCCTTCAAGCAGCCGATCAAGGAGCAGTACGAGCACCAGGGCCACCCCTACTACGCCTCGGCGCGCCTGTGGGACGACGGCGTCATCGATCCGGCCGACACCCGTACCGTGCTGGGCCTGGGCCTCTCGGCCGCGCTGAATGCGCCGATCGAAGACACGAAGTTCGGCGTGTTCCGGATGTAAAGGGAAATGACAATGGAATATCAAACCCTCACCGTCTCGATCGACGACAAGGTGGCCGCCGTCACCCTCAACCGCCCGGACCTGCGCAATGCCTTCAACGAGCACGCCATCGCCGAGCTGGCGCTGGCCTTCGACGAACTCGGGCGCAACGAGCAGGTGCGCGCCATCGTGCTGGCCGCGAACGGCCCGGCCTTCTGCGCCGGCGCCGACCTGAACTGGATGAAGAAGATGGCCGGCTATTCGCACAGCGAGAACCAGCAGGACGCCGCGCGCCTGGCCGACATGCTGCGCACCATCTACCTGTGCCCGAAGCCGACCGTCGCCAAGGTGCAGGGCGACTGCTACGCCGGCGGCATGGGCCTGGTGGCGGCCTGCGACATCGTGGTCGCCAGCGAGGTGGCGCACTTCTGCTTGTCCGAAGTGAAGCTGGGCCTGATCCCGGCGACCATCTCGCCCTACGTCATCAAGGCCATGGGCGAACAGGCTTCGCGCCGCTATTTCCTCACCGCCGAACGCTTCGATGCGATTGAGGCCCGGCGCATCGGCTTCGCCCACGAAGTCGTGGCGCTTGACGCGCTGGACGCCACCGTGGCCGGCATCGTGAAGTGCCTGGTGTCGAACAGCCCGAACGCCGTGCGCGAGGCGAAAAAGCTGGTGCGCGACGTCGTGGGCCAACAGGTCGACGACGCGCTGCTGGCCGACACGGCCAACCGTATTGCGGAAATCCGCGCGTCGCTCGAGGGCCGCGAGGGTGTTGCTTCCTTCCTCGAGAAGCGCAAGCCGACCTGGCTAAATTAAGTAAATAAGTAAACAGTATTAAATATTGGATCGATTGTGAAGCAGCAAACCTCTTCCGACTGGATCGCACGCAGCCTGCGCAGCGTGTGGCACCCCTGCACCCAGATGCAGCACCACGAAGAGGTGCCGCTGATCGCGGTCAGCCATGGCAAGGGCCCGTGGCTGTACGACCATGAAGGCCGCCGCTACCTGGACGGCATCAGTTCCTGGTGGGTCAACCTGTTCGGCCACGCCAACCCGCGCATCAATGCGGCGCTGAAGGACCAGCTGGACAAGCTGGAACACGCGATGCTGGCCGGTTTCACCCACGAGCCCGTGATCGAGCTGTCGGAAAAGCTGGCCGCCCTCACCGGCCATAATCTCGGCCATGCCTTCTACGCGTCCGACGGCGCCTCGGCGGTCGAGATCGCAATGAAGATGAGCTTCCACGCCTGGCGCAACGCGGGCTATTCCTCCAAGCAGGAATTCGTTTGTCTGCAGGGCAGCTACCACGGCGAGACCATCGGAGCTCTGGCCGTTACCGACGTGCCGCTGTTCAAGGATGCCTACGGCCCGTTGCTGCGCGCCTCGCATGTGGTGCCGGCGCCGGATGCGCGCAATGCGGTCGAGGGCGAGTCCGCGCAGGATGTCGCCAAACGCGCCATCGCCAACGTGCGCACCCTGTTCGAGGAACGTGGCGACAGGATCGCCGCCATCATCGTCGAGCCGCTGGTGCAGTGCGCGACCGGCATGGCGATGTATGACCCGCTCTACCTGGAACTGCTGCGCGAGCTGTGCGACCAGCACCACGTGCACCTGATCGCCGACGAGATCGCGGTCGGCTGCGGCCGCACCGGCACTTTCTTCGCCTGCGAACAGGCTGCCATCTGGCCGGACTTCCTGTGCCTGTCCAAGGGCATCAGCGGCGGCTACCTGCCGCTCTCGCTGGTGCTCACCAGCGACGCCATCTACCAGGCCTTCTACAGCGAAGACATCACGCGCGGCTTCCTGCATTCGCATTCCTACACCGGCAACCCGCTGGCCTGTCGCGCGGCCCTGGCCACGCTCGAGATCTTCGAGGACGACGACGTATTGAATCGCAACCGCGAGCTGGCCACCAAGCTGACCATCGCCCTGGCCCCGCTGGCCGAGCACGAGCGCGTGCGCCACTTCCGCCAGCGCGGCATGATCTTCGCCTTCGATGCGGTGGAGCCGGACCCGGCACGCGCCTCGACCTTCGCGCGCCGCTTCTTCACCACGGCGGTAGAGAACGAACTGCTGCTGCGCCCGATCGGCCGGACGGTCTACCTGATGCCGCCCTACGTGCTGGACGACGAGGACGTCGCCGGCCTGGCCGCGCGCACGCAGAAGGTGTTTGAATCGGTGATCGCGGGTTGAACATGATGGATCTGATCGCAGGAATCGACCGCAGACTCGACGCGCTGGCAGCGCAAAGCCTCACGCGCCGCCGCCGCGTGACCGACGGCGCCAGCGGCCCGCGCCAGGTGGTCGACGGTCGCGAGATGCTGGCCTTCTGCAGCAACGACTACCTGGGTCTGGCTTCGCATCCGGCCATCGTCGCGGCGCTGCGCGAAGGCGCAGACCTCTACGGCGCCGGCAGCGGCGCGTCGCACCTCGTCAGTGGCCACAGCCGCGCGCACGCGCTGCTGGAAGGGCGCTTCGGCGAGTGGATGGCGCCTTACATCGAGCAGGCGCGTGCGCTCTACCTGTGCACCGGCTACATGGCCAACCTCGCGGTGCTCACCGCGCTGGGAGCCGACGCCGATGCGCAGATCTTCTCGGAGGCGCTGAACCACGCTTCGCTGATCGACGGCGCCCGCCTGGCCAAGGCGAATGTCTCGGTCTATCCCCACGGCGACGTCGCCACCCTGGAACAGCAACTGGGCGCCAGCACGGCCGGCACCAAAATCGTCGTCACCGACAGCGTGTTCAGCATGGACGGCAACCTGGCGCCGCTGCCCCAGCTGCTGGCGCTGTGCGAACGCCACGGGGCCTGGCTGGTGGTGGACGATGCCCACGGCTTCGGCGTGCTGGGACAACATGGCCGCGGCGCGCTCGAACACTTCGCATTGCGTTCCCCGAACCTGGTCTACATCGGCACGCTCGGCAAGGCGGCCGGCGTGGGTGGCGCCTTCGTTGCGGCGCACGCCAGCGTGATCGAGCTGCTGGTGCAGCGCGCCCGCCCCTACATCTACACCACGGCCGCGCCGCCGGCGCTGGCGCATGCGCTGCAGGCCAGCCTTGATATCATCGGCGGCGACGAAGGCGTGCGGCGCCGCAGCCACCTGGCCGCGCTGGTGGCGCAGCTGCGCGATGCGCTGCGCCTGCAGCGCTGGCAGCTGGTGCCGTCCCATACCGCGATCCAGCCGATCATCATCGGCAGCAACGAAGACGCGCTGCGCGTGGCCGTCGGCCTGCACGAACAGGGCCTGTGGGTGCCGGCGATCCGTCCGCCGACCGTGGCGCCGGGCACGGCGCGCCTGCGCGTGACCTTGTCGGCCGCGCACAGCCACGAAGAAGTGGCAAGGCTGGCACGCGCACTGAACGAATTGGAAAGGGCCACCGCATGAAGAACCTGAACGAACCAGACCAGCCGGTCGCCTTGACGCCGGTGCTCACGGTGCCGGGCAGCGCTGGCGCCGCGGTCGCCACGGAAGCGCCAGCCGAGCCGCAGCCGGAAGCGCTGCCGCTGGACGCCGTGCCCTCGCGCTTCTGCTGCTTCGTCACCGGCACCGATACCGAGATCGGCAAGACCCTGGTCTCCGCCGCGATCCTGCACAAGCTGGCGTCGAGCGGGCGCCGCGCCTGCGGCATGAAACCGGTCGCGGCCGGCGCCGAGATGCGTGACGGCGAACTGCACAATGAGGACGCCGACATGCTGCGCGCGGCCGGCAACGTGCACCTGCCAAGCAGCATCACCACGCCCTTCATGCTGAAGGAGCCGGCGGCGCCGCACATCGCCGCCGCGCTGGAAGGCGTCACCATCGAACCGGTGCCGATCCTGGCTGCCTACACCGAGATCCACGCGGCCTCGGACGCCGTCGTGGTCGAAGGCGTCGGCGGCTTCCGCGTGCCCTTCAACGACGATTTCGACAGTGCCGACCTGGCCACGCAACTGAACCTGCCGGTGATCCTGGTGGTGGGCATGCGCCTGGGCTGCATCAGCCATGCGCTGCTGACCGTGGAGGCCATCGTATCCCGAGGCCTGGTGCTGGCCGGCTGGGTCGCCAACACGGTCGACCCGGACATGCGCTTCGAGCGCGAAAACATCGACGCGCTGGAACAACGCATTCCGGCGCCGCTGCTGGGCCACGTGCCCCGCCTGCAAGAACCGACGGCGCAAGCCGCCGCAGAATATATCGACCTCGCGGGACTGCCGGGCTGGCATTCCCCGCGCGTCCAGACTTAAGGAAAACCAAGATGTCCCAAACCAATACCGTCGCCCAGAATACGATCGCACTACATCGTCCTGTCGCCATCAAGCAGGCGGAGAACGCGACCTGGCCGCTGCCTGACGTGCTGGCCCTGTTCGAGTTGCCGTTCAATGAACTGATGCACCGCGCCCAGACCGCGCACCGCGCCAACTTCCCGGACGGCGACGTCGAGCTGGCCACCCTGCTGTCGATCAAGACCGGCGGTTGCGAAGAAGACTGCGGCTACTGCCCGCAGGCAGCGCGCTACGACACCGGCGTGGAAGCCAAGAAGATCCTCGACCTCGAGACCGTGCTGGACGCGGCGCGCGAAGCCAAGGCCAACGGCGCAACCCGCTTCTGCATGGGCGCGGCATGGCGCAGCCCGAAGGAGCGCGACATGGAGAAGGTCGAAACCATGGTGCGCGAAGTGAAGGCGCTCGGCATGGAAACCTGCGCCACCCTCGGCATGCTCGAAGAGGGCCAGGCCGAACAGCTCAAGAAGGCAGGTCTGGACTACTACAACCACAACATCGACACCGCGCCGGATTTTTATGACAACGTGATCTCCACCCGCGAGTACCAGGACCGCCTGGACACGCTGGGCCGCGTGCGCAGCGCCGGCCTGAAGGTCTGCTGCGGCGGCATCGTGGGCATGGGCGAAACGCGCGAGCAGCGCGCCGGCCTGATCGCCCAGCTGGCCAACCTGAACCCGTATCCGGAATCGGTCCCGGTCAACCACCTGGTGCAGGTCGAAGGCACCCCGCTGCACGGCATCGAGAAGCTCGACCCGATCGAATTCGTGCGCACCATCGCGGTGGCGCGCATCACCATGCCGCAGGCGCGCGTGCGCCTGTCGGCCGGCCGCCGCGAGCTGGGCGAAGCCGTGCAGGCGATGTGCTTCATGGCCGGCGCCAACTCGATCTTCTACGGCGACAAGCTGCTCACCACCGGCAATCCGGAAGCGGACGACGACCGCGTGCTGCTCGAGAAGCTGGGCCTGAAGACGCGCGCCGCGACGCTGGATTCGGCGCCGAAGGCTGCCTGCGGCTGCTGATGCACCGCGGCCGGGGAGACACGGCCGCAACCAACCAATTCGAACAACCAGAAGCGAAAGACAAACGCATGTTCACCAAAATCCTCATCGCCAACCGTGGCGAAATCGCCTGCCGTGTCGCCGCCACCGCGCGCCGCATGGGTATCCGCACCGTCGCCGTCTACTCGGAAGCCGATGCGGGCTCGAAGCACGTGGCGGTCTGCGATGAGGCGGTCCTGATCGGCGCAGCAGCCGCCAAGGACAGCTACCTGCGCGGCCAGAAGATCATCGAGGTGGCGAAAGCCCTAGGGGCCCAGGCGATCCACCCGGGCTACGGCTTCCTGTCCGAGAACGCGGAGTTCGCAGAAAGCGTGCAGGCCGCCGGCCTGGTGTTCATCGGCCCGCCGGGTTCCTCGATGCGCGCGATGGGCTCCAAGTCGGCCGCCAAGCAGCTGATGGAGGGCGCCAACGTGCCGCTGGTGCCGGGCTACCACGGCGACAACCAGGACCCGGGTTTCCTGCGCGAGCAGGCCGATCGCATCGGCTACCCGGTGCTGCTCAAGGCCAGCGCCGGCGGCGGCGGCAAGGGCATGCGCGTGGTCGAGCGCTCGGAAGACTTCGAAGCCGCGCTGGCCTCGTGCAAGCGCGAAGCGATCAGCTCCTTCGGCGACGACAAGGTGCTGGTCGAGAAATACCTGATCCGCCCGCGCCACATCGAGATCCAGGTGTTCGCCGACACCCATGGCAACTGCGTCTACCTGCACGAGCGCGACTGCTCGGTGCAGCGCCGCCACCAGAAGGTGCTGGAAGAAGCGCCGGCGCCGGGCATGACCGGGGACCGCCGCGCCGCCATGGGCGAAGCGGCCGTGAATGCCGCGCGCGCGGTCGGCTACGTGGGCGCCGGCACGGTGGAATTCATCGCCAACCAGGACGGCTCCTTCTACTTCATGGAGATGAATACCCGTCTGCAGGTGGAGCATCCGGTCACCGAGATGATCACCGGCACCGATCTGGTCGAATGGCAGCTGCGCGTGGCCTTCGGTGAGCCGCTGCCGAAGAAGCAGCACGAGCTGGCGATCCACGGCCATGCGATCGAGGCGCGCGTCTACGCCGAGAACCCGGAAAAAGGCTTCCTGCCGTCGATCGGCACGCTGCGCCACATGGATACGCCGGCGGCGGTCGAATTCCAGCTGGGCGCCGACGGTACCAACCCGGCCGCGGTGCGCGTGGACTCGGGCGTGCGCGAAGGCGATGCGATTTCGCCGTTCTACGACCCGATGATCGCCAAGCTGATCGTCTGGGGCGCCGACCGCACCCAGGCCCTGGCGCGCCTGTCGCAGGCCCTGGCCGAATTCCAGATCGTCGGCCTGGCGACCAACATCGCCTTCCTCAAGCGCCTGGTCGAAGGCGAAGCCTTCTCGACGGCCGACCTCGACACCGGCCTGATCGACCGCCACGGCGAAACGCTGTTCCCGGCCCCTAGCGCCGCCCCGCTGGGCGCCCTGGCCCTGGCCGCGCTGGCGCTCAGCAGCGGCGAAACCGCGCGCGGCGCGGCCAATCCGGCCGATCCGTGGGCGCAGGCACGCGGCTGGCGCATGAACAGCGCCTACCGCCGCGTGCTCTCCTTTGCCGATGAGTTCAGCGGCGACAAAGGCTACCAGGTCGGTTTGACCTATGGCGCCCACGGCTGGGAAATCGACGCGGGCGGCGAGCGCCGGCCCTTGGCACTGGTGCGCCACGAAGGCGCCGAGCTGAGCATCCGCCTGGGCGAAACCTCGCTGCACGGCAGCGTGCGCCGCGACGGCGATCTGTTCCACGTGTTCACCGGCGGCCGTCATTACACCCTGTCGTACAATGACCCGATGGCGCATGCCGGCGAGCACGAGGCCGCGGGCGGGCGCCTGACCGCGCCGATGCCGGGTAAAGTGGTGGCGGTGCTGGCCTCGTCCGGCAAGGAAGTGAAGAAGGGCGAGCCGCTGGTCATCATGGAAGCGATGAAAATGGAGCACACGATTTCCGCGCCGAGCGACGGCCTGGTGGAAGAAGTGCTGTACCAGGTCGGCGACCAGGTGGCGGATGGCGCGCCGCTGCTGGCTTTCAAGGCCGCGGCGTAACACCAACACAAGAATAAAGAGGGGGAGACCATGCGCATACTCCTGTTCCGTGGAGACGGCGTGATCGAGCCATGGGTGCGCGAATTCGCCGCCCTCATGCCGCAGGTGGAGACCGTCGCATGGAAAGAAGGCGCCGCCCTGCCGCCCTGCGACTACGCGGTGGTATGGAGCCCCACGCCGGCCCTGCTGGACCAGCTCGCGCACGTGCGCGCGATCTTCCTGATGGGCGCCGGCGTCGACGCCCTGCTCAAGCTGGGCGAGGCCTTGCCGCCGGTGCCGATCGTGCGCCTGGGCGACGCCGGCATGGGCGTGCAGATGGCGGAATACGTGTCCCATGCGGTGCTGCGCTACTACCGCCACTTCGACGACTACGAACAGCAGGCCCGCCACGGCGTCTGGGATCCGCTGCCGCTCACGCCCAAGGAAGAATTCGCGGTCGGGATCATGGGCCTGGGCAGGCTCGGCCTGCCGGTGGTTGAGGCGATGCGCCTGTTCGGCTTCCCGGTGCGCGGCTGGAGCCGCACGCCCAAGGACATCCCCGGCGTCGAATGCTTCCATGGTGAGGAAGGGCTGGAGCCCTTCCTGCGCGGCACGAAGGTGCTGGTGTGCATGCTGCCGCTCACGCCCGAAACGGCCAACCTGCTCGACCGCCACAACCTGGGCAAGCTGCAGCCGGGCGCCTATCTCATCAACGTCTCGCGCGGCGCCATCCTGGCTGAGCCAGACCTGATGACCCTGATCCGCTCCGGCCAGATCGCCGGCGCCACGCTCGACGTGTTCCGTCACGAACCGCTGCCGGCGCCGCACCCGTTCTGGAACGAGCCGCGCATCAGCATCACCCCGCATATCTCGGCGCTCACCGTGCGCCACGACGCCGTGCGCCAGATCGCCGACAAGATCGCGAAGCTGGAGAGCGGCCAACCCGTCGACGACATCGTCGACCGCGATCTAGGATACTGAAAGAATGAACCAAGCCAGCCTGCCGAAGAAGGTAAAGATTGTCGAAGTGGGGCCGCGCGACGGCCTCCAGAACGAGAAGGAAGCGCTGTCCGCCGAGGTGAAAATCGAGCTGGTCAATCACCTGGCGCGCGCGGGCTTTCCCAACGTCGAGGCGGCTTCTTTTGTGTCGCCCAAGTGGGTGCCGCAGATGGCTACCAGTGCGGAGGTCATGGCCCGCATCGAGCGCCTGCCGGGCACGATCTACTCGGCGCTGACGCCGAACATGCAGGGCTTCGAAGCCGCACTGGCCGCGAAAGCGGATGAGGTGGTGATCTTCGGCTCGGCCTCGGAAGCCTTCTCGCAGAAGAACATCAACTGCTCGATCGCCGAGTCGATCGCACGCTTCGAGCCGGTGGCAAAAGCCGCCAAGGCCAACAATCTGCGCCTGCGCGCTTCAATCAGCACGGCCTTCGGCTGCCCCTACCAGGGCGAGGTATCGCTCGACGCCGTGGCCGACGTGGTGCGCCGCATGCGCGACCTCGGCGTGGATGAAATCGACATCGCCGACACCATCGGCGTCGCGACCGCGCGCAAGACCCAGGCCGTGATGCTGCGCGCGGCGCAGGAATTCCCCCTGGAACGTCTGTCCGGCCACTTCCACGATACCTATGGGCAGGCGCTGGCCAACATCTACGCGGCGATGGAAGTCGGCGTGGCCATCTTCCACTCGTCGGTATCGGGACTGGGCGGCTGCCCCTATGCGAAGGGCGCGACCGGCAACGTCGCCACCGAGGACGTGCTCTACCTGATGAACGGGCTGGGGATCGAGACCGGGATCGACCTCGACCAGGTGGTGGATGCGGGGCAGTTCATTTCACAGCAGCTGGGCCGCAAAGGGGCGAGCCGGGCGGGTAACGCGATTGCCGCGAAACGCGCCGGCTGAACACACCCGACAACGAAAAAGGCCGACAGTTTTCACTGTCGGCCTTTTCCTTAATACTGGTCGGAGTACAAGGATTCGAACCTTGGACCCCCTGGTCCCAAACCAGGTGCGCTACCGGGCTGCGCTACACTCCGAAGACGAAGATAATAACGCGTCGGCCAGACCAGGTCAAGGCTTAAGGGCAAAATAAGCAGCTCACCGTATTCTCTGGCGCATTATTCATGATTGTGCGGACAATATTGTGTATCTAGCAGTCCATGACAGCCTGCATGAGGGTAAGCGGCGGGAGCACAGGCGCTTCCTGGCCGGTGTCGGGGTGTCCGTGACTGTGCACATTCTCTTGATGCTTGCCTATCGCAATACTGGTCCAGCCCCGGCCCCCGCGGTGCCTGAACCGCCCTCTTTCATTACTGTGCGAATCGCGCCGCCGCCGCCGCCGCGCGCCGAGCCGGCAGCGCAACAGCGGGGCGCAGCGCCAGCGCCACGCAGCGCACGCAAGTCGACGCCGCACGCCGTGATTGCGGTTCCGCTGGCACCCGAACAGGAAGACGCGCCGGAGGCCTTCACAGTGCAACAGGCGGACCAACCGGCGCCAGGAGAAGCGCCCGAGTTCGACATGAACGTCGCCAGGCAGACAGCGCGGCAACTGGCAGGTCAAACCAAACTGGGCCGCGAAGGACACGCGAACGCGCAATTCCCCGATCCGCCCCTGGAAACGGAATCGAAGCTCGGCAAGGCCATCAGCAGGGCCAAGCGCCGCAACTGCAAGGACGGCATCCCCGGTGGATTGCTGGCGCCGCTGTTCCTGGCCATGGACAAGAAGGACCACGGCTGCAAGTGGTAAGGCCTTACACGCCCCTCTTCGGCTTCAGGTAGCCGTGCATGTCCAGCCAGCGTGCGAAGCCGTCGAACCAGCCGGTGCTGGTGGTCGTCTTCTGGTACATGCCGAAGCCGTGGCCGCCCTGCTCGTAGAGGTGAAACTCCACCGGCCGCTTGGCGGCGCGCCAGCTGTCGACCAGGCCATAGCCGGCATTGCCGAACAGAGGATCGTCCGCGGCCAGCGCGATGAACAGCGGCGGCGCGTCAGGCGGCGCCTTCATCGGCGTGAGTGGACCGTAAACATTCCCGATGAAGGCGGGTTTGGCGTCCTGCCCATGCAGCGCGGTCGCCATGGTCAGCATCGCGCCGGCGGAAAACCCGACCATGCCGATGCGCTCGGGATCCACCCGCCACTCCTTGGCGCGCGAGCGGACCAGCGCAAAAGCCGCGCGCGCATCGGCGATCTGCGGCGCCAGGGTGACGGCGGGATCCTGCTGCGACGCTCGCCGCGCCGCCTGTGCGCCCGCCGAGAACATCTGCGCCATCGAGCGCGCGAATTCCCCCATGTCCTGCGGCGTCTGGTTGAGGCGGTACTTCAGCACGAAGGCCGCCACGCCCTTGTCGGCCAGCGCCCGGGCCACGTCCCAGCCTTCGTTATTCATCGACAGCGTGCGAAAGCCCCCGCCCGGCGCGACGATCACCGCGGCGCCGGTCGCCTTTCCCGGGGCCGGCAGGAAGGGAGTCAGGGTCGCCAGCGTGACGTTGCGGGCGAACACGCTGCCGTACTGGCTGTGCCAGCTTTCCTTCGTGGTGGCGCCCGGCAGCTCGCCTGTCCCCAGCACGATCGCGTCCGGCTGCACCGGGATCGCGATCGGCGTCATCCTGTCGTCCTGCGCCAGCGCCGGCACGGCCAGGGCGCAAGCCAGGCCGGCCAGCCCGGCAGCCAGGCCCATGCGGATTGTCCTCATCATATATTCCCCTTTAATGGTTGCGCTAACATTCTGCGGCAATACCTTGTCAAGGGACCAATAACTTTTTATCGCATGCCGATATCCGAATTGGTATCAGGGTCTGCTGCAGTAGAATGCCCTGGAAAGCCGGTCGCACCGACCGGCGGCAACGCAGGAACAGGAATCAAGATGGCAAAGAAGGAAGAACTGGACGAAGAAACGCTGGCATTCATCGGCTGGCTCACCGAAGTGGAGAAATTCCTGGTCGCCGGCGGCGCCACCGTCAGGCAGGCCCAGGACCATATCGAAGAACAGGTCGAATGGTTCACCGACCAGTTCTACGATGGCTTGAGCCCTGAAGAAGCCGCGAAGGAGGCGCTCGCCTGAAGGTGTGACGCGGCCTGTCAGGCCTGCGCCAGCAGCTGGACAGGCGGCCTGCCCGCACCAAGGTGACCGGCCGCCGCAGCACCCTTGAGGCCCTGCGCGCGCAGGCGGAAGGCGCCGACCGTCTGCGCCAGGCTGTCCGCTTCCTCGCGCAGTGCCTGGGCCGCGGCCGAGGCCTGCTCGACCAGGGCCGCGTTCTGCTGGGTGGCATGGTCCATCTGGATGATCGCCTGGTTCACCTGTTCGATGCCGGTGGCCTGCTCCTGGCTGGCCGCCATGATCTCGGCCATGATGTCAGTGACGCGGCCGACGCTGCGGACGATCTCTTCCATCGTGGCGCCGGCCTGCTCCACCAAGGTCGAGCCTTCGCTCACCGTCCGTATCGAATCCTCGACCAGGGTCTTGATTTCCCTGGCGGCGGCGGCGCTGCGCTGGGCCAGGTTGCGCACCTCGCCGGCCACCACCGCGAAACCGCGTCCCTGCTCGCCGGCGCGCGCGGCCTCCACCGCGGCATTCAGGGCCAGGATATTGGTCTGGAACGCGATGCCGTCGATGACGCCGGTGATGTCGCCGATGCGCGCCGCCGAGGCATCGATCGCGGCCATGGTGTCCACCACCTTCGCCACCACCTGCCCGCCCTGGTTCGCCACCGCCGACGCCGACTGCGCCAGCCCGTTGGCCTGGCGCGCATTGTCGGCATTCTGCTTGACGGTCGAGGTCAGCTCTTCCATCGAGGCCGCGGTCTCCTCCAGCGAAGCCGCCTGCTGTTCGGTACGCGCCGACAGGTCCAGGTTGCCTGCCGCGATCTGGCCGGAGGCGGTGGCGATGGTGTCGGTGCCGCCGCGCACCCGTCCGACGATGGCGGCCAGCCCTTCGTTCATGTCGCTCAGCGCCTGCATCAGGCGTCCGGTCTCGTCCCGCCCCTGGACGTCGATGTCCCGGGTCAGGTCGCCATCGGCCACCGCACCGGCGATCCGCACCGCCTGCTCGAGCGGGCCGACGATGCCGCGCACCAGCACCACCCCGACCGCACCGGCCAGCAGCAGGCCCAGGATCATGCCGCCCAGGCAGACGGCGCGCACCACTTCGAACTGGTGGCGCGAGGCCTCGTTCGACTTGCGGGCCTCGTCGAGCTGCAGCTGGATGAGCACATCGATGGCGGTGGCGGCGGGCCGGAACAGTTCGACCAGCGGGCCGTGCACGATCTGGCGCGCAAGCTCCAGGTCCCCGGCGCGCAGGGCGGCGGCGGCGGGCTGCAGGCCACGCTCGACGAAAGCCGCGCGCGCCTGGAGGAAGCGCGCGGCGGCTTGCTGCTCCTGCCCTGCCAGGCTAGATCGGGTGTAGGCCTTCCACTGTTCGTCGATCACAGCCTTGTTGCGCTCGATGTCGTCGAGCAGGGCCGGCACCTGGCCGGCATCGGCCGTCAAGGCTTCGGAGACGTTGAACTGGTTGCGGTTCAGCCTGCGCACGATCTGGTCGAGCTGGCCCAGGCGAACCAATCGGTCGGCGTACAGGGACTGCAGCTCGTCGTTGGCCTGTTCCAGGCTGAACAGCCCGACGGTTGCGCCGATGACCAGTTCGATGCCGAGCAGGGAGAGCACGAGCAGGAGGCGGAGCTTGATGCTGAGTTGGTTGAATAAACGCATAGGATGGACTCTTACATGGTTGAACACAGGGCCGGCGCTTCATCCGCCAGCAGGCGCGCTACCTCGTCGGGCCAGACCGGGCGGCTGAAGTAATACCCCTGGATTTCATCGCAGCCGTTTTCCTTCAGGAAGGCCACCTGCTCCGCCGTCTCGACGCCCTCCGCGACCGCCGACAGGCCGAGCGAATGGGCCAGGGTGATGATGGCGCGGATGATGGCGGCGCCGGTGGCATCGCCTTCCATGTCCCTGACGAAGGCGCGGTCGATCTTCAGCACGTCGAGCGGGAAGCGCTTCAGGTAGCTCAGCGAGGAATAGCCGGTGCCGAAGTCGTCGATGGACACGGTCACGCCGAGCTCCCTCAGCGAGCGCAGCACGTCGGCGGCATCCTCGGTGTCGTGCATGACGGTGCTCTCGGTGATCTCGAGTTCGAGTCCGGCCGGCGCCAGGCCGCTGTCCTTGAGCGCGCTGCGCACCCGCCCTGCCAGCCCGGGCTGCTGGAACTGCCGCGCCGACAGGTTGACCGACACGCGGCCGCCGAACAGGCCTTGCGCGCGCCATGCGGCGGCGCAGGTGCAGGCCTCGCGCAGCACCCACAGGTCGAGCTCGTTGATCAGGCCGCTCTCCTCGGCCAGCGGAATGAAGCGCGCCGGCGACAGCAGGCCGAGTTCCGGATGGCGCCAGCGCACCAGGGCCTCGACGCCGACCATGTGCCCGTCCTTCATGCTGATGCGCGGCTGGTACTGGAGCACGAACTCCTTGCGCTCGATGGCATGGCACAGCATGGTTTCCAGGTCGACCCGCTCGCGGATCGCGCCGCCCATGCGGGGCGTATAGAAGCACAGGTGCGCCGGTCCTTCGTGGCGGGCACAGGCGCTGGCCACCTGCGCCATGTGCAGGAGCTGGAACGCCTGGCAGGGTTCGGGCGGCAGCATCGCGATGCCGACGCTGGCCGACAGGAACACGCAGTGTCCGCCCGGCGCGAACGGCAGGCGCATGCAGTCCTGCAGCCCGCGGGCCAGCGCTGTCGCGCCGTCGCGGTCGGCCTGCCTGCACACGACGATGAATTCGTTGCCGCCCTGGTGCGCCAACGTGTCGCCCGGGCCCAGCCGCGCCGCCAGGCGCGCCATGCATTCGTGCAGCACCTCGTCGCCCCCGGCCCAGCCATAGTGGCTGTTGATCTTCCTGAAGCCGTCGATGTCGAGCACGATTACCGCCGCCGAGCCGCCGTGGCGGCGTGCGGCGTCGATCGCTTCGGCCAGCACCTCGAGCGCATGGCGCCGGTCCGGCAGGCTGGCCAGCGTGCCGCCGGCAGGTAGAGCGGGCAAGGCTTGTTCCGGCCGGCTTTCCACGACCAGCTCCGGTGCGCGGCGCGTCCGCGACACCAGGATCAGGGCCGCGCCGGCGCTCACGCCGACTGCGAAGGCCAGCATGCTCGCGCAGCTCAAGGCCAGCCCCAGGACGAGCGCGGCCAGCAGGGCGGCCAGGATCGCCAGACGCAGGCCGCCCGGCATACGGCGCAGCAGTGTCCTCATGCTGCCGCGTCCACGCATCCGCGCCGCAGCAGCCGCTCGATCTCGGCTGCCGGCACCGGTTTGCCGAACCGGTAGCCCTGCAGGTGGCGGCAACCGTGCGCTTCCAGGAAAGCCTGCTGCTCCGCGTTCTCGACGCCCACGGCGACCACGTCGAGCTCCAGCGAACCGGCCAGCGCGATCACGGCGTGGACAATGGCGGCGGCATCGCTGTCGCCCGGAATGTCGGCGATGAAGGAGCGGTCGATCTTCAGGCCATGGATCGGGAAGCGCTTGAGGTTGGCCAGGCTCGAGTAGCCGGTGCAGAAATCGTCGATGGCCAGCTGGATGCCCATGTTCGACAGGCGCACCATCGCCTCGGCGGCGGCGCCCGGACTTTCCATCAGGAGGGTCTCGGTGATCTCCAGCGTCAGGGCGTGCGGATCGCAGCCCGAATCCTCCAGCAGCTGCGCCACCTGCGCGGCGATGTCCTGCTGGTGGAACTGGCGCGCCGAGACGTTCACGCTCATGCGCAGCGGCGCCAGCCCCATGCGGGCGAAGTGCGTCAGCTGGCGCATCGCGGTGGCCAGCACCCACTCGCCGATCGGTACGATCAGGCCGGTTTCTTCCGCCAGCGGGATGAAGTCGGCGGCCGGCAAGACCTCGACGCCGTCGACCTCCCAGCGCAGCAAGGCTTCCAGCCCGACGATGCGGCCGCTGGCGATGTCGACCTGGGGCTGGTAGTGCAGGCTCAGTTCGTTGCGCTGCAGGGCGCGCTGCAGCCTTGCCTCGACATGCAGGTGCTCCTCGGCGCGCATGCCCATGTCCTCGGTATAGAAATGGAAATGGTTGCCGCCGTTCGCCTTGGAACGGTACATGGCGGTATCGGCGGCCTTGAGCAGGGCCGTCGGGTCCTGCCCGTCGCGCGGATACAGCGCAATGCCGATGCTCCCGGTGGGGAACAGCTCGTTCCCGGCCAGCATCAAGGGCTGGAACAGCTCCGACAGCACCTTCTGGGCCACCAGGGCGGCATCGCCGGTGCTGGCCAGGTCCGGCAGCACGACGACGAATTCGTCGCCGCCCTGGCGCGCCACGGTGTCGCTCTCGCGCAGGCTGCGGCTCAGGCGGCGCGCGATCTCGATGATCATCTGGTCGCCCGCCTCGTGCCCGAGACTATCGTTGACGTGCTTGAAGCGGTCGAGGTCGACGAACATCACCCCGACCAGGCGCCCGCTGCGCTGGGCCTGGGCAATCGCGTGCGAGAGGCGGTCCTGCAGCAGGATGCGGTTCGGCAGGCCGGTCAGCGCGTCGTGGTTCGCCATGCGCAGCAGGGCTTCCTCGGCCTCCTTCCTGCGCGAGATGTCCTCGACCGCGACGATCAGGCGCAGCTGGCCGCTGACGGCTTCGCGCATCGCTGACGCGCTGACCGTCACCCAGACCGGGTTGCCGCGCTTCGAGATGAAGCGCGTCTCGCGCTGGAAGTCGCGGATTTCGCCGTCGATGAGCTGGCGGAACAGCGCACGGTCTTCCAGCAGGTCGCTCTGGTAGGTGATCTGGTAAAGGAAACGCTGGAGCAGCTCGATCTCGGTAAAGCCGACGATCTGGGTCAGCTTGCGGTTGACCCGCACGAAGCGGCCTTCGCGCGACAGCAGGGCGATGCCGACCGCGGCCTGGGAGAAGGTCAGGCGGAAGAATTCCTCGCTCTCCTGCAGGCGCAGGCGGGCCTGGCGCTTGAAGGTGACGTCATGGCCGATCAGCAGCAGGATGTTGTCGTCGGCCTGGCGGGTGCGGCGGATGTTGAACTCGAGGTAGCGCACCCCGTCGGCATGGCCGTCGACCGTGACGACCACACCGTCCTGCGGCGCGCCGGACGCCAGCGCGGCGGCCATGCGTTCGGCCAGTTCCGGCGACGGCAGCAGCGATTCCAGCCAGCGGGGCGTCTCGAGCGCATCGTCCGGGACGCCGAGCATGTCCCGCATCGTCGCGTTCATCGAGCGGATCCGGCCCGACGCATCCGTGACGATCAGCCCGGCGGGCATGCCGCCGATGACCTGTTCCAGGTAGTTCTGGTGCTGCACCACGCTGCGTCGGTCGGCGTGGGCATAGGTGTCGAGGGCCAGGCCCATGTCCAGGCAAACGACCTTGAGCACGCTGTTGAACATCGCCCGGAAGCGTTCCGGCTCGGCGTGGAACTGCTTCCACAGGAGGTCGAACATGCCTGCCACGTACTTGCGGTAGGCGCCGATATACCATTTCGGTTCCAGCCCTATGCGCTGGTGGACCAGCCCGACCCGCAGGCGGTCGCGGATGTAGCTGCCGTCGTAGTCGCCCGAGCTCAGGCTGCGGAAATACGCGGCCTGCGAGTGCTTCAGGCGCTGTACCGTAGCATCGTCCTTGACCAGCTGGCGCAGCTGCGGAAAGCCGAGGATGTGCTCGTAGAAGTCGTCCGAGAAGGTGTCGGTATCCTCCACCATTCCGTGCAGCTCGCGCAGCAGGCGCAGGTCCTCCGCGCGCAGGTCGAGGAAAGCCATGCGTTCGGTGACTTCCTGCTGGTCGAGTCCAATTTCGCGTCCGATCGAGTCGACCGTTTCATCCAATGCGTTCGGCATTGACCTCACAAGCTGCGCGTGCTGCACCATAGCGGATACCCATCGTCGTTGATTGAAGCCTGTTACTGGCTGATGACATGACGAGAAAACGCCAATGCCACCAGGCATGTCGTGGATTACTCAGCAATCGGTCCGGATAAGTGCTCGAACGAGCGGGAAATGCCACTGGCTTTGAGTGAACGACGGCAGCGATGCGAGTTCTCGCGGTTGAAACCTAGATCATGATTCCCGTAGGATATTTAAGTGAATATAGAGCAATATTGTAGGTAAGCAATTTGTGCTCATCAAACCATTTACTTGATCTGAATCAAAAATTGCTTAACTAAATATTTACGAACATGCTAATGCGACAACGATTAATGCTGCCAGCATGGAAGGAAGGGAGGAATACGGCAGGATCCCTGGGCGGACAGCCCAGGAAGACAGCGGGATTGGTCTTGCGGCCGGGCGGCCGCCGGCGTCACTCGCCTTTGATCTGCAGGGCGCGCTCGTACAGCGCATTCTTCTTGCGCCCGGTGATCTGCGCCGCCAGGTTCGCTGCCTGCTTGACCGAGCATTCGCCCAGCAGGATCTGGAGGATGCGCTCCGCCTCCGCATCCTGCGCATCGGTTTCCAGGGTGGCCCCTTCCACCAGCACGACGAATTCGCCGCGCTCGCGGTGCTGGTCGGCCGTGACCCAGGCCCGTGCCTCGCTCAGCGGGCAGCGGTGCACTTCCTCGAACATCTTGCTCAGCTCCCGCGCGAACACCACCTGGCGGGTCGGCTCGAATACGCTCATCAAGCCTTCGACGCACTCGACGATGCGGTGCGGCGCTTCGTAGATGACGAGGGTCGAGGTCTCGCGCGCCAGCTCGGCCAGCGCACTTTCGCGCTGCTTCGATTTTGCCGGCAGGAAGCCGACGAAATGGAAGCGGTCGTTCACCAGACCGCTGGCCGACAGGGCCGTGATCGCCGCCGACGGTCCCGGTAGCGGCACCACATTCAACCCGGCCGCGCGCACCGCATCGACGATCTTCGCACCCGGGTCGGAGACGGCCGGCGTGCCCGCATCGGACACCAGGGCCACGCGCTGTCCGGCCTGCAGGCGCTCGACGATCTTGTCGGCCACCTCGCGCTCGTTGTGCATGTGCGCGGCGATGGTCTGCTTGCTCAAGCCAAAGCGTTGAAGGAGCGCGCCGGTCTTGCGCGTGTCTTCACAGGCCACGACATCGGCGAGCGCCAGCAGGTGCAGTGCGCGCAGCGTGATGTCGGTGACGTTGCCGATCGGTGTAGCCACGACATACAGCGTTGCGGTAGGATAGGACTGCTGGGCCGCTTCGCCCATGACGGGAAGCCGGGCGATGTCGATGGTCTGCTGTTCTGTCATAAGGGATTCCGATGTTGAAGAAGAAGAATATCAGAGCGCTGCTGCCGACGGCCGCGCTGGGCTTGTTGGCGTCGTCATTGTCGGCCTGTAGCAGCACGCCAATGCCGCCAGACCGGGGCTGCGGCGTACCGGGCGGATTTTGCGCGCCCGCCGCGCCGAGTGCAAGCCCGCCACCTGCCGAACCCGGCTATATGCCCGCGCCGGCGTCCGCGCCGGTCCGCACCAATCCGGTCGAACTCGGCCCATCCGATGGCCGTCCGCTGGCATCGAGCCTTCCTCGCCCGGGCCTGCAAGGAGTGCGTATTGCGCTGCTGCTGCCCATGCAATCCGACGCGTTCGCGCAGCCTGCCGAAGCAGTGCGCGCCGGCTTCATGGCCGGCTACGAACGCGATCGCAGCGGCGTGACCGTCAACCTGATTCCCACCAGCGATTCCGCGCAGGCCACGCTCGATGCCTATGCGCGCGCCAGCGAACAGAACGACATCGTGGTCGGTCCCCTCACCCGCCCTGCCGTGGCCGCGCTGGCCACCAGCGGCATCGTGAGCAAGCCGACCATTGCCCTGAATCACCCGCAGACCAATGGCCCGCTGCCGCGCCAGCTGCTGGTGGTCGGCCTGTCGCTCGAAGAAGAAGCCAGCCAGGTGGCCGACTGGGCCGCCGCGGAACAGCCGGGCGGGCGCGCCCTGGTGCTGACCGGAAAGGCCGCATGGCAGCAACGCCTGTCGGGCGCCTTCACCGCGCGCTGGGCGCAGCTGGGCCTGAACAATGCCACCGTCGAACTGCCCAGCAGCGATGGCTACGTGGATCCGAACGCGCTGGCCGAGCTGCGCGCGCGCATGCAGGTCGACCCGCCGCAACTGGTGTTCGCCGCCCTCGACCCGGTCCAGCTGCGCCAGGTGCGCAGCGCCATCGGCACCTCGCTGCCGACCTATGGCACCGGCTCGATCAACCCGGGCCCGGACCCGACCGTGGGCGGACCGGAACTGGCCGGGGTGCGCATCCTCGACCTGCCCTGGACCGTGCAGCCGGACAATCCCCTGGTGGCAAGCTATCCGCGCTGGAGCGGCGAGACCGGCGGCTACGACATGAAGCGCCTGTACGCCCTCGGCATCGACGCCTACCGCATCGCCCGCGAACTGGCCGCACGTCCCGGCGCCCGCTTCGAACTGGATGGCGTGACCGGCCGCCTGTCGATCGACATGGGCGCCGGCGCAGGGGGCTTCCGGCGCGTCGAAACCGGCACGGTGTACCGTGACGGCATCTACGAAACGGTCGCCTTCGGGCGCTAAGAAACTTTACTGGGATAACTTCTACCATGTGGCCGCTGCGCCTGTCACCGCGGCAAGCCCAGGGCCGCGACTGGGAGCGGGTCGCCCTGCTCCACCTGCGACGCCACGGCTTGCAGCCGGTCGAAGAGAATTTTCGCTGCAAGGGCGGCGAAATCGACCTGGTCATGCGCGATGGCGATACCCTGGTGTTCGTCGAGGTGCGCCAGCGCGCGGATCGCGAACACGGCGGCGCTGCCGCCAGCATCACTCCCGCCAAGATCCGCCGCCTGGTGCGCGCGGCCCAGGTGTACTTGTTGCGTTTTCCCGTCACGCCGCCTTGCCGCTTCGATGTCGTCGCCATCGATGGTGAACAGCTGGAGTGGCTACAAAATGCCATCGACTAACTGTATCTACGGCGCTTATTTAAATGTAAGCAATTTTTAACGTGCTTGCCCGACCTGGGTTGCCACTGCACTATAATTCTCGGCTATGAACACTCAACGCATCCTCGCTCACTTCCAGGAGAGCGCCGATCTCAAGATGAAATCGGCTGCTGCCCTGGCACAACCCATTTCGCAGGCCGTCGAACTCATGTTCGGCGCCCTGTCCAACGGCAACAAGATCCTGGCCTGCGGTAACGGCGGTTCCGCCGCCGACTGCCAGCACTTCGCTGCCGAGCTCGTCGGTCGCTTCGAGCGCGAGCGCTTCCCGCTGCCCGCGATCGCGCTGACCACCGACACCTCGATCATGACGGCGGTCGGCAACGACTACAGCTTCAAGGAGATTTTCTCGAAGCAGGTGCAGGCCTTCGGCCAGGCCGGCGACGTCCTGCTGGCGATTTCGACCTCGGGCAATTCGGCCAATGTGCTGGCCGCGGTCGAGGCGGCGCTGGAGCGCGAGATGCGCATCGTCGCCTTCACCGGCAAGGACGGCGGCGCGCTGGCGAAGATGCTGACCGACGCCGACATCCATATCAACGTGCCCCACGCACGCACCGCGCGCATCCAGGAAGTCCACCTGTGCGCGATTCACTGCATCTGCGACGGCATCGACGTCGCACTGTTCGGAGGAGAAGAGGAATGACCAAACTGCGCCCGCTGGCCGGCCTGCTGTCCAAAATCGTCCTGGGTACCGCGCTGGCGGCATCGCTGTCGGGCTGCGTGGCCATGGCCGTGGGCGGCGCCGCCACGGCCGTCCTGTCGGCCAACGACCGCCGCACGCTCGGCATGCAGACCGAGGACAAGGCGATCAACGTCAAGGCCGAGCTCAAGCTGCGCGAGCTCACCGGCGAGAACGGCCACATCAACGTCACCAGCTACAACCGCAAGGTGCTGCTGACCGGCGAAGTGCGCGACGACGCGATGAAGCAGGCGGCCGAGCGCGAAGTGCGCGCGATCGACAACGTGGTCTCGGTGATCAACGAGCTGGAAATCGCCGGCCCGTCGAGCTATACCTCGCGTTCGAACGACGCCCTGATCACCACCAAGGTCAAGGCCAGCCTGGTCGACAAGAAGACCGTCTCGGCCACCGCCTTCAAGGTGACCACCGAGCGCGGCATCGTCTACCTGCAGGGCCTGGTCACCGCGCGTGAAGGCAATATCGCCGCCGACGTCGCCAAGGGCGTGCCGGGCGTGGTCAAGGTCGTCAAGATCTTCGAATACATCGCCGACGAAGACCCGCGCGCCAACCAAGCGGCGCCAAGCCAGGGTTAATGCCAACGGCAGGACTGCGGTCCTGCCCAACGGAAGAACTGTGGTGCTCCCGTCGTTTCATCCGCCTTCATCATGACCGCTCAGACTTCCTCCCGTTCCTGGATCAAGCCCGCCGCCGCTGCCGCCGTGGTGCTGGCGCTGGCCGGCATCGGCTACGCCTCCTTCACCAGCGCCCCGCCCGCGCCGAACGTCACCTTCATCAGCATCGCCGGCGACAAGATCAGCACCGAGTCCCTGCGCGGCAAGGTGGTGATGGTGAACTTCTGGGCGACTTCCTGCGTCACCTGCGTCAAGGAGATGCCGCAGATGGTCGAGACCTACAACAAGTACAAGGCGCAGGGCCTGGAGTTCGTGGCGGTGGCGATGCAGTACGACCCGCCCAACTACGTGCTGAACTTCACCGAGACCCGCCAGCTGCCCTTCAAGGTCGCCATCGACTCGGCCGGCGACATCGCGAAGCAGTTCGGCGACGTGACCCTGACCCCGACCACTTTTGTCATCGACAAGCAGGGCAGGATCATCAAGCAGTACGTGGGCGAGCCGGACTTCCCGACCCTGCACAAGCTGATCGAGAAAGAGCTGGCTTCCTAAGCTTTCGGATACAGGATCATCTGGGTGCAGCGGAACAGCGCGATGGTCTTGCCGCTGTCCTTGTCCGTCACCGTTGCATCCCATACCTGCGTGGTGCGTCCCAGATGCACGGAGGTCGCCACGACGGCGATCGTGCCCTGACGCGCGGTGCCCAGGTGGTTCGATTTCAATTCGATGGTGGTGAAGCTGTGCGCGCCTTCCGGCAGGTGGGCAATGCAGGCGTAGCCGGCCGCGGTGTCGGCCAGCGTGACCACGCTGCCGGCGTGCAGGTAGCCGTTCGGGGCCAGCAGGTGGGGCTGCACGGGCAGCTCGGCCTCGACACGGCCTTCGGCGACTTCAGTGATCCGGATGCCGAGGTGGCCCGGCAGGAAGGACTTGCCGAAGTCGTTGAAGGAGTCAGGGGTGTACTTGGGGTTCATGGCGGGTACTGTGGTTAAAAAAAGCGGCATCGTACACTGCCCGGGGTGAAGCGGGCCACTAGCGCCTGCGCTTGCTCCCGCCCTTCCCTTGCGGCCCGCGCTGCCGTGCCGCCGTGTTCTGCTGCTGCAGCATCGCATCGACCCGTTCGGAGGCCTCGCGCGCCAGCTGCTGCGCCAGTTCGATGCTCGGGAAGTGTTCCGGGTCCCGGTAGCCCAGCCAGGCGTAGGCGGAATACATGCGGCAGGTATCCTCGACCTCCTGCAGGTTCATGTAATACAGCTCCTGGGCAGGCGGCTGCAGCTTGCACACCTTCTTCTTGGCCAGCGACAGCGCCCAGTGCTCCCAGGCGCTCTGCAGTACCGGCACCCGGCTCGAGATCGGCACCAGCGACAGCATGAACTTCTCGGCCACGGACAGCGGCAGCGTGTCAAGCCATTCGGCCCGCTCGTTCTGCTCCTCCGTGATGCGCGGATAGAAGAAGCCGTCCGGCACGTCGATGTTGTGCACGAAGCGTTTCAAGAGCTTCACCAGCGAAGTCTCGCCCGTCACCGAGGAGATGCGGTGCAGCTGCTCGAGCGAAGGCGCGACCGCGAAGCCGGTGGCCGCCACCGGCGGAATCTTTTCCTTCATCAGCGCGCGCATCACCTCGTGGGTGTCGTCGTCATAGCCTGCGACAAAACCCTCCTCGTGCACGCCGTAGCGCCCTGCCCGGCCGGCGATCTGCTTGGCCAGCGCCGCCGAGATCTCTTCTTCCTCATAGCCGTTATACTTGACGGCGGTCGTCATCACGATGCGCGCGATCGGCATGTTCAGGCCCATCGCCAGCGCGTCGGTGCCGACCACGATGTCGGCCTGCCCTTCGCGGAAGCGCTCGGCCTGGGCGCGCCGCACTTCGGGCGACAGGTTGCCGTACACGGTGGCGACCGACAGTCCCTTCTCGGTGATCATGTCGCGCCACATCAGGACGTCGCGCCGCGAGAAGGCGATGACAGCGTCGCCGCGCCGCAGGTTGCCGAGCTTGCGCACCGGTGAAGGCTCCATCGCCAGCGGCGCCATGCGTTTCAGTACGTGGACTTCGAGCGGCACTTCCAGGCGTTCGGCCAGCGCCTCGATCGCGCGCCGTGCTTCCGGGGCGCCAACCAGGAACACGGTCGATGCCGGCGCGCCGCACACGGCCGCGGTCCAGGCTGCGCCGCGGTCGCGGTCGGCCAGCATCTGGATCTCGTCGATCACCGCCACTTCCACCTGCGTTTTCGTATCCAGCATCTCGACGGTGCTGGCGACGTGGGTCGCGTCTTCGGCGATGCGGCGCTCTTCGCCGGTGATCAGGCTGACCTTGATCTCTTTGCCGTGCGGACGGGCGTTCTGCAGGCGCTCGTAGTTCTCCAGCGCCAGCAGGCGCAAGGGAGCCAGGTAGACCCCGCTCGCGGCCTTGGCCAGCGCCTCCATCGCGCGGTGGGTCTTGCCCGAGTTGGTCGGTCCGAGCAGGGCGATGAACTTGCGCCCCATGCGGCTGGCCACCTCGAAGGATTCCGGGTACTCGGCCAGGTTGATGCTTTCCTTGGTGCGCGCGGCGTGGCGCTCTTCCTGCTCGCGCTCGATCGCATGGGTCAGGCGCTGCGAGATGCGCTGGAACACGAATTCGGCCGGCTCCGAAGTTTCCAGCTCGTCGAGCACGTGCAGGAACAGCATCGGGTCCCAGCCGAAATCGTCGGCTTCCTCCGCGATGTCGCGCACGAAGGCCTCGGCTTCGGTCTGCAGATCCTCGATGGCATCGGGGGTGGCGCGTTCCTCGAGCAGGTCACGGCGCGCCAGCATGTCCATCTTGCGCCACTTGCTCGGCTTGGCCAGCACGCCGCGCGAAGGCACCAGGCGGTAGGGCACGCGCAGGCCTTCGTAGCGCACTTCGCCGGAGAAGCGCAGGAAGACGCGGCCTTCCATCTTGACCAGTTCGATGCCGCGTTCGGCGAAGTCGAGCTCGCGCTCGAGGAAGGCGTCGTCGTGTTCGGTGTCGTCGGAAGGAGGGTGGGATTGATTCATGGTTGCTTGCGGGATGTCATGTTGCCATCACTATATCGCAGCGAGCGAACATGCATGGCTCCGTTCCCCTGCGCAAGCCCCTCCTTCGACCGTTACCGCTTGACCGGATAGTAAGGACTTTCCGGCGGCCCGAGATAGCTCGGCTGCAGCCCGCCCGCATCGATCACCAGGCGCTGCAGCACCAGTCCCGGATCCAGGGCCCAGAACTTGACCGTGTGGCGCCCCGGCCGGTCGACGCGGTGGGTGGTGACGAACTTCGCCACACCATCGGACACGAGCTGGCTCCAGTACTGTTCGGATTCGTCGGCGTGCACGTTGACTTCCTGCAGCGGACCGTCGTCGATCGACACGGCGAAGCGGAAGCCCTTCCCCGGCTGGAACTTGAGTGTCGGTCCCAGGGTAGCATGCAGCTTCAGTTCGCCGGCCTTGAACAGGTGCACGTCGTACTCGAGCCGCATGCCGTCTTCCATCCTCAGCGCCGGCGCGGCGGCCGGCGTCGTGGTCATGCCCGACAGGGTATGGCCGTAGCCGGGAATCCGGAGCCACCGGCGCCCTTGCGGCGCATGCTGGCGGCTGAAGTGCTCGGCCTCGATGGCGACCACGCCGCGGCTCTCCACGTGCCCCTGCGCGGACTGCGGACTCAAGCCTGCCGGCTTGTGCACCGGGACCTTGACCTGCACCCTCGCCCCTTCCGGACCCGTCACCGTCAGCTCGGCCTCCATGCTGCCGGCCGGGACGGCGTTCCAGTCCACGTCCACCAGGATGCGCTGTTCCTTCTCGACCCGCCCTGCCGCATGGCTGAGCCGGATCCATGGATGGCTCGCCTTGACCGCGTAGTCGAAGGGTTCCCTGCTGCGGTTGAACAGTTCAAGATAACGCGGCTGCCTGTCGAAGACATCGAGCGCCGGCACGCTCATGTGCTGCAGGCCGTAAGCCGGCCACACCGCCTGGCTGCCCTGCACCACCACGCCCATCTGGTCGGCCGCGCGGATGCCGTCCGGCGCGCTCGGCTCCGGCAGGCGCAGCCTCGATACCGCCGGCATCACGTCGCGATAGGGCTGGGCCCAGTTGGTGTAGCCGAAGCGGTTCTGCGACATCATGTGATTCCACTTGCCACGATTAGCGCCGTGGTACTGGCGGGTCAGCCCGGCGTCGCGGTCGAACAGGCGCTGCACGCGCTCTGCCATGTCGTTGGTGGTGGCGCGTCCCTGGCGCGCGTACAGGGCGTTCCTGCCGCTTGACACCCACATGTCGAGCGCATTGGCGGATGCGCGCACCGGATACTCGACCAGCTGGAAGTACGCGTCCTGCATCGTCTTCGGCAGGGCCTTGCCGACCTGGCGGGCTTCTTCGACCAGCGCGTTGTAGTCGTTCACGACCCGCTCCGCCTCGTCGTAGGCGCTCAAGCTGTAGGTGGTCGGTTCCAGCTGTTCCGGACGCCGGCGCGCGTTGTAGCGGGTGTAGCGCTCGACGATCGAGGCGATGCGACCGGCGTGCCGGGCGCCGAACTCGCGCGCGGTCCAGGCCTCCAGGTAGGCCGGCAGTTTCTCGGCGGGCCAGGCTTGCGGATTCCAGGCATACGCGAGGAAGAACTCGGTCGGCACTTCCATCGGCTTGAGGTCGCCCACGTTGACGATCCAGAGCCGGTTCGCACCGTACTCATTGGCCAGGTTCATCTGCTCCCAGACCTTGGCGATCTGGGTCACGTTCAGCCATTTGTAGGAGCGCGGGCCGCCCACGTAATCGAAGTGGTAGTAGACGCCGGCGCCGCCGCTGCGCTTGCGTTCCTCCGGCGTGGGCAGGCGACGGATATTGCCCCAGTTGTCGTCGCACCAGAGCAGCAGCATGTCGTCCGGCACGCGCATGCCCTTCTCGTAGTATTCCTGGACTTCCTTGTAGAGCGCCCACAACTGTGGCACCGCGGCCGGATCCTTGCCCAGCTCCTGCTTGATGAGCGCGCGCTGGTCGCGCACGATGCGCTCCAGCAGGTCGACGTTGGCGCTTTCCGACATCGGCTCGTCGCCGTCGCCGCGCATCGCCATCGTGATCACCTTCTCGTGGTCGCGCGTGTTGCGCAGGCCCTGGGCCCAGAACGCGCGCAGCGTATCGGCGTTGCGGCTGTAGTCCCACGGGCCCTCGCCGTGGCGGACCCACTCCTGGTGGGCGCGCATCATCGGCTCGTGGTGCGAGGTGCCCATCACAATGCCCATGGTGTCGGCCAGCTCGCCGTTGCCCTTGTCGTCATCGTAGAAGGCCGAGCCCCACATGGCGGGCCACAGGTAGTTGGCGCGCATGCGCAGCATCAGCTCGAACAGCTGCTCGTAGAACTTGCGGTTGTAGCCGCCGAAGCGCTGCCTGGCCCAGTTGGTGAGCGCCGGCGCTTCGTCGTTCAGGAAGATGCCGCGGTACTGGACCACCGGCTTGTCCATCAGGCGGGTGTCCAGCGGGACGCTGAGCGCGGCATGGCGCGCCACCGGCACGTCGGCCCACCAGTGCCAGGGCGAGACGCCGATCTGCTCGGACAACGTGTAGATGCCGTAAATGGTGCCGCGCTTGTCGCTGCCGGCGATGACCAGGGCGCGCTTCACGCCGGGCAGCGGGTCCGTTACCGCCTGGATGAGAAAACCTTCCCACTGGCCTGCCAGTGTGCGCGTATCGATCCTGCCCTGCCTGGCCAGTTCATCGATGAGGGGGTGGCGGCCGAGGGTGCCGGCGATGATCACGTCGCTCCCCGCTGCGCCGGTCTGCCACTCGGGCGTCTTGCCCGTCACATTCTGGATGTCGCGCTGCAGGTCGCGCGCTGCGCGCAGCACGCCGGGGAAGTCGTCCTTGCCCACCACGATCGGAGCGGCGCGGCCCTTGCTCACGAGCTGGACGCCATCCTTGCCCTGCACGTCGACGAAACGCGGGGTACCGAGCGCGTGGACTTCGGCCGGCAGCGACAGGCACAGGCCGAGCGCCAGGCAGCACAGCAGCCGCCCCATGATGCGTGTTCCGATCCCGCTGCCGGGCCTGACTGGTGCTGCCATATCTCCTCCGATTGTTATAGCCAACAATTAATGTTAGCGCAATCATCAGAGTCTATTATTGTCCGGGCAAGGAGTCAAACGAAAGCCGGGTTAACGAAAAAGGCCGGCGCCGCATGCGCGGGCCGGCCCTTGTGAGGGGGTCTGCAGGTGCTTATGCTGCGACGCCCGCCTCGTGCGCCTGCTGGTCGGCGTGGTAGGACGAACGCACCATTGCGCCCACGGCGGCGTGCACGAAGCCCATCTCGTAGGCCTTCTCTTCGAACATTTTAAAAGTGTCCGGGTGCACGTAGCGGCGCACCGGCAGGTGCGAGTTGGACGGCGCCAGGTACTGGCCGATAGTCAGCATGTCGATGTCGTGCTCGCGCATGTCGCGCATCACTTCCAGGATTTCCTCGTCGGTCTCGCCCAGGCCGACCATCAGGCCGGACTTGGTGACCGCGGTCGGGTACATCTTCTTGAAGTCGCGCAGCAGCACCAGCGAGTGCTTGTAGTCGGCGCCCGGGCGCGCTTCCTTGTACAGGCGCGGCACGGTTTCCAGGTTGTGGTTCATCACGTCCGGCAGGCCGTCGGCGAAGATGTTCAGGGCCTTTTCCAGGCGGCCGCGGAAGTCCGGCACCAGCACTTCGATCTTGGTGTTCGGGCTCAAGGCGCGGGTCTTGGTGATGCACTCGACGAAGTGGCCGGCGCCGCCGTCACGCAGGTCGTCGCGGTCCACCGAGGTGATCACGACGTAGGACAGGCGCAGGTCGGCGATGGTCTTGGCCAGGTTGCCCGGCTCGTTCACGTCCAGCGGATCCGGACGGCCGTGGCCGACGTCGCAGAACGGGCAGCGGCGGGTGCACTTGTCGCCCATGATCATGAAGGTCGCGGTGCCCTTGCCGAAGCATTCGCCGATGTTCGGGCAGCTCGCCTCTTCGCACACCGTCACCAGATTGTTGGCGCGCAGGATATCCTTGATTTCGTAGAAGCGCGACGAGGCGGTGGCCGCTTTCACGCGGATCCAGTCCGGCTTTTTCAGGCGCTCGGTGTCGGCGATCGGAACGATCTTGATCGGGATGCGCGAGGTCTTGCTGGCCCCTTTCTGCTTCTCGGTGGCGTCGTAAGCTTGGGCGGTGCCGGTGTTGATGTCGGTGGTCATTGGCTTGAGCCCGGAAGGGGCTTCCATTCAGAGGTTGTTCGTTGCTGGCTCTTCCGCTTCGGTCGATGCCAGTTGGCGCACGAGTTCCTGCGCCAGCGCCTGCTGGACATCCGCCAGCGGGACTTCCACGCCCATGGTGCGCATGTCGACCGTGGCCAGCCCGGAGTATCCGCACGGGTTGATCCACGTGAACGGGGCCAGGTCCATCGCCACGTTCAGCGACACGCCATGGTAGGTGCAGCCGTTGCCGCGCACCTTGAGGCCGAGGGCGGCGATCTTCGCGCCCTTGCGTGGCCCCTGCGCGATATAGATGCCGGGCGCCCCGGCAACGCGTTCGCCCGCGAGATTATACGCCGCCAGCACCTCGATGACCGCCTGTTCGATTTTTGCCACAAACTGGCGGGCGTACAGCTTGCCGCCCGGCTTGTTGCGGCGCAGGTCCATCAGCAGGTAGATCACGACCTGGCCGGGACCGTGGTAGGTCACCTCGCCGCCGCGGTCGGTCTGGACCACGGGAATATCGTGGGGCGCCAGCACGTGGGCGCGGTCGGCACCCAGGCCCAGCGTGTACACGGGAGGATGCTCGACGATCCACAACTCGTCCTGCGTCTCGGGCGTGCGCGCGTCGGTAAAGGCGCGCATCGCGGCGAAGGTCGGTTCGTAGTCGGCGCGGCCGAGCTCACGGATCAGCGGCGTGGCGGGACGGGTAGCGGACATGTGGGTATAGGGCGGGAATATGGACAGCCCTGTCATTATAAGCCAGCGCGATGCATCGTGCCCGCCGGCCGTCCATTCCTAATGGTCCTTACAGGACCATTTTGACCATGTGGTGCGAGGACAGGGCGCGGTAGACGTCGTCCAGCATCTCACGGCTGGTGGCGCGCACGGTCACGGTCAGGCCGGTGTAGTTGCCCTTGGCGGAAGGACGGCTTTGCATCTTGCCAGCATGGAAAGTCGGATCCAGTTGTGTAATCACTTCTACAATTGTCGAAGCGAAATCGACATGCGTCGCGCCCATCACCTTGATCGGGAAGTCGCTCGGGTATTCGATGAGGGATTCTTTCTGGTCCATGGTATTTGTCCTGTGCAAAGCGGCATTGTAGCCAATCCCATATGGTGCTGCAGGGGCGAAAAAAAAGGCCGGCGCTATGGCCGGCCTAAACTATTCTTTTTGGAATGGGAAGAATAGCGGGACATGGGGTCGCTCGGAGCAGCGCTGCTGCCTGCGAGCGAGTGATGCCACTGTATTCCTCCGCCGTCCACGCCGCGAGCGCCATGTGACGAACGGCAGCCTGGCGTGACGGGCGGCGCAAACGGCGGCATGGACGGCGCCGCCGCCGCCTTCACATCAGCGTTCTCTTTCGTTGGGCCGCCCGTGGTCCAGGGCTTCGGAGCGGCGTTCGAGCCTGGCGCGCGCCGGTGGCGGCGCGGGCGGGGCTGCCATCGGCGCAGGCGGCGGCGCCATCACGCGTGGCGGCGGGGGTGCAACCGCCTGCGGAGGCGGCATGCTCGGTGCGGCCGGCTGCGGCATCGCCGCCACCGGCTGCGGACGCTCGCGGCGGCCCTCGAATCGCTCGCCGCGGTCGCCGCGGTCGCCACGCTCGCCACGGTCCCAGCGCTCGGCACGCTCGGGACGTTCGCGGCGCTCGTCCTCGCGTCCACGTCCCCATTGCGGACGGGCCGGTTCCTGCACCAGCGCCGGCGCCGGTGGTGGCGCGGTGGTGATCGCGCCCGGCTGGAACGGCTGCTGGCCCGGCGTCGCCGCCACCGGCGGACGGGGCGCCGGATTGGTCGTCAGCACCGGCGGACGCTGGCCGCGTTCGGCGCGGTCGCGGATGCCGCCCGGCCGGCTGTCGACCCGGTTCGGAATACCGTCCCCATCGCGGTCGCGCGGTCCGTCGATACGGTCGATGCGGTCGGGAATGCCGTCGCGGTCGCTGTCGCGGCGGGCCGCCCGGTCGCGCCATGCCAGCGGCGCCGGCGGCGCGGCGCCCGGACCGGTCGGGATGACACCTGGCAGGGTGGCGCGCGGCACGTCCGGCACCACGACCTGGCCGCGCTGGCCGAAGTTCGCATGCGGGACCACGGTCAGGCCGCGCTGGCGGTAGTCGGGCACTCCGTCACGGTTGCGGTCGCGGCGGTCGCCGTCCTTGCGGTCGCGCCAGCCCCAGGAGTTCAGGCGGCGCAGGCGCTCGTCCGACAGGCGGTAGTGCGGCACGTAGTGGTCGCGCGGGCCGAGCGGGTACCAGCCGGTGGCCGGACGCGAACCGTGCTGGTGGAAGCTCGCGCTCCAACCGCTGCCGCCGACCCAGCCGACCAGCGCCGGCGCCCAGATCGGACGACGGCCGTAGTGTTCCTTGCGGCCCGGGGCCCAGGCCCAGCGGTTCTTCACGTGCACCCAGCGGCCGTAGTGGAAGGGCGCATAGCCCCAGGGCGCATTGTCGACCCAGGTCCAGCCCCAGGGGGCGATCCAGGTCCAGCGGCCGTCGCGGTAGGGCACCCAGCTCGAGGTGACCGACGGGATCCACAGCGGGCCGTACTCGATGTCGTCCTGCCAGATGCCGTGGCGGTCCAGCTCTTCGTAGCCGGTCATCTCGGTGGTGACGTACTGCGCCGAGCGCGCACCGTCGAGCTCCCGGTCGCGCCCCAATGCCCAGTCATCGAAAGCGTCGCGTTGCGCCTGTAATGTGCGCACGTCGTCGTCGCGCAGCTCGGCGCTGCGGCCGGCGCGGATGGTCAGGCTGGCGCCGCCGCCATCGACCTGGGCCTCGCCATCGAACACGCTGACCACGCTGGTATCGCGCACGCGCTCGACATCCACGCGCAGGCGGCCGGGCTTGAGCATGCGCACGCGGCCCTGGGGCGTGCTCAGTTCGAATTCCGGCAACACGTCCTCGCTCAGGATGCGGATGCTGGCGCTGCCGTAGTGCAGGCGCAGGCGCAGGCTGTCGTCGTCCAGTTCGCTCACTTCGAGCGAGCTGTCGCCGTCGATGCGGATCGCGGTCGAGCCGATCCGCACCTCGGTGCGTCCATTCGGTTCGGTGGTGATCAGGTTGCGGCTGGTGACCGGCCAGTTGACCAGGGCGGAAGTGGCGGTGTCGCCCACGTCGCCGCTGATGCTGACCTTGCCCTGGGCCAGCGAAACGCGGCCGACGCGGCCCGGCGGCTCGGTCTCCAGCGTGCCCTGCGCCAGGGCGGCAGTAGATAAAGCCGTGAGCGCGAGCATCACGGCGGTACGGGCGAATCGCTTGTTCATGGGGGCTCCGCTAGGTGGACGAAGGACGGCTACCTGATTACAACGCACGAAGGCGTGCGGGGAATACGTAACTTACAGAAAGTTGCAACTGCTGTGTAACAGATACACAAGAACGGCGGCGAAGCCGCCGTTCTTCGAGCGTGTAACAAGGCCCGCAGGGCAAGGCGCATCGTCGAAGACAGTACGATAGTACGGCGAGACGATGCAACGCAGCCATGCGGGCTTTGTTAGACGCGAGCTCAGGCGCGGCGGCCGGGTTCGACCAAGAACAGCAGGGTACCCATGACGACCAGCACGGCGCCGAAGATGCGGTTCTGGAGCTTCACGGCCCGCACGTCGCGCAGGAAACGCTGCATCATGGATGCCATGCCGGCATAGCCGTGCATGACGATCGAATCGATGGTCACCATGGTCACCCCGAGGATGGCCAGCTGCGGCAGCAGCGGCGCTTTCTGGTTGATGAACTGGGGCAGCACCGCGACCATGAAAATGATGCCCTTGGGGTTGGTGGCATTGGTGAGGAAGCCGGTCATCACGCGCTTGCCGAAGCCCGGGTGGGCGGGCAGGCCGGCGCTGCCCGCCGCGCCGGCATCGGCGGCCGGCGCCGCCGGCGCGCGCCACTGCGCGATGCCCAGGTAGATCAGGTACAGCGCGCCGACGATCTTCACGGCGGTAAACGCCACCGAAGACGCCAGCAGCAGCGAACCCACGCCGGCGCCGGCGATCACCAGCACCAGGATCAGGCCGAGCTGCAGGCCTAGCACGGTGGCACTGGCTTTCTTCAGGCCGTACGCGAGGCCGTGCGACATCGACAGCACCGCGCCGGAACCGGGCGAAATGGCGATCAGGGAACCGGCGATGACGAAGGCGATCCAGGTAGCGAAGCTCATGCTGCTAGGGGAAAAGGAAGGGAAAGAGGGAGGAGGGTAATGCGAAACGGGCCAGCGCGCGCGTCCGGATCAACCGGAGCGCGGCGCAAGGCCAGGGTAATGCTTACTTCTTCTTTGGGTTGACAGCTGCTTTCAGCGTCGCACCGGCAGCGAAGCGCGGGGTCTTCGATGCTGCGATCTTGATGACGTCGCCGGTTGCCGGGTTGCGGCCCTTGCGCGCAGCGCGCTTGGTGACCGAGAAGGTGCCGAAGCCGGTGATGCCGACCGTGTCACCCTTCTTCAGGCGCTCGGTGATGATCTCGATGATCGTGTTGACGGCGGTGTTGGCAGCCGCGCCGGACATCTCGGTGCGCTTCGCGAATTCCGCGATCAGTTCGCCTTTTTTCATAAGTCCCTCCGGGGTTAAAAGAGCGGGAAGATTAGCACAAAAGAATTGCTCTATGTAATCCCGTCCGGAGGCGAAGCGACGCGCAGCCTCAGGCCAGGCTGTTTTCGACGCTCGGCGCCGCCAGGCGGTGGCGCAGGGCGGCGTTGATCAGCGTCTGGTAACCGGTGCCGCAGCGTTCCGACAGGTTGCGGAATTCGTTCAGGACTTCGTCGTCGAGGTAGATCGTGATGCGGGTCTTGCGTTTCGGCGGACGGGCACGGCGCACAGGTGCTGCTTGCAGGGTCGATTCGGTATTCATGGCGTCTCCTTCGGTGGCGAGGCTGCAGTACCGCAGCCAACAGCCTGCACTATACGTACGCGATTTTCCGGACGCCCGGCAAAAGCGACGAGATGCAGATTTACGCGACTGAAATGCATAAAGCCGCGCTGAACCGTGTGACTGCAAATCACCGCTCAGGTAAGATGATATGAACTTGACATGATTGGAGCAACGATGGCTGGCAGCCTGTTATTACTACTAGACGATATTGCAAGTGTTCTCGATGATGTGGCCGTGATGAGCAAAGTGGCGGCGAAGAAGACTGCTGGCGTACTGGGTGACGACCTGGCGCTGAATGCGCAACAAGTTACCGGTGTCAATGCCGAACGCGAACTGCCTGTCGTCTGGTCGGTCGCGAAGGGTTCACTCAAGAACAAGGCGGTCCTGGTGCCGGCGGCGCTGGCGATCTCGGCCTTCGTTCCATGGCTGATCACGCCGCTGCTCGTGATCGGCGGCGCATTCCTCTGTTTCGAAGGCGCCGAGAAGCTGGCGCACAAATTCCTTCATGGTAAGGAAGACGCAGAGCACAAAGCCGCACTGAGCGAAGCGCTGGTCAATCCCGCAGTCGACATGCACGCGCTCGAGCAGGAAAAAATCAAGGGCGCGGTTCGCACCGATTTCATCCTTTCGGCAGAGATCATCGTGATCGCCCTCGGCACAGTGGAAAACGCACCGTTCAGCCAGCAGGTCATGGTGCTGGTTACCATCGCGCTGGCGATGACGGTGGGCGTGTACGGCCTGGTGGCCGCCATCGTCAAGATGGACGATGTGGGCCTGTCCCTGAGCCAGAAAGCAAGCGGTCTGGCGCGCGGCACCGGCAATCTGCTGCTCGCGACGGCGCCCCGGTTGATGAAAGTCCTGTCGGTGGTCGGCACCGCGGCCATGTTCATGGTCGGCGGCGGCATCATCGCCCACGCCTGGGAGCCGCTGCACCACTTCGCGGAAGGCGCGGCGCAGGTGACAGCGGGCGTGCCGGGCGTCGGCGGCGTGCTGGCGGCAATCACCCCGACCATCGTCGATGCGCTGGCCGGCGTCGTGGTCGGCGCCCTCGTGCTGATGGTCGTGACCCTCGTGCAGCGCATGCGCGGCAAGAAACCGGCGCACTGAGCAGCCCACTCATCCCTGGACGGCAGCCGGCTTGCGCGTCAGGCGCAGCGCGGCCAGCCCGTCCCGCAGCGCCCACCCCAGCGCTCCCAGCGCCAGCGCGCTCAAGACCCAGCTGACCCAGCCGTGACTCACCGGCGCCAGCCCGGTGGGCAGTGCCTGCCAGGCCAGCAGCGCCTGTCCGGTCAGCGTGACCATGATTCCGAGGTTCATGAACAGGAACAGGTGCAGGAAGCGCTCGCTGGCCGGCAGCTGGCGCACCTCGCCTTCGACCACCACGTCGCGCGCCGTGACCAGCAGCTCGCTGGCGAACAGCGCCACGATCCACCAGACGAAGGCACCGTGCCACTCGCACCAGGCGAGCGAGGCGAACAGCGCTGCGAACAGGAATTCGCGCGCGCTGTGCCGGCGTTCTTCGGACACGCACTCGGGCCGCGAGGGCAGTTTCGCCAGCCATTCGTGGTTGATCGCCACGTCGAGGAAGCCGATGACCCCGTGCACTATTAACGCATAGACATAGGGCGGCACGTTTTCTCCGCCTGCTCTAGACTACTTGCGACGCATTAGCGCGGCACCCGCCGCCAGGCCCAGCGCAAAGCCGGCATACACGACGGCCAGCGAAGGCTTGGACAGGTGCTTTTCGTAGCCGGGACGGAAGCGCCTGGGCGTCAGCTTGTAGTCGGCGAAGCAGGCGAAGGCCGAGGTGGCCGCCGCCGCGGTCAGCATGCCGACCGGCGTATTGCGGTCGAGATACTTGCCGGCGAAGCGCTCGAACAGGATCGACCAGAAGGTGGCGCTGGCATGGTGGATCAGGTAGCCCGGCACGGTGTAGCGCATGGACGGGCCGCTGTGGCGCGCCGCCTTGTCGCCGTAGAGCCAGTGGCTGACCGCATTGGTGGGCGCGTAGGCGCTGCCGACTTCCTTCTTGCCGAGGGCCGCCAGCGCCACCGTCGACAGGATGCTGGAGGTGGCGCCGCCGACGAGGCCGCGCTGTAGTGCCGAGTTCCAGGCTTGCGTTTGCATAGGGTCCTCTTGATCGGGTTACACTTGAATTGCGTGAAAGGAAGCATGGATGCGGATCTTGCTGACGGGAGCCAGCGGTTTCATCGGACAACACCTGCTGCAGGCATTGCTGGCCGAAGGCCACCACGTCGTCTGCGCGGTGCGCCGGCCCAGGACCAGTACGGAACCGCGCCTCGCCTACATCCATGCCGACTTCGTCCAAGATACCGATAAATCCGTCTGGCTGGCGCGCTTGAATCAACTGGGCGGCATCGACGTGGTGATCAACACGGTCGGTATCTTCCGCGAAACCGGCAGCCAGACCTTCGAGCGCCTGCACACCGAAGCGCCGCGCGCCCTGTTCGCCGCCTGCGCCGAATCGCACGAGGTGCAGATGGTGATCCAGCTCTCGGCCCTGGGCGCCGACCGTGCCGCCGACAGCCGCTACCACCTGTCCAAGAAGGCGGCCGACGACTACCTGGCCTCGCTTCCCGTACGCGCCTACATCGTCCAGCCCTCGCTGGTGTACGGCAGCGAGGGAACCAGCGCCAGGGTGTTCCGCACCCTGGTCAGCATGCCGCTCACGCTGCGCTTCGGCAGCGCGCCCCAGCTGGTGCAGCCGATCCACATCGACGATCTGGTGGCGGCCGTCATCGGCCTGCTCAAGCACCGCCTGCCGCTGCCGCCCGCCAACGGCACGGCCTTGCGCGTGCCCCTGGTCGGGCCCCAGGCGATGCCCTTTACCGACTACCTGCAGGCGCTGCGGACAAGCATGGGAATGGGGCGCCAGCCCGTGTTGCCGCTGCCCGGCGCGCTGGCGCGCCTGATGGCGAAGTTCGGCCGCGTGCTGCCGGGCGGGCTGCTCGACGAGGAGGCGTTGCGCATGCTGGACCGCGGCAATGCCGGCGACGTGTCGATGACGACCCAGCTGCTCGGCCATCCGCCGCGCCCGGTACAGGACTTCATCCGCAATCCCGGCGCCGAGCGCACCCAGGCCAAGCTGGGCTGGCTGCTGCCGGTCCTGCGCCTCTCGATCGTGGCGGTGTGGATCATCACCGCCATCGTGTCCTACGGCCTGTATCCGGTCGAAGCGAGTTACGACCTGCTGGCCCGCACCGGCATTCCGCCGGCGCTGCAGCCCCTGATGCTGTACGGCGCCGCCACCTTCGACCTGGCGCTGGGCCTGGGCATCCTGTTCCTGGCGCGGCGGCGCTGGCTGTGGCTGGCGCAGCTCGGCCTGATCGGCTTCTACACCGTCGTCATCGCCATCAAGCTGCCGGAATTCCTGCTGCATCCCTACGGACCGCTCACCAAGAACCTGCCCATGCTGGCAGCCATCTGGCTGCTCTACGAACTGGAGGAAACATAGATGGACTACGTCGTCGTCAAGTGGCTGCACATCCTGTCGTCCACCTTCCTGTTCGGCACCGGCATCGGCTCGGCCTGGTACATGCTGTTCGCCAACGTCAGCCGCGACGTGCGCGCGATCGCCGTGGTGGCCAAGTACGTGGTGGTGGCCGACTGGCTGTTCACGGCAACCACCGCGATCGCGCAGCCGCTGACCGGCTTCTACCTGATCCACCTGGCGGGCTACCCGCTGCACAGCAAGTGGATCATGTGGTCGATCATCCTGTACGTGCTGGCCGGCGCCTGCTGGCTGCCGGTGGTGTGGCTGCAGATTCGCATGCGCGACATCGCCCAGGAGGCGGCGCGCACGGGCACCGAACTCACGCCGCAGTACTGGCGCTACTTCCGTATCTGGGTCACGCTCGGCGTGCCGGCCTTCATCGCCTTCGTGGTGATTTTCTGGCTGATGGTGGCCAAGCCGATGTGATTCACTGATCCGATCATCTTGAGGAGAACCCCATGAAGGCATACCAGATTCTTCCCGGCGCGAACATCGACGGGCTTCAGTGCATCGACTACCCGGACCGCAATCTCGGCCACGGCGAGGTGCGCATCCGCGTGCATGCGGTGTCGCTGAACTACCGCGACCTGATGGTCGCCAGCGGCAACTACCTCGTCACCGTGGACGATCCGATCATCCCCTGCTCGGACGGCGCCGGCGAAGTGCTGGAAGTCGGGCCGGGCGTCACGCGCGTGCAGGTCGGCGACCGCGTGGCGGGCTCCTTCTTCCCCTACTGGCAGGACGGCATGACCTCGGCCGACAAGATCCGCCATGCCCTGGGCGGCGACATCGACGGCATGCTGGCCGAGGAAGTGGTGCTGCACGAGGACGCGCTGGCGAAGATCCCGGCCTCGCTGAGCTTCATCGAGGCCTCCACCATGCCCTGCGCCGGCGTCACCGCGTGGAATGCGATCTTCGTGTCCAGCAACGGGCTCAAGCCGGGCGACACCGTGCTGCTGCTCGGGACCGGCGGCGTCTCGGTGCTGGGCATGCAGCTGGCCAAGGCGGCCGGCCTGCGCACCATCATCACCTCGTCGAGCGACGAGAAGCTGCAGCGCGCCCGCCACCTCGGGGCGCACCACACGATCAACTACCAGGAAATCCCCGAATGGCACGAGGAAGTGCTGGCCATGACCCAGGGCAGGGGCGCGAACGTGGTGCTGGAAGTCGGCGGCAAGGGCACGGTCAACCGCTCGGTGTCGGCGGCGGCGATGGGCGGCACGGTGGCGATCATCGGCGGCGTCAGCGGCTTCGGCGGCGAGGTAAACCCGGCTTCGCTGCTGGCCACCGCCAAGCGCATGGTCGGCATCTTCGTGGGCAGCCGCACGATGCTGGAAGACGTGATGCGCTTCGCCGACGTCACCGGCCTGAAGCCGGTGATCGACCGCGTGTTCCCGTTCGCGCGGGCCCAGGAGGCCTACCGCTACATGGAATCAGGCTCGCACTTCGGCAAGGTGGTCATCGATGTGACCAGCCAGGATCACTAGAGGATTACTAACGCTTCTGCGGCACCAGTTCGATCTCGTACAGCCTGGGCCACAGCTTGCCGGTGACGAACAGGCGCTTGCCCTTGCTGTCCCAGGCGATGCCGTTCAGGACCGCGTCCGGGTCGAGGGTGCCGCGCTGCGCCGGGGGCAGCAGGCCTTCGAGGTTGATCACACCTTTCACCTTGCCGCTGCCAGGGTCGATGCGCAGGATCAGGTCGGTGTCCCAGACGTTCGAGAACAGCTCGCCCTCGACCATCTCGAGCTCGTTCAGCTGGGCGATCGGCTGGCCCTGGTGCGTCACCTGGATGCGGCGCACTTCCTTCATGGTCTTCGGTTCGAGCACGCGGATGAAGGAGCTGCCGTCGCTCATGTACACCGCCTTCGCATCGCTGGCCAGGCCCCAGCCTTCGCCGACGTACTTGAAGGTCTGCTTCAGCTTGAAGGTCTTCATGTCGAACACGTAGCCGACCTGCGAGGTCCAGGTGAGGGCAAGGATGCTGTTCCCGACCGGGGTCGAGCCTTCGCCGAAGACTTCCGCCGGCATGTCGGCCTTTTGCAGCACCTTGCCGCTGGCAAGGTCCACCTTGCGCAGCGAGGAGCTGCCGTTGCGGCCCGTCGTTTCGTACAGGTGGCCGTCGCGGAAGAACAGGCCCTGGGTGAAGGCCTGCGGGTCATGCGGATAGCTGTTCTTGACGACGAAGCCGTAGACCGGGACGGCTGCCTGGGTCGGGACGGCAATGGCGGCGACGAAGACGAAGGTGGCGAGTGGTTTCAGCATGATGCTGAAACTCTAGCATGATCATGGAGTGCGCGCCGGAGCGCTAGAACAGCGACAGGTTCGGCGAGGGCTCCGGGGCTTTCTTGACCGTCTGCGGCGCCGCCCAGGTCTTCATGCCTGCCGCCGGATAGTGGCGGAGAAAACTGCGCGCCGTCTCCACGTCGCGGCAGGCCAGCCAGTCCTCGAGTTCTTCCGGCCTGACCACGACCAGCGAGCGCTTCTCGTCGCCCGGCTTGTGCATGCGCGACATCAAGGGGTGCTCGTCGGCGTTGATCGTGATCTGCGTGAACGAGGACTCGACCCGGCCATCGGCCTCGGTCCACTCGCGCCACAGGCCGGCAACGAGGAAGGGGCTGTCGTCGTGCATGCCGATCGCATGGCGCAGCGCGCGGCCGCTTTCGTAGCAGGGCTCGTAGAACCAGCTCATCGGCACCGCGCACAGCTGCAGGCGGCGCCAGGCGGGGGCGAAGGAGCGCCGCTCGCCCAGCGATTCGGCGCGCGCGTTCATGGTGTCGAAGGGTTTCACCCCAGGCGGGATGTGACGGCGCGGCACCATGCCGTAACTGGCCAGGCAGACTTCAGGGCTGCCGTCGCGGCCGCGGCGCACGATCGGCGCGCTGTAGTCCTTCCAGACTTCGTCCGGCCAGCGCCAGTCGGCCGGCAGCTCGCTGAAGGCGCCGAGCGTGCCGAACTGTTCACGGGTGGGGGTATGGTAGTTGACGCACATGATCCGTCCAGCATAGTGCAACTACTAGAAATAGGCCAGCAAGCGTCCGCAGGCGATCACGCCGAACCACAGAGCCAGCGAGAACAGGGCGTGCAGCATGGCCCGTGGCGGCGCCCGCTCCGGCCAGGCATCGGCCTGGCGGTAAGGCCCGGCATGGAAGGCGAGCGCATTCAGGCCGGCCAGGACCATCAGGCCGAGCTTGAGCAGGAACACGCGGTTGGCCAGCAGGGCCAGCGGATCGGCCACGAACAGCAGCAGGCCGGTGGGGACCACCAGCAGCATGCTGCCGGCCGACCAGGGCAGCAGGTGGCGCGCCAGCGCCCTGACCGGCAGCTGGCGGCCGAAGCCGAGCACGCGCAGGTCGAACATCGCCACCGCGCCCACCAGCACCGTGAAACCGATGATGTGGAGCGTCTCGACGGCCGGGTACAGCCAGGCACCCTCGCGCAGGGCCTGCGCCAGCGGCAAGGACGCGGCGAAGCTCGCCGCGTCTTGCAGCATCAGCGCAGCTCCGTGGTCTTGTCCTTGATGGTGATGCGTTCGGCGCGCAGCTCGGTGGCCTTGCTGCGGTGTGGATAACCAACAACCGTGGCCTGGCCGCCCACCGCCAGGTTTTCCTTCGGCAAGCCGCGGTTTTCCATGCGTCCCGGCGGCGCCAGCACCACCAGCCAGGTCTTGTCGGCGGTCTTGAGGCGCACGAAGCCGTGCGGCTGCATGTACCCCGACTCCTCGATGGTGCCGGACAGGGTCAGCGGCTTGTCGGCGTTGTATTCGCTCCAGCCATGGTGGGCGGAAGCGGTGGTGGCGACCAGTGCAGCGAGTAAAAACCAGCGTTTCATGGACAGTCTCCCGTCAAGGAAAAGGCAAATTATTGTACGCCCAAATCTTGTGCACCCAGCCGACCCACGACGTCCAGCCGGTCCGGTCCCGGCCGCGCCACCACGATCTCGCCCTGCGACACATATTCGTTCGCCAGGGCGCGGATGTTGACGTCGTGCGTGACCAGCACCAGGTTGGCCTTGTTTCCACGCCATGCAGCGGCCCGGTCCAGCACTTCGCGGGTCTTGGCGCGTGCTGCGGCCCCGCTGTCGCGGAACAGGGAATCGAGCATCGGCGCTTCTTCCACCCGGCCGAAGGCCAGGCGGGCGGTGTCGAGGCAGCGGCACCAGCGGCTCGACAGCACCGGCCCGAGCGGAATGCCGCGTTCACGGAAGGCGACGCCGAGCGCGCGTGCGTCGCGCCTGCCCTGGTCCGACAGGTTGCGCTGGGTGCTGCACACCGCCAACCGGAAGCCGGGCGGATCGCCGATGCCGGGATGGGTGGCGGCATGGCGGATCAGCAGCACGTAGCCGCCCTCTTGCAGGCGCTGCCACAGGTCGCGCTCGGCCGCGGCCAGGCGGCCGCTGGCCAGCAGGGCAGATATTGCCAGGAAGCGGCGTCGCAGCATGCTTGTCCCCTCGGATCGGCTGTGGGCATTATGCTGCCCCGGCACATGGACGAGCGCACGACTGCGGGGCAAGCAGGGATGCGGCATCGCCATGCGCCTCGCATGGACGCTAGCGGAGCCTCCCGCTACACTGGTTCGACGATGAACTGGAGAACACGATGCGCCTGACTGCCGCCCTGCTCGCCGCCTGCCTGGCCTTGCCGTTGTCCGCCCAGGCCGACGAATCCTGCGGCGGACTGGCCGGCGAACTCGCGGTCATGAAAGAGGCCGGCCAGGCGCTGCGCAAGCGTATCGACTACCTCGATCCCGAGAGCCCCGTTCAGCAGAAACTCTTGCAGCACGTCGAGCTGGTCGACCGCACCAACAAGGAACGCTTGAAGGCCCTGATGGCGCGCTGTGGCTGGCCGTCGGCGGCCACGCATGGCGCAGGGGCAGTCAAGGATGCCTGGCTGGTGGTCCAGCAGGCAGAACGCGACCTGCCTTTCCAGAAGCAGGCGCTGGCCTTGGTCGAGCAGGCCGCCAGCGCTGACGGAGACGGCCTGGACGAGTCCTTCGCCTACCTGTACGACCGCATCGCGGTCATGGAGAAGCGCCCGCAGCATTACGGGACGCAGCTGTCGGCCCCGACCAGGATTTACTGCGCACTCGCGTTCGACCGCATGGACGACCGGGCGCAGGTCGAGGCGCGCCGCGCGCGGCTCGGGATGGCGCCGCTGGAGGCGTACCGGCGCGCGGTGCTGGTGGCGCAGCGTTGCCCGGTTGCGCCGCAAGATCCCGCCGATTACCACTACGCGCCGCCGGCGCTCATCACACGAAAGTGAAGGTCAGCTCTTCCGGCAGGCGCGACTTCGGCAGGCCGGCATTGAAGTCCGCGCCCGAGCTATAGCCGAAGCTGGCCAGCACCACGCTGGCCAGGCCCTGCTCGTGCAGGCCGAATTCCTCGTCCAGGATCTTCTGGTCGAAGCCTTCCATCGGCGTGGCGTCGATGCCGAGCGAGGCCGCGCCCAGCAGGGCGGTACCCAGCGCCAGGTAGACCTGCTTTTCCAGCCACTGCGGCAGGTCGCGCGTGGTGTAGCGGTGGGTGCGCACATAGCCGCGCCGGCCGGCGTCCTGGCCCGCACGCGCCGCATCGTCGCGGAAGCGCCCGTCGCGCGCTTCCTGCGCCAGCAGGCGCTCCAGGTGGGCGTCGTCCATGTCGATGCGCGAGCAGAACACGATCACGTGCGAGGCATCGAGGATCTTCGCTGCGTTGTAGCCATAGCCGCCCTGCGCCGCCTTGGCCACCCGCGCCTTGCCCTCGGGGGTGTTGGCGACGATGAAGTGCCAGGGCTGCGAGTTCACCGACGAGGGGCTGTGGCGCAGCAGGCTGTAGACCTGCTGCATGAGTTCTTCGGGGACGCGGCGTTCGCTGTCGTAGGCCTTGGCGGTGTGACGCTTGCGGGCGGTTGCGAGAATATCCATCTTGTTCGTTTCCTTACCTTGTTACATTGACTTAAAAATGTTCGAGCACGATCTTGCCGACCGCACGGCCGCTCTCGATCAGGGCATGCGCGCGGCGCAGGTTCTCCGCCGAGATGCTGCCGTAATGCTCGCCGAGCGTGGTGCGCAGGCTGCCCTCGTCGACCATCTGCGCGACGAGGTTCAGGAGCTTGTGCTGCTTGATCATGTCGTCCGTCTCGAACATCGAGCGCGTGAACATCAGCTCCCAGTGCAGCGAGATCGACTTGCGCTTGAGCGGCACCGCGTCCAGGCTGGCCGGGTCGTCGATCAGCGCGAACTGCCCCTGCGGCGCCAGCACGTCGACGATGGCGGGATAGTGCTTGTCGGTGTGCGTCAGGCTGATCACGATGTCCACCGCCGGGAAGCCCAGCGCTTCGAGCTGCGCTCGCAATGGCTGCGCGTGGTCGATGACGTGGTGGGCGCCGAGCTCGCGCACCCAGTTGCGGGTTTCCTCGCGCGAAGCGGTGCCGATCACGGTGAGCCCGGTGAGCTTGCGTGCCAACTGTAACAGGATCGAGCCGACTCCGCCGGCTGCGCCAATCACCAGCAGCGACTTCCCGCCACCGCCGCCCTCGGCGATGCGCAGGCGGTCGAACAGCAGCTCCCAGGCCGTGATCGCGGTCAGGGGCAGGGCGGCCGACTGGGCGAAATCGAGCGTTGCCGGCTTGCGGCCGACGATGCGCTCGTCCACGGCCTGGAACTGGCTGTTCGAACCGGGACGCAGCAGCGAGCCGGCGTAGAACACTTCGTCGCCTTCCTTGAACAGGCTGACGGCGCTGCCGACGCCGCGCACGATGCCGCTGGCGTCCCAGCCCAGCACGCGCGGCTCGGTGACCGGGGCACCGAGGCGAATTTTGGTATCGACCGGATTGACGGAGACGGCGCGTACTTCCACCAGCAGGTCGTGCGGACCGGCCAGCGGCATCGGCAGCTCGATCTCCTGCAGGGACTGGGGGTCGCTGATGGGCAAGCCATGCTGGGTATACACTACTGCTTTCATGTTGAATCTCCGGTAAGTTTTGAGGTCAATGACGATTCTATGTAGCAGGCCGGGGATGAAAAACCCGGCTGGAGCGATTTCACTTTCACAGCTGGAGAGAAAATGATCAGGCTGGATGACCTGGCGCTGTTCGTCCGTACCGCGGCCCTGGGCAGCTTTTCGAAGGCCGCGCGCGAAGTCAACCTGCTGCCCGGGCAGGCCAGCGCGGCGATCGGGCGCCTGGAGCGCGAGCTCGACATCCGACTGTTCGCGCGCTCCACCCGCAGTCTACGCCTGACCGAGGAAGGCAAGCGCTACCTGCCCTTCGCGCAGGACGCGCTGGATGCCCTGCGCGAGGGTCACGACGGCCTCCGGGGCGACGCCAACTGCCTGACCGGCACCCTGCAGATCGCGGCCCCCTCGGACTTCGGGCGCAACCTGCTGCTGCCCTGGATCTCGGAATTTCGCCACGCCCATCCGGGGCTCGACATCCAGCTCCTGGTGTCGGACCAGGTGGCGGACGTGTTCCGCGACCCGGTCGACATCGCCCTGCGCTACGGGCAGATCGATGACGCCAGCTACGTCGCCCTGCCGGTCGCGCCCACTAACCGCCGCGTGCTGGTGGCCTCGCCCGCCTACCTCGCCCAGTACGGCGCCCCGGGCTCGCTCGACGCGCTGGCGGATCACAACTGCCTGCAATACCGGCTGCGCGGCCGCACCTACGACCGCTGGTCCTTCCCGACCGCGGAAGGCGCGCGGCTGGTGCAGGTGTCGGGGCGGCTCGTGAGCGACGATGCCGAGGTGGTGCGGCGCTGGGCGCTGGCCGGCGAGGGCATCGCCTACAAATCCTGGCTCGACGTCAGCCAGGACGTGGCGGAGAAGCGGCTGGAAGTGCTGCTGCCGGAACTGCCGGGCGAGCCCACCCCGCTGCACCTGGTCTGCCCGCACCGCAGGCAGTTCTCGCCCGCGGTGAAGCTGTTGCATGCCCTGGTCGAAGAACGCTGCCGCCCGCTGGCGCGCGACGCCTAGGCTTCCTCGTTCATTTCCGCCGCCAGGGTGGCGACCAGTTCGCCCGCCGGCATGGCGCGCGCCTGGGCGAAGTTGGTGCCGCCCCAGTTGACCGAGTAATCCTGGCTGCCCTTGCTGGACGCGGCCGCATGCAGGGCCTTGGCGGCGTCGTAGGCGATCGGATAGTCCGGCAGCGGCGGATGGTCGTCGGCCCCGACCTCGCGGAGCAATCGGTTGACGATGCCGCGCGCCGGCCGGCCGGAGATGACGCCCGTGAGTTCGGTCTGCAGTCCGCTGCCCTGCGCGATCAGCGCGCGGTGGTGCGGCGGGGCCGAGGACTCGGGACAGGCGATGAAGGCGCTGCCCATCTGGACCGCGCTGGCGCCGTGATAGAAGGCGGTGCGGATCTGTTTGCCGTCCATGATGCCGCCGGCCGCGACCAGCGGCAGCGTGAGCTTGTCGCGCAGCTGTTCCAGCAGCTCGAAGGTAGGCAAGGCCGGGTCGGGTGCGGAAGGATCGAAGATGCCGCGGTGTCCGCCCGCTTCGATGCCCTGGGCGACGATCACGTCGATGCCGGCCGCCTCGATCCGCAGCGCCTCGTCCAGCGAGGTCGCGGTGGTGAACAGGACGATGCCGGCGCTTTTCAGCGCGTCGATCCAGTCCTGCGGCGGCAGGCCGAAATGGAAGCTGACCACGGCCGGGCGCGTTTCGAGCAGCAGCTCGAGCATCGCCTGGTCCGCCAGGAAGCTGCGGTAGATTTCCGACAGCGCGGCGGGAGGCTCGGCGCCGAACTGTGCGAAATGCGGGCGCAGCCAGGCCAGCCAGGCGGCTTCGCGCGCCGGGTCGGCCTGGGCCGGCGCATGGGTGAACACGTTGGCGTTGAACGGCCTGCCGGTCTTCTCGCGCACCGCCGCGATGGCGGCGCGCGCCGCCTGCACGGTCGAGGTACCCAGGGCGATCGAACCGAGTCCGCCCGCTTCCGAGACGGCGGCGGCCAGCGCCGGGGTGGAGACGCCCGCCATGGGGGCCTGGATGATGGGGTAGCGGATGTCCAGCTTCGACAGCAGGTCGTGGCTCATGATTGCGGCTCCGTCAAGGTGACATCATGAGTATAGCGAGAGCCGCGCGCTTATGCGCCGCGTACCAGCAGATACGCCAGCACCAGCATCAGCGTGCCGGTCAGGGCCTCGATTGCGCGCCACACCGCCGGACGGCCGAGCACCGACGCAAAGCGCCGGGCGCCCAGGCCAAGCGCCGAGAACCACAGCACCGAGGCCGTCATCGCACCGAGGGCAAAGGACAGGCGCGCATCGCCGGCCAGGCTGCTGCCGACCGCACCCAGCAGCACCACGGTATCGAGGTAGACGTGCGGGTTGAGCAGCGATAGCGCCAGCACGGTGGCCAGGGCGCGGCCCAGGGTCTGGGCCTTCTCGTCGGGCGACGCCGCGAGAGACGCGCCGCCGCGCAGGCTGCTCTTCCAGCAGCGCCAGCCATACCAGACCAGGAAGGCGGCGCCGCCGTAGCGCGCCACCGCCATGAGAGTGGGCGAGGCTTCCACCAGCGCGCCCAGGCCCGCGATGCCGAGCCCGATCAGCAGCACGTCGACCGCGATGCAGGCGGCGACCGTGGCCAGCACGTGCTGGCCGCGCACGCCGGTACGGATCACGTGCGCGTTCTGCGCACCGATGGCCATGATCAGGCTGGCTCCCAAACCCAGCCCCTGCAGGAAAACCTGTTGGGAAAACATGATGCACCTCGACGAAAACCGCCATGGTTGCTTACCGCACAGCAAAATTCAAATATATTCATGATTTCTAAACTTAGTTAAGCAAAACTGATCCATGCAGATCGATCCCCGCCGTAGCGCGGCCTTCATCGCCGCCGTCGATACCGGCAGCCTGGAAGCGGCGGCCGCGCAGCTGTCGCTCAGCCCCTCGGCCGTCTCGCAGCGCATCTCGGCGCTGGAGCAGGACTTCGGCACGCCGCTGCTGGTGCGCAGCCGCCCTTGCCGGCCGACCGGGCCGGGCACACGCCTGCTGCAGTACCTGCGCCGCTCGACCTTGCTGGAATCGGAGTTCCTGGCCGAGATGGGCATGGACGAGGGCCCGGCCCGGGTGGCGATCGCGGTCAACAACGACACCCTGGCGACCTGGCTGCTGCCGGTGCTGGCGCCCATCCTCGCGCAGGAAGAACTGCTGGTGGAATTCGTGCTCGACAACCAGGGCCATACCTTCGCGCTGCTGGAGCAGGGCCGCGTGGTGGCTTGCATATCGGGCGAGGCAATGCCGATGCACGGCTGCAGCGTGAGCCCGCTGGGCCAGATGCGCTACCGGATGGTCGCGTCGAACACCTTCGCCCGGCAGTGGTTCGCCGACGGCTTCAACCGCGAAACCGCGCGCCGCGCGCCGGTGGTGGTCTTCGACCGCAAGGACTCGCTGCAGTCGGCCTTCCTGCTGAAGCATTTCGGCCTGCCCGAGGGCTCCTATCCGTTCCACTACGTGCCGGCCAGCGACCCGTTCGTGACGGCGATCCGGATCGGCATGGGCTACGGTATGCTGCCGATGGAGCAGTGCGGTGCGATGCTGGAGGACGGCAGCCTGGTGGACCTGGCGCCCACGCTGCACGTGGACGTGCCGCTCTACTGGCACGCCTGGCGCATCCAGCCGCCCCGGCTCGAACGCATGGGGGCGGCGCTGGTGAAGGCCGCGCGCGCGGTGCTGCTGCCGCTGCCTTAGGAAGCATGCACGAGCTTGAGGCCCGGCCCGTTGCTGCGCTGGGCCGTGCGCGCCGGCGCCACCGGCCACCATTGCGCCACGCCCCACAGCAGTTCCGGCACCAGGAACAGCCAGACCAGCGGCAGCCCGCCCTGGGCCAGCGCCCACAGCATCCAGGTCGCGAACAGGAAGCGTCCGGCGCCGTCGTAGCGTCCCAGCGCCAGGCTCGGCTCCAGCAGGCGCCGCACGGACCACAGCAGCACCAGGCTGCCCATCAGGCAGGTGATCAGGATGTGGAGCTGGGCGAAGGGCGGCAGCGCCGCGCCGCCCAGCCAGAGATTGACTTTGCCCAGCTGCGGGTACAGCAGCTGGAAGGTCCAGGGCGTGGCGAAGGGCGCCACGATGAGGATATCGAACAGGGCGCTGGCGCGCGTGATGCGGAGATAGGTGGACAGCGTGACGGTCGGCATGGCGTGCTCCTGCGGCGGTGAATGGCGCATCCACGATGCTGGCATGCCTCGCATCAAACCTCTTTGCGATGGACGAAAAAAGGGCCGGACGTGTGGACGTCCAGCCCCAAAGGATGGAGATTGTGTCAGCGCCGCTTCAGGCTCAGGTGCCGATGCGGCCGCCGTCGTTCTTGGTGATCACGATGGTGGCCGAGCGCGGGCGCTTGCCGGCGCCGTAGCCCGCGTTCGCCGGCCACTGGCTGGTGTACTTGCTTGGATCGGCGGCATTGGCTGCAGCGGTGGTCTCGCCCGGGTGCTGGATGTTCACGAACAGCGCCTTGCCGTCCGGCGTTTCGGTGATGCCGGTGATCTCGGAACCGACCGGGCCCACCAGGAAGCGTTTGAGGGTATCCTGGGTCGCGGCCAGGCCGACGTAGGTGTCCACGCTCAGGGTGCTGCCGTTGGCGCGCGGGTAGTTCAGGGTGACTTTCTTGCCATCGCCCACGCGGCCCGGCACGCCGGCCAGCATCATGCAGTTGGTGACGTCGGTGTAGGCGCCGTCATCGGTCTGGATCCAGCAGATGCCGGTGGAGGGGGTAAAGGCCAGGCCGTCCGGGCTCGAGAAGTCCTGGTCGGCGCTAAGGCCGGACAGGTTCACGGTGCCTGCCGGGGCGCCGGATTCCGCGCCGAACAGGTAGATGTCCCAGATGAAGCTGGTGGCGGTCGAACCGGCAGCGCCTTCCTTGACGCGGATGATATGGCCGTTCGGGTTGCCCACCTGCGCGGTCGTGCCTTTCATGTCGGTGTAGACGCGCGGATTGGCGGCATCCGGCGCGGCCTGGCTCGATCCGCTCGGCTCGACGCGGCGGTTGCTGTTGTTGGTCAGCGTGAAGTAGATCTCGCCGGTGCCGGGGTGCACCGAGCACCATTCCGGGCGGTCCATCTTGGTCGCGCCGACGGCGTCGCCGGCTAGTCTAGCATTCACCAGCACGTCGGCCTGGTCGGCGAACTTGTAGCCCGCGTAGGAGGCGATCGCCGGGTTGCCGATCGAGAGTTCGATCCACTGGCCGCTGCCGTCGGCGGCGAATTTCGCCACGTACAGCTTGCCGCTGTCGAGGTACTTGTCGCCGGTGGCGATGCGGTCAAGCGGCGTCGCGTCGGCCGCGGCCCAGACGGCGTTCGAGACGAACTTGAAGATGTATTCGTTGCGCGAATCGTCGCCCATGTACACGGCCAGCGGCTGGCCGGCGACCGGCTTGCCGAAGACGGCGCTTTCGTGGGCGAAGCGGCCCAGCGCGGTGCGCTTCTTGATAGATTTGGTCTTGTCGTAGGCGTCCATCTCGACGATGTAACCCATGCCGTTCAGCTCGTTGCGGTAGTCGTCGCTACCGTCGAGCGACGCACCCTTCCTGCTGATGTCCCAGCGAGCGTACTTGTCTTCGGTACCACCGGTCTCCCAGCCGTGGCGCGATGCCGCGCCCTGGCTGCGGCCGTAACGGTTGAGCGAGACCACGCTCTTGTCGTTGCCGCGCGCGGCATTGTCGGCCGCGCCGCGGGTAAAGTAGCCGGCCCAGTTCTCTTCGCCCGACAGGTAGGTGTTCCACGGGGTCTTGCCGGTGCCGCAGTTGTTCAGGGTGCCGCGGATCCTGGTGCCGTTGGTGGAGTACTTGGTGACCACCAACGCATTGCCGCGTACCGGGCCGGAGATCTCGATGTCGGTCTGTTGATGGACGCGGCGATTGAACGCGGAATCCTTCAGGTATTCCCATTTGGCGCCGTTGCGGCGCACTTCGACCACGGACAGGCCGTGCAGCGCCATTTCCTTGTCCACCTCAAGCGCCGGGCGCGGCAGGCTCATGGTGCCGCCGTTCGGGTGCAGGAAGAATGCGGACAGCTTCTCGTCGATCGTGGCTTCGTGGTTCACTGCCAGCAGGCCGCGGTCGGCCGCCGTCGTCGACGGCATACCGGTACTGGAGAGCGCGAAGAATTCCATGCCGTCGTGCTGGTCGCCAGCCCGGTTCTCGTGGTCGGTGTCGGTACCGTCGTTCTTGAATGCGGGCGTCGAGGCGGTCAGCGGGTCGCCCATGGCGTACAGCACACTGGCGGTGTAGCCGGCCGGGACGACAACTGTATCGGCCAGGCTCTTGGAGACGGCGCTGAAGCCGAGCAGTTTTTCGGCCGGCGGCGGCGGGGTGCTGCCGACCGGCGGCGACGGCAGGGTAGCGATGTCGTTGTCCGAACCGCCGCATCCGCTCAGGCCGATGGCGCCCAGCAGGGCGGAGGCAGCCGTCGCGGCGCCGCCGCGCAGCAGGCTGCGGCGGCTCAGGCGGGCTTCGAGGACAGTGCTGAAGTGTTCATTCGACGAAACGTTCGTATCGATGTCGTCATGGTCGACAGGGATGCGGGCGAGGTCGGTCGGCTTGTTCACGGGTGATCCTGTTGGTTGTTAGGAATAGTCCGTGCATGGTAGGGAGGGAACATGACTTCCTTGTGACCATTCGATAACAGTTGTGTGACAAATTTGACGAATTTGGCGACGATACCCCTGGCATGCAGATATACTGCCGGGTACCCAACAAGGACCCTACCATGCAGGACAGCCGTGACGCCTCCCAGGCGCTCGACCCGGCCACGCTAGGCCATCTACTCTTCGAAGCCAGCCCCGATTGCGTCAAGCTGCTCGACGCGGCGGGCCATATCGTCGCGATGAACAGCAACGGCCTGCGCGCCCTGGAACTCGACGGTTTCGAGGCGGTACGCGGCCAACCCTGGTCCGCGCTGTGGCCGGAGGGGAGCCGGGCCGAGGTCGAAGCCGCGATGGCGGCGGCGCGCAGCACCGGCATCGGGCGCCTGCGCGCGCCCTGCCCGACCGCCGCCGGCACCGTCAAATGGTGGGAGGTCACCGTCAGCCGGGTTGGCCGGGATGGCCTGCTGGCGAACTCGCGCGACATCACCGGCCAGGTGCGCGCCGAGGCCGAGCGCGAAGGCCTGCTAGCCCAGCTGCGCAGCGCCAAGCAGCGCCTGGACGACGTGTTCCGCCAGGCGCCGGCCTTCATGTGCGTGTTCAGCGGCCCGCATCACGTGTTCGAGCTGGAAAACGAACGCTACCTGCAGCTGGTCGGCGGCCGCTCCAGCATCGGCGTGCCCCTGCGCGAGGCGCTGCCGGAACTCGCCGGCCAGGGCTTCCTCGAACTGCTGGACGGGGTGTACCGCAGCGGCGAGCCGGCATTCGGCAAGGATGTGCCGGTGATGCTGCAGCGCCGCCCGGATGCGCCGCTGGAGCGCCGCTTCGTCGACCAGGTCTACATGCCGCTGCGCGACCCCGCCGGCGATGTGACGGGCATCCTGGTGCATGGCATCGACGTCACCGACCGCAAGCTCGCCGAGATCGAGCTGTACGAAAGCCGCGAACGCTTTCAGAAGATCGTCAGCCAGGCCGCCACCGGCGTGGTACAACTGGACCACGAAGGCCGCATCAGCTTGGTGAACCAGAAGTACTGCGAGATGGTGCAGCGCCTTGAATCGGAACTGCTGGGCGCCAGCGTGCTCGACGTCACCGCCCCGGATTCGGTGCCGGTGACGCTGGAGGCGGTGCGCCTGCTGGCCGGCGGCGAGTCGGGCGTGGTCATCGACAAGGAATACCTGCGCCGCGACGGCAGCGTGATGCCGGCCACCAGCAGCGTCAACGCGCTGCGCGGCCCGAACGGCGAATTCCAGGGCCTGGTGGCGATCGTGGTCGACACCACCGAAAGCCGGCGCGCCGCCGAGAAGCTGCGCGCCAGCGAGGAGCGCTACCGCACCCTGTTCGAATCGGTCGACCAGGGCTTCTGCATCTTCGAGATGATCTTCGACGCGCAGGACCGGCCGGTCGACTACCGCTTCCTCGAGATGAACCCGATGTTCGAGGCCCATACGGGCCTGCATGACGCGGTGGGCAGGACGGCGCGCGAGATGATCCCGACCCTCGATGCGTTCTGGTTCGAGACCTACGGCCGGGTCGCGCAAACGGGCGAGCCGGTGCGCTTCGAGAACGCGGCCCCTGCGATGGGACGCTGGTTCGACGTCTACGCCACCCGCCTCGGCGGGCCGGCCAGCCGCCGGGTGGCCCTGCTGTTCAGCGACATCACGGCGCGCAAGCAGTCCGAGGAAACCCTGCGCAAGCTGGCGCGGGACCTGGAAGAGGCCGACCGGCGCAAGACCGAATTCCTGGCCACCCTGGCGCACGAACTGCGCAATCCGCTGGCGCCGATCCGCAGCGGCCTGTCGGTCATGCGCCTGAAGGGCGACAACGCCGCCTCGGTGGCGCGGGTGCGCGAGATGATGGAGCGCCAGGTCAGCCACATGGTGCACCTGATCGACGACCTCCTCGACATCGCCCGCATCAGCGGCGGCAAGCTGGAACTCAAGAAGGAACGCGCCGACCTGCGCGGCGTGCTCTCGAACGCCGTCGAGACCAGCCTGCCGCTGATCGAGACCGGCCGCCACGAGCTGTCGGTGGACGTGCCGGAGCATGCGGTGCCGGTCGAGGTCGACGTCACCCGCATCGCCCAGGTGGTGGCCAACCTGCTCAACAACGCCGCCAAGTACACCCCGAGCGGCGGGTGCATCGGCCTGTCCTTGCGCATCGAAGGATCCGAGGCGCTGATCGCGGTATCGGACAACGGCATCGGCATCCCCCAGGAGGAACTCACCTCGGTGTTCGAGATGTTCAGCCAGGTCGGGCACCACCTGGAACGCGCCCAGGGCGGGCTGGGGATCGGCCTGTCGCTGGTGCGCCGGCTGGTGGACATGCACGGCGGATCGGTCGCGGCAGCGAGCGGCGGGCCGCATGCCGGCAGCACCTTCACCGTGCGCCTGCCGCTGGCGGACGGCGCCCAGGACACGCTGGTGCAGGTTGCTCCGCAATCGGTGGAGGGCGCAGGGGGCGGCGCCCGCATCCTGGTGGTGGACGACAACGTCGACGCGGCGATGACGCTGTCGATGATCCTGGAAGCCTGCGGCTACACGACGCAGGTGGCGCACGGCGGCATCGAGGCCTTGGCGGCCGCGCAGGCCTTCCGGCCGCAGGTGGCCTTTCTCGACATCGGCATGCCCGGCATGGACGGCTACGAGACCGCACGCGCGATGCGCGGGCTGGAAGGGCTGGAAGACGTCACGCTGGTGGCGCTGACCGGCTGGGGCGCGGAAAGCGACCGCCGCAAGTCGAACGAGGCCGGCTTCGACCAGCACCTGACCAAGCCGGTGCAGCTGGACGTGGTGCAGGACCTGCTGGCGAAGCTGGCCGCTTGACGGTTCAAGCCTGGCGATGTCCTAAAGCGATGCAGGCGGCGCCCGCCAGCGCCAGCCCCACACCCAGGTAATCGCTCCACACCGGCCTGATGCCGTCCACGATCCACAACCAGGCCAGCGCGGTGGCGATGTAGACCGCGCCATAGCTGGCGTAGACGCGCCCGCTGGCGGCCGGGTGCAGGGTCAGGAGCCAGACGAAGACCGCCAGGCTGAGGGCCGCCGGAACCAGCAGCCAGGCGGAGCCCTTCCCGGTCAGCCACAGCAAAGGCAGGTAGCAGCCGAGCAGCTCGGCGATGGCGGTGACGAAGAACAGGCCGGCCATGCGGCCGAAGGGCAGGAGATCGAAGGGCATGGAGGACGCGCTTGTGGAAAACGCCCATCTTATCCTCAGCCCGCCGCTCGTGCCTCGAACCACGCGCGGCTGGCCGCATCCGCCGGGAAGAAGGATTCCAGCCGCAGCTCGTGCACCGTCACGTCGTGCGGCGTGCCCAGCGTGGTGATGGTGGTGAACAGGTTCAGCGTCACCTCGTCCTTGCGCAGCTGGACCGGCAGGAAGGGCAGGGCGCGGCGGTCGAGGTTGGGCTGGCTGGCCGCGCCTGCGATGCCGGGAAAGGCCATCAGCTCGTCCAGCAAGGCACTCGCCTCGCTGCCCGGACCATCGCCCATCGCCTCGCGCTGCACCCACTGCAGCAGGTCGGTGCAGACGTCTTCCCAGTTCAGCAAGTAGCGCCGCAGGCCGTCCGGGTCGAGCGTGAGTTTCAGGACGTTGACCGAACCGTCGCGCGGGATCGGGGAATTAGCCGGCATGCCGAGGAAAAAACGCATCATGCGGGCGGCCGGCTCGTTCGCCATCACCAGGTTCCACAGGCGGTCGACCACCAGGGCCGGATAGGGCGCCTGCTGGGCCAGCATGAAGTCGAGCGCCTGCATCACGGCCGCCAGCTCCGGGTCCGACAGGCTGCGCTCGCGGTAGGCCGGTGCGAAGCCGGCCGCCAGCAGCATCGCGTTACGCTGGCGCAGCGGGATGTCGAGCACCAGGCCCAGCTTGAGGATCAGCTCGCGGCTTGGCGCCGCCCTGCCCGTCTCCAGGAAGCTCAGGTGGCGCTGCGAGATGCCGGTGTCCACCGACAGCTTGAGCTGGCTGGCCCCGCGCTTGCCGCGCCAATAGCGCAGCGCGGCGGCGAAATCGCTGAAGTACTGGTTGTCCACTGCGCGCGCTGCGGTATCCATGGTTTGCCTCCCGATCCAGTTGCGGCCGATTGTGGCCCAGGCTTCACGCCTTGTCGAGGAAACCAAGTAATGGTGACCGGTGCCTGCGCCACCGATTCGCGATCCGGCGTATCCTCCCGAAAACGGCATTTATTTTGGCGGTGGATACCTTGAGCGAGCAGACACTTTCAGCAATCAAGCTCGGCGCGCAGCAGCTGGCGGACGTGGTCACCCTGCCCGCCCGGCAGCGCTATACGCGTTTCGTGCAGCAGGTGGCGGAGTCGGGCGAAGCATGGGGACTGTACCGCGACGGCTGGGCGCTGGCCAAGACCGACGACGGCACCCTGGTGTTCGCCATGTGGCCGGCCAGCGAATTCGCCGACCTGTGCGCGGAATACGAATGGGATGGCTACGAGCCGCAAGCCTTTTCGCTGGACGACCTGATGAGCGATTTGCTGCCCCAGCTGGAAGAGGATGGGGTATTGCCCGGCATTTTCTATACGCCGGGCGACCGCGGGTTGACACCGACGGCCACCACGCTGCGGGTGGACCTGGAGCGCGAGCTGAGCCGGCGCTAGAGACTTAATTCGTAGCGCACATCGCGCCGGTCTTCGGTCTGCAATCCCTCGACCAGGTAGGCATCCCAGCCCAGCCGGCCTTCATCCCCTTCCAGCCGCACGTTGCGCACGTCGGCTGCCAGCAGCACCAGTTCCACCTCGTATTCGAGCGACAGCCCGGTGAACATCGCCAGCATGCTGCGCAGCGCCCGCGCGGCCAGCCCGCCCGGCAGGAAGTCGTTGAAGCCGGCCCGGTCCAGCGGACCCACCACCAGGCGCAGGCGCAGGTCGCGCTGCCAGACGCGCGCGCCGGCGATGGCGCCTCCACCGAGCACCGCATTGTCGCTGCCCAGGATGGTCTGCTGGCCTGGGGGCACCTCGTACCAGCAGCCGACGAACTGCTCGGCATTGACACGCTGTCCAAAATATTCCGACAGCACCCGCCCCAGCTGCATGCTGGAGGCCGGGCGCTGGCGCATCGCACCGGCAAAATAGGCGATCGACTCGTCCAGCACCGCCCCGTCTTTGCTGCCGGCCAGGCGCCGCCGCAGCGCGCCGCTGCCCAGTCCGGCCAGGCTCAGGAGCAGGGGCAGGAAGGCGTCATGGCCGTCGCGCTGGTATTGCAGGGCCAGGCGGTACTTGCGCCAGGCTTCGTAGAACAGGGCCAGCGTGCGGTTGGAAAAGGTGTCGAGGAAGGCGCGCGCGCCTTCGGCTTCCGATTCTCCCTTTTCCAGCGACTGGTGCTCGGCGATGCGCTCGGTGTAGTGCAGCGGCAGCACGCCGTGGCCGCCCAGCAGGCCCATGAAGGATGGCGTCAGGCGCACGTACTTGAGCGCCCCCGTGTCCAGCGCGGCGGCCAGTGCCGCAGGCCTGGTATCGATGTCGCGCGGCTCGGCCTGCACCGCCTCGAGCTGGCTGGCCGGAAAACCGAGCGAAACCGAGTTCTGGAAGCGCAGGTACTGCGCCACCAGGTCGCGCGAGGGCTTGCCGCGCCGGCGCAGCCACAGTTCGAGCATGCGCACCGCCTGGACGTACTCGAAGCGGTAGGGCTCGCGGAACAGGCGCTCGATTACAGCAGGCTCAAATCGCCGCTGCGGGGCTGGCATGTCAATATCTCTTCTCCGGTTTTGCTCGATGCGATCACCAGCTGGGTGAAGCTGTTGGCATGCACGTACAGCGCCAGGAAGCGCTCGACCACCTGGGCAAAGGCATGGATGCCGCTGCCGACAAAGGCTTCCTCGTCGATACTCAGGCGGACTTCGACGCCGCGCACCAGGCAGGTGAAGGGATTCCCGGCCAGCCAGGCGGTGGTGGGCCGCTGGGCGATCGCTTTGATGCCGCCGATCTGGCGCTGCGAGGATGGCGAGCGGGGCAGGTCGTACAGGGCCAGCATCTCGCGGAAGGCATCGACGCCGCCGTCGGCCAGCGACAGGTGGTTCAGCGCCAGGTGCGAGATCAGGCGCCAGTGCGCGCCGCGGCCGCTGGCGAAGCGGTGGGACGCCGTGGGCTTGCGCAGGAAGGCGATCGACCGGACGCTCGAGCCGCCTTCCAGGAACAGGTCGCCGCCCTGCTGGCCATAGCTCAAGCTGGCCGGCAGGTCGCGGTTGGTGCAGGTGAGTTCGATATTCAGGGTGTCGGTTTCCACTTCGCCCGGGTCGAAGTCGATGTCGACGATCGACACCTGGGTTTCGAAACCGGGGCTCCTCTCCGCCAGCGACGCGTCGCGCCGCACCGCATAGTAGTGGCCGGCGTCATCCGGCATCTGCGCGTGCTTCAGCGCGTAGAAGGGACGGAACTGCACCAGGGTCTCGCCCTGCGGGGTCTGGCGGATCAGGCTCAAGGACTCGATCGCATAGACCTCGTAGGCAAAGGCGCGCCGTGCGTCGGCCAGCACCGGGTAGCTGGCGCTGGTGTGCGTCACGCGGATCGGTTCGCCGCGCTGGCGGAACAGGTTGATCACCGGCGTGCAGCCCAGCAGCACGTTGTTGGTGGACAGGGTGCCGAGCATGCGCGCCAGGTTCGAATCGGAACGCACACCGGACAGGGCCAGGTGCAGGGTCAGGGTGCGCGCACCGGGAGGCGCATGCGCGGCCAGCGCCTGCAGATCGATGTCGACGAAGTTGAACTTCTCCGGGAAGCAGAAGTATTCGGTCAGCAGGCGGTAGGCAGCGTGCGAACGCGCCGGGAAATCGATCAGCGATTCTTCTTCGGCGAAGCCGGCGGGATGCACCGGGATGGCGGGCAGCGCAGTCCAGCGGCCGCTGTTGTCGGCTTCGACATACGCCGCGACGCCGCGCATGAAGAGCGCGTCGCGCAGGGCCGCGCAGAACGAGGGTTCGCCGTCGATGAAGACGCGCAGCATCGGCAGCGCGAGCTGGGCGATCGAACCCTGTTCGGAAGTAGAGGACACGGTGAGGCTGATGCTGGAAGACGCGTTCCCCGGCAGGCGCACCGCGTCGGGCGCGTCGATGATGGCCGAGAAGGAGGCGCGGGCAAGCGCCAGCGGCGCCACCGTGACCGGGTAGACCGTGCGGAAGGTGCAGGCCGCGCCGCGCACCGGGCGCGTGTTCAGCTGGGTGCCGCGCGCGATGATACTGGTGCCGGCCTGCTTGGCGGCGGCGCCGAAGTCCATGCGCGCGATCGAGCACGAAGGGAAGGGGCGCAGGTAGTGCGGATACAGCACCTCGAACAGCGCTTCCGTGAACTCCGGGTAGTCGTCGTCGAGGCGCTTGGCGATGCGCGCGTTGAGCAGCGCGAAGGATTCGATCATGCGCTCGGTATGCGGGTCTTCGCATACCTCGCCGCTGATCAGGAGGCGCCCGGCGATTCGTGGATAGCGCTCGGCGAACTCGCGCAGGTCGCGGCGCAGGTAGCCGAGTTCGCTTTCGTAATAGGGCAGCATCTGGTCCATGGTTCAGGTCCCCAGCGGCGCGGCGCGCGCTGCCTTGCCGGCCTTGCTGATGCTGTACTGCAGGGTCGATGGCGTCAGGACGGCATCGAAGTTGACCGGCTCCTGCGACACGCTGGCCACCAGCACGGCGGTGATCGAAAAATTCAGGCGGTTCACCGACTCGCCGTGCAGGTCGAGATTCGCCCGTATGTTGCGCAGGCGCGGCTCGTGGCAGGCAATGGTCTTCTCGATGCTGGCGCAGATGGACGCGCGGTCGCCGGGACTGGACAGGCAGCGGTCGGCGAAATCATTCAAGCCGTAGGTGACCATCGAGCGGCTGCATTCGGGGTAGGCCTTGAGCGCGCCATCCGGGATGCTGGAACGCGTGTTGAGCAGGGACTCGAGGTCACGCGCTACCGTGTCCTTCAGCTCGTCGATCGTCAGCCTTTGCGCGGCAGACTTGCCCGGCACGCGGTTCGGCATGCCCAGCAGGCGGTCGAACAAGCCTGGCGTGTAACCCTTCATCGCGCTCCCCTTTGTGCCGCCGTGTGGACGGCAAAAAACGAAATTCGATGTTGCCATGCCGGGCAGCGTCAACGTTTGATCAACTTCACATGGGCAACCCTTTCCAGTTGTTATGGTTTCTCGGGTAGGTTCCGCCAAATCAAACCAAACATTGAGGGAAGGCAGAGATGACTAGCAAAGTTCTCTGGGGCGAAGGCCTGTTATTGCGTCCACAGCACTTCCAGCGGCAAGACCTCTATCACGAGCAATGCCTCCACAAGAGCATCAAGGCCGTCCATCCCTATGCATGGGGCATGGAGGCCCTGCAGGTCGACCGCGAAGCCCTGGCCAGCAGCATGCTGCGGCTGCTGGCCCTGGCGGTGCGCTTCCAGGACGGGGAACTGGTCGACGCTCCGGACATCGATGCGCTGCCCGAGACGGTGGACCTGAGCCTGCTGCCGCCCTCGCAGCAGACCATTACCTATTATGTCGCCCTGCCCGGCATGAAGCCCTTCAGCGGCAATTTCACCCCGCCCGGGCAGGCCAGCAACACGGCGCGCTTCGTGCAGGCGAACCAGGAAACGCCCGATCTGTACACCCAGGCCGCGCCGGTGCAACTGGCCTACCTGAAGAAGGCGGTGCGGCTGGTGTCGGAGTCGGAGCCGCGCGACTCCTACATCCACTTCCCGCTGCTGCGGCTGCGGCGCGCCTCCACCGGCGGCTTCGAGATGGACGAGAGCTTCGTGCCGCCGACGCTGTCGACCGGCGCCGCGCCGGTGCTGTTCCAGCAGCTGCGCCGCCTGCTGGACGCGCTGCAGGCCAAGACCGCTGCACTGTACGGGCACCAGCGCGAGCCGAGCCGCAACGTGGTGGAGTTCCGCTCGGGCGACATGTCCTCGTTCTGGCTGCTGCACACGGCCAGTTCCGCCTATGCGACCTTGACCCACCACTTCAACCATCCGGCCCTGCATCCCGAGCGCCTGTACGAGCAGCTGCTCGACCTGGCGGGCGGCCTGATGACCTTCTCCAAGAGCTGGACCCTGGGCGATTTGCCGCCCTACCAGCACAACGATCCGGGACCGTCCTTCACCAAACTGCATGCGATCATCCGCGAGCTGCTCGACACGGTGATCTCTTCCAAATACTTCGCCATCGCCCTCAGCGAGGTACGGCCGTCCTACCACATCGGCGCGCTCGACTCGGGCAAGATCGACGAGCGGACCACCTTCTACATCGCGGTATCGGCCGCCATTTCCGCGGTGGAGCTGGTGGACGTGGTGCCGCTGCGCTTCAAGGTGGGCGCGCCGGACGACGTCGAGAAGTTCGTGCTGTCGGCGCTGCCGGGCGTGCGGCTGCAGTACGCACCGCAACTGCCGGCGGCGGTGCCGGTGCGTCCCGAGACCTGCTACTTCGTGCTGGAGGCGAAAGGGCCGATGTACGAGCGCATGCTCAAGGCCCAATCGATCTCGATCTACGTCCCGGCCGGCCTGAAGGAACTGCGGCTCGAGCTGCTGGCCGTCGCCGCATGAAGGCGGCACCGGATTTCCCGGCCCTGGGCGTCTATGGCACGGGGCTGAGCCAGCACGCGCGGCTCATCACCCTGGCAAGCAGCCAGGATAGCGGCCTGCCCGAATCCCTGGTGGCGGAAGCGTTCAGCGGGGTAGAGGCGGTCAATGCACTGTTCGCGTTCGACGTGGATGCGCTCAGCACCTCGACGGACCTCGACCTGGGGCTGTTCATCGGCGAAGAGCTGAGCATCGGACTGCTGCAGCCGGACGGTTCGCGGCGCATGTGGCACGGGCTGTGTACGGCGGCCTCCTGGCTGGGAGCGGATGGCGGCGTGGCGCGCTACCGCCTGCGGCTGGAGCCGGCGCTATCGATGCTGGCGCTGCGGCGCGACAGCTACATCTTCCAGGACAAGAACGTCCGCGACATCGTCTGTGAATTACTCGCGGATTATCCACAGCTACGTTTTGATGTCGACATCACGCAGGAACTGCTGCCGCGCGCGGTCTGCACCCAATACCGCGAGAGCGACCTGGATTTCTTCACGCGGCTGCTGGCCTCGGAAGGCCTGAGCTGGCGCTTCGAGCACGAGCAGGCGGAGGATGCGGAAGACGGCGCGCACGGTCAGGCGAAGCACCGGCTGATCGTGTTCGACAGCAGGGCGATCGCGCCCGCCACGCCGGGCGGTGAGGTCCTGCGCTTTCATGGCGTGCGCGCTACCGAGCAGGATGATGCGATCGACGGCTTCCGGGCGCGCCGCAGCGTGCAGGCCAACAACGTGGCGATCAGCAGCTGGGATCCTGCGCAGCTGCTGGCGCCCACGTACGAACACGTCTCGCATCTCGATGCGGGGGACTTGCCGCCGCTGCACCTGTACGACGGCAGCGGCGAACGCATCGCCGCCGAGCGTGGCGCCGCGGATACGCACAGCGAATTGATGCTGCAGGCGCTGGAACTCCATAACAAGGTGTTCGACGGGAGCGGGGCGGTGCGCAGGCTCGCGGCAGGGCATGCGTTTTACCTGAGCCAGCATGAGCGCTATCCCGACGGTGAGAACGCCTTCAAGCTGCTGTCGGTGCGCCACGAGGCGCGCAACAACTTCCGGACCGGGGTAGCGGGTGTCGTCTCGTCCGGTATCGAGCATGGGACCTACCGCAATACGTTTTCCTGCGTGCGCGAAGTGGTGCCGCTCGTTCCTTCCTTGACGGTGGCGCCGCACCGGACCACGGTGCCGGGGCCGCAGTGCGCCCTGGTCGTCGGGCTGGCGGATGCGGTATCGACCACCAACCGCGATCACCAGGTGCGGATTCAGTTCGCCTGGCAGCGGGGCGCGCGTCCGAACCCGGGCGGGATGGCGCACAACACCGACGACAAGGGCTGCGCGCCGGGGAACGAGACCTCGGGCACATGGGTGCGCGTGGCCGAGGCGCTGGCCGGGCCGAACTGGGGGACGGTGTTCACGCCGCGTATCGGGACCGAGGTGCTGGTCGACTTCATCGAAGGCGATATCGACCGACCGGTGATCGTGGCGCAGCTCTATAACGGGGCGGATCTGCCGCCGTTCTCGGCCGGCGTCGACTCAAACGCCAACCATGCGGGGGTGCTGTCGGGGATCCACACCCGCAACTTCGATGGCAGCGGCTACAACCAGTGGCAGATCGACGACACGACCGGGCAGCTGCGCATGCGGCTGGCGACCAGCGTCGGCGCTAGTCAACTCAATCTGGGTTACCTGATCCATCAGGAGCCTGGTACCTCGCAACGTGGTGCTTATCGCGGCAGTGGATTCGAGCTGCGCACCGATGCCTGGGCGGTAATTCGCGGTGGAGAAGGTGTGTTGTTGTCCACACGCGCCCGGCCTGCCTTGGGCCCCAGCGTGACCTCGACGCAGATGGATGTGGCGGAGGCAGTAGCGCAGTTCAAGAGTGCGCAGGAGCTGTCGACCAAGTTGACGGATGCAGCGGCGGCGCAGCAGGCCTTGTTCAGCAAGGATGCCTTGAAGGCGCAAGAGACGTTTATCGAGCAGATTGATCCGGCAGCGAAGGGCAAGTACGACGGGCCGGTGAATGGGCAGCCGGCGTTCAAGGCCAAGCCGGGGTCGCGCGAGCTCGATACGTCGCAACCTGTGGAGAAGTTCGGGTCACCGATCGTGCTGATGGATTCGGCGGCCAGCATCAACTGGGCGACGCCGGCGTCGACGGTGCTGTACGCGGGGAAGCATCTGCACTGGACGACGCAGTCGGATCTGCACATGACGGCGGGGCATACGTTTTCGTCGGTGTCGGGTGGGGCGACTAGTTTGTTTACCTACTCGGGTGGGATTCAGGCGATTGCGGCAAATGGGCCGGTGTCCTTGCAGGCGCATACGGATGGGTTGGAGATCCTGGCGGACAAGGAGATCACGGTGATCTCGGTGAATGACTGCATCGAGATCAAGGCGAAGGAAAAGATCGTGCTGCAGGCGGGGGAGTCGTCGATCACGCTGGAGGGTGGGGATATTACGTTTGCGTGTCCGGGGACGTTTTCTGCTAAAGGAGGCCAGCGCATATTTGACAGTGGAGATAAAACTGAAATCGAGTTACTACGACTACCAGATTCTTCAATAAAACGATTCGATGAGGCATTTATCTTAACTGACCGTACAACTGGTGAACCGCTAAAGAATGTAGATTATCGAATCAAATATGCGGACGGAAGTTTTGATTATGGAAGAACTGACTCTGAAGGACGAACCCATCTTGTACAAACTCCAGATTCCGAGGAAATCATAATTGAGGCTAGACTATGACTAGCGCAAACGTGAGTGCCGAACGTTGGACGAAGATCGGCAGTTCAAAAACTTCACCTCTAGATCAAACTAACAGAAAAACAATAGGCTTAGACCGCCCTTACGTAGTTGTCGGGTTTGAGGTCAACAATCCTCAGGCATATTCCAATGATACACAAGATCTGGCCGTCGATTATGGACACGCGTTTTTTTATCTTGTCAAAAGAAAAATTATAGCTATTGCTTTTAGTTTTGGTCCCAATGGTGCTGGGAAGGTGGGGTGGCTGGGTAAGTATAGCATTGGAGCTCTCATAAAAGACGGAATGACAAACAGTCGTCCCGGCACACCGGATTATGAGATAACGGAAACCGTTAAGGCCTTTCAGATTCTTCTTTCGGCGGAACAGGCAGCACGACTTACTGAAGAAACCAAGAAAATGCGTGAAGAAATCATGCGCGGCAGTGTACGTTACAGTGCATTCGTGAATGACACATGTGCAGAGACCGCAAAGGAGATTCTCGATGAAGCAGGCATCGAAACTCCGAGTGGATCCGGATCAATTAAACACAGTAAGCACCTTTCCTTTCCCATTGTCTATGCAGTTAATCCTTATAAATGGCACCAAAATTTTAAGAAACAGGGGCATATCGAAAAGACTTTCAAACCCACCGCTATTTATGCGTGGACTCCTCCCATTAATGAGGCGGACCCAATTTTTAGTGGCCAAGCAAAATGAGACCTCTTTTGGTTCTCTTATGCATATTAATCCTTTATCTTCCATCAAAATCTTCGATGCTTGATGCTTTTAAAAGCGACCATCAAATCCAACCCGAAGCGTATATTCAAAAATTAGGCGATCCCATGAGGAACATAAGTAAAATTAATTCGCCATATAGTCGCGTAGAAATTGAAGATATGCCGTCAGAAATCGAACTGACCGATGAAGAGAAAAAATATTTAGTTAATATTTTCTTATCCCTCAACAATATAATAACCGAAAACTCTAGGTTGGAGAACGAAGAAAGACGGATTTTAGGAGAGGGGAAGTTTTTCTGGCCTAAAAATCCTGAGACTCCCACGCTTCTCATAAAATCTTACAACCCCGGAAATTTTCGTATGACTGGAATAGCACTTACAGTCAAAAGAAAATCCAAAGATTCCACATGGGACACGATTCAGCTAACAGCATTCCCTCGAAATTTTCCTCACGGAGCCTACCTTCTCAGCTTTCACGATGAGATACTCAAATATTACGACGCAAAAAAAACAGTTAGTGAAACCCGTATCAACGAACAAATTGAAAGCCCAACTGTCTATTATTTCGCAAACAAGAAAAATCCTAGAATTATTATGAAGATCTATTCTCAGGACAAAGCACCCTCTAACCTTCCAAGACGCTTTTATGCTATTGAGCTTAAGAAAGGTGACGACCTTTAATTTATTTCTCTGCCGGATGCCGATCCTATCGCTCGACATAATCAACAGAGTAGTTCTGCATTAATTAGATAGGGTCAGGACAAATCGCTTTTCGATTGAATTTCTTAATTTTCCACAAAGAATAGTAGAAAGAATAAGGAACGTATATGGCAGGCCCATTAATTACCCTCGGCGATAAAACCTCGCATGGCGGCACCGTTATCGAAGCCTCTCCCTATAGCGATACTGACGGCAAAGGTATCGCCCGGATGGGTGACAAAGCGACCTGTCCTAAGCACGGATCTAATCCAATTGTCAGCGGCGACTCGACCCTGATCATCGACGGCAAACCGGCCGCACGTCATGGCGACAAAACAGCCTGCGGCGCCACCCTGATAGCCGGCCAACAAGCAACGATCGACAACATCTGAGCGACTGACATGACAACAACTACAACAACACCGGCGCGCTTGCCTGCCGAGTGGTTCAAACTAGGCGCAATCGTTATCACCACCTTCATCGTCTGCTGGGCAATCGCACTCTGGTATTGGCACCAGACGGATCAAAATCCTGGAACTGGCGAACTGGCACTGGCCCTGCTCGTTTTCCCTTTGGGCGTCCTGTTCGCTTTATGGGGTAGCCAGAAAGCGATCATGGCCCGTGCGGCGTCCATCCCGGCCAGCACCGCCAAGCCGGCTTCTGCCACATCGGGAGCCGATGCGGTATCTGGCACACCCGTGCTGGCAATCGTCGCCACGGCACTGCGCTCCCCACACGGCAGCTCTGCTGAAGAACTCGCCTGCGCAATCGCCGACAACGAGGCGCGCGCCGACCTGGACAAGGAACTGGTCGATGACAACGGTTTCCCCGTCATGACGGCACGCAGCGACGATGCGCACGACGAAGCACTGCAGGACGAGATCGCCGACTGGCTGTCCAGCCAGGGCCTGCAGGTCCACCTCTCCGAAGAACAATGGCGTGCCATCACTTTGGCCAGCGGCGTAGCAGCCGAGCTCGCCAGCATCGCCGCCGGCGATCTGCGGCCCTATGAGGAAAGCCCTCCAACGCTCCAGCTCAGGCTGATGCTCCCCAGGGACTGGCCCATCGACATCCGACGCGCAGCAACGATGTGGCTCAAGCATACGGTGAGCCAATACGGCTGGCCGGAAGCCAGCATCGTCATCCCGGACGTCCCTGAACAGGAGCACGTCTCGCCGGCAACCATCATCACGCAGCTCATGCCGAACACCTCATCGAGCAAGGCCCCAACGCTAGCCCTCGTCATCGCCTGCGCTTCGCTGATCGGACAGGAAAGCATCGACCGTCTGGCTGCGCAGTCGTCCCTGTTCACCTCCTCGCAATCCCGTGGCCAGATTCCGGGCGAAGGTGCTGCTGGCTTGCTCTTGACCGACCTGAAACTGGCCCATGCCTGCGGCGCCGAGTTCACCCTGCTCGATCCCGTCAACGAGCGCCGCCGGGACACCTCGGCGGACGATACCAAACGTGTCGATGCAAGCCTGCTGCTGGAGTTGGTCGAGCAGGCAAGCAAGGCGGTGGCTGTGGATATCTCCCAGATCAGCATGGTCGTGGCCGATACTGCGCACCGGCCCAACCGCGTCCTCGAGCTGATGGGCCTGAGCGCGCCGGCGATCCCGCAAGTCGATGCCGCGGACGACATCATCCGCGTCGGTCTGGGCAGTGGAAGCTGCGGCGCCGTGCCCTTCGTGACGGTGCTGGCGCTGGCACGGCACTATGCGCTGGAGCGCGGCGCGCCCATCCTCTGCATCGGCAACGAGGATCCTTACCTGCGCAGTGCGGCCCTGGTGCGTCCCCCGGCATAAGCCGCCGGGGTCGCGCATCAGGTAGTGAGCGAATTCACCACCAGCTTGCGCTTGCCGTTCGGCGCCAGCGGAATATCGCTTTCTTCCTGCAGCGAGATGTCGAAGAAGCCGCCCCAGCGGCGCTGCTGGGCGTCCAGCACGAAGGCCCGCTGTTCGTCGTTCAGGCTGCCATGGCGCGGCACCACCGCCAGCGTGATCTCGCCCGCCTTCTTCTGCCGCACCTGGTACAGGCGCACGAAGTCCCAGGTAACTTCGTCGATGACGATCGACAGCCCGGGAATACGTTTGCCCGACCGGTCGACCAGGTATTCGTGGCCGCGGCCATCGATGCCCGGGCAGCGGCCGTCCGCATCGATCAGGCCGTAGTCATTGGTCCGGTAGCGAATCAGCGGCATCACGTCGTTCCATAGCGAGGTCCCGACGATCTCGGGACGATCGCCGTCCATGCGGTTCTCGTTCCAGCCATAGAGCGGCTGGAACTGGTAATCCGAGGTGCCGCCGTCATCCACCTGCAGGAAGGCCAGGTTGGTTCGTTCCGATAAACCGTAATTCAGCGATACCGGCGCACGGAACAGCCGACGAATCGACGCGAGCTGCGCCGGCGTCGCCGGTTCGGAAGCCAGCAGCACCGCCTTTACCTGCACATCGAGTTCGCGGGAGTCGACCAGCTCGGCCAGCGCCGTCACTGAACTCGGATAGCCGTGCACGTATTCGGGTCGGAATTGCTTGATGGCCTCCACGATGGCGGCCTTGTGCTGTTCATGCACGTGATAGGGCGACAGCATCAGGCGGTTGCCGACCACGCGCGCCGGTTCTTCGTGCGCCAGGCGGCGCGCATCGGCGCCGATGCGCAGGATGCGTGACTTGTCGAAGGAAAAGCCGAGCTTGCCCCACTCATGGGTAAAAAAGGCTTTCTCGATGTCGGCCAGGCGCTTGGTGCGCCACAGGCCGATGCCCTGTCCGGACGAGCCGCCGCTGGTCGCATACATCAATTTCTGCGGATCGAGCCGGCGGTCGAGGAAGTCGCGCTGCTGCGACATCACCTCTTCCTTGGCCAGGAAGGGGAAGGCCGACAGCACGTCCTGCACCGGTTCGTTCTTCGCCTCCTCGATGCTCAGCTTGACGGTGCGCCCGTAGTAGGGCACGTGCTCGAGGGCGTGGACGAGGATCTTGCGCAAGCGCTGCTGGGCGAGTTCAGTGATGGCAGCTTTGTCCTTCGACAGCATGTCGAGCACGCTGAAGAAGTCCGGGTGGTACAGCACGCGGCTCGGGATATAGCGGCGCCAGGCGTAGTAGGGTTTGGCGAGCAGGTCGTGGATGCTCATGGCCTCACCCGTTGAGTACGCGCTTGAACTCTTCCGGCGACTTGTCGCCCAGCCCTAGCTTGTCGAGGGTCCGGGCCTCGGCGGCGAAGTCGCGGTCCAGCAGGCCGCTGGCGATGACGGTCAGGGCGTCGGCGGTCGGCGTCGGCACCTTCATCAGGCGGCCGATCGAGGACAGCAGCGCCAGGCCCATCGGCACGTCTTCGGTGATGAAGCGCGTCTGCAGGGTGGCCGGTCCTTTCGGCCCACCTTCGCGCGCATAGCGGCGAAACACGGAGATCGAGGGCTGCGACAGGTCTTCTTCGTTGCGGAACTTGCACTCGTCAAAATAGGGCGAGGGTTTGCCGCCGGTGGCTGCGATGACGGCGTTCTTCTCGGCGTCGAGCTTGTACAGCAGGTTCAGCACCGAGGGCGTGAAGGCTTCGCGGTACATCCAGAATTCGCCTTCCGAATGTTCGATGCGGCTGGCCGACAGCAGGGTGCCGATGGTGTGCACGATCAGGTTCGGATTGTGCATGGCGGACTCGACCACATTGGTGCGGGTCGCAACATAGGTCGGGAACAGGCGGGCGGCGCGTTCCAGTCCTTCGGCGGCGCGTTCGCGCGGCAGGAAGGCCAGCGCATTGCGGGTGTTGCGGAACAGGACGTTGACGACGCCCGGTTCGACGATGCGTGCGTCGTAGGGCAGGCTTTCGCCTTCCGCCAGCAGGAAGCCTTCTTTCTGCTGGTAAGGCAGGAAGTAGCAGGACCCCATGTAGCCCGGCGCCAGCAGCACCAGCTGGTGCGCCTTCAGGTAGGGGCCGATCAGCTCGGCGATCTCGGCATGGCATTGGGTCTGGGTGGTGATGATGATCGCATCCGGCGTCTCGGCAAATGCTTCCTTGAGGTCGCGCGTGGCCAGGGCAATCGACGCCGTGCTGGTTTCGCCGCCTTTGGGATTGCTGATGAGCTTGATCGTGCGGGTCTCGCGCACGGTATCGAAATTCTGGTCGTGCAGCGAGTGCGAGGTTTTCAGCAAGGCGACCCGGTGCCCGTCCTGTGCGAGGATCGCGCCGAGCGCGCACCCCGCATTGCCTGCACCTACCATTAACACATTCATGCGTCCTCCATTCGACCGGCCGGACGGCACGACGCGACGAGCGTCAGTGCCGGGTTCCGCCAGGAGGCGGCGGCCCGGTCATCGGGTTCATCAAGGCGGCAACCGTATGGAACGTCGCGCAAACGCTTCCCAGGAGAAGTCACAATGCCTCTCTGCGTCACCGCACGAATTGGAAATTATCAAATGAACACCAATTCTGGATGCTCATCGATGAAATTACGATAAGTTTGTTCAATTGGGAAGTCAACCGAATTCCCGCTTGCGTGCGGTTGCAAGAAGCGTACAGATCGGGCAAAAAAGAACACATTTTGCCGACTATTAAAAATCTTTAGTGCAACTTCAGAAATGGAGATTTGCTTGTCGTTTCGCTCTACAAGCAGGATCGGAGCGGGCAAGCGAACAATGAAAGGAGGCATTGTTCAGCCGATCGAAAGGCGCTTCATGCCTCGCCATGACAGCAGCGGGACGCTGATGTCATACACATCTTGTTACATTTTTGCGCCTGCCGCTGATCAGCCTGACACGACAGGCAACCGGATGGCAAAGGTCGCGCCCTGGCCACGCCCGGCGCTGCTGGCACTGAGCGTGCCGCCGTGCAGCTCGACGATGCGGCGTGCGATATACAGTCCCAGACCCAGGCCGGTGGCGTTGTCGTGCTGCTGCAGCTTGAAGGCGCCGAACACGTGCGGCAAATCTTCGGCTTCGATGCCCTGCCCGGAATCGATGATGTCGATCTCCACCATGCCGTCCAGCCGCCGCACCTGGATGCGGATGATGCCTGCGGACGGTGTGAACTTGATGGCATTGAACAGCAGGTTCCAGAACACCTGCTGCAGGCGCCGTCCATCACCCTCGAAGTGGATACGGTCGCCATGATCGCTGGGCGTGACCTGCATCCGGATTTGCTTGTCGTGGGCGTGGGTTTCCACCGTCGAGATGGCGTCGCGCAGGATCTGGCCCAGTACGACCGGCGTGCGCGTGATCGACATCTGCCCGGTCAAGGTGCGCGCCGCATCGATCAGGTCGTCGACCATGCCGGCTTCCTGGCGCACGTGCACGCGCATCGCTTCGAGTCCGCTGACCGCTTTCGGCGGCAGGTCAGGGATCGTGCGCAGCATGAGTTCGATGCGCATCGACAAGGCCGAGAGTGGCGTGCGCATCTCGTGCGAGACGGTGGCGAGAAACAGTTCGCGCGTGCGGTTGACGCGCGTCAGGTCATCGATAGTCTCGCGCTGGCGGTCGAGCGTGCTCGACAGCGTGCCGAGCAGGGCCGCATACGTTCCCATGCGCTGTTCGGACACGGGCGCATCCAATCTCGCCTCGTTCCACAGCAGGTGTCCGGCCAGGCCGATCTGTTTGGCGATGCGTTCGCAGGCCAGCGGCGAGCTGAAGTCGGCAAAGCGCCAGCCGAACACCAGCACGCCATAGACCTCGCCCCGCAGCAACAGCGGCTGCGTGCACACCCGGAAACCTTCGAACTGCGCCGACGCCGAACTGCGCTGCGCGCACGCCGTCTGTACCAGGCTGCGCTCGAGTACCGTGCCGGGTCCGTCTTCGGCCCACAAGCGTGAACGCTCGGCCAGCAGCTTGGCCAGGCGCGATCCCGCAACGGGGCCGATGCGGCGCACGCCCATCGTGTCATAGGCGGACGTGACGAGGCCCGTCGCTTCCGTAAACTGCCGTAGCGGCGTCTGCCAATCGTCCCAGTCGATTGGTGATTTGTCCGGCAGTTCGACCTTGATCACTGGTTCGGTTCAGCCGGCAGGCGCGGCGAGTCGGGTAAGGGAGCGCCGCTGGCCACGGCTTCCTCCACTACCGGACTCTGGCGCGATGGCGAACGCGACAGCAGACCGTAGTAGGCGGAGAACGGCAGTTGCGGCACGGCCTGGGTATCGTTGTCGCTCTCGTCGAGCAGCAGCAGGCCACCCACGCCGATCGTGTACTCGCGCGTGATCTGCTGGTTGCGACTGCCGCGCACCTTCGGCACGGCGAGCGCCCGGCGCAGCACGGTGGATATCTCCACGTAGTTGAGCAGGATGATGTTGTCGACCAGGTGCGAGCCCTTGAGTTCCTCGCTGATTTGCGACACGCCCAGCAGTTCCGGGCTCTCGTAGTTGAACAGGGTCGTGGCCAGGCGATTCTTGAAGAAACTGGCCAGCGCGTACAGGTAGTCGGCAACCTCGGCGCGGCTGGTCATTTCATAGACGGCGATCGAGTCGAACACGACGCAATCGATCTCTTCCTCCTCGACCAGCTTGACGATGCGGTCGAAGTGCACGTCCAGCTCGAGTTCCAGTGGCGACTCGTAATGGATGAACAGCTTGCCCGCATCGACCAGGGCCTGCAGGTCGAAGCCCAGCGACTTGGCGTTGCGGATCAGCTGGGCTGGGTGCTCGTCCAGGCTCACCAGCAGACCCTTGTGGCCGGCAGCGATGGCATTGGTGAGGAACTGGACGCTCAGCACTGTCTTGCCGGTGCCGGAAATGCCGCTCACCAGGGTCACCGAGCCCTTGTAGATGCCGCCGTCCATCATCTTGTCGATGGCCGGGGAACCGGTCGACAGGCGTTCTTGAGAGGTCGGCTGGCCGGGCGAGGCGACCGGGCGCGACTGGGCGCGCCGGTACACATGCACGCCCACCTGCGGTTCGATGCGCATGGTGTGGCTGCCGCCGATGTACTGCTGGCCGCGCGACTTCATTACGGTGAGGCGGCGGCTCTCGCGCCGGCGCGACTCCTCGCGGGAGAGCGAGATGATGGTGTCGAACACGAAGCGCTCGTGCGCCAGCACGCCGGCCAGCGTATCGTCGCGCTCGGCCGTGACCATGGTGGTCACACCCAGGCGCGTCAGGCCTTCGATCAGCAGGTGCACATCCTCGCGGAAGGGCATGTCGTTGACCTCCGCATACAGGCGCAGCGGCGTCAAGCCGTCGATCAGCAGGCGCTTGGCGCCCATCGCGACGAGCGAGGCGGCAAAGGCGCCGTCCTCGCTGCGGAATTCGCTCAACAGGACAGCGGGACTGGTCTGGATGATCTTGATCCTGCCCTTGTCGATCAGGCCCTGCAGGTCCCAGTCGAAACCGGCGGCGTCCCGCAGCAGCTTGGCGGGATCGAGTTCGAAGGAGACGATGGCGCCGGGTTCATCGTAGTCGAGGGCGCCGTGATAGATGAAGCCCAGTCCGAACGTGGTCTTTCCGGAACCGGGCGGCCCTTCCACGATCAGGTTGTTATTGCGGGGAATGCCGCCGTGCAGTACCTCGTCGAGTCCGGCAATGCCGGTCTTTACCAATGCATTCATGCGGCCTGCCTTTCGAATAGTTGTACAGCTTAACATGTGGGAGCGGAAGGTTCCCGCAGCCGATAATGAGGCACGCGCAATGGCGCTCCCGGTCTCGAAATATTCTAGGTGCGGTGCTCATCCAATATCTGTACGTTCGAGAACATGCCATAAAACAAAAACGACCCAATTGGGTCGTTTTTGATGACGGGACAGCGGCGTTTATTCGACCGTCACCGACTTCGCCAGGTTGCGCGGCTTGTCCACATCGGTGCCACGCGCCAGCGCGGTGTGATAAGCCAGCAGCTGCAGCGCCGCCACGTGCAGGATCGGCGACAGGTCGCCATAGTGCTCCGGCAAGCGGATCACGTGCAGGCCGTCGCTCGAGGTGATGCGCGAGTCGACGTCGGCGAACACGTACAGCTGGCCACCGCGGGCGCGCACTTCCTGCATGTTCGACTTCAGCTTTTCCAGCAGCGCATCGTTCGGTGCGATCGTGACTACCGGCATTTCTTCGGTCACCAGCGCCAGCGGACCGTGCTTCAGTTCACCGGCCGGATAGGCTTCGGCGTGGATGTACGAAATTTCCTTGAGCTTCAGTGCGCCTTCCAGCGCGATCGGGTAGTGCATGCCGCGGCCCAGGAACAGGGCGTTTTCCTTGCGCGCGAATTCTTCGGCCCAGGCCATGATCTGCGGCTCCAGCGCCAGCACCGAACCCAGCGCGACCGGCAGGTGGCGCATCATCTTGAGGTGCTGCGCTTCTTCCTCGTCGGTCAGGCGGCCGTTCACTTGCGCCAGGGTCAGCGTCAGGAGGAACAGCGCGGCCAGCTGGGTGGTGAAAGCCTTGGTCGAGGCCACGCCCACTTCGACGCCGGCGCGGGTGATGTAGGCCAGCTTGCACTCGCGCACCATGGCGCTAGTGGCGACGTTGCAGATGGTCAGGGTGTGCGGCATGCCGAGGCTGCGTGCGTGCTTCAGCGCGGCCAGGGTGTCGGCCGTCTCGCCGCTCTGCGAGATGGTCACGACCAGGGTCTGTGGGTGCGGGACGCTGTCGCGGTAGCGGTATTCGCTGGCGATCTCGACGTTGACCGGGACCTTGGCGATGCATTCGATCCAGTACTTCGCGGTCAGGCCGGCGTAGTAGCTGGTGCCGCAGGCCAGGATCAGCACGCGGTCGATTTCCTTGAACACGCCATAGGCGCCGTCGCCGAACAGTTCCGGCATGATGCCGGTGACGCCCTCGAGGGTGTCGCCGATGACGCGCGGCTGTTCGAAGATTTCCTTCTGCATGTAGTGGCGGTACGGGCCCAGCTCGGCTGCGCCGGTGTGGGCGTGTACGGTTTTCACTTCGCGCTCGACCGGACGGCCGTCGACGTCGACGATCCAGTAGCGCGCCAGCTGCAGGTCGACCACGTCGCCTTCTTCGAGGTAGATGATCTGGTTGGTGGTGCCGGCCAGCGCCATCGCGTCCGAGGCCACGAAGTTTTCGTTCTCGCCCACGCCGACGATCAGCGGCGAGCCCTGGCGGGCGGCGACCACGCGGTGCGGTTCTTCGCGCGAGAACACGGCAATCGCATAGGCGCCGTGCAGGCGCTTGACGGCCTGCTGGACGGTGTCGAACAGGTCGCCGTTGTACATGTGGTCGACCAGGTGGGCGATGACTTCGGTGTCGGTCTGGCTGGTGAACTCGTAGCCCAGGCCCTTCAGTTCGTTGCGCAGCTCGTCGTGGTTTTCGATGATGCCGTTGTGGACAAGTGCGATGCGCGCATTGTCTTCGCTCGGCGAGAAGTGCGGGTGCGCATTGTGCGAAGCCGGCGCGCCGTGGGTGGCCCAGCGGGTGTGGGCGATGCCGGTGAAGCCGTCCAGATGGGCTTCGCGTACCTGGTCTTCGAGCTCGGCTACACGCGAGGTGCTGCGTGCACGGGTCAGTTTGCCATCCAGGTGCACGGCCACGCCGCAGGAATCGTAGCCCCGGTATTCGAGACGCTTCAGGCCCTCGAGCAGGACTGGGGTGATATTACGCTTGGCGACAGCGCCGACGATACCGCACATGGTTGGACCTCATCTGAAAGATTTGCAATGAAACGAATCGTAGAGCAACACTGTTGAAATAAGCTTTCAGAATTTCGCGTGATTTGATAGATTATTTCATGTCCCTTTAAGCGTGAAATATTCTTTCATTTCAGACCAATTTCTTCATTATTATTTCATTCGATGTCAGATCAACCACTTCTTGATGAGCTAGATCGTCGCATTCTGAATACACTGCAGGCTGATGCATCGCATACGAATGCGGAGTTGGCGGAACTCGTACACGTCTCACCGCCGACTTGTTTGCGCCGGGTGAAACAGCTGACCGATAGCGGCGTCATCGCACGCCAGGTGGCGATCGTGGATCCGGCTAAAGTCGGCGCGCGCCTGAGCGCCATCGTCGAGATCACGCTCGACGTGCAGGCCGCCGAGCGCATGGACGAGTTCGAGGCCCTGGTGGCGCAGGACGCCGCGGTGCTGCAGTGCTACCGGGTCAGCCCGGGACCGGATTTCGTGCTGATCGTGCAGGTGGCGGACATGCCGGCCTACCACGCGCTGGCGCACCGCCTGTTCACGGCGCACGCCAATGTGCGCAACGTGAAAGCCTACTTTTCCACCCACCGCTCCAAGTTCGACACCCGGATCGCAGTGTAAGGCTTGTGGATAAGTTTGTGGATTGGCACCGGGAGAACCACAGGATAAGCATGTGATTAGCCTGTGTTTTTCCTGTGCCTTTCCTGTGATTAGCCTGTCGATACCCGGTGGATTACTTCTTCGTTTTCACCGGACGCGACCAGCCTTCGATCGTCATCTGCTTCGGCCGCGAGATGGTCAGCTTGCCCGCCGGCGCATCCTTGGTCAGCGTCGTACCCGCTCCCAGGGTCGCACCTTTGCCCACCGTGACCGGCGCCACCAGCTGGCTGTCGCTGCCGATGAAGGCGTCATCCTCGATCACGGTGCGGAACTTGTTGGCGCCGTCGTAATTGCAGGTGATGGTGCCGGCGCCGATGTTGACGCGCGAACCGACGGTGGCATCGCCCACGTAGGCCAGGTGGTTGGCCTTGCTGTGCGCGGCGACCTGGCTGTTCTTGATCTCGACGAAGTTACCCACATGGACGTCTTCGCCCAGCTCGGTGCCCGGGCGCAGGCGCGCGTAGGGACCGATCTGCGACTTGTCGCCGACCACCGCATCCTCGATGTGACAGAAGGGCTTGATCTGGGCGCCGGCGTCGATCTTCGCATTCACCAGCACGCAGTGCGGACCGACGGTGACGCCGTCCGCCAGTTCCACGCGGCCTTCGAACACGCAGCCGACGTCGATCACGACATCGCGGCCGCAGACCAGTTCACCGCGCACGTCGATGCGGGCCGGATCCATCAGGGTCACCCCCTTTTCCAGCAGCGCATTGGCGATGTTCAGCTGGTGGCGACGCTCGAGCTCGGCCAGTTGCACCTTGCTGTTGACGCCAGCCACTTCCCATTCAGCGGAAGGCTGGGCCGACACCACTGGCACACCATCGGCGACAGCCTGGGCCACGATATCGGTCAGGTAGTACTCGCCTTGGGCATTGTTGTTCGACAGCGCCGCCAGCCAGCGCTTGAGGTGGGCGGTCGGGATGCACATGATGCCGCTGTTGATTTCGCGGATCGCACGCTCGGCTTCGCTGGCATCCTTTTCTTCGACGATGCGCACGATGCTGCCGTTCTCACGTACGATGCGGCCCAGGCCGAAGGGATTGGCCTGCTCGACCGTCAGAATGGCGAGCTTGTCCGTACCGGCAGCCTCGACCAGGCGGCCGAGCGACGCGCCCGTCGTCAGCGGCACGTCGCCGTACAGCACCAGGGTCGGCACGCTCTCGTCCAGCTCGGGCACGGCCTGCATCACCGCATGGCCGGTGCCGAGCTGCGGCGCTTGCTGTGCGGTGTCGATCCGGGTGCCGGTCTGCTCGGCCAGTTTGCCCACCATCTCGGGCACCGCTGCGCCTCCGTGCCCGTAAATGACGCATAATTTACTCGGCGATAAGCTGCTGGCCGTATCGATGACGTGCCGCAACAGCGGTTTCCCCGCCAGTGGATGCAAGACTTTCGGCAGCGCGGATTGCATGCGCTTTCCCATGCCGGCGGCGAGGATTACAACGTTCATAAAACCGTCCTCAAATAATTGATAATATGAAAAATTTTATCACGCCGGATACCTTGTTCCGGCGCACCATGACCTTGTGCCTGATCGCACTGTTCGCCTTCGTTACTGGCTGCAGCTCGGTGCGATTCACCTATAACCAGGGCGATACCTTACTGTATTGGTGGCTGGATTCCTATGCCGATCTGGAAGGACAGCAGGCCGACATCGCCAAGCGCGACATCGACAAGCTGTTCCAGTGGCACCGCCAGACCCAGCTGCGCGACTATGCGGCGCTGCTCGGCACGATGCAGAAGGAACTTGCCGGCAACCCGACCCAGGCCGACCTGATCGGCATCTACAAGGAAATCCGTGTCCGTGGCGAACGGCTGGCAGCCCGCGCCGTGCCGGAAATGACCACACTCGCACTGTCCATCAAACCGGAGCAGATCGCCGATATCGAGCGCAAATTCATTTCGAAAAACGCAGAATATCGCAAGAAATTTATTGAAGGCAGTACTGAGAAACGCCAGCGTGCACGCTACAAGAAAGCGATGAGCCAGCTCGAACTGTGGTTCGGCGGGTTCAGCAGCGAACAGGAAGCCATCCTGCGCAAGGCGTCCGACGCCCGCCCGCTCGACAGCGACATCTGGCTGGAAGAACGCGTCTGGCGCCAGCGCCGCATCCTCTCCCTGCTGCGCAAGTTTCAGCAAGAAAAGCCGAACCGCGAGCAGGCGGCGGCCCAGATCACGGCGATGCAGCGCGAGTTCTTCAACCGCACCGAGTCGCCCGAGCGCAAGGTTTTCTACGACAATTATCTCGACCAGACCACGAAGTTCATGCTCACCGCGATCCGGATCGCCACGCCGGCGCAGAAGAAGCACGCGCACGAGCGCATGCAGGGCTGGATCAATGATTTCCAGGCCCTGGCTTCCGGCAAGTAGCGCAGCCGAGAAGGCCGGGCAGGGCGGCAGGGTGCTATAGTGCCGCCCATGCAAAAGAAGTCCTCCAAACCCTCCAAACCAGCCCATGGGGCTCCCCGCCTGGCGCCGCGCCAGGTGCGCATCATCGGCGGCGCCTGGAAGCGCGCCCTGCTGCCGGTGCTCGACGCCGAAGGCCTGCGCCCAACCCCGGACCGGGTGCGCGAAACCGTCTTCAACTGGATCAACCACCAGCTCGGCGGCGACTGGGACAGCGCCAGCTTCCTCGACCTGTTTGCCGGCTCCGGCGCCCTCGGCTTCGAAGCGGCAAGCCGCGGCGCGGCCTCGGTCACGATGGTGGACAGCCATGGCGTGGCAACGCGCCAGCTGGAAGCCAACCGCGACAAGCTGAAGGCCGGCAACGTCAAGGTGCTGCGCGCCGACGCGCTGGCGCTGGTGAAAGATCTGGCCGCACGTGGCCAGCGCTTCGACGTGATCTTCCTCGATCCCCCTTACCAGCTGGGCCTGCTCACCCAGATCCTGCCGCTGTGCCCCGCCATCCTGAACGAAGGCGGCCTGGTCTATGCGGAGACGGGCGAAGCCTTGCCGCTGGACGCCGAGCTGCCCGAATGGCTGGCCGGCTGGGATGCGATTCGCGCCGACAAGGCCGGCATGGTCTATTACTACCTGCTGAAATTGAACGGGGCCGCTACCTGACGAGCACTGCGGCAACAAAACCTGCACAAAGATTGGGCAAAAGCCGCCCCAGGCTGGGGCGGCTGCCGGATTTTCAGGCATAATGCGCGTTCTAACAACGAGGGTGTGAAAAACCGGCACGGCAAGGCGCCGAGTCGAAGACAGTACGCTAGTACGGCGAGACGAGGCAACGCCGCCGTGGCGGAATTTTCATACCCTCTGATTCTCCAGGGAGCCGCAATGGTTGTAGCCGTATATCCAGGTACTTTCGATCCGCTCACGCGCGGGCACGAAGACTTAGTGCGTCGTGCATCGGGTTTGTTCGACCGCCTGGTAGTGGGTGTAGCCGACAGCAAGAACAAGAAACCCTTCTTCTCGCTCGACGAGCGCCTGGAAATCGCCAATGAAGTGCTCGGCCATTATCCGAACGTGCAGGTCGAAAGCTTCTCCGGCCTGCTCAAGGATTTCGTGCGCCAGCACGATGCGCGCGTGATCGTACGCGGCCTGCGCGCGGTGTCCGACTTCGAATACGAGTTCCAGATGGCGGGCATGAACCGCTACCTGCTTCCCGATGTCGAAACCTTGTTTTTGACCCCTTCCGACCAATATCAGTTTATCTCGGGCACCATCGTGCGCGAGATCGCCATGTTGGGCGGCGACGTATCGAAATTCGTCTTCCCATCGGTGGACCGCTGGCTGCAGAAGAAAATTGCATCCATCAAGGCGGCGCCGGCGGCCTGACCCAGCAATAACCCGCAGCAAGGAACGAGCAAGACCATGGCACTGATGATTACCGACGATTGCATCAACTGCGACGTCTGCGAACCCGAATGCCCGAACGACGCCATCTCGATGGGCGCCGAGTTCTACCAGATCGACCCACAGAAGTGCACCGAGTGCGTCGGTCATTTCGAACAGCCGACCTGCGCGGAGCTGTGCCCGGTTGCCTGCATTCCCCTCAACCCCGAGTGGCGTGAAACGCGCGAGCAATTGCACGCGAAATATGAACGCCTGACTGCCGCCAAGGCAGAGGCCTGATCCCCAAGCCGGCTGTTCTGCCGGCTTTTTTTATTCCTGTTTGGTCCCCGGTAACGTGTGCACGCAAGGCGCTTGCCGCCGGTGCTATGCTGGTTTGATGGAGACGCCAGATGCCCGCAGGGACGCCCTCCCTTCTGCCTTCCAGGAACACCTGGGCACGGTGGCGGAATTCTATGCGCGGCATAACCAGGACCTGTCTCCGGCACAACGGGCGGTGGAGAGAATCAGCTTCTTCCTCGGCAGCCCGGGCTATGTGGTCGGCAACCTGGTGTTCGTCGTGCTCTGGATCGCCTGGAACCTGGCGGCGCCCGAGCTGGGCTTCGACCAGTGGGACGAGCCGCCATTCTTCTGGCTGCAAGGGCTCATCGCCCTGAATGCCTTCGTGATTTCCACCACCGTGCTGATTCGCCAGAATCGCATGTCCACCCTCGCCAGCCAGCATTCCCACCTCGACCTGCAGGTCAACCTGCTGGCGGAAGAAAAGAACAGCAAGATCATCCGCATGCTGGAAGAACTGCGGCGCGACCTCCCCAACGTCCGCAACAAGCCCGATCCCGAGGCCGAAGAACTGTCCAGACCGACCGATACCGAAGCCGTCCTGTCCATCATCGAAGAGTCCTCCGAGCAGCTCAACTGCGAGCGGAAATAATTTACTGCGCAGGGCCCGTAAAACGCCCTGGGGCGGGGACAGGGGTGCTTTCGCACGCGTGATTACCAATACTCATCAATTTCATGTAATAGAAGTTGAATTGTGTGGAACCTCATGCATTACTCATCAATATGCCGACTTTATGCAGCCAATCTCTGCCAAGTGGCTCTTTTGCATCCGTGTCGATGCAAGGCTTCGCTTGATGCCGAGCTTGAGGCTATCTTGCTCCTTTCCTCGATATTTCTCAGCCAACTTCTTCTATGTTGCATCTATTATTCAATCCTGCAAAAATCTTCTTTCTTTCTATTGTTGACTCTTCGTGAACTTTGTTAAATCAAAGGAGCGAGAAAACCCCGGTGACGAAGAGTCACCAGGCGCGCTACGCCGGATGGTCGGCAACGATGCAGGAATGGCCCGGAAAGCGGGAGAGACGGGGACGACGGACGAAAAAAAAACGCGGCGTCCGGATCGGAGGCCGCGTTCAAACGGAGAAGAAAAGGATCAGTGGCGCTTGGCCAGATGGGCTTTCGGCGGGCGCGGGCGCACGGTCAACACGGCGGCGCGACCGATACCGACGAGCAGCGGACGGAAGAACATGGCAACGCCACCCAGCAGCGCAAGGCCGCTGGCGGCGCGGAGGACCTGGCCGACGGGAACGGCGGCAACGGCGGTCTGGATGAGGGTCAGTGAGGCGGACATGATGTGCAAATTGTTCAGTTGCGCACAATATAGTGCGATGCAACATATAAATCTAATTCCGTTCACTGATGACGCTTATGCATTCTGTGAATACTTGAGGTACACTGGGAACACCTGTATTGCCATCAACCAGTTCCCATGAGCTTCCTGACGCTTGACCTGAACCTGCTGCGTGTCTTCGACGCAGTGATGACCGAGCAAAACCTCACCCGCGCCGCCGGGCACCTCGCCATGACTCAACCGGCGGTTTCGAACGCGATCAAGCGGCTGCGTGAAAGTCTCGGGGACGAACTCCTGATCCGCACCGCCTATGGCGTCAAGCCGACGCCGCGTGCGGAAGCGCTGTGGCCGGCGGTACGCCAGGCCCTGGCCGCGCTGGAAGCGGCCGTGATGCCGGAAACCTTCGACGTGTCGAAGGCCCAGGCGACCTTCCGGATGGCGATGGCCGATGCGACCGCCGCCCTGTGGCTGCCTTCGCTGATGCGTTCGATCGAGCGCGAAGCGCCGGGCGTGAACATCCGCATGGTGCCGCTGACCACGCGCGAGCCCCGGCCGATGCTGCTGCGCGGCGACATCGACCTGGCGGTGGGTTTCTTCCCGGGCGTGGCGGCCCAGCTGTCGTACGAGACGGGCTCGCCGATCCGCCACGAGCGCCTGTATTCGGGCGTCTACGTGTGCGTGATGCGCAAGGACCACCCGCTGGCCAAGGAAAAGCTGGATCTCGACACCTACTGCAAGGCCAACCACCTCCTGGTGAGTTTCTCAGGGCGGGCGCATGGCCTGGTCGACGAAGCGCTGGCCCAGATCGGCCGCGAGCGCCGCATCCTGCTGACGGTGAACCAGTTCTTCACGGCGGGACGGGTGGTGGCGAACTCGGACCTGATCACGGTGCTGCCGAAGCACCTGATGGTCTCGACCGGCATGACCGATGCGCTGGTCTGGCGCGAACTGCCCTTCCAGCTGCCGGCCGTGCACCTGGACATGCTCTGGCACGAGCGCGACGGCCGCAGCCCGGCGCACCGCTGGCTGCGCAAGAACCTGGAAAGCATGGCGGAGAGCGCGGCGCCGAAGACCGGCGCACGCAAGGTCGTGTAAGCGGCAGTGGCCGGCAATGCCGGCCAACGCACATTCAGCGGATCGGCAGCTTGGTCGTGTTCTTGACCTCTTCCATCACCGCATAGGTGTGCGTCTCGCGCACGCCCTTCTGCAGCAAGGTCTTGCCGAGGAATTCCCGGTAGGCCGCCATGTCCTTGACGCGCGCCTTGACCAGGTAGTCGAAGCCGCCCGCCACCATGTGGCATTCCAGCACTTCCGGAATCATCTGGACGCTCTGTTTGAATGCATCGAACACCTCGGGAGTGGTACGATCGAGCACCACTTCGATGAACACCAGTAGCGACACATCCAGCAGCTGCGGGTTGAGCTGGGCGGTGTAGCCCATGATGTAGCCGGACTCGTGCAGCTTGCGCACGCGCTCCAGGCAGGCGGCAGGAGACAGGTTGACGCGCGCCGCCAGTTCGACGTTGCTGATTCGCCCGTCGTTCTGGAGTTCCGCCAGAATTTTCTTACTGATCTTGTCGAGCATGGTCGGTCTCCTGCCATGTAAATATTATTCGGTCAGATTGTCGCACCAAAAACTATCTTTTGCTAGTCTGTCGTAAAAACAGAATTAATCCAGAAGATTTCCTTCTACAATCGAATCATTCCAAAGTATTGCGCAGTACGCCGTCCGCCATTCTCGCGGGTCGGCGTTTTTTGCTGCGCCGAGCCTACGTTTGATTCCTTTTTAGAAGACTCACCATGCACATTGACGCCGCCCTGGCCTCCGCTTTCGTTCCCTTCGATGCACTCCAACGCGAGGTCAAGCAGGACCAGACCCCGTTGCGCGAAGCCATCACCGCCGCCTACCGCCGCGATGAAACCGAGGCGGTGCAGTGGCTGCTGTCGCAGGGAGCAAGCGCCAATGCCGACGCCTACATGCTGGCGCACCGCCTGGTCTCGAGCGTGCGCGAGAAGCGCACCCGTTCCTCGGGCGTGGACGCGCTGATGCACGAGTTCTCGCTGTCGTCGGAAGAAGGCGTGGCGCTGATGTGCCTGGCCGAGGCGCTGCTGCGCATTCCGGACAGCGAAACCGCCGACCGCCTCATCGCCGACAAGATCAGCCGCGGCGACTGGAAGAAGCACCTGGGCGAATCGCCTTCGCTGTTCGTCAACGCGGCCACCTGGGGCCTGCTCATCACCGGCAAGCTGGTCTCGACCAATAGCGAGAAGAACCTGGGATCGGCGCTTACCCGCCTGATCGCCAAGGGCGGCGAACCCCTGATCCGCAAGGGCGTCGACATGGCCATGCGCATGCTGGGCAACCAGTTCGTCACCGGCCAGACCATCGAGGAAGCCCTCAAGAATAGCCGCGAGAACGAAACGCGCGGCTACCGCTATTCCTACGACATGCTGGGCGAAGCCGCACTCACCGAAGCGGACGCCAGGAACTACTACGCCTCCTACGAGAGCGCGATTCATGCGATCGGCAAGGCCTCGAACGGCCGCGGCATCAAGGACGGCCCGGGCATCTCGATCAAGCTGTCGGCCCTGCACCCGCGCTACAGCCGCGCGCAGTATGCGCGCGTGATGGGCGAGCTGCTGCCGCGCGTGCGCAGCCTGGTCCTGCTGGCCAAGGGGTACAACATCGGCATCAACATCGACGCCGAAGAAGCCGACCGCCTCGAGATCTCGCTCGACATGCTGGAGTCGCTCGCTTTCGACCCTGAACTGGCCGGCTTCGAGGGCATCGGCCTGGTGGTGCAGGCCTATCAGAAGCGCTGCCCCTTCGTGATCGACTTCGTGGTCGACCTGGCCAAGAGGAGCGGCCGCAAGTTCATGGTGCGCTTGGTGAAGGGCGCCTATTGGGACGCCGAGATCAAGCGCGCCCAGGTCGACGGCATGCCGGGCTATCCGGTCTACACCCGCAAGGTGTACACCGACGTCTCCTACCTGACCTGCGCGCGCAAGCTGCTGGCGGCGAGCGACATCATCTACCCGCAGTTCGCCACCCACAACGCGCACTCGCTGTCGGTGATCTACACCTGGGCCAAGGCCGACGGCATCAAGAACTACGAATTCCAGTGCCTGCACGGCATGGGCGAGACCCTGTACGACCAGGTCGTCGGTTCGGACAAGCTGGACAAGGCCTGCCGCATCTACGCGCCGGTCGGCTCGCACGAAACCCTGCTGGCCTATCTGGTGCGCCGCCTGCTGGAAAACGGCGCCAACTCGTCCTTCGTGAACCAGATCGTGGACGAGAAGGTGGCCATCGACACCCTGCTGGCCGATCCCTTCGAGCAGGCGCGCGCCGCCGGCGGCAAGCCGCACCCGGCCATCGCCCTGCCGCTGCAGCTGTTCGGCGCCGAGCGCAAGAACTCGAGCGGCCTGGACCTGGTCAACGAACACATCTTGAGCACGACTGCCGAAGGCCTGGCCAAGCAGCGCCAGCACAAGGCGATGCCGCTGATCGCCGGCCCGGTGGAAGCGAGTGAAACCGCCAAGGTCGTCAACCCGGCCATGTCGAGCGATGTCGTCGGCCAGGTGCAGGAAGCCACGCGCGCCGATGTCGACACCGCGCTGGCCGCGGCTGCCGCCTTCGCCGGCGAATGGGAAACCACAGGTGTCGAGACCCGCGCCGCCATCCTCGAGCGTACTGCCGACCTGTTCGAACAGAACGGCACCGAGCTGATGGCGCTGGCCGTGCGCGAAGCAGGTAAATCGCTGCCGAACGCGATCGCCGAACTGCGCGAAGCGGTCGACTTCCTGCGCTACTACGCGGTCGAGATCCGCGCAGCCAAAGCGGAAGGCGCACTGGGACCGGTGACCTGCATCAGCCCATGGAACTTCCCGCTGGCGATCTTCACCGGCCAGGTGGCCGCCGCGCTCGCGGCCGGCAACGTGGTGCTGGCCAAGCCGGCCGAGCAGACCCCTTTGATCGCGCACCGCGCGGTCGAGCTGTTCCTGGAAGCCGGCTGCCCGCGCGCCGCACTGCAGCTGCTGCCGGGCCGCGGCGAAACCGTCGGCGCCGCCCTGACCTCGGACTCGCGTGTGAAAGGCGTGATCTTCACCGGCTCCACCGAAGTGGCGCAGCTGATCAACCGTACCCTCGCCAAGCGCGCCGAGCAGGAGGGCATCGACATCCCGCTGGTGGCCGAAACCGGCGGCCAGAACGCGCTGATCGTGGATTCCTCGGCGCTGCCGGAGCAGGTGGTGCAGGACGTGCTGTCCTCGGCCTTCGACTCCGCCGGCCAGCGCTGCTCGGCGCTGCGCGTGCTGTTCCTGCAGGAAGACATCGCCGACAAGACCATCACCATGCTCAAGGGCGCGATGCAGGAACTGCGCGTCGGCTCGCCGGATCGCCTGGCCACCGACATCGGCCCGGTGATCGACAGCGAAGCCCAGCGCAACCTGCTGGCCCACATCGAACGCATGCGCGCCACCGCGCGCAGCCATTTCGCGCTCGAGCTGCCGGACAGCGTGAACAATGCCGGCACCTTCGTGCCGCCTACTGTGCTGGAAATCGGCTCGATGGCAGAACTCAAGCATGAAGTCTTCGGCCCGGTGCTGCACATCGTGCGCTACCGCCGTGCCGACCTGCCGAAGGTGGTCGACACCATCAACGCCACCGGTTACGGCCTGACGCTGGGCGTGCATTCGCGCATCGACGAGACCATCGACTTCATCGTCTCGCGCGCCCATGTCGGCAACATCTACGTGAACCGCAACATCGTCGGCGCGGTCGTGGGTGTGCAGCCATTCGGCGGCGAGGGCAAATCGGGCACCGGTCCGAAGGCCGGCGGTCCGCTCTACCTGAAGCGCCTGCAGCGCCATGCGGCGCCGCTCATGGAACACAGCCGCACTTTCGACGCCGGCCTGGATGCGCTGCTCGGCTGGCTGCGCAACAACGGCCATACGGATGTGGCAACGCTGGCGCAGGGTTACGGCCGCACTGCGCTCAACGGTGTCGAGATCGCCCTGCCGGGTCCGACCGGCGAGCGCAATACCCTGGCCTTCACGCCGCGCGGCACCGTGCTGTGTGCGCCGAAGACGGCTGCCGGCCTGCTCAACCAGCTGGCAGCCAGCCTCGCCAACGGCAACCGCGCACTGGTGCTGGCCGCGCCGGATTTGATCCCGGCCAATCTGCCGGCCCTGGTCAAGGAGCGCGTGCGCTTCATCGGAATGGAAGAAATCGACGCCAGCGAGTTCCAGATCGCGCTGCTGGAAGCCGGCCTGGCCGGTTCGCTGCGCAGCAAGCTGGCGGCGCGGCCCGGGGCCATCGTCGGCATTGTCGACACGGGCGCCAGCGAGCCGGTCGCCCTGTGGCGGCTGGTGGCGGAAAGGGCGGTGTGCGTCAACACCACCGCGGCTGGCGGCAACGCAAGCCTGATGACGCTGGGAGTGTAATCATCAAGGGAGCGCAAGCTCCCTTTTTTTTGCAGCAGGAGTAGCGTAGTAGCCGTAGCTTCACATTCTTATAAATCTTGGAGGTAGACATGCTTGTTGGCGTACCTAAGGAGATCAAGAATCACGAATACCGTGTCGGGATGACCCCACCCTCGGTGCGCGAACTGACGTCACGCGGCATCGACGTCATCGTGCAGCAGGGCGCCGGCGAGCAGATCGGGCTCCTGGACGAGCAGTACATGGCGGCCGGCGCCAGCATGGTGGCCAGCGCCGGCGAAGTCTTCGCGCGTGCCGACATGATCGTCAAGGTCAAGGAGCCGCAGCCTCTTGAGTGCGCGATGCTGCGCGAAGGGCAGGTGCTCTACACCTACCTGCACCTGGCGCCGGATCCCGAACAGACCGCCGCCCTGGTGAAATCCGGCGCGGTCTGCATCGCGTATGAAACCATCACCGGCCCGGGCGGCGGCCTGCCGCTGCTGGCGCCGATGAGCGAAGTGGCCGGCCGCATGGCGATCCAGGCCGGCGCCGCGCACCTGGAGAAATCCAAAGGCGGCATGGGCCTGCTGCTGGGCGGCGTGCCGGGCGTGGCGGCGGGCCACGTGGTGATCATCGGCGCCGGCGTGGTCGGCACCAATGCGCTGCAGATGGCGGTCGGCACCGGCGCGCGCGTGACGGTGCTCGACAAGAACGTCGACCGCCTGCGCCAGCTGGACCTGGTCTACGGCAACCGCATTTCCACGCTCTACTCCAACGCGCATGCGATCGAGGAAGCGGTGCTGGACGCCGACCTGGTGATCGGCGGCGTGCTGGTGCCGGGCGCCGCGGCGCCCAAGCTGGTCACCCGCGACATGATCGCGCGCATGAAGAAGGGCGCGGTGGTGGTGGACGTGGCGATCGACCAGGGCGGCTGCTTCGAGACCTCGCACCCGACCACCCATGCCGACCCGACCTTTGTCGTCGACGGCGTGATCCACTACTGCGTGGCGAACATGCCGGGCGCGGTGGCGCGCACCTCCACCTTCGCGCTCAACAACGCGACCATCGGCCACGCCGTGGCGCTGGCCACCAAGGGCTGGCGCCAGGCCTTGTCGAACGACGTCCACCTGCGCAACGGCCTGAATGTCTGCCAGGGCAAGGTCACCTACGAAGCCGTGGCCCGGGACCTGCAATACGACTACGTGCCGGCCGAATCGCTGCTGGGCTAGAGCGGCCTGCTCGCCAGGTCCCGGCATACCCGCCGGGTGATGTGGAAAGCGTACTGCGCGGCCACCGATTTCACGAATCGCATGAAATCGGTGGCCGCGTTTTCATTGGCGTTGTCGGACACGGTGCGGATCACGGCGCAGGGCACGCCCAGCTCGTAGCACACCTGCGCCACCGCGGCGCCTTCCATTTCGACCGCCACCAGGCCGGGCAGGGCCTCGTTGAGCGCATTCAGGCGCAGGCGCTCGCTCATGAACTGGTCGCCGCTCGCCACCAGGCCGCGGTGCACGCGCGGCTGCGCCAGGCGAAATTCCCGTCGCTCGCCCTCGCTGATCGCGCTGTTCAGATCCTGCTCGAGGAAGTCATGGGCGGCGCGCGACAGGCGCAGCGACAGCTGCAGGTCCGGCTGGAAGTGCGTCAGGCCGGTAAGCGGCACCTCGAAACGGGGAAACAGCGGGCTCGCATCCATGTCGTGCTGGACCAGGGCTTCCGCGACCACGATATCGCCGACTTGCACCGTTTTGTCCCCGGCGCCGGCCACGCCGGTGAAGAGGATGTGGGTAACTCCAAACTTTTCCACAAGGGTTGTGGCCGTCATTGCAGCCGCAACCTTGCCAATTCGCGATAGAACGCACACAGCGTCGATTTCCCACAGCGTCCCTGCCCAGTACTCACGCATGCCATGGATGAGCTTGGCGGGCCCTTGCATGGCTTCTACGAGCCCCAGCTGTTCTTCGTACAGCGCGCTGATGATCCCCAGTCGCATGTTTTCCCTTGTTTTTCTTGCGTTTTTGTTATGAAAGCAGCTTGCGGAAGTAGACCACCCGCTCGGTTTCCTCGAATCCAAGCGCACGGTGCATGGCATGGCTGCTCGTATTGTCGAGCAGCGCATCCGACGCCATCTCGGTGCAGCCCTGTTCCTTGACCCATCGCTGCGCGGTGTTCACCAGCATGGCAGCGATTCCCTGCTGGCGGAAGCCTGGGGCGACGTACAAGCCTTCCAGGAAGCCGACAGGAGACGAGTCGGTGCCGTTGACGTAATCGCTGCGCAGCGCTACTTCGACCAGTCCCTGGGGCTCTCCAAGGCTTGAATACGCGACGAACTGTGCATAACGGTCGGGTTGTGCACACAGTTCCTGCATTTCCTGCAGGTGTACAGGGCGATCCGCAGGCCATAAGGCCATGCGTAGCTGCAGCCAGCCGGCTTGTTCAGGGCTTGTACACGGTTTGATCGAGCTCATGAGGCTGCCAATTCTGACGGTTGAGTGTCCATTTTGCTTGTCTTACGAGCGTGAGGCCAGTGAAAACCTGGTTTTACTGGCTTTTCCGAGCGCGCAGCACTTCAGGGTATTAGTTAACTAAAGTTTGTATACAAACTGGTAGTAGATAGTAAACGCGGCCTCTTCTGTTGATAACTCAGGTTTACTCCACAGCATCAATGACTTGCAGACGCGTTTACCGGCTGAACAAAGGCTGTGTGGAGTTTGAACGAAACGTGGACAGTTTTTGGGCGAAGCAGGAATTGCAGCGTTCTGCACATCCGATCCTGTGGATATACATGGACTTTTCCACAGTCGCGTCGTCAACATTGCGTTGAAAAGCGGTTTGGCAGGCAGTTTGCAGGCAAGCGGTGGTGCAGGACCGATCCTGGATGACGATGCTGGCCAGCGAATGGCAATCCGTGCTGGTGGTCGACAGGTTTCCAGGCTCGACGCTGTCGCGGCTGGATTCGCGCTGCTGGTTTTGTTGTTGTAGTAAACAAGTTTGTATACAAACTGGTAGTAATAGTAAACGCGCAATCCATTGTGGATAACAAAGGTTTTCTCCACAACGTCAATGGTTTACGGTCGCGTTAACCTGCTGAACAAGGCTTGTGTTTGAACTGGAGGAAACTTGGACAGAATTTTGGCTGACCGGGTTAAGCGGCTGTTCTGCACATTCGATCCTGTGGATATCCCAGCTGTTTTCCACAGATGAGTTCGAAAGTCGGGGGTTTTGCAGGCCAGGGGGTGAAGCGGGTGGTCTGGCGCGCTTTCAGGCTGGCGGTGCGCGTAAACCTGCCAGCAGGATCGGCAGGTGGCATCCGGGATGTGGTCGCGCGCTGAACCAGGTTCGCAGCTGAAGCTTGCGACCAGACTTTGCATCCAGGACTTCAGCTGGCATGAGCCTATGTCCGTCGCTGTGTTTCGGGTTGTCGGCAGACTGCGACGCAGGCTAAAAAAAATTTCGAAAAAATTTCTACAGGTTTACAACCAAAGTTTGTATACAACGGTAGTAGTAGTGGTTAACGGTGGCCCCAGCTTGTGGACAACACGGTTAACGCCCGGAAAATCATTGGTTTAGCAAGCGCATAAGGCAGTGCATCGCTGGCGCGTGAAGGCAGCCTGAAAACTGGACAAGTTTTTGAGCACCCCCCAAACCCTCTGGTTCTGCACAAATCAGGCCTGTGGATATCAAGAGGCTTATCCACAGAGGGGCCCTAGACTTCCGTTTACGATCTGGTAAGCTTGCCTCAACGAATGACGAACGGAGGCCTTGGTGGATCTCGACGCGCTGTCTCGTAAGCCCTTGCCACGTGAGCCGAAGTGCGCCGGTTCGCGTTCGCTCCGCCATGAGGATCGTGGCGAGCGCGGCAATGGCAGCGGCGTGCGGGAACGCTAGTCTTGGAATCGGCCGGCGAGTACGACTACATCATCGTCGGCGGCGGCACGTCCGGCTGTGTGCTGGCCAACCGGCTGAGCAGTAACCCGAAGATCGAGGTCCTGCTGGTGGAGGCGGGCGGCCGTGACGATTACATGTGGATCCACATCCCGGTCGGCTACCTGCATTGCATCGGCAATCCGCGCACGGACTGGCTGCTGCGCACCGAGGCCGATCCCGGCCTGCACGGAAGGGCGCTGATCTACCCGCGGGGCAAGGTGCTGGGTGGCAGTTCATCGATCAACGGCATGATCTACATGCGTGGCCAGCCGGCGGATTACGCGCGCTGGGCGACGCTAACCGGCGACGATTCCTGGCGCTGGGAGAGCGTGCTGCCGCTGTTCAAGCGCAGCGAAGACCACTACCTGGGAGCGAGCGAACTGCATGGCGCCGGCGGCGAATGGCGTGTCGAAAAGCAGCGGCTGTCATGGCAGATCCTCGACGCGTTTCGTGAAGCGGCAGCCGAGACCGGCATTCCGAAGATCGATGATCTGAACGCCGGCCGCGGCGAAGGTTCGGCTTATTTCGAGGTCAACCAGCGGCGCGGCATCCGCCTGAATACGGCGAAAGCCTTCCTGAAACCGGCGGCGAAACGGCCCAACCTGACCATCATGACCGGCTGCCACGTCGAGCGCCTGCTGTTCGAAGATACGGCGCAGGGCAAGGTCTGCACCGGCGTCCAGTTCACCGGCGCTGGACAAGCCTACACGGCGACGGCACACCGCGAAACCCTGCTGGCGGCGGGGGCGGTGGGTTCGCCGCAGATCCTGCAGCTGTCCGGCATCGGAGCGGTGGAGGAACTCCAGCGCCACGGCATCGCGCCGGTGGCGGATCTGCCCGGCGTCGGCGCCAACTTGCAGGACCACCTGCAGCTGCGCATGATCTTCAAGGTCCAGGGCGTGAGCACCCTGAACACGCGCGCCACCAACTGGTTCGGCAAGACGCTGATTGGCCTGGAGTATGCGTTCTTTCGAAGTGGGCCAATGTCGATGGCGCCCTCGCAACTGGGCGCCTTCGCCAGGTCGTCGCCGGACCTGGCGGCGCCGAATCTGCAGTACCACGTCCAGCCCCTGTCGCTGGACAAGTTCGGCGATCCGCTGCACCGCTTCCCGGCGTTTACGGCCAGCGTGTGCAACTTGCAGCCCACATCACGCGGGCATGTCCGCATCGCTTCCAGCGACAGCCACGCGCCGCCCAGGATCACGCCGAACTACCTGAGTACCGAGGCCGACCGCACAACCGCCGCCGCGTCGCTGGCGCTGACGCGCCGCATCGTGGCTGCGCGAGCCCTGGCGACATACCGCCCCGAAGAGTTCATGCCCGGCCCGCAATACCAGAGCGAGGAAGAACTGGCCCACGCGGCAGGGCTGGTCGGCACCACGATTTTCCATCCGGTCGGCACCTGCCGCATGGGAAAGGAGAACGATCCGCTGGCCGTGGTCGACAGCCGCCTGCGGGTGCGCGGCGTGGGGAAACTGCGCGTCGTCGACGCCTCGATCATGCCCTTCATCACCTCCGGAAACACCAATTCCCCGACCATCATGATTGCGGAAAAGGCCGCCCAGGACATCCTCGGCGACCAGGCTTGACGCAGGCTCGTGCAAAAACGCACACCCGGCGTGCGCTGATATGGCGCATCCGCACCACGCACGCCAGCCCGGCCGTATTGTGAGGGCTGGGGCTTGTATGTATCATCAGGCAAGCAGTCCTCGCAGTCCGGTCCGCAGTTTTATCAATCTGCAGCATCACGTGTTGGAGACCCAATGGCGGATGTCATCCTGGAGACGAACAAGCTCACCAAGGTGTTCAAGGGATTCACGGCAGTCAGCGAGGTCAGCCTCCAGGTCGAACGCGGCCACATCCACGCCCTGATCGGCCCGAACGGCGCCGGCAAGACCACCTGCTTCAACCTGCTCACCCGTTTCCTGGCGCCGACGTCCGGCCAGATCCTCTTCAACGGGCGCGACATCACGGGTGCCCGGCCCGCGCGGATCGCGCGCATGGGCATCATCCGTTCCTTCCAGATTTCCGCCGTCTTTCCGCACATGACGGTGCTCGAGAACGTGCGCATCGGCCTGCAGCGCCAGCTCGGCACCAGCTTTCACTTCTGGCGCAGCAGCCGCTCGCTGGATCGCCTGAATGCGCGCGCACTGGGCCTGCTGGCCGAAGTCGGCCTGGACAGTTTTGCCGACAGCATGACTGCCGACCTGCCATACGGCCGCAAGCGCGCCCTGGAAATCGCCACCACGCTGGCGATGGAGCCGGAACTGATGCTGCTGGACGAGCCGACCCAGGGCATGGGCCATGAAGATGTCCACAGGGTGACCGAGCTCATCAAGAAGGTGTCGGCGGGCCGCACCATCCTGATGGTCGAGCACAACATGAACGTGGTGGCCGGCATCTGCGACCGCATCTCGGTCCTGCAGCGCGGCGCCGTGCTGGCCGAAGGCAGCTATGCCGAGGTGTCGCGCAATCCCCTGGTGGTGGAAGCCTACATGGGCACGGGCGACCGCAGCCTGGCGGGAGCGCAGCATTGAGCGCCGCCCTCGAGATCCGCGATCTGCACGCCTGGTACGGCGAATCGCACATCCTGCACGGGATCAGCCTCGACGTGGCGCAGGGCGAAGTGGTGACCCTGCTGGGCCGTAACGGCGCCGGGCGAACCACGCTGCTGCGCGCCATCATGGGCCTGACCGGCCGGCGCAGCGGCGCGATCCGGGTGAACGGCGTCGAATCGATCGGCCTGCCTACCTACCTTATCGCCCATCTCGGCATCGGCTACTGCCCCGAGGAGCGTGGCATTTTTTCCTCGCTGTCGGCGCAAGAAAACCTGCTGCTGCCGCCGCAGCTGAAGGGGGCAGGGGCGGGATTGAGCGTCGACGAGATCTACGCGATGTTCCCCAACCTGTACGAGCGCCGCCACAGCCAGGGCACGCGCCTGTCGGGCGGCGAACAGCAGATGCTGGCCGTCGCCCGCATCCTGCGCACCGGCGCGCGCCTGCTGCTGCTCGACGAGATCTCCGAAGGGCTGGCGCCGGTCATCGTGCAGAGCCTGGCGCGCACCATCAGGACCCTGAAAGAGAAGGGCTACACGATCGTCATGGTCGAACAGAATTTTCGTTTCGCCGCGCCGCTCGCGGACCGCTTCTACGTGGTCGAGCACGGCCAGGTGGTCGAGACCTTCGGCGCCGCGGAACTGGACAACCGGATGCCACTGCTGACCGAGCTGCTCGGCGTCTGAACATGTGAATAACCCGCACACACCAAACGGAGACAACATGAAACGCACCGCCCTTGCCCTCGCTGCCACTTTTGTCACCATGTCCGCCCAGGCCCAGATCTCGGGCGATGTCGTCAAGATCGGCTTCATCACCGACCTGTCCGGCGTGTATTCGGACGTCGACGGCAACGGCGGGGCGGAAGCGATCCGCATGGCGATCGCCGACGTGAAAGGTGCCATCAACGGCAAGAAGATCCAGCTGGTGGTGGCGGACCACCAGAACAAGCCGGACATCGCCGCCTCCAAGGCGCGCGAATGGTTCGACCAGCAGGGCGTCGACCTGCTCATCGGCGGCACCAATTCCGGCGCCAGCCTGGCGATGGCCAAGGTGGCCGCTGAAAAGAAAAAGGTGTTCATCGCGATCGGTTCCGGCACCGCGCAGCTGACCAACGAACAATGCACGCCCTACACCGTCCACTACGCCTACGACACCGTGGCGCTGGCGCGCGGCACCGGCGCGGCCATGCTCAAGCAGGGCGGCAAGTCCTGGTACTTCCTGACCGCCGACTACGCCTTCGGCCAGTCGCTCGAGAAGGACACGGCCGACGTCGTCAAGGCGGGCGGCGGCACCGTGGTGGGCAGCGTCAAGCACCCGCTGTCGGCCTCGGACTTCTCGTCCTTCCTGCTGCAGGCGCAGGCTTCCAAGGCGCAGGTGCTGGGCATGGCCAATGCCGGCGGTGACCTGATCAATGCGGTGAAGGCGGCCAATGAATTCGGCCTGACGAAGAAGATGAAGGTGGCCGGCCTGCTGGTGTTCATCAATGACGTGCACACCCTGGGCCTGAACACGACACAGGGCATGTACCTGACCGACGGCTGGTACTGGGACCGCACCCCGGAGTCCCGCGCCTGGGCCAAGCGCTATTTTGCCAAGATGAAGAAGCAGCCCTCGATGCTGCAGGCCGGCGACTACTCGGCCACCATGCAGTTCCTGAATGCGGTGAAAGCCACCGGCACCGACAATGCCGAGAAGGTGATGGCGCACCTGAAGGCCACGCCGATCAACGACATGTTCGCCAGGAACGGCACGATCCGCCCGGATGGGCGCATGGTGCACGACATGTACCTGATGCAGGTGAAGACGCCGCAGGAATTGAAGGGCGCGTGGGACTACTACAAGGTAGTGGCCACCATTCCGGGGGACCAGGCTTATACGAAGAAGGCCGAGACCAAGTGCGCCTTGTGGAAGTGAGCCGCTAGCGCATGGAGATCCTGGGCATCCCCCACCAAGCCCTGCTGAGCCAGCTCCTGCTCGGCCTGGTCAACGGCTCCTTCTACGCCATGCTCTCGCTGGGCCTGGCCGTCATCTTCGGCCTGCTGAACGTCATCAACTTCTCGCACGGCGCGCTGTACATGATGGGCGCCTTTGCCGCCTACATCGGCGTCACCAGCTTCGGCCTGAACTACTGGGTGATGCTGCTGGTCGCCCCGCTGCTGGTCGGCCTGTTCGGCATCGTCGTCGAGCGCACGATGCTGCGCTGGCTGTACCAGCTCGACCACCTCTACGGCCTGCTGCTGACCTTCGGCATCACGCTGCTGCTGGAAGGCGTGTTCCGCTCCTTCTTCGGGGTGTCGGGCCAGACCCTGGAGGTGCCGGAACAGCTGGCCGGGGCCACCGACCTTGGCTTCATGATCCTGCCGAACTACCGCGCCTGGGTGGTCGCCGCCTCGTTGTTCGTGTGCCTGTCCACCTGGTTCGTGATCGAAAAGACCCGTCTGGGGGCCTACCTGCGCGCCGGTACCGAGAACCCGAAGCTGGTCGAAGCCTTCGGCATCAATGTGCCGCTGATGGTCACGCTCACCTATGGCTTCGGCGTGGCGCTGGCCGGCTTCGCGGGCGTGCTGGCGGCGCCGGTCATCAACGTCACGCCGCTGATGGGCTCGAACCTGATCATCGTCGTGTTCGCGGTGGTCGTCATCGGCGGCATGGGCTCGATCCTCGGCGCGATCCTGACCGGCCTGGCCCTCGGCGTGATCGAAGGCCTGACCCGCGTGTTCTACCCGGAAGGCTCGGAAGTGGTGGTGTTCGTCGTGATGGTGATCGTCCTGCTGCTGCGTCCGGCCGGACTGTTTGGCAAGGAACGATAGGATGAACAAGAAGATCGCTTACCTCCTCGCGCTGGCATTGTTCCTGGCAGCACCCTTCCTGGCCTATCCGGTATTCCTGATGAAGCTGCTGTGCTTCGCCCTGTTCGCCTGCGCCTTCAACCTCCTGATCGGTTTTACCGGAATGCTGTCCTTTGGCCATGCCGCTTTTTTCGGCAGCGCCGGCTACGTGACCGGACACCTGCTGGCGGTGGTGGGGCTGCCGACCGAGCTCGGCATCGTGCTGGGCGTGGCGGCCTCAAGCCTGCTGGGCCTGATCATCGGCGCGCTGGCGATCCGCCGGCAGGGCATCTACTTCTCGATGATCACGCTGGCGCTGGCCCAGATGGTCTATTTCGCGGCGTTGCGCTCTCCCTTTACTCACGGCGAGGATGGGTTGCAGGGGGTGCCGCGCGGGCGCTTGTTCGGCCTGCTGGACCTGTCGAACGACCTGGCGATGTACTACCTGGTGCTGGCGATCGCCGTAGCCGGCTTCCTGCTCATCGTCCGTATCGTCCGGTCGCCCTTCGGCCAGGTGCTCAAGGCGATCAAGGAAAACGAGGCGCGCGCCGTGTCGCTGGGCTACGAGGTGGACCGCTACAAGCTGCTGGCCTTCGTGCTCTCGGCTAGCCTGGCAGGGCTGGCGGGCGCCACCAAGACGGTGGTGCTGGGCTTCGAGACGCTGACCGACGTGCACTGGACCATGTCGGGGCTGGTGGTCCTCATGACGCTCGTGGGCGGCATGGGAACCCTGGCCGGGCCCATGCTCGGCGCCTTCCTCGTCATCGCGCTGGAGAACAAGCTGGGAGACGTCGGCAGCTGGCTGGCGGAACAGTCGGGCGTGGCCTGGTTCGGGACGCTCGGCGAGTCGGTGGGCATGGTGATGGGCCTGATCTTCATTGTCTGTGTTCTATTGTTCCGCCGTGGTATTGTTGGGGAACTAGGTGCGCTGCTCGAGCGTGGCCGCAAGGTCGCCACGTAGGGAAGGGCGGCTGCCCATTGCACGCGGAGCGGACATGAATCTGGAATCCCATTACGTCGACGTACACGGCCTGCGCATGCATTACGTCAGCGCGGGCGAAGGCCCGGCCGTGATCCTGATGCACGGCTTTCCGGACACGCATGCGATCTGGCGTCTCCAGGTCCCGGCGCTGGCGGCCAAGGGTTTCCGGGTCATCGCGCCCGACATGCGCGGCTACGGCAAGACCGACGCGCCGCCCGCTACCGGCGCCTACGCCATCGAATTCCTGTGCGCCGACATCCTCGGCCTGATGGACCAGCTCGGCCTGGAGAAGGCCTCGCTCGTGGGGCACGACTGGGGCGGGCTGGTCGGCTGGCAGCTGTGCATGAATGCGCCGCAGCGCTTCGAGCGTTTCGTCGCCCTGTCCACCGGGCACCCGGCGGCGATCGCCAGTGCCGGCGTCACCCAGCAAATGCGCTTCTGGTACATCCTGGGTTTCCTGATGCCGGTGGTGGCGGAACATGCGATCCGCGCCAACGACTGGTTCTTCCTGCGCCAGATGACGCGCCGTCCGGAACAGGTAGCGATCTGGCGGGCGGCGCTGGAGCCGGAAGGGCGCCTGACGGCGGCGCTGAACTACTACCGCGCCAACCTCAAGCTGGGCCGGCCGCATCACTGGCGCCCGGTCGAAGTGCCGGTGATGGGCGTCTGGAGCGACCGCGACCCGGCGCTGGGCGAGAAGCAAATGCTGGATTCGGTCCACCACTGCCGCGCGGGCTTCCGCTACGAGCGCCTGAGCGGGGCGGGGCACTGGATGCAGCTGTCGGCGACGGAGCGCCTCAACGCCCTGCTGCTCGACTTCCTGCGGACTTCATAAAGCAGCGGCGTAGATGGCACGCGCATCGGCGCGCGTGACGTCGCGTGGGTTGTTGCCGAGCAGTCTGGTTTGCAGCATGGCCTCGTCGGCCAGGCGATCGAGGTCGGCTTCCGTGATGCCGACCTGTCGCAGGCTCGTTTCGATCCCCGTCATCTTGGCTATTTGTTGCGTCGCAACAATGAGCGCTTCCGCCCGGGCTTCCTCGCTGCCGCTCGCATGGGGCACGACGATGCCCGCCAGTTCGGCATATAGCCGGCTCGCCTGAGGCAGGTTAAAACGCTGCACGTGCGGCAGCACGAGCGAATTCGACAGGCCATGCGGCACGTGGAAAATGCCGCCGATCGGGTAGGCCAGCGCATGCACCGCGGCGACTGGTGCGTTCGAAAAGGCCTGGCCCGCCAGGCAGGCGCCGAGCAGCATGGCCTGCCGCGCGCCGATGTCGCTGCCTTGCTCGCAGGCGCGCAGCAGGTTTCGCGACAGCAGCGACAGCGCTTCTCGCGCCAGCGCATCGGACAGCGGATTCTTCTTGTGCCTGCTCGTATAGGCCTCGATGGCATGCACCATCGCATCGATGCCGGTGGCGGCCGTGACCTTCGGCGGCAGTCCCAGGGTCAGGGCCGCATCGAGGATGGCGAGGTCGGCGTACAGCTGCGGCGCGACGATCCCGCTCTTGGTGGTGGCGCCGGTGGTGACGATGGCGATATTGGTCACCTCCGATCCGGTGCCGGCCGTGGTCGGCACCTGCACCAGGGGCAAGCGCTGAGCGCTGACTTTGCCGATGCCATAGATCTCGCCGATTGGCTGCCGCGAGCCAGCCAGGACTGCGACGAGCTTGGCCACATCCATCGAACTGCCGCCGCCGAAACCGAGGACAAGGTCGGCTTCGTGGCGGCGTGCCGCGTCGACCGCGTCCAGGACCACCGCCTCGGGCGGGTCCGCGACCACAGCGGAGAAGATCGCGGGCCTCATGCTTTCCTGCTCCAGGCTGAGCTTTGGAAGATCGAGCAGGCCGGTGCGCAGGAAGCCGGCATCTGTGACGATGAAGGGGCGGCGGACCTGCGGAAAGCGCTCCGCGATGATCGCGCCGAGACGGTGCGTCAGGCCCGGTTCGGACAGGATGCTGGGGACGGTGCTGAAGGCGAAGGCGGTCATCGCGTGTCTCCTGTGTTTTTATCGCACAAGCTTACCCCATCCGTTCCTATTGCACTGCCGTACAATGCAGCCTCTGCATTCCTCCACGTTTTCCCCATGATTGATTTTGCTTGGCTCGGCGTTGCTGCCTTCACCGCCGGCCTGGTCGATGCCGTCGTCGGTGGCGGCGGCCTGATCCAGATTCCCGCGATTTTCTCCGTGCTGCCGAAAGAGGTTCCCGCGACTCTGCTGGGAACCAACAAGTTCGCCAGCATCTTCGGCACCAGTGCCGCCGCCGTGAATTACGCACGGCGGGTGAGGGTGGCGTGGAGTACCGCAGCGCCGGCCGCGCTGGCGGCCTTCGCGCTGTCCTTTGCCGGGGCCTGGACCGTGACGCGGGTGCCGGCGGATTTTGTACGTACGCTGCTGCCGATCATCCTGGTGGCGGTTGCCGTCTACACCTTCAAGAAAAAGGATCTCGGTTCGGTGCATGCACCGGTGCACAGCGGACTGGCGGAGCGTTACTGGGCCATCGGTATCGGCGCCGCGATCGGCTTCTATGATGGTTTCTTTGGACCGGGCACCGGCAGCTTCCTGATCTTCCTGTTCGTGCGCTTCTTCGGCTTCGATTTCCTGAGCGCGTCCGCAGCGGCAAAGATCGTCAACGTCGCCTGTAACTTCTCGGCCCTGCTATGGTTCGGCTACAGCGGCCACCTGCTGTGGCAGCTCGGCTTAATGATGGCGGCGTGCCAGGTCGCCGGTTCGTTGATCGGCACCAGGCTGGCGCTGAAGCATGGCAGTGGGTTTGTGCGCAAATTGTTCCTGGTTGTCGTGTCGGGACTGATCCTGAAAACCGCTTACGATGCTTTCACCAAGATCGGGTGGTGATTGTTCCACGTGAAACAGCAAAGCCGGGTTCGCCCGGCTTTTTGTTTTTTGTTCCACGTGAAACACTCCGACGAGTATCTGGCTAAATGTTCCACGTGAAACGAAATATGTCGTTTTCAGTCCCCCAAAAGCTTCCGCAAGAAAAAAGAATCTATAATCGCGCATTAGACTCCTCGCCTCACTCTCCATCATGCTATTTCCAACTGAATTCGACGTCATCGTCGTCGGCGGCGGCCATGCCGGTACCGAGGCCGCACTTGCGTCTGCACGCACGGGTCAAAAGACTCTGCTGCTGACCCACAACATCGAAACCCTCGGCGCCATGTCATGCAACCCATCGATTGGCGGCATCGGCAAGGGCCACCTCGTCAAGGAAGTCGACGCACTCGGCGGCGCCATGGCAATTGCCACCGACGAATCGGGCATCCAGTTCCGCATCCTGAACTCGTCCAAGGGCCCGGCCGTGCGCGCCACCCGCGCCCAGGCCGACCGCATGCTGTACAAGCAGGCGATCCGTTCGCGCCTGGAAAACCAGCCGAACCTGTGGCTGTTCCAGCAGGCCGTGGAAGACCTGATGCTGGAAGGCGACCGCGTGGTTGGCGCTGTCACCCAGGTCGGACTGAAATTCCGTGCCCGTGCGGTGGTCCTCACCGCCGGCACTTTCCTGGACGGGAAGATTCACGTTGGCCTGCAGAACTACTCGGGCGGCCGCGCCGGCGATCCGCCCGCGGTCTCGCTGTCGAGCCGCCTGAAGGAACTCAAGCTGCCGCAGGGCCGCCTGAAAACCGGCACGCCGCCGCGCATCGACGGCCGCAGCATCGACTTCTCGGTCTTGTCGGAACAGCCGGGCGACCTCGATCCGGTGCCGGTGTTTTCGGTGATGGGCAACGCTGCCATGCACCCGCGCCAGGTACCGTGCTGGGTGACGCACACCAACGAAAAGACCCACGAGATCATCCGCAACGGCCTGGATCGCAGCCCGATGTACACCGGCGTGATCGAGGGCGTGGGTCCGCGTTACTGCCCCTCGATCGAAGACAAGATCCACCGCTTTGCCTCGAAGGAGTCGCACCAGATCTTCCTGGAACCGGAAGGCCTGACGACCAACGAGTTCTACCCGAACGGGATCTCGACCAGCCTGCCCTTCGACGTGCAGCTGGAACTGGTGCGCTCGATGCGCGGCATGGAGAACGCCTTCATCCTGCGCCCCGGATATGCGATCGAGTACGACTACTACGATCCGCGCGGCCTGAAGGCCTCGCTGGAAACCAAGGCGATCAAGGGCCTGTTCTTTGCCGGCCAGATCAACGGCACCACCGGCTATGAAGAAGCGGCCGCGCAAGGCCTGCTGGCCGGCCTGAACGCCGCGCTGCAGACCCAGGGCAAGGATGCCTGGACCCCGGGTCGCTCGGAAGCCTACTTGGGCGTGCTGGTCGACGATCTCACCACCCAGGGCGTGGCCGAGCCTTACCGCATGTTCACCAGCCGCGCCGAATACCGCCTGTCGCTGCGCGAGGACAATGCCGACATGCGCCTGACCGAGATCGGCCGCAAGCTCGGCATCGTCGGCGACACCCAATGGGCCGCCTTCGAGAACAAGCGCGAATCGGTGGCCCGCGAGCTCGAGCGCCTGCGCTCGACCTGGGTCAACCCGCGCATCCTGGCCGCCGCCGAATCCGAGCGCGTGGTGGGGCAGGCGATCGAACGCGAGTACAACCTGGCCGACCTGTTGCGCCGCCCGGGCGTGCAGTACGACACCCTGATGAGCATGACCGGGATCGAAGGCCAGGCGCTGGCCGGCCCCGGCGTGGAAGACCCGGCAGTGAAAGAGCAGATCGAGATCCAGCTGAAGTACGCCGGCTACATCGACCGCCAGGCGCGCGAAGTGGAGCGTCACGACCACTACGAGAACCTGAAGCTGCCGGAAAACCTGAACTACCTGGATATCCAGGCCCTGTCCTTCGAGGTGCGCCAGAAGCTCGACAAGCAGCGTCCGGAAACCCTGGGCCAGGCTTCGCGCATCTCGGGCGTGACCCCGGCGGCGATCTCGCTGCTGCTGGTGCACCTGAAAAAGCGCGGCGCCAAGGGCTTTACCAACGCGCCGGCGGAGCAGGCTGAATGAAATATTTCGACCGCGCCGCCTTGGCGCAGGTGCTGGCTGACGGCATCAAGGAAATGCATCTCGACGTATCGGCAGCACAGCAGGACAAGCTGCTCGATTACCTGGCGCTGATGAACAAGTGGAACAGCGTCTACAACCTGACCTCGCTGCGCGACCCAATGCAGATGGTGACCCACCACCTGCTCGATTCCCTTGCGGCGGTGCCTGCCTTTATGGAGGCCCGCAATGTGCTGGACGTCGGGGCAGGGGGCGGATTGCCGGGCGTGGTGCTCGCAATCTGCAGGCCAGACATGACATTGTCGATGATCGACACGGTCCACAAGAAAACCGCCTTCCTCAAGCAGGTGAAAGCAGAACTCGAGCTGGCCAACGTCACCGTGCACACCATGAAGGTGCAGGAGCTCGAAGTGAGCGACAAATTCGACGTGATTACTTCCCGCGCATTTGCCGACCTCACGGATTTCCTGAACTGGTCCGGGCACCTGCTGGCCGAGGGCGGAAAATTCATTGCCTTGAAAGGCACGGCGCCGGCGGAAGAGCAGGAGCGCATACCGGCGGAATGGAAAATAAGCGGTTTACAGCCATTGCAGGTTCCAAGGCTAGGCGCGGAGCGCCACCTCATATTTGTCGAGCGATCGGCATAAACAAAATAAACCGTATAAACAGTTTATATCGTTTATAAAGTACAAACCGTTTAAATTGTTTGTATGATATGAACGATATACCACCTTGGCTTCCACGGACAAGAATAGATGGCGAAGATTTTTTGCGTAGCGAACCAGAAGGGCGGGGTCGGCAAGACCACCACCAGTGTGAACCTGGCGGCAGGCCTGGCCAAGCTGGACCAGCGCGTGCTGCTGGTCGACCTCGACCCGCAGGGCAATGCCACCATGGGCGCGGGCATCAACAAGGCCTCGCTCGAAGGTTCGATCTACCAGGTGCTGCTGGGTGAGCTCGATGTGCCCACCGCGCGCCTGCGTTCCGAGTCGGGACGCTTCGACGTGCTGCCGGCGAACCGCGAGCTGGCCGGCGCCGAAGTCGAGATGGTGGCGCTCGAGAACCGCGAGCGCCGCCTGAAGGAGGCGCTCGCGGCGGTGGACAAGGACTACGACTTCATCCTGGTCGACTGCCCGCCGGCGCTGTCGCTGCTCACCTTGAACGGCCTGTGCGCGGCGCACGGCGTGATCATCCCGATGCAGTGCGAGTACTACGCGCTGGAGGGCCTGTCCGACCTGGTCAACACGATCAAGAAGGTGCACGCCAACCTGAACACCGACCTGCGCATCATCGGCCTGCTGCGGGTGATGTTCGATCCGCGCATGACGCTGTCGCAGCAGGTGTCGAGCCAGCTCGAGCAGCACTTCGGCGACAAGGTGTTCAAGACCATCATTCCGCGCAACGTGCGCCTGGCTGAGGCGCCGTCGTATGGCATGCCGGGCGTGGTGTTCGACCCGTCCTCGAAAGGCGCGCAGGCGTACATCGCCTTCGGTGCCGAGATGGTCGAGCGCATCAAGACCATGTGATTAAAATATGAGCACTGAAAGCTGACATAGATATGGCAACCAAAAAACTCAAAGGCCTCGGGCGCGGCCTCGACGCACTGCTCGGCGGCGACAGCCAGCCGGCGCCTAGTAAAGCCCCCTCGTCGCTGCCGATCACCCAGATCCAGGCCGGCAAGTACCAGCCGCGTACCCGCATGGACGAAACCTCGCTGAGCGAGCTGGCGGCCTCGATCAAGACCCAGGGCATCATGCAGCCGGTGCTGGTGCGTCCGCTGGAGTCGGGCGCCAGTCCCGACGGCGCCCCGGTTCCGTACGAGATCATCGCAGGCGAGCGCCGCTTCCGCGCCGCCCAGATGGCCGGCCTGGACGAGATCCCGGTGCTGGTGCGGGAGGTCGACGACCAGTCGGCCGCGGCCATGGCCCTGATCGAGAACATCCAGCGCGAAGACCTGAACCCACTCGAAGAAGCGCAGGGCATCCAGCGCCTGATCAACGACTTCAACTTCACCCACGAGCAGGCGGCAGCCAGCGTCGGCCGTTCGCGCAGCGCGGTGTCGAACCTGCTGCGCCTGATCAACCTGGCCCAGCCGGTGCAGACCATGCTGATGGCCGGCGACATCGACATGGGCCATGCCCGCGCCCTGCTGGCAGTGGAGAGCGCGAACCAGATCACCCTGGCCAACCAGGTGATCGCCAAGCGCCTGTCGGTGCGCGAGACCGAGAAGCTGGTGGCCCGTGCGCTCGAGGAGGAGTCGAGCCCGGCAACCCCGGCGCGCGCCAAGGACAAGCCGGGCGACATCGTGCGCCTGGAAGAGGAACTGTCGGACAAGCTTGCCACCCCGGTGATGTTCAAGATGGGGGCGAAGGGCAAGGGGCAGTTGATCATCGACTTTGCCGACCTCGACATCCTGGACGGCGTGCTGGCGCGCCTGCGCGGCTGAATTGTGTCTTTCAACGTAGGGCGGTCGGCTCTGCCGACCGCGCGTCCAAGTGACGTATGCATGCCACGTTCGCTCAGCGAAGCGACCGTTTGAATGCGCGGTCGGCGAAGCCGACCACCCTACATGGCTTATCAGTTAAGTGACTGAAAATATGGGGAAAACCGATTCCCTAATGTTGCTCCCATCACATCTTTACGCAGCAGTTATAAGCGCGGAATCGTTTGACTCGCGTCCGTATAACCACTTATAATCCCGCTGATTCATGTAATTACCACATCGTAACTGTCCGATTGCGCGGCGAGAAACCAGAACAAAAATGTTGCGCATCGTCTCCCTGCAATTGATTGCAACAGTAGTCGCAGGCGCCATCGCCGCTCTACTGGGGGGATGGTCTGCGATGTTTTCGGCAGTACTGGGCGGTTTGTGTTGTGTTGTGCCCAACGGGATCATGGCAGTACGGCTGTTCGCCAACGCCCACCGGGCCGGAGGCGCCAGTCCTGCAACATTCTTCATCTGGGAATTTATAAAGATTGCTCTCACGCTGGCGCTCTTGGGCGCTACCGCGTGGCTGTACCACGATCTGAACTGGCTGGCGCTACTTGCCGGGTTTGTCGTGGCGCTGAAAAGTTACATATTCTTATTATTTAGGCACTGAAAAATGGCGACTCCAACCGACGGCGCAGCGCACGCGCCCACCGCTTCAGAATACATCAAGCACCACCTGGGCCATCTGTCGAACCACCACCAGGACAGCCCGGTCGACTTCTCGATCCTGCACTACGACACGATTTTCTGGTCGATCGCCATGGGCGTTCTCGGCTGCCTGATCATGTGGATGGCTGCGCGTAAAGCAACCTCGGGCGTGCCGGGCCGCTTCCAGGCTGCCGTCGAGATGCTGGTCGAGATGGTTGAAGACCAGTCGAAGTCGATCGTCCACGGCGACCGCAGCTTCATCGCCCCGCTGGCGCTGACCGTATTCGTCTGGGTCGCCCTGATGAACTCGTTGGACTTCCTGCCGGTCGACATGTTCGCATTGGCTTTCAGCGCTCTGGGCGTCGAGCACATCTTCCCGTATCACCGCGTCGTTCCTACCGCCGACCTGAACGGCACCATCGGCATTTCGCTGGGCGTGCTGCTCCTGATGTTCTACTACAGCATCAAGGTCAAGGGCCTGGGCGGCTGGATTCACGAACTGTTCGCAGCACCGTTCGGCATCGCCATGGCGCCGTTCAACCTGCTCCTGAACATCATCGAATACGCAGCAAAAATGGTGTCGCTCGGTATGCGACTGTTCGGCAACATGTTCGCCGGCGAGCTGCTGTTCCTATTGATCGCTCTGCTGGGCTCGACCGCTACCGTCTTCGGTTTCGTCGGCCACGTGATTGCTGGCTCGATCTGGGCGATCTTCCACATCCTGATCGTGTTCCTGCAGGCATTCATCTTCATGATGCTGACGCTGGTGTACCTCGGTCAGGCCCATGAAGGCCACTGATCGGCGCCGCAAGCATCGAACAGATAGTGGTTGTAAAGAAGTTGTAGTTTTTAATCTAGTTTTTAAATTAACTTTTGGAGTTACACATGACTGACCTTTCTTTTGTTGCACTGGCTTGCGGTTTGATCATCGGTCTGGGCGCTATCGGTGCTTGCATCGGCATCGCTCTGATGGGCGGTAAATACCTGGAAGCCTCTGCACGTCAGCCAGAACTGATGAACACCCTGCAGACCAAGATGTTCCTGCTGGCCGGTCTGATCGACGCGGCATTCCTGATCGGTGTTGGTATCGCCATGCTGTTCGCGTTCGCTAACCCGTTCACGGGCTAAGACACACGTCTTGACGCATTGAAGAGCCGAACCGGGTCCGGTTCGGCATCCGTGTTTCTGTAATAAGGAAAATACCGTGAACCTTAACGCAACGATGTTTGCACAGCTCGTGGTCTTCCTCATCCTGGCCGCCTTCACGATGAAGTTCGTGTGGCCGCCGCTGATGAAAGCACTCGACGAGCGTGCTGAGAGGATTGCGAATGGCCTGGCAGCTGCCGATCGTGGCAAGGCCGACCTGGCCGCCGCCGAAAAGCGTGTGCAGGCCGAAATGGCCGGCGCCCGTGACGAAGTCCAGAAGCGCATCGCCGACGCTGAAAAGCGCGCTGCCCAGATCATCGACGCAGCCAAGGCAACCGCTGCCGAAGAAGCCGCCCGTATCGTCGCTGCCGCCCAGGCTGACGCCGAGCAGCAAGTGACCCGCGCCCGTGAAGAACTGCGCGCACAGGTCGCCTCGCTGGCAGTGCAAGGCGCCGAGCAGATCCTGAAGCGTGAAGTGAACCCAGCGGTCCACGCCGACCTGCTGTCGAAACTGTCGACCGAGCTCTGATCATGGCTGAACTCGCAACCGTCGCCCGCCCTTACGCCGAAGCGCTGTTCCGTGTCGCCCAGTCGGGCGACATGGCCGCCTGGTCGGCCGTCACTGCCGAGCTGGGCCAGATCGGCGCCAACCCGGAAGTGCAGGCTTTTGCCGGCAACCCGAACGTCACGCACGCCCAGCTGGCCGACACGATTGCGTCCCTGGTCAAGTCGCCGCTGAATGCTGAAGCGAAGAACTTTATCGCGATGCTGGCCGAAAACGGCCGCATCACCCTGCTGCCCGAAATCACCGCCCAGTTCGCGGTACTGAAGAACGCCAACGAAGGTGCCGCTGATGCGGAGATCGTCAGCGCCTTCGAGATCTCGGGTGACCAGCTGGCCCAGTTGGTCGCAACGCTGGAAAAGAAATTTGGCCGCAAGCTGAACCCAACGGTAACAGTGGATCCTTCGCTGATCGGTGGTGTGCGCGTGGTCGTCGGCGACGAAGTGCTCGATACCTCGGTACGCGCCAAGCTGCAACAGATGCATGTTGCGCTGGTGTCGTAATCGTATCTAGCAGCACGCGCCGGCGCTAGCGCCCTTGCCCTACGCATCAAAAACATTTGGAGTTAGCACTCATGCAACTTAATTCTTCTGAAATCAGCGAACTGATCAAGAGCCGCATCCAGGGTCTGGAAGGTTCGGCTGAAGTTCGTAATCAAGGCACGGTGATCTCCGTCGCCGACGGTATCTGCCGCATCCATGGTCTGTCGGACGTGATGCAGGGCGAGATGCTGGAATTCCCTGGCAACACCTTCGGCCTGGCGATGAACCTCGAGCGCGACTCCGTCGGCGCCGTCATCCTGGGCGCCTACGAGCACATCTCGGAAGGCGACACCGTCAAGACCACCGGCCGCATCCTGGAAGTGCCGATCGGTCCGGAACTGCGTGGCCGCGTGGTCAACGCACTGGGCCAGCCGATCGACGGCAAGGGTCCGATCGCCACCACCCTGACCGCACCGATCGAAAAGATCGCTCCGGGCGTCATCGCCCGTGAATCCGTCTCGCAGCCGATGCAGACCGGCATCAAGTCGATCGACGCGATGGTGCCGATCGGCCGTGGCCAGCGTGAGCTGATCATTGGCGACCGCCAGACCGGTAAATCGGCTGTTGCAGTCGACGCGATCATCAACCAGAAGGGTCAGGGCGTCACCTGCGTGTACGTCGCAATCGGCCAGAAGGCTTCGACCATCAAGAACATCGTCCGCTCGCTGGAACAGCACGGCGCGATGGAGTACACCATCGTGGTCGCCGCTTCCGCTTCGGAATCGGCTGCGATGCAGTACATCTCGGCCTACTCGGGCTGCGCCATGGGCGAATACTTCCGCGACCGCGGCGAAGACGCACTGATCGTCTATGACGACCTGTCGAAGCAAGCCGTTGCCTACCGCCAGATCTCGCTGCTGCTGCGCCGTCCGCCGGGCCGCGAAGCCTACCCGGGCGACGTGTTCTACCTGCACAGCCGTCTGCTGGAGCGCGCAGCACGCGTGAACGCCGACTACGTCGAGAAGTTCACCAACGGCGCCGTCACCGGCAAGACCGGTTCGCTGACCGCACTGCCGATCATCGAAACCCAGGCAGGCGACGTCTCGGCATTCGTGCCGACCAACGTGATTTCGATTACCGACGGCCAGATCTTCCTGGAGACCTCGCTGTTCAACGCCGGTATCCGTCCTGCGATCAACGCCGGTATCTCGGTCTCCCGCGTCGGTGGCGCGGCGCAGACCAAGGTCATCAAGGGCCTGTCGGGCGGTATCCGTACCGACCTGGCGCAGTACCGTGAACTGGCTGCGTTCGCGCAGTTCGCATCGGACCTGGACGAATCGACCCGCAAGCAGCTGGACCGCGGTGCACGCGTGACCGAACTGCTGAAGCAGCCGCAGTTCTCGCCGCTGTCGACCTCGCTGATGGCCGCATCGCTGTTCGCCGTCAACAAGGGCTACCTGGACGACATCGAAGTCAAGAAAGTCCTGCCGTTCGAGCAGGGCCTGCACAACTTCCTGAAGTCGAGCCACGCTGCGCTGCTGTCGAAGATCGACGAAACCAAGCAACTGGACAAGGACGGCGAAGCTGCGCTGTCGGCCGCCATTGCTGATTTCAAGAAATCCGGCGCATATTAATCGTCGAGCCGGCGTCGTGTAAGCACGGCGCCGGTGCGCGGAAGGAGTAAGGACTCATGGCAGTAGGCAAAGAGATTCGTGGCAAGATCAAGAGCGTAGAGAATACGAAGAAGATCACCAAGGCGATGGAAATGGTCGCCGCATCGAAAATGCGCAAGGCGCAGGACCGTATGCGCGCCGCCCGTCCCTACAGTGACAAGGTTCGTACCATCACCGCCAATCTGGCCGGCGCAAACCCGGAATACACGCACCCGTTCATGGCGCAAGCCAAGCACGTGCAGGCGAAGGCCGTGGGTTTCATCGTCGTCACGACCGACAAGGGTCTGTGCGGCGGCATGAACACCAACGTGCTGCGCCAGGTGACGCTGAAGGCGCGCGAGATGGAGCAGGCAGGTAACACCGTCGAGGCAGTTGCCATCGGCAACAAGGGTCTGGGCTTCCTGAATCGCATGGGCATGAAAGTCGTGTCGCAAGCGACCCAGCTCGGCGATACGCCGCACCTGGACAAGCTGATCGGCCCGGTCAAAGTGATGCTGGACGCGTACCAGGAAGGCAAGCTCGACGCTGTCTATCTGTGCTACACCAAGTTCATCAACACGATGAAACAGGAACCGATGGTCGAGCAACTGCTCCCGCTGCCGGCCAAGCACATGGAAGCGGACAAGGGCGGTATCAGCTGGGACTACATCTACGAACCGGAAGCGGCCGTCGTCATCGACGAACTGCTGGTGCGTTATGTGGAAGCGCTGGTGTACCAGGCCGTCGCCGAGAACCTGGCGTCCGAGCAGTCGGCGCGCATGGTGGCGATGAAGGCAGCGAGCGACAACGCCGGTAGTGTCATCAGCGACCTGAAGCTGGTCTACAACAAGACCCGCCAGGCAGCGATTACCAAAGAACTCTCCGAGATCGTTTCCGGCGCAGCAGCCGTCTAAGCGATCAAAGCACAAGAATTTAACTATATATCTGAAGGAACGAACATGGCTGATGGCAAAATCGTTCAGTGTATCGGCGCAGTGGTCGACGTGGAATTCCCGCGTAACGCCATGCCGAAAGTGTACGACGCACTGAAAATGGAAGGTTCGGAACTGACCCTGGAAGTCCAGCAGCAGCTGGGCGACGGCGTGGTCCGTACCATTGCACTGGGCAGCTCGGAAGGCCTGCGTCGCGGCATGATTATCCAGAACACCGGCAACCCGATCATGGTTCCGGTCGGCACCCCGACCCTGGGCCGCATCATGGACGTGCTGGGCAACCCGATCGACGAATGCGGTCCGGTCAGCCACGAGCGCATGGCATCGATCCACCGCGATGCGCCGGCCTACGACGAGCTGTCGCCGTCGACCGACCTGCTGGAAACCGGCATTAAAGTGATTGACCTGGTCTGCCCGTTCGCAAAAGGCGGTAAGGTCGGCCTGTTCGGCGGCGCCGGCGTCGGCAAGACCGTCAACATGATGGAACTGATCAACAACATCGCGAAGGCGCACTCGGGTCTGTCCGTGTTTGCCGGCGTGGGTGAGCGTACCCGTGAAGGTAACGACTTCTACCACGAGATGGCGGACGCCAAGGTCGTCGACCTGGAAAACCCGACCAACTCGAAAGTGGCGATGGTCTACGGCCAGATGAACGAACCGCCGGGCAACCGTCTGCGCGTCGCGCTGACCGGCCTGACCATGGCGGAAGCCTTCCGTGACGAAGGCAAGGACGTTCTGTTCTTCGTCGACAACATCTACCGTTACACCCTGGCCGGTACCGAAGTGTCGGCACTGCTGGGCCGTATGCCGTCCGCGGTGGGCTACCAGCCGACCCTGGCCGAAGAAATGGGCCGTCTGCAAGAGCGTATTACCTCGACCAAGACCGGCTCGATCACCTCGATCCAGGCCGTGTACGTCCCTGCGGATGACTTGACCGACCCGTCGCCTGCTACCACCTTCGCCCACCTTGACTCGACCGTCGTTCTGTCGCGTGACATCGCTTCGCTGGGTATCTACCCGGCAGTGGACCCGCTGGACTCGACCTCGCGCCAGCTGGACCCGCTGGTCGTCGGTGAAGAGCACTACGCCACCGCGCGCGCCGTGCAGGGCACCCTGCAGCGCTACAAGGAACTGCGTGACATCATCGCGATTCTGGGCATGGACGAACTGGCGCCGGAAGACAAGCTGGTCGTCGCACGCGCTCGTAAGATGCAGCGTTTCCTGTCGCAGCCGTTCCACGTCGCTGAAGTGTTCACCGGCTCGCCGGGCAAGTACGTTTCGCTGAAAGACACGATCAAGGGCTTCAAGATGATCGCGTCGGGCGAACTGGACCACCTGCCGGAGCAGGCCTTCTACATGGTCGGCACCATCGAGGAAGCAATCGAAAAGGCCAAGAAGCTGGCTGCCTAAAGAAATTTCGGAGAACCGTCGCGAGCGGCGGCAGTTTTGGGTGAGAAGCGCAGCTGTACGCTAGTACAGCGAGCATCGCCGCCCGAAACTGCAACGCGCAGCAGGTTATCCGAGATTTCTGCAGCCGGTTTCTTAAACTGAAGGAAAGACATGGCAAACACCATTCAAGTGGACGTGGTCTCGGCCGAAGAGCAGATCTTCTCCGGCCTGGCTACCTTCGTCGCGCTGCCGGGTGAAGCGGGTGAGCTGGGTATCTACCCACGCCACACCCCGCTGATCACGCGCATCAGGCCAGGTGCCGTCCGGATCCAGACGGCTGCCGGCGGCGAAGAGTTCGTCTTCGTCGCAGGCGGTATCCTCGAAGTGCAGCCGAACGGCGTGACCGTGCTGGCCGACACCGCAATCCGCGGTGGCGACCTGGACGAAGCGAAGGCACTGGAAGCAAAGAAGCAGGCCGAAGAGCTGATGCTGAACAAGGAATCGAAGATCGACTACGCGAAAGCCCAGGCCGAAATGGCCGCGGCGATCGCGCAGCTGGCGGCGATCCAGAAGCTGCGTTCGAAAGGACGCTGATCAAGCATCCGCATCTAAGCACGCACAAAAGAAGGGGCAACCTACGGGCTGCCCCTTTTATTTATTATCCTGTTGTGACCTACCGTAACACAACAAACCGGCATTCGAGCATGGATAACAAAGTCTGGATGGGGAAGTAACATACGCTAGACCTGGCGCTTACAGTTCTGCAATATTGTCAGCGTAGACACATGACGAAATCCTCATCGGGCTTGTACTCGTACATTTGCAATCAATTGCAACCAACGCTGCCACCTTCCCAGAAAATTGATGTACCGCAGGGCCGCGCTCAACCCTCGGCCTAAGCTAGTCAACAGACCCAAAGAGATCCAACGTGGGTAAAGTGTTGGATTAGGAGGGCAAGATGAGTTGGATTAGCGTTCACCGCGATAAATGCAGCAAAATTGTTGTACACTTCCCCTGTGTTCCATTGCTCTTACTCGAGAGGCAGCCCCGGGAACCTATCACAAGCAGAGTTATCCACAGGCACGAGATGCCTGACCACTCTTACGCTCATCATTGGCATTGCTGCCAGCAAAATACACAAGCATGACCGCACGCCCTCAACCGAAGGTAGTTGAACTCATCAAATTGCTCGAGCCATACATGGACTCGGCAAACATTGATACTTTTACACTAAAGCGCTACAAGCGGGAAGCAATTAGCAATCTTCATGCAGACCCATACGCAGGCCATATTGCTCTAAGCATGATTGCATTGCTGGAATGGGATCAAGAAGGGATGGAGACATCTCATCGTGCTGCACTTGGGATTAGGAATGATTCCTTTACTCATGCACACTACGCCAATCTTTTGATGTTAATCGGCAGGTTTCAAGAGGCGCTTGATGAGTTGCGAATTGCAATTAACATGGAGCCCGGCAATCTCACATATTTGCGAAAAGGTATTGCATCAGCTGAGTCTGCGGGAAATTTTAGAGAAGCGATAAAACTGCACACTCTTTTAATTGAGCGTGATCCAGGAAAAAACACTAACATCAAGGAAACGACAATGAGTTTATCGACGATGTTAGAGGCAAACGGGATCAGCGAGGATGTTGTTGTAAAATCAAATGCTATCGCATTCGAGATTTTAAGGCGCAAGCGTTTACGGTTTTTGAGAACACGTATTCATGCTGATATTCAAGACAATTACGCAATGCTATATATTGATCTTGACGCTGATGAGGACGTAATCGAGAAAATCGATGAAGAGTTGGGAATCGAACTGTTCGATAAAGTACCAGAGTTTAATCCAGATAAATATTGGGTTGGGTATGTCAAAGGACGTGTGGCGGAATGAGCACTTCGGTCAAAGAAATTATCGAGCTCGCTGAATCGCTTTTAGAGAGTGTTCAGGAATCGTCGAACGAAGCGGTATTGAGGTGCTCAACGTCGAGAGCATATTACGCAGCCCTTCATGCAGCCAGCTTGTCATTGCCTGATGAGCTACAAGTGAGTACGGAGGAGAAGAAGGGAAAAAGCTCTCATCAGGTGGTCATTGACGCTATCGTTCTGTGGGCGAAGTCGTTAAAACCTGGGCGTCAGGAAGCAATAACTATGGCACGAAACCTTCCAAAACTGAAAGACGCACGTAAACATGCGGATTATCGCTTAAAGGCGGATTTTACAGTCGAAGATGCACGTCAATCGCTTAAAGTTGCTATCGCGACAATTGACAGTGCTGAGCGTGCGTCGAAACGAACGCTTACGTTGCAAGCTTGATGAGTCGCTGCGAACTGAGTTTTTTTTAAATAATTCAATATTCCAAAAGGTATTTAGTTTTTGCTCATAGCTAGTAGTCAGAAAGGTAATTTTCTCTCGTTGAGGGATAACGGCAAAGATAACGCGCGTTTGTTTTGCTCACTCTGTACAACGCCACCGATTACGATGCTATTTTTTGGATGAGACAAAGAGAATGTTGAGGCGGTACGTTAGACAGTCAAATAAGACTATATTCGTCTGATCTGGAATCGCAGAGTACAGCCAATCTTTTTTATTTTTACTTGTTTTTGCGCAATTCTTCGGACGCGCGAATGCAGCGCACAGTTAGTCAGCGCACGGGTGCGCGCGGTTTTCCGGCTTAGTATGGGTTCCTTTAGTATGAGAACTCATCGGGCCGGATCATGGCAAGTCCTCCAGACCATCGCGAACAGCAGCAAACCCTGCCGGCGGACGACCGCTTCGGCCAGACCCTGTACCGCTTCCTCTTCTTCGACTGGCTGTTCCGCGACGTGAGCAGGGCGCGCAATCTGTACGAGCGCCACGCCGCGCGCGAACATAACCGGCGCATGAGCCGTTATTTACCGGTCTACATGCGGCGCTGGTCGGTGCTGGCCACCTTCGACTTCGCGCTCGGCTTTCTGTTCGAGCGCGTGCTGTCCGCCACCATGCTGTCGGCCCTGTTTTTTACCGGTACCTGCGTGACCATCACCGGCATCCTCCTGATGACGGTGATCTGGTTGTTCCTCGCCGCCCGCCTGCCTTGACCCCTGCCGGGGCGGTCCCGTTCGCCCCCAGATAGCCACCACTTGACCCATCCGAACGACCGCTGATCGGCTGCCGATTGCGGCCGGCCCGGCCCCGTACGTACAGTCACGGCACTCCATAACAAGAAAGGAATGCCGACCATGTTCATTCGTACCGCTCTTTGCGCCGCCGCGCTGCTCCTGTGCCAGCCGCACGCCGCTGTCGCCGCCGACGCGCTGCAAGGCAAGCCGCTCAGCAAGCGCGCCCTGGAGGACCTGTCCTTCCGCCTGCATGCAACCGTCGCTCCCTATTTCCCCGCAGAGGCGCCGGGCGGCGTCGTCCTGGTCGTCAAGGATGGCCAGACCGTCCTGCGCCGCGCCTATGGCATGGCCGACACCATCAAGGGCGTGAAAATGGCGCCCGAGATGGCCATGCGCATCGGTTCGATGACCAAGCAGTTCACCGCCACCGGCATCCTGCTGCTGGCGGACGAAGGCAAGCTATCGCTGGACGACGAGATCACCAAGTACCTGCCGGACTACCCGACCCAGGGCAAGAAGATCACCATCGAACACCTGCTGACCCATACCTCGGGCATCGTCAGCTATACCGGCAAGCCGGGCTTCCCGCAGCGGGCGCCGCAGGACATCACGGTGGCGGCCCAGATCGACTCGTTCAAGAACGACCCGCTGCAGTTCGAGCCGGGCAGCACCTGGCGCTACAACAATTCGGGCTACTACCTGCTCGGGGCCATCATCGAGAAGGTCTCCGGCCTGCCCTACCACCAGTTCCTGGAGCAGCGCATCTTCGTGCCCCTCGGGATGGAGCATACGGCCTACGAAGGCCACGAGCGCAGCGGCTGGCCGAGCGCCGCCGGCCACTCCCCGCTCGAGAAAGGGTTTGGCCCGGCGCGGCCGCTCGGCAAGAACCAGTCCTATGCCGCCGGCGAACTGGTGTCGACCGTGGACGACCTGGCGAAATGGGATGCGGCGGTCGGCAAGAAGCTGCTCAAGCCGGCCACCTGGCAGCGCGCCTTCACCTCCTACCGCCTGAGCGACGGCAAGGACAGCCACTACGGCTATGGCTGGGAGCTGACCCTGATCCAGGGCGAGCCGACCATCGGCCACAGCGGGTCGACCCGGGGCTTTCGCTCGTATGGCCTGCGCCTGCCCAACAAGGGCGTGTACGTGGCGGTGCTGACCAACGGCGATGCCGGCACCGTGGTGCCGGACGTGGTGGCGCGCAGGGCGGCCGCCGTCGCCATCGGCAAGCCGCTGCCGGAATTCCGCGAGGTGGCGCTCGATGCCGCGGCCCTGGACGCAGTGGCGGGCGTGTACAGCCTCGACAAGGATACGCAACGGGTATTCCGCCGCGACGGCCAGTATCTCTCCCTGCAGCGCGCCGGCCGCGGGCCCCTGGTCTTGAAGCCCATGTCGGCCAACGAGTTCTTCGTGCCGGATACGGCGGACTGGTTCGTGTTCCAGCGCGAGGGTGGTGGCACCGTCGGCAAGGTCACGGGCGTGACCTACCACCAGGACGGCAGGGCACTGAACCACGTGCGCAGCGGCGAGGCGCCGGCGCCGCGGATCGTGGCGAAGATCGCGGACGCCGCTTTTGACGCGCATGCCGGCCGCTACGAGATCCAGCCGGGCATGGTGTTCGAGGTAACGCGTGAGGGCAGCCGCTACTTCGTGCAGCCGACCGGCCAGCGCCGGGTCGAGATCTTCCCGCTGAGCGAAACCCGCTTCTTTTCGCGCGACGTCGATGCCGAGCTCAGTTTCGAGGGCCAGGCCTTGAGCTTCAAGCAGGGGAGCCGCAACTTCACCGGTCGCCGGATTTGACCGTCTGGGCCGGTTAAACGGCCGTTTGTCGCCCGGCGTTTGCCGTCCAGGCAAGCCGGGCCTATTCTTGTCCAGCCCCTACAACAAGGAAAAGGACCGACCATGCTGCTTCGTACCGCCATTTGCGCCGCCATGCTGCTGCTGTGCCATCCACAAGCTGCATTCGCCCAGGATGCCGTCACATCCGCGACCGCGGAGCAGGGCCTGGCCAGCCGCATCGACGCCTCCATTGCGCCGTATTTCAAGGCCGACGCGCCCGGCGCCACGGTCATCGTGGTCAAGGACGGCAAGCCCGTGCTGCGTAAGGCCTACGGCATGGCCGATACCGAGAAGGGCGTGAAAATGAGCCCGGAAATGGCGCTGCGCCTCGGTTCCATCACCAAGCAGTTCACTGCGACCGCGATCCTGATGCTGCTTGACGAAGGCAAGCTGTCGCTGGACGACGACATCACGAAGCACCTGCCGGACTACCCGGCCAAGGGAAAGAAGATCACGATCGAGCACCTGCTGACGCATACCTCGGGCATTCCCAGCTATACGGGCAAGCCGGGCTATATGCTCAACATGGCCCAGGACATGAGCGTCGCCCGGATGATCGACACCTTCAAGAACGATCCGCTCGAGTTCGAACCCGGCAGCCAGTACCGCTACAACAACTCGGGTTACTTCCTGCTCGGCGCAATCATCGAGAAGATCTCGGGCCAGACCTACGCCAGCTTCCTGGAGCAGCGCATCTTCAAGCCGCTCGGCATGCACGACACCTATTACGAGGGCGTCAAGACCAGCAAGGCGCCGGTGGCGGCCGGCCATAGCCGCGCTGAGAAGGGCTATGGCGCCGCCGCGCCGCTCAGCATGACCCAGCCCTATGCGGCCGGCTCGCTGGTGTCGACGGTGGACGACCTGGCGCGCTGGGATGCGGCGATCGCCGCGGGCCGCCTGCTCAAGCCTTCAAGCTGGGAGCGAGCGTTCACTTCGTACCGCCTGAGCGACGGCAAGGCCACCGGCTACGGCTATGGCTGGGACGTCAGCAAGGTGCAGGGCGCGACTGCGATGGGCCACGGCGGCGGCATCAACGGCTTCGCGACGCACGCGCTGCGCTTCCCGGAGCAGAAGGTGTATGTCGCGGTACTGACCAACAGCGACAGCGGTCCGGCCAATCCGGGCCTGGTGGCGCGCAAGGCGGCCGCCATCGCCATCGGCAAACCCTACCGCGAGTTCAAGGAGGTGGCGCTGGATGGCGCGGCGCTCGATGCGGTTACCGGCACCTACGAAATCGAGAAGGGCGTGCAGCGCGTGTTTCGCCGCAGCGCCGATGGCCTGGTGATGCAGCGCAGCGGCCGGCCGCCGGTAGCACTGAAGGCCGCGTCGAACAACAGCTTCTTCGTGCCGGGCGGCCTGGAGTGGTTCGAATTCCAGCGTGACGCGGCGGGCAAGGTGACGGCCGTGACGCTGCACCAGGATGGCAATGCGCTGGTCAATCAACGTATCGGCGATGCGCCGGCCGGCCGCCAGGCAGTGAAGATCGCGAACGCGGCCTTCGATACCCGCGTCGGCCGCTACGAATTGCGGCCGGGTTTTGTGATGGAACTCAGCCGCGAGGGCGACCGCTATTTTGCCCAGGCCACCGGGCAGCCCAAGCTGGAAATCTTCGCGATGAGCGAGACCGTGTTCTTCTCGAACGACGTCGATGCCGAGATCAGCTTCGAGCCGGCGGCCGGCCAGGGCTTCGTGCTGAAGCAGGGCGGGCGCAACATCCCGGCGCGCAAGTTGTAAGGGTTCAGCGCCTGGCCTGCTCACCCGCCAGGCGCAGCGCCACCTTGTGGCGGAACCAGTCCTCCTTCACGTAGCGGTACAGGTTCGCACCCGGGCACACGGTCTTGTCGGAGTGATCCCGGTGGCTCTTGATGTCGTCCAGCGAGACCTTGTACTTGGCCGCCAGCAGCGCCATCAGGTCGACCACGGCCTCCAGCTGCTGCTGGTTCGGCTCCACTTCCTCGAAATTGCCGACCACTTCGATCAGGGCGTGGCCGCTCGGATCGTATTCGGTATTGGTGTCGCCCGCGAAGTCGATGTTGCGCGCCTCGTAGATGCGGCCGTCGAGGTCGATGACGTAGTGGTAGGGGATGTCGAGCCAGCCCTTGCTGGCCCGCGACCACGACTGCAGGCGCCGCAGGTAGCCCTGCGGATCGGTGCCGGGCTTGAAGGGCTCGCCCTGGTGGTGCAGGGTGATCTGGCTGATGGTGTGGCGGCGCGCTTTCGAAGCGTCGGCCGGGGTGCCGCCCCAACTGGCGACGGGAACGATGGCGCGTTCGACCGCGGCCAGCGGTTCGGCCGCGTGAAGAGGCAGCGAAAGGGCCAGGGCGGTGAGAAAGGAGAGGGCGGTAGGGCGCATGCTTGGAATGAAAATCGGACCTGCCCGCATCTTTTCACGTTTGCGCCCGCGACGCCAGCAATGATGCACATCTGATAAGCTAGACACCGAATCCACATCGAGCCAAACCACCATGAGAAGCATTGCCCAGATCCTCAACGACAGCAAGACCATCGCCATCGTCGGCCTGTCGAACAAGCCCGACCGTGCCAGCAATGAAGTGGCCGCTTACTTGCAGCAAAACGGCTACCGCATCGTGCCGGTGAACCCGAGCTACGCCGGCGAGACCATCCTGGGCGAACAGGTGTACGCCACGCTGCAGGAAGCAGCCGACGCCCTGGCAAGTAACGGCCAGCGGATCGACATCGTCGACTGCTTCCGCAAGTCCGAAGACATCCCGCCGATCGCACGCGACGCGATCGCCGTGCGCGCCGGTTGCCTCTGGATGCAGCTGGACATCGAAAACCAGGCCGCCGCCGACCTGGCGCGCGCCGCCGGCCTCGACGTCGTCATGAACCACTGCATCAAGATCGAGCACCGCAGCCTGGACGCCGGCTGAACGGATATCGTCCGGGCGCCGCGGTCATCCGCCATCTTTACAGGCGGCGGCTGCGTTACAATCGTGGCATCACCAACCAGGGAACTCCCCGCCATGATCAAGACCACCGCCCTGCTGATCGCTGCCCTTGCCGCAGCCAGCGCTGCCCTTCCTGCCGCCGCACAGGCCGCGTCCACGCCGGGCGCCCCGGCTGCCGCGCGCATGCCGATGAGCTGCCCCGCCATCCTCAAGCAGAACTTCAAGCGCCTGCAGGACGACGCCCCGCAGGACCTGTGCCAGTACGCCGGCAAGGTGGTGCTGGTCGTGAACACGGCCAGCTACTGCGGCTTCACCAAGCAGTACGAAGGACTCGAGAAGCTGTACGCGAAGTACGGCGGGCGCGGCCTGGTGGTGCTGGGCTTCCCCTCGAACGACTTCGGCAAGCAGGAGCCGGGCAATGCGAAGGAGATCGCGGACTTCTGCTTCAACACCTATGGCGTCAAGTTCCCGATGTTCGCCAAGAGCGCGGTCACCGGTCCGGAAGCCAATCCGCTGCACGCCAGCCTCACCAAGGCGACCGGGCAGGCGCCGAAGTGGAACTTCACCAAGTACCTGATCGGCCGCGATGGCAAGGTGCTGGAACACTTCCCGAGCAAGGTGACGCCGGAAGACCCTGCCCTGGTCGGCAAGATCGAGCAGGCGCTCGCGATGTAAGGCAGGGACTGAATAACCTTTCTGCCGTTATGGTTATTTGATCCACATCAACGATTTTTTTGCGCTGCATCAATATTCTTCCTTTCGTTACCATGACGAAAGGAAGAAGAAATGAAAAGCTTGTTGAAGCCTGTGCTGGCGATCTCTTTCGCACTTGCCGGCGGCCAGGCCCTGGCACAGGAAAGCAACTGGACGGTACGTGCGCGCGCCGTCCACATCGACCCGGCGAATGAGTCCGCGCCCCTGGCCGGCAGCGGCGCCGCGGACCGCATCCACGTGGCCAGCAAGACCATCCCCGAAGTCGACATCTCCTACTTCTTCACGCCGCACCTGGCGGCCGAGCTGATCCTGACTTATCCACAGAAGCACAATGTCATCCTGGACGGCGCCCGCATCGGCAGCTTCCGCCACCTGCCGCCGACCCTGACGGCCCAATACCACTTCGCACCGCAGTCGACGGTCAATCCTTACGTGGGCGCAGGCCTGAACTACACGCGCATCTCGCGCGTGAAGCTGCTGGACGGGGCGGCCGATCTCGAGAACGACAGCTGGGGCCTGGCCCTGCAGGCCGGCGTGGACATCCGGCTCGATGCGCGCTGGTCGCTGAACCTCGACGTGAAAAAAGTGAACATCCGCAGCGACGTGATGGTCGGCGGCGCCAAGGCAAGCGCAGTCAAGGTCGATCCGGTGCTGTTCGGCGTGGGGTTCGGTTACCGCTTCTGAAGAGCTTAGCCCTGCGGGTCGTCCAGCAGGACCGCCCGCAGCGGTCCGCGCAGCGCATTGCAGACGACGATGTCGTCCGCCTCCGCCAGCATTTCGCGCGTGATGAGCTGTTCGCTGGCGCGCCAGGCCGGCGCCTGCAGCAGCACCCCCCGCATCACGCCCGGCAGCAGGCCGCTCGACAAGGGCGGCGTGATCCACTCGCTGCCAAAACGCAGGAACACGTTGCTGCGTCCTCCCTCGGTCAGTTCCCCGCGCTCGTTGAAGAACAAGGCGTCAAAAGCCCCTTGCGCCTCGGCGGCGCGCCAGGCCGCATCGTAGCGGCTCCGTACGCTCGTCTTGTGACGCAGGAAGACGTCGCCCGAATGGGTGCTTTCCTGCGCCAGCAGCAGCGCCACCGGTTCGCTCAAGGGCGTGATCGGCGCCGCCTGCACAGCGAGCTCGCCGCCAGGGGCCACCGCCAGGCGCAGCCGGTGCAGCCCGCCATGGGGCAGGGCCAGGGAAGCTTCGTTCAGGGCCGCGCGGGCGGCGCCATAGTCGAACGGATAGCCGAAGTAGCGGCAGGACGCGGCCAGGCGGTCGAGGTGCTGCTCGACGTGGCGGCAGCCGTCGTCCCAGGAGGCGCGCAGGGTCTCGAAGATCTCGAACTCGTTGGGCAGGCCGGTCAGGAAGCGCGCCTTGAGCTGGCATTCAGCGTATTCGGAGGCGGCATCGCTGTCGTACACGATGCCGGCGCCGACGCCCAGCTCTCCCTTGCGGGTGCCGCCCGCCGGTGCGCCCAGCGCCAGGGTGCGGATCGGGACCGACAGGCAGAAGTCACCGAAGGCCTTGGTGCTGCCTGCCGCGGGCGGGTCGAACCAGCCGATCGCGCCGGTATAGATGCCGCGCGCGCTCGGCTCGAGTTCGTGGATGATCTCCATGGTGCGGCGCTTCGGCGCGCCCGTGATCGAGCCGCAAGGGTAGAGCGCGGCGAATACGTCCTCCAGACTCGCATCCTCGCGCAGGCGCGCCTGCACGGTGGAGGTCATCTGCAGCACGCCGCCATAGCGGCGCACCTCGAACAGCGCCGGCACCTCGACGCTGCCGGTGGCGGCGACCCGTCCCAGGTCGTTGCGCAGCAGGTCGACGATCATCAGGTTCTCGGCGCGGTTCTTGGTATCCAGGGCCAGGGCCCGGGAGCGCTCCTCGTCCACCGCATCGTCACCGCTGGCCGGCGCGGTGCCCTTCATCGGCCGCGCCAGCAGCCTGCCGGCCTCGTGGCGCACGAACAGCTCGGGCGAGAAGGACAATACCGCTGCGCCGTCCGGCAGGGCCACCAGGGCGCCGTAGGGCACGCGCTGGCGCGCCCGCAGCCGCGCATACAGCTTGACGAGAGAACCGTAGGTGTCGAAACGCAGGCGGTAGGTGTAGTTCACCTGGTAGGTGTCGCCGGCGGCGATGTAGTCGCGGATGCGGCGGATCGCATCGGTGAACGCCGCTTCGTCCACATTGGGCGCGATGCCGGCCACGCCCGCCAGTTCGCCCGCAGGCGCGCGGGTGGCGATCCAGGCCTCGACCTGGCTTGCGTCCAGGTGCTCGCATTGTTCGAACAGCAGCACCTGCGCCAGCGCGCCTTCCACCGGCTGCGCCGGGACGCCCTGGAGGTGCGCACCCAGCTCGTAGGTGAGCAGCGGCACCGCGTACAGGCCGCGTCCCAGTGCTTCCTGCAGTTCGCGCAGCAGCTGCGGCCAGCCGGCGGCGTCCGTGCAATACAGCGTGCCGGCGTGGCGGCTGTAGAGGCGCGAACGGGCCTCGCCGGTCGCCCCGGCGTCGTCCAGCAGCGCGAATACTTCCTGGGTGTCCATGATCGCCTGGCGCTTGTCCTTATGCCGCCAGCAGCAGCGACAGCTGCAGGGCCGTGCCTTCGGCCGGGTTCTGCCTGAAGCCGCTCTTGGCGAAGCGGTGCCAGCGTCCGGTCACGTAGCTCACCAGGAGGCTGGCGCGCGCCGCGACGTCGGTCTCCAGGCCGTGGCCCTGGGTGACGGCGATCCGCAAGGCGCCCTTGAAGGCCATTTCGATCCGGTCGTAGAACCCGTTCATGCGCAGTTGCAGGCGCTCGTCCTCGCCCACCAGCGCGTCGCCGATCAGCACCCGGGTCATGCCCGGGTTGTTGGCGGCAAAGGAGAGCAGCATCTGCAGGATCGCATGCGCCTGGTGCACGCCGTCTTCCTCGCGTTCGGCGATCTGGTTGATCAGGCCGAAGACGCTGGACTCGATGAACTCGATCAGGCCTTCGTACATCTGCGCCTTGCTGGCGAAGTGGCGGTACAGCGCCGCCTCCGATACCGACAGGCGCGCCGCCAGCGCCGCCGTGGTGATCTTTTCGCCCTTCGGCTGCTCGAGCATCGAGGCCAGGGCCTGGAGGATTTGCAGCTTGCGCTGACCTGGCTTGGTTGCCATGTGATCCCTAGTTTTATGTTGTTGTTGGTATTAGCGCAGCCGGTGCAGACGCGCCGGAAGCTGCCGCACGGATTTTACTTTGACATCGACGTAACCGGGGCGTTTCAGGGTCCTTGGCAGCGGCGCTTTTCCGATCGGGTCGCTCATGCGCAGGTACTGGGTCACCCAGACGGTGCGCAGGCCGAGACGGCTGGCGCTTTTCAGGTTGGCCAGCGTGTCCTCGACCAGGATGCAGCGGCGCGCCGCCACGCCATGCTTGCGCAGCAGGCGGCGCAGCATCAGGCTTGACGGCTTGGGGCGCAGCTGGCGGTGCACGTGCATGTGCTCGATCGCGACGTGGTGGGCGAAGTGGCGGCTCAGGCCCAGGTGACGCATCACGTCGGTCGAGTAGCGCGTCGGCGCGTTGGTGAGCAGGATCTTGCGGCCCGGCAGGCGGCGCAGCAGCGTGCCCAGTCCCTTTTCCGCGCGCACCAGCTTGTCGAGGGCGCCGAGATCGTGCGTGACGTGCAGGAAGTCGGCCGCCGACACGCCGTGGTGGCGGATCATGCCGAGCAGGGTGGCGCCGTAGCGCTTCCAGTAGCCCAGGCGCGCCGCATCGACCTGCGCCTGGGTGGCGGGGGTGAGGCCGTCGCCCAGCACGCGTCCGATGTAGGTGTTCATGTTGGCGCTGATGGCCGGGAAGATGGCATGCGAGGCATCGTGCAGGGTATTGTCGAGGTCGAAGAGCCAGACGGGGGAGGGGAGGGTATGATTTGCCACGGTTCCGAATACAACAAGGAGAAATGAATGCAACGACGTCCGATTATAGTGGTGTTCCTCAGCTTGTTCTTGCTGGCCTTCCAGGCGCTGGCAGCCGAAGTGGGCACAGCGCGGGGCGCGCTGTTCAAGGCCACGGACAAGGGCAATACCTTGTACCTGTACGGCACCATGCACGTCGGCCGCGCCGACTTCTATCCCCTCGAGCCGCGCATCCGGGCGGCGATCGCTGCCGCCCCCACGCTGGCGCTGGAAATCGACATGAAGGGCGATCCGGCCGCGATCGCGGCCGCCGTCCAGCAGCACGGCATGTTCCCGCCCGGCAGCCCGGGCTACGCGGGCCTGGCGCCCGAGCGTCGCGCGCGCATCGAAGCCGCGCTGCGCAAGCACGGGCTAGAGCCGGCCGCTGTGGCGCAATTGAAGCCCTGGATGCTGGTAACCATGCTTGCCGTGTTCGAGACCGCCAAGCTGGGCTACGACCCGGCCCTGGGCGTCGACGACCACCTCGCCACGCTGGCGCGCCAGGGCAAGACCCGCATCGCCGAGCTCGAAACCATGCACTACCAGGCCGGCCTGCTGAACCGCCTGTCGGACGAAGACCAGTGGCGCCTGCTGGAAGAAACCCTGGAAGACATGGCCTCGGGCCGCCAGCTGCGCGAAACGCGCGAGATGCTCGATGCCTACGAGCGCGCCGACCGCCGCGCGCAGGAAGACCTGATGCGGCGGGTGGAAAGCGACGACAGCCTGACCGGCAAGTTCACGCGCGACATCCTGCTCGACGAGCGCAACGGACCGATGGCGGACAAGGTAGCGGCGCTGCTGGCGCGCGAGGACAAGGCGGTGGTGGCGGTGGGCCTGCTGCACCTGCTGGGACAAGGCGGACTGCCCGAGCTGCTGCGCAAGCGCGGCATCAAGGTGGAGCGGATCTACTGAGGGAGGTGCTGCAGGAGGGAGGTGGTGCCCTTGACGTGGATTGAACACGTGGCCTCTCCCTTACCAAGGGAGTGCTCTACCACTGAGCTACAAGGGCATTTCCTTTTATTTTCTGTGGCGAAAATTTCCGCCACAAAAAATCAGTGAGACCGGATCATAGTGCCAAATGCCTGCTCGGTCAAGACTTCCAGCAACAAACTGTGCTCGATGCGTCCGTCGATGATGTGCACGGTATTGACGCCCGACTTGGCGGCGTCCAGCGCCGACGAGATCTTCGGCAGCATGCCGCCCGAAATCGTACCGTCTTCGAACATCTCGTCGATCTCGCGCGCCGACAGGTCGGTGACCAGGTTGCCGGCCTTGTCCTGCACGCCGGCGATGTTGGTCATCATGATGAGTTTTTCGGCCTTCAGGATCTCGGCGATCTTGCCGGCGACGACGTCGGCATTGATGTTGTAGGCCTGGCCGTCCTGGCCGAAGCCGATCGGCGAGATGATCGGGATGAAGGCGTCGTCCTGCAGCGCCTTGACGACGGCAGGGTTGATCGCCTCGATCTCGCCGACGAAACCGATGTCCAGGAATTCGCCCGGCTTTTCCTTGTCCGGCATCGACATGCGGCGTGCGCGGATCAGGCCACCGTCCTTGCCGGTGAGGCCCACGGCCTGGCCGCCGTAGTGGTTGATCAGCATGACGATGTCCTGCTGGACCTCGCCGCCCAGCACCCACTCGACCACTTCCATGGTTTCCTCGTCGGTGATGCGCATGCCCTGCACGAAGGTGCCCTGCTTGCCGATCTTTTTCAGCGCATTGTCGATCTGCGGACCGCCGCCGTGCACCACGACCGGATTCATGCCCACCAGCTTGAGCAGGATGACGTCGCGCGCGAAGCCGTGCTTCAGGCGTTCGTCGGTCATGGCATTGCCGCCGTACTTGATGACGATGGTCTTGCCGTGGAAGTTGCGGATGTAGGGAAGCGCCTCGGCCAGGATCTGCGCCTTGATCTGCGGCGATACTTTCGTCAGATCATTGGGCTGGTCGTCGGTGTTCAGGCTGGTCAGAGTAGCGTTCATGGAGGGTCCAAATTAAATGTCGCAAGATTTTAAGGCAACAGGGTAGTACTTGTGCTGATTATATGGCGTCTTGTTGTATTTTATGGGCTCGATCCCCACCGTAAGAAACCATGAGTAGCGTTCCCACCCCGAGCACATGCAGCCGCTGTGGCGCCGAATTCGGCTGTGCCATGGTAACCGGCAGCGCTGAACCCTGCTGGTGCACGGCGCTGCCGCCCGCCGTGCCGGTGCCGCAGGAAGCCGTCGGCTGCTGGTGCCCGGCCTGCCTGCGCGCCCACATCGAGGCCGAACAGGCCAAACGCGGGGCCGCTTAGCGCCGCGTGCGGAAAAACCGCAACATCTCCCGGCTCGCATCCGGTCCGCGCCCGTCGGTATAGCTGCCGCGTGCGCGTCCGCCCGACCAGGCATGGCCCGCCCCGTGGATCAGCCAGTGCTCGGCATGCACCGCCCCGTCCTCGCGGTGGTGCAGGGTGCGCGTGTAGGCATGACCGTCGGGCACCCGTCCCGGCTCCGCGGCGCGGCGTGCCGCCTGGCGCGCGCCCTGGGCGATCAGTTCGTCGGCATTCACCGGATGCACGGTGGTGTCCTGGTCGCCATGGAAGACGATGATCGGCAGCGGGCGCCCGGGTAGCTGGGCTTGCGCTTGCGCGCGCCGGAACTCACCCTTCATGGCCGCCAGCGCCGAGGGCAGGTCGTGCGCCGATGCGAACGGCAGGCCCGAATGCACGCCCACGGCCGCGTACAGGTCCGGGTAGAGCGTGCCCATGATGGTCGCCATCGCGCCGCCAGCCGACAGGCCCGCCACGTACACCTGTTCCGGATCGACGGGGTACTGTTCCATGATCGCACGCGTCATGCCGGCGATGATCGCGGGTTCGCCCTGGTCGCGCTGCTGGTCGACCGCGTTGAACCAATTCCAGCAGCGCGACGGGTTGGCCGCCTTGCTCTGCGCGGGATACAGCACCAGGCAGGGCGTTTCCTCGGCCAGCTCGTTCATGCCGGTGCCGTTGGCGAAATCCTCCGGATCCTGGGTGCAGCCATGCAGCATCACCAGGAGCGGCAGTGGCTTGCCGCCATTGTTGCCGGGGACATACAGCTTGTAGTCGCGGGTGCCGGCCGGGTTGGTGTGGCTGCCGTCGATGAATTTGCCGGGCAGGCTGACGCCGAGTTCCGCTTCGAAAGGATCGCTTGCCGCCGCGGGTCCCGTGTGCAGGAAAGAGCGCACCGTCGAGCGGGTGGCGGCGCGCATCTGCGCCATCAGTTTCTTGTTGAGCTTCATTGGCCCTCCTGTTCGTGCCATTGCTTGCAATCTCCCTGCCCAGGCTTACGGCAGCCTTGCAATGCGCTAAGCTGCGCCCATGCATCCCACTTTCCAGCCCGGCCTTCGCTTCGAATGGCACTACACCGTCCCGGAGCGCGCCAGCGTGCCCCAGCTTTACCACGATACCTTGTTTTGCCGCGATATGCCGGATGTGCTGGCCACCGGTTACCTTGTTGGCATGATGGAACTTGCCTGTTTGCACGGAATGATGCCCTACGTCGACTGGCCGCAAGAGCAGAGCCTGGGGACCATGGTGAACTTCCGCCACCTGGCGCCGACGCCGCCCGGCATGACGCTGCGGATCGAGGGAGAAGTGCTGGAAGTGGAGGGGCGCCGGGTGCGTTTCCGGGTCGACGCCTGGGACGAGGTGGAAAAAGTATGTGAAGGAACGCATGAACGTTGTTTGATTGACACAACGCGCTTCGCCGAAAAGCTTGCGCGCAAACAGCAGGCGCATGGTGGCGCCGTTATTGATAGCCAATAAATCGATACCAGAATTACAATTGACCCCCTACCGGCATTTCTGCATAGTAGAAAATGTCGTTCTTTGAATTCCCCTTTGTCGAGTGTGTATGTTGAATTCCTACCAGGCTGAACCAGTGTCCGCCGCCGTGCCGCTGGTCGTCGATCTCGACGGCACCCTGACCCTGACCGATACGCTGGTCGAGTCTGTCGTGCTGCTGGCCCGGCAATCGCCATCCAGCCTGCTGCGCTTGCCTTTCTGGCTGTTGCGCGGTCGCGAAGCGCTGAAATCCGAAGTCGCGCGTCGCGTCGACCTGCCGGCAGCGCAGCTGCCCTATCGCGAAGAGCTGCTCGATTACCTGCGCGCCGAAAAGGCCGCTGGCCGCGAGATCGTGCTGGCCACGGCGGCGCACCGCAAGATCGCCGATGGCGTTGCCGCCCACCTCGGCCTGTTCGACCGCGTTCTGGCCACCGACGAGACGCGCAACCTGAAGGGATCCAATAAGCTGGCCGCGATCCGCGAAGAAGTCGGGCCGGAGTTCGCCTATGCCGGCGACAGTCCGGCGGACCTCGCGGTATGGGAAGGTGCCCAGGCGGCGCTGCTGGTTGGCGCGTCCGAATCGCTAGCGCGCCAGGTGCGCAAGGAACACGTAGTCGAGAAGGAGTTTGCCCGTCCCGCCGCCGGGCTGCGGGTGTGGCGCAAGGCCCTGCGCATGCACCAGTGGGCCAAGAACGTCCTGCTATTCGTGCCGATGCTTACCGCGTTCTCGTTCGCACCAGCCGACATCATTACTATGCTGCTGGCTTTCCTGTGCTTCTCGCTGGCAGCTTCGGCGACCTACATTGCCAACGACCTGTGGGACCTTAACAACGACCGCCAGCATCCCCGCAAGCGCCTGCGGCCCTTCGCCAGCGGCGTGCTGTCTATCCCCTCGGGTATCGCCGCCGCGATCGGCCTGATGGCCGTTGCTTTTGGGCTCGCTATTCTGGGTGTCAACATGGGCTTCGCCGCCATGCTGCTGGCCTATGTCGTCATGACCACGACTTACAGCTGGAGCCTGAAGGAATACGTGCTGGTGGACGTCATGGCGCTGTCGATTCTCTATACCATGCGCATCGTCACCGGCTCGGTAGCGGTGGGTATCGAAACCAGTTCCTGGCTGCTGGCCTTCTCGCTGTTCGTCTTCCTCAGCCTGGCGCTAGTCAAGCGCTGTTCCGAGCTCAAGGTCCTGCAGGGCAGCGGCGGCAACAGTACACGCGGGCGCGACTACCGCGTCAGTGACCTGGCCGTGCTGTGGCCGATGGGCCTGGCCTCGGCAATGTCGGCGGTGGTGGTGTTCGGCCTCTACATCCACGCACCCGAAACCCAGGCGCGCTACGCCACCCCCACGCTGCTATGGGCTGCCGTGGCGCTGCTTATCTACTGGCTCGGACGCTTGTGGATCAAGACCGGGCGCGATGAAATGGACGACGACCCGGTCCTGTATGCGCTCAAGGACCGCGGCAGCCGGCTGGTCGTGATCGCGATGGGCGTGGTCATGGGCTGTGCCTACTTCTTCGACTTGGCTGCGATCTTCTGATGTCCATGCTGCAAAAACCGCCGGTGCCGAGTGCACCGGAACTGCAACGCCCCGTCCCCTCTCCCTGCATCAACGTATGCCAGATGGAGCCCGCCACCGGCCTGTGCCGGGGCTGCCTGCGCACGATCGAGGAGATCGTCGCCTGGGGCAGCGCCGGCGAGGACTACAAGCGCGCCGTGTGGGCCGAGATCCGGCGCCGCGAAGCCGAGATCGACTGGGGCTGAGGTGAGCCTGCGCCTGCCGCCGTCGATCCACGTCTTCGAGCGCGGCTGGCTCTCGTCCAACAACATCCTGTTCACCGGCGCCGATGACACGGCGCTGGTCGACAGCGGCTACGTGACGCATGCGGCGCAGACCCTGGCCCTGGTGCGCCAGGTGCTCGGTTCCCGCCCGCTCGACCGCCTGCTCAACACCCACCTGCACTCGGACCACTGCGGCGGCAACGCCCTGCTGGCGCAAACCTATGGCTGCCGGGTCGCGGTCCCGGCGCTGGACGCCCCCAAAGTGGCGGCATGGGACGAACAGGCGCTCAGCTACCGCGCCACCGGCCAGCAGTGCGCGCGCTTCGGTTTCGATGCCACCCTGGCGCCGGGCGATATCTTGATGCTTGGCGATCTGCGCTGGCAGGTCCTGGCGGCGCCGGGGCACGACCCGCATGCGCTGCTGTTCTTCTGCGAAGCGGAAGGCATCCTCATTTCCGGCGACGCACTGTGGGAAAACGGCTTCGGCGTGGTGTTTCCGGAACTGGCGGGCGAGCCGGGCTTCGACGAGGTCGGCGCGACCCTCGACCTGATCGCCACCCTGGATGCGCGCGTGGTCATTCCCGGCCATGGCGCGGTGTTCGGCGACGTGCCGGGGGCGCTGGCGCGGGCGCGGACGCGCTTGGACTACCTGAGCGCCGACCCGCTGCGCAATGCGCAGAACGCGGTCAAGGTGCTGTTGAAATTCCTGCTGCTGGAGCGGCGCACGCTGGCGCTGGACGCGCTCCCTGGCCTGCTGGCATCGATCCCGCTGGTGGAGCGGGTGCGCACCGGGGTGCTGGCGATGACCAAGGACGAACTGGCGCACTGGGCCTGCGCGGCACTGGTGCGCGCAGGCGCCGCCCGCATCGATGGCGGTGCCTTGACTGACGTTTAGAGGCAAAAATCTAGCACGATCGTTCTTTTTTCAGGGCTATAATGCCCGGAGACCCTTCCTCCAACAACTTGACGAGCGAAAGCCTTCCATGACGCTGCCACCCGTGCTGCAAGACCTGTCCCTCCCCGTAATCGCTTCGCCGATGTTCATCGCCAGCGGTCCCGCGCTGGTGGCGGCCCAGTGCAAGGCCGGCATCGTCGGCTCCTTCCCCGCCCTGAACGCGCGCCCGGCCGAGCTGCTGGACACCTGGCTGACGGACCTGCAGCGCGAACTGGCCGCCTACCAGGACGCCAATCCGGGCGTAAAGGTCGGCCCGATCGCAGTGAACCAGATCGTGCACGCCTCGAACGACCGCCTGGCGCACGACGTCGAGGTCTGCGTGAAGCACCAGGTGCCGATCATCATCTCTTCGCTGCGCGCGCCGCCGAAGGAGATGCTCGATGCGGTGCACGCCTACGGCGGCATCGTGATGCACGACGTGGTCTCGATCCGCCATGCGGAAAAGGCGCTGGAGGCCGGCGTGGACGGCCTGATCCTGGTGGCGGCCGGCGCCGGCGGCCATGCGGGCGCGCTGTCGCCCTTCGCGCTGGTGGGCGAGGTGCGCAAGTTCTTCAAGGGGCCGATCGCGCTATCCGGCTCGATCGCCACCGGCGACGCGATCCTCGCGGCCCAGGCCATGGGCGCCGACTTCGCCTACATCGGCTCGCGCTGGCTGGCAACGAAGGAATCGAACGTCAGCGACGCCTACCGCGACGCGATCGTGGAATCGGCGGCAGCCGACGTGGTGTACACCAACCTGTTCACTGGCGTGCACGGCAACTACCTGAAGAAATCGATCGTCGCCGCCGGGCTCGATCCCGACAACCTGCCGGAATCGGACAAGAGCAAGATGAGCTTTGGTGCGGGCAGCGCCAAGGCCTGGCGCGACATCTGGGGCGCCGGCCAGGGCGTGGGCCTGATGGACGACGTGCCGAGCGTGGCCGAGATGGTCGAGCGCCTGAAGGCGGAGTACGCGGCGGCGCGGGCGCGTCTGGCGCTCTGAATCAGTCCAGGCGCTTGGCGTCCGGCGTCGGGAAGGGCGGCGGCGGTTCCGCCGCGCTCAGGTCGTCCTGGTTGATCGACCACAGCCCCGGCAGGTTGCGCCAGTAGTTGTACACGTCCATGCCGAAGCCGACCACGAACTCGTTCGGCAGCGTCAGGCCGACCAGGTCGGCCTTGATTGGCTTGGCGCGCTTGAGGTCCTTGTCGGCGAACACCGCGACGACCACTTCGGCCGCACCCATGTCGAGCAGGCGCTGCTTCACGTGGGCGAGGGTCTCGCCTTCGTCGAGGATGTCGTCGACCACGACGATGGTGCGGCCCGCCACGTCCTGGCGCGGGATGACCTTCCAGACGATCTGGCCGCCGCGGTCGGCGTCGCCGTAGCGGCTCACGTGGATGTAGTCGAATTCGAGCGGGAAGTCGAGCTGCGGCAGTAGGTGGCCGGTGAACACGACGGCGCCGCCCATCACGCCCAGCACCAGCGGGAAGGACTTCTCGTCGGGATTGCCGAAGCGCTTGTTCAGCTCGGTGGCGACACGCGCCACCGCGGCTTGCACTTCCTCGGGCGTGACGATCTGGGTGGCGTTGGCGAGCAGCGCGCGGGCGCGGTCATGGTGGTAGTCTTGCATGGTCGTTCTGTCTCTGGTGTCGGGATGGCGCTGCGATTATGCGCCAATCAGGTAGGCGGGCGCGTTCCTGTTGGAATCAGGCGCCCTGGATCTCACGCTGCAACTTGCGGGTGAGCTTGGCGAAAACGAGCTCATACGAGCGGCGCAGCAGGGCTGCGAACTCCTCGTCGTCGAGCCGGGCCTCCGGCGTCACGAAGACCCACTTGGCGCGCGCCAGGTAGGGGGCAGGGAGGATGCCGGGGCGGTCGGTCAGTTCGAGGAAGCGCTCGTCGTCGGCCTTCAGGCTGAAGCCGGTCGAGGGGCCGTCCTTGTTGGTGACGGCAAACATCTTGGCGCCCACCGAAAAGACGGTGTCGTGCTCCCACTTGGTGTCTTCAGTGCAGCCGGGGAAGCTGCGGCAGAGTGCCTTTGCCGCTTCAAAATCCATTCTGTCTCCTGTGCCGGCGTGTGCGCCGGTCGTTTGTTCGTCTCGGACAACATTGTAACGCGCCGTTCGGCGTATCATACGTGGCTAGGATAACAACCCAAGACCCAAGCCATGTCCACTGAATTTGAACAAGCCCGCAGCAAGCGCCTGGCCCAGCTGCGCAGCGCAATGGCGCGTGCCGGCATTGACGCCTTTGTCGTGCCGTCGAGCGACCCGCACCTGTCGGAATACCTGCCCGGGCACTGGAAGGGCAGGGAGTGGCTGTCGGGCTTCACCGGCTCGGTCGGCACCTTCATCGCCACCGCCAACTTTGCCGGCGTGTGGACCGATGGCCGCTACTGGACCCAGGCCGAGACCGAGCTGGCCGGCAGCGAGATCGCCCTGATGAAGATTCCGGGCGCGGCAAGCCAGATGCACGTGGACTGGCTGGGGGCCAACCTGACCACCGGCCAGACCGTCGCGGTGGATGCGCGCGTGCTCGGCCTGGCCGGCGCGCGCCTCTTGTCGGATGCACTGTCGGCCAAGGGCATCGCGCTGCGTACCGATATCGACCTGCTCGACGAGGTCTGGCAGGACCGCCCGGCATTGCCGGCCGACCCGGTGTTCGAACACCTGCCGCCCTACGCGACGATGAGCCGCGCCGACAAGCTGGCCGCCACCCGCGCCGCCATGGAACACCACGGCGCCGGCTTCCACTTCATCTCGACGCTGGACGACATCGCCTACCTGTTCAACCTGCGCGGCGCCGACGTCAGCTTTAATCCGGTGTTCCTGGCGCATGCGCTGATCGGCCGCGCCGATGCGACCCTGTTCGTGGGCGAAGGCAAGGTGCCGGCTGAGGTGCGTGCGCGTCTCGAGTCCGACGGCGTACACCTGGCGCCGTACGCCAATGCCGCCACTGCGCTGAGCGCGCTGCCGGACGGCGCCACCCTGCTGCTCGACCCGCGCCGGGTGACCGCCGGCATGCGCGCCGCGGTGGCCCAGGGCGTGAGCGTGGTGGAAGCGATCAACCCGACCACCTTCGCCAAGTCGCGCAAGCTCGATAGCGAAACGGTCAACGTGCGCGCCGCCATGGAGCAGGACGGCGCGGCGCTGTGCGAGTTCTTCTGCTGGCTGGAAGCCGAACTGGCCAACCCCGGCCGTGCGCCGCTGGACGAAGTCGCCATCGACACCCACATCACCGCAGCTAGAAGCCGCCGGCCGAACTTCATCAGCCCGAGCTTCTCGACCATCGCCGGCTTCAACAGCAACGGCGCGATCATGCACTACCGCGCCGCGCAGGAGACCTGCGCGACGATCGAGGGCGACGGCCTGCTGCTGATCGATTCGGGCGGCCAGTACCTGGGCGGCACCACCGACATCACGCGTGTGATCCCGGTCGGCGCCCCGAGCGAAGCGCAGAAGCGCGACTACACGCTGGTGTTGAAGGGCCTGATCAACCTGTCTGCGACGCGCTTCCCGCGCGGCACCCGTTCGCCGATGCTGGACGCGATCGCGCGCGCGCCGATCTGGGCCGCCGGCATCGACTACGGCCACGGCACCGGTCACGGCGTCGGCTACTTCCTGAACGTGCACGAAGGCCCGCAGACCATTTCGCCCGCCGTGCCGCCGGACCCGCATACCGCGATGGAGCCGGGCATGATCACCTCGATCGAGCCGGGTATCTACCGCCCGGGCCGCTGGGGTATCCGCATCGAGAACCTGGTGCTGAACCGGGTGGTGGACACTACCGAGTTCGGCGAATACCTGGGCTTCGAGACGCTCACCCTATGCCCGATCGACACCCGTCCGCTGGATCGTTCCCTGCTGCGCGAAGACGAGATCGCGTGGCTGAACGCCTACCACGCCACGGTGCGTGCGCGCCTCGAGCCGATTGTCGCCGGCGCGGCGCGCGACTGGCTCATCGAACGGACGGAGGCGATCTGATGGCGAGCTCCCGTTCCACCCGCGCCAGCGCGGCGGTCGAGCGTCTCAAGAAGCGCACCGGGAATGCCGCGTATTCGATGGCGCGCACCGGCGACGGCCTGTTCTACCTGTCCGAAGCCCCGGGCGCGCCCGCGCTCAATGCGCCGCTCGAGCTGGACGACTTCGTCGCCTTCGTGAACGGCCTCGGCCCGCAGGAGGTCAAGCGGATCAGCAAGCACGACGAAGCGTTCGAGAAGCAGCTGGTGCGCAAGAAGCCGGGAGCGTAGCGACCCGCCATGCCTTCCAACCCGCTGCTGACCGCCTACTGGTCCGAACCCAGCATCATCACCAATGGCCTGATCCTGCTGCACCTGGCCGGCGCGCTGGCGCTCGGCCTGCTGGTCGGCTATGAACGCGCCTACCACGGCCGCGCCGCCGGCATGCGCACCTATGGCCTGGTGTGCATGGCCTCGGCCGCGCTGACCATCTTGGCCGGCTACCCGGACTTCTGGTACGGCGGCCATGGCGGCGTGCTGGCGCCGGTCGACCCGACCCGCATCATCCAGGGCGTGGTGACCGGCATCGGCTTCCTCGGCGCCGGCGTCATCATGCGCGAAGGCTTCAACATCAGCGGCCTGACTACGGCCGCCTCGATCTGGGCCTCGTCCGCGATCGGCATCCTGGTCGGCGTCGGCTTCTACCTGGCAGCCATGGGCCTGGCCTTCTTCTCGGGCATGATCATGATCTACCTGAACCGCCTGGAAACCATCCTGCCTTCGCGCCATGCGGTGGCGGTGCGCATGCGCTTCAAGCCGCAGGTGATGCCGCGCGAAGAGATCCTGCGCCAGGCCGCGCTCGAGCGCGGCTACGAGATCGCGGGCAGCTCGCTCACCATCAGCAGCGACGAAGGCCGCCAGGAATGGCGCTTCGTGGCGCTGGCGCTGTCGAACCGCAGCGGCGCGCCCTTGTCGGAACTGGCACAGGAGCTGGCCGCCTTCGAGGGACTGGAAGCCTTCCAGCTGTCGCACGCCCGTAATTAAGAAAAATCCAACAACAATAAATCGGTTTATTCAGAACTGGGGGTCATCAATGCAAGCACAAGACGTTCTCGATTTCTGGTTCCTGCCGGAAGGCAGCGAAGGCCATGGCAAACAGCGCATCGAATGGTTCCGCAAGGACGAGTCCTTCGATGCGGCGCTGCGCGAGCGCTTCGGCGCCCTCATCCACCAGGCGCTGGCGGGCGGGCTGCGCGAATGGGACGAGCTCGGGCCGCGCGGCGCGCTGGCGCGCATCCTCGTGCTCGACCAGTTCACCCGCAACGCCTTCCGCGGCAAGCCGGAATCCTTCGCCGGCGACACGCTGGCGCTGGCCAGCGCGCGCCAGCTGGTGGACTCGGGCGAGCACCTCACGCTGTCCCCGGTCGAGCGCCAGTTCGTCTACATGCCCTTCGAGCACGCGGAGGACGCGCGCATGCAGGAGCAGGCCGTGACCCTGTTCACCGAGCTGGCCGGCCAGCACGAAGGCTTCGCCGAGGCGCTGGATTACGCACACCGCCACCGCGGCGTGATCGCCCGCTTCGGCCGCTTCCCGCACCGTAACACCATCCTCGGCCGCGCCTCGTCGCCGGAAGAGCTGGCCTACCTCGCGCTTCCCGGCTCCGGTTTCTGAGGTGGCAACGCTGAACCTGGTCGGCGCCGGCCACGTCGGCCGGGCGCTTGGGCGCCTGTTCGCGTCCGGCGGCGCCTTCACCGTGCAGGACGTCCTGACCCGCAACGCCGCCAGCGCCCGCGCGGCGGTCGATTTCATCGGCGCCGGCCAGGCCTGCACCACGCTCGCGCAGATGCGCCCGGCCCAGGTGTGGATGCTGGCGGTGGGCGACGACGCCATCGTGCCGGCCTGCGAAGCCCTGGCGACGCACGGGCAGCTGGCGGGAGCGATCGTGTTCCACTGCAGCGGCGCCAAGGCCACCGGCGAATTGCAGGCGGCGCGCGCGGCCGGCGCCCACGTCGCCAGCGTGCATCCGGTGCGCAGCTTCGCCGACCCGCAGGCCGTGGCCGCGGATTTCGCCGGCACCTTCTGCGGCATCGAGGGCGACGAAGGAGCGCTGGAGCTGCTGGAGCCGGCCTTCGCGGCGATCGGCGCGCGCCTGGTGCGCATCGACCCTGCCGCCAAGACGGTCTACCACGCGGCCGCCGTGTTTGCATCGAATTACCTGGTGACGGTAGTCGACGCCGCCCTGCGCGCCTATGAAGCGGCCGGCGTGCCGGCGGAAGTGGCGCGCGAACTGGCGCGGCCGCTCGCTACGGAAGCCCTGGCCAACGTGTTCCGCCTGGGCCCTGAAGCGGCGCTCAGCGGACCGGTGGCGCGCGGCGACTTCGCCACGGTGGCGCGCCAGCAGGACGCGGTCACGCGCTGGGATGCCGCCACCGGCCGCCTGTACGAAGCACTGGTGCCGCCGACCGTCGAGCTGGCGCGCCGTAAGCGCGGCGAATCCTGAACTTATCCAGGGCTTGTCCAGCGCTTTTCCACGGGATATCCCACCGCTTATCCAGCGCTTGTCCAGGCCTTTTCCAAGGTTTATCCACGCGCTTTTCCCCGGTTTTTCCAAGGCCTTTCCATGTTCTTATCCAAAGCTTTATCCACAGGAGTTCCGATGTTCTTCACCGCCTGGGCTACCCTGGCCGCGCTCGGCGTCTATTTCTGGACCGGCGTGAATGCCGGCCGTGCCCGCATCCGCCACGATGTGCCGGCGCCGATGATGGAAGGGCCGGAAGAGTTCCTGCGCTGCCAGCGCGTACAGGCCAATACCCTCGAACAGCTGCCCCTGGTGCTGGTGCCGCTGTGGCTGTGCGCCTTCTACCTGGGCGACCTGTGGGCGGCGACCGGCGGGCTGCTGTGGTGCCTGGGCCGCATCGCCTACGCGCTCGGCTATTACCGCGACCCGGCGAAGCGCGAACTGGGGTTTATTACGGGAATGCTGGCTTGCGCGTTGTTAATTGGCGGCACCGTATGGGGCCTGTTACTGCGCTAACGCCAAAAAAGTGCATACAGTGATCGACAAAGTTCCCGTAGAGCAATAAGCTAGGACGCTGATACCAATAACCGTCCGCCCGCCAGCATGGCCGCGCGGGCAACAGGAGAAGGAGAACCTATGCTGTTCCTGAAGAGCACCAGCGTCACCAAGGCCCCAGGGATCTATGAAGTCGACGTTGCCGCCAAACCGCCGGGCAAGACCTTCGGTGTCTTCCTGGCGACCGATCCGGACAATCCGCCGCAAACCGTGCTGGCGGGCCTGGCCGAACTCGGCTTCAGGAACACCCACCAGCAAAGCTACGTTCACAAGGACAAGGGCAAGGTGCTGGACCTGCACTTCCAGAAGGACGGCACCGACCTGTTCAACGGCTGGAAAGCCGAGGAATGCAAGGCCAACCTGGCGGCGATCGAAGCCCTGTTCGGCAATGTCGGCGTTACCGTCACGCCGCGCGTAATGAGCCTCGCCGAAGCCTACGCTTAATCCGCTAACACCTCGATGTGATACAGCGCCCAAGGGCAAGCCCCGAAGCGCTCCCTGACCGGCCGCGCCGCCATTTCCGGCACGCGGTCCGCGTCGTACACCGCCCACAAGGGCCCCAATCCGCCCAGCGCCATCGGCTGCCCGTCGAGATGGGTGGCGACGATGAATTTCCAGGCACGCAGCTGGCCCATCGGCACGGCGGCGGCATAGCCGTCCACCGCACGCAGGAGCACTTTGCCGGTGTCGCCGGGACGCGCGCCGGCCAGGGCCAGTACCTCAAGCAACAGCGGTCCGCGCAGGGTATGCGGCTTGCCGTCGTATTCCAGCGTCGGCCGGATCGTCTGGACAGGCAAGGCCGCGATCGCCGCGAAATCCAGCGCCAAGGCCCGCGTGAATGCCAGCTTCTGCTTGAACATCATCTGGTCGCGTACCGGGTCGAGGCCAGCGCGGTTGTTGCGCTTGATATCACCCGTGATGGTGAGCAGGGCAGGTCCGCCGGCCGGCGCCGGGGCCGGTACGGCAATGGCGGGCAGGGCGCCGGAGGCAAGTGCCGCGCCCAGGAAGTGACGTTTGTCCATGCAAAAATGCGTGGTGGCAGAAAACCGTCATCATAGCCAAAGATATTGCACAATGGACTTGTTTACCTCAGCCAGCACGCTTGCCCCGATTCCCATCCGCGATGGGGAACTGGCCTTCCTGCCCCAGTTGCCGCTGCCCTGGCCGAACGAGGTGGTGCTGGCGCGCCTGATTGAAGAAACCGCCTGGCGCGAGGACAGCGTCGTCGTCTACGGCAAGCGCCACCTGCAGCCGCGCCTGAGCGCCTGGCATGGCGAGAAGGGCTACCGTTATTCGGGCCTGAGCCTGGCGCCGCTGCCGTTCACGCCGCTGCTCGACACCATCCGCCGCGCAGCCGAGGCGGCCACTGGCCGGCGCTACAACAGCGTGCTCCTGAACTATTACCGCGACGGCCGAGACAGCATGGGCATGCATAGCGACGATGAACCGGAGCTGGGCCCGCAGCCGGCCATCGCCTCGGTCAGTTTCGGCGCGACCAGGCCCTTCATCCTGCGCCACAAACACACGAAAGAGACCCTGAAACTGCCGCTGACGGACGGCAGCCTGCTGTTCATGGCAGGCCCGTTGCAGGCCAACTGGATGCACGGGATCAACAAAACGGCCAAGCCCGTCGGCGTACGCCTGAACCTAACTTTCCGCAACATCGGCTAATCAGTACGCTACTTTCCGTATCTTTTCGGAGAATTATCTAACGCTTGAGTCAGTAATTTACAACTGCTTACAGTTTTTACGGCCCTGGGACTTTAATAAAGCGAAACCGATGCTACCTTGGCAGTATCGCGATTCAATGGGAATCGCGAACCAGCCAAAGTAAAAGGATTCGCATGAAAAAGCTCATCGTTGCACTGATCGCATCCGCGGCCGCCATGTCGGCGGCCCAGGCCCAGACCACCGCGCCACGCGCCTATGTCGGCGCCGGTGTGGCAAGCGCCGATCATGATTTCAAGATGTCCGGCGCGACCAATGTCGATACCGAAGGCTACAAGGCCTCCGGCAAGATCTTCGGCGGCTATGAGTTCGACCAGAACTGGGGTGTCGAAGCGGGCTATACCGACTTCCGCAAGTCGGACGTTAATTATTCGATCGGCGGCGTGAACAACCGCGGCGAGACCGATGGCCACGCCTTCTACCTGGCGGCCAAGGCCACCCTTCCGGTCAACGAACAGTTCTCGGTCTACGGCAAGCTCGGCGCTGCGCGCACCAAGAGCGAGCTGGAACTGATCAACGCTTCGCAAAACATGAGCCGCAGCAAGACCGAGGCCTATGGCGCGCTCGGCGCGGAGTACAAGCTGAACCAGAACGTGTCGCTGATCGGCGAATACGAGCGCTATGGCAAGAGCAAGGACTTCGGCGCGAAGGCCGACGTCTGGACCATCGGCGCCAAGTACGCTTTCTAAACGTCCATCGCTCCAACGACAAAAGGCCCTGCGGGGCCTTTTGTTTTTCCTACAAGCGCGCGTAGCCGTGGGGCTGCGGCCGGTGCACCCAGGGCGGCACGACCAGCTCCGGCGCCGGCATCGCATGGCCGCTACTCAGGAAGCGGTGCAGCGAAGACCACGGCCACTCGCGCGGATGGCTGCAGAATCCGTGCCGTACCGCATCAAGGTGGGTGTAGTCGACCAGCGCCGCGTACTCGTCGTCGTCGCCGACCCGGTAGTGCTGGTAGTGGCGTTCCCAGATCGTGCCGTCGGTCGCCTCCGGCATGGTGGACTTGCGCAATGCCTTGGAAAAGGCGATCTTGACCGCGCGCCAGCGGCTCGAGCAGTCGTGGTCGCCCGGCGGCAGCGTCCACATCGCATGCGCATGGTCCGGCAGGACCACCCAGGCATCGACATGGAAGGGCTTGCGCACGCGCGCCAGGCGCATCGCTTCGCCGAAGGCGGAGATATGGTCTGTCAACAAGGTGCTGCCGCGTTCGAGCAGGCGCACTGTGAAAAAGAAGGTCCCGCCCGGGACACGGTTGTTGCGGTAATCAATCATAGGCTCCGTCAGTCCATGCCTTGCAAAGGCAGCGGACATCGCAGGCCACATGGCCCAATCGCCAAGGATTTTACACACGACGGTTTCGAAGCCGCGTTCGTTTCCGGTGATAAAAAAACCCCGCAAAGCGGGGTTTTCTTTTATATAACAAACACTTACTGATGAGCTCAGGTCGTCAGCGGCTTGTAGCGGATACGCTTCGGCTTGGCGCCTTCTTCGCCCAGGCGCTTCTTCTTGTCGGCTTCGTATTCCTGATAGTTACCGTCGAAGAAGGTCACCTGCGAGTTGCCTTCGAAGGCCAGGATGTGGGTCGCGATGCGGTCCAGGAACCAGCGGTCGTGCGAGATCACCATCACGCTGCCGGCGAACTCGAGCAGGGCGTCTTCCAGCGCGCGCAGGGTTTCCACGTCGAGGTCGTTCGACGGTTCGTCCAGCAGCAGCACGTTGCCGCCTTGCAGCAGAGTCTTGGCCAGGTGCAGGCGGCCGCGTTCGCCGCCCGACAGGTTGCCGACCACCTTCTGCTGGTCGGAACCCTTGAAGTTGAAGCGGCCGAGATAGGCGCGCGACGGCATCTCGAAGCGGCCCACGCTCAGCATGTCGGCGCCGCCGGTGACGTCCTCGAACACGGTCTTGTTGTTGGCCAGCTCGTCGCGGCTCTGGTCGACCAGCGAGACCTTGGCGGTCTTGCCGATCACGACTTCGCCACTGTCCGGCTGCTCTTTGCCCGCGATCATCTTGAACAGGGTCGACTTACCGGCGCCGTTCGGGCCGATGATGCCGACGATCGCGCCCGGCGGCACGGTAAAGGACAGGTTGTCGATCAGCAGGCGGTCGCCGAAAGCCTTCGAGACGTTCTTGAACTCGATGACTTCGTTGCCCAGGCGCTCGGCCACGGGAATGAAGATCTCCTGGGTCTCGTTGCGCTTCTGGTATTCGTACTCGCTCAGCTCGTTGAAGCGGGCCAGGCGCGCCTTCGACTTGGCCTGGCGTGCCTTCGGGTTCTGGCGCGCCCATTCGAGTTCCTTGGCCAGCGCCTTCTGGCGCGCCGATTCGGTCGCTTCTTCCTGTTTCAGGCGCGCCTGCTTCTGGTCCAGCCAGGACGAGTAATTGCCCTTCCATGGGATGCCCGAACCGCGGTCCAGTTCCAGGATCCATTCGGCGGCGTTGTCCAGGAAGTAGCGGTCGTGGGTGATGCCGACCACGGTGCCCGGGAAGCGCAGCAGGAACTGCTCCAGCCACTCGACCGATTCGGCGTCCAGGTGGTTGGTCGGTTCATCTAGCAGCAGCATGTCCGGCTTCGAGAGCAGCAGCTTGCACAGCGCCACGCGGCGCTTTTCGCCGCCCGACAGCACGCCGATCTTCTGGTCCCACGGCGGCAGGCGCAGCGCGTCGGCGGCCATTTCCATCTGCAGGTTCAGGTTCCCGCCATCGGCTGCGGAAATGATGGCTTCCAGGCGCTCCTGCTCCTTGGCGAGGGCGTCGAAGTCCGCGTCTTCTTCGGCATAGGCGGCGTACACGGCTTCCAGCTTGGCTTGCGCTTCGAAGGCTTCGCCAAGGCCGCTTTCCACTTCCTGGCGCACGGTCTTTTCCGGATCGAGCTGCGGTTCCTGTGGCAGGTAGCCGATGTTCAGGCCCGGCATCGGGCGCGCTTCGCCCTGGATGTCGGTGTCGATGCCGGCCATGATCTTCAGCAGGGTCGACTTGCCCGAGCCGTTCAGGCCCAGCACGCCGATCTTCGCACCCGGGAAGAAGGACAGGGAAATATCTTTCAGGATTTGACGTTTTGGCGGGACGATTTTGCCCACGCGATTCATGGTATAGACGTAATTGGCCATGCTTTAACTCTGGTGTTGTTTAAGGTGCAGAGGATACGACAGAACCCGCGCCCGAGATAGGACTTTCGTCTGTCCGGGCGCGGGGCGGAATCAGCCTGCCTGCGCCGCGCGGCTTGCCGCGCTCCGGTTGCGCCACAGGCCTTCGCCGGCAAACAGCGCCAGCGCGGCCCAGATCATCAGGAAGCCGACCAGGCGGTCGCTGCTGAACGCTTCGTGGAACAGCCACACGCCCAGCAGGAACTGGATGGTCGGCGACAGGTACTGCAGCAGGCCCAGGATCGACAGCGGGATCTTGCGCGCGCCGGTCGCGAACAGCAGCAGCGGGATCGCCGTGATCGGACCGGCCATGATCAGCAGGATGCGGGTCGAGTCCAGCGGCGCGTTCAGGAAGGCGTTGTCGCCGGTGACGGTCAGCCAGCCGACATAGGCGGCCGCGAACGGGAACAGCACCATGGTCTCGAAGGACAGGCCCTCGAGCGCGCCGAGCGCCGCGATCTTGCGCAGCAGGCCGTAGCCGCCGAAGGACGCGGCCAGGAACAGCGCGATCCAGGGTACCGAACCCGACTGCCAGGTGAGCCAGCCCACGCCCAGCGCGGCGATCGCGATGGCGCACCATTGCGCCGGACGCATGCGTTCCTTCAGCAGCAGGTAGCCGAACATGATGTTCACCAGCGGATTGATGAAGTAACCGAGGCTGGCCTCGATCACGTGCCCATTCTTCACCGCCCAGATGTACACCAGCCAGTTGGCCGAGAGCAGGAGGGCGGAGGCGACGAAGCTCCAGAACACGCGCGGCTGGTGTACCAACGCCAGCCATTTCCATTGGCGCCGGAAGCCCAGCACGAGGAGAAGAAAAGCGAGCGACCACAACACCCGATGCGCCAGGATCTGCACCGGCGGCACGTCGCCGAGCGCATGGAAATAAATAGGGAACAGGCCCCAGGCCAGGAAGGCGAGGGCGGCCGACAGGATACCGGAACGCATGGGAAAAGGAGGGCGATTGCTGGGATGACATTATCCCTGATGCGCAATTTCTCTGCTGGCGCAGCCAGTATTCGGCAGGTGTACTATGTCATGACGAATCTTCTTGCAATTTTCTTGCTGTTATTTTATGGTGCGCTGCACCAATAACAAAACCATGGTGCAAACTTGAGTACCGAAAACAAGAAGAGCAGTGTCGCGGCGCTGACGCTGGCCGCCATCGGCATCGTCTACGGCGATATCGGCACCAGCCCTCTCTACACCCTGCGCGCGATCTTTCACCACGAGCACGGCCTCCCCCTCAACACCCCCAACATCCTCGGCATCATTTCCCTGATCTTCTGGAGCCTGACGATCATCGTCTCGCTCAAGTACGTCACGCTGGTGCTGCGCGCCGACAACCGTGGCGAAGGCGGCATCATGGCCTTGATGGCCCTGGCGACCAATTCGGTCACCAAGGCCTCGCGCTGGCATTTCCCGCTGCTGGTCATCGGCGTGCTGGGCGCCACCATGTTCTATGGCGACAGCGTGATCACGCCGGCGATCTCGGTGCTGGGCGCGATCGAGGGCCTGGAAGTGGCGGCGCCCGGCATGTCGCACTACGTGGTGCCGCTGGCGGTGGTGGTGCTGGTGCTGCTCTACAGTGTGCAGCGCCACGGCACCGCCGGCATTGGCCGTTTCTTCGGGCCGGTCATGCTGGTCTGGTTCATCACGCTGGCGACCATGGGCGTCATCAACATCATCGCCACGCCGGTGATCCTGAACGCGCTCAATCCCTACCATGCGCTGCACTTCATGCTCGAGAACAAGCTGCTCGCTTTCGTGGCGCTGGGCGCGGTGGTGCTGGCGATCACCGGGGCCGAGGCCCTGTACGCCGACATGGGCCATTTCGGGCGCAAGCCGATCCGCCTGGCCTGGTTCGCGATCGCCTACCCGGCCCTGGTGCTGAACTACCTCGGCCAGGGCGGCCTCCTGATCAATGATCCGAGCGCAGTCGAGAATCCCTTCTTCCACCAGCTCGGCACCTGGAGCGTGATCCCGCTGGTGATCCTGTCGACCATGGCGGCCGTGATCGCCTCGCAGGCGACCATCTCCGGCACCTATTCGATGACCAAGCAGGCGATCGCGCTGGGCCTGCTGCCGCGCATGCGCATCCTGCACACCTCGGAAAGCGAGATCGGCCAGATCTACATCCCGGCCGTCAACTGGCTGCAGCTGGCCATCGTGCTGATCGCGGTAATCGGTTTCGGTTCCTCGGACGGGCTGGCCGGCGCCTACGGCATCGCCGTGACCGCGACCATGATGGCGACCACCATCCTGACCTTCTTCGTCACCCGCTACCGCTGGCGCCTGCCGCTGGTGGTGTGCGTGGGCGCGACCGGCTTCTTCCTGGTGATCGACGTGCTGCTGTTCTCGTCGACCACGCTCAAGCTCTTGCACGGCGGCTGGTTCCCGCTGCTGCTCGGCACCATCCTGCTGACCCTGATGCTGACCTGGAAGCGCGGCCGCGAGCTGGTGTTCGAGAACCTGGAAAAGCATGCGATCCCGCTGGACGCCTTCATGGAGTCGCTGTTCGTGGCGCCGCCGGCGCGCGTGCCGGGCACCGCGCTGTTCCTGCGCGGCGAGAGCGACGGCGTGCCGCATGCGCTGCTGCACAACCTGTCGCACAACAAGGTCCTGCACGAGCGCGTCGTCTTCCTCACGGTGCACATGCGCGAAGTGCCCTGGGTGCCGGCGGAAGAACAGGTCGAGGTGGTGGAGCTCGGCCACAACTGCTTCCAGCTCGACGTCCAGTACGGCTTCAAGGACGAGCCGGACATCCCGGGCATCCTGCGCCAGTGCAGCGGACTGGGCTTGACCTTCGAGATGATGGAGACCTCCTTCTTCATCGCGCGCCAGACCGTGATCTCGGCCCCGGGCGGCGGCATGGCGCCATGGCGCGAGCACCTGTTCGTGATGTTGTCGCGCAATGCACGCGCCGCGGCCGATTATTACCAGATCCCGCCCAACCGGGTCATCGAGCTCGGCACGCAAGTGGAGATCTGATTACAGAAAAATACAAAAGGCGGACAGTCCAGGGATAGACGCCCGTGGAGGGCTCCGGTAAGGTTTGGGGTTTCGCTGCATAAACTTTCCGCATCTCCGTACCCAAGGACCCGCCCCATGAAACTGAAGTTCCCCCTGATCGCCGCTTTTGTCGCCATCTTGAGCCTGACCGCCTGCGGCGGCGGTGGCGACGATTCCAGTTCGCCTGTCGTCAACCCGAACAACCCGACCGCACTGGTCAAGACCGACAACGTCCTGGGCACCGGCGCCGAAGCCGTCAACGGCAAGACCGCCACCGTCACCTATACCCTGTGGCTGTACAACGCCGCCCTGCCCGACCACAAGGGTCGCCAGCTCGAGTCGAACAGCTTCGCCTTCCTGCTGGGCTCGACGGGCTTCATCCCCGGTTTCCAGCAGGGCGTGCTCGGCATGAAGGTGGGCGGCAAGCGCACCATCGAAGTACCGGCCAGCCTGGCCTATGGCGACCGCGGCTCCGACGGCATTCCGGGCGGCAATGGCCTGGTGTTCGAGATCACCCTGACCAAGATCGAGTAAACCTCTTGCTGGCCAGGACCGGGGCGCTGCCCCGGTTTTTTTTTGCGCGCACGCCTGCGCTGGCGCATAGGCCGGGTCCGCTTCATGCCTGAATCTGCTGATCCCGACGAAGCTCCCGTGCGCCATGCGAACCCTTCTTTTCCTCCCTATCTTCTTCTTTTGTTCATCGTCCGCCGGCGCGGCAGCGCCCACGGCGCCCCCGGCATGCATGCCGCTGCCTGCGGTGCATGGCGAGCCGGACGGCTGGTTGCTGCTGGCGGGGCTGGTCGTGTGCATGGCCGGGCGGCTCGCGGCGCCGCGGAACTGATGAGTCGCTATTTACGCTACTCAGCCAGAACCCGATTACGCTTTGAAGAAATGAGATTTTGGACATTGATTTATCTCAAACCTGTTGGCTCGGCTATTCGAGATGCTGAAAGTCCTCTTCACTCAAGCATCAAAGGAAAGTCATGCGTCATTCCCTGCTCGCCCTCGTCCTGTCCTCCTCGCTTGCTGCTCCGCTCACCGCGCACAGCCAGACTCTCTACAAAATGACTTTTCTCCCGCCCGACACCACGCCCCACGCCATCGACGCCAGTGGGCGCATCGTGGGCGTCGGAGCCGACGGCCGCGGCTTCCTGTGGGCGCGCGGCGTGATCACGCGCCTGGGCACGCTCGGCGGCAACGGGAGCGCGGCCGCGGCCATCGGCGCGAACGCCCAGGTTGCCGGTGCGTCGGAGGCGAAGAACGGGGTGTCCCACGCCTTCATGTACCAGGGCGACGTGCTGCGCGACCTCGGCATGCTGAACGGCCGGCCGAGCTTCGGCACGGCCATCAACGCGCGCGGCCAGGTGGCCGGGTACGCACTGGACCGCAACGGCAACGACCGCGCCTTCGTGGTTTCCGGCGGCAAGATGAGCGCGATCGGCAGCCTCGGCAGCGGCGTCGCGCGCGCCACCGGGATCAACGGCGCCGGCACCGTGGCCGGCATGTCCTTCCTGCGCGGTTTCACGGCCCAGCACGCCTTTACGTACGCGAACGGCGTGATGAAGGACCTCGGCACGCTCGGCGGCCCCACCAGCACGGCGGCGGCCATCAACGAGCGCGGCGAGGTGGCCGGCATGAGCTTCGTGAACGACGACGTCCAGCACGCCTTCCTGTACCGCGGCGGCGCGATGCTCGACATCGGCTCGCTCGGCGGCCCCTACACCGACGCGCGGGCCCTGAACAATGCCGGGATGGTGGTCGGCTACTCGACCCAGGCGAACCACGTGCCCGGCGCGAGTTTCTCGCACGCCTTCCTGTACCGCGATGGCGTGATGCATGACCTGAACGACCTGGTCGCCAAGCGCGGCATCTGGACGGTGCTCGATGCGGTCGGCATCAACGACGCCCAGCAGATCGCCGCCTATGCCTGCACCCTCTACGACGAATGCCGCGCGGTGCTGCTCGAGCTCTGAGCTCGCCTGAGCTAGCGCAGAGTGTCCATCCATGCATGCCTCAAGCTTGTGATTCAGATAAGGCTAAAGCGAACATGGATGGAAAAATTTTTCGCGGCTGCTTGCTGGTCCTGCTGGCCTGCCCGGTCCTGGCAATGGCAGAACCCATCTACTCGGCCATGCACGGTGACGGTGACATCGTTGGCAGCTTGACCTGCGAAGAGGCTGATACCCTTTGGACCGGGCACGCTTTCCTGTACCGGGATGGGGCCATGGTCGACCCGGGCAGTGTCGGCGGCTGGGACAGCCTCTCCTACGAGATCAAGGATGACCAGCACATCCTCGGCAAGGCCTGCCCGGACGGCGATTGCCTGTCGGTGCAGCCGGAGCCGGTCTCCGCGGTACCCGAGCCGGGCAGCTATGCGCTGCTGACGGCCGGACTGGTGCTGCTGGCGGGGTGGCGCAGCTCGGGCAGGCGGGAAAGCCTGCGCTTTTCCTAGCGCAGCATGTCGATGTGCATGATGCCGTCTTCGTCATACGGTGCCGACACGGTCTCGAAGCCGAAGCCCTGGTAGAACTTTTCCAGGTATTGCTGGGCGCCGATGCGGATACGGTGGCCCGGATAGAGCGCTTCGGCGCGCGCGATGCCTTCCACCAGCAGGGCGCGCCCGGCGCCGCTGCCGCGCGCGGCCCTGGTCGTGATGACGCGGCCGAGCGACATCTCCTGGTATTTCACGCCCGGGCCCAGCACGCGCAGGTAGGCGGCCAGCCGGCGCTCGCCGTCGACCGCGCGCCAGCCCAGCAGGTGGTGCGCCACCGGGTCGAGCCCGTCGATGTCGGGATAGAGGCAGGTCTGCTCGAGGATGAACACGTCCTGGCGCTGGGCCAGCACGGCGTACAGCTCGGCGGGAGTGAGGTCGTTGAAATGGGAGAACTGCCAGTCGATCATGGGATAAGTCGGGATGGTGGGGCCGCGCGGCGGGACGCTCACGCGGCGGTTTCGAAACCTTCGAGGATGCTGACGGCGCCCGTGCCGCCGCCCTCGAACACGAAGGTAGTGGGCAGGCCGAGATGGGCAATGCGCTCGCCGATGCGCAGGAAGTCGCCGCCCTGCAGGCCGAAGCCCGGGGCGAGGCCGCCCAGCGAGACCACCAGGGCCTCGGGCCGGAACATGGCCAGCTTGACGCAGGCCGTTTCCAGCGCCGCGAACCAGGGGCCGCCGCCGCAATCCGGAGGCAGCGGCAGGTTCATGTTGGCGCCCAGCCCCGCACCCACGCCCTGTTCGCCGGCATGGCCGGCATAGAAAGGGTAGGCCTGGCGCGGGTCCAGGTGGATCGACACGAACAGCACCTCGCTGCGCGCGTAGAAGATGTCCTGGGTGCCGTGGCCGTGGTGGCGCGCGATGTCGAGGATCGCCACCCGCGCCAGACCGTCGTCCAGCAGGTGCTGGGCCGCCAGTGCGGCATTGTTCAGGAAGCAGCCACCGCCGTAGCCCTCGGCGCGCGCATGCTGGCCCGCGGGCCGGGTCAGCGCGAAGCTGGCGCGCTCGCCCACGCGCAGCGCGTGCGCCGCATTGATGGCGCAGTCGGCCCCCAGCCTGGCCGCGGTCCAGGTGCCGCCCGCGATCGGCGTGCGGCTGTCCGACGCGAACAGGCCGAGGCGGGCGAAGAAGTCCTCCGGTTCGGGCTCGCCCGCTGCGCCGCGCGGCGGCCACAGGACCGGCAGCAGCGGCTTGTCGGCGTTCGATGCATCTTGCGCGTTCCACATGCCCCACGCCGTGCGCAGGAAGTGCAGGTAGCGCGGCGTGTGCACGCGCTCGAGCGAGACCAGCGGCACGCCGTGCGGGGTCACGATGCGTCCCAGGCCGCGCCGCTCGAATTCCGCCAGCGTCAGCGCGACCGCGTCAGGCTGCTCGTCCCACGGCGCCGTCTCGCCGCTGGCGGCTTGCTGGGCGTGGTGTTCGTTGTAGAACGTGAGCATGCGCGGGGAACAGCGGGCTAGCTTACTGGTTGCTGCACAGTTTGCTGCAGTTGTAGGCGGCGACGAAATCGTCGAAGCTGCCGCTGTCCTGGCCTTCGATCGCGGCTTGCTCGTCCAGCGACTTGCGGGCCAGTTCGTCGAACAGGGCTTCCTCGGCCGGCATCAAGGGGCTGTCGCGGAAGCTCGCCGCATGCAGCTCGCTCTGGCGCAGGCCGAAGGCGGTGGCCGAGCCGAGGCTGCGGATCTCTTCCAGCACCCGCGCCGACGGGGTCAGCGCCGGATTGATGATCTTGGCCTTCTGCAGGTTGAGCGAGGACTCGTGCACATTGCCCTCGTTGTGCTGGTCGTCGAGCAGTTGCGCCACCGGGCGGATGCGTTCGATGAGTTCCAGCGCCCAGTCCTTGAGCGGCACTTCACTACCGTCGCGGGTGAGCGTGAGGGCCGGGTCGCGGCCTTCCTTGACGGTGCGGGCGAAGTTGCGCGCGTGGACCTGGCCTTCGTGGGCGCTGATCAGGGGGCTTTCCTCGAAGGCGCAGAACAGCAGGAAGGCGTCGAGGAAGCGGCCGGTTTCCAGGCTGATGCCGACCGGCTCGAACGGGTCGACGTCGAGGCAGCGCACCTCGATGTACTGCACCCCGCGGTTGCACAGCGCCTGCACCGGACGCTCGCCGGTGCGGATCACGCGCTTCGGACGGATCGTCGAGTAGTACTCGTTCTCGATCTGCAGCACGTTGGTCGAGAGCTGGATCCACTCGCCATCGCGCTTGGTGCCGAGCGCCGCATACGGTTCGTAGGGCGTGTTCACGGCAGCCATCAGGCTGGTGACGTAGCTTTCCAGGCTGTTCTCGTGCGGGCGCAGGCCGGACTGGGCGTCGTTCTGGTAGCCGAGGTCGCTCATGCGCAGGCTGGTCGCGTAGGGCAGGTAGAGCGTGTCGTCGGACAGCGTCTCGAGCCGGTGCGGGCGGCCGCGCAGGAAGCTGGTGGTCAGGGCCGGGGTGGCGCCGAACAGGTACATCAGGAGCCAGCTGTAGCGACGGAAGTTGCGGATCATCGCGATGTAGCTTTCGGACTGGAAGTCGCGCAGCGCATGGCGGCGTTCTTCCGTGATGCCTTCGCTGGCGGCCACCAGCTGCCACAGTTTTTCCGGCAGCGAGTAGTTGTAGTGGATGCCCGCGATGCACTGCATCGCCTTCCCGTAGCGCAGCGCCAGGCCGCGGCGGTAGACGTGCTTGAGCATGCCGATGTTCGACTTGCCGTACCACGCGATCTCGATGTCTTCCTCGGACGGCAGTTCGCCCGGCATCGACACGCTCCACAGCATCTCGTCTTTCAGGCGCGCATGCGCGAAACGGTGGATGGCGTCCAGGTGGTTCAGCACCACGGAGATGTCGTGCTCGGCCGGCGTGATGAATTCGAGCAGGGCTTCGGCATAGTCGGTCGTGATCTGCGGATGGGTCAGTGCGGAACCGAGCTCGACCGGATGTGGGGTGCGCGCCAGGTGGCCGCTGTGGTCGACGCGCAGGGTTTCGCGTTCGATGCCGCGCAGGCCCTGGCCGAGCAGGGCGCGGTGCTCATCGTCGTCGAGCAGGGCCAGGCGGCGCTGTAGTTGGTTCGACTCTGGTTGCATACCCACGGGTGTTTCCTTTCTTTTACTGCCAATTCGATTGGAGCAGAGAGTAACCGAAAAATGCGGAGTGCGTCGGCGACCGCCTCATTCTTTCGAGGAGCCCATGGCAGGGGTGGGCGGCGCCTGTTCGGCCGTGATCCAGCGCTCGACCTGGCGCTGGAGCTCGTCCAGCGGCAGGGCGCCGTTCCCCAGCACCACGTCGTGGAAGCGGCGCAGGTCGAAACGCCGGCCCAGCACGGTGGCGGCGCGCTCGCGCAGCGCGGCGATGCGCAGCTGGCCGATCTTGTAGCCGAGCGCCTGCGCCGGCTGGGCGATGATGCGGTCGACTTCCGCCTCGTTATCGGGCGGCGGATTGGCGGTGTGGGTGTTCAGGTAGTCGATCGCCGCCTTGCGCGACCAGCCCAGCGTGTGGATGCCGGTGTCCACCACCAGCCGCGCCGCGCGCAGCATCTCTTCGTTCAGGTGGCCGAAACGCGAGAACGGGTCGCCAAAGAAACCCAGTTCCGGGCCGAGGCCCTCGGCATAGGTGGCCCAGCCTTCGCCGAAGGCCTGGTACCAGGCGTGGCGGCGGAAGGCCGGCAATGCCAGTTCCTGGGCGCGCGCCACCTGCAGGTGATGGCCCGGCAGCGCTTCGTGCAGGGCCACGCTGTCGACCTGCCAGGCCGGCCGCAGGCCAGGATGCGACACGTTCACCACCAGCGCGGCGCTGCGGCCTTCGCTGCCGCCTTCGTAATAGGCGAGCGGCTGGCCGGCGCCTTCCGCGGACATTGGCTTGACCGCGATGCCGGCTTCCGGCACCGTCGCCACGACCCGGGGCAGCTTCGCGCTGGCGCGCGCCACGGCCTTGCGGTAGCGGGCCAGCAGGGCTTCCTGGTCCGCGAAGAACAGGCGCCGGTCGGTGCGCGCGAAGCTCAGGAACTGCGCCAGGTTGCCGCGAAAACCGGTGCGTGCTACCTGCGCCGCCATCTCGGCGCGCAGGCGGGTGACTTCGCGCAGGCCGATCTCGTGCACCTGGCCCGGGGTCAGGCGCGTGGTAGTCGCATGGCGCACCAGGAAGGCATACCAGTCTGCGCCGCCGGGCAGGCTGGACGCGCCGATGGTCTCGCGCGCCGCCGGCAGGTACTCGGTGCGCACGAACTCCTCCAGCCGGTGCAGGGCCTGGGCGGCATTGGCCAGCGCCGAGATGCCGTCCACCAGCAGCTTTTCCCTTGCCTCCGGCTCGATCGTGGCGGGGATGCGCAGGAAAGGCGCGAACAGCGGGCCGGTGGCGATCTCCTCGTGCAGCGCGTGCAGGGCCGCCGGCACCGGCGCCATCACGGTTTTCGGCTGGGTCCAGCCGGCGGCCATCCCGGCGCGCAGCTGCTCGACCAGGCCGTCCACGTGCGCGGGCAGGGCGGCCAGGCGCCCCAGGTAATTACGGTAATCAAGCTCGCTGGTGAAGGGCATCGCGGCGACCAGCCGCGGCAGGCGCACCTGCAGGCCGTCGACGCTGCTCAGCGGCTGCGGATCGAAGGGCGTGAAGGCGTCGGCCGCCAGCAGGCGTTCGCGCTGGGCGATGAACAGGTCGTAGGAAATCCGGTCCTGGCCCTCGAGTTCCGCGCGCTCGAGCTCGCGTATTTCGGCGAGGACCTGGCGCGCGTGCTCGGCGGCGGCGGCGCGGGCGGCCAGGCTGGTGTCGCTCAGGCTGGCATCGAAGCGGTGTTCGCCGATGGTGGTCGCATACTCGGGCTGCTGGCGCAGCTGCCACTGCCATTCGCGCTCGAACAGCCGGCGTGCGGTATCCGTCGTCGTATCGGCGGCGCCGCAGACGAAGGGAACAAGCAGGACGATCGAAGCGAACAGTTTGCGCATGCCGGACCCAGGGAATGGTCTGGTCATTTTAGCAAGACTGATGCCGGCGGCGCGCCCGTCAGGATAGACGGCCGCCGCTGACACGCTCGATGCCGGCCAGGTCGCGCCAGCTTTGTACCTCAAGAAAGCCACGCGCCGCCAGCAGGGCGCGCACGGCCTCGGCCTGGTCGTAGCCATGCTCGAGCAGCAGCCAGCCGCCCGGCACCAAGTGATCGGGAGCGCCGTCGATGATGCTACGGAGCGCAGCCAGGCCGTCGGCGTGGTCGGTGAGGGCGCCGACCGGCTCGAAGCGCAGGTCGCCCTGCGACAGGTGCGCGTCGCCGGCGGCGATATAGGGTGGGTTGGACGCGATCAGTTCGAAGCGCTCCTCTTGGACGCCGGCGAACCAGTCGCTGCGCAGGAAACGCACCGTCGCGCCGTTGGCCGCGGCATTGGCGCGCGCGATGGCCAGCGCTTCTTCGCTAACGTCGAGCGCCGTCACGCTGGCATCGCGGCGCGCGTGGGCGCAGGCCACGGCGATGGCGCCGCTGCCGGTGCCCATGTCGAGCAGGCGGCCGCGCGGCGGCAGGCGTTCGAGGCTCAATTCGACGATCAGCTCGGTATCGGGGCGCGGAATCAGGACGCCCGGGCTGACCCGGAAGGGCAGGCCGAAGAATTCGCGTTCGCCGACGATGTAGGCGATCGGTTCGCCAGCAAGGCGCCGCTGCACCAGCGCGCCCAGGTGCGCGGCTTCCGCGCTGCTCAAGGCACGTTCGGACTGGGTGATCAGGGCCACGCGCGATATTCCCAGCGCGTGGCACAGCAGGATGCGGTTTTCCAGCGGCTCGAGCGGCAAGGCGGCCAGCAGCTGACGGATGCTTGCCCCGGCCTGGATGGCTTGCGTCATGTGCGTTTCTTGCGCAGCAGGACGAAGGCCAGCAGCACGGTCAATACCACGAACCAGATCGCCGACCACTGCGGGATCGCCAGGCCCATGATGCCGTCGGTAGCGCCTTCGCACAGGCCGTCGGCGCGGAACAGCCAGGGCAGGTATTCGGCGGTAGGGATCTTGTTGAGGAAGGTCTCCATCGGGTCGATGCCGCAGCTGAAGCCCGGGTTGGCGATTACGTACAGGTGCTTGCCGACCGTATACAGGCCGCCCAGCGCCGCCAGCAGGGCCAGCACCGTGCCTTCGCGCACCTTGCCGCTGATGGCAGCCACCAGGCTGGCCACGCCGACTCCCAGGAACATGTAGCGCTGGATCACGCACAGCGGGCAGGGCAGCATGTCGTGGGCATGCTGCAGGTAGAGGGCGACGCCGATCAGGGCGAAGCAGATCGAGGAGATGGCGAACAGGATCTGGCGGTTGGAAGGCAGCATCATGGTTCTTATCGTGTTGAATGGGACGGGCAATTCTCGCATGAAGCCTGCGAGGCTACTTTATTCTTTACTTAACGTAGGGTGGGCGGCTCTGCCGCCCACGCGGTGATAGTTAGCAGCAAGCTCATCCCGCACGAGAGCGGAGCCGACAACAATCACCGCGTGGGCAGGAGACCTGCCCACCCTACGAATCAATCCCCCAGCGCGGCCAGCAGCTCCGCCTGGTGCTCCGCCGCCAGCGCATTGGTCAGTTCACTCAAGTCGCCATCCATGATGAAGTCCAGCTTGTACAAAGTCAGGTTGATGCGGTGGTCGGTCAGGCGGCCCTGCGGGAAGTTGTAGGTGCGGATCCGTTCGCTGCGGTCGCCCGAGCCGATCAGGCTCTTGCGAGTGGCCGCCTCTTTCGATTGCTGCTCGCGCAGCTGCACGTCCTTGATGCGCGCCGCCAGCACCTTGAGCGCCTGCGCCTTGTTCTTGTGCTGGCTGCGGTCGTCCTGGCACTCGACCACGATGCCGGTCGGCAGGTGGGTGATGCGCACCGCCGAATCGGTCTTGTTGATGTGCTGGCCGCCGGCGCCCGAGGCCCGGTAGGTGTCGATGCGCAGGTCGGCCGGGTTGATGTTCACGTCCTCGACCTCGTCGGCTTCCGGCATCACGGCCACGGTACAGGCCGAGGTGTGGATGCGGCCCTGGGTCTCGGTGGCGGGAACGCGCTGCACGCGGTGGCCGCCCGATTCGAATTTCAGTTTCGAGTACACGCCGTTGCCGATGATGCGCACGATGACTTCGCGGTAGCCGCCCAGGTCCGAGGGCGACTCAGACACCAGCTCGACCTGCCAGCGGTTGCGCTCCGCGAAGCGGCTGTACATGCGCAGCAGGTCGCCGGCGAACAGGGCCGACTCGTCGCCGCCGGTGCCGGCGCGGATCTCGAGGAAGATGTTGCGCTCGTCGTTGGCGTCCTTTGGCAGCAGCATTTTCTGCAGCTCGAGGTCGAGCTCGGCCAGGCGCGCTTTCGCGGCCTCGATTTCTTCCTGGGCGAAGTCCTTCATCTCCGGGTCCTGCGCCATCTCCTGGGCAGCCACAATGTCTTCCTGCGCCGCGCCGTACTGGCGGTACAGCGCGACCAGGGGCGAGAGCTCGGCGTGCTCGCGGGTCATCTTGCGGTAGCTGTCCATGTTGGCGGTGGCGCCTTCGGACATCAGGAGTTCGTCCAGTTCGACGAGTCGGTTGGCCAGTTGGTCCAGCTTGGCCAGCATGGATGGTTTCATGGGTGCTCGGTAGAGTCTAGATAGCCGCGGGGCGGCCGGAACGCGCCTTAGGTGAAGCGCACGACGAAAGGAAGCGGGACGCTAACGGCGGCCGCGGAACAGCTGGGGCAGCAGGCTGGCGAGGCGGGCGCGCTCGTCGCCCTGGGCGTGGTGCAGCGCCTGCTGGGGGCCGTGCAGGAACTTGGCGGCCAGGCCCTTCGACAGCGCTTCGAGCACCGCCTCCGGGTCGTCGCCGCGCGCCAGCAGCTTGCGTGCGCGTTCGAGTTCGGCCAGGCGCAGCGCTTCGCTCGACTCGTGCAGGTCGCGGATGACCGGCACCATGGCGCGGTCGCCGACCCAGTGCATGAAGGACTGCACGCGCGTCTCGATGATGGCTTCGGCCTGGGCCACGGCGGCCTGGCGGCTCTCGATGCCGGTCTGGACCACCTGGGCAAGGTCGTCCACGGTATACAGGAACACGTCGTCCAGACGCGCGACTTCGGGTTCGATGTCGCGCGGCACGGCCAGGTCGACCATGAACACCGGGCGGTGGCGGCGCGCCTTGATCGCGCGCTCGACCATGCCGAGGCCGATCAGGGGCAGCGACGAGGCGGTGCAGGAGATCACGATGTCGAAATGCTGCAGGCGCTCGGGCAGGTCGGCCAGGCGGATCGCCTCGCCGTTGTAGCGCGTGGCGAGCTGCTGGCCGCGCTCCATGGTGCGGTTGGCGACGGTGACGGATTTCGGGTTGTGGGCCGCGAAGTGGGCGGCGCACAGTTCGATCATTTCGCCGGCGCCGATGAACAGCACGTGCTGGTCGGCGATGCGGTCGAAGATGCGCTGCGACAGACGCACCGCGGCGGCCGCCATCGAGACGCTGTGGGCGCCGATCTCGGTGGTGCTGCGCACTTCCTTGGCCACGGCAAAGCTGCGCTGGAACAGCTGGTGCAGGTAAGTGCCCAGGCCGCCGGCTTCCTCGGCGGTGCGCACCGCGTCCTTCATTTGGCCCAGGATCTGCGGCTCGCCGAGCACCATGGAGTCGAGCCCGGAGGCGACGCGGAAGGCGTGGCGCACCGCACTGTCTTGCGGCAGCATGTAGAGGTGCGGACGCAGTTCGGCGAAATTCAGGGCGTGGTAGTGGGCCAGGAACTGGGCCGAAGCGTCGAGCGGATTGGCGATGTCGCTGGCCGCATACATCTCGGTGCGGTTGCAGGTCGAGAGGATGGCCGCCTCGTTGCCGGAAGCCCCATGCGCGCCCTGGCGTGCGAACCAGCTGCGCGCCGCCTGCACCGCCTTGCCGAGCTGGTCAGGCGCGAGCGCCAGCTGCTCGCGCAGCGAGACCGGTGCGGTCGTGTGGTTCAGGCCAACGGCAAGCAGTTGCATGGTGGGACGGGGTCGACAGGTATGCACCCATTATACCCTTGTGCGAGAAGGGTTTCAGCGGACGGCCGGGGCCGGCCGCCGGTGTTGACGCAATGATCAGGCGCCCAGCTTTTCCAGGCGGTAGCCGTAGCTGTAGACCGGCACCAGGCGGAAACCGTTTTCCGGACGCAGGCTGAGCTTGTTGCGCACGCGCGAGACGTGGGTGTCCATGGTGCGCGAAGGCACGTCGGTATCGCGTACCCACACGGATTCATGGATGTAGGCGCGCGACAGCGGACGGCCGATGTTACGGAAGAACAGCAGCGCCAGCGAGAATTCCTTCTGGGTCACGTCGATGATCGAACCGTCCTTGAGCAGGCGTCCCGGGCGGGTCTCGAAGGTGAACGGACCGAACTGCAGCTGCTCGGCGCTGTTCTGCGACGGGTAGGCGCGGCGCAGCAGGGCCGAGACACGGGCCACCAGTTCGCCGCGGCGCAGCGGCTTGACCAGGTAATCGTCGGCGCCAGCAGTGACGCCGGCGATGATGTCGTCTTCGGCATTGTTACCGACCAGGAAAATGACGGGCGCGCTAGCCGCCATCTTTTCCTTGGCGCGGCGCAGCACTTCGGCCCCTTCCATGTCGGGCACGTTCCAGTCCATGACCAGCATGTCGGCATTTTCCTTGCGCAGTTGCGCGAGGCATTCCCTGGCGCTGTCATACGGCTGGCAGCTGTGGCCCGCGGCCGTCAGCACCTGACAAATGAGTTCAGCCTGGCTGCGGTCTTGTTCGAGAACGGCGATCTTCATAGGACATCTACTGTTGAGGTTGCCCGTGTAGGAAGGCTCCTACAAGGGTTAAACCGAATATAGCAGACTTTTACAAAATAACGCTACAGCAAAATAAAGATTTTCCGCGGGAAACGCCGTTGTGTTGTGTTCAAGCGAACCCGGGCCGCGCGTTACACTTGTCCGTACGAAGTAACCAGGAGCCGATATGTTGTTTCGACGCAAAAATAAAGACCTCGTCGCGGCCGAAGCGCCGACGGCGCCGGTGAGCGGGGCCGAGATCGAAGTGGTGCGCGAGCGCTGCCGCGAGATGGTGCGCAAGCGGGCGCTGGTGTCGGCCGGGGTGGCGGCGGTGCCGCTGCCGGGCCTGGATGTGCTGTCGGACCTGAGCACCTTCACGCTGCTGGTAGAAGAGGTCAACAAGGAATTCGGCCTGAGCCAGAAACAGATCGAGCGCCTGCATCCGCGCCTGCGGGTACTGGCCTACCAGGCGGCGGCTTCGGTCGGCGGCATGCTGGTGGGGAAACTGGTGACCAAGCGGCTGGTGCTGGTGTTGTTCAAGCGCGCCGGGGTGAAGATCGCGGCCAAGACGGTAGCCAAGGTGGTGCCGGTCGCGGGGCAGGTGGCGTCGGCGGCGATCGGCTTCGCCTTGTTCCGCAAGATGGGCTACCAGCACGTGGAAGCCTGCGCCAAGGTGGCGCGCGAGCTGCAGAAGCTGCAGGTGAGCGATGCGGGGACGGCGCAGGCGGATAAACAAATGCCCGCTTGAGCGGGCATTTGTTTATCAAGGCAGGGATCGCTCAGGCGTCCGGCAGCACCACGTTCACGTCCAGCACTTCCAGGTTGCCCTGGCGGTCGAGCGAAATCTTGATGTCGTCCGCGCTGACCTTGGTGTATTTCGAGATGACCTCGATCAGCTCGCGGTGCAGGGCCGGCAGGAAGTCCGGACCGGTAACACTGCTGCGCTCGCGGGCAATGATGATCTGCAGGCGTTCCTTGGCGGCTGAAGCGCTCTTCTTTTTCTCCGGGAATAGAAAGTTGAGAAGTGCCATATCACTTGGCTCCAAAGATACGCTGGAACAGGCCCGGCTTTTCGTAGTTGGTGAAACGCAGCGGACGCTCTTCGCCCAGGAAACGGGCGATCACGTCTTCGTAGGCCTCGGCCACGTCGGTGCCCTTGAAATGGATCGCCGGGTTGCCCTGGTTCGAGGCATGCAGCACCGATTCCGATTCCGGGATGATACCGATCAGCGGGATGCGCAGGATTTCCTGCACGTCCTGGTAGGACAGCATTTCGTCGGCTTCCACGCGCTTCGGCGAGTAGCGGGTGATCAGGAGGTGTTCCTTGACCGGCTCCGAACCGCTCTGGGCGCGCCGCGACTTGGCTTGCAGGATGCCGAGGATGCGGTCCGAGTCGCGCACCGAGGACACTTCCGGGTTGGTGACGATGATCGCCTCGTCCGCGAAGGTCAGCGCCATCAGCGCGCCGTGCTCGATGCCGGCCGGCGAGTCGCAGATGATGAATTCGAAGCCCATCTTGACCAGATCGTTCAGCACGCGCTCGACGCCGTCTTCGCTCAGCGCGTCCTTGTCGCGCGTCTGCGAGGCCGGCAGGATGAACAGGTTGTCGGTGTGCTTGTCCTTGATCAGCGCCTGGTTCAGGGTCGCCTCGCCGTTGATCACGTTGATCAGGTCGTAGACCACGCGGCGTTCGCAACCCATGATCAGGTCGAGGTTGCGCAGGCCGACGTCGAAGTCGATGACCGCGGTCTTGTGGCCGCGCAGGGCCAGGCCGCTGGAAAAGCTTGCGCTCGAAGTGGTTTTGCCCACACCGCCCTTGCCGGACGTCACAACAATAATTCTTGCCACAAAAAGGTCCTTTACAGTTCTAGCAGTATCTGCGGTCGAAGGTTTATGCGCGGGATGCCGGTGCCAGCGACGAGATCGCCAGCCGGTCGCCGACCAGCTTGATCTGCGCCGGCTGGCGCGTCAGGTCATTCGGGAAGCCGTCGTCGAAGGTGCGGTATACGCCCGCGATCGACACCAGTTCCGGCTGCATCGACAGGGCAAAGATGCGCGCTTCCGGATTGCCCGAGGCGCCCGCCAGTGCCCGGCCGTTCAGGGGCGCGTACACGTGGATGCTGCCGTCGGCGATGATTTCCGCGCCATTGTTGACGACCGCGGTGATGATCAGGTCGGTGCCGCGCGCGTAGACGCGCTGGCCGGCACGCACCGGGGTGTCGATGATCATGGCCGCCACCGGCGCGGGCGCCGGGGCAGGTTCAGGCGCCGGCGTGGGCGCCGGCGTGGGTGCCGGGGTCGGCGTCGCCGCGGCCGGCACTTCTTTCGTTTCAGGGGCGCGCACGCCGCTCGAGCCGTCGTCCAGCGACAGGCCATGGGCGCGGATCGCGTCTGCCATCTCCGGGCCGGCGCCGCGCACGGCCACCGCATTGAGCCGGTATTTCTTCAGCAGCGCCACCAGGGCCGGCCAGTCGATGCTTGGTGCTTCGTGGGCGATGGCAGCGATGTCGATCACCGCGAACTCGTCCTCGAAGAAGTCCGAGACCCCGCCGGTCATCTGGTTCAGTGCCGCGTCGATCGTGGCCGGGTCGGCCGAATGCAGGATCGTCGAAATGGCGACGACCGTGGAAATCTTGATTTCGATGGGCAGCGAGGATGGGGTCTTCAGCATAAAACGGTCTGGTTGGCGTTGCGCTCGTGCATTCTACTGTGAAATTTGACCGAAAGGACATTTACGTACGCATGATTCCTAGTAGAAATGAGTGTTGCCATGACTAGGTGATGCACGTTCAAAAATATGTGCGCAAGATGGTGACAGCCTGTCATCGCAAGGTTGTAATCGGTGGATAAGCTGATAAGATTGATTTCGATTAAACATGGGCTTTGCGCAAACCGTAAGATGCATGCTTTTCGGCCCAGCCGTCTTCAGTTTTAACATTCCCCGGCCAGACCGGGAACTAGGGAGAGCAACATGGAAGATGTCGTCATCGTGGCCGCCGGCCGCACGCCTGTCGGTAAATTCGGCGGCACGCTGGCCAAGATACCTGCCGCCGAGCTCGGCGCGCACGTGATTCGCCAACTGCTGGCCAAGACCGGTATCGATCCCGCCTCGGTCAGCGAGGTGATCATGGGCCAGGTCCTCACCGCCGGCGCCGGCCAGAACCCGGCCCGCCAGGCCGTCATCAAGGGTGGGCTGCCCGACATGGTGCCGGCCCAGACCATCAACATGGTCTGCGGCAGCGGCCTGAAGGCCACCCACCTCGCCGCCCAGGCCATCAAGTGCGGCGACGCCCAGATCGTCATCGCCGGCGGCCAGGAAAACATGAGCGCCTCGCCGCACGTACTGAATGGCTCGCGCGACGGTTTCCGCATGGGCGACGCCAAGCTGGTCGACACCATGATCGTCGACGGCCTGTGGGACGTGTACAACCAGTACCACATGGGCGTGACCGCCGAAAACGTGGCGCGCAAGTACGACGTGTCGCGCGCCGAGCAGGATGAATTCGCGCTGCAGTCGCAGCTCAAGGCCGAAGCCGCCCAGAAGGCCGGCAAGTTCAAGGACGAGATCATCCCCGTCGAGATCCCGTCCAAGAAGGGCCCGACCATCTTCGACACCGACGAATACCCGAAGCACGGCTCGACGCTCGAAGCGCTGAGCGGCCTGCGCCCGGCCTTCAACAAGGAAGGCAGCGTCACCGCCGGCAACGCCTCCGGCCTCAACGACGGCGCCGCGGCCGTCATCATGATGAGTGCCTCGAAGGCGAAAGAGCTGGGCCTGACCCCGCTGGCGCGCATCAAGGCCTATGCGTCGGCCGGCCTGGACCCGTCGATCATGGGCATGGGCCCGGTCTCGGCCACCCAGCTGTGCCTGAAGAAGGCCGGCTGGACCCATGAAGACATCGACCTGATGGAAATCAACGAGGCGTTTGCCGCCCAGGCCATCGCGGTCAACAAGGAAATGGGCTGGGATACGTCGAAGATCAACGTGAACGGCGGCGCGATCGCGCTGGGCCACCCGATCGGCGCCTCGGGCTGCCGCGTGCTGGTGACCCTGCTGCACGAGATGGTGCGCCGCGACGCCAAGCGCGGGCTGGCCAGCCTGTGCATCGGCGGCGGCATGGGCGTGGCGCTGGCGGTCGAGCGCGACTGAAGCGATACCCGGGACGGTCCAGGCCGTCCCTCGAACAGCAGTGACTGACAACAAAACTGGAGAAGACAATGGCACGAGTAGCATTGGTGACGGGCGGCATGGGCGGTCTGGGCGAAGCGGTGTGCATCAAGCTGGCCGCTTTGGGTTACAAGGTCGTCACTACGTATTCGCCGGGGAACAAGAAGGCGGAGAGCTGGCTGAGCCAGATGAAAGAGCAGGGCTATGACTTCCGGGCCTATCCCTGCGACGTGGCCGATTACGATTCGGCCCAGGCTTGCGTGCGCCAGGTCGAGCAGGAAGTCGGCCCGGTCGACGTGCTGGTGAACAACGCCGGCATCACGCGCGACATGACCTTCAAGAAGATGGACAAGCCGAACTGGGACGCGGTCATGAAGACCAACCTGGATTCCGTGTTCAACATGACCAAGCCGGTCTGCGACGGCATGGTCGAGCGCGGCTGGGGCCGGATCATCAACATCTCGTCGGTGAACGGCCAGAAGGGCGCCTTCGGCCAGACCAACTATTCGGCGGCCAAGGCCGGCATGCACGGCTTCACCAAGGCCCTGGCCCTGGAAGTGGCGCGCAAGGGCGTGACCGTCAACACCATCTCGCCGGGCTACATCGGCACCAAGATGGTGATGGACATCCCGAGTGAAGTGCTGGAAAGCAAAATCATTCCGCAGATTCCGATGGGCCGCCTGGGCAAGCCGGAAGAAGTCGCCGGCCTGGTGGCTTATCTTTCATCGGATGAAGCAGCATTCGTCACTGGTGCGAATATTGCGATCAATGGTGGTCAGCACATGTCTTAACGTTATTCTGGAACTATTCCACGAAAATGCCTTCGTCACGAAGGCATTTTCTTACGATTGCCAGAACATCTTGCGAGCTTCAGGCCTCGTCGCCTGAAGGTTCAAGCCGCACTTGCGTTTGCCTTCAGCTGATGACGCTTCATCAACTCCAAGGCTTGCAACAAGCGCTCCAGTGCATGCTGCTGTACCATTTCATTGCTGAGATACGCTTCAGTGCCATTCGACAGTGATTGCAAGCGTTTCAATACTTGATCTTCCATTTTCCTCCGGTTCGGGGCAGGCAGTGCTGGAGTCCAGTTATTCGACCACACACCAACTCCTTTCAAACCCCGCTTTACCCAAGCTTTGGCTTTTTCACTACCGCTGAGAAGCCGGTCTGCGTCCCACAAGCTCGGGATGGTGACCGGCTTATATGGTAGTTGCATAGACTGGCACCAGTCCTCCCACTTGAATCCGAGAATATGATCGTAGATCTGCAGAGGGATCCAGGGCACGCGGAACGCATCAGCGACAATCGCGGCATGCATCGCCTCTGCGATCACGAGTCGTGCGCCACGAATCTTCTCGATGACCCAGTCTGTGTCGTCAGCGGGGTCAAGATAGGTAACGCCCGCTTTCGCACAAATCGCTCGCCAATCGGCATATTCAGCGCTGACGTGGTGCGGCATGAAGCAGACTTCACCAGTCTTTGCAACTGGACCAGTATAAATTTCTCTGAGCAATAAAGCTGGATCGGTAATGGCAAGCTGGGGGGCCAGATTAAGTAAGCTTGCAGTCAGTGGGCCACGTACACAGTAGAAATGCCACTTGTCATCGACCTTGGCTGAGCTCATGTAGCCTGCGCCTGAACCAAAAATAAATTTCTGTGGATTGGGAGGAACATTAGAGTTAAGAAGTGTTCCGATTCCAACCAGGATTTTGCTGTCGTCTTCGTCAAGCAAGCCTTCTGCTAGCCCGTTCCAGATAATCGGATTGAGCTTGTCACCAAAATTATTTCCCAGATAGTAAAAAAGTTTCATGTGCGCTTTTTGTTAATTGTTTGGATGATCTAGACGATGACGCTTCCGACCATGCTGTCGAATGATCACCAGCGACAGATTGCTGTAGATGAGCGAGGATGATATGCCTTTCCTCAACGATCATAGTCTTGTGTCTGCATCACAGCAACACTCAGCGTAATCGTTAAATTACATAATTGCAATAAATTCATACTGAGATGTTGTTTCGGTTGCAATGACGGCGGCGCTGCCTGGTAGGGAGATGAAAACAGCAAACGCTCGTGTCAGCTACTAATGGATTAAGCGATGATGAACGTGCGTGACAACAAACAAGTGCCTGCTAGGGACCGACATTCTACAATAGTCATTTTTCCGATCGATCATACTGCGAGGCTTACTCATGCATATTTTGCCGCGCGATGGGCTCGCCCTGTCTCCACTCGACGAACAAATGCTCATACCAGGAACCAAAGGCTTGCCGCTGGCCGAGCCGCTGCGCCAGGGCGCGATCGGCGTGCAGGGGTGGAACGTTCTGCGCGGCGACACCTCCTTCCCGGTTGCCGTGCTCAAGGCCTCGGCGCTCCAGCACAACCTGGCCTGGATGCGTGACTTCTGCACGCGCCATGGCGCTACCTTGGCCCCGCACGGCAAGACCACGATGAGCCCGCAGCTGTTCGCGGCCCAGCTGGCCAACGGCGCCTGGGGCATCACGTTGGCCAGCGCCACGCAGGTGCAGGTGGCGCACCGCTTCAACGTACGCCGCGTGCTGCTGGCCAACCAACTGGTGGCGCGCGCCGACATCAAGGCGGTGCTGGCGCTGCTGCATGAGGATCCGGATTTCGAATGCTTCGTATTGGCGGACTCGATCGAAGGCGTGGCGCGCCTCTCGACGGCGGTGACGGCGCGCGGCCTAGCCCGTCCCCTGCCGGTGCTGGTCGAACTCGGTCTGGCCGGCAAGCGCGCCGGCTGCCGCAAGCCCGAGGAGGCGCTGGCGGTGGCGCGCGCCATTGCCGCTGCCGACGGCCTGGTCCTGGCGGGTTTCGAAGGCTACGAAGGCCTGCTGGTCAGCGGCGACCGCGATGCGGATCTGCGCGCGGTGCGGGCTTTCTTGGCCGAGCTGGTGGACCTGGTGGAAACGGCGGATGGCGAACGCCTGTTCGGCGCCGACGAGATCCTGATCTCGGCCGGCGGCTCGTCCTATTTCGACCTGGTGGCGCGCGGCTTCGCCGGCATGGACGACCTGTCGCGCCCGGTGCGTCCCGTGCTGCGCAGCGGCTGCTACCTCACCAGCGACCACGGTTCCTACCAGCGCCTGCTGGCCCAGCTCGACACGCGCGAAGCGCACACCGTGGAGGGATTGCGTCCGGCGCTGGAAGTCTGGAGCACCGTGCAGTCGCGCCCGGAGCCCGGCCTGGCCATCCTCACCATGGGCAAGCGCGACGCTTCCTACGACGAAGCGCTGCCCACGCCGCTGTTCACCCACCGTCCGGGCAGCGACGCGGTGCTGCCGGCCGAGCTGCCGCCCGGCTGCACGATCTTCAAGATGAACGACCAGCACGCCTACCTGTCGCTGCCGGAGGGAGATATTCGCACCAGCCTGCAGGTGGGCGACCTGGTCGGCTGCGGCATCTCGCACCCATGCACGACCTTCGACAAGTGGCAGGTGCTGCTGGCGGTGGACGATGCCTACAACGTGCGCGAGGCGCTGAATACCTTCTTCTGAAACACTTGGCCGGTGAGCTACAATCGACGCTCACCTGCCGAGCGAGTCAAGCCCTTATGACCCCCACACCGCCGTCCCTTTTCCCGCCGATCCAGCCCATCCGCCACGGCATGCTCGCCGTCGACGAGCTGCACACGATCTACTGGGAAGAAGTTGGCAACCCCAACGGCATCCCGGTACTGTTCCTGCACGGCGGGCCGGGCGCCGGACTGTCGCCGCAGCACCGCCGCTTCTTCGACCCGAGCGCCTACCGCGTGATCCTGTTCGACCAGCGCGGGGCCGGCAAGTCGACGCCGCTGGGCGAATGGCGCAACAATACGACCCAGCTGCTGATCGACGACATCGAGCGTCTGCGGCAGATGTTCGGGATCAGGCAGTGGCTGGTGTTCGGCGGCTCCTGGGGCTCGACCCTGGCGCTGGCCTACGGCCAGGCCCACCCCGAGCGCTGTCTCGGCTTCGTGCTGCGCGGGATCTTCCTGTGCACGAAGGCCGAAGTCGACTGGTTCATCAACGGCGTCAAATGGTTCTATCCGGAGCTGTACGAGGAATTCGTGGCGCCGATCCCACAGGCCGAGCGCGGCGACCTGCTCAAGGCCTATTGCGAACGCCTGCTGTGCGAAGACCCCGCCGTGTACTGGCCCGCCGCGCGCGCTTGGAGCCGCTTCGAAGGCCGGCGTGTGTTCCTGCTGCCGCAACCGGACGAGCCCTCGTCGGATGCGCTCGACCTCGGCGTCGGCCGCCTCGAGTCGCACTACATGCTGCACGGCGCCTTCGTCGAAGAAGACCAGCTGGTGCGCGACATCGGCCGCATCGCCCACCTGCCGGCCACCATCGTGCAGGGCCGCTACGACGTGATCTGCCCGCCGCTGTCGGCGTGGCGCCTGCACCAGGCCTGGCCGGGCGCGAAGCTGCACATGATTCCCGACGGCGGCCACGGCGCCCTCGAGACCGGCATTGCCCGGGCGCTGGTGAGCGCCACTGAACAGTTCAAGCGCCACGGCCGCTTTGATTGAGGGCTGTTACACTACAAAGAAAACCTAGAATAACGAAGACGAAGCATTCCCATGAATCTCCAGCTTAGCGACATCGGCCACGTCATCCAGTTGGCGATCGCCCCGGTATTCCTGCTGACTGGCGTGGCGACCAAGCTGACCGTGCTGACCAACCGGCTGGCGCGCATCATTGACCGCACCCGCGTGCTCGAAGACCGCCTGCGCGACGGCCCGGACGCCGAATATTCGGCCGAACTCGAGATCCTGTACGTCCGCTCGCACCTGGTCAACACGGCGATCGGCTCCAGCACTGCCTGCGGCCTCTTGATCTGCCTGGTCATTGCGACGCTGTTCCTCGGCGATACCATGAACATCCCGCTGGACCAGTACATCGCCGGCCTGTTCGTGTTCGCCATGATCGGCCTGATCAGCAGCTTCGTCTATTTCCTGCGCGAGGTGTTGATCGCTTCGCGCTTCATGCGCATGCAGCACCTGCACTCGCTCCGGCAGCCGCGCCAGCGCGCCACTTTCACAGATTGAACCGAACATGCACGACTACGAACGCCCTCCGACCCTGCACCGCTACGCGACGCGCACTGAACTCGAAGCCGCGCTGCGTGGCCAGTTCCGCCTGGTTCCCAGCGGTTTCTTCCTGACCGTGTCGTTCTCGACCGTGTGGGACAAGCGCCTGTTCGACGTGCTTGGCCCGGCCGACAGCTGCCTGGTGATCCACAACACCGAGCTGTTCGGCGAACGCCTGCACCGCGCGGTGCAGCGTACCTTGCCCGACTGGGCCGGCATCGACGGGCCGGTCGAGTACGGCGCGCGTTCGCGCCTGGGCGCGGCCTTCACCAAGGGCGCCGGCCAGGCGCTGGAACAGGAATGGCAGTTCGCCTGGCGCTCGATGTCGCCGGACGCGGTCCTGCGGCCGGTCACGGTGAACATCGGCAGCATCGAAGGCTTCGCCGAGCTGCGCGACCGCGAAAGCCACCTCGTCTGAACGCAAGCCGCACTGTTTAGAGCCACGTCTCCACGAAATCACGGTGTAATGCCGTGATGACGCATTCACTTTATCCGCAGCTCCTCGCACCGCTCGACCTCGGTTTCACCAGCCTCAAGAACCGCGTGATCATGGGTTCCATGCACACCGGGCTCGAAGACCGCTTCTACAACTACGGCAAGCTGGCCGCGTTCTACCGCGAACGCGCGCGCGGCGGCGTCGGCCTGATCGTCACCGGCGGCATCTCGCCGAACCGCCAGGGCTGGCTGCTGCCCTTCGGCGGCACCCTCAACTTTCTCGGCGACGTGCCCAACCACCGGCGCGTGACGCGCGCCGTGCACGAAGAAGGCGGCAAGATCGTGCTGCAGATCCTGCACGCCGGCCGCTACGGCTACCAACCCTTCGTGGTGTCCGCATCGAACCTGAAGTCGCCGATCTCGAAGTTCAAACCAAAAGCGCTCGACGCCGCCGGCATCGAGTCCACCATCGCCGCCTATGCGCGCTGCGCGAAGCTGGCGAAGCTGGCCGGCTACGACGGCGTCGAGGTGATGGGCAGCGAAGGCTACCTGCTCAACCAGTTCCTGTGCGCGCGCACCAACAAGCGCACGGACGAATGGGGCGGCCCGATCGAGAACCGCATGCGCCTGGCCGTTAAGGTGGTGCGCCGCATCCGCGCCGTGGCCGGCCCCGACTTCATCCTGATGTACCGCCATTCCGTGCTCGACCTGGTCGAAGGCGGCAATACCTGGGACGAGGTAGTGGCGGTGGCCAAGGCCCTGGAAGAGGCGGGCGTCACGATCCTGAACACCGGCTACGGCTGGCACGAGGCACGCGTGCCGACCATCGTCACTTCGGTGCCGCGCGCGGCCTTTGCCGAGGTGGCGGGGCGCCTGCGCCGGGAAGTCGGCATCCCCGTGGTGGCATCGAACCGCATCAACATGCCGGGTGATGCCGAGACGCTGCTGGCGCGGGGCGAGGCCGACCTGGTATCGATGGCGCGGCCCTTCCTGGCCGACCCGGACTGGGTGGTGAAGGCAGCCGGCAGACGCACCGACGAGATCAACACCTGCATCGCCTGCAACCAGGCCTGCCTCGACCACACCTTCTCGAACCGGCGCGCCAGCTGCCTGGTGAACCCGCGCGCCTGCCACGAGACCGAACTGGTGTTCCGCAAGACCGCCAGGCCGCGCCGTGTCGCCGTGGTCGGCGCCGGGCCGGCCGGCCTGTCCGCGGCCACCGTGGCGGCCGAGCGCGGGCACAGGGTCACGCTGTTCGATGCGCTGGACCGCATCGGCGGCCAGTTCAACGTCGCCATGCGCGTGCCGGGCAAGGAAGAATTCGCGGAGACCATCCGCTATTTTCGCCGCAGGATCGAACTCCTTGGCGTCGACCTGCGCCTGGGCCGGCGCGTCAGCCGCGAGGAGCTGCTGGCGCAGGGCTACGACGACGTCGTCGTCGCCACCGGCATCACCACGCGCAAGCCGAAGATCGAGGGGATCGACCACCCGAAGGTGCTGAGCTACCTCGACGTGCTGCGCGAGGGCCGGCCGGTGGGGCAGCGCGTGGCCATCATCGGCGCGGGCGGGATCGGTTTCGACATGGGCGAATTCCTGGTGCACGATCCCGAAGTGCCGCTACCGGTGCCGAAGGGACACTGGATGGGGGAATGGGGCGTCGATCCGTCGTCTTGCACGCCGGGTGGCCTGATGGCGCCCGTGAAGCCGCATCCGCCGCGCGAAGTGTGGCTCCTGCAGCGCAAGAGCACGCGTCCCGGTGCAGGGCTGGGCAAGACCTCGGGCTGGGTGCACCGCGCGACCCTGGTGCGCAACGGCGTGCAGATGCTGGCGGGGGTGCAGTACGAGCGCATCGACGACGCGGGCCTGCACATCACGGTCGGCGGCGAACGGCGCCTGCTGGAAGTGGACAACGTGGTGATCTGCGCCGGGCAGGAGAGCCTGGCGGAGCTGATGCCGCCGGAGCCTGTGCAAGGCGGGCCGCTCTTCCACAAGATCGGTGGGGCGGCGCTGGCGGCGGAGCTGGATGCGAAGCGCGCTATCCGTGAAGGAGCCGAATTGGCTGCGCGCCTATGAGATGCTCAGGCGGTTTACGTGGATATTGCGGCGGATGCGACGTCATGGAAATGAAGAATCATGATGTTTTCTGGCGCAATTTCCCAGCGAAGCCCATGCTCGTGGGCCGCTTCGCTGAGTGATGCTGCCGTATATAGCGCTAGCGAAGCCTTACACCGCTGGCTCCGCGCTTCTAGCCAATCCGAACGTGGCGCGCTATTTGATGGTTTAACGCTTATCTTGCACCAGCGGACTACGCTTAACGAAGTCGCAGGTTTTCCGCTTCAAACTATGTGCTTGCACGGGCAAGGCGGCAGCGTTGCGCAACAGCGTTGACGCTTCGGTGAATCGCGGAATATTGTGAATCAGGTTCCCAGCTATGAGGAATGCAAGCAAGGGTAGTACAAGGTTAAATCGGCGCACCCATGCGGATTGCAGTCCAAGTGCTAGCAGGACACCGAGAAGCGGCAGGAAGCTGCCTGTGTAAAGGAATGTCTCCTGTCCATAAAATGAATGTAGGACAAACAAGAAGGTCAAGCTCCCAAGCACTGGAAATGCGAGTGTGGCGAGAATATTGTCCTGATTCGGGATGTGTCCCGTAACCGCGTTGTTGAAAGATTGTGCCAACTTGCACAGCAGCGGCGCTATACCCAGCAGGAACAGGAAACTCAGCAGGAGCATGCTAAATAGGGATAACACGCTTTGGGCGAAGATGGCGCTCTGGGCGCTCAGCATGGTGCCTTTGCCAAGTGCAATCACATCGACGTCGGGAAAGAGGAAGCTGCCGTATAAAACCAGAGCAAACAGTTCGCGCAGCCGTTCCCAAGAGATACCAACCATGAAAGAGGTTTCGCCGTCCAATGCGGAAGGAAGGAAAAAGATACCGGACAGCGGAAAAACGAGCCGTTGGGCAACCGCCAGCACCGTTACAGTGGCTAGGGCAATACTTCCTGCCCATAGCACACGACGCATTCCCAATGCTTGCCATGCAGCGAGTCCAGCAACAACGACGTTGCTGATAGTGATAGCAAATGACAGGCCGATAATGCCGCTCCAGTGCGCAATAGCCCGGGGTTTTCCTGCGGCCGACACCAGGAAGTACAGCATGATGGAAAAGGCGGTGAAGGTATAAGCGTAGCTTTCGACGAGCGTGAACCAAGCCAGTACCGAAGCGCTAGTGGCGATCACGCCGACCAGCAGGACGGCCGCTGGCGTGCGCAGGCCGATTCCGCGCATCAGCAAGTACTGGAAGGACATACCTACCGCCGCCACGAGCGCGACCTGGATGCGCATCGCACGAATGATGTCGATTCCCGCCATGTGTAGTATGTTGGGAATCGGGGCCACGAGGAAGGAAAACAGCGGATGAATCTTGTTGCGCCAATGATCGTTCGCACCGCCATCGACGATCTGGCATAGATACCGGGGCACGTCGGCATCGAACCAGAAATTATCGTTCCCGATTCCAAAATAAGCCGGTGACACCTTTGCAGACAGGGTATAAATCCAGACGAAGGCCGCACATCCCACCAAGAACGCAGGAAGCAGGCGCAATAGCGACTCTCCACGCGATACCTTAGGGCTGCTTATGCTGGCCGATTGAGCAGAGGAAGCACCCGGCAGGAGTCCCTTCCACAGCTTTCGGAATGTGGAGTGGAAGATACGATGCGATGAGGTCGACACAATTGGCCTGCCCAGAGTGGAGGGAATATATATTATATTACTATAAATTAATTAAAAATTGTCAATACGGGGAGCAATTTTATTCATAAAACAACAGTTCCAGCACCAGATGAAAGAAAAGAGAAATAGACTTCGAAAATTCCCGTTTTTAAGCCATCACGATCGTTGCTACGGAAAGGGAAATCTCACTTATATCTAGAATACATAGTGCAAATTTAATCGGAATGATTAATCATTGCCATGAAACTGTCGACAATACTGTTCGGTCTGATCTCCCGACGCTGCGAATAGGTATATGCGGCCTCGCTAAGCGATGCATAATAATCTGAGTCATCCCACATCTTGTTGAAAGCATGTATCCATTCGCTTGGCGGTGCATCTGAAGGCAGACAAACACCTCCTGGCCCGACCGCTTCCGGTAAGCCGCCACGGTTGCTTGCCAGTACCGGGATGCGGCTGTAGTGGGCTTCGGTGGCGATCCGTCCCCAAGTCTCCAGACATTGGCTTGGCGCGAGGACGATTTTTGTCCGTCGATACAGGGTGCGCATGTCCGACACCGGCCCTAACAGTTCGACGTTCCGTAAGCCAAGTCTCTGGATTTCCGCGAGCACGCTGGCACGCACTTCCGATTTATTTAAGGCAAACAAGAACGGAATGTCGGGACGCGCAGCCGCTATCGCCAGCACCACTTCCAGGCCTTTGTGGGGAGCGGGGTTCACGAACAATGCGGCGGTCTGGCTGCTCGTTGTTGTGTACAGTTCTGGAAGTATTAGTGGCCTAACGACGCCAGAGAAACGTTTGTTGGGGTGGAGTGAACGAGTAAACTCAGAGTTGCTAATGAAGTTCAGCAGCGGATTGTTTAAGACGGTTTCATCGAGTGGAAGATGGTCCTGAGTATGCAAATAGCAGAAGGCAGGTAACTGCAGACGCAGGGACTCCGCAAGTAAAACGTTAAACTTCGAACCACCTTGGATCACGATAACGTCCGGCTTGAAGTCTTGTGCCACTTCTTGGACATGCCGTTCGCTTTCCCATGCGCGCCACACCGGATAACCCATGCTATGGTCTACTGCGCAGCGTTTCTTCATCAACTTGATTTGTAAGCGTGCTAGCATGCCGATCAAGCCCTTGCCAGCCAAGCCGCATAGTATCCCGACATGAGCTCCGCGGTTGATCAGGCGCTGTGCAAGGTCGTGCGTGTTGACTTCCATACCCCCGCGGAGTTCGGGTAAGTGCTTGTGAGCAGTAACAAAAAGAATGCGCATAGAGAATTATTAGCTGCCATGTATTTGACGAACACTGTCTGTAGGACTGGTCCGGGCAAAATCGCACATCAGGTCGACTTTCACGAGACCAGCTTGCGAGTGATATTGAACTTCAGCAGGAATTTTACGAGAACATAGGACAGATAAAAAACGACGACAACATACGCGGTTGACCAAATCGGGTTGGTTCCCATCTGCTTGTCGATTGGTTTGAACAGATCCACAAAAATCATATGCGCAGTGTAGATTCCGACCACCAGAGGCCCGATCTTTGCCGCACAGGGGAAATCCAAAATCCGCGAGTTGGACAAGGCCATCATTGCTGTTCCGGACGCAAAAACATAAGTGGACGCTACATAATCCTGATTCATCGCGACTCCCCAGGAGCTATGCAATAGCTGTATCTCGAGCAGGTGCATGGAAGCGCCCACAAGGGTCAGGAGTAGCCCATATCCAAACCAGTTCGCGTTAGAATTTTTGCGCTGGAGGAAATAACCGGTTGCGAAAAAAATCAATGAAAAAAACGGGCCGTTTCTAAAATTGAATTGCGAATGGAGTCCGAATGGGGTACTACTGTATGCACTGCCGGCCAACCCGGTTATATACAGCGCTACTGCAATGAGCACAAGCAAGCTGCGTTGGCCGTACGATACCAAAACCGCAGTAATGGATAGGCTGCAAAGCAGCCCCATTAGGTACCATAGATGTTCCTTTGTACCTTGCAGGAGAGTATTCCAGGGCCTAAGGGCTGCAGAATGGACATTCCAGGCGATTTTTTTGATCGGTCCCAGTATGCCGAACTCGAAGGAATCGAACAGGTTAGTCGGCAACAGGTAGATGAACGACCAGGCTATGAAGAGAAAAAGGACCCGCTTGGCCATCGTCAAGGTAGTGCCGACCAACTCTTCTCCTGCGTCGACTTTACGTCCCCACAGGAAACCCGAAAGAATGAAAAAAAAAGGAACTGCAAAGCGGGCTAGTTGATTCAGGATCGTCGCCAGATCCAAACGATCTTGGAGGGTGCCTGAGGCATTGAACGGCGTTGTGTGAATAACAATAACCGCAGTGATCGAAATTACTCGAAAAAGATCAATGCTTTTAATTCGACGTTCGTACATCCTGGCACCGAAAAAGAAACCTTAACATGGGTCGGATTACAATTTAGTTGCTTCTTTGAAAGCAAAGGCACCTGCCACAGGACAGGCGACTATCCCAAGTTAAATGTTCGCTTGGCAATTTCTCCTGATGTACGGATTTTATAGCAAAATTGATACTTTCTGTTAATTTTTAAATGATAGATTTGGTATGGTCTGCAAAGTTTGTTTTGGTACGGCGCAAGTGAGCACCTGCTCGACCATGCAGTGTAGGACGCTGCAGCTCAGCATTCATCACGACTTGGCATGAAAATCGGCTGAGAACGTTGCAGCCGCTCAGACAGGCTTATCTTTTGCGTACGACGACGCAACCGATCGAGTAACCCGCCCCGAACGAGCAGATCACCCCATTCGCGCCGCTCGGCAGGTCATCCTGGTACTTGTGGAAGGCAATGATCGAGCCCGCCGACGAGGTGTTCGCATAGGTGTCGAGGATCACCGGCGCTTCGTTCGGCTCGGCATCGCGGCCCAGCAGGGTGCGGGTGATCAAGAGGTTCATGTTCAGGTTGGCCTGGTGCAGCCAGTAGCGCGACACGTCCTCGATCTTCAGGCCCGCATTCGTGACGGTGTCGGCGATCGTCTCGGCCGCCATCGGGCACACTTCCTTGAACACCTTGCGGCCCTGCTGGCGGAACAGCTTGTCCGGCGCGCCGATGCCCGCTTCGTCGAAGCGGTTCATGAAGCCGAAGTTGTTGCGGATGTTGTTCGAGAACTTGGTCTTGAGCTTGCTGTCCAGGATTTCCCACTGGTGGGCGCTGGTCGCCGTCTCGGCGGCTTCGACGATCACCGCCGTGCAGGCGTCGCCGAAGATGAAGTGGCTGTCGCGGTCGCGGAAGTTCAGGTGGCCGCTGGTGATTTCCGGGTTCAGCATCAGGACGGCGCGCGCACGGCCGCTGCGCACCGCGTCCACCGCGGTCTGGATGCCGAAGGTGGCCGAGGAGCAGGCCACGTTCATGTCGAAGCCGAAGCCCTCGATGCCCAGCGCGTCCTGCACTTCGACCGCCATGGCCGGGTAGGGACGCTGCATGTTCGAGCAGGCCACCAGCACCATGTCGATATCGGATGCCTGCTTGCCGGCGCGCTCCAGCGCCTCGCGTGCGGCGGCCACGCACATCTCTGCCTGCAGCGACACCTGTTCGTCGGCGCGTTCCGGGATGCGGGCGGTCATGTGGGCCGGGTCGAGGATGCCTTCCTTCTCCATCACGTAGCGCGACTTGATGCCCGAGGCTTTTTCGATGAAGGCGCTGCTGGAGGGCTCGAGCGCGGTGGTTTCGCCGGCGGCGATGGCGGCGGCGTGTTCCTGGTTATACAGCTCGACGTAGGCGTTGTACGCCGTCACCAGCTCGTCGTTGGAGATGGAGTACGGCGGCGTAAACAGGCCGGTGCCGCTGATCACGACAGGTTTCATGTGGGGGACTTTCAAGGAAATAACGGGAGTTGCCCGCGAGATGCGCCGATTCTACACCCTCGGACCGGACCTGGGAATTGTCGAAAACGACAGTTTAGAGAGGTAAACCTAGCTCAGCGCGCGTGCTGCGCCAGTGTCGTATCGGCCGCACCGGCGCGCTTGGACAGCTGCACCTTCTCGCCCTTGAGATGGCGCAGGGCCTGGGCCAGCTGGAAGTCGTCGGCGCTGCCGTAGTCGACCGGCTTGCGCTCGCGCGCCTCGGCCCACAGGCGCATCTGTTCCTCGATGTCTTCCTGGCGGGTGGCGGCTTCCTTGTCGCGGTCGTTGGACAGGTGCCGTTCGAGGTCGGCCTCGCGCATGCGCAGCGCGTTCAGGCCGTCGCCCTCCAGCGTTTCGTCGACCGGCACGTCGGGCACGATGCCGCGCGCCTGGATCGAGCGCCCGGCCGGGGTGTAGTAGCGCGCCGTGGTCAGCTTGACGGCGGCATCGCGGCCGATCGGGCGGATGGTCTGCACCGAGCCCTTGCCGAAGGTCTGGCTGCCCAGGATGGTGGCGCGCTTGTAGTCCTGCAGGGCGCCGGCCACGATCTCGGAGGCCGAGGCCGAGCCGGTATTGACCAGCACCACCATCGGCAGCTTCTTGAAGGCCGGCGGTAGGCTGGACAGCGGATCGGCGCCGCTGCGCAGCATGTAGAACTCCGGACGGCCGTAGAAGCGCTGGCGCGAGTCCGCCAGCTGGCCGTTGGTCGAGACAATTTCGGCATCCTTGGGCAGGAAGGCCGCGGCGACGCCGATCGCGCCCTGCAGCAGGCCGCCGGGGTCGTTGCGCAGGTCGAGCACCAGGCCCTTCATGTCCGGGTTGTCGCGGTACAGGGCCTGCAGCTTGGCCGCCATGTCGTCCACGGTGGGCTCCTGGAACTGGGCGATGCGCAGCCAGGCGTAGCCCGGCTCGACCATCTTGGCCTTGACGCTCTTCTGGACGATTTCGCCGCGCGCGATGGTGAAGCGCAGCGGCGCCGGGCTATCCTTGCGCGCGATGGTCAGCGTGACCCGGGTGCCGGGCTCGCCGCGCATGCGCTTGATCGCCTCGTCGATCGGCAGGCCCTGCACCGGGTGGCCGTCGATCTGGGTAATCAGGTCGCCCTCCTTGATGCCGGCGTGCCAGGCGGGGGAATCCTCGATCGGGGCGACGATTTCCACGAAACCGTCCTCGCTTTCGGAAATCTCGATCCCCAGGCCGACGAAGCGGCCCTCGGTGCCTTCGCGCAGCTCACGGTAGGCGCGCGGGTCGAGGTAGGCCGAGTGCGGGTCGAGCGAGGCCACCATGCCGGAAATCGCTTGCGACAACAGGGCCTTGTCCTCGACCGGTTCGACATAGGTAGATTTGATGACGCCGTAGACGTCGGCCAGCTGGCGCAGTTCGGCCAGGGGCATGCCGGCGTCGACCGGCTTCTGGGCCAGCGCGGAAAACTGCATGGTCACCGCGACCCCGGCAATGGCGCCCAGGCCGACGAGACAGGAATTCTTGAAAGTGGAGCCCATGGTTCACCCAATGTGAGCGCTGCGGCCGGGATTGCACATGAGTTAGCGCAAGTCCAGTATAAACCTGAACGCCAGGGGGCGCTGCGAAGCAGGCCAAACCCTGAGCAAGCAAGCTAAAAACTTAGGGCAATATTAAGACCTGTTACGGAATGTCCAGCTTGGTAAGCAATTGTAAGAGTCGAAGCGGACGCGAGGGAGGGGACCTATAGTCAATCTCAGTTTTTCTCTCTCTCCACTTTTTGAAGTGGTCTTTGCCCGCGGCCCCCTCCGCGGGCTTTTTTATGTCCGCTTGCCCGCCTCGCTGCCGGAATTGTACATTCCCGAGAGTAAGCCTCCCCGCAGGCAGCGCATGTTGTTGTGACGTACCAACACATGCATATACGATATGCCCCCGTCTGCATGTATCGAAAAGTAAAAAAGCCTTGCAGGCCCCTATTGCCCCTTGCGCAGCCGCTAGAATGCCTGAAGCCTGTACCGTCGAGGACGGCGGCTGAGACGGCCGACAGTCGAACACTGGCGGCATACAACGATAGACCGGCCACAAGCCGGCCGCTTTTTCCCAACCCAGCAATTCCAGCAATCGAGGACCATTCCGTGAAGCGTATCCTTCTGAGCACCCTGACGCTGTCCCTGGCGGCAGCCTTTGCCAACGCGGCGGACAAGCCGGCCGGCGCCCCAGCCGCCGCCACCGCAGCAAACGCCAAGGCCGTCGCCGCGCCGATCTCGGGCGTCGACACCCAATACATCGACACCAGCGTGCGCCCGCAGGACGACTTCTTCACCTACCTGAACGGCAAGTGGCTGAAGGAAACCGAGATCCCGAGCGACAAGGCAAGCTGGGGCACCTTCATGAAGCTGCGTGACGACACCAATCCGCAGATCCGCGCCATCATCGAGGCCGCGCAGGCCGACAAATCGGCCAAGGCCGGCTCCGAAACCCAGAAGATCGGCGACCTGTACGCGAGCTACATGGATGAAGCGCGCCGCGAAGCCCTGGGCGTCAAGCCCCTGAGCAGCGAGCTGCAGAAGATCCGCACCCTCAAGGACAAGAAGGGCCTGCCGAACCTGGTCGCCCACTTGTCGAAGATCGGCGTGTCGACCCCGTACGGCATCTACGTCAGCCAGGACATGCGCAACTCGACCGAACACGTCGTGTACATCTCGCAGAGCGGCCTGGGCATGCCGGACCGCGACTACTACCTGAAGCAGGACGACGCCAAGCTGGCGGAAGTGCGCACCAAGTACCTGGCGCACGTCGAGAAGACCCTGGCGCTGGCCGGTGAAAAGGACGCCGCGGCCCAGGCCAAGGCGATCGTCGATTTCGAGACCGAGCTGGCCAAGGTGCAGTGGACCCGCGTCGAGAACCGCGACCCGGTCAAGCGCTACAACAAGATGAGCGTGGCCGAGCTGGGCAAGCTGGCGCCGGGCTACGACTGGAAAGCCGCGCTGGGCGCGGCCGGCGTGGGCAACAAGCTCGACACCATCATCGTCAACCAGCCGAGCTACTTCCAGGGCCTGAACGAGGTGCTGGCCAAGACCGAGCTGTCGACCCTGAAGTCCTACTTCGAATGGCAACTGCTGCGTGAATTCTCGCCGCTGCTGTCGAAAGCCTTCGTGGAGCAGAGCTTCTCGTTCTACGGCACCGCCCTGTCGGGCGTGTCGGAACAGGCGCCGCTGTGGAAGCGCGGCGTGGGCGCGGTCGAGAGCGCGCTGGGCGAAGCGGTCGGCAAGCTGTACGTGAAGGAGCACTTCCCGGCCGAGCGCAAGGCGCGCATGGAAGAACTGGTGAAGAACCTGATCGTCGCCTACGGCCAGTCGATCGACAAGCTCGAGTGGATGAGCCCGGAGACCAAGAAGGAAGCCCGCGCCAAGCTGGCCAAGTTCACCCCGAAGATCGGCTATCCGGACAAGTGGCGCGACTACTCGAAGCTGAGCATCAAGCGTGACGACCTGGTCGGCAACGCGATGCGCACCGCGACCTTCCGCTACAACTACCAGCTGAACAAGCTGGGCAAGCCGGTCGATCGCACCGAATGGGGCATGACGCCGCAGACCGTGAACGCCTACTACCGCAGCACGACCAACGAGATCGTGTTCCCGGCTGCGATCCTGCAGCCGCCGTTCTTCGACATGCGCGCCGACGACGCGGTCAACTACGGCGCGATCGGCGCCGTGATCGGCCACGAGATCGGCCACGGCTTCGACGACAAGGGCAGCCAGTCGGACGGCGACGGCAACCTGCGCAATTGGTGGACCGAGTCGGACAAAGCCGCCTTCAAGGCCCGCACCGACAAGCTGGTCAAGCAGTTCAACGGCTTCTCGCCGCTGCCGGGCTATAACGTCAACGGCGAACTGACCCTGGGCGAGAATATCGGCGACAACGCCGGCCTGTCGATCGCCTACAAGGCCTACAAGCTGTCGCTGCACGGCAAGCCGGCCCCGGTCATCGACGGCCTGACCGGCGACCAGCGCTTCTTCATGGGCTTCGGCCAAGTGTGGCGTTCGAAGATGCGCGAAGCGCAGCAGATCAACCAGGTCAAGACCGACCCGCACTCGCCGGGCCAGTTCCGCGCCAACGGCACCGTAATGAACATGCCTGAGTTCTACGAGGCCTTCAACGTCAAGCCGGGCGACAAGATGTACCTGGCGCCGCAGGACCGCGTCATCATCTGGTAAGCGGCAGGGAGTAACACAGGACGGGTCGGCGCAAGCCGGCCCGTTTGTCCATCCACGACAACGACAACAACAGAAACACGGAGAGAAAGAATGAAACGACACATCCTGAGCGCCGCGGCGCTCATCCTGATGGCCTCGATGGCGCAGGCCGAATCCGGCAGCGGCGCGGCCGGCAACAGCGCCGCCAAGGGCGCCAAGGGCGCCAAGGCCCAGACCCTGTCGGCCGGCATCGCGCTCGAATACGTCGAGCCGGCCGTGCGCGCGCAGGACGACTTCTTCCAGCACCTGAACGGCAAGTGGCTGAAAACCGTCGAGATCCCGGCCGACAAGTCGAGCTGGGGCGCCTTCTACAAGCTGCACGACGACACCCAGCCGCAGCTGCGCGCGATCATCGAGAAGTCGGCAGCCGTCAAGAACGCCCAGGCGGGCTCGGAAGTGCAGCTGATCGGCGACTTCTTCGCCAGCTACATGGACGAAGCGCGCCTGGAGCAGCTGGGCATCGCCCCCTTGAACAGCGAACTGGCGAAAATCGCCGCGATCAAGGACAAGACCGAACTGCCGGCGACCTTTGCACGCCTGGGCCGCCTCGGCGTCAACGTGCCTTTCAGCTTCTACATCCACCAGGACGCCAAGGATTCGACCAAGTACGTGGCCGACCTGTACCAGGGTGGCCTGGGCATGCCGGACCGCGACTACTACCTGAAGGCGGATGACGCCAAGCTGGCCGACACCCGTGCCAAGTACCAGCAGCACGTCGAGAAGATGCTGGCGCTGTCGGGCGACAAGAACGCGGCCGCGAACGCCAAGGCCATCGTCGACCTCGAAACCGAGCTGGCGCGCGTGCAGTGGACCAAGGTCGAGAACCGCGATCCGATCAAGACCTACAACAAGGTGGAACTGGCCAAGCTGGCTGAAATCGCGCCGGGCTACGACTGGAACGCCTGGCTGGACGCCGCCGGCATCGCGGGCAAGACCGACTACGTCATCGTCAGCCAGCCGAGCTACCTGAAGGGCATGGCCGAGATCGTGAACCGCGTGCCGCTCGAGACCTGGAAGGTCTACCTGCAACAGCACCTGGTCAACGGCTATGCCAGCTACCTCTCCAAAGCCTTCGTGGACCAGCGCTTCGCCTTCCACGGCACCACCCTGTCGGGCGCGCCGAAGCTGGAACCGCGCTGGAAGCGCGGCGTGTCGACCGTCGAGGGCGCCCTGGGCGACGCGGTGGGCAAGCTGTACGTGAAAGAACATTTCCCGGCCGAGCGCAAGGTGCGCATGGAGGCCCTGGTGAAGAACCTGCTGGAAGCCTACCGCCAGTCGATCGATACCCTGGACTGGATGAGCCCCGCCACCAAGAAGGAAGCCCAGGCCAAGCTGGCCAAGTTCAACCCGAAGATCGGCTACCCGAACAAGTGGAAGGATTACGCATCGCTCACCGTCAAGCGTGACGACCTGGTCGGCAACGTGATGCGTTCGCGCGAAGTGGAGTACAACCGCGAGCTGAACAAGCTGGGCAAGCCGATCGACCGCGACGAATGGATGATGACGCCGCAGACCGTCAACGCCTACTACAACCCGGAACTGAACGAGATCGTGTTCCCGGCCGCGATCCTGCAGCCGCCGTTCTTCGACATGAATGCCGACGACGCGGTGAACTACGGCGCCATCGGCGCGGTGATCGGCCACGAGATCAGCCACGGCTTCGACGACCAGGGTTCGCAGTACGACGGCGACGGCAACATGCGCAACTGGTGGACCGAGGAAGACGGCAAGCGTTTCGCCGAGAAGACCAAGGTGCTGGTGCAGCAGTACGCCTCCTACAGCCCGCTGCCCGGGTATCACGTGAACGGCGAGCTGACCCTGGGCGAGAACATCGGCGACAACTCGGGCCTGGCGATCGCCCACAAGGCCTACAAGCTGTCCCTGAAGGGCAAGAAGGCTCCGGTCATCAACGGCCTGTCGGGCGACCAGCGCTTCTACATGGGCTGGGGCCAGGTGTGGCGCGCGAAGATGCGCGAGCCGGCCCAGATCAACCAGGTCAAGACCGATCCGCACTCGCCGGCGCAGTTCCGCGCCAACGGCACGCTGAAGAACCAGCCGGGCTTCTACGAAGCCTTCGGCGTGAAGGAAGGCGACAAGATGTACCTGGCGCCGAAGGACCGCGTAATCATCTGGTAAGTTCGCGGCCCAGACACGTTTGTTCGGGCCGTATCCTGTGCTCCCCAGCGACGAAAAAAATGCCGTTCAGTGTGAACTGAACGGCATTCTTCATCCACCGCTTGCGGCAGCGCAGCGTTTTACTTCGTCACGCTCGAGTAGCTGCAAGTTTTAGTAGTGGCACGCTTCGGATCGCCAAACACGGCATTGGTACACGGAGTCGACGCGGTGATCACCTTGGTGAAGTAGTAGCCAGGAACGCCGTAGCGCACTTCCCGGGTACCGGTAAAGGAACACATCCCCCCCTCGGTAGCACACTGGGTCCAAGTAACCGTGGTCGGCGCTGGCGCCGGTGGAGTCGTTTCGGCCGTCGCGCTGGCGTAGCTGCAGGACTTAGTCCCGCGTTTCGGGTCGCCGAAGACCGCGTTGGTGCACGGGGTCGACCCAGTAACCGTTTTGTAATTGAAATAGCCTGGCACACCGTAACGAACCTGGCGCGTTCCGGTGAAGGAGCAAATGCCGCCTTCATTGGCACAGAAGGTCCAGCCATCGACCGAAGGAGTGGGCACCGGAGTCGGCGTCGGCGTCGGGGTTGGAGTCGGGGTCGGCGTCGGCGTCGGAGTCGGAGTCGGAGTCGGCATCGGGATTGCGACTGCAGCGGCAGCCTCATAAGCACCAATATCCAAGGTGCCGGACGGACGGGTTTCCGAACTTGCAACGTGACGGTACTGGGCGACCGGTTTCAGCGACACGCCGGCAGCGCTGGTGCCAGGATCGGTACCGGCATCGATGACCAGTCCGGCCGTGGTCGGACGCAGGTCGTAGGTGTTGCGGCTGACGAATGCTGGTGCCAGCGAACGGTAGTTACTCTTGTCGATGGAGCTTGCCTGGGTCGACACGGTACCAAAGCCGCCGAAGATGTTGTTCTGGATCAGGGCTGGCTTGGTCACGCCGCTACCAATCATGATGAAGGTACCGCGCGTGCTGTTTTCGTTCAGGAAGGTATTGTTGACGACGTACAGATCCTGTGTCGGATTGCTTGCACCTTCTTCACCGAAAGCCAGCATGGCCGGGTTGCCGTTGCTGGACGGCTGCTGAATCACATTGCCGATGACATAAGCAGTGCCCGCGTTCGGCAGGTCGACCTCGTAGCTCGGCTTGCGCGCGCCTTCCTGGCCTGCTGGCGTGCTGGAGAACCGGTTGTAGGCGATCGTGTTGACATGGGCACGCGACTTCAGGTTGTGGCCGACGTTCGCATCGTGCGAGTAGTTATAACGGAAGGTCAGGCTGCCGACATTGCCGATATAGAGGTTGTGCGTATAGCCGGTTCCATAGCCATTACGTGCGAATTCAGAATATTCGATCACGATGTTGCTCGAGGTATTCGCACCGGTCAGGATACCGTTCTCGTTATCGTGCAGGAAGGACGAGCGAAGCGTGAAATTGGTGCCCTCCAGACGCAGGGCTGCGCCATTTTTGTCGGGAACCTTAGCGCCATACATCTCGACGTTTTCGACGAGAACATTGTTGCCTCGGACGACCCAGATCCCCTTGCCGCCATAGTTCTTGCCAGCAGCGTCGATTTTCGGACGGCCGTTCACACCACGGATTTTCAGGTCATTTGTGGTGATCAGGCAGACGTCGCCGCTGTACGTAGTGTTGCCAGCGATTTCAATGGTATCGCCAGCTTTCGCAACCGCGAAGGCGGCGCACGGTTTGGCATAAGTTTGGCCCGGACCAACAGAGAGGGTTGCGGCCGAGGCGCTGCCAGCAGCAAACAGGGACAGCAGAAGGGTAGTAGGCAGCACGGTGAAGCGACGGCTGGCAGAATGAGTAGTACTAAATCGTTGCATTTTCTGTCCTATCGAAATGCCGTTTGGAAGCTTTGTTCCGGTTGGAAAGTTCCAACTATAAAGTGTTTTTGGACAGAAAATGTAACGAGGTGTTACAGAAAATAGCTTGAATGCAACAAAAATATTTCATAAATTTAACATTTTGGAGCCCCTCTCATAGGAGAGTTGTTAAATCTTTTTCTACAGAAATTTTTTTCCTTCAACTTCCAAAAAACAACAAGTAGATGCAGATCATTGACGGATCGTGTAGAAAAAAAGCCCGCCGAGCGAACCCGGCGGGCTTCCATCAGACGAGGTTGTTTTTCTGATTATTTGACTGCAGCGATCATATAGTCCACTGCCGCTTTGACTTCAGCGTCGGATACGGCTGCCCCTCCCTTGGGAGGCATGACACCAGCTTTCCCCTGAAATCCTTTGATGGCATGTTCATACAGGGTTGCATTGCCCTGCGCGACGCGCGCGGACCAAGCAGCCTTATCGCCAAACTTGGGGGCGCCTGCAATGCCGGCACCGTGGCAGGCAATGCAAGCGCTGCCGTAGACGGTCTTCCCTGTCTCCGCACTGGCCACCGCTGGCGCGGCAGCGGGGGGGATACTGGCCGGGGCCGGCGCGCTGGCTGGCGCAACGGCCGCGGCCTCTGGCGCTGGCGTCGGCGTACCTGCCGCCGGCGCAGCAGGTTCCTTGAAGCTGGCGCCGCTCTTGTTGGTCATGAACACGACTGCGCGAGCAACTTCGAGATCGTCGAGGTCCGGGTTGCCGCCCTTGGCGGGCATGGCACGGATGCCTTCGATCGCGTGTTTCACCAGGGTGTCGTAACCCTGGCCAAGACGTGCGGACCAGGAGCCGGTGTCGCCGGTCTTGGGAGCGCCTGCGAGGCCGCCGTCGTGGCAGGCGGCGCAGACGGCGGCATACACGGCAGTGCCGGCCTGGAGCACGCGGGGGGCGTTGGCATCTACGAGGGTGAAGCCTGCATCGGCCAGTGGACGGATACGATTTTCGACTGCGCCACTCGCCTGGCTGTCGGTGCCGGCGCCGGTCAGGCGGTCGCTGGTGGCAAAAACGACGAGTAGGATGATACCAATGACAATGACCAGGAAGAATCCTGTTACGGCGGCGACGAGCTGCTTGGGCGTACGGATCAGGGATTGATGTTCGTTGTGTGCGTCGCTCATGATTTCCTTAATTCAATAAAAAAACCTGCTACCGCGGCATCTCGTGCCTTTTTTGAAATGCCCTCAAGCAGCTGATTATAGACGTAAAGCTGCCAAAATGTAACGAAATTCGCTTGCCCGCCATGGACGGCAGGGCCGAAAGACTGTATTCTTCGGACACTTCACTCTACGCGGCTGTAGCTCAGTGGATAGAGTATTGGCCTCCGAAGCCAAGGGTCGTGGGTTCGATCCCCGCCAGCCGCGCCACTCCCCCAGGAATTCCACAGACCGCTCAGGTCGCCGATGGATTGCTCGCACCTGAGCACCACGCATTCACCTTTTCTTTCAGTGCGCTCGCATCGCACTGAAAACTTGCCGTTCTTCCATTCATCCGTCCAGTCCTTCCCTGCGTGATGGCAAATTTTCTATTGCAATTACGTAACACATTCATGCTTGGTACCTTGTAGCGTCCCCGCAAAAAGGTGCGCACGTTACTGATGAGCACGAGTCGTTTATTTTTAAAATGCTAAAATTTCTTGCCAGTTTTGCAGTTGGAGGAGTCATGCCTTGCTCCATGACGGAGTAGGTGCCTTGCACTGTAGAAATAGTGGCAACACGCCGGCACGGGATACCTTATCAAGATGTTGTTAATTGGGAGAAAAGTTTAGAGACCGTTGAGAAGCTTCTTGTTTCCGTGCTATATTTGTTAAAAAAAATGCAAAGAATTGGAGCCAAGCCCAATGAAAGCAGATCAGATCGTCGCAGTGGTGGGCCTAGGGTATGTCGGCCTTCCTTTAGCAGTTGAGTTCGGTAAGAAGTTCAGGACAATCGGTTTCGATTTGTCGGCCGCGAAGATCGAGCACTACAAGCAGTTTCGTGACCCGACGGGTGAAGTCTCATCGGAGGAATTAAGGGCAGCCGAATGGCTGGACGTGACCACCGACCCGGCAGCCCTGGCGGCCGCGGATTACATCATCGTGGCGGTGCCGACCCCGGTCGACATGGCCCACAACCCGGATTTCACGCCGCTCCGGGGTGCCAGCCAGTCGGTGGGCAAGCACATGAAGCGCGGTGCGATCGTCGTGTACGAATCGACGGTGTATCCGGGAGCGACCGAAGAGGTCTGCATCCCGATCCTCGAAGAATGGTCGGGGATGAAATGGAAGCAGGATTTCCATGTTGGTTTTTCGCCTGAGCGCATCAATCCGGGCGACAAGGAACACACCCTGACGACGATCCTCAAGGTGGTCTCGGGAGATGACGAAGAGACGCTCGACAAGGTCGCTAAGCTGTACGAAGCGGTAGTCAGGGCGGGCGTCTACCGCGCCTCCAGCATCAAGGTGGCGGAAGCGGCGAAGGTCATCGAGAACACGCAGCGCGACCTGAACATCGCGTTGATGAATGAACTGGCAATTATTTTTGACAAGATCGGCATCGATACGCTCGAGGTGTTGCAGGCGGCCGGGACGAAGTGGAACTTCCTTCCTTTCCGTCCAGGATTGGTCGGCGGGCACTGCATCGGTGTCGATCCGTACTACCTGACGCACAAGGCGGAAATGATCGGCTACCACCCGCAGGTGATCCTGGCGGGACGGCGGATCAACGACGGGATGGCGAAGTTCGTGGCGGAGAAAACCGTCAAGTCCCTGATTGCGGCCGGTTTCCACGTCAAGGGTTCGAAGGTGAACGTGCTGGGCCTGACCTTCAAGGAAGATTGCCCGGACCTGCGCAACTCGAAGGTGGCCGATATCGTCCACGAACTCGAGTCCTACGGGGTCGACGTGCACGTCTACGACCCGGTCGCGGAACCGGACGAAGCCGAGCACGAGTACGGGATCAGGCTGGAAGATTGGGACAGCCTGCCGTCGGCCGATGCGGTGGTGGCGGCGGTTCCGCACCAGGATCTGCTGTCGCGTCCGGCAGACGAACTGATGTCGAAACTGAATGACGGTGGCCTGTTCATCGACGTGAAATCGAAGTTTGATCGAGATGCTATCAGCAGGGCCGGCATCTCGGTGTGGCGGCTGTAAATCCGGGTTCCCCCGGGGCGTCGCAAGGCGCAACCGGGGTAAGTATTCACTAAGAAAGTATTGGATCTGTGAACAAGTTTCAAGATGTCAGGCAGCACCTGCTCCAGCACCAGTACCAGTGGGTGGTGACGGGCGCGGCCGGCTTTATCGGCTCCCACCTGGTCGAGGCCCTGCTTGGGCTGGGCCAGCGTGTGACCGGGCTCGACAATTTTGCGACGGGCCACCGGCGTAACCTGGAAGGGGTGCGCGAGCTCGTCGGCCCTGCCGCATGGAACAATTTCAGCTTCACCGAAGGCGATATCTGTGACCCGAAGACCTGCGCCGCCGTGCTGCGCGGCGCCGATTTCGTCCTGCACCAGGCTGCGCTCGGCTCGGTGCCGCGCTCGGTGGCCGACCCGGCCCGCAGCAATGCCACCAATGTCACCGGTTTCCTGAACATGCTGATCGCGGCGCGCGACGCCGGCGTGCGCCGCTTCGTCTATGCCGCCTCCAGCTCGACCTATGGCGACCATCCCGCCCTACCGAAGACCGAGGACGTCATCGGCAAGCCGCTGTCTCCTTATGCGGTCACCAAGTACGTGAACGAACTGTATGCGGGCGTATTCGCCAGCACCTATGGCACCCAGTCGATCGGACTGCGCTATTTCAATGTGTTCGGCCCGCGCCAGGACCCCCATGGCGCCTACGCAGCCGTGATTCCCCAATGGGTGGCTGCCCTGATCGGCAACCGCCCCGTCAAGATCAATGGTGACGGCGAGACCAGCCGTGACTTCTGCTACGTCGACAATGTTGTGCAGGCGAACCTGCTGGCCGCGCTGGCCGGGGACGAGGCCGCCAACCAAGTCTACAACGTGGCGCTGAACGAGCGTACTAGCCTGAACCAGCTGTACGCGATGCTGCGCGAATTGCTGGCCCCGCGCTTTCCACATGTGGCCGCCCACCGTCCCGAGCATGGGGAGTTCCGTCCGGGCGACGTGCGCCATTCCCAGGCCGACATCTCGAAGGCTGCGGCGCTGCTGGGTTATGCACCTGCCTGGCGCATCCGCGAAGGCCTGGAGCGTGCGCTCGACTGGTATGCCGGGCATCTGGAACAAGTATGAATCGTCTTCTGCAAGCAGTTAAAAATACGAAATTCGGGGGATACCGTGTTTAAGATCTCTAACCACTACGTGTCGAAGATCGTCTTCGTCTTGCTGTTCATCGAGGCCCTGATCCTGCTGGGCGCGGCCTATGCCGGGGCGTCGCTGCGCTTCCTGGACATCGATGCGCCGATCAGCACACCGCATGTCGAGCACTTCCTGACGTCGGCGATCGCCTTCGCCACCGCCATCATCTTCAGCATGAGCGCGATGGGCATGTACCAGCTCGACGCCGACGAAGGCCTGCGCCATCCCTTCTTCATGAAGCTGATGCCGTCCTTCCTGATGGGCTTCCTGATCCTGACCATCGTGTTCTACGTGGCGCCGGACCTGTCCTTCGGCCGCGGCATCCTGCTGCTGGTGTTCGCCCTCTCAGCGATCGGCATCTTCCTGGCGCGCATGCTGTTCTTCAAGACCTCGGAGATGCAGCTGCTGAAGTCGCGCATCATGTTCCTCGGCAGCGGCCCGCTGGCAAAGGAATGCAGCGACCTGGCCCAGCGCAAGTCGAACTACCACCGCTACCACATCGCCGGCTACATCCCGATCGCGCATGAGGAAGTGTGCGTGCCCGAGGACGGGCTGCTGAAGGTACGCGACGGCGATTCGCTGCACGCGTTGGCCAAGAAATACAACGTCCAGGAAATCGTGGTCTCGCTCCAGAACCGGCGCGGCGGCTTTCCAATGAAAGAACTGCTCGATTGCAAGCTGCGTGGTCTGCGCGTGACCGACGCCGCCACCTTCTTCGAGCGCGAAACCTGCCAGATCCGGGTCGATTCGCTGCAGCCGAGCTGGCTAATCTTCGGCGGCGGCTTCGACCAGAGCTTCATCCGCACCTTCATGAAGCGCGGTTTCGACCTGGTCTGCAGCACCATCATCCTGATCATGGCCTTCCCGCTAATGCTGCTGGCGGCGCTGGCGGTCAAGCTGGAAGACCGCGGCCCGGTGTTCTATTCGCAGGAGAGGGTCGGCAAGGATGGGAAGACCTTCTTCGTGCACAAGTTCCGCAGCATGCGCGTCGATGCCGAAAAAGGCGGCAAGCCACAGTGGGCCGCCCAGAACGACCCGCGCGTTACCCGCGTCGGCAACTTCATGCGCAAGACCCGCATCGACGAACTACCCCAGATCCTCAACGTCTTCAAGGGCGAAATGTCCTTCGTCGGCCCGCGCCCGGAGCGTCCCTACTTCGTCGAGCAGCTGATCGAGGTGGTGCCGTATTACAATGTCCGCCACAGCATCAAGCCAGGCGTCACCGGCTGGGCGCAGGTGCGCTACGGCTACGGTTCCTCGGCCGAGGACGCGCTGCAGAAGCTGCAGTACGACCTCTACTACGTCAAGAACAACAGCCTGTTCCTCGACGTGCTGGTACTGATCGATACGCTGAAGGTTGTGCTGTTCCGCAGCGGCCGTTGATTGTCAGGTGGCGCCGCGTGGCGCCGCCGCCATTTCCCGACTCCCCATGCCTTTGACGGCTGTTTTTTTGGGTGGCGCACGTTGACCAGTATTGCTGTCTATAGTTATAGCGTCGCTGCCGCCGCATTTCTCTTGCTGGGCGTGCTGCTGCTGGCCCTGTGGCGCGGCGGCACCCATGTGACGTCCGTGGCGACCGCCTGCGCGCTCACCGCGCTGTGGGCCGGCGCCGTCGCCTGGGAAGCGTCGCAGGGGGCGGCCGTGGCGATCTGGACCGAGGCCCTCGAGATCGTGCGCAACGGCGCCTGGTCGGCGGTGCTGGTGGTCATGCTCGGGCACTACCGCGATCCGAACGGTTTCCTTGGCCTGCGCCGTCCGGTGTTGCTCGGCATTGCCACCTACCTGCTGCTGCTGCTGGCCAAGCTCGTGCTGCAGCTCGATCTCATGTACAAGACCGATGCCGGCCTGGTGCCGAACGTGATGGCGCGCGTGTGCATGGCGGTGCTGGGCATGTTGCTGGTCGAGCAGGTGTACCGCAACAAGACGGTGCAAGAACGCTGGATGGTGAAGTTCGCCTGCCTGGGCATCGGCGCGATGTTCGGCTACGATTTCTATATGTACACCCACGCGATGCTGTTTCACGAGATGAGCCCGGAAGTTTGGGACGCGCGCGGCGTAGTCAATGCCCTGGCGGTGCCCCTGGTCGGCACCGCGGTCAAGCGCAGCAAGTCCACGCTGACCCCGCTGGCGGTGTCGCGGCGCGTGATGTTCCATTCCGCCGCGCTGCTCGGCTCAGCCATCTACTTGCTGGCAATGGGCTCGGCCGGCTATTACCTGAAATTCTTCGGCGGCGACTGGGGCACCCTGATGCAGGTGGTGTTCCTGTGCAGCGCCTTGCTGCTGCTGGCGGGCGTGCTGTTTTCCGGCACCTTCCGCGCCTGGCTGAAGGTCTTCATCAGCAAGCATTTCTATAGCTATGGCTACGACTACCGCGAGGAATGGATGCGCTTTACCCGCACTCTGTCCGAGCATGGCCCCAACCTGGGCAAGCGCGCCGTCGAATCGGTCGCGGCCCTGGTCGAAAGTCCGGGCGGGGTGCTGTGGCAGCGCCGCGCCAATGAGGTGTACGAACCGGTGGCCTGCTGGGAGGTGACTGCCAAGGACAGCGAGCCAGCGGACTCGAACTTCTGTCGCTTCCTGGAGAGCACCCAGTGGGTCATCGACCTGCACGAATACCGGGCGTTGCCCGAGAAATATGGCAACCTAGTGCTGCCAGACTGGCTGGCTGCCTTCCCGCGTGCCTGGGTGGTGGTGCCCCTGATCCTGCACGGCAAGCTGTTCGGCTTCGTCGTGCTGCAGGATTCGCGCAGCACGATGGCCCTGAACTGGGAAGTGTTCGACTTGCTGGAAATCGCCGGCAGCCAAGCCGCCAGCTACCTGGCCCTGCAGGATGCCGCCAACGACCTGATGGTGGCACGCCAGTTCGAATCCTTCAACCGGATGTCGACCTTCGTCGTGCACGACCTGAAGAATCTGGTGTCGCAGTTGTCGCTGATGAACGCAAATGCGGAAAAACACCGCGACAACCCTGAGTTCCAGCGCGACATGCTCGATACGGTCACGCATTCGATCCAGAAAATGAAAATGATGCTGCAAAAGCTAGGCCGTAACGATACGCCGGCCCAGCCCTTGCCACTGACGGTCGACCAAGTAGTGCGCCAGGCAATCGCGTTAAAGCAGGCTTTCGAACCAAAGCCGGTATTAACGGTGAACGCAGGCGGATTACAGGTGCTGGCCGACCGCGAGCGGCTGGAACGTGTCCTCGGTCACTTGATCCAGAACGCCATCGAAGCGACCCCGAAATCGGGTCAGGTCACAGTGGTGATCCGTGAAGAGCCCGGTTGCGCCGTCGTCGAGGTGGCGGATACCGGCATCGGCATGAGCGAGGAATTCATCCGCGAGCGGCTCTTCAAGCCTTTCGAGTCGACCAAGCCAGCCGGCATGGGGATCGGCGTCTTTGAAAGCCGCGAATACATTACCGAGCTGGGCGGAATGCTGGATCTGTCCAGCACGCCAGCGACAGGAACCATCTTTACCGTTCGCTTACCCTTGCATGGCGCCGAGCGCCGCGCTATCGGACGGGCCGCATGACATGAGGACAGCGTGACACAACATAAACCGAAACTCCTGATTATCGAAGACGACCCTGGCCTGCAAAAGCAGTTGCGCTGGAGCCTGGACGCATACGATGTTGTCGTGGCCGGCGACCGTGAAAGCGCGCTGGCGCAGATCCGGCGCCATGAACCTGCCGTCGTCACCATGGACCTGGGCCTGCCGCCTGATCCGGATGGGGCAACTGAAGGCATGGCGACACTGCGCCAGATCCTTGCGCTGGCGCCTGACACCCGCGTCATTGTCCTGACCGGCAATCAGGACCACGCCAATGCGGTCAAGGCAATCGGCATGGGTGCGTACGATTTCCACCAGAAGCCTTGCGACCCCGAAGTTCTCAACCTGGTAATCCAGCGCGCGTTTTTCCTTCACCAGCTGCAGATGGAAAACCGACGTATGCAGCAATCGCAGAGCGACTCACCGATGACCGGCGTGATCAGTCGGGATGCCGGCATGCTGAAGGTATGCCGGAACATCGAAAAAGTGGCGCCGACTTCGGCTTCGGTCATGCTACTCGGTGAGTCGGGCACGGGCAAAGAGGTGCTGGCGCGGGCATTGCACGCGCTCTCGCCGCGCGCAAAGGAGCGCTTTATGGCGATCAACTGCGCGGCAATTCCCGAGAATCTGCTCGAAAGCGAACTGTTCGGCTATGAGAAGGGCGCCTTTACCGGCGCCGCCAAGCAAACCAAGGGCAAGGTCGAACTGGCCCATGGCGGCACTTTCTTCCTCGACGAGGTGGGCGACTTGCCGATGGCCCTGCAGGCCAAACTGCTACGCTTCTTGCAGGAGCGTGTCATCGAGCGCATCGGCGGACACGAGGAAATTCCGGTTGACGTGCGCATCGTCTGCGCGACTCATCAGAAGCTGAAGGACCTTTGCGCGACGGGACGCTTCCGCGAAGACTTGTACTACCGGCTTTCCGAAATCGTTGTCACGATCCCGCCTCTACGCGCGCGTCAGGGTGACGCAGCCTTGCTGGCGCATTTTTTCAAGAATAGGTTTTGTGCCCAGGAATCGCGTTCGACCCTTCACTTTTCGCCGGATGCCATCGCCGCTATTGAGCATTATGGCTGGCCGGGCAATGTACGTGAGATGGAAAACTGTATCAAACGCGCCGTCATCATGGCCGATGGCGGAACCATCGTCGCGGACGACCTCGGGTTGCCGGACAGCGAAGCAGTGGAAGAAGAACCGCTCAACCTGCGTCAGGTACGCGAGGAGGCCGAACTGGCCGCCCTTGTCAAGGCGTTGGCCCGCGTCGACGGTAACATCGTCAGGGCGTCGGAGTTGCTCGGTATTAGCCGCCCGACCCTGTATGACCTGATGAACCGCCACGGCATCAAGAGCGCCGCGTGAGGAGCGTGGGAAAGATACGCTTGTTCGCGCTGCTGGCGCTGATACTGGGTCTGAGCGGCGTTGCATTGGCAGTCGCGATCGATCATCTGGGCCTGACACCACGTGCGCTCGCGCCTTATATCGAGCGACGCGCCAGCGGCCACAATCCTTTCATTGTCGGGATGGGCGATATGATCGGCAGAAGCCTGCGTAGCCTGGACGACCGCCCTGGTGGAAATCTGCCCGGCGTGGAATTACCCGTGTTGAAGCTTGGTGCACAGGCGCAGCCTGCCGGACGGTTGCCTGCACGGAGCATTGATGTGTTCGATGTCGAGGGCCTGATCGCCGCTATCAGGAAAGCCGAACCAGGCGACGTGATCACTCTCGCACCCGGCGTATATGACGTCGTGCGCGGCCGCGGCTGGCGCATCGATGCCAGACGCCCCGGCCATGTCGACGCACCGATCGTTGTGCGCGCCGCCCAGCCTGGCACTGTGGACTTGCGGATCGGGCTGCTGGTGGGCATTCGTGTCAGCGCCCCATGGTGGCGTTTCGAAAACCTTACCATCAGTGGAGCCTGCGTACCCAAAGAAGGCTGCGAACACGCCTTTCACGTCTTCGGCGGCGCGCTGGGTTTTGCTGCTGTCAACAATACCATCAGCGATTTCAATGCTCACTTCAAGATCAACGGCCATCGCGGTGAATTCCCCGACAATGGGCTGATCGAGTCGAACACCATCTTCAACACCAGCGTGCGCAAGACGTCGGCACCGGTCACGCCCATCGACCTGGTTTCTGCAAGCGGCTGGACCATTCGCGCTAACGTGATCAAGGACTTCGTCAAGCGCGGCGGCAACTGGGTCAGTTACGGCGCCTTTGCCAAGGGCGCGGGCAGCGGCAATGTCTTCGAGCGCAACTTGGTATGGTGCGAACACAAGCTCAAGGGGCAGCCGGGCCAGCGCATCGGCCTGTCGCTGGGCGGTGGCGGCACTGGACCGATGTTCTGCCGCGACGGCAAATGCATTACCGAACAGCAGCAAAGTGTCCTGCGCTCCAACCTGATCATGGGATGTTCAGACGTCGGTATCTATATCAACAGCGCGTCCGGTAGCCGTATCGAGGACAATACCTTGATCGACACCAGTGGCATCGATGTACGCTTCCCTACCAGCAGTGCGGATGTCGATGGCAACCTGGTGGATGGAATGATCCGCAGCCGCAATGGTGGTATCTTGCGTCTGGGAGACAATCGTAGCACGGCAGGCTGGCAGGCCTTCCTTGGCCATCAGCCTGTGCGCGACCTCTTTGCCGACCCCGGATCCGGCGCTTTCAGCTGGCGCGGCGCTCCGCCACGGCGCGCAGTAGTGCCGCAGTCGAGGTCTGAAGTGCTCGATCTGTGCACCAAGGCCCGCGTCGGGAAGGTGATGGCCTATGGCGCCTTCGACGATTTTCAGGCTTGCCTGGCGCCACGCTGAGGTATCACCAGGACCTCAGCCACTCCGCAGTCCAGGCCGCGACTTGGTCGCGCCATACGCGGCGCGAAAAGGTATGGTCTGCCTTGTCCAGGCGGCGCCACGTCACGCGCGGCGAATCGAGAAGGCGCTTCCACTTTGGCGCGCCGGCAAGGTCGCAGAACTCGCGTGCAGTCAAATCGGCTTCGCTGGTCACGAATAACACCTGTCCACGGAAAGCTCCCAGGCCAGCGTGCATGCGATCGGGCAGGTGCTGGTGAGTACGCGAGGGAGACGAAAGAAAGGCGGCGCGCGCCAGGCCGACCATCGACTTGAGCGAGTGGGAGTAGTCGAATTGTCCATCAATGAGCCTGCGCCAGAAGCTGCGGTCGCGCAGGCGGTCACGATAGTAGTGGCGTAGCGTCGTGCGCGCAATCCCGTCCTCGGTGCGCACCCATGGGTTGAGCAGCGCCAGACCGGTAATCCGCGCGTCGCCGGCAGCATACATCACCGTTGCAGAGGCCGCGTCGCACAGCCCCCACAGGACGACTTCCCGAAGCTCCGGAAGCGCATGCATGAAGGCGTCGATTGCAGCACACAGGTCGTCGCCCACGTCGTCGAAGGCACGTGTTTCGCCCTGGCTGTCACCCATTCCCCGGTAATCGAAGCGCATCACAGCGACCCCTTGCTGTGCCAGACTGCGCGCCAGCAGCGTAAATTGGCGATGGCTGCCGGCACGGTATTGCGGGCCGCCCACTACCACCACCACGCCGCGCGAAGCAGCTCGTTCGGGCAGGCTGAGGACGCCGTACAGCCAGTCCTCGTGGCAGGGAAACGCCAGCGCGCGTTCTTCGAAGTTCATTGCGCCTGCGCCTGAAACAGTTCCGCGCCCTTTTCCAGCCAGGCCGGCGCGACCGTGATTTCGAGAGATGCCCAGAACGGCGGCGCAGGCAGGGTATGCATTTGCAACGGCACGCCCTGGCGCAACCATTGCGCGCTGGCGCGCGCAGCAGCAGGCGAGGGCCCCTGGGCTGGCGGGTTAACCGCTTCGAACCAGTGTACCGGACAAGCCGGCGCCAGTTCTTCCAGAGGAGCAAGCGAATCGATGGCCATCGCCATTGCCGGCGCCAAGTCATAGCCTGCTATTTCCAGCGTCTCGCCGGATTGCAATGCGACGCGCAAGGCCTGGGGACTGACCCGGTCGGTGGCTTCGTTGGCCAGCAGCGCGCCTGCCGCCCGCAAGCGCAAGAACTGGGTCAGATAAGATGTTCCACTCAGCACCGGCTGCCACAGCAGCATCGTCGCCACGCCATGCGGCGCGCCGCGCGCGTAGTCGAGCGCAAGCAGGGCGCCGAGCCGCAAACCCCACAAGTGCAACGCCACCGTATGGCGTTGCTGCAACCAGTGTGCCGCTGCCGCCAGGTCCGATTTCCAGATCTCCCAGCGTGCTTCGCCAAAGTCTCCGCTGCTGTCGCCGCATCCGTATAGATCGGGCTGGAGCACCGCATAACCGAGTGCAGCCAGCTGACGTGCTTGCAACGCAGCCATGCGCCGTGCACGATTCATCTCTTCCGCGAATGGCGCGATATACAGCACTGCGCCGCGGCAAGGGCCGAACGGAGCATGGTAAAGGCAGAACCGTGAGCCGCCTTGGCCGTCCAGGAAGAACGGTTCGGCATGTGGCATGCCTCCGGCAGGTTTCATTCCGCGCGCTGTTGTGCGACGAATGCGGCCAAACTCCCAAGGGTAGCGAAGGTACTGGCGCTGATGTCGTCGTCGCCGACGGTGATGTCGAAATGTTCCTCGAGTGCTCCGATCAGGCTGACCACCGCCATCGAATCAAGCTCGGGAAGGCTGCCGAGCAGGGGCGAATTCGCTTCGAGGCGCTGACCGGCAGCGCCCAGGCTGAGGACATCGATCAGAATGGCTTTGACTTCGTCGAGATACATCATCTTTGTCTTCCACAATCGGTAGCCGATAAAGGCTGCCAGGTTCGTTCAGGAGTTCGCAAACAGTGAGGCCAGTCTGGTTCTGACAGGGGCGGCCAGCCGGTGTATTTCACCCACTAGGGCATGCCGGGTCAAGCGCAGCAACAGGTACCATGTCAGTGCAAGCAGGGGCGCCGCCAGAAGCAGACGACCCGGCGCGCCAATCGCGCCCGGCATGAGCGCATTGAACAGCATGCCGGCCACGGTGGTGCCGAGTGTGACGGTGGCGCTCGGCAGCATCGATCTCAGCATCATACCGACACTTAGGCCACAGTGGCGACGCTGCTGGCCGGCGAGTATCGGCGCCGTTGCTGCTGTTGCCAGGAAGAGCGCCCAGGCAAATCCTGTGACGCTACCGTCGTACAAGGCCACCGCGAAGCCGATACGCGCCGCCAGCGTGACGACGATAGGCCATGCGCTCAGGTAGGGACGCCCGATCGCGGTCACGGCCAGCGGGATGTAATGGAACATCATGGCCAGTGCTGCCGCCATCGACAGCGGCAGGATCGACGGCACGCAATCCAACCAGGTCGGGCCGTAGAGAGCGAGCACGATTTCATGACCGAATACTGTAGTCAGCGCCAGTGCCGGCCAGCCGATGCCGGTCAACAGCATATTCGCGCGACAGAGTACCGGGACCAGCGATTCGCCGCGGTGGTAAGCCTGCGCCATGTACGAGACCGCGCCATAGGTGACGGTCGAGCCGGCGACATGGCTGAAGATGGAAACGGTGCCGTTCGAGCGACTCAGCAGACCAACTTGGTGCGCATTGCCCAGCTTGCCCAGCAGTACATCGGGAAGTGCATTATTGACTGCGCGCACGCTGCTCGACATCAGGGACCCGAGGCCGAAGTGTGCCACGCTACGCCAATGGCGGAAGCCTGGCAGCCAGGGCATGTTTTTAGGACGCAATGGAATATAGGCCAATGCACAGGCCAGGACATTGGCCAGATTTCCCCAGGCTAGGCTGGTACTGCCGAAGCCGAGCTTGGCGAGCAGCACGCAGCAGACACAATAGCTGATCGTGCCTGCGGCGTTGACCCAGGCCTGCTTGTCTGCCTGGAACTCGCGCGACATCAGGGCATTCGTGACAGTTCCGAACGGAATGATAAAGAAGCCGATTGCCAGGATTTCCATCACTGGAACGATGGCCGGCTCCCCGAACCAGCGTCCGACCCAATCACTGGCCAAGTACATGGCGATTCCGATGGCCCATGAGGTCGCGTACACCACACCGATCGCCGAACGAATCTTTTCCGGAGTCAGGTCCGCCTCACGCTGGAGGTAAGTGGTCACGCCGAAGTCACGGAATACGTGCGCCAGGTTGACGAACACGACTGTCATCGAAAACACCCCGATCTCGCTCGGGCTGAGAATACGCGCCAGCAGTACGCTGACGATGAATTTCAGGAGTGTCGCTCCGGAAGACGAGAAGAATGTGATGACCAGCGAACGGCGCAGGTTTGCCATGAAACTCCGATTTCCCGAGTTACGATGCCACCGAGGGTATCGCTACTGTGGTAGCACCCTCGATCATGCGGATTGCGTCGCGCGAGGCTTGCTCGTACTTTGAGTTCACGAAACGCATCGAGCCGATGAAATGGAGGAAGGCGGTGTCCTGGCCAGCGCGGTCGGGCGTGCCGTATTTGGGGAAGGGCAATGCGCTGGTGCCCGGCGCGTTCGACGCCAGGTAGTTGGAAGTAACCTGCTCTGTTCCCCAGCGTGCCCAGTCCTGGCCCAACTTCGTTCCCATGCGCCGCGAGAAGTCGAGCATGGTCTCGCGCATCGAGGCGGACGGAGGGAAACCTGTAAAACCCGAGCAGCCGCGGATGTAGCGTGCCTCTGCCGGCAAGCCCACGTTGACCATTTCGGTTTCCGCGATGCCCTGGATATGCGCGCCGGGTCTCATCCATGGCAACGCGTTCTCGCGTACTGCAGCAAGGGGACGGCTGGGCGTATCCGGACGCTCGCCGAGCACGAAGCCGGCGCCGGAACGAATTGCCTGCAACACTTCAGGAATCGGCTGCACGGTCACCGTATCGGCGTCAAGCTGGACCACATAACGATCTTGGGCGAAACCAGCGATGGCAAACAAGCGTTCCCAAGTGCCTCCACGCGGAATGTCAGGATGGACGAATTCGTCGGCGTCCCGTAGTTCGACATGCGGTATGTGCTGCTGGAAGACGGCACGGTCGTTCGCGTTGATCGACGGGTCGCAAACCACCACAATGCGCTCCGGATTGAGGAAATGTGTAAAGGATTTGACAGCGATGAGGTAGGAATGGACATCACGCTGGTGGACCATCGACAAGAGCATGAACGGCAGCTTGCCGCGTGCGAGCGGGGCGGTATCGAGAACTTGCCGCGCTACGTGATGGTACCTGCGTCGAAAATGATCGCGTTTCAAGCGCTGAACGATCCTGCTCACTAATGACATGCTTGCTGCTCCTAATTCACGCCGGTACGGTCAGGCCGCTCCGGAACACCCATCAATCGAATCGGCCATATTTCTTTCCGAAACGCAGGCATTATATGCTGCATTACCGGAGCACAACTCGCTGCACGATATAATTTTGCTATCTTGCCATCGTTACAGACGATTTATACACCAAGCGACACAATGCAGTTGTAAAAATGCCACTTATGTTGCACTGGACATAATGGAAGGGCGGCTGTAGGATCGCCGCAGCGTTGAACCCCTTGAGCAATAATTTCTGTCGACGAACAGTTTCGTAGTAGTACCCACATAGAGAAAATGATGACCTCATCCAGACCAGCTACCGCTCATGTCCTGATGTGCGCAGATGCAAATTACTTTCAGCACATTGCAGCATGTCTCGTCTCACTCGTCGAGCACAACCGGGGACTGGCGTTCAAGGTGGTTTTGCTGGCGACACATATGCGCGAAGAAGCCAACAGCAAATTACTGCGCAGCCTCTCCGCCTACCCCGACCTGGAACTGCGGATCGAACAGTTCGATCCACCTGACCTGACTGCCTTGCCGCTTGCCAAGGGTTATCCCAGCGAAATATATGCGCGCTTCTGGGTCGACGATTTCTTCCCCGAGGATGTCAAGCGGGTGCTCTACCTCGACGGGGACATGGTCATCATTGATTCGGTCATGCCTTTGCTCGACCTCGACCTGGGAGACAACATGCTGGCGGCAGTCCAGATCCCGGGCGCGGTAGCGCCGAAGCGACTCGGCTATGACAAGAAATACGGCTACTTCAATTCCGGCGTCATGGTCCTCAATATGGAAAAGTGGCGTGCCGAAGGCGCACGGCCGCGACTGATCGAGGCCGCGCATGCCCTGACCGGCAGGTTGAGCAATCCCGACCAAGATGTCCTCAACTATTGCTTTTACGATCGGTATATTCCACTCGATTACGTCTGGAACGCCATCTCGCCTTTCTACAAGGAGGTCAACGAGCTGGAGCTGAGCGATACCGAAATCCGTCGCGTTGCACGGGAGGCGAAGATCGTTCACTTCAACGGTCCTGCGAAACCGTGGCATTACCTGAGTTTTCACCCACACGCAAAGGAATACTTGCGCTGCGTCGGCAAGACCGAGTGGCGCGATTTTGTCCCCAAAGACTACAGCGCGGCGAACATCGTGAAGAAGCAGATCATCAAGCTGTTCGGCGAACGCCGCGTGGGCCAGGTGATGCGCTCGATAAAGCGACCGGCTACCGCGCCGAAACCTTGAAACGGCAGGCAGCCTTCACTGCCGTGCGCACGGCTGAGTAAATTGTGAATTGTCGAGCGTGCGGTGTGTTAGGATGACAACGTTTATCTGTGGGGAAATGTCCCTTCAATCGCATTAAAGGCTTAGAAATTGTTTCCTCACGGTGCCGACCGAAACCGCGACAGCGGCTTTGACACGCAATGCAGAGACCAGTTCCCATGTCATGTTTCGGTGATCGTACCGACGCGTAACCGTCCGGAACTGCTGCAGCGTGCGCTTACGCGCATCCAATCCCAATCCTTCCGCGATTTCGAAGTGATCGTCGTCGACGACGGATCAACCTGCGATACACGTGCCGTTCATGCAGATATGTTGTGCAGGCTTGACGGACGCTTCCGCCTGATCGAACTAGGGCTGCCGCATGGTCCCGGCGCCGGACCTTCGGTCAGCCGCAATGCTGGCATCGACGCCGCACGCGGGACCATTCTGACCTTCTGCGACGACGACGATTTCTGGACCAGCGACGTGCACCTCGCAACCTTGGTCGATGTATTCGACACCGAGCCCGAGGTCGATCTTTATATCGCCAACCAGACCGCGGTCACATGCAACGGCATGGTCGAGCGCACGGACTGGCTGCCCGATCTGGCCCGGCTGGTGCGCGGCATGGAGCGCAGGCAGCGTCATGGTTACCTGCTCGGCCTTGCCGACCTTGTGCGCGGCGGCGGTTTCGCGCAGTTGAATATCCTGGCGCTGCGCAAGACAACGGCACAGGCCATCGGCGGGTTCTGGACCCGTACCTCGTACGAGGAAGACCGTGACTTCTTCTGGCGCGCTGCCGACGCGGCGCGCATGATCTTTTTCAATCCGGATGTGGTGGCGCAGCATAATGTTCCCGATCCCGCCCGCCAGAACAACCTGTCGCGCAGTTTTGCACCTGCCGAGCGCCTGCTGCTGTCCGCGCTGGTGTCCCAGCACATCGCCATGAGTGTGGCCAGTCCCGCGATTCGCAGGCTGTGTCAATCCTACGAAGGCGACATCCTGCGCCGTCTATCGCAATACTGGTCCGGGCAGGGATGCCACGCGCTTGGCCTGCAGTACGCCCGACGCGCGCTGGCAGCGCGTGCATCGCTGAAATGGACCTTATATACGGCTGCCCTGATGTGCCGCCATGCCTTGCGCCGGGAGCCTGCATGACTACGCGCGACAAGGTTCTGGTCATTGGCGACGACACCCGTAGCTTTCTGTCGACCGTGCGTTCGCTCGGCCGCCAGGGAATCGAGGTGCACGTCGCCCCCTTCGACTTCCGCTCGCCGGCGCTCGCTTCGCGCTATATCCACGCTACCCATTTTCTGCCTTATTACCTGGACGGTGGCCGCGACTGGCGCGACGCCATCGTCGCGCTGCTACGCGAGCAGCGCTTCGCGCTGGTGATTCCTTGCGACGAGCGCGGCCTGCTGCCGCTGTGCCTGCACCGCGATGAGCTGGCTTCCCTGGCGGCGCTTGCGATTCCTTCGCCCCAGGCGCTGGAAATATACTTCGATAAGGTGCGTACCCGTGAACTGGCGGCATCCTGCGAGGTAGCCGTGGCGCCAGGGCGAATGTTAGTGCCTGACGACGACGCCGACAGCATCGTACGTGACATTGGCCTGCCGGTGGTGGTCAAGGAACCGATGTCGTACGCGCTGCCGGAACTCTACGTGCGTACCAGTACCAGGATCATCGCAAGCCGCGAGGCGCTCGGTGCCTGGCTGGCGCAGCGTGGTTCGGCAAGTGGCCCGATCCTGCTTGAATCGATGTTTCCCGGATTTGGCTTGGGAGTATCGGTCCTTTGCCACCAAGGCGAGGTACTGCAGGCCTTCGAACATCATCGCGCCCATGAAATGAGCGGCAGCAGCTATTACCGCAAGAGCGCGCCGCTCGATCCGGCGCGGCTCGACGCCGTCAGCCGGATGGTGCGCGCCAGCGCGTACACTGGACTGGCGATGTTCGAATTCAAGGTCGATCCCGCCACCGGCGGCTGGATCCTGATCGAGGTGAACGCCCGTCCGTGGGGGTCCTTGCCCCTGCCGGTATCGCTCGGAATCGATTTCCCGTTCCGCCTCTACCGGCTCCTGGCGCGCCGCGAACCGACGCCGCCGGTCGCTTATCCCGAGGAGCGCTATTGCCGTAACCTGGTGCTTGACATGTGGCAGGCACGCGCCGGTGCGGCACGGCTGGTAGGCCAGCCCGGCAAGCTGTTCGCCCATTGCGCTTCCTGGGCCTGGAGTTTCCACCGTGTGCTGATCGGACGCGAGCGTCATGATGCACTGGTTCTGGATGATCCGCGTCCTGGCCTGGCGGAGCTGCGCAGCCTGTTCAGTGGCCGCTTGCGCGTCCTGCGCGAACGCGTCGGCGCGAAAGCACCTGCTGCACGCCTCCAGCGTCGCCTGGCCGCGCTGAATGCGCAATCCAGCGGCCGTTCGGTCGACGTGCTGTTCGTCTGCCAGGGAAATATCAATCGCAGCAGCTATGCAGAATTGAAGGCGCGCCAGCTATTTGGCGCGAGACACTTCCGTTTCTCATCGGCCGGCATGCTGCCGCGTAACCAGCGCGGCTCGCCCGCGCTGGCCATAGCGGTTGCCGCCCGCCACGGGGTCGATATGTCCGCACATCGCTCGCGCCATGCCAGTGTCTCCTTGCTGGAGTCGGCCGACCTCGTCATCGCCTTCGACCGGATCAACCTCGATAGCATCGCGGCTCGCTATCCGGGCATGCAGGATCGGGTGTTCCTGCTGGGCGAAGCGGTCGACTGCGCGGATATACAAATCGCCGATCCGGAAGGTCGCGACGAAACTACATTCGATGCGACCTATCGCCGCATCGATACCTGTCTGGAGGCACTGGCGGCAGTGGCGCCGGCACAGGCAGAACTTACGGAAAAACCATCCCAATGCTAAGCAAAGCCAAGCATACTCCGGCGCGCCTGGCGGCAGGCCAACGTCCGGTACTGATCGTCGTCATCGACACCGAAGAGGAGTTCGACTGGAACAAGCCATTCGACCGCGCCAGCACCGGTACCACCTCGATCAGCGGTCAGCCGCTGATGCACGAGCGCGTGTTCGACCGCCTGGGCATTGTGCCGACCTATGTGGTGGACTGGCCGGTGGCTTCCACGCCGGCTTCGGCCGCAGTCCTGCGTACATTGATGAACGAGGGGCGTTGCGAGATCGGCACCCACCTGCATCCATGGGTATCGCCGCCGTTTCAGGAAGAAGTGACACGCTTTAATTCCTACGCGGGCAACCTGCCGCGCCAACTCGAATTCGACAAGTTGCGCATGCTCACCGAGGCCATCGGCGAATCGTTCGGTCGTCTTCCCGAGACCTTCAAGGCCGGACGCTACGGGCTGGGTCCCCATACTGCCGAATCGATCGCCGCGCTGGGCTACCGCATCGACGCCAGCGTGGTGCCCTACAGCGCCTTCGAGTCCGACGGCGGTCCCGATTTCCGCGCTTTCGACGAACATCCGTACTGGTTCCGCGCGGGCGGAAGGACGCTGCTCGAACTGCCGGTCACGACCGGTTACGCTGGCTGGCTGCGCGGCCTGGGCCCACAGTTGCACGACCTGGCCCAGCGGCCATGGGCGCGCCATGCGCGCTTGGGTGGAATCTTCGCGCGTAGCGGGGCGGTCGAGCGCATCCGCCTGAGCCCCGAGGTCGCCAATGGTGACGAGATGCGGCGTCTTGCCGCGGCCCTGCACGCCGGCGGCTGCCAAGTGTTTTCGCTGACTTACCACAGCCCCTCGATGGTGCCGGGCCACACGCCCTACGTGCGCAGCACGGCCGAGCTCGAACGCTTCATCGCCACCGTGTCGGATTTCTGTGACTGGTTCCGCGACGAACTGGGTGGGCAGTTCATGGGCCTGAGCCAACTGCGCGACGCACTGGAAGTGACCAACGCGGCCTGATCAACGCAGTCTGCCCCGCGCGTGCAGGCGACGCAGGAAGGGCCACCGATAGGCGTTCAGGTGATACATCGTGCGGACTTCGTCGGTCCAGCGCAGGTGCCAATCCATGACGCGGCCGTAGAATTCGATGCGCTGGGTGCGCCCGTTCTCGAAGATTTCGCGACAGGCTTCCTCGCGCATCAGCAGGGCTGGTGACAACTGGCCCCCGACTCCTTCGTCGTAGGCAGTTTTGAGCACGACCACACATCCGCCGCCTTCGATGCACAGGTCCATCGCGACCAGCTTGCCGCCGATCCGGTAGCGGTACACGCTGGCCGCGCCGCGCAGGGCAAAGCGTTCCAGCAAAGTACGATAGAAGCGGCCTTGGGCATTGTCCGCAGCGACAGCCGTGCCTTGGCTTGCCTTCCAACCACTGCCTTCGAGCCGTCCGTAATCGCCGACTGCCGCTGCCATCGCCTCCGGAGCGCGGAGTACTTCCAGCCCGGTAGTGAGGCCGTCCTGGCGCAAGCGGTTGCGCTGCTTCTTGAGGTTTGCGCGCAGGTTCTTGCCGCGTCCGTTCCAGTAACTGTCGAAATCGTCCGTCAGGGTAATGCGCGCTGTCTGGATGTAGTCGAGGGTACGCAATCCGGCGTCGTCGGCAGGACGTGCTTGCAGCAGTGGATCGCACTGGGTCAGGCTGGCCATCCAGGCTATTCCCGGAAGCGCTTGCAACAGGCTGGGAAGGTAAGGCGCGGGCGACCCGAGGCCACGCTGCAGCCAGAATCCAACCGGCGCCTGGGGCGGCTGAAATGTGGCCCAGGCGCCGGCGCATCCTGGGGTCAGCACGGCCATGGCTTCGGTATCCTCACCCTGACCGTACCAGGCCAGCAGTTCCTTGCCTCTGCCAAATATATCGAGCGCGGCACTGACGAATTCAGGCGCCAGCAGGGGTGAAGCGGGGCCTGATGCATGGAGCCGTTGCCAGCGCGCGGCATGGACAGCAAAGGCGGAGGCCGGGACAACGGTCCAGCTCATGCTGTTTGCAAAGTGCTGGCTTGCAGCGCAGCGCGCACCGCTGCGATCATCGCTGCAAGTTCGCCCGCAGACAAATCCTGGTGGCAGGGCAGGCCGATCAGCTGGCGTCCAAGCGCAGCGCTGTTGGCGCAGACAGCGGCATCGACGCCGGGCCAGAGAGTGGCGCCAAAGCGCACCACGGGTATGCCGGCTTCCTTCAGGCGCTCGACCACGGCGTCAGTGCATTCGGCCAGTAGCGGAAACACCCAGGGGCAGGCACCATCCGGCAGAACCGGCCATAGCGGGCGCCAGCCGGGCACGCCGTCCAGGGCGCTCTGCAGTGCCAGGTAATGACGGCGGCGTAGCGTCACAATACGCTGGCGCGAGGCATGTGCCAGGACGAAGCGCGAGAAGATCGAGGAACGCTTGTCCAGCCAGTATGGATCGAATTCGAAGGCGCTATCCGAAGAGGCAGGCGCCAGCGCCGGCACCGGCGCGCCGGCGCCGGCGCGCGACTTGAGTGCGTTCCACAGCAGGCTTTTCAAGCGAAGTGGCAGGGACAGTGCGACGCGCATCCCCGGCAGTCTTCCATATGCGAAGCTGGTTTCGAACGCCGACAGCGCCGCCTTCGCTTCAAAGCCAGAGCCGCCACGACGCAGCGTAACGTCCAGGGAGCGTCGCCGCGACACAAGGCAGCCCCCTTCATAGATCGGAAAGAATTTCATGCTGCTGCCGATGGCGAAGTCGCCGGTGCTGCCGATTATGACGCCGTTACGCTCGCCGAAGAAGCAGTGCGCGCAATCCTCGATCAGTCCGACGCCATGGCGCTCGCACAGGACACGCAGGGCCGACAGCTCCTGGGGAATACCGAAGAAGTGGGTAACAATGAGCGCGCGGACGCCCCCCGCAGCAAGCCGCACGCCTATGTCTTCGAGGTCGGCCGTCGTGTCGGGATGGATGCGGTAGAAGCTCGCCGAGGCGCCATGCCACAGTACCGGCGGGATCATGGAGAGGCTATGGTAGGCCGGTACCAGGACGATGTCCCCAGGGCCGACCCCAAGTGCGCCTAGGGCCAATCCGATCGCGATCCGTCCGCTGGATACCAGGCGCACATCGGCGCCATCGAGCAGCGAGGGCAGGTCGGCGGCGTCACCGGCATCGCCCTGGCTCGCGAAAGCGGCAAGCGACAGCACGGGAACGGGCGGAATCGAAAGACGTGTGGACCTGTCCTGTACGGTTGTCGGCATGACAGGACTATAACATGTACGAGCAGAGCAAGGCCTGCAGCGAGACGGTAGGCCGGATCTGCCCAAGCCCGGAGCCAAGCTGGTAAGATGCCGGGTGCTTCAATGGTGCCGCCGTCGGCGGCACGCAGATCGACAAGATAACCATGAACCACTTGATCCACGATTCACTGTTCGACATGGCGTCGGTCCGTCCCGGCGCTCTTGCGCTTGCTTACGGCGCCACGCGCTGCACCTACGCCGAACTGGCGGCATTGGTGCGGGCCGTGTCGTCCATGGTGCTGGCGCAAGGCCTTGAACCAGGCGCGCGCGTGGCCGTGTATATGGAAAAGCGCATCGAGAATGTTGCGGCGATGTTCGGCACGGCAGCGGCAGGATGCGTCTTCGTGCCGGTCAATCCCTTGCTCAAACCGGCACAGGTCGCGTACATCCTGGCCGACTGCAATGTCAAGCTGCTGGTCACCACGGCGGAGCGTGTCGAGCAGCTGGGACCAGTGCTGGCGGACTGCCCCGACCTGCGTTCCCTGCTGTTGGTTGGAGAGCCGGCGCCTGCCCACGCTCCCACCGTGCCTTGGTTCGCCTGGGCGCAAGTGGAATCGCACGCCGGCGAAGCCCGCGCCGAACTGGCTCCGCACCGCCGCATCGATGGCGACATGGCGGCAATCCTGTATACGTCCGGTAGCACCGGGTCACCAAAAGGCGTAGTGCTGTCTCACCGCAACCTGGTGGCCGGCGCGGCCAGCGTCGCCGACTACCTCGGCATGCGGTCCGACGATCGCTTGCTGGCAGTGCTGCCGCTCAGCTTCGATTATGGCCTGAGCCAGCTGACGACCGCCTTCCGCACCGGCGCGGCGGTCGTTCTGATGAACTACCTGTTCCCAAAGGATATCGTGACCATGGTCGCCAGCGAGCGCATTACCGGGCTCGCCGCGGTTCCGCCCTTATGGAACGCACTTGCCCGGCTCGAATGGCCGGCAGACTGCAGCCTGCGTTTCATCACCAACTCGGGCGGCGCAATGGCGCCCGTCACGGTGGATGCGCTGCGTGCATGCCTCCCACAGGCCGAGATATTCCTCATGTATGGGCTGACGGAGGCCTTCCGTTCGACCTTTCTGCCACCGGCCGAGGTCGCGCGCCGTCCGGATTCAATCGGGCGTGCGATCCCGAATGCCGAGGTGCTCGTCGTACGGCCGGATGGGAGTTTGTGCGAGCCGGGCGAGCCGGGCGAACTGGTGCACCGCGGTGCGTTGGTCGCGCTTGGCTATTGGAACGATCCGCAACGCACGGCGCAGCGCTTCCGCCCCGCGCCAGGGCAGCCCCCCGGTTTGCCGCTACCGGAGATGGCGGTGTGGTCTGGCGATACGGTACGCCGTGACGAGGAAGGCTTTCTATATTTCATCGGGCGCCACGACGAGATGATCAAGGTGTCGGGTTACCGCATCAGCCCGACCGAAATTGAAAGCGTGGTCCAGGCTACTGGCCTGGTCAACGAAGCGGCGGCCTTCGGCATCGACGACGTGCAGCTTGGCCAGTCCATCGCTCTGGTCGCCACGCTGCCGGACGGCGCGGCGACAGACGCTGGCGAAGTGATCGCTGCGTGCCGCCAGCGCCTGCCCGCTTACATGGTGCCCGCCCACGTCGTGCTGCGGCAGGGCAGTCTGCCACGCAATCCGAATGGCAAGATCGACCGCAGCCTGCTCCGCCATACCTTGCAATCCACGCTCACAGTACGTTCATGACCGGCAAACCGATCCACGCATCCCAGTCCCAGTTTCCTGTTGTCGACGACGTCCTGCAGGTTGGCGGCTTACCGTTGACGCGCCTGGCCCAGCGCGTCGGACGCACTCCCTTCTTTGCCTACGACCGTGCATTGTGCAGCGGCCGTGTACGCGAGCTGCGCGCCCAACTGCCTGCAGCGGTGGCGCTGCATTATTCCGTCAAGGCTAATCCGATGCCGGCGCTGGTGCAGCACCTGGCCGGCCTGGTCGACGGACTCGATGTGGCCTCGAGCGGCGAGCTCAAGACCGCACTCGATACCGGCACCGTACCGGAACGGATCAGTTTCGCAGGGCCAGGCAAGACCGAAGCCGAACTGGCCCAGGCAATCGCAGCGGGCGTCTGCATCAACCTGGAATCGGCGCGCGAGCTGGCCAGTACCGCGCGGCTGGGAGATGCATTGGGCATCGCACCGCGTGTGGCCCTGCGCATCAATCCGGACTTCGAGCTGAAGTCCTCCGGCATGCGCATGGGCGGCGGAGCCAAGCCCTTCGGCATCGATGCGGAACAGGCGCCGGCGCTGCTGCGTGAAACGGCAGCGCTGGGGCTGGACTTCCAGGGATTCCACATCTTCAGCGGCTCGCAGAGCCTGCGCGTCGACGCCATCATGGACGCCCATGCGCGCAGCATCGAACTGGCGCTGCGGCTGGCGCTGGAGGCGCCACTAGTGGTGCGTGAACTGAATATCGGCAGCGGCTTCGGGATACCCTACTTCCCGGGCGAGCAAAGGCTCGACCTGGCGCCGGTGAGCGCACAGCTCGAGGTGCTGCTGGCGCGCCTGCAGGCGGCTCTCCCGCAGACACGGCTGGCGCTGGAAATGGGGCGTTACCTGGTTGGCGAATGCGGCGTTTATGTAGCGCGGGTACTCGACCGCAAAGTATCGCGTGGTGAAGTGTTTCTGGTAACCGACGGCGGCATGCACCACCACCTGGCGGCATCAGGCAACTTGGGGCAGGTCATCCGCAAGAATTATCCGGTGGCGGTCGGCACCCGCATGGAGCCGGTCTCCAGCGGGCCCGCATCGGTCACCGGCCCGCTGTGCACACCACTCGATGTGCTGGCCGACCGGCTCGACCTGGCTCATGCCGAAGTCGGCGACCTGATCGTCGTATTCCAGTCCGGCGCGTATGGTCCCAGTGCCAGTCCCGGCGCCTTCCTGGGCCATCCGGCCGTGCTCGAAGTGCTGGTCTGAGGCTCAGAAGGACTCAGCGCGCGGCACTGGTAGACGGCGTCCCGATCGCTGCTGGCTTGGGTGTCCCCCAACCGAATGGCAGCACGACAGGGGATGCGTCGTCTGCCTGGGGGAAGCGGATCAGGACTTTTTCCAGCCCGATCAGGATGACCAGCACGTAATAGATCAGGTCGTAGTACGCCAGTGTGAGGAAGGCGCCTGCGCTCAGGTAGCCGATCATGCTGACCTGGCACATCCGCGCGAGAAGCCCGGCCCATTCCAGGTCGGGCCGACCCCTGCAATGCTTGATGACACGGGTACCGGTTCGCCATCCGCACACGAACACTGACAAGAAGAGCAGCAGGCCGATGTAGCCATGTTCGCCTAGCACCTGGAAATAAATACTGTGTGCAACGAAGAACACATCTGGGTTTGGTGCATGTTTCCGGAACATGCGGGGAGTAAACACGCCAAAGCCGCCGCCCAGCGGATTCTCGGTCGCGATGTTGATTGCGAATCCCCAGGAATTTATCCGGCCCTGGGCCGATTGGTCCTCTTCATAATTGTTAATGGTGTTCATTCGACCGGTCCATTCCTCTGGCATCGAGAGAAAGATTGCCGGCGCCAGTACCGCGATTAGGAGCCCGGTCTTGAATTTCGACGATGACTTGAGCCAAAGGAATAGTCCCATGCAGACGGCACCGACAAGGGCACCGCGCGAGTACGACCCGATGGCGCCGATGGCGGTCAGCAGCGTCAGCGCAATGGCGGCGCGCCTGAACCATTTGTTTGGCGCCCGCGAGATCAGATAAACCAGCAGGGGAACCGTCGTCACCATGGCCAGCGCAAGCGTATTATTGTCGCCGATAAAACTGCCGGCAGGTCCCATCACGCCTGCAGTGCCGCCGCTCTTGATCGTGAAGATACCGCTCTTCGCCCCCCAGAACCCGAGCGAAAGCGCCACTGCCACCGCCAGCCATTTGACGTCTTCCTTGGTTCGCACCACCCAGATGGTCAGCCACACCATCATCATGATCTTGAGCACCCGGTCGCCGACGTAGATCGCGTTTTGCGGCTCCAGGGCAAACAGGAAGGTAATGAACATCCAGATGTTAAAGAGGAGCAGTGCGACGACAGCAGGTGACCAGATCATTTGCTTTTTATCGCGGCTGACCAGTATGCCCAGCAAGGTAACCCCAACGATGATCTGGGCAAACTGGAAGGAATAGGCGGCGCCATAAGTCAACCTGTGTGGATTCATCAGGCTGACTACTGCATATGCAAGCATCCCGAACATGGGACGCTTGAGCATCATGGGAATGCTGGCAAAAAATATCAGGAAGATCAGCGCGTCACGCACGGCTCAGCAACCCCTGGAACAAGTCAGTGACGCGGCGCGCATTGGCATGCCAGGTCAGCTGCTGCTCGCCGATCGTGGCGCGCGCATTAGCCGCTACCTTGTTGCGCAGGCCGGCATCTTCGCACAGGCGCTTGACCGCGTTTGCCAATCCGTCCGGCGTGGCCGGATCGAACAGGACCGCGTTGTCATCGGCACGCAGGATTTCCAGGATATTCGGCTGGTCCGGTCCGACGATCGCCTTGCCCAGCGCCAGGTATTCGAACAGCTTGAGCGGAGAAGCATAGCTGACCACGGCCGGCTGCAGGGCAATGTCGAAGGCTGCCACGTAACGGGCCACCTCGTCGCGCCCCACGATGCCGGTGAACTTGACGCGGTGCTCGATGCCGAGCTCGCGCGCCTGCTGCTCGAGCTGGGCGCGCACCGGACCGTCGCCCACCACCAGCAAATGGCGGCGCGACCCCGGCGGATCCTGGGCGATCAGCGCGACGACCTTGTCCAAGCCGTGCCAATCGCGCACGAAGCCCGTGAAGCCGAGCACTAGGTACTCTTCCAGTCCGAGCGCGCGCTTGGCAGCCTGCACATCCGGCGCGCTGGCGAAACGTTCCGGATTGATGCCGTTCGGGATCACCACGATACGCTTCGGGTCGACGCCGTAGGATTCCACGATGTCGCCCAGCACGCGGGTTACGGGTAGCACAGCGTCGGCATTGCGCCAGGCATAAGCTTGTGACCAGCGTCCTAACCGGGTTAGCGCCAAGCCATCGTAGCGTGTGCGCTCTTCGAGGATGGGCGCGTTTACCTCAAGCAGCATGGGCAGCTTGAACTTGCGCGCGGCCCAGATGCCAGCGGGCAGGAACAGGTTATAGCGTTCGTAAATGCAGTCCGGCTTGTGCTCCCGGATTGCTTTCACCAGGCGGCGGTAGGCTACTAGCGAGTAGGCCAACTCCATCAGCTCGTAGAATGTCTTTGGCAGATAGCGCTTCAGCAGTGCGACCGGGCCAGCGTCCGAGCCGAAGGATTCGGTCTCGGCACTAGGGGGAGCAACGATGATCACCTCATGGCCCTGGGCGCGCAGGGCGTTGATCATTTCTTCGATGTGGACGTACTGGCCGTCCTTGGAGCGGGTGCGGTGGTGATAAAGGATTTTCACGCGGCTTTCCTTGCCATGTCTTGTTTTTTTGCTAGGATGCGTTCGAACAGGTCGATCTGGCCCTGGGTGGTCGGCTCCCAGCCGAAGCCTTCGGCATAGCGCCGGGTGGCACCATGGTCGGGATAATTGGCGCGCAGCTGGCTCAAGGCCTGCACCAGGCCTTCCGGAGTCCGTTCCGGCATCAGGACGCCGGCTTCGGGCGCCGCCACCACTTCCGGGGTGCCCCACACGTTGCTGGCCACCACCGGCGTGCCGCAGGCCATGGCCTCGAGCAGCACGTTGGCCCAGCCTTCGCGGCTGGAGGACAGCACCATCGCGTCGGCGGCATTGTAATAAGTCTTCAGTTCGGTCTGGGCCACCGGACCCAGGAGGGTCACGCGGTCGGCCACGCCGAGTTCCTGCGCCAAGGTTTCGAGGTTCTTCTTTTCCGGGCCGGTGCCGGCGATCAGGAGCTCGACGTCGGGCAGGGCGGGCAGGGCCCGGATGGTCAGGTCGTGCGCCTTGCGCGGGTCGAGCAGGCCGACCGACAGCAGGGTGAAGCGGGTCAGGCCCAGCTGCGCGCGGGCGGCGGTGCGGTCCATCGGCTGGAAGCGCTCGAGGTCGACCCCGTTGCGCAGCGGCGTGATGCGGTCGGCTGCGACACCCAGCCCCACCATCTCGTCCTTCAGGGCTTGGCACACCGTGATGATGCCGTCAGCCTGACCAGCCGCTTCCAGGATCAGCTTGCGCGGACGCGCGAAGTGGGGAATGAGGTTGATGTCGGTGCCGCGCGCAGTGATCACGACCGGCTTGCGGAAATACTTGCCAAGCATGACTGCGGCCACGCCGTCGGGATAGAAATAGTGGGCATCGATGGCATCGAAGTCGTAGCCCTCGTCCAGGATGCGGGCGATTTCCCGCTTGGCTGCATGGGCCAGGAAATAAGGCGTGACATTCATGCCCACCCGCGGCAGCACCACGTAGCGTGGGTGCGTCACCGACAAGCCATTACGTACTTCCGTCCGAGGCACCCGGGCCAGCTTGGCGTAATGGCCGAAGCGTGGATTGTCCGAGGGGAACCATGGGACCGGCGCGACGACGCGCGATTCCACTTTTCCACTAGCAACGAGATAGCGCAGCCGGGTCTCGACGAAGATCCCATGGCTGGGCTGCTCCGTATTCGGGTACAGGGTGCTAAAGGTAAGTAGCTTCATCTTGGTCGCTTGGGAGGGCGTCCGGAACCGCTGAGTTGACAACGATACTACGGGGGAGCCACTGGAAAATGTGAGTGTTGTGGAAACGAGAATTTTTTTTGCTGGGCTGCAGCACAGTTGAATCGCAACCCGTAAAAATTTGACAACCATGATACTATAATTCAAGTTCTGTTAAGCATTGTTACGCGGCAATCGTGCTCAGCCTTCAGGCACACAGACAGCCTTGCAGGGACTGACTCCCGCCCCGTTCAACATGCGCTTTTCACGCTTTCATGCTTATCACCTGCTTATCCATCACCCGCTTACTGAGATAACACTATGAAGATCACCATCATTGGAACCGGCTATGTGGGCCTGGTCTCCGGCGCCTGCTTCGCCGATGTCGGCAACACCGTTCTTTGCCTGGATGTCAACGAACAGAAGATTGCTTCCCTTAAAAATGGTGTGATCCCGATCCATGAGCCGGGCCTGGACAGTATGGTTGAACGCAACGCCGCGGCTGGCCGCCTGCTGTTCTCGACCAGCTACGACGAAGCGGTGCAGCATGCCGAAGTTGTGTTCCTAGCGGTCGGCACCCCGCCGGACGAAGACGGCAGCGCCGACCTGACCCACATCCTGGCCGCCGCGCGCAGCATTGGCCAGCGCATCGAGAAGCCGATCGTGGTGGTGGACAAGTCGACCGTGCCGGTCGGAACCGCCGACAAGGTGCGCGCCGCCATCCAGGGCGAAATCGACAAGCGTGGTTCCACCGTGTCCTTCACCGTGGTCAGCAACCCGGAATTCCTGAAGGAAGGTGCGGCGATCGAGGACTTCATGCGCCCGGACCGCATCGTGGTGGGCAGCGACGACGCCGATGCGACCAAGCTGATGCGCCAGTTGTACGCGCCCTTCAGCCGCAACCATGAAAAACTGGTCGAGATGGACATCCGCAGCGCCGAACTGACCAAGTACGCCGCCAACGCCATGCTGGCCACCCGCATCAGCTTCATGAACGAGCTGGCCAACCTGGCCGAGCGGCTGGGCGCGGACATCGAAGCGGTGCGGCACGGCATGGGCCTGGACCCACGCATCGGCTCCCAGTTCCTGTACGCCGGCATGGGCTACGGCGGTTCCTGCTTCCCGAAGGACGTCAAGGCCCTGGTCAAGACCGGCGCCGAACACGACCAGGTCCTGCACCTGCTGGAAGCCACCGAGCGCGTCAACGAAGCCCAGAAGAACGTCCTGTTCAAGAAACTGGTCCGCTTCTTCGGCGGCGCCGATAACCTGCGCGGCAAGACCATCGCGCTGTGGGGCCTGTCGTTCAAGCCGAACACCGACGACATGCGCGAAGCACCGAGCCTGGTCCTGATCCGCGAACTGTTCGCGCTGGGCTGCCGCGTGCGCGCCTACGACCCGGTGGCGAGCAAGGAAGCGCTGCACATCCTGCAGCGCGAACACGGCGCTTCGCGCGTGGAGGAACTCCTGACCATCACCAGCTCGGCGGTAGCGGCATGCGACAACGCCGATGCGCTGGTGCTGGTCACCGAATGGAAGGAATTCCGCGCGCCGGACTTCCGCTCGCTGGCCCAGACCCTGCGCGCCAAGGCGATCTTCGACGGCCGCAACATCTACGATCCGGCCGAAGTGGCCGCTGCCGGCCTGGCCTATGAAGGGATTGGGCGCGTCAGCCGGAAGGCGGTGCAATGATCGGTGGGACGCATCGCGTCCTGGTGACGGGCGCGGCCGGCTTCGTCGGCAGCCACGTCGCTGCGCGCCTGGCGGCCATGGGCCACCAGGTCGTCGGCTGCGACAATTTCAACGACTACTACACGCCGCGCCTGAAGCACGACCGGGTTGCCGCGCTGCTGGCGCCGGCCGGGGTCGCGTGCGAAACCGTCGAGCTGGCCGATGCGGCGGCAGTGCAGGCGCTGTTCGAGCGCGTGCGCCCGACCCTGGTGGTGCACCTGGCGGCCCAGGCCGGGGTCCGCTACTCGCTGGAGAATCCGGCTGCCTACGTGCAGTCCAACCTGGTGGGTTTCGGTAATATCCTGGAAGCCTGCCGCCAGCACAAGGTGGAGCATCTGCTGTACGCGAGCAGCAGCAGCGTGTACGGCGCCAATGCCAAGGTCCCGTTCAGCGAGGACGACCAGGTCGACGAACCGGTGTCCCTGTATGCGGCCACCAAGAAGTCGAACGAGCTGATGGCGCATTCCTATAGCCACCTGTTCGGGCTGCCGGCCACCGGCCTGCGCTTCTTCACGGTCTACGGTCCCTGGGGCCGCCCGGACATGGCCTATTTCAGCTTCACCCAGAAGATGATGCGGGGCGAGCCGATTCCAGTGTTCGCCGAAGGCCTGCTGACGCGCGACTTCACCTACATCGACGACATCGTCGAAGGCGTGGTGCGGCTGCTGTTCAAGCCGACCCCGGCGGAGCAAGGCAAGGCGGCGCATACCGTGTTCAACATCGGCAACCACAATCCGGTGCGGGTGCTGGACTTCATCCGCAGCATCGAGGAAGTCACCGGGATCGAGGCGCGCAAGGAATTCCTGCCGATGCAGGCCGGCGACGTGCCCGCCACGCATGCCTCGATCGACAAGCTCAGGGCCTGGGTCGGTTTCGCGCCGACCACGCCGCTCAAGGATGGCCTGGCGCGCTTCTACGAGTGGTACCGCGACTGGCCGGGACGCCAGTCCTGAAGCCGGCGGCAAGGAAGGAGAATCGAATGCCGGCTGAAATACTGCTGTTCCAGACCACCAATCCGGCCAAGGTGCGGCGCCGCCTGCTGCGCTTCCGCGAGGCTTTCCAGCGCCTGGGGCCCGGCTTCCATTTCGCGCTGGTGTCCTATGTGCCGGATGCGCGCACCGAGGTGCGCAAAGTGGTGCTGGACGGGATCGCGCTCGACCACCATGTGTTCGGGCCGGACGCGATCGACACCCTGGCCTATCCCTACAAGGGCGCGGCGCGGCCGTTCCGCCTGATCCCGGGCAACTGTGACCTGGTGGCCGTGCTGGCCCGCAAGGCGCTGCCGGACTACGCGCAGTACTGGGTGATCGAGGACGACGTCGAGTACTCCGGCGATGCCCACGCGCTGTTCGCCGGACTGGCCGGCCGCGAGGGCGACCTGCTGGCCACCCACCTGGCCAGGGGTTTCGACGAGTGGACTTATTCCTCGATGCTGCGCTCTCCCGGCGGCGACGTCACGCCTTCGCAGAGCTGGCTGGTGTTCCTGACCTTCGTCCGCATCAGCGGCCTGGCGCTCGATACCATCGACCGCTATTACCGCGAAGGCTGGAGCGGGCATAGCGAGAACATGTGGGCCACCATCCTCAAGCACGCCGGCATGAGCGTGGTCGACATCGGCGGCAACGGCAAGTACGTGGGCGAGCAGGACCGCGGCCTGCGCTACTACGGCGAAGCCGGGGACCGTTTCGAGAAGAACGGCAGCTTCGGAACCATGAACATCCGGCTGCGCGCGGGACGGCGCAAGGATGTGCTGTGGCACCCGATCAAGCCGCCGGCGGCCTGGCTGCGCCAGACCCGCAAGCGCTGGCTGTCGATCGGCCGCTACTACCTCGACCGGATGGGCTTGGGCGGCGCGCGCTCCGGCGCACTCGGCAACGATCGCAGCTAAACCAATGCCCGCCGATGCGGGCATCGTCGTTTTTGGCGGCTGCCTTTTTCAGGACGCCGCGTTCACCCGCAGGAAAGTCTCGAACATCAGCACCTGCCACAGCGCCGCGCTGTGGTCCTTGGTGCCGGCGATGTGCTGCTCGGCCATCGTGCGCAGGAAGTCCGCATTGAAGATTCCCGTGTCCAGCAGCTGCGGCGAGCGCACCGCGGCGCGCAGCTTGTCGCGCAGCGGTCCGCGCAGCCAGCCCGCCAGCGGGATCGAAAAGCCTTTCTTGGATCGGTACAGCACGTCGTGCGACAGGAAGGGCTCAAGCGACTTCTTGAAGATGTACTTGCCTTCGCCGCCGCCGAGCTTGATGTCGCCCGGCAGGCTTGACGCCCACTCCACGAAGGTATGGTCGAGCAGCGGCACCCGCACCTCGAGCGAATGGGCCATGCTGGCGCGGTCGACCTTGGTCAGGATGTCGCCCGGCAGCCAGGTCTTGAAGTCGAGGTACTGGATCAGCGCCAGCGGATCGTCGGTCGGCGCGTTCGTCGCGTGTTCGCGGAACACCTCGATCGCGCTATAGCCCTGCAGGCGGCGCTTGAAGCCGTCCGAGAACAGCTCCTCGCGCATGCGGTCCGGCATGCGCGAGACGCCATGGAAGTAGCCCTCGACGGTGTCGCGCGCCAGCGCCTCGAAGGTGGTCTTGGCGCGCAGCACGCGCGGCGCCCAGTCGGCCTTCGGATACAGGCGTCCCAGGGCGCCGAACACGGGTTTGCGCAGGCCCAGGGGCAGCTTGTCGCGCACCCGCTGCTCGGCCATCGCGAAGCGGTAGCGGCGGTAGCCGGCGAAGTTCTCGTCGCCGCCGTCGCCCGACAGCGCCACCGTGACGCGCTGGCGCGCCAGCTGGCAGACCCGGTAGGTCGGGATCGCCGAACTGTCGGCGAAGGGTTCATCGTACAGGCGCGCCAGGGTGTCGACCAGCCCGTAGTCGTCCTTGTCGACGATTTGCGAGAAGTGGTTGGTGCGGTAGCGCGTGGCGACCTCGGTGGCGTAGACCGATTCGTCGTAGTCCGGATCGTCGAAGCCGATCGAGCAGGTCTGCACCGGCTTGTCGTCCTGCTGCGCCATCATCGCCACCACCGCGCTCGAGTCGACCCCACCGGACAAGAAGGCGCCGAGCGGCACTTCGGATTCCATCTGGCTGCCCACGCACTCGCGCAGGCGGTCGATCAGTTCCTGCTCGATGTCTGCCTGCGGGCGCTGCGGCTGCGGCTTGAAGGGCAGGTCCCAGTACTGCCGCGGTTGTACCGTCGTGTCGCCGACGCGCAGGGTGATGCAGTAACCGGGGCTGAGCTTGAAGGCGTTGTGGTAGATCGTGTTCGGCTCCGGCACGTAGCCGTAGGCGAAGTAGTCTTCGACCGCGCGCGGGTTCAGCTCGCGCGACAGTTCCGGGAAGGTCATGATCGACTTCAGCTCGGAACCGAACACGAACAGGCCGTTCGGCAGCAGCGAATAGAACATCGGCTTGACGCCGACATGGTCGCGCGCCATGAACATCAGCTGCTTGTTGCGGTCCCAGAGGGCGAAGGCGAACATGCCGCGCAGGCGCTGCACGCAGTCCTCGCCCCAGGCCTGGTAGGCCTGCATGATGACCTCGGTGTCCGACTTGGTGCGGAACACGTGGCCCTTTGCCACCAGCTCGTCGCGCAGCGCGCGGTAGTTGTAAATCTCGCCGTTGAACACCAGGGTCATGCTGCCGTCGGCGCTGCGGAAGGGTTGCTGGCCGGTGGCGATGTCGATGATCGACAGGCGGCGGTGGCCCATGCCCAGGCCCGGTTCCAGGTACAGTTCGCCTTCGTCGGGGCCTCGGTGGAACTGGCTTTCGTTCATGCGCCGCAGCGCTTCGCGGTCGATCGGGCGGGCGCCGCGGGTATCCAGGATGCCGACAATTCCGCACATGGTAGGTGTTCCTTAAGTATCTTTAATCTTTTTCTAAATTGCTTCAGCCCAGCTTAATCACGCTGGCTGGCGAATCTTCTGCCGGCACAGGCGGTCGTACAGCTTGCCGTACTCCGCCAGCATGGCGCGCATGCTGAAGGCCGCTTCGACCCGTGCGCGCGCCGCCTCGCCGCGCTGCCTGCGCAGGGCCGGGTCGCGCACGTAGCTTGCCAAGGTCCGGGCCAGCGCTTCCGTGTCCTGGACGGGCACCAGGCTGCCTTCGACGCCGTCGGTCACGACCTCGGGAATGCCGCCGACCTTCGATGCCACCACCGGCAGGCCGCAGGCCATCGCTTCCAGCATCGAGACCGGCGTGCCCTCGGCCAGCGAGGGCAGGGCGAACAGCGAGAAGCCGTGCAGCAGCGCGGCCACGTCGGCGCGCGCGCCGGGCAGCCAGACCACGTCCTGCAGGCCCAGGCTGGCCACTTGTTCGCGCACGGCGCCCATCAAGGGACCGTCGCCGACGATGCTCAGGCGCAGGCGCTCGCGCAGCGACGGCTCCAGCTCGCGCAGGTGGGCGAAGGCGTCGACCAGGCCGCGGTGGTTCTTGACGTCCTGGATGCGCGCCACGGTGCCGATCACGATGTCGTCCGGCCCCCAGGGCGAGGCCTGGCCGGCGGCAGCGGCGGCGAAGCGCTCGGTATCGACGCCGTTGCGGATGAACAGGGTCTGCTCCGCCGGGATTCCTACCTTCTCGCCCAGCCAGCGGCGCAGGTCTTCCGACACCGGGATGAAGCAGTCGATGAAGGGCGCCAGGCGGCGGCGCAGGAAGTTGTGCTTCGGGTTCAGGCCGTGCGGGTCGCTGGCGTCGCGCCCGTGCTCGGCATGGATGCGGACCGGGATGCCGGCCAGCGCGCCGCTGAAGTTGTACTCGAGCGCCGACAGGTTGTAGGTGTGCAGGATGGCCGGACGCAGCCGGCGCATCAGCTTCCAGAACTTCAGGTGGGTGCCGAGCCCCAGGCCGGGCGGCTTGCCCAGCGCGTACAGCTCGACGCCGGGCTGGGTGATGCGCTTGGCGAAATCCGTATAGCGCGTCAGGCACACCACCGCATGCCGGTAGCGTTCCGGCGGCATCCGGTTGATGCAGTCCACCAGCAGGGTTTCCAGCCCGCCGACGTCGAGTGAGTAGGTCAGGTGCACGACCAGCGGGCGCTGCATGCCGGGAGTCTCCAGGTGGGCAAGGTCGTTGCGCATGCTGCTTTCCTTTATTTTCCGCGCGCCTGCACGAGGGCGCGGTCGACCGTGCCGAAGTTCTGGCCGAGGAAGGCGCGCAGCGTGGCGCGTGCGCCTTCCGCGTCCGTACCCTCGTAGGGCACGGCGATCGCGACCATGGCGCCGTCGTCGCCGCGGAACTGCAGCTTGCCCTGTGCATGGCGCAGCTTGCCTACGACATTGCTGGTCGTGTAGCGGCCGTCGACCCACAGCACCTGCCAGACCAGCAGCGGTCCGCCCGGCCCGTGCAGCACGGCTTCACGCAGCGACAGCTGGCCGGCGCCGGTTTGCTCGGTGCGCTGGTTCGCAGCGGTCTGGTGGAAGGGGCTCTTTTCACCGGCCAAGCGGTTGACGGAGCTGATCAGGCCTTTTTGTTTGTTCTGGTTGCGGTAGTACAGCACCTGCAGCAGGACCGGACGCCCTTCGGGCGATCGGTAAGCCCGTGCAACGCGTGCGTCCGGCTCCATGTAATCGACCTGCCAGTCCGGGAATCCCGCAGTCACCGGCCAGGCCAGCTCCGGAACGGACAGCGCCACCGGCCGTGGATCATGATTGGCGCGGTCGTTGAATGCCGCGAAGGCCGGCCAGGCGGCGGCGACGGCCACGACGGCCACGACGGCCACTGCAACCGGCACCAGCGACTTTGCCGGGCCAGGGGAGATGCCCGGTGCTGCGGCCGTGGCGTGGCCGGTCTGCGGCGAAGCCGGCAGTGCGGGCTTGTCGTCCTCGCGCCAGTAGCTGCCGACCCAGAACATGAGGAACATGATGACGCCGAAAAACAGCCAGCCGTAGACCAGGTGGTCGACGCCGGTGGCCAACTCCATGCCGCTGCTATGACCGATCATCACGATGCCGTAGGCGCGCAGCCAGTTGGCAACGATCGGCACCACGATCGCCATGCCGATGAAGACGGCGCGCCGCAGGTTCGACTGGTAGGTCAGGTAGGCGTACAGGCAGCCCAGCGTGATCGAGGAGATCAGGTAGCGGATGCCGCTGCAGGCCTCGACCACCGACCAGCTGCCGGTGGGCAGCTCGAAGCGGGTGCCGTTGCGCAGCACCGGGATGCCGGTGGCCTGCACCGCCCACACCGTGAAGTCGGCGGTGTGCTGGATCAGCGGGCCGACGAAGACCTCGCCGAAGGGCACCGCGAACAGCAGGAACAGCAGCGGGAAGGTGAATTTCGTGGCAAGGCGCGGGCCCAGCAGTGTGAGCGCAGCGAGCGGCATCATCGCCACGAAGGCATACTGCATCACCACCCCGACGTCGCCCATGCGCCCGGCCAGCCAGGCCGCGCCGGCGCCGGCCATCAGCACCAGCCCTGGCCACCAGGGCCGCGCCGGGATGCGCGCGAACCAGGCGCGCTGGCGCCAGATCAGCCACAGGCTGACCGGCAGGATCACATAGCCGTGGGCGAAGGTCTCGGAACTGTTCCAGATCCCGACCATCGACGCCGCGGTGCCGTAGAACAGCAGGATCGGGGCCAGCAGGGCCACGGCCAGCGCGACGATGCTGGCGCGCACCTGCGGCGCGGGAACCGGCAGGATGGCATGTGCGGCGGCCTGGTCGATGCCAGGCGGAGGTTTCAGGAACATTCGAGTCGCTCCCCGATGCAGGCCAGGTTGCTCGGCCAGCTGTACTTGCGTTCAACCCTGGCGCGTGCGGCCAGGCCCATGTCGTTGCCGTTGCGGGCCAGCAGCTGCGCCACCGCCTCGACGAAACCGGCGGCGTCCTGCGCCAGCACCAGCTCGCGGCCCGGCTCGGCCTCGATGCCTTCCAGCGCCTGCGGCGTCACCACCACCGGCGTGGCCATCGCCATCGCCTCGAGCACCTTGTTCTGGATGCCGCGCGCGATGCGCAGCGGCGCCACCGCGGCGCGCGCATGCTTGATATACGGGCGCACGTCCGGCACGGTGCCGGTGACCACGATGTTCTGCTGCTTCGCCAGTTCCTGTACCGCTGGGGCCGGACGGGCGCCGACGATATAGAAGCGCAGTTCGGGGAAGCGCGCGCGCAGCAGCGGCATCGCCTCGCTAGCGAACCACTGCACCGCATCCACGTTCGGCCAGTAGTCCATGGCGCCGGTGAACACGATGGCCTGCTCGCCCTCCTTGAAGGGAGAAGGGCCGGCGGCATCGGGCGCGAAGTACTCGGTGTCGACGCCGTTGCTGAAGAAGCCGATGCGCGCATCGCTCTCGGGGGCCAGCTGGCGGAACAGGTCCGCTTCCGGCGCCGACACGAACAGCGAGGCATCGTACTGGCGCGCCACCTGGCGCTCGTAGGACAGCAGCTGGCGCGCCTCGTGGCGGTACAGCCAGCTCATCGGCCAGGATTTCTTGTCGGCGTACTGGCGCCACTTGTCGGAGTCGACGTCGCAGAAGTCGACCACGCGGCGTGCGTTCGGGTACTTGTCGGCGTACTGGGCCATCGCCGACGAGAACACCAGCACCCGCCCGATCCTGTGGGCGGCGACGGTCTGGTCGACCCAGCGTTCGAGGCCGGCGTCGCGGTAGTAGTCGAGCGAGAGCGAGCGGTTCTTGACCAGGGCGCCCAGGCTGCGCACGCGCGAAAGAAGCGGATTGAGGGCCGCGAAGTGGCTGCTCGCGCACATCTTCTCGACGGTCGGCACGTGCTGCCAGTCGTCGGGATCGTCGACAAACGTCGCCAGGTGCACCTTGTAGTCGCGCGCCAGGTGCTTGAGCAGGTGGTAGGAACGGATCTTGTCGCCCTTGTTGGGCGGGTAGGGAATCCGGTGGATCAAGAGCAGCAGGTCTTCCACGTCTTATCCCAGGTTGCGCACGATATAGGGGCCGAGGAAGTTCGCCACCGGCAGCGGCAGCTTCTTCCACATCTTGATGAACAGCTGGTACTTCGGGTTCAGCGGATTATTGTCCGGCAGCTTGTCCGAGGCATACAGCTTGTATTCGTAGGGGAGCGGCGTGGCGGTGAAGCCCCAGTTCTTCTTGAAATCGTAGGCGCCGGTGCCCAGCTTGCTGCGGCCGTAGTCGAAGACGCGGCATCCGCGCGCGGCGGCAGCCTGCATCAGGTTCCAGTACATGAAGTCGTTGCCCGCCACTTCGCGCGCCAGGTCCATGCCGCCGCCGTAGTAGGGCACGACCTCGTCGCGCCAGTAGAAGGACAGCACCGAGGCCACCAGGCGGTCGTCTTCCGTGTAGATGCTGCGCACCTCGCACTCGTCGCCGAAGGTCTGCTGCAGCAGGGCGAAGTATTTTTTCGGGAACACCGGGGTGCCCAGGCGCAGCACGCTGTTGGCATAGGCTTCGAACATGCGGTCGACGTTGTCTTCCACTACACCCTTCAGGCCCAGCTTGATCCCCTTGCGCACCATGGCGCGCTGCTTGCGCGGGATGGCGTTCATGTTGGCCTCGTCGTCGGCGCTGATCTCCTTGCGGAAGGTGACGTACAGCTCCTTGGTGTGCCAGCTGGCGTCGTCCGGGTGGGCGCGGGTCATGCCGCGGTACTCGAGGTGGCCGACGCCCAGCTCGCGCGCCAGCTTGTCGGCGGCCTCGTCGAGCAGCAGGCGGGCGCCATCGTCGATGGCGGCCACGCCGCCGTACACGCAGAAGGGCATCGCGCCCAGCGAGTGGCCGAACAGGCGGCTCTTGATTTCGGCCAGCGGCAGCACGCCCTGGATCTGGCCGTCCTGCTGGACGTAGTAGAACCAGGTCTTGATGCCGAAGGACTCTTCGATGACCTTCTGCCAGCCCGACAGGTGGAAGAAGGTCGCGTCCGGGCAGGAGCGTACGAAAGCATCCCAGCGCGCGCGTTCGTGCGGTTGCAGGAGGTGGAGGGTTTGCGGTCCGGTGGCGAGCACCGGGGCGGCGCGCTTGGCCTGTGCCGCTTCAATGATCGAGTTCATGCCGTGCTATGCCTTGTTGGTGTTGTTGTCTTGCGTCGGTGCTGCAGGGGTTATCGTTGGTCGAGGAAGATGCGGTCCATGCGGTCCCAGGCGAAGTCGCGCGCCAGCTGCTCGAGGCGGCCTTCCATGCGCTCGATGTTCACGTAGTGGCGGAAGCGCGACTTGGCGTCCAGCCCTTGCGGGCGCGGCTGGCCCGGGTCGAGTTCCCAGGGATGGAAGTAGAACAGGGCCGGCTGGCGGTCTTCGCGGTTCACCTTCTGCATCATCCAGCGCGACAGCGCGTAGGGCAGCAGGCGGAAGTAGCCGCCGCCGCCGGCCGGCAGGTTCCGGCCCAGCATGTTGACCGTGGTGACCGGGACTTCCAGCAGGCCGTCCGGGCCGTGCGGGTAGAAAGCGAAGCGCGGCGCGTCCGGCATGCCGTAGTGGTCGTGGGCGATCGGGTAGATGCTCGAGCTGTAGCGGTAGCCGGCTTCCTGCAGCGCCTCCAGCGCCCACAGGTTGGCGTGGCCGATCGAGAAGCTCGGCGCGCGGTAGCCCAGCACGGCCTGGCCGCCGATGTCTTCCAGCAGGGCCTTGCTGGATCGGATGTCGTTGTCGAACTGGGCCCGGCTCTGGTCCGAGGCGCGCAGGTGGCCGTAGCCGTGGCTGGCCAGCTCGTGGCCGGCGGCGACGATCCTGCGCACCAGGCTTGGATAGCGCTCGGCGATCCAGCCCAGGGTGAAGAAGGTGGCCTTCACGCCGTGGCGTTCGTAGATAGCCAGGATGCGTTCCATGTTGGCTTCGACCCGGCATTCGCGGGAAGGCCAGGAGTCGCGGTCGATGTAGGGAGCGAAGGCCGAGACCTGGAAATAGTCCTCGACGTCGCAGGTCATCGCATTCTTGATGCGCTCGCCTGGGGCGGGAGCGGGGCGGGCGACGGGTTCGTAGGGTCTCATTCCTGGTTGTCCATGTGCTGGGCCGCCGCGCCCTGGGGCGTGGCGACGATTTTCTTCAGGATCGACAATACCGAGACGATCGATTTCTCGAGGCGCATCATGCGTTCGTCGAGCACCTCCACGCTGGCGACGCGGCGCTCGCCCATGCGGGTATCGACCGTGCGCAGCTCGCCTTGCTGCAGGGCGCCGGCGTCCGGCGTGCCCATGACCTCGGGCAGCTGGTACTCCTCGGCGATGTCGCGCACCACGGTGTTGACGTCGGCTTCGCCGAAGGCATGCATCTCTTCCAGGTAGCCCATCAGGAGCACCCGGTCCATCAGGGTATTGGTCTTGCGCGGGATGCCGCCGCTGTAGGCATAGATCGCCGCATGCGCGCCGTCGTCGAAGGCGGGGTCGCCCTGCCAGCCGACCGTGGCCAGGCGGTGCTCGACGTAGGCGCGGGTTTCCTGCGCATCCATCGGTCCCAGGTGGTAGCTGGCGATCACGCGCTGGCGCAGCTGCTGCATGCCGGGGCTGTGCAGGGTGGCGCGGAATTCCGGCTGGCCCAGCAGGAAGGTCTGCAGCAGCGAGCGGTCGTCGGTCTGGAAGTTCGACAGCATGCGCAGTTCCTCGACCGTGCGCGCGTTGAGGTTCTGGGCTTCGTCGATCACCAGGAGGGCGCGCTTGCCCTGGCGGTCGACCCCGCGCAGGAACTGTTCCAGGCGATTGAGCAGCTCGGCCTTGCTGGCGCCTTCGTACGGCAGGCCGAAGCTCGACACTACCATGCGCAGGGTGTCTTCCGGATCCAGGCTGGTGTTGACGATGTGGGCGGCGACAATCTTGTCGGTCGGGATCTTGTTGAGCAGGTTGCGCACCAGGGTGGTCTTGCCGGCGCCGACTTCACCGGTGATAACGATGAAGCCCTCGCCCTGCGACAGGCCATACTCGAGGTAGGCCATGGCGCGCTTGTGGCCCTTGCTGCCGAAGAAGAAGTGGGGGTCCGGGCGCAGCTGGAAGGGCTTGGCGGACAGCCCATAGTAGGTTTCGTACATCGTGTCGCCTCCGCGTCAAAGCTGCATCGTGATGGTTGCCGTAAGGGCGTTTTCGGTATAGTCGCGCGTGCTGGTGAGGCCATAAGAACCCGCGCTGCGGCGCAGGTCGACCGTGCCTTGCACGTAGCGCCCCAAGGTGCGGGTCAGGCCAATGCTGAGGTCGCGCTGGCGCGTGTCGCGGCCATTCGCAAGCGACAGCGACTGCTGACGACTGTACGACGCATTTGCAACGACGTTAGTACGTGGACTCAGGCGGTAGCTCCACAGTGCGCTGATACCCGACTGTCGCACGTTGTCATTCAGCGAGGCCAGTTGCGGCCCTAGCAGTTGGCTGTCGCTCTGTTGAGAAGAGAGCGCCGTGCGTTCGCTGCCATGCAGGGCCAGCACGGCAGTGCTGCGGGCCAGGTTGACGGCCGCGGAAGCCTGCAGCAATTTTTGGCGCATAAAGCGGTTGCTCAGGTAGTTGACGTTTTCCGCGAGACTGGCCGGCAGTCCAGTCTGCTGCAGGTAGGCAGCGACAGCGAGCTGGCGCTGGACCGGGTCGGGGATGGTCGCCGTGAATAGCCGGTCGAGCAGGGCTGCCGTATCGATGGCGGCTGGTAGCGTAAACTGCGATTGCGAGGTAGTGATCGTGTCGCCGTAATGGATGTCCCAGACCGTACGCCGGCTGCGCACCTGAGCGTCGAATGCGCCTGTTGATCCGTAAAAATGACGACCAACGGAAGCCGCTATCCTGCTGCGCTGCGAAGGTGTCCAGACGAAGCCGACCGACCAGTTGCGCCCGGCGGTATCGCCTGCCAGCGCATCGTAGTCATAACGGTCGTAGCCTCCGGTGGCCGTCAGCGCGAAGGTCGGGGCGATCTGGTAGCGCAAGTTGGCATTGACCGTCCTGGTGCTGTAGTCGCCGGTCAGTTCATTGTCCTGTTTCTGATAAACATAGGAAAGGCCCCAGCCCAGGATCTGGTAGGCGCTGCCGCTGTTCAGTTGATAGGACAATGTATCGGATACGGTATCACCGAAACGTCCACGTGCGTCGCTGTCGACTGCGGTGCGCGTGTAGCGCACGACCGAATTGGCCTGGCGGCCGAAACGCTGCACCAGATAAGGGCTGACCCTCCACGTGCGCACTTCGGTACTGTTTTCGGCCAGGTAGGGGGTACGGTCGGCTTGCGGACCGAATGCCAGGATGCTGTGCCGGCTGACCGCTGCACTGGCGTCGACGAACAGCAAGTCTTCCGCGAGAATACCTTGCAAGCTGCCGGCAAAGCGGCGTGCATGGTCGTTGCGCTGGCGTGAAGACTTCTCGTCATCATGCATGTAGAGGAACTGTTGCCATCCGCCGGCCGCGGAGAGCTTCAAGCGTCGGGTGTTGACCGCCAGGTCGAACGACGGAGCGATTTCAGTCAGTAGCTGCGATTGCGCGAGCTCGTCGGACTGGCGGTAGATGTTGTCGCTGTACGTGCTTGCCAGCCTGATGGAGGGTGTAAGGCGCCAATCCGCATGTGCTGCGGGCGATGCCAGCATGACCGCAAGGGCCAGCGGGGCAAGCCGAGGTGAACGGCTCGCCACGCGGCGCCGGCGTTTAGCCATAGTGGTAGTCATACGTTTCTTCGATGCCGGGAATGTCCCTGGTCTTGTTATAGATAATGTTAATGTTCTTGATGCCATCCAGTTTATGCAGTGCTTCTTTCACCGCATGCTGGGTTGTAGTTTGGGCTTCGACCACCACCACGATCTGGCCCATGTGGCTGGCCAATACACGCGATTCACTCGTCAGGAGCAGGGGGGGTGAATCGAAAACGATGACGCGGTCCGGATAACGGTTGGCAAGCTCGTGCAGTATGCCATTCATCGTCGAGCTGGCCAGTAGTTCGGTAGCGCGGGGGGTGCTGGTACCGGCAGGCAAGATCGACAGCGTGTCGACATTGGTACGTAATATCACGTCGCCGAGGTCGAGCTTGTCGTCGACCAGGATATCCATCAAGCCGGGTTGAGCCGGCTGGTCCAAGGTGCGTAGTACCGACGGACGCGCCACATCGGCGTCGACCAGCAGTACCGTGTGGTCGAGCTCCATGGCAATGCTCATGGCCAGGTTAATGGCGCAGTAGGTCTTTCCTTCGCCTGGCAGAGAACTGGTGACCATGATCAGGTTCGGGGGCATTTCTCCCTTGCTGCGTTCGCCGAAGGCGCGTTTGAGCAGAGGACGCTTGATGACCCTGAATTCTTCCAGCAAGTTGGTGCGTCCTCCTGCGGCGGTTACCAGCCCCATCTGACGCATCTTGGCAAGGTCGAGGTCGATTCGGAGCGCATTGGAGCGGGGTTTGCCCGCCGGCGCAGTCGGCGGTTCCGATGCTTTGTCCATCATCGCTGCGATACCAGTGACATCGACTTGCCCCGCTGCGGCCTGAGTTAGGACCGGGCTCGTTACAGGGGACGTCTGGTTGTAGGTTGTGACTGCTTCGGCCTTGACTGCCTGCAATTCGGTTGCAACAGGAGCAACGTGTACTGTCGCATCCTTGCGCTCTCGGTCGATGCGGTGCGCCGCTTTTTCAATAATGCTCACATTGATCCCTTACAGTGGGCGGATGAGGATGGCGGCGACGACGGCGCCATATATACCGAACAGCACCAGCACGGATACGCCGAGTGCATACAGGCGACGCTTGCGCCGGACGGTCTGTTCCGAGGTCCAGTTCATGCTGACCGAGCCCAGGATCGGAACACCGGTTGCCTCGCGTAGCGCAGTTTGGGTGAGGAAGGTCGGGCGCAGCTGGCTCATCAGGAAAGCGCCAGCGAGTCCTGCGGCCAGGGCGCCTACGAAGACCAGCGAGAACAAGCGCAGGCGAGCCGGACCCGAAGGCTGGTCCGGCGCAGTCGGTGGATCGATCACGCGGAAGGTCAGCATGTCGGTTGCCGACGACAGGTCGCCGGATAGTTTGGCCGACTCGCGGCGTTCCACCAGTTTCTGGTAATTGTTCCGGTTGACTTCATAGTCGCGGTTCAACTGCGCCAGCTGGGCTTCGATTTCCGGCACTTCGGCAGTCTGCGTACGCAGGCGCCCCAGCCGCGAAGTGTACTCAGCAACGCGTGCCCGTAGCGAAGCTACCCGCGCTTCTGCTTCGGACAGCGCGACATTGAGCTGCTGCTGCATGGGGCTGTAAGTCGCACCCGGGTCAAGAATGGATTTGCGGTTCTTGCTCTCTTCTTGCTTGCGTGAAAGCAACTGTTCCAACAGGCGGCGATTCGCAATGACATCCGGATGCTGCTCCGTGAACTGCAGGCGCAGGCTGTCCAGCGTCTTGTTTGTAGTTGCGATACGGGCTTCGAGTTCCGGATCAGTTGGCGCGGGCATGCTTTTTTCGCCAGGACCGGCCGGTGCACCCGAAATCTGGCGTTGGATCGCGTTGCGGGCCTGTTCTGCCTCCGCCAGTTCGAGACGCGCCTGGTTCAACGATTCGTTGGTAGCCCCGAGCCTGGAAGCGAAATCTGAACCTTCGCTCGGCAGCATGCCCATATGGCGGATCTTGAACTCCTTCAGGGAATTCTCCGCAGCGCCAAGTTTTTCTTCGTAGTAGCGGATTTGGTCGTCGATGAACTGTACCGCCTTTTCGGAATCCTGTTTCTTGCCACCGAAACTGCCTTCGACAAAGATCGTCAGGAAGGCCTGCACGACGTCCTTGCCCTGCTTTGGATTCGGCGCCGTGTAACTGATGGTGTAGATGTTTTCGCGCTCGGTGCCGGCGATCGAAATCCGCGAAATCAGCTCGTCAACCATCTTGTCCTGTTCCTTGGTCGTTGCAGCCTTAACATCGAGGTCGACCATCCGCATTACACGTTCCACATTGGGACGGCTGAACAAGGTACGTCGCATGAACACGACCTGTTCCTCGAGCTCGGGAAGGGTGGTCATGTTCGATAACAAGGGTTTGAGGATACTCTGCGTATCAACATAGACCCGAGCGGAAGCCTGGTATTGATTCGGCAGCTTGAGGACAACGACCCAGCCAACGATAGCCACTACCCAGGTAATGACGACTGCATGCCAACGGTATTTTCCGATCGCTTTGAGGAAACTTAGTATTTGCGCTGTTAGTTCTGCCATCTTGCCATTCTCATGAGCTTGACCCGGCCATATGGCCTGAGCACTTATCAATAAATACTACACATCATCGCTTGTACATCATGCAATTGCAATTGCACATTGGAAAAACTGCGGTTTTTTGCAGCGGATTCACCTGCTTTGCAACATATTTAAACAGAAAGTTTATCAATTGCATCTAAAGCAGGGGATTTTGATCGCTAAAATTTCACAGCGAGCAACATTTATCTGAAACAATTGTTGCATTTTATTAACGTCGATATGCTCTTCTGCTGCTGCGCTTCTTAGGGATGTTGCTGTCGCTGCCGCAGTCTAACTCTGCTATTGTAGTGTTGATCTTCTGAAATGCCTGACACGATTGAGCAACTTTGCAACATCAGGATACAGCTTACCTATGATATTCCCATGACAAGAAATTTTTTCACACGGCTACTCAGCAATCTGTTGTTGCTGGCTTCGCTTGTCAGTCACGCAGCGTATGCGCAACTCATCGATACGATACCTGTCGTAAAACGCTCAGTGGTCGGTGTCGGTACTCAGCTCCCGACGCGCAGCCCAGCGGTCGTCTTTTTTGGGACTGGGTTTGTCGTCGGAGATGGTCTCAGCATTATTACCAATGCCCATGTGCTGCCAAAACTACTGGATCCCGGAAGTAAGGAAACGATCGGTATTGTGTTACGCGAGCCTGGGGGGCTGGTTTTCCGTCCTGCGCGCCTTGCGGCGCTCGACCGTGAACATGATTTAGCCCACCTCCGACTCGAGGGCACGCCTTTGCCCGCCTTGCGACTAGCCGAATCCGACAAGGTGGCGGAAGGCCAAGAACTTGCCTTCACGGGCTTTCCACTAGGAATGACACTGGGCTTGTTTCCAGCCACGCACCGTGGCATCTTGGCAGCTATCACCCCTGTCGTGATGCCTTCTCTTAATTCAAGCAAGCTTGATGCACGAGCTATTGCTCAGTTGCAACGTTCGAGCTTTAGTATTTACCAGCTCGACGCAACGGCTTATCCAGGCAACAGTGGCAGTCCGGTGTTCGATCCCACGACCGGCTCCGTACTGGCCGTCATCAACATGGTGTTCGTGAAGGGTTTAAAAGAGAGTGCGATCACTAACCCAAGCGGCATTACTTACGCTATCCCCGTACAGCATGTGCGTGCACTATTGCAACAAAAGTAGAGGCGCACGTTTTATCTAACTCGGCAATTTGAGAAGTAGTCGTTATACAATACGACTCGACCATGCCTAAACGGCAATTTTCATACTAGAGCAGGCATGCGGTACAGCAGGTCTGTCGTGAAGGGATTGAAGTGAGCAAGAAGACGATGCAAATCAAGCGCTTTGCCGCAGCCGCGATGGCAGCTGTCCTGACTGCGCTGGCTGGCTGTGCAACGCCGCAGCCGCCGAGCGCGGCCGCGCTGGCCCCGATCAATCCGGATTACCTGATTGGCCCGGGAGACAGCGTTTCGATTTCAGTCTGGCGCAATCCGGAGGTCTCGGGAGGATTTCCGGTGAGGCCTGATGGCAAGATCACAACACCATTGGTAGAAGATCTGCCTGCTGCTGGCAAGACGTCGACCCAGCTTGCGCGCGACATCGAACAGGCACTGTCAAAATTTATTCAACAACCGGTAGTGACTGTGATCGTCACTAATTTTGTGGGCAACTACAGTGACCAGATTCGCGTCATTGGCCAGGCAGCTCGGCCGCAAGCGCTTCCCTACCGCCGTGATATGTCACTGATGGATGTACTCATCACCGTTGGCGGTATCACGGAGTTTGCTGCTGGGAACAAGGCAAGCATCATCCGCGCGGTTGACGGAAAGCAAGAAAAACTCAACGTTCGCTTGAATGATTTGATTCGCGAGGGTGATATTTCGGCCAACATCCCAATGCGCCCTGGCGATGTGTTGGTGATACCAGAAAGTTTCTTCTAAATTGTCGATTTTTTTTACAGCAGTAAATTCAGAACGATAGAAAAGCAGTCGATCCAAACTAGGGTACGCCGTAAACCACTGTATCTACCGGACTTTTCCGGTAGGAATTTCTCGGCATATTTCTTGCTTTGTTGGATGACAGGCTGTGTTTCAGCCATCTTCGATAGGAAACGCCGTGGCTAACGACCGACCAGACACACAGACCGACCCCTCGCTGGGCGCCCGTGGAAACGCGCGCCGTCGGCTTACTAAAGCAGCCGTTGGTGCGGCTGGCGTTCTTTGGACGCTGGAAAGCAAGGCGGGGATGTGTAGTCCAGGGAGAATCTGCAAAGCCCCTTCGGCACATTTGTCGGCCGGCGCCAGTACCTTTGCAGGCAAGCCTGTCGTTTGCAAAGGCTTGTCGCCTGGTTACTGGTCCAAGCCGAATCGTCCATGGCCAGTTCGAAAAGATCTTGGTTTCGGTGAAGTGTTTCCTTGTTTCGGTAATGATGCCAAGACCTATGGCGTCTCTTCCATGCGCGCTGTGATGCTGGATAGAAGCTTCGACCAATACAACCTTGGTCGCCACCTTGTTGCTACCTATCTCAACGTCAAGGCAGGTTATATTTCGTTCCTGACTGAGGAAGCACTTGTGAAGATGTGGCGCGAAATACGAGCAACCAAGGTCTACAGTCCAAAGAAGGGCGTGTACTGGAGCGCCGAAGAGCTGAAGTGTTATTTGGAACGGACCCACGACTAGCAACGTGATGTGGCGTTTGATTCCTGGCCAGCGTCTGGTTTGCCGGCGCTGGGACGACGAAGCGGTCTTGTTTAACGATCTGTCGGGCGCCACGCACCTGCTGGGCCTGACCGCCATCTGTCTATTGGACCTTCTCCAGGCCGGCCCTGCGCATGAATCTGCGCTCGTTGCAGCATTGGGCCGGCAATTCGAAGCCGATGAAGATGAACTTATCCATGAGACTGGCAACACGCTCGCGGAATTGCAGAGACTCGATCTGGTGGAGCCGTGCTGACGCTTTCCCGGATGTCCTTCAGCGAATTGGCTACGCGCCTCCAGGGCAAGGGGGTCGTATTACGCACCGGGCCGTTTACTAGCCGTATTCGAACCGATATTCCTCGCATTGCGGAAGGACTAGCGTTGCTGTACGCCGACTATCCGGTCGACGAAGCTGGCGCGTTTGCGGATTTCCAGATCAGTCTGATGCGCTCCGGTGGTTGGCGCCGCTGGTTCAGGCCCCAGGTACGCTTCCGTTACGACGGAGCGGAACCCTTTGTTCCCCTGCCGCTATCCCAGGCTTTCGTTATGTTCGAATGGGTCCTGAACTGGTGTGTTGCCAACCAAGCGCACAGTTACCTGATCGTGCATGCTGCCGTGGTCGAAAAAAACGGATACGCCTGCATCCTGCCGGCTCCGCCGGGGTCTGGCAAGAGCACCTTGTGCGCCGGGCTGGTCAGCCGCGGCTGGCGCCTTCTGTCGGACGAGCTGACATTGGTGCGCCTGTCGGACGACATGCTGGTCCCTGTGCCGCGCCCGGTCAGCCTGAAGAACGCATCCCTCGACGTCATCCGTGCATTCGCGCCGGGGTGCACGCTTGGACCGCCGGTCGGCGGCACCATGAAGGGAACGATCGGACACATGAAGGCGCCGCGCGCCAGCATCGAGCGCGCCGGCGAAACCGTGCGTCCGGCCTGCGTCGTGTTTCCGCGCTACGAGGCTGGCGCCGCCACCCAACTGGAAGCGCTTCCGGCGGCGCGTACCTTTACGCGCCTGGCGGACAATGCCTTCAACTATACGCTGCTGGGTTTACCGGGCTTCGAAGCGCTCGGCCGTCTAGTCGATCGGAGCACCGGCTTTGAATTTTGCTACAGCGAATTGGAAGAGGCAATTGCCATTTTCGAAAGACTGGCCGAGATGCCACGATGAGCTTGCCGCTTTTGGTACGCGTACTGCGAGACCCTGCTGCCATGCGGGTGTTGTCGCTGGCTGATTGGGAATTATTGCTGCGCCAGGCGGCCGTGGCGGGCATGTCGACAACCCTGGCGGCGCATATTGCGGAAGCGGCCATTCTCGATGAGGTGCCGGAGCAGCCCCGTGCCCACCTCGACTGGTACCGGGTAATCGATTCCCGCCACCAAGCGGCAGTGCGCTTCGAGGTCGACCGGATCGCGCGCGCGCTTGCCGAGCTCGATCTTCCCCTGATCCTGCTGAAAGGCGCGGCCTATGCGATGGCCGGATTGCCGTCCGCCGCCGGACGCCTGTTTTCTGATATCGACATCCTCGTCCCCAAGCATGCCCTGACCGAGGTCGAGGGGGCGTTGATGCTGCACGGATGGGAAGGCATGCACCATGATGCCTATGACCAGCGCTACTACCGCGAATGGATGCACGAACTCCCGCCCATGGAGCATGTCTGGCGGGGTAACGTGATCGACGTGCACCACGCGATCCTGCCCGAGACGGCCAGGCTGCGTCCCGATCCGGCCAGCCTGCGCGCCGCGGCGCTGCCAATCGATTGGCCCGGGGGAGTAGAAGGCGTGTGTCCGCTGTATGTGCTGGCGCCGCACGACATGGTGCTCCACAGCGCAGTCCACCTGTTCTGGGATGGGGAGTTCGACCACGGCCTGCGCGATCTGGTCGACCTCCACCGCCTGCTGCGCCACTTCGGTAGCCAGCCGGGGTTCTGGGAAGGGCTGGTGGCGCGCGCATGTGAACTCGAGCTCGAGCGCCCCTTGTTCTATGCGCTGCGTTACTGCGGCCGCTTGCTCGGGACCCCGATTCCGGCGACGGTGGCGGCCGAGGCCGCAGTGAAAGGCCGTCCGGCCACTGCCTTGCTTTCGCTGATGGATGGGCTGTTCATGCGTGCGTTGTTACCGCCGCATCACAGCTGCGCCGATACCCTCGCCCCACTGGCAAGGAGCGCGCTCTACCTGCGCGGCAATTGGTTGCGGATGCCGCCGCTCATGCTGGCGCGCCACCTGTTTCACAAGGCATTCATCTCACCGCGCATACCCACCCCTGAGCAGGCCTAGAAAGCGGCCGATTTCGATTGCTTAAAAATTATGTAATGTGTTCAAATCGTTTTGATCCAATCTTGTCGAGGAGCACATGCAAGCATCCCTTCCCTTGTTTCGTTTGCACGCCCTGCTTGACGCTCTGGACGTGGATAGCCAAAGCGATGGCTTGCAGCAGCAGGTCGCGCTCGCCGTCGGCCTGATCGGCGCGGCAAGTTGCTCGGTGATGCTCGTGGATAGCAGTGCCGAAGGTGGGGCATGCATGCGTATTCACGCCCATCATGGCCTTTTGCCAGATGCTGCGCTGCAAGCTGCGATACGGCGTGGTGAAGGCATTTCCGGCCGGGTTCTCGCCAGCGGTGCCGCATTGCTGGTAGCCGACATCCGGGAATCGGATTTCTTTGCGCTCGCGCGGCGCGGGGAAGGGCTGGGGTGCAGCTTGATCTGTGCTCCGCTCAGGATCGAAGGACGCGTTATCGGGGTCCTCAATGCGGCCAACGCCCGGGACGCTGCTCCCTTTGACCAAGCCGCGCTTTGCATGCTTCAGCTTGCAGCCCTGTTCATGGGCAGGCAGCTTCACGTGCGTCACTTGCAGCATCTCCTCGATTCACGCTTTACCCAATTGGCGCTTCTGCAGGAAACGGCGGCGGGGCCTGCCGAAGCCGACAGGCTTGCTTATCGTGATCCCGACCAAGTAGCCAAAATTCTGGCGCGTTCCTTTTTTCGCGAAATGCATCGGGCCGGTTTCGGTCCTGCTCCTATCCTCTCCGCGGCTTCGGAACTGATCGGGCAGCTCAACCAGGATATTCAGAAAGACTAGCATGATTATGGGACATGCAGTATCCGGCAGATTCCCATTGCCAAGCAAAAAGGCCGGTCCCTAGAGGAACCGGCCCGTTTAGCTGCCTTCTTGGCCTTTGCAATATCGACAAAGGTCAAGAGGCAAGCAGCGCAACAGCGCTGCCTCGCGTGATTACTTCTGCTTGCGCTTACGACGATAAGCGGTCATGCCCAGCAGGCCAACGCCCATCAGTGCCAGTGCGCCTGGTTCCGGGACATCGCCGCCGTTGAAGTCGGTGGTACCCGATTCCTGGTTGATCGCGACTACAGTTGCAGCGATGCAGGGATTGAGGGTAGGATCACCTGCCGCAGGCAGGCTGGTTGGAGGAGCGCCATTAGGGGCAACGCCATTCGAGCACAGCAGGCCTTGCGACGAGTTGTTGAAGGCGCTGAACGCGAAGTTGAAGAATGGATTCGGCTCGATGAAGTACAGCTGGCCTTCCGGGGTAACCTTGAAGTTGGTGTTGATGTTTTGGTACGCACCGCCAAGGCTGCTAAGGCCAGCTTCGCCGTCGACTACGGTGTCGACAGTGCCCAAGAGGACTTGTGAGCCAGTTGTGCTCACAGTGGCATTATTAGCCAGCGTAGCTTGGTTATACTTATTATCCGACCCCGGATCGCCGTACAAACTCAGCTCAATGGTATCGATCGAGCAGCTTACACCTGGGCTCAGCATTGCCGAGCAGGTAAAGGTTTGATCAAACGTTGCATACAGACCGTAACCAGTACGGGAGTTAAGCTTCGTATCGTCGACGCTGACGGTTTCGCCGTTCAACGCGAAGCCCTGATATTGGATATAACCGATACTTTGGTAGCGGTTATTACCAAGATAGGTCACACGTGCCGAAGAAACACCACTGACTTGGTCAGCGGTAAAAATCGCGCCTTGAGTGCTCAGGTTGTTGGAATTCGGGTTAATCTTAAAGTCCTGTGCGACAGCGGCATGAGCGCCAGCTGTCATCGTCAGGAGTGCTGCTGCTGCCATTGCGCGAAGGGTAGTTTTGATCATTTCAATCTCCAGGTGTGTTGACTATGTCCCAAATTCAGGAGACATCCTAATTTCGTTACAGCACAGGCTCCAACGTTGGGCCAAGATCTTTTATATTGCTCACAAACACTGCCACCGTTACACTTGTTGGCATTGTTGTGCGAAAACTTGCCGTTCATTAGACTACACATAGGTTAAAGCAAGTCGCGTGCCAGTTAAGAAGATTCCTTAAAAATCATATGCTTATAAGCACCTTCTGAAAAAACCCCTGTTCTGCCTGCCTGAACTGTAAAAAATTTCGACACGCTTCCCCTTTTTCGAAGAGATGAATATGGCTCGTTCAACCCTGAAAGAAACTTGTCTGCTGTTACGCACGGTCGCGCGTGAATTTACTAGTCGGCAGTATGGCCAGCGCGTGACCGAGCCCGACCTTGTGATGGATAATCCGGAGAATGTCGCTGCCTATGTGGAAGCGGGGCGCGAACATGGCGTAATGGCACCCGTCTACCTCTACCATTGCTTCAATATCTGCGAAGTCATCAAGCCGGGCGATACCGTAGTTGACCTGGCCTGCGGCCCGGCAAACCAGCTTGCGATGGTGGCACGCCTGAACCCGGATATTCAGTTCATAGGCGTCGACCTGTCGCTGCCTATGCTCAAGCGAGCAGAGGAACTCGTCGAGCGCCAAGGGCTGATGAATGTCAGCTTCCGCCACGGCGACATCACCGATCTTTCCAGCTTTGCCGATAAATCAATTGATGCGGTTATGTCAACTATGGCTCTGCACCATCTGCCGACGGTTGGCATGCTGGGCCAGACCTATGCAGAAGTTGCCCGCATCCTGAAAACTGGCGGTGGTGTCTACATCGCTGACTTTGGCCGCTTGAAGCGTCAGAAGTCGATCGAGTACTTCGCCAACCAGTATGTGGACAAGCAGCCCAAACTGTTTACCGAGGATTACTACAATTCTCTGCGCGCGGCGTTCACGCCGGAAGATTTTGTTAACGCGACCAAGGTGCTAGAAGGTCGGGCAGCTATTTATAAGACCGCTGGCCTTGCCTACATGGTGGTACTGAAGAGTGCGGCGCGACGCGAACTGCCGGCCGACTTACTGCAGAAGCTGAACGAAATGCGCGCCGGCTTGGCGCCCAATTTCAGGCATGATTTCAAGAACTTGTACCAGTATCTGAAACGCGGTGGGCTCCGGCCGCAAAGTATCCATTAGGCAACCTGATTTTGCGTCTTTACAGGTTCGATCATCAACTGATCGAGCGGGCGCCTCAGCGAACGCGCGCGCGGCGCCGGCCCCGCGCCAACCCGTCCCATGTACACCGGATGCCCTGCACCAGTGAACACAAGATCTTGCGCCTGTTCAAGCAAGCGCGCAGCGGTTCGGGTTAGGTGCGGTAGCGCAGTGAATTCGCGCTTTTCGCGCACGTATTTCGAGAAGATCAAGGGCGTCATTTCTGGCTGCATGCACAGGCCGAGGTGGGTCAAGGTCAGCCACAAACGCTGCACCGCACGTCCGGCCTCGACATAATCGTCGATCGTCTCGGGGCGCTGCTTTGCCTTGAGAACGAAGTGGGCAGCGCAGGCAACGCCCGGCACCAAGTCCATCTGCAGGCGCGGCGCCCAGGTTCCCATCAAGCGATTCATCGTCGATAAGCGTTTCCAGCTCTTCATCGCCCAGCGCATCAACACGAGCGTACCCTTGTCGACACCAAGCGCCTGATCCGGTACACGGTCCTCACTGTGTATTTTGCCCCAATCAATAATGCGCCGATGTACTTCATAGGCTTCAGGCATGCTTAGCCGCAGTTTTGCATTGTTGTACATCAACCGGGCAGTCTTGAACTTGTTGCCAAAACCCTCGATCCAGCTCAGGGTATAGCCAGGACCAATTGAATCTTCGAGCACGCGCTTTTCTTCGCTCGTCAAGGGACGGGTGCGCATTGGTCGGCGTTGTACACTGCGCTTCCGGATTGCCTCCAGCAGGAGGCTCGGCCTTACCTGCGGATCTGAAACAAAGCGGACATCGAACAGTGGACGTTCTTCGGGACTATCGGCACGGCGCACGACATCAGCACGCAAGCCATGAGCACTGGCGGCGATGCTCATGGTTTCAAGCAGAGCGCCAATCGAGATCTGGCTTGGATGTCCGTCCAGGTCATAGACGGTATCGGTACGGGTATCGTTGGCATGCACGATCACATGGTCAGAGCCAGCGATTTCGAAGCGCCAGCACTGGGTGTTGTCTCCGCTCGGCGCCCAACGGGCGAGATCGAGAATCTGGTGCAGCGTACTTTCAGAAGCCATGGCATGATGGTTTTTCTTGTCGAGTTCGCCTTCCATTTGACGCTTGGCCACCGCGATCATCAGGCGGTGGAGCGGATGACGGTTTCCTCCTGGTCGCCAGGTGCGAACCAGTTTGTTTCGGTAGGCATCAAACTGCACGCCATATGGCGCTGCCAATACCTTGCCACGCCCCAGCAGGACCTTCAAGGCCTCGGTGGCGGCAATGCCGGCACATAGCTGGCAGGCCATGATTGTCGAGGGACCGCGACGCTCGGCAAAATTGACAGAGGATGGAACGACCAGGTAAGGACGATGCAAGCCTGCCGGCGCGAGTCCTACTACGAAGCGGATAGCCTTGTCGAGTTCTGAACGGTCGCCCCACTGGAAGTATTCCTCGAAGGTCATCTGCCCCGGCATGAAGTTCAGCAGCGCTGCGCCCATGCCGAGCGGCGCGACAGTCGTGGCCGGAATCCCGCGCTCGGCACAGCGCGCGAACGTCAGCTGCCGCATGTCGAAGGCGAAAAAGTCCAGCGCATCGACATAGTAGTCGCACCCGTCCAGGAATTCGTCCAGATTCTCTGGATCAATTCCGTTTGGGAATATCTTGATGTCGATTTCTGGATTGATGTCGCGTGCCATGCGAGCCAGCACATCTGCCTTCGGCAGATCGAGGGTAGACATCATGGCGCCGACTTGGCGGTTGAAATTGACTTGGTCGAAGGTGTCGAAGTCGGCGATATGAAACTTTGCAACCCCCAGGCGCGCGAGCGTCAGCAGGTGTACCCCACCAACGCCGCCACCACCTGCGATAGCAACACGCTTGCTACGCAAGTGTTGCTGCTCTTCAGGAGTGACCCAGCCGATATTGCGGGAGAACGCCCGCTCGTAATTGAAGGTAGTAGCCATGACGGGAGACCTGAACCGCCTGGGCCAGCAGGTCGGTTAGGCTTGATCCTTTTCCATACGCAACAAACGAGCGATGATACCGTTCTCTTCGCGAGGAGAAAAGAAAAATGGATAAAAAGAGCGTATCCCTTTGTTTTCACTGAAGGTTCCACCGTACTTCTGGATCTGTTCAGTGGCGTACGATAGACGAATTCGCATCAGATAGGCGGGAGCATTCACGCGCAGGTTGGTTCGCATTTCGCCGATCTGTTCGAACCCCAGCATCCGCTGGTAGAAGCCGCGATGACGAGGATTGATCTCGATGACGATGTCAGTACAATCGTATAGGTCGCGAGCGTAGATCACAGCCAAATGGAAGAGGTTGGCAAGCGCTGCCTTGGATTGTACGCCAGGATCGAATGCGAGCTTCGTAAACTCAGACAGGCGCGCACCTCCCAAACGCATTTTGTCCAGCTCGTCTTTGAAAATGACATCGCTTGCCAGCCCGATCGGCGAATCAATGCTCAGGCTGAGCGTACCAACAACATCACCTTTGTCTGTTGCTGTCAAGGTAACGCGATTCGGCTCATCGGCTGACTGATGCGTACCCGTGTAACCGCGCCACGCATACATGCGGTTGATCAGCATGCTTGCTGAGTTACGTCCTTCGACTGTATCTAGAAGGCGGATTCCATATGAATCTTGATTCACGATAACGTCCTCTATGTCGGAGGGCGCTATCTTATCCTGTTCTTTCGGATTGTGATTTTCCGAAAAGGACTCAACAGAACTACCCCCTAGATTTTTGTGGTCTCCGTGAGCACTCATTACATTCCTCTATCGTCGATACGCGGGCAATAGTAAATTTTGGGCTGCCGGCACTAGTGTGCCAGCTTATATCTGTTGTATTAAATATATTAAGCTCTTACATTGCTTTCCGCAATGCACGTGCTTCCTCTAGTTCCGGGAAAACTTGATTTCTAGCAAGTAATTTATCGAGTTGGATGCGTGCCGCATCACGCTTGCCCGACTTATGCAAGGCAACGGCCAAGTGATAAGCAATTTCCGGGGATGCCGGCGCGCCCTCTGCAGCTTTCTGCAACAGCGGCAAACCACGCTGGTGATTCCCCTGTTCTACCAGTATCCAGCCCAATGTATCCAACACAACAGGATTCTCTCCTGCAAGCTTCACTGCTTTCTCAGCAGTTACCAAGGCGCGCGCATCGTTGATACGGGAATAAGCATAGGCGAGATTATTGAGTGCAGCCGCATTTTCCGGTGCTTGCATGACCAAGCCTTCCAAGACCGGAATGGCCGAAGCGAACTCTGATTTCTGTAAGTACACCGTGGCAAGATGATGACGTACTGCAAGCTCCTTTGGATGTGAGGTCTGCCATGCAGCCAAACGTCGCAGTCCTTCAGCTTCCTTACCGGAAACTTTGTTTGCCTCATACAATTTAATTGCTAAATCAGGTGTCTGGGTAACGGCAAATGCTTTCTCGTAAGCAGCAAGTGCTGCAGGACCTTGTTTTTGAAACATGTAAATATCACCCTCAAGCGCGTAGCCTAGAGGAATTCGTGGAAGGTCCTTCTGAGTAGCACGAGCAAGCGCAAGTGCATCATTAAAACGCTTGTTACTTACCGCAAGCTCGACCGCTGCCGTACGTGCCTGCAAGAGGTCAGGCTGCAATTCAATCGCCCGTTTGATGTCATCGGCTGCAGCACTCCCATTCTTTAATGCCAGATGTGCACCCGCAAGGCGCATTTGCACCATGCCTGACTTAGGTAGGAGGTTGGCCAGTTTGCTATAGGTTTCCAGCGCACCATCCGGGTCCTTTTTTGCCATTTGAGCCTGGCCGAGCAGATCCAGAACGTCTGGATTGGTAGGATGGATGCTAGCAAGCTTGCGAGCTAGGTTGAGTGCTTGGTCGAATTGACTTACACGTAGATATTGGTTGCCCAAGCGCAATGCTGGCACGACAGCGTTCTGGTCGACGTTATAGGCCTTTTCGAGCCAATTCGTTGTTTCGACCGATTTTCCCTCGAGCTGGGCCAGCTCGGCAAGGGCTCCCAATGCCCTGATATCGTTCTTGTTCTTTGCAAGCAGAGCCTGGAAACGCTGTTTGGCGGCCTCAGGCTGTTTGTTCCGCAAGTCCATGAAGGCTAGGCTGGCAACTGCAGGATAGAAATCTGCTTGCAGTGAAATTGCCTTGTTGAAAGACGTTCTCGCCGCCTTCTCGTCGCCAGAAGCCAAATGAACATGGCCTTTGACATTGTGGATTTGGGGGCTGTTTGGTTGCTGCGCTTCCAGTTTCACGACTTCCGCCAAGGCCCCGGCGTAATTCTTGCGTGCGAGTTCAGCCTGAATAAGAGTAAATGCCGCGTCTGTCGCTTTAGGATCAAGATTGGTGGCGCGCTTGAGTTCTGCTAGCCCTTTATCGACTTCACCTCTACCCAGCTGTGCCATTCCAAGCGAAGTACGCAAGACAGCGACATCGGGCGCGGCACTGACAGCCTTTTCCAGATAGTCACTTGCCTTGTTAAATTCCCGGGATTGCATATAAGATTGACCAGCTAGTGCCAATAGCTGTGGATCTTGTGGAGCAAGCTTCAAAGCCGGGTCAAGGGTCGCCACCGCATCTTTTGGCTGCGCTGTGTTAAGTAAGGCTTGTGCCAGCAACTTGCGACCGTAGACATGGTTTGGATTTATTTCTAGAAACTTTCGCAGATCTTGTTCAGCTTGACCAGGCGCATTCAGTCGCAATGCAATGGCACCGGATAGCAACAGGCTGGGACCATGGTTCGGCACCGCCTTCAGGACCTTTTGCACCATTTCTTGGGCTTCTTTCGTCTTGCCTTGTGCAAAATTGTTATAGGCCTGCATGTAGTTGACCATCAGGTTACGCGGGTTGGTCGCTTTGGCCTGGTCCAGATCTTTTTTCGCTTCCGCGAATTTTCCCGAATCGATGTACAGGAAAGCACGCTGTATGCGTGCTTCCACGTTACGTGGAGCAACTTCAACTGCTTTGTCATACGTGGCAATGGCTTCAACGATCTTACCGTCCGCGCGCTGTAATCCAGCCTTGACGAGCCAGACGTTCACGTTGCCAGGATCGGCCTGGATCGCTTCTTCAGCATAACGGTTGAAGGCAGCCATGTCGCCCTTGGCGCCGGCAAGGCGTGCCATGCTGAGCAAGACGTCGGCGTTCTTCGGCTCCAATTTGGCGGCCTCGTCCAAGGCGCTCTTTGCCTCGTCGGTTTGTCCCAATGCTGCCAGCGCATCGGCACGGTGCATGAGAAGCACTGCAGACTGCCGAGCAGTCGTTGCCGGCAGTTCTTCCAGTAACTCCTTGTACTTACCGCGCGCAAGCTGAATTTTAGCAAGCGTAGGAAGCAGTTCCTGCTGCGGCACGCCGAGCGAAACGGCCTTGCGCAATTCTTTGTCTGCCGAGTCAAAGTCGCCCGATTCGAATGCAACCATGCCGAGTTCTCGACGTACCGCACCATTGTCAGGCTCCTGCGCAGCCGCATTCTTGAGCTGAATTACTGCTGCCTTCAAGTCTCCCTTTTCCTGATACTGCTTGGCGTCGGCAAGCAGCTTACTGGTAGGTTGAGTGCGATCGCATCCCGCGATACCTGCCGCCAGAAGCAGACCGGAGACAAGGGCTACAGCGGAATTGAAGCGTTTAACGCGATGCGACATAGGAATTCCTTTACGTTTCTGGAGGATAGCGAGATGCGACGACGTTTCATCGTCAACAATAATACCCTATGGAACTTGTTGAAAGTAGTACATTACAATTGTGTGGCGATCCGGATGATGCTCGTAGGTAGACGTGACGAAGCTGTGACGCAGCATGCGATGGCAGCACGTCCTATAGTTAGAAATGTACTGTATTCAAGCTATTGTAAATAGCTGAGTCTAGCGAAGTTGAGATATTTGAGCAGGTGCTAAGGGCTGCTGTCGCTTCCGCGCAAACGGCTGAGCAATGTTTCAACGTGTTCACCAACAGGGAGACCATGACGGCGCAGTAGTTGCACATGGAGCACCAGATTTTCCAGCACCAGCTTGGCCGATACGGCAAGTAGCGTCATCAAGCGGTCTTCGGTGTTGAAGTTCTCCATTGCACGCGCCATTTCACATAAGTGAGTAGCGACCAGCTCGCGTAATTCTTCTTCGCGAAAAGGCAGATCGGCGAAGTCGATCGGGTCTTCCTGTTCAACTTCGCGCATCAAGGCGGCAAGCTGGTCGGGCTGGATCGGCATACGTGCACTCCGCTGGTGGTTGTATGTCCATTCTAGGCCAGCCCATGGCTGATGACCATGGTCTTGGACGGCTGAGGTGTCGGCAAAGAAGAGCGAAATGATATCTGTATCGCTAAGGACCGGCGGTCGATGACGGGCCGGTCTCGATCCCGGAAACCGGCGGCGACCGCTGGCGGACCCTCTCCACCACGCTGCCGCCGGCGGATACGGTGAATTTCGGCTAGAAGCTCACCGGGGATTTACATATTGCGGCGATACTGTCCGCCAACCTCGAACAGCGCGGTCGTGATCTGGCCCAGCGAGCAGACGCGCACGGCGTCCATCAGCTTGGCGAACACGTTTTCGTTGTCGATCGCGGCCTGCTGCAGCGCGGCCAGGGCGGCCGGGGCCTTGTCGGCATTGCGAGCGTGGAAGGCTTCCAGGCGGGTCAGCTGCGACTGCTTTTCGTCGTCGGTCGAACGCGCCAGTTCGATCGTCGCCGGGGCGCCGGCGCCGTTCGGGTTGCGGAAGGTGTTCACGCCGATGATCGGCAGCGAGCCGTCGTGCTTCTTGTGCTCGTAGAGCATCGACTCTTCCTGGATCTTGCCGCGCTGGTAGCCGGTTTCCATCGCGCCCAGCACGCCGCCGCGCTCGGCGATACGCTCGAACTCCTGCATCACCTGCTCTTCGACCAGGTCGGTCAGCTCGTCAATGATGAAGGCGCCCTGGTTCGGGTTCTCGTTCTTCGCCAGGCCCCATTCGCGGTTGATGATCAGCTGGATCGCCAGTGCGCGGCGGACGGATTCGTCGGTCGGCGTGGTGATCGCTTCGTCGTAGGCATTGGTGTGCAGCGAGTTGCAGTTGTCGTAGATCGCGATCAAGGCCTGCAGCGTGGTGCGGATGTCGTTGAAGTCGATCTCCTGCGCGTGCAGCGAGCGGCCCGAAGTCTGGATGTGGTACTTCAGCTTCTGGCTGCGCTCGTTGGCGCCGTACTTGTCGCGCATGGCCACTGCCCAGATGCGGCGCGCCACGCGGCCCAGCACCGTGTATTCCGGGTCCATGCCGTTCGAGAAGAAGAAGGACAGGTTCGGCGCGAAATCGTCGATGTGCATGCCGCGCGCCAGGTAGGCTTCGACAAACGTGAAGCCGTTCGACAGCGTGAAGGCCAGCTGCGAGATCGGGTTCGCGCCCGCTTCGGCGATGTGGTAGCCCGAGATCGACACCGAGTAGAAGTTACGGACCTGGTGGTGGACGAAATATTCCTGGATGTCGCCCATCACCTTCAGCGAGAACTCGGTCGAGAAGATGCAGGTGTTCTGGCCCTGGTCTTCCTTCAGGATGTCGGCCTGCACGGTGCCGCGCACGTTCATCAGGACCCAGTCCTTGATCTTTTGCGCTTCGTCGTCGGTCGGCTGGCGATGGTTGTCCGCCACGAACTTGTCGATCTGCTGGTCGATGGCGGTGTTCATGAACATCGCCAGGATGGTCGGGGCCGGGCCGTTGATGGTCATCGAGACCGAGGTCGACGGGCTGCACAGGTCGAAGCCGTCGTATAGCACCTTCATGTCGTCCAGGGTCGCGATCGACACGCCCGAGTTGCCGACCTTGCCGTAGATGTCAGGACGCAGGGCCGGATCGGCGCCGTACAGGGTCACCGAGTCGAATGCGGTCGACAAGCGCTTCGCGTCCATGCCGGTCGAGACCAGCTTGAAGCGCTTGTTGGTGCGGAAGGCGTCGCCTTCGCCCGCGAACATGCGGGTCGGGTCTTCGCCTTCGCGCTTGAAGGCGAACACGCCGGCGGTGTAGGGGAAGGAGCCCGGCACGTTTTCCAGCATCAGGAAGCGCAGGACTTCGCCGTGGTCTTCGAACTTCGGCAGCGCGACCTTGCGGATCGGGTTGCCCGACAGGGTCTTCTGGACCAGGCGGGTGCGGATTTCCTTGTCGCGGATCTTGACGACGTAGTCGTCGCCAGCGTAGGCGACTTGCATGTCCGGCCACATGGCCAGCAGTTTTTTCGCGCTGCCTTCCATGGCGTTGTCACGCTCGGTGATCAGGTCGTCCAGGAATACCTCGCGGTTGGCGGCGGCCAGCATGCGCTTGGTTTCGTTCAGCTGCTGGCGCTCGCGCGCCAGTTGCACCTGCTTCTTGACGTTGCGGTGGTAGCCGCGCACGGTATCGGCGATCTCGGCCAGGTAACGGGCGCGCGCCGGCGGGACGATCACGTTCTTGCCGCTCGAGTATTTTTGCGATGGCGCGGCCAGGCGGCTTGCCTCCACCTGCAGTCCCAGCTCGGCCAGTTTCGGCAGCAGGCCGTGATAGAGAGCAGTGACGCCATCGTCGTTGAAGCGCGACGCCTGGGTGCCGTACACCGGCATCTCGTCCGGCTGCTTGCTCCACAGTTCGCGGTTGCGCTGGTACTGTTTGGAGACGTCGCGCAGCGCGTCCTGAGCGCCCTTGCGGTCGAATTTATTAATGGCGATGAAGTCGGCGAAATCGAGCATGTCGATCTTCTCGAGCTGCGAGGCGGCGCCGAATTCCGGGGTCATCACGTACATCGAAGTGTCGACGTGCGGCACGATGGCGGCGTCGCCCTGGCCGATACCCGAAGTCTCGACGATCACCAGGTCGAAGCCGGCCACCTTGCAGGCGGCGATCACGTCCGGCAGCGCTTGCGAGATCTCGGAACCAGCTTCGCGGGTGGCGAGCGAACGCATGAACACGCGCGCCTGGCCGTTCCAGGGATTGATCGCGTTCATGCGGATGCGGTCGCCCAGCAGGGCGCCGCCCGACTTGCGGCGCGACGGGTCGATCGAGATGACGGCGATGTTCAGGCGGTCGCCCTGGTCCAGTCGGATGCGGCGGATCAGTTCATCGGTCAGCGAGGATTTGCCCGCGCCGCCGGTGCCGGTGATGCCGAGCACCGGCGCCTTGACGCTGTCGGCGGCTTCGACGATCTGCTTGCGCAGGCCCTCGTCGGCCTTGCCGTTCTCGAGGGCCGTGATCAGCTGGGCCAGCGGGCGATGGCGCGCGGCGATATCGCCTTGTTGCAAGGCGTCGATCGAGGTCGGGGCGTAGGACGACAGGTCGACGTCGCAGCTTTCCAGCATCGAGCGGATCATGCCGACCAGGCCCATGCGCTGGCCGTCTTCCGGGCTGAAGATGCGGGTGACGCCATAGGCGTGCAGTTCTTCGATCTCGCTCGGGACGATCACGCCGCCGCCGCCGCCGAACACCTTGATGTGGGCGCCGCCGCGCTGGCGCAGCAGGTCGATCATGTACTTGAAGTATTCGACGTGGCCGCCCTGGTAGCTCGAGATGGCGATGCCTTGCACGTCTTCGGCCAGGGCCGCGGTGACGACTTCGTCGACCGAGCGGTTGTGGCCGAGGTGGATCACTTCGGCGCCGTTCGACTGCAGGATGCGGCGCATGATGTTGATCGAGGCGTCATGGCCGTCGAACAGCGAGGCGGCGGTGACGAAACGCACCTTGTTGGCCAGCTTCGGCTGCTCCGGCAGGTCGAGTTTCGCGGCGGGGGTGATGTCGTTCATTGGATTGGGTCCTTGGGAGTTCGGGAGGACAGGGAGTATCTCGGTACGGTATATGACGTTAACGTTAACGTCAAGCCGGGCACATGGCATGTGACGGGGTGGACCGAAGTCCACCCCGGAAGCATTACGCGGCGCGGCGCTTGATGTTGCCGGAGAGCAGCTCAGCCTTGCGCGCACGGAACTCGGCCACGGCCTTTTCCTTCACGTGGCCGAAGCCGCGGATCTGCTCGGGCAGGGAAGCCAGTTCGGTCGCTTCGAGATAATTCGAAGCGTCGAGCCTGGCGACCAGCGCTTCCACCATCTCGCGGTATTCCACGATCAGTGCACGCTCCATCTTGCGCTCCGCGGTCTTGCCGAAGACGTCGAAGGCGCCGCCGCGCAGGCCTTTCATTTTGGCCAGCAGCTTGAAGGCGCCGAACATCCAGGAGCCGTACTGCGCCTTGACCATGTGGCCCTTGGCGTCCTTCTTCGCGAACATCGGCGGCGCCAGGTTGAACTTGAGCGAGAAATCGCCTTCGAACTGGGTCTTGAGCTGCTCGACGAACTGGCCGTCGGTGTACAGGCGCGCCACCTCGTATTCGTCCTTGTAGGCCATCAGCTTGGCGTAGTTCTTCGCCACCGCCATCGACAGCTTGTTGCCCAGGCCTTGCGCCGATTCGGCCGCGCGCACGCGCTCCACCAGGTTCTTGTAGACCTCCGCATAGGCGGCGTCCTGGTAGCCGGTCAGGTGCTCGACGCGCTTCTTGATGACGCTGTCCAGGCTTTGCGGCATCTGCACCACGATGGCTTGCGCGGGAATCGCCTGCTTCTCGACGCGCTTGAAGTCCACCGCTGCGCGGCGGCCCCACAGGAAGCTCATCTTGTTGGACGCGACGGCCACGCCGTTCAGTTCGATCGCGCGCAGCAGGGCGGCTTCAGTCAAGGGGATGCGGCCTTTCTGCCAGGCGTAACCCATCAGGAACAGGTTCGTCGCGATCGAGTCGCCCATCAGCGCGGTCGCCAGCTTGGTCGCATCGACGAAATCGACACCCGATTCACCACCCACGGCCTCCAGGATCAGAGAGCGCACGTCGCCGGACGGGAATTCCCAGTCGCGCTGCTGGGCAAAGGTGCCGGTCGGCTGCTCGTGCAGGTTGACGATGGCCAGGGTGCGGCCCGGACGCATCTTGGAGACCGCATCGGCGGCGCCGGTGGTCAGGATGTCGCAGCCGAGGATCAGGTCCGCTTCGCCGGTGGCGATGCGCTGGGCGCGCAGGCGGTCCGGGGTGGCGGCGATCTTCACGTGCGAGGTCACCGAGCCGTTCTTCTGGCTCATGCCGGTCATGTCCAGCACCGAGGCACCCTTGCCTTCCAGGTGGGCGGCCATGCCCATCAGCGCGCCGACGGTGATCACGCCGGTGCCGCCGATGCCGTTGATCAGGATGTTGTAGGGATGCTCGACGCTCGGCAGTTTCGGCTCGGGCAGGGCGCCCCAGCCGTCTTCGCTGCCGCTCTTCGACACGCCGGTCTTGCTCTTCTTGAGCGTGCCGCCTTCGACGGTGACAAAGCTCGGGCAGAAGCCTTTCGCGCACGAGTAATCCTTGTTGCACGAGGACTGGTCGATCTGGCGCTTGCGGCCGAATTCCGTTTCCTTCGGCAGGATCGAGACGCAGTTAGACTGGATGCCGCAATCGCCGCAGCCTTCGCACACGGCTTCGTTGATCACCATGCGCTGGTTCGGGTCGGGGAACTCGCCTTTTTTACGGCGGCGGCGCTTCTCGGCGGCGCAGGTCTGGTCGTAGATGATGACCGTGACGCCCGGCAGTTCGCGCAGCTCGCGCTGGACGTCGTCCATGTGCTTGCGGTCGTGCAGGGTGACCATGGCCGGCAGGTTCGAGCGGTCGGCATAGCGCGACAGGTCTTCGGTCACCAGCGCGATGCGTTTCACTCCCTCGGCCGCCATCTGCTGGGCGATGTGCGGCACCGACGTCGTGCCGTCGACCGGCTGGCCGCCGGTCATCGCGACCGCGTCGTTGTACAGGATTTTGTAAGTGATGTTGACCTTGGCCGACACCGCTGCGCGGATCGCCAGGTAGCCCGAGTGGAAATAGGTGCCGTCGCCCAGGTTCTGGAACACGTGCGGCACCTTGGAGAACGCGGCCTGGCCGATCCACGGCGTGCCTTCGCCGCCCATGTGGGTGGTGAGCTTGTTCATCTCCGGGTAGATCGAGGTCGCCATCACGTGGCAGCCGATGCCGGCCAGCGCGAAGGAACCGTCCGGCACCTTGGTCGAGGTGTTGTGCGGGCAGCCGGAGCAGTAGAAGGCCGGGCGGAAGGGCGTGGTGATCGCCTTCTGTAGCACGGCGTCCTTGGCTTCGAGGAAGGCCAGGCGCGCGCGGATCAAATCGCGGGTGGTGTCATCGGAGACCAGGCGCGCGATACGGCCGGCGATCACGCGCGCCACCTGCGCCACCGAGAAGTCGGCTTTCGGCGGCAGCAGCCAGTCGCCGCGCGGCGCCACCCATTCGCCCTTGTCGTCGAACTTGCCGACGATGTGCGGACGGACGTCGTCGCGCCAGTTGTACAGCTGTTCCTTGAGCTGGTACTCGACGACCTGGCGCTTTTCTTCGACCACCAGGATCTCTTCCAGCCCCTGCGCGAATTCGCGCACGCCTTCCGGCTCCAGCGGCCAGATCATCGCCACCTTGTACAGGCGCAGGCCGACCTTCTCGGCCATCGCTTCGTCGATGCCCAGTTCTTCCAGCGCTTCCAGCACGTCCAGGTAGGACTTGCCCGAGGCGATGATGCCCAGCTTGGCGTCAGGGCTGTCGATGGTAGTGCGATTGAGCTTGTTTTCTCTAGCGTAGGCCAGGGCCGCGTAGATCTTGTAGTCCTGCATCAGTGCTTCCTGCGCGCGCGCCTGCTGGCCCAGCGGGACCGACGACAGCTTGGTATTCAGTCCGCCTTCCGGCATCACGAAGTCTTTCGGGTACTTGACCTCGACGCGGAAGGGGTTGGCGTCGACCGAGGCGCTCGATTCGACCGTGTCGGCCAGCGCCTTGAAGGCCACCGCGCAGCCCGAGTAGCGCGACATGGCCCAGCCGTGCACGCCGAGGTCCAGGTATTCCTGCACGTTGCAGGGGTAGAGCACCGGGATCATGCAGGCCGAGAAGATGTGGTCGGACTGGTGCGGCAGGGTCGAGGAGTAGGCGCCGTGGTCGTCGCCGGCTACCAGCAGCACGCCGCCGTGCTTCGCGGTGCCGGCGTGGTTCATGTGCTTGAAGACGTCGCCGCAGCGGTCCACGCCCGGGCCCTTGCCGTACCACATGGCGAACACGCCGTCGTACTTGGCGGGGCCGATCAGGTCGACGGTCTGGGTGCCCCAGACGGCGGTGGCGGCCAAGTCTTCGTTCACGCCAGGAACGAACTGCACGTGGCTGGCTTCCAGGTGGCCCTTGGCCTTCCACAGGGTCTCGTCAAGGCCGCCGAGCGGCGAGCCGCGGTAGCCGGACACGAAGCCGGCGGTGTTCAGGCCGGCGGCGGCATCGCGCTCGCGCTGCATCATCGGCAAGCGCACCAGGGCCTGGATACCGGACAGGAAGATGTTGCCGGTCCTGGCGGTGTATTTGTCGTCGAGGGTAACCGCTTTTAAAGCTGAGGAATCGAGGCGGGACGAAACGTCCGGCGTCGCCGCTTGTGGCGTGACGGTATCAGGCATGGGTGTCTCCAGGATCGTGAATCGGGTGTTCCGGGCTGGCTGCCGGGTAGGCAGGGCGGATGGAACGGGGTCGCGGTAGCGACAAGGAGTGCTAAGGCACTTTTATTCGCGTGGAGTGTAGGGACTTCGACCCGCCAGGGCCAATAGGGAATGCGGATGGGGGTATAAGTAAATCTGATGACCGTTATGCGACCAGCCGTGCGCCTGGCCAGGCGCCGCGTTCACACAGGTCTTCGGTCACTTCGCGCACCAGCTTCGCGATCGCCGCGGAGGCATTCGTCAGCGGGATATTCCGTGAGGCGCACAGCGTCACGCGGCGCGTCACCGCCGGCTCGCCCACCGGCCAGGCCGCCATTGCACCGCGTTCGATGTCGGCCAGCAGCGGCGCGACCGGCAGCAAGGTGGCGCCCAGGTCGGCCAGCAGGGCGGAGCGCAGGATGGCGATCGAATTGATTTCGAGGATGGTGCCGAGCGCCAGGCCGGCGCCTTGCGCCGCCTGCTCGACCAGCGGCCGCACGCCGTGCTGGCGCGCCGGCAGGATCAGGGTGCTGGCCAGGGCCTCGCGCAGGCTCAGCCTGTCCACCGCCGGTGCGAAGTTCGAGCCGGTCCGGCAGATGAACATCAGGTCTTCCTCGACCAGTGCGGTGGCGGTGAAATGCCCGGCCGGGACGACCTCGAACAGCACCGCCAGGTTCAGGCGGCCCGACTTGAGCTGTTCGGTGAGGCTGCCCGAGATTTCCTCGGTCAGTTGCAGGGTGATTTCCGGATACCTGGCCCGGGTGGCCTTCAGGAGCGGCAGCGCCAGCGCACCCGAAATACTGTGCGGCAGGCCGAGCGACACGCTGCCCGAAGGCCGCGTGGTCGACTGCACCACCGCCGAACGGGCATCGGCCACCTGTTTGAGGATGGCTTGCGCGTGTTCGTAAAAGATCTTGCCGGCGTCGGTGCTGACGACGCCATGGGCCGAGCGGTGCAGCAGCTGCGCGCCCAGTTCTTCTTCGAGCTGGCGTAGCTGCTGGGTCAAGGCCGGCTGCGCCACGTGCAGGACCAGCGCGGCGCGCGATAGCGAGCCGTGATCGACAATGGCGACGAAATACCGGAGTTGACGAAGTTCCATCCTGCAGTGTTGTGTCCAACAAGCAACAAATAATGATTGTGTGTAACCAAATTGTTATACTGCCCGTGGCCGATGGGCGCCGACATTATTACAGAGCAGAGTAGCGACATGTTGAAAAAGGTGGATGCCTCGCAGCTGAGGATTGGTATGTATATCCACGATCTCGATTGCGGCTGGATGGACCATCCGTTCGTGCGCGCCCGCTTCGAGCTCACTACGGACGAAGAAATCTACAAGATCCGCAATGCCAAGATCCGCGCTGTCGTCATCGATTGCAGCAAGGGTCTGGACGTGGACGACGCGCCGACCCTGGCGCAGGCCGATGCCGCCACCGAAGCGGAAGTAACGGCGATCGCCGCCGCACCGCGGATCGTCACCCGTGTATCCCTGGGTGAAGAGCTGCAGCGTGCCGCGCATATCCGCAAGCAGGCAGCCGGCCTGGTGCGCACCGTGATGGCCGACGCCCGCCTCGGCAAGGCTGTCGAGCTGGACAAGGTGGGGCCGGTCGTGGAAAGCGTGACCGAATCGATCCTGCGCAATTCCGGCGCGCTGCTCGGCCTCCTGCGCATCAAGAACAAGGACGACTACACCTTCCTGCATTCGGTCAGCGTGTGCGCGCTGCTGGTCGCGTTCTGCCGTTCGCGCAAGATGGACGAGGATACGATCTACCAGGCCGGCCTGGGCGGCCTGCTGCACGATACCGGCAAGGCGCTGGTGCCGGACAGCATCCTGAACAAGCAGAGCCGCCTGACCGACGAGGAATTCGACATCATCAAGCGCCACCCGCGCGACGGCTACGACATCCTGGCCAAGACCCCGGAGATCGGCCCGATCCCACTCGACATCACGCTGCACCACCACGAGCGGCGCGACGCCAGCGGCTATCCGGACAAGCAGGGCGAAGGCAGCATCAGCGAACTGGCGCAGATGGCGGCGATCGTCGACGTCTACGACGCCATCACCTCGGACCGCTGCTACCACAAGGGCATGCCGGCAGCCGAAGCGCTGCGCAAGATCTACGAGTGGAGCAAGTTCCACTTCAACCCCACGCTGGTCCAGGAGTTCATGCGCTGTGTCGGCATCTACCCGGTCGGCACCCTGGTGCTGCTCGAATCCGGCCGCCTGGGCGTGGTGATCGAGCCGCACGAAACCAGCCTGCTCACGCCGAAGGTCAACGTGTTCTTCAGCACCAAGAACCAGACCTACATCAAGCCGCAGACCCTCGACCTGTCCAAGCCGCTCGGCTTCGGCGGCGGCGACAAGATCCTGCGCCACGAGTCGGCCGAGAAGTGGAACGTCAATCCGCTGCAGTTCATGAACATCGCCTGAGGACTTACAGCCCGCCCGCGCAGCGCAAGGTCGTCCCGGTGACGTAGGACGCGGCGGGCGACAGCATCCACAGCACCGCTTCCGCGATCTCGTCGGGCGTGGCCAGGCGCCCCATCGGGATCGCCGGCGCCACGCGTTCCGGCCGGCCCGGCTCGCCGGCCGCCGCATGGATGCCGGTCAGCGTCGACCCGGGCGCCACCGCGCACACGCGGATACCCTCCGGCGCCATCTCGCGCGCCAGTCCCAGCGTGAAGGTTTCGACCGCCGCCTTGCTGGCGGCGTAGTGCACGTACTCGCGCGGGCTGCCGGTGCTGGCCGCGATCGAGGACAGGTTGACGATCACCCCGCGCGTGCCATGGCGCCGGAAGGCGTCGATCGCCGCGCGGCAGCAGTGCATGGTGCCGTACACATTGGTGCGGAAAACCGCTTCGATGGTGGCGGGGTCGGTTTCCATGAAGCGCGCGATGCGCCCCGTGATGCCGGCATTGTTGACCAGCGCCGCAGGCGGTCCGAGTTCCTGCTCGGTGCGCGCGAACAGCTGCGCCACTTCCGCTTCGGCCGCGACGTCGGCCTGGATCGCGGCAGCCTGTCCGCCATCCGCGCGGATCGCCGCCACCAGTGCCTGCGCCGCCGCTTCGTCATGACGGTAGTTGACCGCCACCGCATGGCCGCCGGCGGCCGCCTGCCTGGCGATGGCGGCGCCGATGCCGCGCCCGGCGCCTGTCACGATCAGTACCTTGCTCATCCCGACACTCCTGTTGTGGTGGCAGGCAACTGCCTGCATACTCGACACACTATACCAAGCGAGGAAGGCGGCCATGCACCCACCCATCGAGTTCTGGTTCGAGTTCGGCAGCAACTACAGCTACCTGTCGGCCATGCGCATCGAGGCGCTCGCATGTCGCGCCTCGGTGCCGCTGCACTGGAAGCCCTTCCTGCTGGGGCCGATCTTCCGTGAACTCGGCTGGCAAAGCTCGCCCTTCGCGGAGCAGAAGGAGAAGGGCGAGTACGTCTGGCGCGACATGGCGCGCCGCGCCGCGAAATACGGGATTCCCTTCAAGCGGCCCTCGGCCTTCCCGCGCCGGGCCCTGCTGCCGATGCGGGTCGCGCTGCTCGGCGCGCAGCAAGCCTGGATGGGCGAATACTGCCGCCGCATCATGCTGCGCAACTGGGTTGAGGATGCCGACATCGATGATGCCGGCACCGTGCTCACGGCGCTGGAGGGTCTGGTCGCCGAGCCGGAAGCGGTCCTGCGCGAGGCGGAAGGGGAGGCCAACAAGGCGGCACTGCGCGCGCAGACCGCAGCCGCGCGCAGCCTCGGCATCTTCGGTGCGCCTGGCTTCATCGTGCAGGGCGAGCTGTTCTGGGGCGATGACCGCCTGGAAGACGCTCTGGAATTCGCGCAGGCCCGGCAGGCGCCCTAGAAGAACTCGGCGGTGTCGTTGGTGGCGACGGTCTGCAGCAGGCCGTTTGCCACCAGTTCCTCGTAATGGCAGGCGCGGTTGCGGCCGTTGGCCTTGGCGAAGTACAGGGCCTGGTCCGCGTGGCCCAGGGTCACGACCGGCGAATCGGTGGCGCTGATGCTGGTGAAGCCGACGCTCACGGTGACGCGGCCTACCTGCGGGAATACGTGCGCCTCGACGTTGGTGCGGAAGCGGTCGATGATCTTGCGGGCATTCTCGAGCGTGGTCGAACGCAGCAGCACCACGAACTCTTCTCCGCCGAAGCGGAACACGCGGTCCTGCGAACGGAACGAGGACTGCAACAGGTTCGCGACCAGGATCAGCACTTCGTCGCCGTACAGGTGGCCGAAGCGGTCGTTCACCATCTTGAAATGGTCGACGTCGACCACGGCCAGCCACTGCTTTTCCTCGGCCCCGTGCTGGCGCCGTTCCAGCTGGCCCGGCACCAGGGGTTCGGTGTCGCCGCTGTGCAGCATGCGCGCCAACTGGTCGTCGAAGGTCTTGCGGTTCAGGAGTCCGGTGAGCGAGTCGCGCTCGCTGTAGTCGAGCAGGTTCTGGAAATTGCGGTAGACGCCGACGATTCCGCTGATCGTATGGATCGATTCGGCGGTGAAGCCTTGTGCGTGCACGATCTCGAGGCAGGTATCGGCCTTGTCGCCGAACCAGATTGGCAGCCACAGGCGGCGCAGGCCGTCGCTGCCCAGGCCTTCGGCACGCGAATCATGGTGTTCGAGGCAGTGCGCCAGTTCGGGAAAGGCCGAGAGCGGCTCGCCCGGGCTGCCGCCATCGTGCTGCTCTTCCGGGCAGGCGACGCCGCCGGCGCGGATGCAGGCGCGCGAACGCACGAATCTCTGCCCGCAGACCGTCGTAATGTTCAAGACCCGGGTCTGCAGCGCGCCCGCCAGTTCCTGTACCGCCGAAATCACGGAGATGTCGAGCATCGTGTGATCGCGGTGGCCAGTCATGTCCACCATGTGTCGCAGCAGGGAATCCATGTCGGTTTTTTTCAGAAACGCAGAGAAACTGAGTCACGCAAGAGCACGGCCGGGTTGGTAGTACGGCTGCCGCTTTTTTAGGCGGGCAAGAGGGACAGCATAAAGCGTTTTTGTATTGCAGGCAACTATTCTTAACAATATTTATCTTTTTAATGCCTAGAAGGTAATGCTTGGTGGCCGTCCGCTTGTGCGTGCGCAAGTCTACGCAGAAACAGAGCTTTCCACATGGCAAGCTTGCACGACGTCAACTTGCCGTGCGGCACTATTCGGTACAGTGAACTCACTGACAGACGCAGTCGAAAGCAGCAAAAGACGGGGCCCCGTCTGTCAGTAAGACCCAGTAGTAGATGTTCCATCAACCATCACAAGGAGTTCATCATGAGCACCATTACCTCCGCCATCAAAACCTTCATTGCCGATGAAAACGGTGTGACGGCCATCGAATACGGCCTGATCGCTGCACTGGTCGGCATTGCGTTGGCAGGGGCTGCCGAGGCTCTCGGCGCTGATATTACCGCGCTGTTCAACAAGATTGGCGAAGAGCTGAACCCGACTCCGCCTACTAACGGCGGTTAATTATCGCTAACGCCCCCGGCGCCATCCGGCCCCGGGGGCTTTTTTTTTGTGAGACGATCATGGTTGTCGCACCTTACCTCGACATACTGCTCCTGCTGCTCGTCGCCGTCGCTGCGATCAACGACCTCGCAAGCCGGCGTATTCCGAATCTCCTGCTGCTGACAGGCCTTATCGCCGCCTTGTCCCTTCACGCAGTATCACCGCAGCCCGGCGCTGCCTTGCTGGCCTGTTTCGGTGGCGCCGTCGTTGGACTACTGGTTTTTCTTCCCTTCTACCTGATGCGCGGCATGGCCGCCGGCGACGTCAAGATGATGGCCACGGTAGGCGCCTTCACCGGTCCGGCGGCTGCCTTGCACATTGCGATCTTCGCCTGGTGCGCCGGTGGTGTGATGGCCCTGGCCTTCATCCTTTTCCAGGGCCGCTTGCGGCTGGCGCTGACCAACGTCTGGAGCATGGTGCGCCAGGCTGCCTTGCGTCTTCCCATCACAAGAATGGAGACGCAGCCGAGCGCCGGTTCGATACCTTACGGTGTCGCGATTGCCGCCGGGACGATCTACTTCCTGATGAGCCGTTAAGCCCTGTTTTTGCTGTTCCCGCTTCCTTGCCGGAAGTCAAACGGAGAGGGGGAAGCGATGGTTAGAATCAATTTAACAAATGTAAGAAATATCCGCACCTCATCAGGAGGTTTCCTTATGGAAGTGTTTTCACCACCCAGGCCAAGCGCTCCTTGCGACGCGCGGCCGGCAGCTGGAGCCGGCAGCGGACCCGAGGCCGATCCCGCTCCCGTCCTGCCGCGCCAGCCACGCACAGTGCGGGATACCGGCCTCGACGCGCGTCTGGTCACCGCACTCACGGTCAAGATCATGCATGCCAGCGGCAAGATTCCGCTATCGCTCCTTACCGGACGGCTGCGCCTGTCGGTCAGCGTGGTGCGTGAAGTGCTGCAGGGGCTGGTTGCGGAGCAATTGGCCGAAGTGGCCTGGCAAGGCGATTCCGACATCGACGTGCATTACCAGCTGACCGCCTTCGGGCTGCGCGCCGCTGCCGAGTACTTGGCGGAATCGCGCTACATCGGGCCGGCCCCGGTGACGCTCGACGCTTACCGCAGCGTCGTGGAAAAGCAGTCGCTGCGCCAGCCCGGCGCCCCCCGCGTCACGCCCGGAGAGCTGCAGGCCACCCTGGCGGAGGACGGCATCGAACCCGCGGTGCAGGAGCTGATCGGCGCGGCGCTGCATTCGAACCGTCCGTTGATGCTGTACGGTCCTTCCGGCAGCGGCAAGACGAGCCTGGCGCGCAAGTTCGCGCGGCTGCGCCAGGAGCCGGTGGCGATTCCGTACGCGGTGCTGGTCAACCACGAGATCGTGCAGATATACGTTCCGGACCTGCATCCCGCGCCGCTGCAGCCGCGCGCCCTGGAGGAACGGCGCAGCTGCGACGCGCGCTGGGTACTGTGCCAGCGCCCGCTGGTGCATGTGGGCGCCGAACTGGCGTGCGACATGCTGGAACTACGCATCGACGCCGCCAGCGGCGTGCTGCGTGCACCGCCGCACTTGATGGCCAACAATGGACTGCTGGTGCTCGATGACATCGGCCGCCAGCGGGTGCCGGCTGCCGAGGTGCTGCACCGCTGCCTGGGCGCGCTCGAGAGCAGCACCGACCATGTCGCGGTGCCGGGTGGGGCCAGCCATGCTCTGCCGTTCGACGTGTCCCTGGTGCTGGTCACGAGCCTGGCGCCGCAGGCGGTGCTGGATGAATCCTGCATGCGCCGCGTCGGCTACCGGATTCCCGTGGGCCCGCTTTCCGAAGCCGGCTACCGCGCGCTGCTGTGGCGCCAGTGCCGGATGCGCGGCATCGAGGCCGACGAAGACGCGGTCGATTACCTGATCAACGAACTGCACCGCCGCACCCGGCGTCCGTTGCTGGCTGCCTGGCCGCATGAGCTGCTGGGCCGGATTGCCGACTTCGCCGGGTTCGCCGACCACACGCCACGTCTCGACGTGAATAGCGTGGTCCAGGCGTGGAGCAGCCTGTTCGGTTCTTGCGCGGCGCTCGAACCCGGTAACCTGGGAGATGCTCGATGAAAAACAAGCGTGCCGTGATCGTGATGACGCTCGCGATCCTGTTCGGCCTGACGGCCGTCCTGCTGGCTTCGCGCTGGCTGCTGACACAACCGGCCAAGCGAGCCGATCACATCGTGGTGGCGGGGGCCGACATCAGCATCGGCCAGCGCCTGACGCCCGAGATGCTCAAGCTGGTCGAATGGCCGGCCCACAGCGTGCCGAAAGGCGCGTTCGACGATCCGCAGAAGCTTGGCGGCCGGGTGCTCAAATCGAGCATCCTGATGGGTGAGCCCCTGAGCGAGGCCAAGCTGGCCCCAGTCGGCACGGTGGGCGGCCTGTCGGCCCTGATCACCGAGGGCAAGCGGGCCATCACGGTCCGCGTCAACGACGTGATCGGCGTAGCCGGTTTCGCGCTGCCCGGCAACTACGTCGACATCATCGTCAGTACCCAGACCGAGACCAAGGCGCAGGACGGACAGCAACGCGAGCGGAGCATCTCCAAGATCGTGCTGGAACGGATCCTGGTGCTGGCGGTGGCGCAGGAAGTCAACCGCGACGAAACCAAACCGAAGGTCGTGAATGCCGTCACGCTCGAAGTCACGCCCGAGCAGGCCGAAAAGCTGGACCTGGCGCGTAGCGTCGGCACCCTGTCGCTGGCGCTGCGCAACCAGATCGACCCGGCGCCGGCCGAGACCCTTGGCGCCACCAAGGAGAACCTGCTGCCGGCGCCGGCCTCGCCCGTGCGGGCCGTGGCGATGCCGGTACGCGCACCCCGGCCGCAGGCGGAGGCGCCGCGCCCGGCCCCTGCAGCGGCACCGCGGCGTGACTGCGTCAAGGTCATCAATGGCCTGCACGCTTCACAAGAATGCTTCTGACCTTATCGATCCGGGATGGATGCCATGAACAGACGCCTTAATCTTGCACGGTTTGCCGCTGGCCTGGCGCTGGCCGCCGCCGCGCCTTCGCACGCGGCTTCCGCAGCCAAGCCTGCCGCTCCCGCTCCCGCCAAACCAGCGGAAAGCGCCGCTGCCAAACCGGCAGCCGCGGCTCCCGCCAGGCAGGCGGAGACGCGTTCCCAGCCCGCGATGGGCTGCAGCGGCGAAGCCGCGCGCCCTGCCACCCTGTCGCTCAACATGGGCAAGTCCACCATGCTGCGCCTGCCCGAGCGGGTGCTCAACCGCAGCGTCGGCAACCCCGCGATCGTGCAGGCGATGCTGGTGTCGCCGGACACGCTGTACATCGCCGCTGTCGACGTCGGCACCACCAACATGATCGTGCAGGGAAAAAGCGGCTTGTGCAGCGTGGTCGACATCGTGGTCGCGATGGACCCCGCCGTACTGCAGGCGACCCTGGCCGCAGCGATGCCCGAAGAAAAGGATATCCGGGTGATGGCCGCCGCCGATTCGCTGGTGCTGACCGGCACCGTCAGTGACGCCGGCGCGCTCACCCGCGCGGTCGAGCTGGCGACGGCCTATGTGCGGCGTCCGCTGCGCCAGCTACCGTCCGCCGACAAGGCCAATGATAACGACGGCGTCGTTCCGCTGGCCAACAACAACGGCGGGGGCGCCGCCGGCGGCGCGGCCGCGGCAGCCACGCGCGTGATCAACCTGCTCAATGTCAGCGCACCCCAGCAAGTGCAGCTTGAAGTCAAGGTCGCCGAGGTGTCGAAGACCCTGCTCGAGCGGCTCGAGACCGACGCCGCGTTCAGCTTCGGTTCGGGCAGCTGGACTACCCGGCTGGTGTCGAATTTCCTGACCGGACGGACAACCAACGGCATTCGCTTCGACAAGGACAACGGCAACCGGCTGGTGGGGGCGGCCGACAAGCAGGACGGCCTGGTGCGCGTGCTGGCCGAGCCGAACGTGCTGGCCATCAGCGGCCAGGAGGGCACCTTCCTGGCCGGCGGCAAGTTCTACATCCCGGTGGCCCAGGACAACAACAAGGTCACGCTCGAGGAAAAGGAATTCGGCGTCGGCCTGCGCTTTACCCCGACCGTCCTGTCGGGGGGGCGCATCAACCTGAAGGTGGCGCCGGAAGTGTCCGAGCTATCGCGCGAAGGGATCGGCGTGTCGGCGTTCGGCATTACCGGCAGTTCGATCCTGCCGGTCGTGACCACGCGCCGCGCCAGCACCACCGTGCAGCTGTATGACGGCCAGAGCTTCGCCATCGGCGGCCTGGTGAAGAACAACCTGGTGGCCAGCCTGAAGGGCCTGCCGATGCTGGGCGAGGTCCCGGTGCTGGGCGCGCTGTTCCGCAGCACCGACTTCCAGCAGGACCGCACCGAACTGGTGTTCGTGATCACCGCGCGGCTGGTCAAGCCGATCGCGGGCGCCGGTTATTCGCTGCCGACCGACAAGGTGGGCATACCGACGCGTGGCGAGGTGATGCTCGGCGGCCGCCTCGAGGGCGATGCCCCGGCCGCGACCACAGCCGCCGCGTCCACGCCGCAAGTCGCGCCCCCCGCTGCGCAGACCGCCGGCGGCTTCGAACTCAAATAGGAGGCATCCGTGAAGAACCCGACCTACTTTATGCTGCCGGCGCTGGTGGCCGCCTGTCTGCAAGGCTGCATGCATACCACGCCGGAGTGGGACAGGCAATTCGGCAACGCCACGCGCGCCAACCTGGCCGTCCAGGTGCTCGATCCGGCCGCGGCCAGCAACCGCGATCCTGCCGTCGGGGTCGACGGCCGCGCGGCCAAGGGAGCGCATGAGCGCTACCAGCGCAGCTTCGCCCAGCCGGAAGCGGCACCGGCGCCGATCTTCGTCACCGCTGGCAGCGTGCGATGAGCGCCTGCCTTCCACTTTGACCAGATGCGCCAGCAACGAGGCCCGCCATGAAAGCGCTACTTATCAGCCGCGACAGCCAGCTCTATGCGGAGATCGCCTCCCAGGGGGCGGCACGCGTGCCGCCGCTGAACCTCGGTGCCGTTCGCGCCAGCCTGCGCGAGGCACTCGACCGCCCCGAAGCCGACACCCCGCAGCTGGTCATCATCGACGCCACCCAGACCGAACCCTCGGAAGCCCCCCTGCTTGAACGCCTTGGCCGCCAGTATCCCGAAGCCCATCTGATGCTGCTGACCGACCAGAACCATCCGGACCTCCTGATCCACGCCATGCGCGCCGGCGTGCGCGAAGTGCTGCAGCTGCCTCTGGTGCACCGCGCCTTTCACGAGTCGATGGACCGCATTTCGGCCGCGGCCGGGGTGTCGGGCCTGCGCGACGGGAAGATCCTCGCCTTCATCGCCTGCAAGGGCGGCAGCGGTGCTACCTTCATCTCGACCAATTTCGGCTACGCGCTCGCCACCCTGGCCGCCAAGAAGGTGCTGCTGATCGACCTACACGGCCAGTTCGGCGACGCCGCGTTGTACGTATCCGACCAGAAGCCGAGCATGACTCTGTCCGACGTCTGCGCCCAGATCGCGCGCGTGGACGGCCCCTTCCTCGATTCCTGCGTGGTCCATGTGACCCCGGGCTTTGGCGTGCTGGCCGCGGCCGACGATGCCGCCCACGCGAAGGAAGCCAAGCCGGAGCACATCGACACCATCCTGCGCGTCGCGCGCCAGCACTACGACTACGTGCTGCTCGACGTCGGCCGCCAGATCGACGCGGTGTCGCTGCGCGCCCTCGACGTCACCGACACGATTTATCCCGTGCTGCAGCTGGCGCTGCCCGACATCCGCGATGCGCGCCGCCTGCTCGACATCTTCCGCTCGCTCGGCTACGTGCTTGACCACATCCGCCTGATCGTCAACCGCTACGAAAAGGGCGGCAAGCTGCGCCTGCAGGACCTGCACGCGGCTTTGGGGTGCGAAGTGGTGCACACCTTCCCCAACGACTACGTCGCCGTCACCGACTCGGTCAACCAGGGCGTCCCGGTGCTGCAGCTGTCGCGCTCGAGCGCGGCCGCGCGCAGCCTGGCCGACATGGTCGAACTGGTGACGACGCGGCGCGTCCAGGAGAGCAGGGGGCTGCTCGACCGCCTGTTCGGCCGCGGCGAAGACGACTGATCAACACGAAACAGAACGACACGGAGCCACCCATGTCCTTACGTGAACGCCTTGCGAGTACCGGTCAGGAACGCCAGCCCGGCGTGGTCGTGCCGGAAGTTGCCAACCACGCCTATCAGGAGCTCAAGAAGCAGATGCACCAGATGATCCTGGACCGCATCGACCTCGAGCGCCTCAAGCGGCTCACCGCCGAGCAGTTCAAGCACGAGCTGGCCCTGCTGATCCAGCGCATCATCGAGGAGGAGCGCATCGTGCTGAACCAGCACGAACGCCACCACCTGGTGCTCGATATCCAGCACGAGATGCTCGGATTTGGCCCGCTCGAGCCGCTCCTGAACGACCCGACCGTTTCCGATATCCTGGTGAATACCGCCAACAAGGTGTATGTCGAGCGGCGCGGCAAGCTCGAGCTCACCGACATCAGCTTCCACGACAATGCCCACCTGATCAAGATCATCGAAAAGATCGTCTCGCGCGTGGGCCGGCGCGTCGACGAGTCGAGCCCGATGGTCGATGCGCGCCTGCCGGACGGTTCGCGCGTCAACGCGATCATTCCGCCGCTGGCGGTGGACGGGCCGCTGCTCTCGATCCGCCGCTTCGGCTCCTCGCCGCTGTCGGTGCAGAACCTGCTCGACTATAAAAGCCTGACCCCACCCATGATCCGGGTGCTGGAGAGCCTGGGTGCGGGCAAGGTGAACATCCTGATCTCGGGCGGCACCGGCAGCGGCAAGACCACCTTGCTGAACCTGATCTCCGGGTTCATCCCGGCCACCGAGCGCGTGCTGACGATCGAGGACGCGGCCGAGCTGCAGCTGCGCCAGCCGCACGTGGTGCGCCTGGAAACGCGTCCGCCGAACATCGAAGGCAAGGGCGAGGTGACCCAGCGCGCGCTGGTGCGCAACGCGCTGCGGATGCGCCCCGACCGCATCATCCTGGGCGAGGTGCGGGGCGCCGAGGCGCTCGACATGCTGCAGGCGATGAACACCGGCCATGAGGGCTCGTTCGCGACGATCCACTCGAACACGCCGCGCGATGCGCTGTCGCGGCTGGAAAACATGGTCAGCATGGCAGGCGTCAACCTGACTGCGCGTGCGATCCGCCAGCAGATCGCTTCCGCCGTGACGGTGGTGGTGCAGGTATCGCGCCTGACCGACGGCACGCGCAAGGTGGTCAGCCTGCAGGAAATCACCGGCATGGAAGGCGACATCATCTCGATGCAGGAGATCTTCCGCTTCGAGCAGAGTGGCGTGGACGCCGACGGCAAGGTGAAAGGGCGTTTCAGCGCCACCGGCGTGCGCCCGCGCTTCGCCGAGCGCCTGAAGATGTTCGGCGTGCCGGTGCCGGAAGATACCTTCGATCCCGACCGGATTTTCGACTGAGGAGGCAGCATGGACGTGCTGTTCTACGCTTTCGTGGTATTCCTGTTCGCGGCCGCGGTCCTCGCGATCGAGGGCACCTACCTGTGGTGGATGGACACGCATGGCGCGGCGGCGCGGCGCATCGCGCGCCGGCTGCAGGTCATGTCCGGTTCATCCGGGCGCAGCGGCGAGCGGATCTCGATCCTCAAGCAGCGTCCCTACAGCCGCAACGCGGCCTTCGACCGCTTCCTGCACCGCATCCCGCTGGCGGACCGGATCGATGCCCTGCTGGTGCAGGCCGGCACCAGCAACACGGTGGGTCAATTCCTGGCCTGGTCGCTTGGCTGCATGGCCATCGCCGCCGTGGTATCGCTCGGCTGGCAACTGCCGGCCGCATTGCGTGCCCTGGTGGCCCTGCTCGGGCTGGGCGTGCCGTGGGTTCTGCTGCGCCGCACGCGGCAGCGGCGCCTGATCCGCATCGAGCAGCAACTGCCGGATGCCGCCGATTTCATCGCGCGCGCACTGCGCGCCGGCCACTCGTTCAGCAACGTCCTCCAGATCGTCGGCAACGAGCTGCCGGAGCCGCTCAGCGGGGAGTTCCGCATCGCCCGCGAGGAGATCAACTACGGCGCCCCGATGAACGAGGCCTTGCACGCCATGGCTGCGCGCATTCCGCTGACCGACCTGCGCTACCTGATCATCGCGGTGCTGATCCAGCGCGAATCGGGCGGCAACCTGGCCGAGATCCTGGGGAACATCAGCCAGATCATCCGCGCCCGCCTGAAACTGGTGGCACACGTGCGCGTGCTGTCGGCGGAAGGAAGAATGTCGGCGATGATCCTGACCGTGCTGCCGTTTGCCGTGCTGGGCATGATGCTGGCGATGAACCCAAAATACATCAGCGTGCTCTGGACCGACCCGAACGGCGTGCGCATGATGTGGTACGGCCTCGGCATGATGCTGGTCGGCGTCGTCTGGATGCGCAAGATCATCCGCATCCGCATCTGAGTCCGGCCCGCATCCCTCCAGAGGTGAACATGACATCCTCCCAGCTGATCTTCCTGTTTATCGTCCTGTGTGTCGTCACCGGCTTGGCCTGGCTCGGCCTGGTGCTGTTTGCGCCACTGGCCCTGCGCGATCGCCTGCGCCGCTTCCTCGGCAATGCAGAGCAGAGCCAGCTCGATGCCGGGGGCGGCTGGGTCGAACGGGTTGCGAGCGCAGCCAAGCCCCTGACCAAGCTGTCGGTGCCCGAGGAGGGCTGGGAGAAATCCAGCCTGCGCACGCGCTTCATGAACGCCGGCTGGCGCAATCCGTCTGCCCTGTCGCTGTATTTCGCTTCGAAGACGGCGCTCGCCCTGGTGCTGCCGGCACTGGTGGTGCCGCTGACCATCGTCTACAGCAAGGCGCTGCTCGGCTGGCGGATGATGGCCTTGCTGCTCACCGCGGCCGCCATCGGCTATTACCTGCCCAACATGATCCTCGAACGTATCGTGCAACGTCGCCGCCGCGAGATTTTCGAAACCATCCCCGATGCCCTCGATCTGCTCACAGTGTGCGTCGAGGCAGGCCTGAGCCTGGAGCGTGCGCTGGTCAAGGTAGCGAACGAGATCCACATCAAGAGCGCAGTGCTGGCGCAGGAATTGCAGCTCGTCCTGATGGAGATGCGCGCCGGTTTCTCGAAGGAGAAAGCGCTGCGCAACTTCGCGCTGCGTTCGGGTGTCGAGGATGTGGACACGCTGGTGGCCATGCTGATCCAGTCCGAGCGATTCGGCACCAGCGTCGGTGACGCCCTGCGCGTACAGTCCGACAGCCTGCGTCACAAGCGCCGCATCGTGGCCGAGGAATGCGCTGCCCGCATCGGCCTGAAGCTGCTGTTCCCCCTGATTTTCTGCATATTCCCCATGCTGCTGATGGTACTGCTCGGACCCGCCATGATCCAGATTTCGCGGACCCTGGGCAAAGTGGCCGGTGCAGATTGAACATGAAGGAGCCCCCTATGCCAAGCCTTACCTTGTTCTCACGTCTGGCGCTGCTGTGCGCCGGCGCTACCCTGGCGGCCTGCGCGCCCTTCGGCGCCCGTCCCGCTTTCGACGGCGCCGCGCCGGCCGCCGACGACGCCTATCTTGCCGGCCGCAACCACCACCTGGCACGCCGCTACGACGAAGCGCGCGCCGCCTACCAGGCCGCGCTGCAGATGGCGCCCGCACACGTGAACGCCCGCAACGGGCTGGCCACGCTGTATGCGGAACAGCGCGAGTTCGCCACCGCGATCGCCTTGTGGCGCGCATTGACCGAGTCGCTGACGATGTCCTCCGGTCCCGGCAAGGCCTACCTGTTCAGCAACCTCGGGCAGGCCCATTTCCTCAACGCGGAGTATGACGATGCGCTGGTCGCGCTCGAGAAAGCCTGCCTGCTCGACCCGCTCAACCACCGTTCCTGGCAACTGCTCGGCGAAACCTTGCGCAAGCTCGGGCAGGAAGAGCGCGCACAGCAGATGTTGAGCCAGGCCGATGCCTTGCGCGCCCACGACCTGCGCGCGGACTATGCTGCTGCCGGCAGCCAGAGTCAGGTTGCAGCGATCGACCGCGCGCTCAAGGCGCCGGCGCGCGAGGAGGCGGGCTGGAGCCAGGTGCAGCTGCTCGTCGGCGCGGATGGCATGCTGGAGCTGCGCCGCGCTCCGCCGCCGGCAGGCCCGTCCGCTCCGGCTCGGCTGCCGGAACCGGCGCCGGCGCCCGCCGCGCCGGGGCGGGACGCGCCGATCCTCGCGCTGGTAGAGATGCGCAATGGAAACGGCGTCTCGGGCATGGCACGCGTGCTGGCACGCCAGGTCGGCAGCAGCGGGCTGAAAGTGACGCGCCTGTCCAACCAGAAGGGTTTCGGCGTGCGCCAGACCCGCATCGAATACGAAGCGGCCTACCGCGAGGCGGCCGAACGCCTGGCCAGCCGCTTCGGCAGCGCGCAGCTGCAGGAGGTGCCCAGCTGCGCCCCCGCCAACCTGCGCGTGGTGCTCGGGCGCGACGTCGCCCACCGTGGTTTTGCCTTGCGTCCGGCGGCTCCCGCTGGGGATGCGGCAGCGCCGGTACTGGCATTGAACAAAGCTGACTGAAAAAAGGTCCGTTTGCACGTTTGGCCGGCATCAAACGTCGACCGATGGCACCCGAGAGAATGGGCTGGTCTGCCTTCTCTTGGGAGCCCTCCATGAACCTTTCCTACCGCATCCATCTGATCCTGCTCGGCCTGTTGCTGGCTATCCTCAGTGCCTGCGCGCCTTCCGGCACGCACCGCGGCACCGGTGAATACATCGACGATGCCGCCATCACCACCCGGGTCAAGACCGCTTTGGCCACCGATCCGCAGGTCAAGGCAACCGAGGTCCAGGTCGAAACCTACAAGGGAACGGTGCAGCTCAGCGGCTTCGTCGATTCGTCCGAGAGCGTCGCGCGGGCGGCACAGCTCGCCCGGGAGGTGCCCGGGGTGAAAGAAGTGCGGAACAGCATGGTCGTCAGGGATCGGCTCCGCCAGTAGGGCCGTTCCCGGGCAGCTTACTTCCAGCTGACCTTGCCCATGCCGTTGGTGTTGGCATTGCGCGTCGCCGGATTGCCGTAGACGGTGGCCGAACCCATGCCGCTCAGGTCGATCTCGGCCGCTCGGGTCGCATGCACCGTTGCGCCGCCGAGGCCGGTCATGTCGAGGTCGACCGATTCGGCGCGCAGGCCTTGGGCTTCCAGGCTGCCGACACCCGCCAGCTTGGCGCGTAGCAGCTTGCTCTCGCCATTGACGCTGATGCGGCCGGCGCCGCGCAAGCTGAGGTCGACGCGTTCGGCGCGCACGCCGTTCAGGGCGAGTCCACCGACGCCGCCCAGGCGCGCGTCGATGGTGCGGTAATTGCTGTTCATGGTGACCGATCCGGCGCCGTCGAGGGCGACCTGGATCGCATTGCCCGAGAAGCCGGTGACGGTCGATGCGCCCACGCCCTGCGAGGTGAACTCGGCGAGGTTGGGCACGGTCAGTTCGGCGCGCAGCTTCTCACTCATTTCGCCACGGCGGGTATTGAAGGATTCGGTACCGATTTCCAGCGTGTCGCCGCGCTGGGCGGTGGTGATGCGCTGCACGAAGCGGCGGTCACCCGAGACGACCAGGGACGGCGTATTGCCCTGGCGCAGGACCAGGTCGACGATGCCATCCAGTTTCACCTTGGTGACCCTGGCATCGACGCTGCGGTTTTCGCGCACGACGTCGTCGGCGATGACGGGGCTGGCGACCAGTGCGAGCGTGGCGGCGACGGCGGCGGCACTCAACAGTTTTTTCATGCTTGTTCTCCGGTAGGTTGTCGATGGAGGCACTATAGGCCGCTGTCGTGCCTCACCCGAGCCGATTGCGATGAACTGCGCAAACCACGGTCTGGAGCGTAAAAAAAACGGCATGGCGCGAACGGGCCGCATGGCGCGCCGGCAGCGGCGCAGCCTGCGGCCAGGGGCTTACTGTCCCGGCGTGGCGCGCCGGTAGACGCGCACATAATCCACCAGCATCCGCTGCGGCAAGACCGTGCTGCTGTCCGGATTGCCGGGCCAGGCGCCGCCGACGGCCAGGTTCAGGAGCACGAAGAAGGGATGCTCGAATACCCACTCTCCCTTGACCAGGTTCGGCCGCGCCGTATGGTAGTGGATGCCGTCGCGATACCAGCGGATCTCGCCGCGCTCCCACTCCACCGCGAACACGTGGAAGTCGTCGGCAAAGATGCCGCTCGCCAGGGTCGAGTGGGTAGTAAAGGCCTTGGCGCCCGAATAGCCGGGACCGTGCAGGGTGCCGTACACGTTCGACGGCTCCTTGCCGATGATCTCCATGATGTCGATCTCGCCGCTGCGCGGCCAGCCGACCTGCCCGATGTCCGCGCCCAGCATCCAGAAGGCCGGCCAGATGCCCTGGCCCTTCGGCACCTTGATGCGCGCCTCGAAGCGGCCATGCATCTGTTCCATCAGGCCGGCGGTCTTGAGGCGTGCCGAGGTGTAGTCCTTGCCGCCGTAGGCTTCCCGGCGCGCCTCGATGACGAGCATGCCATCCTCCACCCGGACGTTCTCCGGCCGGCCGGTGTAATACTGCAGCTCCTGGTTGCCCCAGCCATGGCCACCGGTCTCGGCCACCCATTTCGTGCGATCGAGCTGGCTGCCATCGAATTCGTCGCTCCATGCCAGCGTCCAGCCGGCAGCTGCGTCCGCGGAGGTGGAGGTGGAGGCGCAGCCGGCGGCGGCCAGCGCAAGCAGCGTGGACAGGGTGGCGGCGAAAAGGCGGATCGGTTTCATGGGTCTCCTTGTGGCCTCAGGGCGCCGCCGGGGGACGGGCCTGCTGCTGCCTGACGTGTTGCATGATGTTGACGAAGGTATCGGTCCAGACCAGCTGGCGATTGTCCGCCAGAAAGCGCAGCAGTTCCGCGTGGGCTTGCGCGGACACGCTGAGGTAGTCGCCGCCGATGCCGTGGAAGGTGAAGTTGACCATGGTGCCGCGCTGAATCGCCTGCTTGACGATGGCGATCAGTTCCGCGCCGCTGCTGCCGCTAGGTGTCGCCACCGGCACCGCGAGCGGATCGAGCGTGTGCATCGCATCGATGACGCCGCTGCCGCCGGTGACCTTGATCGCGACGAAGGCGGCGCGCACCGCGGGCAGGTAGTCGCGTCCGCCGGCCTGGGTATCCCCGCAGGGCAGCGTGAACGTGCGTTCCTGGCGGCCGTCGATCGCGGCCAGCATGGTATTGGCCAGCAGGACCTGGTCGCGCATCTGCTCCACGCTCATGGCATCGAGGTCGCGGTGCGGCTCGACCCAGTCGCGCCCGGGCTTGCTGCGCGCGCACTGGTGGAACAGGCTGTGGTTGCCGAGTTCGTGCCCGGCCCGCGCGGCGGCGCGCCATCCCTCCATGCGCCGCGCCACCGCCGGATTCGACAGGGTCAGGTAGAAGCTGCCTTTCAGGCCCAGCTTGTCGAGGGCGGGCAGGGCATGGTCGAGCTGGGAATCGAGGGCGTCGTCATAGGCGAGGCTGACGGCGGCCCGCGCCCCGTGCGGCCATGCGAAGGCGCTGCGGGTGTCGGTTGCCCCGGCGGCAGGCATGGCGCCATGCAGCCCTGCGGCCAGCACGCATGCGAGCACGCGGCGGCGCCATGTTCCCCTCCCCAGCAGGTCCGCATGCGGTGCGCTGCCGGCCGCTTCGCGCGCGTCTTCACCTCGCTTCATGCTCATCCTTTTCAGCGGTTGCTTGGAAACGTTACCAGAATGTCAACCCGACTATAGCACTGACGATTTTTCAGTGTCAATTGCGCGGCAATGGGGAGACAGGCACGAGCGAAACCTTGGCTTCGCTCTCACGTGTGAGCAATGTTGCAAATCAGCCGCATTTCGACACCTACCTACGCGGAATATTCCGTTGACAATTTTTTTTGCTAAGCCTAATATTCAAACAACTTATATGGAAACGTTTCCATATGCCGCACGGATGTTTGGAGAATTGCTTGACCAACGAAGCATCGCAAGATGCGAGCCTGAGCGATGACAGATGAACGAGCGCAGCGCGCACCGCTTTACCCGCTACCTGGCAGCGAGGACACCGGCACCGGCCGCATGTCCTCGCTGTGCCGTCTGGTGGCGGGACGCGCCATGCGGCCAGGACCGGCGTCTGACGGCACCGCGGCGAGGAGGTGCCCAGCGATAGGGACGGCAGCAGGGACGACAGCAAGGACCGCCGGTGGCGTGCAGCCAGGATTGAGCCGGCACAGGTAGTGGAGACACCGTTGGATTGGGTGACGGTCATTTTAAAAAAAACAGGAGAGCACCATGTATTACCCCAAGGCTAAGCAGACATTGATGAGCCTGGCAGTAGCCAGCGCATGCGCGGCATTCATCCCGGCGCATGCCCAGGAAGTCGCCTCAACCCCCGGGGCCGCCGCGACCACCGACCCGGCCGCCCTCACCCCGCAGGAAGCCAGCACTCCATCCTCGCCGGCCGGCGTCCAGACCGTCGTCGTGACCGGCCTGCGCGCCAGTCTCGAATCCTCGATGGCGCTCAAGCGCAACGCGCAGGGCTTCGTCGACGGCATCGTCGCCGAAGACATCGGCAAATTCCCGGATACCAACCTGGCCGAATCGCTGCAGCGCATCAGCGGCGTGTCGATCGACCGCAGCATCGGCGAAGGCTCGAAGGTCACCGTGCGCGGCGTCGGTCCCGACTTCAACCTGGTGCTGCTCAACGGCCGCCAGATGCCGACCTCGATCCTGGGCGATCGTCCGGGCCGCGCCTACGATTTCGCCAACATCGCGTCCGAAGGCATCTCCCAGTTGCAGGTGTACAAATCGGCGCGCGCCGAGACCCCGACCGGCGGCATCGGCGCCACCATCAACGTCATTACCGCACGTCCGCTGTCGCGTCCCGGCCTGCAGGCCACGATCGGCATCAAGGGCGTGCACGACACCTCGGCAGAGAACCTGCCGGGCGACGTCAAGCGTGGCGGCAAGGTCACGCCCGAAGTGTCGGGCCTGTATAGCAATACCTCGGCCGACGGCCGCTTTGGTATCGCCCTGTCGGGCAGCTACCAGGAGCGCAACCTGGGCTACAACGTGGCTTCCGTCGGCAACGGCTGGAAGGGCCCGTTCCGCGGCGACGAGAACAACTGGGGCACCATTCCGCAACCGGGCACGCCGGGCTCGGAAAACATCACCAACCGTCCGAAGCCGACGGACCTGTACCAGGTGCCGCAGAACATGAACTACGCCATGAACGGCATCCAGCGCCAGCGTACCAACGGCCAGCTGACGCTGCAGTTCGCGCCGAGCAAGGCCCTGACCACGACCCTCGATTACACCTACTCGCAAAACAAGATCCAGACCCGCCGCCAGGACCTCTCGGCCTGGTTCAACTTCGGCCCCTCGTCGAGCACCTGGACCGATGGTCCGGTCGCCGCGCCGCTGGTGTACACCGAGATCATCAACCCGGCCAACAGCGACATCGCGATGGGCGGCGCCGACTTCGCCACCAAGACCGAGAACAATTCGCTCGGCTTCAATGCTGCATGGAAGGTCAACAGCGACATCCGCCTCGAGCTCGACGCCCACCGTTCCACCGCCGAATCGAAGCCGGACAGCCCCTTCGGATCCAGCAACACCCTCGGCACCGCCAGCTTCAGCCGCGGCACCACCAGCGTCGACTTCTCGAAAGACCTGCCGGTGCTGAGCATCCAGGGCGCCGATTTCCAGCGCGCACCGCAGCAGGTGACCGGCTCGGTGTTCGAGAACGCCTACGTCAAGAGCGAGATCAGCCAGGTCCAGACCCATGGCAGCTGGAAGATGATGGAAGCGTCCGAGCTCAAGTTCGGCCTCGCCACCACCGACGCCAAGAACCGCTCGGCCTTCTCGGTGCAGCAGCGTGACGACACCTGGGGCGGTGCGACCAAGGCGTCGGATTACCCGGCCAGCTACTTCCACCAGGAGAGCCTGCGCCAGTACTTCGACAACATCGACGGCCACGACAACCCGAACCTGTTCAACACCTTCTACACCTTCGACTTCGCCGCCTTGCGCCAGCTGGCCGCGCAGGTGACCGGCAAGCCGGAGCTGTACATGCCGAAGTCGGGCTATACCACCGACCAGCGCACCCGCGAGAAGTCGAAGAGCCTGTACCTGCAATTCAACACCGACTGGGATTTCGCGATGCCGGTGCATACCTCGGTGGGCGCGCGCTACGAGACGACCGAGGTCACCTCAACCGCGCTGGTGCCGATCGCCTCGTCCTACACCTGGGTGTCGCAGAACGAGTTCGCGGTGGGCCTCGGCACGCCGGCCTTCACCACCCTGACCGGCAAGTACCATCACTGGTTGCCGAGCTTCGACGCCGACATCGACCTGCGTTCCGACATGAAGGGCCGCTTCAGCTACGGCGAGACCATCGGCCGCGCGCGCTATGACCAGCTGACCGGCGGCCAGGTGCTCGAGACCCTGGGCCGTATCGAAGGCGGCCGCGGAAGCCAGGGCAACCCGGGCCTGCTGCCGGTCAAGTCGAAGAACATCGACCTGGCCTGGGAGTGGTACTACAACAAGTCGAGCTTCGTCTCGGTCGGCCACTTCCGCAAGAGCCTGGAAAATTACGCCGGTGTGTCGCAGGTCACGGCCCAGCCCTTCGGCCTGCGTACCCCGGTGGGCGGCGCTTACTGGAACGCGGCGATCGGCGCCGGTTGCGCGAGCTCGGACACGATGTGCATCCGCAACTATATCTTCCGTAACCTGGCAGGACGTCCTGGCGTGACCCGTGGACCGGATGACGTCAACGGCAACGCCACCGGTTCGATCGCCGGCCAGCCGAACGACCCGATCGCCAACTTCCTGATCACGAGCTACTCGAACCAGAAGGCGGCGCGCCTGCGCGGCCTCGAGTTCAACGTGCAGCACATGTTCGGCGCCTCGGGCTTCGGCCTCCAGGCCAACTACACCAAGGTCGACTCGGGCCTGGGGTACAACAACGCCAGCATCGGCGAGCAATTCGCGCTGGTGGGCATGAGCGACTCGGCCAACCTGGTGGGTATCTTCGAGAACGACAAGTGGAACGTGCGCGCGGCCTACAACTGGCGCGACAAGTTCCTGGCATCGACCTTCGACGGCGCCGGCGCGAATCCGCAGTATGTCGAAGCCTATGGCCAGCTTGACCTGAGCATCGGGTACAACGTCAACAAGAACATCAGTGTCCAGTTCGAAGGTATCAACCTGACCGACGAAATCCGGCGCCTGCATGGCCGTAACGAGCGTCAGGCGCTGTATGTGGAGCAGTCCGGTCCGCGCTACATGCTGTCGGCCCGCTACAAGTTCTAAGCAGACAGGAAGTGCACATCAGCGGACCGTGGCCCTCGCCATGGTCCGCTGTGTTCATTTTCGGGTTAGACTTGCCCAGAATTAGTTTTTATTGAAAACAAATATGGCGAGCACCACCATCAGGCATGTCGTCATCGTAGGGGGAGGATCGGCCGGCTGGCTGACTGCCTCCGTCCTTGCATCCGGCTTCGAGGCGGCGGAAAGCGGCGGCCTGCGCGTGACGCTGATCGAATCGCCCGACGTGCCGACCATCGGCGTCGGCGAGGGCACCTGGCCGACCATGCGCGACACCCTGCGCGCGGGCGGCCTGTCCGAATCCGCTTTCTTCCGCGAGTGCGACGCCGCCTTCAAGCAGGGCTCGCGCTTCAACCGCTGGGTCCATGGCGGCGACCACGATTACTATTTCCACCCCTTCGTGCTGCCGCAGGGCTGGGGCGAGGCCGACATGGCCGGCCGCTGGCTGGAACGCCATACCGACATCCCCTTTGCCGACCTGGTGACTTACCAGCCGCACCTGTGCGTGCACGGACGTGCGCCCAAGCAGGCCGCCACGCCCGAGTTCGCGGCGGTGGCCAACTACGGCTACCACCTCGACGCCGGCAAGTTCGGCCTCTTTCTCAAGAAGCACTGCCTCGAACGCCTGGGTGTTCATTTTGTGGCGGACCACGTCACCGGCATCCGCTCGCACGACAACGGCGACATCGCCGCCCTGCACACCAAGGCGCACGGCGAGCTGGCGGGCGACCTGTTCGTGGACTGCACCGGCATGCAGTCGCTGCTGCTCGGGAAGCACTACGACGTGCCTTTCATCCCGCAGCGCGGCGTCCTGTTCAACGACAGCGCACTGGCCGTCCAGGTGCCGTACCTAGCGGAAGATGATCCGATCGCCTCGCAGACCACCTCCACCGCGCAGGACGCCGGCTGGATCTGGGACATCGGCCTGCCGACCCGGCGCGGCATCGGCCACGTGTATTCGAGCGCGCACACGAGCGACGAGGAGGCCGAACGCGCGCTGCGCGCCTACATCCGCGCCACCGGCGGACCGGAAGACATCCCGGCACCGCGCAAGCTGAGTTTCGAACCGGGTTACCGCGAGCGCTTCTGGCACCGTAACTGCGTGGCCATCGGCCTGTCCGCCGGCTTCATCGAGCCGCTGGAGGCGTCGGCACTGGCCATGGTGGAACTGTCGGCCTCGATGCTGCTCGACGAGATGCCGGTGACGCGCGCGCAGATGGAGATCAGCGCCCGGCGCTTCAACGAGACCTTCACCTACCGCTGGGAGCGGGTGATCGACTTCCTGAAGCTGCACTATGTGCTGAGCCGCCGCGAGGGCGCGCTCGATCCGCATGGCTACTGGCGCGACAATCGGAGCAGCGAGTCCATCCCGCAGCGCCTGGCCGACCTGCTGGCGCTGTGGCGCCACCGTCCGCCCTCGCGCTACGACTTCAATCGCATCCAGGAAGTCTTCCCGGCGGCGAGCTACCAGTATATCTTGTACGGCATGGGCTTCCTTCCGGAACCCGGCCAGGCGCGGCGCGAGCGCATCGGCGAGGGCAACGGCGCGATGGCGGACGGCTTCCTGCGCCAGGCGGCCGAGCTGACGCGCCGGATGCTGCCGGCGCTGCCGGACAACCGTGCGCTCATCGCGCACATCGTGCGCCACGGCCTGCCGACCTGACAAGACAACGACAACGACAAAAGAAAGAGACACCACATGGCCAAGCCAGTACTGCTGAATAACATCGACCACAAGGACCTGCGCATCATTACCCGCCACGGCAGCAAGCTGGATGACAGCCACGCCTATGTGCAGACCTTCGCCGGCGAATTCCGCCTCCTGCAGGCCCACTACCCGATCATCTTCCGCAAGCAAAGCGAAGCGCATGCCTACGAGCCGATCGCCCTGTTCGGTTTCGAGACCGACGAAAACCTGTTCCTGGAAGAAGACCGCTGGGACGCGCCGACCCTGCCGCTGCTGGTGGAGCGTTTGCCGTTCATGATCGGCCGCGAGGGCGAGGAGCTGATGATCCACATCGACGTCGACAGCCCGCGCATCAGCACCACGGAGGGCGAGCCGATCTTCCTGCCGCACGGGGGCATGAGCCCCTACCTCGAGCACGTCAACTCGATGCTGCTGACCATCCACGAAGGCATGGGATCCAATGCCGCCTTCATCGAAGCGCTGGAGAAGCACGAGCTGCTCGAAGGCTTCTCGCTCGACATCACGCTCGACGACGGATCGGAGAACCGCCTGGCCGGCTTCTACACCATCAACGAAGAACGCCTGGCCGCGCTGGACGCCGCCGCGCTCGACAGCCTGCACAAGGCCGGCTGGCTGTCCGCCATCTTTTTCCAGATCGCGTCGCTGTCGAACTTCCGCGCGCTGATCGACCGCAAGAATGCCCGCCGTGCTGCCCGTGCCTGAACCCATTCGGGAAATCAGCGGCCTGACGCCGCGCGACCTCGGCCCGAGCATTCTCGAATCCACCGAGCCGATCGTGCTGCGTGGCCTGGTGGCAGGGTGGCCGATGGTCCAGGCGGCGCGCCAGTCGGCATCCACCGCCGACGCCTACCTGCGCCGCTTCTACCGCGACGCCACCGTCAACGCCATGCTCGGCCCGCCCGAGATCGAAGGCCGCTTCTTCTACAACGAGGCGATGGACGGCTTCAACTTCGCGCCGGTGCGCGTGCGCCTGGACAAGGTGCTGGCCGAGCTGGAACGCTACCGCGGCGTCGACCAGCAGCCGGCCATCTACGTCGGCTCGACCACGATCGATACCTGCCTGCCCGGTTTCCACGACGAGAACCGCATCGACCTGGGCGGACGCGACGCACTGGGGTCGATCTGGATCGGCAACCGCACCCGCATCGCGGCCCACTACGACCTGCCGGACAACCTGGCCTGCGTGGTGGCGGGGCGGCGCCGCTTCACCCTGTTCCCGCCGAGCCAGGTCGAGAACCTGTACATCGGCCCGCTCGACCTGACGCCGGCCGGCCAGGCCATCAGCCTGGTCGATTTTGTACAGCCCGACCTGGCGCGCTTCCCGCGCTTCGCCACGGCGATGGCGCATGCGCTGGCGGTCGAGATGGGGCCGGGCGACGCGCTGCTCATCCCCAGCATGTGGTGGCACCACATCCAGGCACTGGAAGACTTCAACGTGCTGGTGAACTACTGGTGGCGCCAGTCCCCCGACTACATGGACACGCCGATGAACGCGATGATGCACGCCTTGATGAGCGTGCGCGACCTGCCGCTGGAACAGCGCAAGGCCTGGGCCGGACTGTTTCGCCACTATGTGTTCGAAGCGGACGACGAGACCGCGGCCCACATCCCGCCGAATGCGCGCCGCGCCCTGGCCCCGATGGATGCCGAGAGCGTGCGCAGCATCCGCGCCCAACTAATGAAAAGAATGAACCGCTGAGGAGACAAGCATGGAAAACGGAACGAACGGCATCGGCAAGCCCATACGCCGCGTCGTCATCGCCGGCGGCGGCACCGCCGGCTGGATGGCGGCCGCCTGCATCTCGAAGGTGCTGGGCAAGCGCCTCGACATCAAGCTGGTCGAGTCCGACGAGATCGGCACCGTGGGCGTGGGCGAGGCAACCATCCCGACCCTGCTGAACTTCCACAACCTCCTCGAGATCAACGAGCAGGAGTTCATGGCCGAGACCAAGGCCACCTTCAAGCTCGGCATCAGCTTCGAGAACTGGCGCAACGTGAACGAGGACTACATCCACTCGTTCGGCCTGACCGGCACCGACCACTGGACCGCCGGCTTCCAGCACTTCTGGCACAAGGGCCGCGAGCGCGGCCTGGCCGGCGACTATGGCGACTATTGCCTGGAGCTGCGCGCCTCCCAGGAGAACAAGTTCGCCCACCTGCCGCGCAGCGGCATGAACTACGCCTATCACCTCGATGCGAGCGCCTATGCGCGCTACCTGCGCAAGTTCAGCGAGCGCTTCGGGGTGCAGCGCATCGAGGGCAAGATCGTCGATGTCAGCACCAGCGCCTTGAGCGGGCAGGTGCGCTCGATCACGCTCGATTCGGGCGCGGACATCGAGGGCGATCTGTTCATCGACTGCACGGGTTTCCGCGCACTGCTGATCGGGCAGGCGATGGGCGTCGAGTACGAGGACTGGTCGCAGTGGCTGTTCAACGACAGCGCGGCCGCGCTGCAAACGAGTTCGGTGCGCGACGCGATTCCGCTCACGCGCTCGATCGCCCATCCCTTCGGCTGGCAATGGCGCATCCCGCTGCAGCACCGCGTCGGCAACGGCATCGTGTTCTCGAGCCGCTATGTGGAAGAGGGTGCAGCCATCGAGGCGCTTCTGGGTAACATCGAAGGCGAAGCCCTGATGAAGCCGCGCGTGATCCGGTTCAAGCCGGGGCAGCGGCGCCAGATCTGGAAGAACAACGTGGTCGCGGTCGGCCTGTCGAGCGGCTTCCTGGAGCCGATCGAGTCGACCAGCATCCACCTGATCCAGCGCAGCATCATCCGCCTGATGCAGATGTTCCCGACCAGCGGCATCGTCCAGAGCGACATCGACGAGTTCAACCGGCAGGCCTGGGAAGAGGTAAGCCAGATCCGTGACTTCATCATCCTGCACTACAAGGTCAACAACCGGATCGACGCGCCTTACTGGACGGACGCGCGCAACATGGAGGTGCCGAAGTCGCTGCAGCACCGCATCGACCTGTTCCGCGAAACCGGGCGCGTCTTCCGCATCGCGAACGAGCTGTTCGCCGAGAACTCGTGGATCCAGGTGATGCTGGGGCAGGGCATCATGCCTTACCGGCACCACCAGTCGGCCGACCTGATGGGCGACGAGGAGCTGTCGCACTTCCTCGGTTCGATCAAGGGGCAGATCGACCGCACCGTGGCCGGCCTGCCTTCGCACCAGTCCTATGTGGAGCGTTACTGCTCGACGCCGAAGTAGGCCAGGAAGGGCTACCAGCCGTGTTCCAGCACGTGCAGCCAGGTGCCCGCGCTGACCGCCAGGGCGATGCAGGCCGCGCTCCCGAGGATGCCGGCATCGCGCCGGTTGCGCGACCTGAGCTCGCGCCATGCAACCCAGGCAAGGCATAGCCCGATCAGGCCATTCGAAACGAGCATGGCGTTCATGTCGTGCAGCTCCTCAGTCCCATTCCATCGCTCCTTTCTTCCATTCGTAGGCGAAACCCACCGCCAGCAGGCCCAGGAACACCATCACGGCCCAGAATCCGGCGCTGTCGAGCTCCATCAGGGCCGCGGCCCAGGGGAACAGGAACACCACTTCCAGGTCGAACAGGATGAACAGGATCGCGACCAGGTAGTAGCGCACGTCGAACTTCATCCGTGCGTCGCCGAAGGCTTCGAAGCCGCATTCGTAGGCGGACAGCTTTTGCGCGTCCGGCCGGTGCGGCCCGAGCGCGCGGCCCAGCAATTGCGGCACGACGCCCACGGCGATGCCGACGAGGATGAAAAGCAGGACCGGCAAGTATTCAGAAATATCCATGATCGCTCATTCAGTGTGAAACCATCTTCAGGCCGACGATGCCGGCGCCGATCATCGCGATGCACAGCAGCCGTGCCGGCGACGCGGATTCGCCCAGCAGCACGATGCCGATGATCGCGGTGCCGATCGCGCCGATGCCGGTCCAGATCGCATAGGCCGTCCCCACCGGCAGCGTCTTCAGTGCATAGGACAGCAGGCCGAAGCTGACGGCCATCGCCGCCAGCGTGCCGACCGAGGGCCACAAGCGCGAAAACCCTTCGGTGTATTTGAGGCCGACCGCCCAGGCGATTTCGAACAGGCCGGCAACGAGGAGGGCTCCCCAGACCATGATGTACCTTTCCATGCAAAAACGATGACGGCATCTTATTTCTGTATTGGAGATAGAAAAAGTTAGAAGCTGTCAGTAAAATTGAAAGATGGCCTTTGACCTCGACAACCTAAAAGTCTTCCTGGCGGCGGTGGACCACGGTTCCTTCTCGGCCGCCGCGCGGGCGCTGAGGCGCGTGCCGTCCGCCGTCAGCATGGCGATTGCCAACCTGGAGGCGGAACTCGACCTGCAACTGTTCGACCGCAGCGGCCGCGAGCCGCGGCCCACGGCGCATGCCGCAGTGCTGTTGCCGCAGGCCCGCCTGCTGGTCGAGCAGCTGCAGCGCATGAACAGCCACGCGCTGTCGCTGACCCAGGGACTGGAAACCTCCCTGACGATTGCCCTGGTGCCCGAGCTGCTGGCCGCGGCGCCGTGGAGCGAGGCGCTGCGCCGGCTGGCGCTCGAATACCCGCTGCTGAAGGTGGAAGTGCTGACCGCGCCGCAGGCCGACGCGCTGGCCATGCTGCAGAGCGGACGCGCGGACCTCGCCCTGGTTTACGAGCGCTATGGACGCGAGACCAACGAAGCCTTCGAGGAGGTGGCCGAGGAAAGGCTGGTCGCGGTCGTCGCTCCCAGCCATCCCCTGTGCCGACGCATGGGCAAGGAAGCCATCCGCGACGAAGACCTGCTGGCCGAGCGCCAGGTCCTGATCGCCGGCCGCGACACCGAGTACGTCGACAAGCGCATCGCCGTCGCGCGCATGCAATGGCGAACCGATAACCCGGCCGCGGCGCTGGCGCTGGTGAAGGCCGGCCTGGGCTGGGCATGGCTGCCCTCGGGCCTGGTGCGCGAGCATCTCGAGCATGGTGAACTGGTCGAGATTCCGACCGCGAACTTCACCAATGTGCTGCGCTTCTTCGTCGACATCATCTGGAACAACGAGCGCCCACCGGCCCTGGCGGCGCGGCGCTTCATCGCCCTAATGGAAGCGCTGCGCGAGGACGAAAAAAATGCCCGCTTGTCAGGCGGGCATTCTTAGAAGGGCTGACGGCGTCAGGCCGCCGCCACCGGCTGCTTGTGCAGGTTCGCGTACTTCAGGCCGAAGTACAGGATGAACAGGTAGCACACGGCCGGCACCAGGAAGGACGGCTGCAGGCCGATGGTGTCGGCGAACATGCCCTGCACGAACGGCACCACGGCGCCGCCGACGATGGCCATGCACAGGATGCCCGAGCCCTGGCCGGTGAACTTGCCCAGGCCGTGCAGCGCGAGGCTGAAGATGGTCGGGAACATGATCGAATTGAACAGGCCGACCGCGATGATCGCCCACATGGCCAGCTGGCCTTCGCCGAAGGTCGCCGCCAGCACCAGCAGGATCGAACCGAGGGCGTTGACGGCCAGGGTCTTGCCCGGGCTGACGTAGCGCATCACGGCGAAGCCGATGAAGCGGCCCACCAGGGCGCCGCCCCAGTACAGGCTGACGTACTGCGCCGCATCCGCGTGGCTCAGGCCCGCGATGTTGCCCTCGCCGAGGAAGTTGATCAGGAAGCTGCCGATGCTCACTTCCGCGCCCACGTACAGGAAGATCGCGACCGCGCCCAGCACCAGGTGGCGGTAGGCCATGGCGCCGCCCTTGCCGTCGACGGCCGGCTTGCCGTCATCGGCATGGCTGATCTTCGGCAGCTTGGCCACCGCGAACAGCACCGCCAGCAGCGCCAGCGCCGCGGCCAGGCCGAGATACGGGCCCTGCACGGCGGCCGCCTCGGCCGCCTTGTGCGCGGCCTGCTCGGCGCTAGGTAATGCAGCCAGCTGCTCGGCGCTCAGCGCGACCGTGGACAGGATCAGGATGCCGCCCAGCGCCGGCGCCACCGTGGTGCCGAGCGAGTTGAAGGCCTGGGTGAGCGTGAGGCGGCTGGACGCGGTGCGCGCCGGCCCGAGCACGGTGACGAAGGGGTTCGCCGCCACCTGCAGGATCGTGATGCCGCTCGCCAGAACGAAAAAGGCGAACAGGAACAGGCCGTAGCCGCCTTTCGAGGCCGGGTAGAACAGGGCGCAGCCGGCGGCTGCGATCATCAGGCCGGTGACGGCGCCGTTCTGGTAGCCGATCTTCTTGATCAGCATCCCGGCCGGCAGCGACACGATGAAGTAGGCGCCGAAGAAGCAGAACTGCACCAGCATCGCCTGCAGGTAGGTCAGGGTGTAGATCGACTTCAGGTGCGGGATCAGGACGTCGTTGAGCGACGTGAGCAGGCCCCACATGAAGAACAGGATGGTGACGATGACGAGCGCGCCGGTGTGCGGGTTGTGCTCGGATTCGAGCGCCTGCGCCGTCGGCGTCGGGTTCTGGACTGTGTTCTGCATGGGGTCTCCGTTTATTGCAGGGTCGCGATATGGTCCGACAGCATCGCGGATACGCCGCGCAGCGCCGGGTACTGCTCGGTAATCAGGTAGGTCGGGATGCGTGCGAGGTAGGGACTGAGGCGCCCCTTGTCCTCGAAGCGTGCGCGGAAAGCTGATTCGGTGAACAGTTTACCAAGCCTTGGCACGATGCCGCCACCAATATACATGCCACCGGTCGCGCCCAAGGTTAGTGCGACGTTGCCCGCCACGCTCCCGAGTACCCCGCAGAAGATCTCGACCGTCCTGACGCAGTCGCTCGATGTGCCGTCGATCGCGGCGCCGGTGATGCTTGGGGCGTCAATACGTTTCCCGGTCAGCGCCCAGTGGATCAGCTCCAGGCCCATGCCCGACAGCAGGCGTTCGGCCGACACGTGGCCGTATTCTCCCCACAGCGCTTCCAGGATCGCCACCTCCTCCTTGGTCGAGGGCGCGAAGCTCACGTGGCCACCTTCGCCGGCGAGGGCGATCCAGCGCGTCCCCGCCGGGATCACGCCGGACACGCCCAGGCCCGTGCCAGGCCCGATCAAACCGATCGGTCGGTTCGCCAGCTCGATGCCGCCGCCGATGCGCTCGCGTCCGTTCGCCGCCAGGTGCGGCAGCGACATCGCCAGCGCGGCGAAATCGTTCACCACCAGCAGGGTATCCAGGCCTTGCTGCCGGCGCAGCTCCTCGATCGAGAAGCTCCAGTGGTGGTTGGTCATGCTGACCCGGTCTTCCTCGACCGGGTTGGCGATCGCCAGCGCCGCATGGCGCACGCGCTCCACCGCCAGCCCGCGGCCGGCAGCCCTGGCGAGGTAGGCCTGCATGGCCTCGCCCAGGGTCGGATAATCGGCACAGGCCAGCACTTCGACGTCATCGAAGCCCGTGCCCGACTGCAGGGCGAAACGGGCGTTGGTGCCGCCGATGTCGGCCAGCAGCTTCATTGCAGTTCCCCGCAGCGGACGGCATCCGGCTCGCCAGCTGCGCCGCCGGCGATCTCGATGTTGGTGAAGGCGGCGGCAAAAGCGGCGTCGCTACTCACGCTGAAGGGCGTGTCCACCTTGGCCAGGTCGGTGCCCTTGGCCTGGAAGCAGGCCAGCGGAATCGCGACGGTCTGCTTGCCCTTGCCGGCCAGGCGCTTGAACAGGGCGGTGGTGTCGAGGCTGCCGGCGCCCATGCGCATCGTGACCTTGCCGCTTGGTGCGTTCGATACGATGGTGTCGAAGCGCAGCGCTGCATTGGTGGATGCCGCGGCCGGCAGCACCATGGCGCGGGCGCCGCGCGCCTCGACGGTGGCCGGGCCGGTCCAGGTGACCAGCTTGGCGTCCTGCTGGGTATTGACCTGCGAGGTCTGCACGCTCACGCCCGGCAGGCTGAAGCTCGAATTCAGGTCGGCGCCCAGCACCAGGGTTTGCCCGCCGCTGCGGATCGTCAGCGGGAAGCTGGCGCGGTCGGCCTGGCTGAACACCGGGAAGCTGTTGCTGACGCCACAGCCGCCTTGCGGATAGGTGGTATCCAGCTTGCCGACTTTCGAGCGCGTCGCCGCCTTGAGGCCGTAGCCATAGGCGAACAGCGGCGCGTAATTCTTGTCGCCCACGTTCAAGTCGGTCTGGCAGGCCGATTTCGGCCACGAGAAGGGCAGCTTGCCGCTGAAGTCGTAGCGCTTGGTCCCGGCCACCAGCAGGTCCGACACGCCCTTGCCTTCGGTGCCCGGCAGCCAGGCGGCCACGAACACGTCCGACAGGTTGAGCAGGTCGTTCACGTAGAGCGGACGGCCCGAGACGAACACGGTCACCACCGGCTTGCCCTTGCCGGCGACCGCCTGCAGCACCGCCAGGTCTTCCGGATAGCGGCCGGAGTGGCGCAGGGTACCGTTCGGACCGATGTCGCCGTCGCCTTCCGCATACGGGCGCTCGCCGATCACCGCCACCACGACGTCGAAGGTCGACACGTCAACGCCTTTGCCGTCAACGCTGAACGTGACATTATCCTTGCCGGCCGCCTCGCGGATGCCGGCCAGCACCGTGTCGCCATTCGGGAAGTCGGCATTGGTGTTGGCGGTGCCCTGCCAGGTGATCGACCAGCCGCCGCTCTGGTTCGACATGTCGTCCGCGGTCTTGCCGACCACCAGGATCTTCTTGCCGCGTGCGATCGGCAGGACTGGCTGATCGTTCTTGAGCAGCACCAGCGACTCGCGCACCGCACGGCGCGCCAAGTCGCGCGGCTGCATGACCTCGTCCTTGCCTGCATAGGCGTTCTGCGCCGGGCTCTTGTCGAACAGGCCGGCGCGCAGCTTGACGCGGATGATGCGGCTCACGGCATCGTCAATGCGCGCCATCGGGATCTCGCCGCTCTCGACCTGCCTGATGGTATTGGAAATAAAAGTCTTCCAGTCGTCCGGCACCATGATCATGTCGTTGCCGGCATTGATGGCGGCCGCGCAGCTGTCGTTGCGGCAGCCCGGCACTTCGCCGTGGCCGTTCCAGTCGGTGATGACGAAGCCGTCGAAGCCCATCTTCGTCTTCAGCACGTCGGTGAGCATGGCGCGGCTGCCGTGCATCTTGCCGTAGTTGGTCCCGCTCGCCACGTCGTTCCAGGAATTGAACGAGGACATGACGGTCTGCACGCCCGCCTCCAGGGCCGGATAGTAGCCGGCGCCGTGGATGTTGATCATCTGCGATTTGGTGGACTTGTTGACGCCGCGGTCCTTGCCGAACTCGGTGCCGCCGTCGCCGATGAAGTGCTTGGCGGTGGCGATGGTATTGGCATCGTCCTTCAGCATGCCCTGCATGCCGCGCACATAGGCGCCGGCATAGCTTTTCACGATGTCCGGATTCTCGGAATAGCTCTCGTAGGTGCGTCCCCAGCGGTCGTCGCGCACCACGGCCAGGGTCGGACCGAAGACCCAGGCGATGCCGCTCGCGCGCGTGGCTTTCGCGGTGGCCGCGCCGATTTCCTCCATCAGCTTCGGGTTGCGCGCCGCGCCCAGGCCGATGTTGTGCGGGAACAGGGTGGCGCCGAACACGTTGTTGTGGCCGTGGACGGCGTCCGTGCCCCACACGACCGGCACCTTGACCGCCATGTCGGTGGCCATCGAGGCTTCGTGGTAGCGCTGCGCCAGCGCCAGCCACTCGGCCGCCTTGGCATGCTTGTTCCCGTTCGGCCAGCTGCCGCCGCCGTTGAGCACCGAACCGAGGTAATAGCGTTTGACGTCTTCCGGCGTGGCGCTCTTGATCTCGGGCTGGGTCATCTGGCCGACCTTCTGCGCCAGGCTCATCTTGCTGACGATGTCGCGGACGCGCTGTTCGAGCGCCGCGTCCTTGGCGATGGCGCTGCGCACGGTGGGCCAGTCATTCAGGGGGGCTGCCGTAGCAGGGAGGGCCAGCGCGATGGCCAGCGCCAGTACCGGGTTGCGAAGCATGGGTGTCATGGGGTCGTCTCGCTTGTTATGGTTTGTCTTGTTCGCCGCGCAGGAAGGAACGGTACCACTTGCCGCTGCCCTTCAGGCGGCGTTGCTGGCTTGTGTAATCGATGTGGGTGAGGCCGAAGCGCTTCAGGTAGCCCTCCGCCCATTCGAAGTTGTCGAGCAGGCTCCAGGCGAAGTAGCCCTTCACCGGCACCCCGTCCTTGATCGCCGCGTTCAAGGCGGCCAGGTGGCGCATCAGGTAGTGGCGGCGCTCGACGTCGTCGATCTCGCCGTCCGCGCCCACCTCGTCGGCATAGCAGGAACCGTTCTCGGTGATGTACATCGGGCCCGGATGGTAGTCGTTCTCGATGCGCAGCAGGAGTTCGGCCAGGCCCTGCGGCGCCACTTCCCAGCCCATGTAGGTGGTTTCCACGCCAGGCGCGGGCGGCAGCACGCGCGCCGACAGGGGCCCGTGGCCCGGGGCATGCTGGATGGTCTCGGGGAAGTAGTAGTTCACGCCGAGGAAGTCGGTCGGCACCGCGATGGCCTCGAGGTCGCCCGGCAGCACGATGGGGGCGGCGTCACCGATCGCTTCCAGGATCGCCTGCGGGTAGCCGTGGCCATACAGCGGATCGAGGAACCAGCGGTAGCGCAGGCCGTCGTGGCGTTCGGTGGCGGCGATGTCCTCAGGCTGGCTGGAAGCAGGACGTACCGGATGCAGGCTCAGGGCGAGGCCGGCCTTGGCGTTGCGGACGTTGGCGCGGATCAGCGGCACCGCCTTGCCGTGCGAGAGCAGCACGTGGTGCGCCACTTGCAGCGCGGTCTTGAAATCGGTATTGCCCGGCGCGTGCCAGCCTTCGTAGTTGCCGATGATGGCCGTGCACCAGGGTTCGTTGTGGGTGATCCAGTGCTGCACGCGGTCGCCCAGGCGGCGCGTCATCGCATCGACGAAAGCGAGGTAGGCGTCGACGGTGGCGCGCTCGTTCCAGCCGCCGCGGTCCTGCAGGAACTGCGGCAAGTCCCAGTGGTAGAGGGTGGCCCAGGGCTGCAGGCCGCGTTCCAGCATGCCGTCCACCAGGCGCGAATAAAAATCCAGGCCCTTTTCGTTGGGCTTGCCGCCCACCTCGGAGAAGATGCGCGGCCAGGCGATCGAGAAGCGGTAGGCATTCAGTCCCATGTCGCGGCCGATGTCGAAGTCTTCCGGCCAGCGGTGGTAGTGGTCGCAGGCGACAAGCCCGTTGGAGCCGTCCTTGATCTTCCCTGGCGTGGCGGCGAAACGGTCCCAGATCGATTCGACCCGGCCGTCTTCCTGGCCGGCGCCTTCGATCTGGTACGACGAGGTGGCGCAGCCCCACAAGAAGTCGGGGGCGAAATCGCCGCGCGATGGGGCGCTCGGCTCGGGACGGGATGCTTTTGTCATGGTCTGGTCTGGTTGAGCTTGTTACGCTAGGATATTTGGAAAGCTTTCCAATTGCAATCTAAAAAAAAGGCCGACGGGCAGCCCTCCCTCTTATTTCTTTCTGCTGCGCGTGCGTGCGGCCGCGCTTTCGCTCGGCCCTTTGGCCAGCGAGGCGCGCAGCGTCACGCTCACCGGGAAGGTGCGCGTCACCGGGCGGTGCAGGTCGTAGCAGCGGTTGAGCAGGGCGTTCAGGCCATTGAGCGTCATCTCGCGCCAGGGCATGTGCACCGAGGTCAGGCGCGGGGCCGAGAACGCGGCGCTCGGGGTATCGTCGTAGCCGATCACCGACAGGTCGCGCGGCACGCTGATGCCGGCTTCCTGGAAGTAGGCCAGCGCGCCCACCGCCATCTCGTCGTTGGCGCAGAACAGGGCGGTGCATTTGGTGCCGGAATCGATCAGCGCCTTGGCGGCCGACCAGCCGCCCTGGGGCGAGAAGTCGCTTTCCATCATCCAGACCTTCCTGGTGTCGATGCCCTCGGCCTGCAGCTCGCGCATGAAGCCGTCGATACGGGCCACGTTATCGGCCAGCGCCGCCGGGCCGGCAATCACGGCGATGTCGCGGTGCTTGTAGTCGAGCAGGGTGCGCGCGGCCAGGCGCCCGCCTAGCACGTGGTCGACCGTGAAGCACTGCTCCGGAATCTGCTTGAACTCGTGGTTCAGCGCGACGATCTGCTTCTGCTTGCCGCCCAGGTTGGCCAGGTCCTCGTCGCTGAGGGCGCTGGTCATCATGACGATGCCGTCGCAGCCGCGCTCGACCAGGAACTCGATGCCCTCGATAGCCTGGCGCCGCGCGTCGCCCAGGCCGACGCCGAAGGCCACCACCATGTGCAGGCCGGCGGCGCGCAGTTCGGTGTCGATGATCTGCAGGATCGGGGTGTAGAAGGTGCCGCTCAGGACCGGGATGTAGACGCCGACCATCCGGCTGGTGCCGGACAGCAGGGCGCGCGCCGCGTGCGAGGGACGAAAGCCCAGCTCGTCGATCGCCTTGCGCACGCGCTCCAGCGTCGCGGGAGACACCGAGCCCTTGCCGCTGACCACGCGCGAGGCGGTACCGAGGCCGACGCCGGCGAGACGCGCTACGTCCTTGATGGTTGCCACTGAGGATCCCTAAGCTGTTGTTTAGTTATTCGATAAACACCGAAGCATACTGCATTCGTCGAGCGCTGGCACCTGTCTTAAAGGCGCTTGCCGCTTGCTGGATCGAACAGCGAGACCCGCGCCGCATCGATGTCGAAGCGCACCGCCTGCCCGGTGGCCAGCGGCCGCGGGTCGTGCACGATGCTCGAGAGCTGGTGGCCGCCGCAGTCCAACCAGACGACCTGGTGGTTGCCCATCGGCTCGACCAGCGTGACCGTGGCCTGCAAGGAGCCGTTTTCATCGAGATGGATGTCTTCCGGCCGCACCGCCAGCGTCACCGCGCCGGAGGGCGCCACGCAGTCCGGCGCCAGGTTGAGCGTCAATGCGCCGGCGCTGAAGCGGCGCTGCACATCGAGTTCCCCATCGAGCCGGCCGTCGACGAAGTTCATCGACGGCGAGCCGAGGAAGCCCGCCACGAAACGGTTGGCCGGACGCTCGTAGACCTCGCTCGGCGTGCCGATCTGCTGGATGCGGCCGCCCTGCATCACGACGATGCGGGTGGCCAGGGTCATGGCCTCGGCCTGGTCGTGGGTCACGTAGATCATGGTCGAACCGAGCGCCTGGTGCAGCATCTTGAGTTCGCGGCGCAATTCCGCGCGCAGCTTGGCGTCCAGGTTCGAGAGCGGCTCGTCGAACAGGTAGACCCCGGCTTCGCGCACCAGGGCGCGGCCGATCGCCACGCGCTGGCGCTGGCCACCCGAGAGCTGGGCAGGTTTGCGGTCCAGCAGCGATTCCAGTTGCAGCATCGCGGCCGCCTTCTGCACGCGGCGCCCGATCTCGGCCTTGGGTGCGCCGGAGATGCGCAGGCCGAAGGACATGTTCTTCTCGACCGTCATGGTCGGGTACAGCGCATACGACTGGAATACCATGCCGATCCCTCTTTCACTCGGGTCGGCATGGCTCATGTCGCGCCCGCCGATCTCGATCGAGCCCTCGGCCAGGTCGATCAGGCCGGCAATGCTGTGCAGCAGGGTGGACTTGCCGCAGCCGGAAGGCCCGAGCAGGACCAGGAACTCGCCCGGCTCGACCTGCAGGTCGAGGTCGCGGATGACCTGGTTGCTGCCGCGGGTGATGCACAGCTTGCGGAGGTGGACGTTCGACATGCTCGTTTATCCTTTGACGGCGCCGGCGGCGATGCCGCGCACGAACCAGCGTCCCGAGATGAAATAGATCGCCAGCGGCAGCGCGGCCGTCAGCATGGTCGCGGCCATGTTGACGTTGTACAGGCGGGTGCCGGTGGTGGTGTTGATCACGTTATTCAGCTGCACCGTCATCGGCGCATTGTCGCGGCCCGCGAACACCAGGCCGAGGATGTAGTCGTTCCACACGCCGGTGACCTGCATGATGGCGGCGACCACCACGATGGGCAGCGACATCGGCAGCATCACCTGCAGGAAGATGCGCCAGAAGCCGCCACCGTCGATGCGCGCGGCCTGGAACAGCTCGTGCGGCACCGAGGCGTAGTAGTTCCGGAACAGCAGGGTCATGATCGGCATGCCGAAGATGACGTGCACCAGCACGATGGCCGGCAGCGAACCGAACACGCCGGCGCGCGCCATCATCCACACCAGCGGATAGATCATCACCTGCACCGGAATGAAGGCGCCGGCCAGCAGCACCCCGAACAGGACATTGGCGCCGCGCGGCTTCCAGAACGACAGCGCGTAGCCGTTGATGGCGCCCAGCAGGATCGGGATGACCGTGCTCGGCACCGTGATCGCCACCGAATTCCAGAAGCCGCCGCTGACCTGGCTCCAGGCGTTCCTCCACGGCTCCACGGTGGCCAGGAGGGGCAGGGCGAACACGTTGCCGTTCCTGATTTCGTCCATCGACTTGAAGGAGGTGATGATCATGACGTACAGCGGCAGCAGGAAGTACAGCGCGGCGCTGAAGAGGAAGGCGTAGACGCCGATGCGCGCCGGCGACAGGCGCTTGCGGCGCGCGGCAGGAGCGGTAAAGCTCATCACGGGAGCGGGGGCCTCGAGAACAGTGTCGCTCATGCGCGTTTCCTCCGGCTGCGTGCGTAGGCATAAGGCGCCAGCAGGGCCAGCACCGGGATGAGCAGGGTGACGGCGCCGGCCGAGGCCAGACCGATGTTCGAACGCAGGAACAAATGGTCCATGATGAACTTGGCTGGCACCTCGCTGGCGGTGCCCGGACCGCCGCCGGTCATCGCCACCACCGCGTCGTACAGTTTCACGACGGCGGTGCACAGCAGCAGGAACACAGTGGCGATCGTCGGCCCCAGCATCGGCAGCACGATCTGCAGGTAGACCCGCCAGGCAGGGATGCCGTCCAGGCGCGCCGCCTTGTAGATCTCCGGGTCGACGCCGCGCAGGCCGGCCAGCATCATCGCCATCACCAGGCCCGAGGCCTGCCAGACGGCGGCGATGACGATGGTGTAGATGACCATCTCCTGGTCGATGATCCAGTCGAAGCTGAAGCCCGGGAATCCCAGCTGCCGCACCGCGCCCTCGATACCGGCGCCGGGCGCCAGCATCCACTGCCATACCAGGCCGGTGGCCACGAAGGACATCGCATACGGATACAGGAAGACCGTGCGGAGAAAACCTTCGCCGCTGACGTTCTGGTCGATGAAGGCGGCCAGCAGGAAGCCCAGCACCATGCAGGCGACGATGAACAGCGCGCCGTAGACGGCCAGGTTGTTCAGCGAGATCAGCCAGCGCTCGTTGTCGAACAGGCGCACGTATTGGGCCGCGCCGATGAAGTTATCCGACGGGAAGGTGCGCGAGGCGGTGAACGAGGTGCGCAAGGTCCACAGCGCCGCGCCGACGTAGGCGACCAGCACCGTCAGCGCCATCGGCAGCAGGGCAATGTGGGGACTGATTCTATGGGCGCGCAGATGGAGCATGTCAGTATTTGAGGGCGTTGGCGATGCTCTTCTGGGCGCGTTCGACCGGCATGCTGGTGTTCCAGTAGGCGGTCAACACATCCTGCATGGCGCCGTTCTGGTCCGGCGTCAGGTAGACCTCGGTGACGCCGGCCTGGCGCGCACGGTCTTTCATGATCTCGATGCCCTTCTGTGCGCACAGGTCGAGTTCTTTCGCATCGACGTCGGTGCGCACCGGGATCGAGCCTTTCAGCTTGCTGAAGCCCACCTGCAGGCCGGGTTGCGACACCACGTTGGCGAGCAGCTGCTGCGCCTTGACGGCCTGGCCCTTGTCGGTGCGCGGGAAGACGAACACGTCGCCCTGGATCAGGTAGGGCGTCGACGAGGTGAAACCGGCCATGCAGCCGTAGTGCTGGCCCGCGCTTTGTCCCGCATTGGTGAACTCGCCCTTGGCCCAGTCGCCCATCACCTGGAAGCCGGCCTTGCCACTGATGACCAGGGCGGTGGCGTCGTTCCAGTTGCGCCCCGGCGAGCCTGCATCGACATAGTTTTTCAAACGTTTGAAGGCCAGCAGCACCTGGCGGAACTGCGGCGAGAGCAGGGTGGCCTGGTCGCGGTCGCGGATGGCCTTGAGGTACAGCTCCTTGCCGCCCATGTTGGCCAGGATCGCCGAGAACAGCACGGTCTCCTGCCAGGACTGGCCGCCGTGGGCGAGGGGGATGATGCCGGCGGCCTTGAGCTTGTCGAGCGCGTCGAAGAACTCGCGCATGCTGCCTGGCTCCTTCGCGATGCCGGCCTTTTTGAAAGCGGCCTTCGAATACCAGAACCAGGTCTGCATGTGGATGTTCAGCGGCACCGCGTAGTAGTGGCCCTGCACCTTGATCACGTCGATGATCGGGGTGGGCAGCATCTGGTCCCAGTTCTGGGCGCGCGCGACGCTGTCGACGTTGTTCAGCATCCCCGCTTCGATCACGTCGAGGAATTGCTTGGAGGTGTTGAACTGGGCCGCGGTAGGCGGGTTGCCGCCGACGATGCGGTTGATGGTCACGGCACGGGACTGGTCGCCGCCGGCGATGGCGGTGTCGATCCACACCCCGCCGGCATCGCGGTAGGCCTGGGCGACCTGCTTGACCGCGGCCGATTCGCCGCCCGAGGTCCACCAGTGGATCACTTCCGCCCTGGGGCTCCCCGCCACCGACGCGGCATGCGCTTGGGCGGCAGGCGTCATGGCAGCGACGAGCCATGCGCAGGCCGTCGCCAGGGTGCGTGGTGTGAACATCGTGTCTCCGTTATGTGCCGTTTTTTTGGTAAAGTTGGAAACGTTACCACTGGCTTTGCCCGACTATAGCACCGGGTGAAATCGGGGTCAAACAAATATTGCAGTCAGGATTCTGGCACATTTTCAATGTCGCCAAGGTAAGAAAAGCTGCGCAAAAAATAGGCGACAGCCGGTGTTCTAGCAGCCGAATGATGTGGTATCGTTTCCAGTCATTGCCTGCGTTCAGCGCACTACAATGTCCGCCTTGCGCAATGCAAGAGACGAGACAGGCCTGGAGAGACCATGAATACCACCGAGATTTTCCTGATCGCGATGCTGCTCATTTTCGTTGCACCCTACCTGGTGTGGCGGCTTGGCAGGACCGATTATTTCGCGCCGCTGGTCGTCGTCCAGATCATCATGGGCATCCTGCTGGGTCCGGGCATCCTGGGCGCGGTCTATCCCGAATACCACCGCTTCGTGTTCAACCCGGACGTGGTGAAGACGCTGAACGGCATCGCCTGGTGGGGCGTGATGCTGTTCGTGATGCTGGCCGGGATCGAGCTCGACCTGAAGAAGGTGTGGCAGTACCGCCGCGAGAGCGTGACCACGGCCGGCCTGTCGCTGAGCATGCCGCTGTTGTTCGGCTGCGGCGCGGCCCTGCTGCTGCTCGCCTACGAGGGCTGGATCGGCCCCAGCGGCGCCCCCTGGCAGTTCGTGCTCGGCATCGGCATGGCCTGCGCGGTGACGGCGCTGCCGGTGCTGGTGCTCCTGATGGAAAAGCTCGACATCCTGCGCCAGCCGATGGGCCAGCGCATCCTGCGCTATGCAAGCCTGGACGACGTCGCCATCTGGGGCGTGCTGGCGCTGATCATGCTGGACTGGGAACGCGTGGGGCGCCAGCTCGGCTTCCTGCTGGCCTTCGGCGTGCTGACCATCCTGTTCCGGCGGCTGATGCTGCGCCTGCCCGCAAGAGACCGCTGGTATGTCGCCCTGATCTGGCTGATCGCCTGCAGCCTCGGCGCCGACTGGGCCGGCCTGCACTACATGGTGGGCGCTTTCCTGGCCGGCGTGGTGATGGATGCGGACTGGTTCGAGCAGGAGAAACTGGACGCGCTGTTCAAGAACGTGCTGCTGGTCTTGATGCCGGTGTTCTTCCTGAGCACCGGCCTGCGCACGAAGTGGGACGTGGGCAGTTATCCGGTGTTCTTCGTGGCCGGGCTGCTGCTGTTGGCCTCGGTGGGCGGCAAGCTCGCCGGCGCGCATATCGCCGGCCGGGCGCTGGGCTGGAAAAAGGGCGAGGCCTCCATCATCGGATGGCTGCTGCAGACCAAGGGCCTCATCGAGATCATCTTCGCCAACATCCTGCTCGACAAGCAGATCATCACCAGCGAAACCTTTACCGCGCTGCTCCTGATGGCGGTGGCCAGCACGATGCTGACGATTCCGATCGTGCATCCGAAGCTGAGCCGGGTACAGAACCGGGGATTGGTCGAACAGGCCAGTTCCTGATACAGAGGCCGCCGGTGAAGCGGCCTTTTTCTTGCTCGGCGGCTGAATTTCCTGCCAGATTTTTGTACTCGGCTGCAAGGTGTTTGCGCAAGGAATGTGGGTGCGAAGCGGTGTCTGTCTGCGCCCCCTCAACTGCCGGGCACGCTCCTTTCCTATGATGAGTTCAGAGCCGGTGAGCACGTACGGCGCCGGCGCTTGCAAGCACTCGTTGGGAGGAAATCATGTCCATCTCAAAACGCACGGCGACGCTGGACGCGGCACCCCGATCCTCGTCGCGCGCCGAAGCGCTCCTGGCAGAGAACGAGGAGCATCTCACCCATCCGAACGTCGCCGCCTTCCTGAAGGCGATCGCGGCAGCCGAAGGCGGCGGCTATGATTTCCGGTATGGCGCGCTGAAGGGAAGGTCGGACGACCGCTGGCGCTTCACCGACATGTCGACCCATCCGGGCCCGGGCATCGGCGGCAAGTCCACCGCCGCCGGCATGTACCAGATCACCCGTCCCACCTGGCAGCATCATGGCGCCAAGCTCGGACTGCGGGATTTTTCGCCGCGTACGCAAGACCTGATTGCGGTGGAGATCTTGCGCAGCCTGGGCATCATCGACGCGATCAAGCAGGGCGCGGTCGCGGAGGTCATGCCGAAGGTCGCGCGCATCTGGGCCGCGCTGCCGAAAGGACCGGGGCAGCGCAACCATTACCCGCCGCAACGCTACGTCAGCTTCGATCGCTTTCTTTCGGCCTACCGTGATGCGGGCGGCAGCGTCGCCTGACCGGCAAAGCGGTCCATCAGGCATCGTCCGCCGCGAGCCCTTGCAGCAAGGGCTGCAGCAGCTCGAAATCGATCGGCTTGGTGATATGGTGGTCGAAGCCGGCCTCGAAGGCGCGTTCGCGGTCTTTCTGCTGGCCCCATCCGGTGGTGGCGATGAGCATGGCCTGTGCGCCGGCGGGCAGCTGGCGTATGCGGCGGGCCAGTTCGTAGCCGTTCATGTCCGGCAGGCCGATGTCCAGCAGCGCCGCCGCAGGCGCGAACACAGGGAGCATTTCCAGCGCCTGGGCGGCCGAATGGGCGACCTGCGTCTCGCAGCCCGAGCACTCGAGCGCCATCGCCAGCATCTGCGCGGCATCCTCGTTGTCGTCCACGACCAGCACCCGTACCCGAGCCGGAAGGGCGCCGGCAGGAAGCGCCTCCACGGGACGTGCTGCCGCCTGCGACAGCGGCAGGCGCACGCTGAACGTGCTCCCCTTGCCCGGGCCGGCGCTGTCCGCCGCGATGCTGCCGCCATGAAGTTCCACGATGCCGCGCACCAGGGCCAGGCCGATGCCGAGTCCGCCCCTGGAGCGCTCCAGCGCGGGTTCGAGCTGCGAAAACATGTCGAAGATATTGGCAAGCGCTTCGGCCGGGATGCCGATGCCGTTGTCGCTTACCCGGATCTCGGCCATGTTCCCGTCGCAGGCAAGCTGGAGTTCGATCAGGCCGCCCTCCGGCGTGTACTTGGCGGCATTGGTGAGCAGGTTCAGGACGACCTGCGACAGGCGCGTCGGGTCGCCGTCCACGGTGACCGGCGGCGGCGCAATCGACAGCCGCAGCGTATGGCCTGCCGCTTCCATGGTCGCGGCAAGGTCCTGGGCCGCGCCTGTTACCAGCGCGGACAGTTCGACCGCGCTGCGGCGCAGCTGCATGCGCCCCTGCGTGATGCGCGAGACTTCCATCAGGTCGTCCACCAGCCGTGTCAGGTGGCGCAGCTGGCGGTCGAAGGCCTGCAGCAGGCGTCCGTCGGCGCCGTGGGCGAACTTCAGCGTGAGCACGTCGAGCGCACTGCGCATGGGCGCGAGCGGATTGCGCAGCTCGTGCGACAGCGTCGCCAGGAATTCGTCCTTGCGCCGGTCGGCGGCTGACAGCTGGGCGTTGAGCCGCTTGAGTTCTTCTTCGGCGCTATGGCGCGCTTCCAGCGCGGCTTCCGCCGCCTTGCGGGCGTTCAGCAGCTCGCGCTCGTACGCCTTGCGGTCGGAGGCCTTGAACAATGCCCAGTGGTCGACGATCCGGTCGCCGTCCTGCCGCCGCACGATATTGATCAGTACCGGCAGGCGCTGCTGGCTGCGGGTGCGCAGGTCGACCTGGATCTCGGCCACCGAACCCTGCACCTGGAGGATCGGCTGGCAGTGCGTGTGATAGAACAGGCGTGCACCGACGGGCAGGAAGTCGCGCATGCGCATGGCGCCGGCCAGTTCTTCATGGGTGTGGCCGAGCCAGGCGCATGCCGTGCCGTTGGCCCGCAGGATGAGGCCGTCGGCTGCGGTCAGCACCAGCGCGCAGGCCGCATGGTCGAACAGGAGTTCGCCCGTCAGGCTGTCTGGTGACACGGCATTCAGCGCAGGGTTTGCGCGAGAAACTCGTCGATGGCGCTCGAACTCGCGGTAGGCGCGCTCATGTGCGGGCAATGGCCGACGTTTTCGATGATGCGCAGGGTGCTGGCCGGCAGGTGCCGGTGCAGGAACTGGCCGACGGTAAGAGGCGCGACCAGGTCATCGCTGCACTGCAGGATCAGGGCCGGGATGGTCGACTTCGGCACGTCGGCACGGTGGTCGGACGTGAAGGTCACGCGCGCGAAGTGCTTCGCGATATCGGGGTCGTTGCGGCAGAAGCTGCTGGTCAGTTCCTCGCGCAGGTCGGGCCGGTTGGGCGCGCCCATGATGGCCGGCGCCATGCTGCTCGACCAGCCGAGGTAATTCGCATCCATGGTTTCCAGCAGTTCGTCGATGTCCTCGTGGCTGAAGCCGCCGGTGTAGTCGCCGTCGTTGATGTAGCAGGGCGAGGGGCCCACCATGACTTGCGCCACGAACTTCTCCGGCGCCTTGATGGTGGCCAGCATGCCGATCATGGTGCTGACCGAGTGCCCGACGAACACCACGGGACCGGTGGCGAAGGCATCGAGGATCTCGAGCAGGTCGTCGGCATAGCCGTGCAGGCTGCCGTATTTCTCGCGGTCGTAGGCGGTGAGGTCCGAGCCCCCGCTGCCGACCAGGTCGAAGGAGATGGTGCGGAAGCGGTCCTGGTAGGCCGGCGCGAGGAAGCGCCACATGGTCTGGTCACATCCGAATCCATGCGCAAATACCATGGTTGCTGCACCATTTCCGGAAATGCGCACGTTGTTGCGAAGCTGGATGTGGGAGCTCATCGGTCGTAGTGGGAGAAGTTAAACAGAGCGATTATAGCCATGTATTGTTGAGCAAACTCGCACGATTGACCCGGAATTGTCCTGTTTCGACAATAAGGACGGAAAAACAAAAAGCCCAGCCAAATGGCTGGGCTTTTTGCATGAGATCTTGGTGCCGACTGCAGGACTCGAACCCGCCACCTGATGATTACAAATCAACTGCTCTACCTGATGAGCTAAGTCGGCTTAATCTTGGAACAACGATTATACGCTATTTGATGCGTGTCAACGTTGGACGCCCACCCTTCTTGGGCGGCTCGTCGTCATCGCTCGGCGTGGAAGCGGTTTCAGCCGCCGGCGTTTCCGCCCCCTTGGCCGGCACCGCCGACAGCGACGGCGCAGAAGCTTCCTCGGCAGACGCGGGCGCCATCTCGGACGCCGTCACGTTCACCTCGAAGGCCATGCCCTGGCCATTCTCGTTGGCGTAAATCGCCAGCACGTTCTGCACCGGAATGTACAGCTCGCGCGAGACGCCATTGAAGCGCGCCCGGAAGTGGATCGCGTCATTGTCCATCTTCAGGCCCGAGGTGGCGCCGTAGCTGATGTTCAGGATGATCTCGCCTTTGCGGACGTATTCCATCGGCACCGTCGTGGCGGCGTCGACCTTGACCGCGAGGTAGGGCGTGTAGCCGCTGTCCGTGCACCACTCGTAGATGGCGCGCAGCAGGTAGGGCTTGGTGGAGATCTCTGACATGGATGTGATAAAAAAAGCTATACCTGACCGCGCCAGTTTACCGGATTCGCCTGGGCGGCGTCCGAAACCGGCGCGTATCGAATCGAGATGCGGAATCGAGTGACGCTCCATGCGGACGGGAGGACCCGCCCGCACATGGCATCAGCGGCGCATCACCTTCTCGGACGGGGTCAGCGCCTCGATGTAGGCCGGACGCGAGAAGATGCGCTCGGCGTACTTCATCAGCGGGGCCGCGGTCTTCGACAGCTCGATGCCGTAGTGGTCCAGGCGCCAGAGCAGCGGGGCGATCGCGACGTCCAGCATCGAGAACTCGTCGCCCAGCATGTACTTGTTCTTCAGGAACAGCGGGGCCAGCGTGGTCAGGCGGTCGCGGATTTCCGAACGGGCCTTGTCGTGGCTCTTGTCGTTCGTCTTGTTGCGCTCGCTTTCCAGCGTGTGCACGTGGACGAACAGTTCCTTCTCGAAGTTGAACAGCATCAGGCGGGCACGGGCGCGCATCAGCGGGTCGGCCGGCATCAGCTGCGGGTGCGGGAAGCGCTCGTCGATGTACTCGTTGATGATGTTCGACTCATACAGGATCAGTTCGCGCTCGACCAGGATCGGCACCTGGCCATAGGGGTTCATGGTCGAGATGTCTTCCGGCTTGTTGAACAGGTCGACGTCGCGCACCTCGAAGTCCATGCCCTTTTCGAACAGGACCAGGCGGCAGCGTTGGGAGAACGGGCACGTGGTGCCGGAGTAGAGAACCATCATGGTTTATAGTTCCTTAAGAAACAATGGGGTGAAGCGCCTAGCGATTCACCCCGAAAAATGATTGCCCGTATTATAGCCAACCGGGCAATGAAAGCGAATTTACTTCACTTCTTTCCAGTAGGATTTGTTTAAAAGCCAAGCTAGGAAGGCAAATCCTGTCATGAACAGCAACACGATAACCCCCAACTTCTTGCGCGTGTCTTGCGCTGGCTCAGCCATCCACACCAGGTAGGCAACCAGATCGGCGGTGGCGGTGTCGAACTCCTGCTGGGTCATCGTGCCCGGTTGTACCGCTTCGAAACCGACGAACTTGTGCAGGGTCTTGCCGGCTTCGTGCGGGTCAGGCACGTCCTGGAACTTCGCCTGGCGCACGCCCTGTTCCTGCCACATCACGTGCGGCATGGCCACGTTCGGCACCACCATGTTGTTCCAGCCGGTCGGGCGGGCGTCGTCCTTGTAGAAGGTGCGCAGGTAGGTGTACAGGTAATCCGCGCCGGTGCCCGAAGGCGATGCTTTGGCGCGCGCCATCACCGACAGATCCGGCGGCACGGCGCCGAACCAGGTCTTGGCGTCGTCCGGGCGCATGGCCGTCGTCATCATGCCGCCAACCTTGTCTTGTGAAAACAACAGATTGTTCTTGATCTGCTCTTCGGTCAGGCCGATATCGCGCAGGCGGTTGTAGCGCATGGCGGATGCCGAGTGGCAGTTCAGGCAGTGGTTCACGAACAGCTTGGCGCCGTTCTGCAGCGAGGCCAGGTCGCTGCGCTCCGGCGCCGGCTCGAGCGGGAAGCCGCCTTCCGCGGCGAATGCCAGTCCCGGCACCAGGGCCAGGACCGCGATCAGTTTCTTCGCAAATTTCATGTGTCTGTCCTTTGGTCCGTGATTAGTGTGCCGAGTAGGTCAGGCGATTCGGGACCGGCTTGAACCGGCCCATCGTGCTCCACCACGGCATCAACAGGAAGAACGCAAAGTACAGCAGGGTCGCCACTTGCGAGATGATGGTGTAGGCCGGCGTCGGCAGCTGGGTGCCCAGGTAGCCCAGGGTCACGAAGCACAGCCCGAACAGGATGTACACGTACTTGTGCCAGTCCGGACGATAGCGGATCGAGCGCGCCGGCGAGTGGTCGAGCCACGGCAGGAAGGCGATGATCACCACCGACGAACCGAACAGCACCACGCCCCAGAACTTCGCATCCAGCACCTGCGGCAGCATGCCGACGATCAGGACCAGGCCGATCACGGCCACGGCGATCTTGGTCTTGTAGGCCAGGCGCGACTTGAGCCAGATGAACACGACGTAGGCGGCAATCGCGGCCATCAGCACGTACATGAAGTCGGCGGTGGTGGCGCGCAGCACCGAGTAGAACGGGGTGAAGTACCAGGTCGGCGCGATGTGCGGCGGGGTCTTCATCGGGTCGGCCGGCAGGAAGTTGTTGTACTCCAGGAAGTAGCCGCCCATTTCAGGCGCGAAGAACACGACCGCCGAGAAGATGGTCAGGAACACCGCCACGCCGAAGAAGTCCTTGGTCGAGTAGTAGGGGTGCGATGGGATGCCGTCCACAGGATGGCCGTCCGCGTCCAGGTTGTCCTTGATCTCGATGCCGTCCGGGTTGTTCGAGCCGACTTCGTGCAGCGCGATCAGGTGCGCCGCCACCAGGCCCAGGATCACCAGCGGCAGGGCGATGACGTGGAAGGCGAAGAAGCGGTTCAGGGTGGCGTCCGACACCACGTAGTCGCCGCGGATCCACAGCGACAGGTCCGGGCCGATCACGGGGATCGCGCCGAACAGGTTGACGATCACCTGGGCGCCCCAGTACGACATCTGGCCCCACGGCAGCAGGTAGCCGAAGAAGGCTTCGGCCATCAGGCACAGGAAGATGCCGAAGCCGAACAGCCAGATCAGCTCGCGCGGCTTGCGGTAGGAGCCGTACATCAGGCCGCGGGCCATGTGCAGGTAGACCACGATGAAGAACATCGAGGCGCCGGTCGAGTGCATGTAGCGCACCAGCCAGCCCCAAGGCACTTCGCGCATGATGTATTCGACCGAGCCGAAGGCCAGGTTGGCGTCCGGCTTGTAGTGCATGGTCAGGAAGATGCCGGTGACGATCTGCAGCACCAGCACCAGCATGGCCAGCGAACCGAACAGGTACCAGACGTTGAAGTTCTTGGGAGCGTAATACTTGCCCCACTGGTCGTTCCACAGCTTCGACAGCGGGAAGCGGTCGTCGACCCAGGCCAGGGCCTTGGTGCCCGCGCCCGCGTTGGCCGGAACTTGGGTTTCTTTGAATGGGCCGCCCATGTTATGCCTCGCCTTTCTCGTCTTTGCCGATGATCAGCTTGTTATCGGAGAGGTACATGTACGGCGGGACGTCCATATTGGTCGGCGCCGGCTTGTTGCGGAAGACGCGCGCCGACAGGTCGAAGGTCGAGCCGTGGCAGGGGCAGAGGAAGCCGCCCGGCCAGTTGTCGGGCAGGTTCGGCTGGGGGCCGGACGCGAGGCGCGAGGACGGCGAGCAGCCGAGGTGGGAGCAGATGCCGACCGTGACCAGCACTTCCTTGTGGTCTTCGCGCGCGCGCCAGGGGTTCCTGGCGTATTCGGGCGTGGGCAGCTGGTATTCTTTTTCGGAGTTGGGGTCGGCCAGTTCGGCCGTGTCCTTCTCGAGGGTGGCCATCATCTCCGGGGTGCGGCGCAGGATCCAGACCGGCTTGCCGCGCCATTCGACCACCTTCATATCGCCTGGCTTGACGTCGGAGATGTCGACCTCGACCGGGGCGCCGGCGGCTTTCGCCCGCTCCGACGGCTGGAAGGTACTCACAAGAACGCCCGCCGTGGACACCCCGACGACGCCACCAGCAGCGCATGTCGCGACGAGCAGTCCGCGTCGGCCTGAATCGACCTGCTTTTCAATACTCATACCAACCCCACTCCGTGAAAATACGAATCTTAAGAATCAATAAAGAGCTTCCAGCAACACAAAATTATATGTGAACGGCAATACCGATTGGAAAAAAATTATCAAGCGGACACATCCGCGCGGAATTGACCCTCCTGTTTAGACCACAAACCTGTGTGTGCATCCGCAGCATTTGCGCTTGGGGTATCATGAAATCGCATGACTCAATAACAACCTAGGGGAAAACACATGTCAATGATGGGAGAGTTCAAAACCTTCGCCATGCGTGGCAATGTCGTCGATCTTGCGGTCGGCGTGATCATCGGCGGCGCCTTCGGCCGCATCGTCGATTCGCTGGTCAAGGATGTCATCATGCCGCCGATCAGTATGTTGTTCGGCGGCCTCGATTTCTCGAATTACTACCTGCCCCTGAATGGCCAGAGTACCGCGCTGCCGCTGGCCGAGGCGCAAAAGGCCGGCGCCGTGCTCGCCTACGGCAACTTCCTCACCATTCTGCTGAACTTCATCCTGCTCGCCTTTGTCATCTTCCAGATGGTGCGCGTCGTGAACCGCCTGCGCGGCCCGGTCGAGGCGCCGACGGCGGCGGAGAAGGAAGAGATCCTGCTGCTGCGCGACATTCGCGACTCCCTGAAGAAGCCTTGAGAAAGTATTGAGAAAGCAAGCCATGAACGACAGCGTCCATGAACTCAAGCCGCCCGGCACGCGCCCGCGGCGCCAGCCGGGAGCGTTCAGGCGCTTCTGGCTGCTGTTCGCGCAGGCCGTCACGGTCGCGCTGGCGCTGTATTTCGTGGTCGCCACCATGCGGCCGGACTGGCTCGAGCGCGCGCCCTCGCGGGTGGCGCTCGGCCCGGCCGGCCAGCAGGTGCCGGTGCTGCAGGGGGCCAGCGTGCCGGCCAGCGGCAGCTACCGCGAGGCGGCCGGGCGCGCCATGCCGGCCGTCGTCAACATCCTCACCAGCAAGGCCACGCGCGAGACGCATCCGCTGCTGAAGGACCCCTTCTTCCGCCGCTTCTTCGGCGACCGGATGCCGCCCGACGAGCAGCTGGCCAGCCTCGGCTCGGGCGTGATCGTCAGCGGCGACGGCTACATCCTGACCAACAACCACGTGATCGAAGGCGCCGACGTCATCGAGGTCGGCCTGGCGGACGGGCGCAAGGCGGCGGCGCGCATCGTCGGCACCGATCCGGAAACCGACCTGGCCGTGATCCGCATCAATGAGCGCAAGCTGCCCGTGATGGTGCTGGGCGATCCGGAAAGCGCGCGGGTGGGCGACGTGGTGCTGGCCATCGGCAATCCGTTCGGGGTCGGCCAGACCGTCACCCTCGGCATCATCTCTGCGCTGGGACGCAACAACCTGCACATCAACCACTTCGAGAATTTCATCCAGACCGACGCCGCGATCAACTTCGGCAACTCGGGCGGGGCGCTGGTCGACACCAAGGGCCAGCTGCTCGGCATCAATTCGGCCATCTATTCGCAGACCGGCGGCTCGGTGGGCATCGGCTTCGCCATCCCGGTCAGCACCGCCAAGATGGTGCTGGACTCGATCGTCAAGAACGGCCAGGTGGTGCGCGGCTGGATCGGCATCGAATCGCAGGACATCACGCCCGAACTGGCCGAAAGCTTCGGCCTGGGGCGCTCGAGCGGCGCCATCATCGCAGGCGTGGTGCGCGGCGGCCCGGCCGACCGCGCCGGCATGCGTCCCGGGGACATCCTGGTCGCGGTCGGCGGCAAGAACGTGGCCAACACCAGCGAGATGCTCAACCTGATCGCCCAGCTCGAGCCGGGCGAGAAGGCGCCGCTGCGCATCCTGCGCAAGAACCGCGAGTCCACGCTCGACGTCACCGTCGGCAAGCGCCCGCGCCAGCCCCAGTAACTTTTTTCGGACCTTTTCATGCACCTGCGTGACCTGACGCAATTCTTAAGCGAGCTCAGCGAGAACAACAACCGTCCCTGGTTCCTCTGGAACAAGCCACGCTACGACATCCTGCGGGCCGAATTCCTGCAAGTAGTCACCGAATTGATCGGAGAGCTGGGCGCTTTCGACAGGCAGGTAGCCGGCTGCGATCCCAAGAAGGCGCTGTTCCGCATCCACCGCGACGTGCGCTTCGCCAAGGACAAGCGGCCCTACAAAACCCATTTCTCGGCCGGCATCGCGCCGCTCAACAAGCGCCGCCCGAGTGCGGCGGGCGGGCCGACCTATTACTTCCACATCGAGGCCAACGGCAACCTGCTGTTCGGCGCGGGCGAATACCTGCCGCCGGCGCACCGCCTGAAGGCGATCCGCCAGCACGTGGTCAACGATGCGACAGGCTTCAGCAAAATGTTGAAGAATAAGCATCTCCGCGCGACCTACGGCGACCTGCAGTTCGAAGACGTCCTGCAGCGGCCTCCGAAAGGCGTCGACCCGAACCACCCGCTGGTCGAGTACCTGAAGCTGAAGAGCTATTTCGTCTGGGTCGAGGTGCCGCTGCTGCTCAACTCACCCGAGTTGCTGGTGCCGCAGCTGGCGAGCGGAATGAAGGACGCGTTCCCGCTGGTGACCTGGTTACGTAGCGTACCGGAGACGCGGGAAGAAGAGGAACCAAGCGAATAAGGAGGGCGACCATGGCCTTGCAACACGCAGTTTCGGGCGAGCGCATCGTATTACAGCGCGGCGACGACGACATCGCCCATTTCACGTCGATTGCGCTCATCAAGACCGAGCACATGGAACTGATCCGGCTGGTGCTGCCGAAGGAAAAGCCGATGCCCGCGCACCGGGTCGAGGGCGAGATGACCCTGGTGTGCCTGGAAGGCGAAATCGCCTTCGACGCGCACGGGCGCACCACGATCCTGCGGCCGAACGAGATGGTCTACCTGGCGGGCGGGGAGCCGCACGCGATCCGCGCCAACAAGGATGCGGTGGCCTTGATGACCATCCTGCTGGGGCCGGTGCGAACCGGCGGGCCGACGAACGATCCGCGCGGCTCGGGAAACTGATTATCCCCTGGCCTGAAACTCAGGCCAGCTCATCCCTCGGATCGCGCGCCAGCAAGCGCTGCGCCATCTCCGTCGCATTCACGCCGTCGAACAGCACCGCGGCCACCGCCTCGGTAATCGGCATCTCCACGCCCAGCCTGCGCGACAGTTCGCGCACCGCCTTCGCGCACGGCACGCCTTCCGCCACGTGCCCCAGTTCGGCCACGATGGTGTCCAGCTGCTTGCCCTGCGCCAGCGCCAGCCCCACGCGCCGGTTGCGCGACAGGTCGCCCGTGCAGGTCAGGATCAGGTCGCCCATGCCGGCCAGCCCCATGAAAGTGCCAGCCTGCGCGCCCAGGTGCACGCCCAGGCGGGTGATCTCGGCCAGGCCGCGGGTGATCAATGCCGCGCGCGCGTTCAGGCCCAGTCCCAGGCCGTCCGAGGCGCCGGTGGCGATCGCCATCACGTTCTTGACCGCGCCGCCCACTTCCACGCCGACCATGTCGTCGCAGGCGTAGACCCGCATGTTGTCGGCGTGCGCCGCCGTGACCACGCGCTCGCGCAGCGGCGCCGAGGTCGAGGCCACGGTCAGGGCGCAGGGCAGGGCGCGCGCCACTTCCTGGGCAAAGGAGGGACCGGACAGCGCCGCTGCCGGCACGCCGTCGCCCAGCACCTCGGCCACTACCTGGTGCGGCAGCAGGCCGGTGCCGGCTTCGAAGCCCTTGCACAGCCAGACCACGTTCGGAATGGCGCGGCCCTTCAGCTGCCCCAGCAAGGGGCGCAGGCCGGCCACCGGGCAGGCCAGGATCAGCAGCGGTGCTTCGTCAGCCGAGGCGCCGGCCACGTGGGCCAGCGCGGCCTCGAAGTCGGCGCTCACGCGCAAGGAGGAAGGCAGCGGGTAGCCGGGCAGGTAGTGCAGGTTCTCGCGCGCTGTCTGGGTTTCGGCCATCTGCTCGGGATTGCGGCCCCACAGCAGCACGTCGTGGCGGGCGGCCAGGGCGATGGCCACGGCCGTGCCCCAGGCGCCGGCGCCCAGGACGGTGATCTTGGAAGGAGTTTTCTGTTGTTGCATGCGCATTAGCTAAAACTGCGGGGCATCACAGGCCCCAGACGTCGTTCGCACGGACATAGCCGTCGATGCCGTCACGGTGGCGGATCCGGATCCAGGTGAGGGCGGTCGGGTCGACCAGTTCGAGCAGGACGCCCCTGTCGGCCGTCATCAGGACCTGGCTGGTCTCGTCGGGGCCGGCGAATACCTTGGCCCCGGGCGTGCGAACCACGAGGTTGCGGCGCGGGCTCAGGCCCTTGGCTTCGGTCCAGGCCAGGTCGCCGTTGGCGTCGCGGACCTTGACCCACTCGGCGTAGCTCGACACCACCTGCAGCGGCATGCCGCGCGGGGCGATGTACATCCTGGCGCCCTTGGTGCTCGGGGTGTCGTACAGGATCACCGGGGCCGCGCCCACGCTCTTGAAGTCGAAGGCGAATGCGGACGGTGCCGCCAGCAGGAGCACGCTTGCAAGGAGACGGGATGGAATCATGGCGGGCCGAAGGACGAAGTGACCGGGGCGCCGGAGGCACGGACACCGCGTCGAGCGGCGCCCGTGGATGGGAACAACTTATTGTGCCGGGGTGGTAGCGGCCTGGGCCATTGCCTGCTGGCGCTGCTGGTAGAAGGCTTCGAAGTTGATCTCGGCCAGGTGCACCGGCGGGAAGCCTGCACGGCTGATCACGTCGGCGATGTTGGCGCGCAGGTACGGGTAAACGATGTTCGGGCAGCCGATGCCCAGCAGCGGATCCATCTGGTCAGCCGGGATGTTGCGGGCTTCGAAGATGCCTGCCTGCTTGCCTTCGACCAGGAAAGCGACCTTGTCTTTCAGCTTGGCGGTGACGGTGATGGTCACGGTCGATTCGTAGATGCCTTCGGCGATCGACTCGGCGCCGACGTCCAGCGACACTTCGATGGTCGGGGCTTCCTGCTCGAGGAAGATCGACGGGGAATTCGGTTGTTCCAGCGACATGTCTTTCAGGTAGACGCGTTGGATTTGGAATACTGGTTGCAGGTTTTCGTCGGACATGGAACGCTTTCGTTTTAAATGATGGTGGACGGACGCGCCGTCCCGGTACTTTGGTCAAACGCGAGGGCAATTGTATCAAAATCAATTCTGATGCAATACCCCCAGCGCCCCGGACCCCAAAGCCCGTCAAATCAAGCTTGCTGGCCCTTCAGCAGCGGATCCAGGCGGCCAGCCTGGTCGAGTGCGTACAGGTCGTCGAAGCCGCCGACGTGGGTGTCGCCCACGTAGATTTGCGGCACGGTGCGGCGGCCGGTGCGTTGCATCATGATCTGGCGCTGCTCCGGATCGAGGTCGATGCGGATGCGTTCGATGTCGGTCACGCCCTTGGCTTCGAGCAGGCGCTCGGCGCGGACGCAGTAGGGGCAGCTGGCAGTGTGGTAGAGAACGACGTGTGCGGTCATGATGCTTCCTTTCCCATAAATTATTTAGTCACCGGCAAGCCGGCCGCGATCCATGCCGCCTGGCCGCCTTCGAGCGCGTGCGCGTCCTCGAAGCCGGCCGCCTGCAGCTGGCGCGCCGCCTTGTCGGCGCGGGCGCCGGTCTGGCAGACGACGATCACGGTGCGGTTCTTCGACTTCTCCAGCTCGCCGATCCGCTTGTCCAAGTCTGCCAGCGGGATGTGTTTCGCGTCGCGCAGGTGGCTGGCGGCATATTCCTCGGCAGTCCTCACGTCGAGCACGAGGCTCTTGCCGCGGTTGATCATCTGCGTGGCCTGCAGCGGGGTGACGCGCTTGCCGCGCGGGCCCAGGGCCGGCCAGAGCAGGGCGCCGCCGGAAATCACGGCGATCGCTACGATGAAGATATTATCGAGAATGAAATTCACAAGGGTTCCGTTGGTTGTACTGAATCGGGGCATTATAAAATAGATGTCGGACCGGATTTTAATTAGGCCCTCGAGATACCGTCACGAGCGGCAGCGATGGTGGTCGAGAAGCGCAGCTGTACGAGGAGTACAGCGAGCATCGCAGGCCGCCAGCGCAACGCGCAGCAGGTATATCGAGGGGCGTTTGCACTTTTAGCGAGAAGAGTATTTATGTACAAAATCGTATTCATGCGCCACGGCGAATCCACCTGGAACCTGGAAAACCGCTTCACCGGCTGGACCGACGTCGACCTGACCGAGAAGGGCATCAACGAGGCCAGGAGCGCCGGCCGCGTGCTCAAGGAAGCCGGCTTCACTTTCGACGTGGCCTACACCTCGGTGCTCAAGCGTGCGATCCGCACCCTGTGGCTGGCGATGGACGAGATGGACATGATGTACCTGCCGGTGAAGAACGACTGGCGCCTGAACGAGCGCCACTACGGCGCCCTGCAGGGCCTGGACAAGGGCGAGACCGCCGCCAAGTTCGGCGACGAGCAGGTGCTGGTCTGGCGCCGCAGCTACGACACCCCGCCGCCGGCGCTGGAAGAAAACGATCCGCGTACCTCCTTCAATGACCCGCGCTACGCGGCCCTGGCGAAAGAGCAGATCCCGCTGACCGAATGCCTGAAGGACACCGTGGCCCGCGTGATGCCGTGCTGGGACGAGGAAATCGCCCCGGCCATCCGTGCCGGCAAGAACATCCTGATCTCGGCCCACGGCAACAGCCTGCGCGCCATCATCAAGATGCTGGACAACATCAGCGACACCGACATCGTCGGCCTGAACATCCCGAACGGCCAGCCGCTAGTGTATGAACTGGATGCGGACCTGAAGCCGATCAAGCACTACTACCTGGGCGACCAGGAAGCGATCGCCGCCGCCGTGGCGGCCGTGGCCAGCCAAGGGAAGGCGAAATAAGTCTTGCGTTTGCCATTCACGAAGTTCGCCGGCAGCGCGCTCCTGGGCGCGCTGCTGGCTGTCGCGCTGCTTGAACCCGCCTTTGCCCAACGCCAGACCGAACGCAGCCGCCAGAAGGTGACTGCGGAGAAGCAGCGCACCGGTATCCAGCAGAAGCTGGAAGCGATCAAGCGCGACATCGCCCGCACCGAAGACGCGCGGGCCGACGCCGCCGACGAGCTGGCGGCGTCCGAGGCCGCCATCTCCGACGCCAACCGCGCGCTGCGCGACCTTGCCGAGGAACAGGACGCGACCAGCACGCGCCTGAATGAGCTGTCGAACCAGGGCGAGCGATTGCAGCAAACAATTGTTAATCAAAAGAAACAATTGTCACAACTGCTGCGCGAACACTACGTGGCCGGCAACGAAGACCGGATCAAGCTCCTTCTGTCTGGCGACAACCCGAACCGCATCAACCGCGACCTGCAGATGATGGCCTATGTGTCGCAGGCCCAGGCAAAACTGCTGGACTCGCTGCGCGCCAACCTGGCCGAAGTCGAGGCCAACCGCGACAAGGTCGAGAACGCCCAGCTGGAGCTGCAGGAAATCGCCGGCGAACAGCAGGAACAGAAAGCAACGCTGGAAAAGGAAAAGGCCAAGCGCGCCGGCCTGCTGCAGAACCTGTCGACCAAACTGGCCGACCAGCGCAAGCAGGCCGACCGCCTGCAGCGCGACGAACAACGCATGACCGAGCTGGTGGACCGCCTTTCGCGCCTGATCCGCGAGCAGGCCGAGGCCGAGCGCCGCCGCCAGGCCGCCCTGGCGGCGGCCAAGGCCAAGGCCGAAGCGGAAGCGAAGGCGCGCGCCCTGGCCCGCGCCAAGGCCGCCGCCGAGCGGGCCGAGCGCGAGCGCATCGCGCGCCAGAGCGGCAAGCCGGCGCCCAAGCCGGAACCCGAGCCGCCGCCGCGGGTGGCGGAGCAGAAGCCGCCTGAGACCCGCCCGAGCGAGGTGGAGCGGGAGGTTCCGCTGGCGCCGCCGGCGCCGGCCGGCGCCTTCGCCGCCCTCAAGGGGCGTTTGACGGCCCCGATCAGCGGCAATATCCGCGCCCGCTTCGGCGCGCGCCGTACCGAAAGCCTGACCTGGAAAGGCATGTTCTTCACCGCGCCGGAAGGCGCCGAAGTGCGCGCCGTCGGACCGGGACGGGTGGTGCACGCCGAATGGATGCGCGGCTGGGGCAACATGATCATCATCGACCATGGCGGTGAATACCTGTCGACCTACGGCTTCACCTCGGCGGTGCTGAAGCGACCCGGCGACATGGTACGCGCCGGCGAGGTGATCGCGAGCGCGGGCAATACCGGCGGTATCGAGGAATCGGGGCTATACTTTGAGCTCAGGCATCGCGGCAAGGCCTTCGATCCTTCAGGCTGGATCAAATTCTAGGAACAGAGGTGGATAAGCGATGGGCAAAGCAAAGAATATCGGGCTGATCGGACTGGGCATGGTGGCTGGCGTGGCCGCCTCCTTCCAGTTCTCCGCCCACGCGCAAAAAGACGTCGGCTCGCCGCTGCCGCTCGACGAGCTGCGCCAGCTGGCTGACGTCTACGGCCTGATCAAGACCGACTACGTCGAGCCGGTCTCCGACAAGAAGCTCCTTTCCGAAGCCATTGGCGGCATGGTCGCCTCGCTCGACCCGCACTCCGTCTACCTGGACCAGAAGGCCTACAAGGAGATGAAGGAAGCGGTGCAGGGCAAGTTCGTCGGCGTCGGCATCGAGGTCGCCAGCGAAGACGGCTACGTCAAGGTGGTCGCTCCCATCGAGGACACGCCGGCGCACAAGGCCGGCATCAAGTCCGGCGACCTGATCACCCGCATCGACAACGTCCCGGTGCGCAACATGTCGCTCGACGAAGCGATCAAGCGCATGCGCGGCAAGGCCGGCAGCAAGGTCACGCTCACCATCGCGCGCCGCGGCGAGGACCGGCCCTGGGTGGTGCCGGTGCAGCGCCAGGAAATCGTGGTCGCCAGCGTCAAGGCGAAGATGATCGAGCCGGGCTACGCCTGGCTGCGCGTCAGCCAGTTCCAGGAAAACACCGTCGAGGAACTGGCCAAGAAGGCCAAGGCCTTGTACGCCGAGAACCCCGAGATCAAGGGCCTGGTGCTCGACCTGCGCAACGACCCGGGCGGCCTGCTGCCGGGCGCGATCGGCGTGTCGGCGGCCTTCCTGCCGCAGCCTGAGCAGCTGATCGTCTCGACCAAGGGCCAGCTGCCGGACTCCAACCAGCAGTTCTACGGCCGCCGCGAATTCTATTCCCAGCGCGGCGCCGACCCGCTGGCCGGCCTGCCCGCCGGCCTGAAGACCGTGCCGATGGTGGTGCTGGTCAACGGCGGCTCGGCCTCGGCCTCGGAGATCGTGGCCGGCGCCCTGCAGGACTACAAGCGCGCCATCATCATGGGCAGCCAGACCTTCGGCAAGGGCTCGGTGCAGACCCTGCGCCAGCTCTCGCCCGACACCGCCGTCAAGCTGACCACGGCGCGCTACTACACCCCGAAGGGCCGCCCGATCCAGGCCACCGGCATCGTGCCCGACATGCGCGTGGACGAGACCCCCGAGGGCGACGCGCTGGCCGTGCTGCGCGTGCGCGAGGCCGACCTGCAGCGCCACCTGGCCAGCGAAGGCGAGGCCGGCAAGGCCCAGGCCGCCAAGGACCAGAAAGAAGCGCTCGACGCCCAGCAGCGCGCGATCGCCCAGCTGAAAGACCGCAAGCCGCTCGACTACGGCAGCAAGGACGATTTCCAGCTGGCGCAGGCGATCAATCACTTCAAGGGACAGCCGGTACAGTTGGCCAAGTCGGAGCCGGAAGCCGAGAAGCCGGCGGCGCCGAAGACCTTGCCGGGGACGGAGCAGAAGCCGCCGGAGATCAAGGCGCCGGCCAAGAAATAATCGGCCTGGCCCGATGAACGACACCCAACTCCTGCGCTACTCCCGCCACATCCTGCTCGACGAGGTCGGCATCGAGGGCCAGCAGCGCCTGCTCGATGCGCACGTGCTCGTCATCGGTGCAGGCGGCCTCGGCTCCCCTGCCGCGCTCTACCTCGCGTCGAGCGGCATTGGCCGCATTACCCTGGTCGACGACGACGAGGTCGACCTGACCAACCTGCAGCGCCAGGTCATGCACACCACCGCCCGGATCGGCCAGCCCAAGGTCGATTCCGGCCGCGCGGCCATGCTGGCCATTAACCCCGAGGTCGAGGTCAGCGCGCTGCGCGAACGCGTGGGCGGCGAACGCCTTGCGGAACTCGTCCGTGCGGCGACGGTCGTACTCGACTGCAGCGACAACTTCGCCACCCGCCACGCCGTCAACCGTGCCTGTGTCGAAGCGCGCAAGCCGCTGGTCTCCGGCGCCGTGATCCGTTTCGACGGCCAGTTGTCGGTCTTCGACACGCGCCGGCCGGAAGCCCCGTGCTATGCCTGCCTGTTCCCCGAAGACAGCAACTTCGAGGACGTGGCCTGCAGCACCATGGGCGTGTTCGCGCCCCTGGTCGGCGTGGTCGGCGCCATGCAGGCCGCCGAAGCCATGAAACTGGTGGCCGGCATCGGCGAGCCGCTGGCCGGCCGCCTGCTGCTGCTCGACGGCCGCGCCATGGAGTGGACCGCCCTGAAGGTGGCGCGCCAGCCTGCTTGTCCGGTGTGCAAGGTTCGCCCGGCGGAGGACAATGAGTACAAAAACAAGACTGCTTTAAGACAGAATTAAACTTGCTCTTCGGCTTACAATTTCTCCAGTGCACGCGGTAGCCCCGCCCTGCGTGTAGGCTTATACTGTCAGCCCTGACCGACATACTTACAAAGAGCATCCATGCACATTGATTCGCAACGCAAGCAGCGCCGCGCACGCGGCTTCACCCTGGTCGAGATCATGGTGGTCGTGGTGATCATCGGCATTCTCGGCGCCCTGGTCGTGCCGAAACTGCTGGGCCGCACCGGGGAAGCGCGCGTAACCGCCGCCAAGACCGACATCGCCACCATGTCGCAGGCGCTCAAGCTCTACAAGCTGGACAACCAGCGCTACCCGAGTACCGAGCAGGGCCTGCAGGCCCTGGTCACCAAGCCCAGCTCGGGCCCGGCCGCGAACGGCTGGAAAGACGGCGGCTACATGGAAAAGCTGCCGAAAGACCCGTGGGGCAATGCTTACCAGTACCTGTCGCCGGGCATCCATGGCGAAGTGGACATCTTCTCGCTGGGCGCCGATGGCCAGCCCGGCGGTACCGGTGAGGATGCCGACGTCGGTTCCTGGGAATAAGGTCTCCAATGCGGGCCGTGGGCGCCCCAGCTCGCCGCCCGGCGAGCGCCGGCTTCACCCTGGTGGAGCTGCTGGTCGTGATGGTCATCATCGGCATCACGCTGGGCCTGGCTTCGCTCAACGCCATCCCTTCTCCGCGCCAGAACCTGCAGCAGGAGGCCCAGCGCCTGGCCCTGCTGCTGCAGCTGGCGCGTGACGAAGCCATCGTGCGCAACCGCCAGGTGGCCTTCGAGGCCAACGGCGAGCGCTACCGCTTCGTGGTGCGCAACGACACCGGCTGGGAGCCGGTCACCCGCGACGACTTGCTGCGCGAACGCACTTTCCGCGGCGCCCCCCTGCAACTGGTGCTGGAACCCAGCATGAGCAGCGACCCCAGCACCGTGCGCATCACCTTCGGGCGCGAGCCGGTCGACAAGCCCTTCGTGCTGACCCTCGCCACCGCCGGCAACGCGGTCGCGATCCGTGCCGACGGCATCGGCCACTTTACCGTCGAATGAAGGCGACAGCGATGCGCGCACGCGGATTCACCCTGCTCGAAGTGCTGGTGGCCCTGGTCATCGTCGGCACCGCGCTCGGCGCCGGCCTGCGCGCCGTCGGCAGCCTGACCGCCAACAGCGACGGCCTGCGCGCCGCCATGATGGCTACCTGGTCGGCCGAGAACCGGCTGGTGCAGATCCGCCTCGGCCGCGAATGGCCCGAAGTCGGCAAGCGCAACTTTCCCTGCCCGCAAGGCGAGCTCAACTTGATCTGCGAAGAGCAAGTCCTGACCAGCCCCAACCCGCAGTTGCGCCGGATCGAAGTCTCGGTATATGACGCCGAACGTCCGACGCGCCGTATCGTCAAACTGGTCCAGCTCGTGTTGAGGCCCGCGCGGACATGACACCCGGCATCCCACAACGCTCGCGCCGCCGCCGCGGCTTTACCCTGGTCGAACTGCTGGTGGCGATCAGCATCCTTGCCATCCTGGCCGTACTTGGCTGGCGCGGGCTGGACGGCATCGTGCGCGCCCGTATTGCCCTGACACAAGAGATGGAAACCACGCGCGGCATGCAGCTGGCCTTCGCCCAGATGCAGAGCGACTGCGAGCACCTGGCCGGCCGCGAGATCATCGGCCGCCGCCCCAACCTGGTTTGGGAAGAAGGGCGCTTCATATTGGTGCGCAAGGTCTACAACGAAAACGAGCCTTCGCAGCTGGTCGTCGTATCCTACCGCCTGGTGGACGGCAAGCTGATCCGGCGCGAATCGCGCGGCACGCGCGACCTGGCACAGCTCGAGGTGCTGTGGCAGGCGGCCGCCAGCGATGCGCCGTCAGCAGCGTCGACGCCGGTGGTGCTGCAAAGCGGCCTGGTCGGTATGAACATCCTGGCGTGGCAGGGCAACCAGTGGCGCCTCGAGCCGGCCCCGATCGCCGACGGCGCCCAGCCCGAAGACCCCAGCGGCCTGCAGGTCGGCCTGGTCGTGCAGGGCCGGGATGTGCCGATGGTCAAATTCTTCCTGCTGGGAGGCACCTGATGCGGCGGCCGCCATCTACCCTCCGCCAGCGCGGCGTCGCGGTCGTCACGGCCCTGCTGCTGACCACGCTCGCCATCTCGATTGTCGCCAGCCTGTTCTGGCAGCAGCAGGTGCAGGTGCGCTCGATGGAAAACCAGCGCCTGCACCTGCAGACCAAGTGGATCCTGCGCGGCGCCCTCGACTGGGCCAGCCTGGTGCTGCGCCAGGACGCCTACACCTCGCAATACACCTCGCTCGACCAGGTCTGGGCCACCCCGCTGGCAGAGACCCGGCTCGACCAGTACATCGAACGCGAACGGGTCGAAGGGGAAAACTTCGACGCAACCCTGTCCGGTAATATTATTGACGCAACGTCGCGTTACAATCTCGTCAACCTGGCAAAGGACCGCCAGAAGGTGCCGGAACAGGTGGAGATCTTCCGCCGCCTGCTGGACAACCTGCGCCTCGATGCGCGCCTGGCGAACCGGATCGCGGACTTCGTCGCGCAGGGACAGCAGGTGGGGGTGCCGGTGGATCCGAACAATCCGAATCCGCCCAACCCCAACCCGCCGGATCCGAATCCGCCGAGCCCGACGACGTCCGTCCTGCCGCCGGTCCCGCCGGCGAACGGCGTGCCGATCCCGCTGATGCAGGTGGACGATTTGCTGGCGGTGCAGGGCGTCACACCGGAAGTGATGGCGAAGCTGCGCCCCTTCGTGATCGTGCTGCCCTATGGAACCGAGGCGACGAAGCTGAATGTGAACACCGTGCCGGCCGAGCTGCTGTCGGCGATCGTGCCGGGGATGTCGCTGTCCCAGGCCAACAGCCTGGTGGCGCGCCGCAAGACGGCGGCCTGGCGCACCCCGATGGATTTCTCGAGCCAGGCAGCAAACAACCAGCAGCTGGACGATACCTGGGACATCAAGAGCCGCTGGTTTATCGTACAGAGCCGTATTCGGCTCGACCGTGCGGCGCTGAACGCGGAATCGCTGATCGAGCGAACCCCCGTCGTCAGCGTCGGCGGCGGAACCCGAGTGATCTGGACCCGCCAGAACTAGAAGAAAGCGAGACAGTTTGACTACTCTTTATATCCGGCACCCTGCCCGCGCAGAAGGCGAGGGCGCGCTGTGCCGCTTTGCGGTGGTGCTTGATGCCGGCACCATCGCGCAACAGGGCGAAGGCCTGTTGCGCAACCTGGGCGACGTGGTCGCCGCCAGCCGCCGCGTGGTGCTGCTGCTGGCCGGCGCCGACGTCAGCCTGCTGCCGGTCCAGGCCCCGCCGCTCACCGGCGCGCGCCTGCGCGCGGCCCTGCCGGCCCTGGTCGAAGAACATATCCTGGGCGACCCGCTCGATTGCGTGCTGGTGGCCGGTCCCCCCTTGCCGGACGGCCGCCGCCCGGTCGGCGTGGTCCAGCGCGACTGGTTCGAACCGCTGGTGAAGGCCCTGCTCGGCATGGGTGCGCGATCGGTCGCCGCCGTGCCGGCACAGCTGTGCCTGCCACTGCTGCCGGGCAGCGTCAGCGCCGCTATCGGCAACAACGAGTTGCTGCTGCGCCAGGGCCAGTACGAGGGCATGGGCCTGGCCCTGGACGGCAACCCGACGCTCGCGCTGCAGACAGCACGCGCGCTGGCGGGCGACGCCCCGCTGGTGCTGTACGTACCGCGCGAACAGCTCGGCGAATACCAGGCGCTCTTGACGGAGGCCGGCCCCGGCATCACCCTGGAAAGCGAAGCTTGGGAGCACTGGATCGCAGGCAGCAAAAGCAGCACCATGGACTTGGTGCCGGGCCTCGGCACCGCCGGCGTCGCCCAGCGCGACTGGAGCCGCTGGCGCTGGCCGATCCGCCTCGCGCTCGCCGCGATCGTGGTCAACATCATCGGCGTCAACATCGAGTGGCTGCGCCTGAAGCGCGAGGCCGACGCGGTGCGCCAGGGCATGTCCCAGACCTTCCGCAGCGCCTACCCGGCCCAGCCGGTGATCGACCCGGTGGCCCAGATGCGCCAGAACATCGCGCGCGCCAAGGCCGCCAGCGGCCAGGTCAGCCCGGACGAATTCGGCTGGATCGCCGGCCAGCTCGGCGAGGCGGTCCGCGGCCTTGGACGTCCGCCCACGCTTGCGTCAATGGAGTTCCGCGAACGCACGCTCACCGTGCGCGTCAAACCTGACACCGTCGACCCCGCCACCACGGCGCAGCTGCGCTCTATCCTGGAAGCACGCAACATGAGTCTGGAAGAAAGTGCACCGGCTACCTGGGTCATCCGCAGCACGGGTGCCGCAGGGGGGCCTGCCGCAGGGCAGGCCGCGCAGGTCGCCACCACGGGAGCAGCACAATGAAGGCCGCAGGAAACATCGGCGCGCAGTTCGGCGCGAAATTCAACGCCCTGCGCGAGCGTGCGCTCACCTGGTGGCTGGGCCGTACCGACCAGGAGCGCAAGTTCCTGACCGTCGGCGGCGCCGTGGTGGGGGTGTCGCTGGTCTATGCGTTGCTGCTGGCGCCGGCCATCGAAGGACGCGACAGCCTGAAACGCTCGCTGCCCGCAATGCGCCAGCAGGCCGCCCAGCTGCAGACCATGGCCGCCGAAGCCCAGGCCCTGGCCGCCACGCCGGCGCCGTCGGTGGCGCCCATGAGCTCCGAGGCACTAAACGCCAGCATGGCCCAGCGCGGCCTCAAGGCCGGCTCGCTCACCATGACCGGCGAATACGCCAAGATCCAGTTCAACGGCGTGTCTTTCGCCAACCTGGTGTCCTGGCTCGATGCCCAGCGCCGCGAGAACCGCGTGCAGGTGCAGGACGCCACGTTTACCGCGCTGAGCGCGGTGGGACAGGTCGACGCCACCCTCACGCTGCGCCAGGCCAGCGCGCCAGCCCAATGAGGCGCCTGCTGTTGTGGGCGGTGCCGGTCGTGCTGGCCGTACTCGTCACGGTGCTGGCATTCCTGCCCGCTTCCTGGCTGGGGCCGATCGTGGAACAGCAGACCGGCGGCCGTTTGACTCTGGGAGATGCGCAGGGTACGCTTTGGAACGGCTCGGCCTTCGTAGGTGGGGCGCCAGGCGAAGGAGGGGCGGTAACGCCGCTGCTGCCGGGGCGCTTCGCATGGCGTTTGTCGCCGTTGGTGATGCTGGGCCAAGTCCACATGGAACTGGAAAACCCGCAAGCGCTGGCACGCCCGGTGCGCATCGACGGCAGCTGGTCGCAGTGGCAGGTGAGCAGCGGCGAACTGCTGCTGCCAGCCGAGGGCCTGGCGGGGCTGGGCGCGCCGCTCAACACGCTGGCGCCGAGCGGCACCATCCGGCTGGTCTGGAATACGCTCGACCTGCTGCGCCAGCCCAATTCGGTGGCGGTACAGGGCCGTACGGTGTTGGCCATGAGCGACATGGGTTCGCGCATGTCGCCCATCCGGCCGCTGGGCAGCTATGAAATGGCATTCGACTGGCGCGGCAGCCAGGCCGACCTGAACCTGCGCACCGTACGCGGTGCGCTCGTATTGACAGGCTCGGGTATGCTGCAAAATGGTCGCCTGCGCTTTTCCGGCCAGGCCTCGGCTGCCGAAGGATACGAAGAGACGCTGGGCAATATGCTCAACCTGCTGGGCCAGCGCCGCATGGTGAACGGCAAAAACATAATCGCACTCGAGTTCAGATAATGACCAACAATACTCCCACCACTTTTGCTTGCCCAGACATCCGCCTGCCGAGCCTGCGCCGCGTCGCGGCTGGCGCCATGCTGTGCTGCTTCGCCGCGACCACGGCGGGAACATTCCTTCCAGCCGTTGCCCATGCCCAGGAGAGTGCGAACGCCGCGGCGCTGAGCTTCGTCAACGCCGACATCGAATCGGTGATCAAGGCGATCGGCCACTACACCGGCATGACCTTCATCATCGACCCGCGCGTCAAGGGCACGATCACGCTGGTGTCGGAAAAATCGCTGACCAAGACCCAGGCCTTCGGTCTCTTGACCTCGACCCTGCGCCTGCAGGGCTATGCCGTGGTCACCAGCGGTGACGGTTATGCCAAGGTGGTGCCGGAAGCCGAAGCCAAGGCCCAGTCCTCGCCGACCCAGGTCGGGGGCGTACGCGCCAGCAAGGCTACCGGCGACCAGATCGCCACCCAGGTGTTTTATCTCTCCTACGAGTCGGCGGCGAATCTCACTGCCGTGCTGCGTCCCCTGATTTCGCCGAACAATTCCATCATGGCGAATCCGGGCAACAACACCCTGGTCATCACCGACTACGCCGACAACCTGCGCCGCCTGGCCAAGATCATCGCCGCGCTCGACGCGCCGGTGGCGGCCGACCTCGACGTGATCCCGATCCGCAACGCGATCGCCAGCGACATCGCCGCCCTGGTCACCCGCCTGATGGAACCGAGCGCCGGCGGCGATTCCGGCCGCGTCACCGTACTGGCCGACCCGCGCACCAACTCGGTCGTGATCCGCGCCCCTTCGCAGGCACGCGCCAACCTGGCCAAGTCCCTGATCGCGCGCCTCGACCAGCAGACCTCGACGCAGGGCAATATCCACGTCGTCTACCTGAAGAATGCCGACGCCAGCCGCGTGGCCCAGACCCTGCGCGCCGTGGTGTCGCAGGACGCTTCGGCGGTGCCGGTGCAGCAGCAGGGCACCACGGGCGGTTCCATCCAGGCGGGCTCCGCAGGAATGGGCGGCAGCAGCACCGGCCAGGGCGGACTCGGCAGTCAGCAGGGCCAGGGGGGCAGCCTCGCCACGTCCGGCACCGGCGGCACCTTCGGCCAGCAGAGCCAGCTCACCGCGGGCGGCGCCGGCGGTGGCCAGGGCTCGGGCTTCATCCAGGCCGATGCCTCGACCAACAGCCTGATCATCACCGCGCCGGACGCCGTGTACCGCAACCTGCGCAGCGTCATCGACCAGCTCGACGTGCGCCGCGCCCAGGTCTACATCGAGGCGCTGGTGGTCGAAGTGACCTCCAACAAGGCTTCCGAATTCGGCGTGCAGTGGATCGGCGCCTCGGGCGACAGCGACAGCAAGTACCGCGTCGGCGGCGTCCAGTCCTTCACCGGCGGCGCCCAGGGCAGCAACATCGTCAACCTGGCCGCGGCCGCGCGCACCGGCCTGTCCGGCACCTCGGTGCCGAGCATCCCGGGCGGCCTGACCTTCGGCCTGTTCCGCCAGGTGGGCGGCGAGCTGGGCCTGGGTGCGGTGGCGCGCGCCCTTGAAAACGACGGCAATGCCAACATCTTGTCCACACCGAACATGATCACCCTGGACAACGAGCTGGCGACGATCAAGGTCGGCCAGAACGTGCCGATCATCACCGGCTCGTACACGACCACCGCCGCGACCGGCGGCGGCAACCCGTTCCAGACCGTCGACCGCCGGGACGTCGGCCTGCTGCTCAAGGTGCGCCCGCAAATCTCGGAGGGGGGTACCATCAAGATGGCGATCCTCCACGAGAATTCGAGCGTCGACCCGGCCACCCGCAACGCGCCGCAGGGCCTGACTACCAACCAGCGCGCGATCGAAAGCAATGTGCTGGCCGACGACGGCCAGATCATCGTGCTCGGCGGCCTCATCGAGGACACCGAGGGCGACGGTGAAGAAAAAGTACGCGGCCTGGGCGACATTCCGGTGCTGGGCAACCTGTTCAAGTACCGCAACCGCACCCGGGTCAAGACCAACCTGATGGTGTTCCTGCGTCCTGTCGTGGTGCGCAGCAAGGAAGCTTCCCATTCGCTGGCCATGGACCGTTACGAATACATGCGCGCCGTCGGCGCCTCGGGCCAGGCCAGCCAGGAAGACACGATCCTGATGCGCAATCTCGGCGCGCCGCAGCTGCCGCCCTTGACGGGTGGCCAGCCGCCCGTCGGCGGCACCATGGCCACCGCGCCGGTGCAGGCGGCGCCGGTCGTCGGCAGCGCCCCGGGCGCGGCCAGCGGCCAAGCGCTGCCGCCAGGCCAGCAGCGCCAGCAGAACCAGCCGGCGACGCCGCAGTCCCAGTTTCGTCCGGTGACGCCATCGAACCAGAAATAAGCTGACCATGAACAATCTGTTGCCTTTCGCCTTCGCCCGTGACCACGGCGTGCTGGCGCGCGGCGGTGACGAACCGGGCCAGGCCGTCGAGGTGCTGGTGTCCGGCGCCACCGCGCCCAGCGCGATCGCGGAAGTCTCGCGCCGCTTCGGCCGCATCACCCTGCGCCGCCTCGATCGCGGCGAGCTCGACGACGCCATCGCCAAGGCCTATGCCGGCGCCGGCGGCGACGCCTCGCAGGTGGTGGACGAGTTCGATGCCGACCTCGACCTGACCCGCCTGCTGCAGGACGTGCCCGCCATCGAAGACTTGCTGGAATCCTCGGACGACGCCCCGGTCATCCGCATGATCAACGCACTGCTGACGCAGTCGCTGCGCGAAGGCGCGTCCGATATCCACATCGAACCCTTCGAGCAGACCTCGGTCGTGCGCTTCCGCGTCGACGGCGCGCTGCGCGACATCGTGCGCCCGAAAAAGGCGATCCACGCCTCGCTGATCTCGCGTATCAAGATCATGTCGCAGCTCGACATCGCCGAAAAGCGCCTGCCCCAGGACGGCCGTATCACCCTGCGCATCGGCGGCAAGCCGGTCGACGTGCGCGTCTCGACCCTGCCGACCGGCCACGGCGAGCGCGCGGTGCTGCGTCTGCTGGACAAGGAAGCCGGCAGGCTCGACCTGAGCCACCTGGGCATGGCGCCGGACATGCTGCCCCAGTTCGACCGCCTGATCAACCAGCCGCACGGCATCGTGCTGGTCACCGGCCCGACCGGTTCGGGTAAAACCACCACGCTGTACGCCGCGCTGTCGCGCCTGAACGCGTCCACCACCAACATCATGACGGTGGAAGACCCGATCGAATACGACCTCAACGGCGTCGGCCAGACCCAGGTCAACGCGCGCATCGACATGAGCTTCGCCAAGGCCCTGCGCGCCATCCTGCGCCAGGACCCGGACGTGATCATGATCGGCGAGATCCGCGACCTGGAAACGGCGCAGATCGCGGTGCAGGCTTCGCTCACCGGCCACCTGGTGCTGGCCACCCTGCACACCAATGATGCGGCCTCGGCCGTGACCCGTCTGCTGGACATGGGCATCGAGCCCTTCCTGCTGTCCTCGTCCCTGCTGGGCGTGATGGCGCAGCGCCTGGTGCGCAAGCTGTGCACGCATTGCAAGGTCAGCGACGCCACCGGCTGGCATGCGGTGGGTTGCGAGCGCTGCGGCCACACCGGCTACCACGGCCGGGTCGGCGTCTACGAGCTGCTCGAAACCACCGAAGAGATCCGCGCCCAGATCCACAACCAGGCCTCCGAAGCCGAGATCCGCGTCGCCGCCCAGAAGTCGGGCATGAAGATGATGCGCGAAGACGGCGAGCGCTGGCTGGCGGACGGCACCACCACACGCGCCGAGCTGGTGCGCGTGACCAAGGATTAAGGGAAGCCCATGCCGGCATTTCGCTACGAAGCCGTCGACGCCGGCGGCGCGACCAAGAAGGGCGTGGTCAACGCCGACAGCCCGCGCTCGGCGCGCGCCGACCTGCGCACCCAGGGCCTGACGCCGCTGTCGGTCGAGCAGATCGCGGCCCAGGTGGACGAAGCCGGCGTGGCGCGCTCGCGCGGCTTCGGCGAGCGCCTGTCGCAGGTCGAGCTGGCGCTGTTCACGCGCCAGCTGGCCAGCCTGCTGGAGGCGGGCCTGCCGCTGGAACAGGCCTTCACCGCGCTGCTGGAACAGGCCGAACGCCCCTACGTGCGCGACCTGATCGCCTCGATCCGCTCCGAAGTCATCGGCGGCGTGGCCTTTTCCAGCGCGCTGTCGCGCCACCCGCGCGACTTCGCCGAGATCTACCGCGCCCTGGTGTCCTCCGGCGAGCAGATCGGCCAGCTTTCGCGCGTGCTGTCGCGCCTGGCCGACTACATCGAGCGCCGCAACGCGCTGGTGCAGAAGGTGCGCCTGGCCTTCACCTATCCGGCCATCGTCACCGTGGTGGCCTTCGCCATCGTCATCTTCCTGCTTACCTACGTGGTGCCGCAGATCGTCTCGGTGTTCGCCAACACCAAGCAGAAGCTGCCTTTCCTCACCGTGATGATGCTGGCGATTTCCGACTTCGTGCGGGCCTACGGCATCTATGTCGGCATTCTGCTCATCGGCGCGTTCTGGCTGTGGCGGCGCGCGCTGCGCAACCCCGACCTCAAGCGGCGCTGGCATACCTGGCTGCTGAATGCCCCGGTCTATGGAAAATTCGAGCGCAGCCTCAACACGGCGCGCTTCGCCAGCACGCTGGCGATCACCACCGGTTCCGGCGTGCCGATCCTGCGCGCGCTCGAGACCAGCCGCGACACCCTGTCGAACGTGGCGATGCGCGAACTGGTCGAACAGGCCACCGGCAGCGTGCGCGAAGGCGTGAGCCTGGCGCGCGCCCTGTCGGCGCAGAAGCACTTTCCGCCGATGCTGGTGCACATGATCCGCGCCGGCGAGATCACCGGCGAGCTGCCCAGCATGCTCGAGCGCGCCGCCAATTCGCAGCAGGCCGACCTCGAGCGCCGCACGCTCACCATCGCCGGCCTGCTGGAGCCGGTGCTGATCCTGGCCATGGGCCTGGTGGTGCTCCTGATCGTGCTGGCGGTCCTGATGCCGATCATCGAGATCAACCAACTGGTGCGCTGAATACAAGAACAAGAAGGAAACCATGAACAAGCGTCTGCCTCTCCTCCTCACCCTGCTCGCACTGATCCTGCTGGTCGCATCAAGCGCCTACTGGTTCCTGCAGCTGTACAAGCCCGAGCAGCGTCCGCTGGCGCCGGCGCCGGCCATGGCCCAGGCCGAGCCGAATCCGGAAGCCGCCGCCTACCTGTTCGGCGGCCAGCCGACCGCGGTGGCGATCTCCAATTACCAGCTCACCGGCGTCGTTTCGGCCGGCAGCAACAGCGCCGTGATCCTGGTGGCCGAGGGTTCGCCGCCCAAGGCCGTGCGGATCGGCCGCGAGATCGTGCCGGGCGTGACCGTGGCCGAGGTGCATCCGAAATACGTGATGCTGTCCGAAGGCGGCGTCATGAAACGCGTCGATCTGGCGCCCGACACGGGCGCCTCCAGCCAGCCCGGCATGGCGCCGCCAATGCCGCAGCCGGTGGCCGCCGCGCCGCCGCCGGGTGTCGAGCCGCAGACCGCGCCGGGCGTCGTGGCCGCGCCCGGAAACATGCAGCAGCAACCGGGCGGCGGCGTCGCGCTGACCACCCCGGAACCCGCATTGCCGAACCAGGAGGCGCCGCCGCCGCCCGATCCGACCATGACCCAGCCTCAGCAAGGGCAGCAGGGACAGCAGCAAGGGCAGCAGGGCCAGAACCCGCCGCCGCCGAACCAGGTGCAGATGCCGCCCCCGACCCGGGCGGTGAACAGCCCGGTGGGGGAACCGAACCCGACCCAGTGAATTGAAAAACGCCGCAAGCATGCGGTGTTTTTTTCGTCACTATCACCGTCGGCCGCCTGCTGGATACCCATGCCTCAAAACCCTGGATGCGGGCTACACCACCGTGCGCAACGCCGGCGCCTCGGACTGGAATGACGTCGGCCTGAGCCAGGCCATCGCCGCCGGCAAGGTGCTCGGCCCGCGCATCATCCTAGTTGCCTAGTCGTTCGGGCCGACCGGCAGCCACTGCGACAGCACCTACTTCCGTTCGTCCAGACTTATGCAAAGTTATTCATCGTTAACTTTGGCGCTGGATTCCTGCTTCGCCGGGGCTGGTTTCGTCTCGCGCTTGCGCGCTAGGCCAGCGCCTTCCCCTCCACAGGCCGATGCGGTGGAACTCACCGCCATGTTTTTCAGGTTCACTGCCGCATTCACGTCCCGGTCGTGGTACTCGCCACACTCCGGGCAGCACCAGTGCCGCACACCCATTCCCAGCTCCTTTACTACATGCCCGCAGCCGGAGCACTGTTTGCTGCTGGGGAACCAGCGGTCGGCCACGATCACCTGGCCACCACGCCAGGCCGCCTTGTATTCGAGCTGCCGGCGGAATGCGTAAAAGCCCATGTCGGCAATGGCGCGAGACAGGCGCCGGTTGGCCAGCATCCCCTTCACGTTCAGGTCTTCAATGCCGATCGTGTGGAAGCGCCGCGTGATGCTGGTGGTGAGCTGGTGCAGCCCGTCGCGCCGGATGCTGGCGATTCTGGCGTGGAGCCTTGCCAGTTTCATCTTTGCCTTGCCTCGATTATGCGAGCCCTTCACTTTGCGCGATAGGGCGCGTGAAAGCCGCTGTAGCCGTTGTAGCAAGGTGCGTAGTGCACGAGGGCCTGCGATTGCCTCTCCCGTTGACAGGGTTGCCAGCGATGACACGCCCAGGTCGATTCCAACCGCGCCTTGGTTTTCGGCTGACGGCAGGAACGGGTTCGGGATGTCGACGGTAATGCTGGCGTACCAATGGTTGGCGACGCGGGAAATCGTGGCCGAGACGATCCTGTTTTGAAAGCGCAGGGCTTCGCGCATGCGCACCCACCCGAGTTTCGGAATCCGGAATTTTTTACCGTCGACCTGGAACAGGTCGTTGGTAAGCGTAAACCGCTCGTGCTGGCCTTTCCTGCGGAATTGCGGGTAGCGCGCCCGGCAGGCGAAGAAATTCTTGAAGGCTTCGCCCAGCTGCATGATTGCCAACTGCGGTGCATTCTTCGTCACTTCCAGCATCCACGGGAATTGCTGGCGCTTGACGGCATTCAGCTGGCGCCGCAAGGCGGCCTCGTTCGGCCTCGGCAGGGATGGGTCGAGTTTGCAGGCCTCGTACTGGCGCTTCCATTCGGCCAGCGCCCAGTTGTAGGCGAAGCGGGCAGTGCCCGCAGCACGCGCCAGGTAGCTGGCCTGTGCATTGTTCGGATCGAGCCGGATGCGATGGGCGGCGAGCATAGGGCCTCCTTTTAGATCCACGTGGCCATGGAGGCAATTTGAAGATAATGAATGAGACCACCCGATTCCAAGCAGGTTCACTGCAATCTGTTCGCGCGTAGCCGGTGGCCTCAATCAACTAAAATTAGACAAGATCGAGCAATTCTCGGCATGTTCGCCGCCAATTGTTCGAATCCCTACAACGTCAATGGTCTGAAAGAGGTGCGCAAGTCGGTGCGCACGCTGCGCATAGGGCGGCGCCGTCGTCAAGCGCAACTGAACCGGCAACCCATCACAGCGCAGGCGCAGCCCGCGCTGCCGCGTGATCGTCCTACCCTTCCATCTTGCCAAAGATGACTGGCTGCAGCAGCATGGCCTCCACCACCAGGCCTACCCGGCCGCCCGCCTCCTGACGACACCATCCCGCTCGTCGCACACACCTACGTTCGAAAAATTCGATTGTAAAGCTGTAAATTATCCGTTTTTCATTGTTGTTTGGGTCACGCATAATGACTTCCATCGCAGCGAACACGGAGCGATCAGGACAGTAAAGCACTGTTCCTGAAGCATCGAAGGGTTCGATGATTCGAAGTCCTAACCACTTACTGAAGGAGCACGTCATGAGCAACGCCAAACTGGAAGTCCTGACCCCGGAAAACTCGCAGCTGATCATCATCGACCACCAGCCGCAGATGGCCTTCGGCGTGCAGTCGATCGACCGCCAGACCCTGAAGAACAACGTGGTCGGCCTGGCCAAGGCAGCCAAGGTGTTCGACATCCCGACCATCATCACCACCGTCGAGACCGACTCCTTCTCGGGCAAGACCTACCCGGAAATCCTGGACGTGTTCCCGGACCACCAGATCCTCGAGCGCACCTCGATGAACTCCTGGGACGACCAGAAAGTGCGCGACGCGCTGGCGAAGAACGGCAAGAAGAAGGTCATCGTGGCCGGCCTCTGGACCGAAGTCTGCAACATCACCTTCGCCCTGTGCGCCATGCTGGAAGGCGAGTACGAGATCTACATGGTGGCCGACGCCTCGGGCGGCACCACCAAGGAAGCCCACGACTTCGCGATGCAGCGCATGGTGCAGGCCGGCGTGGTGCCGGTCACCTGGCAGCAGGTCCTGCTGGAATGGCAGCGCGACTGGGCGCGCCGCGACACCTACGACGCCGTGATCAAGATCGTTACCGAGCACTCGGGCGCCTACGGCATGGGCGTGGACTACGCCTACACCATGGTCCACAAGGCCCCGGCCCGCAACCAGGGACAGAACGAGGTGCTGGCCCCGGTCCCGGCGCCGGTCCGCTAAGCAGCAAGCGAGTAAGGTCCGCCGCGGCGGCGGACCACGATCCATCACGCGGGGCGGCAAGCGTCCGGCACATCAGGGAGTCAGCATCATGCAAGCACAAACCACCCAGGCCGCAGCGCCGCTCATCCTCGTCAACGGCAAGTTCGCCACCCTCGACCGCAAGAACCCACAAGCCAGCGCCGTCGCCATCCAGGACGGCCGTTTCCTGGCCGTCGGCGACCGCGAGCACGTGATGCGCCACCACCAGGCCGGCAGCCAGGTCATCGACCTGAACGGCCGCACCGTGATCCCGGGCCTGAACGACTCGCACCTGCACCTGATCCGCGGTGGGCTGAACTACAACCTCGAGCTGCGCTGGGAAGGCGTGCCCTCGCTCGCCGACGCCCTGCGCATGCTGAAGGAACAGGCGCTGCGCACCCCGAATCCGCAATGGGTGCGCGTGGTGGGCGGCTGGAACGAATTCCAGTTCGCCGAGAAGCGCATGCCGACCCTGGAAGAGATCAACGCCGCCGCGCCCGACACCCCGGTGTTCATCCTGCACCTGTACGACCGCGCACTGCTCAACCGCGCCGCGCTGCGCGCCGTCGGCTACACGAAAGACACGCCGAACCCGCCGGGCGGCGAGATTCAGCGCGACGCTGCCGGCAACCCGACCGGCATGCTGATCGCCCGTCCCAATGCGATGATCCTGTACGCCACCCTGGCCAAGGGCCCGACGCTGCCCTACGACCTGCAGGTGAATTCCACGCGCCAGTTCATGCGCGAGCTGAACCGCCTCGGTATCACCAGCGCCATCGACGCCGGCGGCGGCTTCCAGAACTACCCCGAGGACTACAACGTCATCGAGGAGCTCGACCGCGCCGGGCAGCTCACCATCCGCATCGCCTACAACCTGTTCACCCAGAACAAGGGCAAGGAACTGGAAGACTTCCAGCGCTGGACCGGCATGGTGACGCCGGGGCAGGGCAGTGACTACTACCGCCACAACGGCGCCGGCGAGATGCTGGTGTTCTCGGCCGCCGACTTCGAGGACTTCCTGGAGCCGCGCCCCGAGCTGGCCGAGGGGATGGAAGACGAACTGGAAAAGGTGGTGCGCCACCTGGTGACCGAGCGCTGGCCCTTCCGCCTGCACGCCACCTATGACGAATCGATCACCCGCATGCTCGATGTCTTCGAGAAGATCAACCGCGAGATTCCCTTCAATGGCCTGCACTGGATGTTCGACCACTGCGAGACCATCAGCGAAGCCAACATCGAGCGCGTGAAAGCGCTGGGCGGCGGCATCGCGATCCAGCACCGCATGGCCTTCCAGGGCGAGTACTTCGTCGACCGCTACGGCGCCGAAGCGGCGAAAGCCACGCCGCCGGTGAAGCGCATGCTGGAGATGGGCGTGCCGGTCGGCGCCGGCACCGACGCCACCCGCGTGGCCAGCTACAACCCGTGGACCGCGCTGTACTGGCTGGTCACCGGGCGCACCGTGGGCGGCCTGCCGCTGTACGGCGAGAACGGCCTGCTGGACCGCACGGTCGCGCTCGAACTGTGGACCTCGGGCAGCGCCTGGTTCTCGAACGAGCAGGGCCGCAAGGGCCGGATCCAGGAAGGCATGCTGGCCGACCTGGTGGCCTTATCAAGCGATTTCTTCAGCGTCGATGTGGAAGACATCAAGGCGATCGAATCGGTGCTGACCGTGGTCGGCGGCAAGGTGGTGTACGGCGCCGCCGAGTTCAGCGACCTGGGCCCGGCGCCGATCGCGGTGCTGCCGGAATGGTCGCCGGTCTCGAGGGTGCCGGGCCACTGGCGCAAGGCCGCGCCGCAGCAGCAGTCGCACATGGCCTTGCCGCACCAGTGCAGCGGCCCGTGCGGCGTGCACGCCCACAGCCATGACAAGGCCCGCAAGTCGAACGTGCCGGTGTCTAGCTTCGGCGCGTTCTGGGGCGCCTTCGGCTGCAGCTGCTTCGCTTTCTGAGGACGAATGATGACGCCACAATTCCAGCGTTTTCAGGGCATCGGCATGGGCTTCATGGCCGGCTATGTCGACACCCTCGGCTTCGTCGCCCTGTTCGGCCTGTTCACGGCCCACGTCACCGGCAACTTCGTGCTGATCGCGGTATCGCTGGCCGACCCGACCCAGACGCCTTCGCTGCTCAAGCTGCTGGCCTTCCCGGCCTTCATCCTCGGGGTGGCGGCAAGCCGGCTGCTGGTGGTGCGCTGCGAGCGGCGCGCCACCTCCGCAGTCAAGCCGTCCTACCTGCTGCAATTGGTGCTGCTGCTCGGCTTCATGGTGTGCGGCATGCTGGCCGAACCGGTGGGAAAAAGCGTCGGCGCGCTGGCGATGGCGGCCGGCCTGCTGGGCGCTGCCGCGATGGGCGCCCACAGCGCGGCCAGCAAGCTGCTGCTGACCCACCTGGCGCCGACCTCGATGATGACGGGGAACGTCACCCAGCTCGTGATCGACACGGTCGACCGCCTGCGCGGCGCCGCCGACGACGCGACGAAGGCGCGCTGCGCCAAGTTCTTCTGGCCGGTGCTGTCCTTCGCGCTGGGCTGCGCCGCCGCCGCCTTCGCCTACCGCGCCTTCGGCTTCGTGGCGCTGATCGTGCCTAACGCGATCCTGTGCCTGCACCTGCTGCAGCCGGAGCCGCAGGCGCCATGAGCACGGTGCTGCGCAAGAGCAGGCTGGAAGCCTTCAGCGACGGCGTGATCGCGATCATTATCACGATCATGGTGCTGGAGCTGAAGCCGCCGCAGGGCACGGCAATCGCCGACCTGGCGCAAGTGCTGCCCGGCTGGCTGCGCTATGCGCTCAGCTTCGTCTACGTCGGCATCTACTGGGTCAACCACCACGCGCTGTTTGAGCGGGTCAGGAAGGTCGACGGCGCCGGCCTGTGGGCCAACCTGCACCTGCTGTTCTGGATGTCGCTGATTCCCTACGTGACGGCCTGGGCCGGCGAGCATCCGATGGCGCCGGTGCCGGTGGCCTTGTACGGCGTGGTGCTGCTGCTGTGCTCGGTCTCGTTCATGCTGCTGTCCTGGCGCCTGGATGCGGGGCACGTGCACTCCTGGGGCAGCCGCAAGAACCGTTTGTCGATCGGGCTGTACGCACTGGCAATCGGGCTGTCGTTCTGGTACGCACCGCTCGGCGCGCTGATCCATGTGCTGCTGGCGCTGCTGTGGCTGATGCCGGAAGCGTGCAAGCCGGGCGCAGCTCAGCGCGGATAGATGAACCCGGTACGAATGTCCATCGGCAGCAGCCGGCCGCCTTCGCGCACCATCAGGCGCTGGGGCGGTTCCTCGCCGGCCAGCACCCGCCGCGTGACGGGCAGTCCTTCGGCCTTGCGCACCAGTTCGTCGCTGCGCTCGTACACATTCGGACAGCCGGTGGCCTTGATGAGCGCCTGCACGACAGGCACCTTCCACAGGTCGACTCCGGCGGCATTGAACTGGCAGACCAGATAGCCCGTAGCGCCGCCGTAGCCGTGCACCAGCAGGCCCGGCAAGCCGGTCTGGTCACCGTCGATGAGCAGGACCAGCGCTTCTGGATCGGCGTCACGCAACACGTCGGCGCGCGCCAGCACGGCAGCCTGTACGCGGCGCTTGATCAGGGCGTGGTCGACCGGCTCGTCCTCGCGCAGGGTCCAGACCCGGGCCGCAATCTGCGACTTGGCGTTGTAGGCTGCGCGCGCCAGGAACTGGCGCGACGAGGATTGCACGATGGCCGTGGCGCCCGCTTTGCTGCGCTCGGCGGGCTTGCCCTCGACCTTGTCGATGGCAGAGAGATAAATCCAGGGGTCGCCGGCCAGGATGGCCTTTTCCTTGCCCTGCTTGATGGTAATGGTGAGCATGCGCGGCTTTCGTCTTCAGGATGCGCATGATACAGCAGCCGGGAAAGCAGCTCAGGGCTGGATCACCTCGACCAATTCGAAATGCAGGGTGACGAACTCGAAGTCGTCGTGCAGCTCGTACTGGGGCAGGCAGCGGATGTGCACTTCCTGGAATTCGCGTGCGCTGGCGAAGGTCTCGCCGCGCCAGACTTCTTCCGGGATGGCGCCGAAGCGGATGAGCTGCACCTTGGTCGCGCGGATCAGGCAGCGCAGGCGCTGCTTCAGGTCGTAGACTTCGATCAGGTCGCCCGCTGCGTAGCTGCCGTCGCCGTATTCGCCGTAGGGCTTGTAGTAGTCCTCGACCGTGTCGGCCGTGACCGTCTTGCGGCCCGCCATCACGGCGCGCGGCAGGCTGTCGTCGTTCTCGTCGGCGCCCCAGAAGGTCAGGCGCTTGCGCCGGCCGGTATCGGTCATTGCCGTCATGCGCGCCTCAGTGCGGTGAAGGCGGCGAACTCCCAGGACCGGAAGCCCAGCAGCAGCGTATAGCCGTCGCGTTCCTGCGGCGGCAGGCGCCGGTCGTTGCGGTGCAGGCGCGCCAGTTCGCCGGCCAGCTGCTCGATCTTCTGCGCCAGCTCCTGGGCGCTGGCGCTCGACAGGCGCGCGGGCAGGCACATCAGCGCTTCGCCGGGACGGTCGAACCTGCCTGCAAAATAGTCCTCCACCACGTGCTCGCGGAAGAAGCGCTGTACCGGGCCGTCCGGCAGCCAGCGGAAGGCGTTCGAGACGCGCAGGCTGTAGCGGTTCAGCGGTTTCAGTTCGATCAGGCCGAGCCGGTCGAGTTCGGCCAGCAGGGTGATGCACTCCGGCTCGGTCAGACGATAGGTCTCGGTGATCTGTCCCAGCGACCAGTGGCCGAGGCAGCAGATCGCCATCAGGAGCAGGCGCGGGTTGGCGACCAGCGAGGTTTCCTGCGGCAGGGTGAGGAAGTCGGCCTGGGGACGCGAGTCGGCGGCGCGGCGCAGCACGTCTTCCAGCGCGATGCCGGTCACCTGGCAGATCTGGGCCAGGCGCGACAGCGCCATGTCCTTCCGGCCGAACATGCGCTTGACGCTCGATTCGCTGACGCCGATGCGGCCGGCCAGGTCTTTGTAGGTGATGTTGGCGGTGCGCAGTTCGGCGCGCAGCACGTCGAGGACCAGTTCCGGTGAACTCATGGTGTTCCTGCAGTAAATATGACATGTCGACTGAATGTACCTGTGAATTGTCGAGTAGGCAAGATCGTAAGGGCGGCGATACCACACCCTAACTGCAGGTGGCAGGGACGGACGTAAAAAAGGCGGGCACGCTTGCGCGGCCCGCCAAGGGGAAACTCTATCGAAAGGAGGATGCCGGATTATTCGTCGTCGTCGGCGACCAGCTTGGCCTTCTTCAGCATGCGCTTGGCCTCCTGCCGTTCGCTCGACAGCGGCTTGGCGTGCGCCCCGGCCGAGCGGGCCTTGGCCAGCGCCGCGATCGGGTTGCGCGGCTTGCCGAAGTTCTGGGATGGCTCCACCCGCAGCCGCATCTTCTGCCGCGTCGCCAGTGCCTTGTTTGCCATCGCCAGTCCTCCCTCCAACAATTTACAGTACGTAGCGCGACAGGTCTTCGTTGACCGACAGCGCGTCCAGTCGTGCGTTGACGTAGGCCGCGTCGAGAGTGACCGTCTGCTCCTTCTCGGCGCCGGCCGTGAACGAGATCTCCTCGAGCAGCTTTTCCATCACCGTGTACAGGCGGCGCGCGCCGATGTTCTCGGTGCGCTCGTTGACCGAGAACGCGATCTCGGCCAGGCGATGGATGCCGTCATCCGTGAAGACGACCTTCACGCCTTCGGTGGCCAGCAGCGCTTCGTACTGCTTGGTCAGGCTGGCGTCGGTCGAGGTCAGGATGCTCTTGAAGTCTTCGATCGACAGCGATTCCAGCTCGACGCGGATCGGGAAGCGGCCCTGCAGCTCCGGGATCAGGTCGGACGGCTTGGACAGGTGGAACGCGCCCGAGGCGATGAACAGGATGTGGTCGGTCTTGATCATGCCGTACTTGGTGTTCACCGTCGTGCCTTCGACCAGCGGCAGCAGGTCGCGCTGCACGCCGGCGCGCGAGACGTCGGCGCCGCCGTGTTCGGAACGGGTGGCGATCTTGTCGATCTCGTCCAGGAACACGATGCCGTTCTGCTCGACGTTGGCGATCGCCTTCTGCTTCAGCTCGTCCTCGTTGACCAGCTTGGCGGCTTCCTCGTCGACCAGCAGCTTCATCGCTTCCTTGATCTTCATCTTGCGCGGCTTCTTGCGTGCGTTGCCGACGCCGGCGAACATCGACTTGATCTGCTCGGTCATTTCTTCCATGCCCGGCGGCGCCATGATTTCCATCTGCGGGGCCGCATCGGCCACGTCGATCTCGATCTCGCGGTCGTCGAGCGAACCTTCGCGCAGGCGCTTGCGGAAGGTCTGGCGGGTGGCGTCGCCTTCCTTGCTGTCGCCGTTGTTCACGTTGAAGCCGAAGTCGCGCGCCGGCGGCACCAGGATGTCGATGACGCGGTCTTCGGCCGCATCCTCGGCGCGTTGGCGCACCTTCTTCTGCTCACTCAGGCGGGTCTGCTTGACGCCGATGTCGATCAGGTCGCGGATGATGGTGTCGACGTCGCGGCCGACGTAGCCGACTTCGGTGAACTTGGTCGCTTCGATCTTGATGAAGGGCGCGTCGGCCAGCTTGGCCAGGCGGCGCGCGATCTCGGTCTTGCCGACGCCGGTCGGGCCGATCATCAGGATGTTCTTCGGGGTGATCTCGTGGCGCAGCGGCTCGGCGACCTGCTGGCGGCGCCAGCGGTTGCGCAGCGCGATCGCGACCGCGCGCTTGGCCTTGCCCTGGCCGACCACGTGCTTGTCCAGTTCCGAGACGATCTCGGGCGGGGTCATGTTCATGATGGGGGACTGGTTCATTCCAGGGTCTCGATGATGTGGTTCAGGTTGGTGTAGATGCACAGCTCGCCCGCAATGGTGAGCGATTTCTTCACGATTTCTTCGGGCGACATCTCGGTGTTCTCGTACAAGGCCTTGGCCGCCGACTGGGCGTACACGCCGCCCGAGCCGATCGCGCCGAGGCCGTCGGTCGGTTCCAGCACGTCGCCGTTGCCGGTGATGATCAGGGTCGATTCGCGATCGGCAACCAGCAGCATGGCCTCGAGCTTGCTCAGCATGCGGTCGGTGCGCCAGTCCTTGGCCAGTTCGACCGAGGCGCGCAGCAGGTTGCCCTGGTGCTTCTCCAGCTTGGCTTCGAAGCGGTCGAGCAGCGTAAAGGCGTCGGCGGTGGCGCCGGCGAATCCGCACAGGACCTTGCCCTGGTACAGCTTGCGCACCTTGCGCGCCGAGCCCTTCATGACGACGTTGCCCAGCGTGACCTGGCCATCGCCGCCCAGCGCGACCTGGCTGCCGCGCCTCACAGTGACGATGGTGGTGCCGTGAAATTGTTCCATTTTTAGCCTCGTGGTTGTCTAGCCCCCCGCAGATGGGGTGGGTGCATTGAATTGCAAGACAAGCGCGGCCAAAAACTGTCGCGCAGGAAAAAACAGTCTTAGTAACGGTGCGGGTAAAGACGGATGCCACCCTCGTCGTGCGTATAACCGAGCAGGCGCAACAGTGCCGCGACCAGGTGGTTCAGGTCGCGCAGCTCGACCCGCCGCTGCTGTTCCGTGTGCACGCGCAAGCGGCCCTGCAGCGCGGTGGCGCAGGCATAGTCCATGCGCGCCAGGCGCGAACAGTCCAGCACCAGGATCTCGCGCCCTGCGGCGTAGGCGTCGATGGCGTCCAGCAGTGCCGCGCACTCTCCCAGTGCCAGCGGCGGCAGCAGGAAGCGGTCGCCCGCCACCGGGGCGGGGGCCGCGGTCGACACGTGCCTGGGCGTCTCGAACGAGGGCGGCGACACCTCGAAGGTGACGCAGTAATCCATCGCCGATTCCTCGAAATCCTTTTCGCGGTTGGACAGCAGGAGCAATTCCAGCAGCAGCAGCCAGGGCGCCTCGCCAGCCGTACGGTCGCCCACGGCCAGCATGGGGCGCAGGGTCGCCATCAGGGCGTCGGCGCCGGCCAGCACCAGTTCGCGTCCTTCCTTGCGCAGCGTTTGCAGCGCCTTCAGGAGCAGGGTGCAGCCTGTCGCATCGGCGCTGCGCACCGCGCCGACGTCGACGCGCACCAGCGGCGCATGCGCGGCGAGCAGGCGCTGCAGGCGCGGGGCGATGCCGCCGTCGAGGACGGGGCCGAAGCTTTCGGTGGCGGCCACCCCGGTGAGCTGGGGGACGTCCTGCGCAGGGGGCGGCGGCTGCCAGGCCGGCGGCGAGGTCTCGAAATGGCTGGCGTAGTCGATGGCGATGCTCTCGAACCGGCTTTCCTGGCCGGTGGCCTGGTAGAGGTCGAACAGCATCCACCAGGGCAGGCGTTCGATGCGGCCGAAGTCCGCCAGGCTGTCGCGCAGCAGGCTTTCGGCGGCGGCGGCCTGGCCGTTGGCGTAGAGAATGGCGCCTTCCTCGACCGCCGGCGCGGTGGCGGGCACGGCCGCAGCGTCGGGCAGCTCCTCCAGGCCGGGAACCGGCTCAGGGGCGGCAGCGGCGGCGGGGCGGCGCGCCGTGCTGCCCCAGGCCGGCTCGTCGTCGAAGATGGCGGAGCTCATTTCCAGCTCGATCTCGTCGATCTTGGCCGCGGTGGCGCGGGCGATGGCGCGCTGGCGTTCGCGTTCGGCTTCCGACGCCAGGCGCGAGGGTTCGCCGGCGCGCAGGCGCGTGTCCACGACGAGAAGTTCCTCGTCTGCTGGCGTGTCGCTCTTTTTCTTCAGGAAGGAGAACAGCCCCATGGTCCCCAATGGATAATTGAACAAGTCCCGGCACGGACATGACGGTAGCACGGCTGCGGGCGGCATGTGCTGCGCACACGCGCATCGCTGCTAGTGTATCCCATAGGAAATAAACATATGCACGAAACATAATGCCCGTGCACAAAAGAAAAAAGCATGCGCCTTGCGGTGCATGCTTTTTTCGGTAGGGATGGACGGGAATCAGTCGCCGTACAGTTTTTGCTTCAGTTCGCGGCGCTGCTGGGCTTCCAGCGACAGGGTCGCGGTAGGACGGGCGATCAGGCGGGGAACGCCGATCGGTTCGCCGGTTTCATCGCAGTAGCCGTACTCGCCGTTCTCGATGGCCTGCAGCGATTGCTGGACCTTCTTGAGCAGCTTGCGTTCGCGGTCGCGGGTGCGCAGTTCCAGCGCATGTTCTTCTTCGATGGTCGCGCGATCGGCCGGGTCCGGTACCAGCACGGTTTCGCGCAGGTGTTCCGTGGTCTCGCCGGCATTCTTCAGCAGTTCCTTCTCGAGCTCCTGCAGGCGGTTGCGGAAGAACGCGAGCTGTGCCGGATTCATGTAGTCGTCGTCGCTCATCGCCCGAATTTCTTCTTCCGTCAGAAGGCGTTCTTCGAGCTGCGCGGCGGTATTCGGTTTCGTTGTTTTAGTCATGATGCCTTCGATACGACAGAGGTTTTCATTTTAGCAGCAAACTCAGCATTAACACCTTTGCAACAGGTGCCTGCCAAGGCTTGCTGCCCCGGACGGCGGCTGCCGTCCTTCACTGCCTGTCCCGGGCCCGCATGCGGCTGGCGGGTGGGACGATGCCCGGATGCGCCGGCGCGCTAGCGCTGGTGCCCGGCCTGCCAACTACCGTGGCAGGTCGTCAGGCGGGCCCGGACTTGCCCGCAAAACTGATGTAGTTTATACCAAACACTGTTCAAGTCCGCTGATAAATACGTCTTTTGGTAAATTTTTACCAATAAACACCATTTTACTGCCACGGGTCTCGTCTTCGCCCCACTTTGCGCCCAGATCGCTGCCCATGATTTGATGTACGCCTTGGAACACGACCTTGCGGTCGGCCCCAAGCATCGACAGCACGCCCTTGTAGCGCAGCATCTGCGGTCCGAAGACCTGCACCATGCTGCCCAGGAACTGGTCGAGGCGCTCCGGGTCGAAGGCGCGTTCGCTTTTGAAGACGAAGGCAGCGATGTCGTCAGTGTGGTGGCTGTGGTGGTGGTCGTGATGATTGCAGGCCTCGCCATGGGCATGGTTGTGGCCGCAGTGTTCGCCGTGCTCGTGATCATGGTCGTGATCGTGGCCTTCCTCGGCGCGCAGAAAGTCCGGATCCAGCTCGAGCTTGTCGTTCAGGTTGAAGCCGCGCAGGTCCAGCACCTCGGAAATCGGCGCGCGGCCGAAGTCACTTAGCGAGATCGGGGCGCGCGGGTTGATGCGGTGCAGGCGCGCCTTCAAGGCATCGACGGCGGCGGCATCGACTAGGTCGGTCTTGGAGAGCAGGATCTTGTCGGCAAAACCGACCTGGCGCTGGGCTTCCTCGTGACGGTCCAGCTGGTCCATCGCGTGGCGCGCGTCGACCACGGTCACCACGGCGTCGAGCATGTAGTTAGCGCCCACTTCTTCGTCGACGAAGAAGGTCTGCGCCACCGGACCCGGGTTGGCCAGGCCGGTGGTCTCGATCACCACGCGGTCGAAAGCGATCTCGCCGGCGGCGCGCTTTTGGGCCAGGTTGGTCAGGGCCACGATCAGGTCGCCGCGCACGGTGCAGCAGATGCAGCCGTTGTTCATCTCGACGATCTGCTCGCCGGTGTCGCGCACCAGGATTTCGTTGTCGATGTTTTCCTGGCCGAATTCGTTCTCGATGACCGCGATACGCAGGCCATGCTCCTCGTGCAGGATGCGGTTGAGGAGGGTGGTCTTGCCTGCGCCGAGGAAGCCGGTGAGGATGGTGCTTGGGATGGGTTCCATGTTCGCTTTGCCGTCAGTTGCGCCCGCATCAAGGCGGGAGAATCGGGGGATTATGCCGGATTTCGTGCAACTTCACCATCAACCAACCGTGCAGCGTCTTGACGCAACTCAACGGCTTGTGCGTTTTACTTTGCCTTGGCCCTGGGATGGGCTTTGTCGTAGACAGCGGCAAGATGCTGGAAGTCCAGGGCCGTATAGATCTGGGTCGAGGTAATGCTCGCGTGCCCCAGCAGTTCCTGTACCGCGCGCAGATCCCCCGAGGATTGCAGCACGTGTGAAGCAAAGGAGTGGCGCAGCACGTGCGGGTGGACGTGCACCGGCGTGCCTGCGCGCAGCGCATGCGCCTTCAGGCGGGTCTGCACCACGCGCGGCGTGATGCGGCTGCCGCGGCTTGACAGGAACAGCGCGGCGCTGCCGTCGCGCGGCGCAGGGCGCACGGCCAGCCAGGCGGAAAGTGCCGAGCGCGCCGGCGCACCGACGGGTACGCGCCGCATCTTGCCGCCCTTGCCGGTGACGACCACTTCGCCGGCCTGCAGATCCAGCCAGCCGAGCGAGGCGGGCATGCCATTGCCGGCTTCGGTATAGACCATGTCCAGGCCTGCGAGTTCCGACACCCGCAGGCCGCTCGAATACAGCAGCTCGAACATGGCGCGGTCGCACAGCTCGGCCGGCTCGGAATGGCCCTTGGCATTGGCTTCCATCAGCTGCACCGCGTCGTCGACCGACAGGGCCTTGGGCAGGGTTTTCGGGCGGCGTGGCGCACGCACGCCCTCGACCGGGTTGGCCGGCAGGGCCGTCTGGCGCGACAGCCAGTCGTAGAAGCCGCGCCAGCCGGACAGCTTGCGCGCGATCGAGCGCGCCGACTGGCCGCCGGCATGCATTTTCGCCGCGAAGCGGCGGATGTCATGGTGGGTCAGCTTCGGCCAGTCTTCGTGGCCGGCCAGGGTAGCGAGTTCTGCCAGGTCGCGGCGGTAGGCTGCGACCGTGTGCGGCGACAGCTGGCGCTGGGTGGCCAGCTCGCCCAGGTAGCGGCTCGGCCAGTCCATCGCCGCTGCCTCCATGGCCGTCAGGCGCGCAGCGGGGCCAGCGCGGTGCTGGCGGTGGTGGCGATGTGGACCAGGAAGTCGGTCGCCATGGTCGCGGTGAAGCGGTCGTCGTTCGGGGCACCCAGCACCAGCAGGCCGAAGGTCTTGCCGCCGGCCGTGAGCGGCATCAGGACGGTCGAGCGCACCGCGGCCGGGTCGTCGAGCCAGCGCACCGCTTCGAAGTCGTTGTTCAGGCCACAGTAGGGGGCGCGCAGGCTAGCCGCGAACAAGCGGGCATCGTCCGACACGCCATTGGCGAACCAGGCGTCGGCATGCTCCGGCTTCAGGTTCCATAAGCGCAGCGTCACCTGCGGCACCATGAATTCGGTGCGCAGCGCGTCGACCAGGTCGCGCGGCATGGCGGCGTCGCCCTTGGAGGCGAGCAGGGCCTGGTTCCAGGCGTGGAAGCGGTTGGCGATGGCGTGGTTTTCCTCGGCGCGGCGGGTCAGCTCGGCCAGGCGCAGCTCGAGGACGCGGTACTTGTCGCGCATGACCTCCATCTGGCGCTCCTGCAGCGACACGGCGCGGCCGGTCAGCGGGCTCGACAGCTTCACTTCGCCCAGCAGGCCGGCGTGCTGCTCGAAGAATTGCGGGTGGTCGATGAGGTATTGGGCGACGGTGTTGGCGTCGATCGTATCGGTGGTCATGAAAACTCGAGGTGAAAGATATCCGTCCGCCATTCTACCTGACGGGCAGTGGAGCAACGGACATAAAAAAAGACGCCCCGTAGGGCGTCTTTCTGCTCTGTTCGGGCGTTCAACAAAACCCCCAGGGCAAGGCGCATCGTCGAAGACAGTACGCTAGTACGGCGAGACGATGCAACGCAGCCATGGGGGAATTGTTGGGCGCCCTCTTAGAAGCGGTGGCGGATGCCGACTTGCAGTGCGCGGCCGTCTGCGCCCGGGGTTTCGGTGAAGCCGCCCGGGTTGCCCGAGGTGCCCGGCGAGTACTGTGCCAGGCCCTTGTTCTTGATGAAGGCCGCGACGGTGTACAGGTCGGTGCGCTTCGACAGGAAGTGGTCGTAGCCGATCGCGTACAGGTTGGCGTCGCTGTTGGTGGCGGTGCGGTCGTTCTGGTGCGCGTACTGGGCCATGATGCGGCCGCTGCCGATCTTGTAGTGCGCGCCCACCTGGTAGCTGTTGGCGTCCTGCTGGGTGTTGTTGCGCAGCGCGTTCACGAAGATGGTGCGCAGCTGGCCCTGGACGGCTGCCGGGATGCCCTGCTGCGTCAGGACCGGGGTCACGCCCTGGTCCCAGCCGGCGGTGTAGTCGGCCATCAGCACCGAGTTGGTGTTGCGCTGGCTGTGGAAGCCGGCGAACAGTTTCCAGGTCTCGTTCAGCTGGTAGGAACCGCCCACGGTGGTGGTGCGCAGGCTCGGACGGTTCTGCTGGTCGTAGCCGTGGTTGTAGCCGATGCCGACGTCGAAGCCGTTGGCGGTGTAGGTGATGGCGCCGGCGCGGAACTTGTTGTAGCGGCCCAGGTAGCCCGAACCCTTCGGACCGTACATCAGCGAACCGCCGATGCCGTTCGGCAGGGCGATGCGGTACTGGATGGCTTCCTGCGAGCGGATGTCGGCGCCCAGCGCGGTGAAGCCCGCGGTGCCGCCGGTCACGTGGCCCCAGGTGCCGCCGGTGCCCGATTCGAAGGTGTCGGCCTTGTTGAAGACTTCATAGCCCGGGGTGTACATGCGGCCCAGCAGGACGGCGCCCACCGGGGTGATCAGGCCGACCATGGCGGTGCGGTCGAACAGGGCGCGTTCCTGGTTGACGGCCGGGCCGCCCGGCGGCTGGATCAGGGATTGCAGGCGACCCAGGATCGCCGGCGGGATGCCGTTCATGCCGCGCAGCAGGTAGGTGCCCGGATTGTCGTTCATCAGGGTCGGCTGCTGGGTGCCGGTGTCGAGCTCGACGCGTGCTTCGAGATTGAAGATTGCCTTGTAGCCGTTGCCGAGATCCTCGGTGCCTTTGAAACCGATGCGCGAACCGTCGGCGCCGCCGCTATAGATCTTGGTCGGGCCGCCCTTCTGCCACATCACGCCGGCGTCGGCGATACCGTAGATCTGCACGCTGGTCTGCGCGAAGGCCGGGATTGCGAAACAGGTGCCGAGCAGCGCGGCCAGGATACTTTTCTTCATTGGGTCTCCATTAATTTTGCGAACGAGCGTTTTGTTACGCGCCTTGCCAATATGCCATTGCTTCAGTGCACTGTACAGGCCCCGGATGCAGGAGGCCCCGGCGTCTTGACCGGCGTTGCTTAAAAACTACAAAAACAGGGCAAAAAAAGGGCGGGCATGGTTGCCCATGTCCGCCCCTTGGGAGGACAGGCCGCGGGCCTGACCTCCGGATACGGCTTAGAACGAGTGATTCACGCCCACGTCGTAGTGGTTGACGGTCGACTGCAGGGCGTTGATGCCCTTCTTGCGCGACGCATCGACGTACAGGTAGGTGCGCTTCGACAGACTGTATTCATAGCCGAGCGACAGCTGCTTGACCTTCTGCAGGCCGTCGACGTCTTTCTGGCCATAGCCGGCCAGGAACTTGCCCGGGCCCATGGTGTAGTTCGCGCCCAGCACCCATGCGGTGGTGTTGGCGTTGGCGAAGCGGTTGTGTTCCTGGTCCTGCTTCGAGTACAGGCCCATCAGCTTCAGTTCCGGGGTGGCGGAGAACGAGGCGCCGATCGACCAGACCTTCGATTCGATGGCGTTGCGCTCGTAGCCGGCCATGAAGGCTGCCGGACCGTTGTTGTAGGTGCCGGTGATCGAGAACGGGTTGGCCGATGCTTCGGCGCCCACCGGGTACTGCGGGGCTGCCGGGGTGCCGCGGCCGATGACGGCCGGGCCGCCGCCGCCTTCCTTGGTGGCGATGGCGGCGTTCAGCTGGAAGCCGCTGGTGACCGGCGAGTTGTACCAGACCGCGTTCGAGAAGCGGTTGCTCGAATAGCCCTGCACGTCCAGCGGCTGCGAGCTGTAGCCGGCGACGGCCAGGTCGGTCCAGAAGCCAGCCGGGCTCGGCGAAGCGTGGAAGGGTTCGAAGGCGCCCACGGTCTCGTGGAACGGGGTCAGGCCGCGGCCGATGCGGACCATGCCGAAGTCGCCTTGCAGGCCGACGCGGGTCTGGCCCTGGAACAGTGGACGCTGGGTGCCGTTGCTGCCGATTTCATTGGTGCCGGTGTCCGGCTCGTAACGCATTTCCAGTTGGAACAGTGCCTTGAGGCCGTTACCCAGTTCTTCAGTGCCCTTGAAACCGAGGGTGTTCGAGGCGCGCTTGCCGATGTTGAGGCTTTCGCCGCTGCGCTTGATGACGCCTGCGTCGATGGTGCCGTAGATCTGGACCGAGGTTTGTGCGTGCACGGTGCCGGCAGCGAATGCGCCAAGCAGTGCTGCGGCCAGGAGGGAGTGTTTCATTGTGTTTCCTTTTTTTCTTAAGTGAATCTCAGCTATCCGGGCATTGAGGCATGAAAAACTGAATGCCCGGATAACTGCACCTTAAATGCTTGAGTCGTCAAGATTGTCGGTTTTGTCAATTATGAAGGGCGGGGTTGGTCGAAAGCCAATAAATCCAATCGTGCTGTTGTATTTTTGAAACGCAGATCGCGAAGATGTAACAAATTGCTTCAAAGAAAGCATCGAGCTCATCTATCGGGTAGTTTGCGCCGCCTCAAGGAAGGCCGGGATTCGAGCGGAGCGGCAGCAATGACGCCGTAGACTCTGCGTCAAACCGAGGTGCGCGGCGACGGCAGGTCGGGAATCCTTGTATATTGGCAAGCTTTTTGGTGTGGGGCCGTCCTGCGGCAGCGCCTGTTCTTGCCATCGTTCGAGCGTGATTCCCGCTCCAGTCCGCCTGACCGCGCTGGCCGATTCCATACCAAGACAAGCAACAATGGCGAACCGCGAAGAACTGGCGATCATCCGCAACGCACGTGCCGGGCAGGCCGCTGCCCAGCTCGAGCTGGGCAAGCTCTACCTGTTCGGCAGCGCCGGCCTGCCGCAGAGCCTGCCGACCGCGCTGCACTGGCTCGAGCGCGCCGCGCGGCAGGAATGCCAGCAGGCCTGGCAACTGATCGGCAACCATATTCCGCTCGCACTGGCCCAGCCCAGCGCCCAGGCCCTCGCCCCCTGGTACGAACGCGCCTATGACGACGGCAGCGTGCATGCGGGGCTCGTGTTCGCGCAGCTGGTGCTGGGCGACGGCAGCGCGCCCACCCCCGACACACCCGGATCCACCAAGGCCTTGCGTGCGCTCGAAGATGCTGCCCGCGCCGGCTTTCCCGATGCCCAATGGCTGCTGGCGCGCCGGCGCGATGCCGCACCCGGACGGCTGGGCGGCGCCGCTGCCGGTGCCGCTACTGCGCCGGCATCGGCCCAGGCCTGGCTGCGGCGTGCGGCCGACAGCGGCGTCGCCGCAGCGCAGTCCGTGGTGCTCGAGCAGGCCTGGGACGCCGGGCGCAGGGACGACTACCTGGCGCGCGCGCTGCCGCTGGCGCGCACGCTCGTGCGTACGGCCGCCAGCCAGGATGGCGTGCAGCGGCTGGCGCCGGCCGACATCGCCTTGCTGTCGCGCGTCGCGCGCCTGCTCGACGACAGCGCCTTCCACGAAGGCGGGCAGGGCGGACACGGACCGGTCCGGCATGGCATCACGCCTGCGCCGGGCGAGCCGCTGTGCTTCTGGGAGCTCGCCGCGGCCGAACACGACCGCCACGCCCAGCTGGCGATGGGCTTGCGCTGCGCGCGCATGGGTGTCGACGGCCGCCGCATCGCCGGCGGCGGCGGCGGCGCCGCCAATTTCAAGAAGGCGATCCGCTGGCTGAGCCTGGCGGGCGAACAAGGCCTGGCCCAGGCCTGGTACGCCCTGTCGCGCATCTATATCAAGCCCGAGTTCTCGCAACGCAATGTCGCCGGTGCCCAGCGCTACCTCGAGCGCGCGGCCGAGATGGGCTATCGCGACGCCCAGCTCGAATGCGGGCACAACGCCTGGCGGGCGCGCCGCGAGAACGAAAACAACGACGTCCGCGCCGCCTACTGGCTGCAGAAAGCGGCCGCCCAGGGTTGCGCCGAGGCGCTGGCGCTGTTGCGCAAGATCGCCCCGCGCCTGGACACGCCCCCCTATGTCGAGACCGGCAAGCTGCTGGCCGGGCACGAGGAAGCGCTGCAGGCGCACCCGCTGCTGCACGCGCGGCTGGAACTCGCGGCGCTGTTCAGCCTGTCACGGGCGGAAGCGCTGCTGCTGGACGTGTCCGCCGCCGACCAGGGCCACTGCCTGGTGATCGACATCCGCGCCAGCTACGGCCGCAGCAAGCGCCGCCTGGTGCTGGTCGAGACGGCGCAGGAACGCCATGCGCTCGATCGCGTCGCGCGCCTGTTCGAAGGGATCGATTGCGGGCCGTCGGGGCCGGAAGGGAATTACCGGCAGCGGCTGTACCGGCTGCGCACCCTGGTCGGCATGCCTGCCAAAGGCGAGGACGAGGGAGATGGGACGGCGGAGATCGGCCTGGCGGCCTGATTGCGAGGCATGTCCCGCTCGCAAGGCTGAGGCTTCGTTCCGGTCACGGGGTCATGGATGCTGGAATGCGATTCCGCTTGGGCAGACTGAATTCCTCCGCTCCGTTATACCGGTGCTTGAATTCGACGCAGCCATTGCATGGGCGAATATCCTCGAGCGTCGCAATGCGCTGCTCGGTCAATTGCATCCGGCATAGATTGACCGAAAAATTGTGGATGCTGCCGCCCTGGGTGGCTTCAGTTCGGAGTTTGCATTCGGCGTCGCGGAATGCGATCCATTTGCGCTGTGCAGCTTGCAAGCTGTGCGGCTTGGCAAGTGCCTTCATCAGCCCTGCATACACCAGGTTCAGGCGGTCGTCGGATTCCTTGGTCTCTCGGCTCATGCACAAGCTCATCTGCAACATGTTTCCGTCGCCACAATGCTCTTGCTTTTGCCGAGCAATATCTGACGGTGAAGCTGGTGCCTCGGTTGCATTCGCCTGAAAGAAGCAAGCGCACAGCAGGGCAAGCACCAGCAGGTGCAGCCACGTACCGCCCTGGAGGCCAGCAAGTTCCCACCTTCCTTGCATCTTCATGTTTCGGAACCTTTTCTTTACCGTATCAATTTCGCATTGTCACGAAAGTCTCGATGACGCAGCCACCGCGCAGCATTGCGTAGCCCATTTCTCCGGCAAGATGTTGCCAGGAATGCTCGCTGGAGATGAAGGCGACGATCTGGTCACCGGCTTGAAGCCTGGATTTGAAGCTCAGCCACTCGCCATGCCCGAAAGCGAATGGGACCTTGGGAAGGTCCTCCCGCACTTTCAGCATGGCGGTGGTCTTCTCCATTTCATGCTTTTCGATTTCTTCGATCGTCATGGGCTGCGATACGGAGTAGGAAGAGGAAAACTTCCCGCACGATTTGCGTGCTGGCGCAGCCTCAGCCAGGGCGCAAGCGCTTGCCAACAGAATGAGTAGTAATACGCGCATCGACTTCTCCGAATGTGCGCCGGGCCCCGCGCCGAGGTCGGCGCCAGCCCCGTTTCAGACCTCGACTTCGCCCTCGAATACGGTCACCGCCGGACCGCTCAGATAGACCGGCTGGCCCACGCCCGCCCAAGCAATGCTGAGCTCGCCACCGCGCGCCGACACGCGCACCGGCGAATCGAGCAGGCCGCGCCGGATGCCGGCCACCACGGCTGCGCAGGCGCCGGTGCCGCAGGCCAGGGTCTCGCCGGCGCCGCGTTCGAACACGCGCAGCTTGACGTGGTGGCGGTCCAGCACCTGCATGAAGCCGGCGTTCACCTTGTTCGGGAAGCGCGCATGGGTTTCGATGGCCGGGCCCATGCTCTCCACCGGCGCGGTGTCGACATCCTCGACCACCTGCACCGCGTGCGGATTGCCCATCGAGACCACCGACACGAATACGGTCTGGCCGCCCACCGCCAGCGGCCAGGTGGTGACCTCGCCTTCGGCACGGCCATCCAGGCCGGCGGAATCAAAAGGCACCTCGGCCGGCTCCAGTTGAGGCGCGCCCATGTCCACCGTCACGCTGCCGTCCTCTTCCAGGCGCGGGGCGATGATGCCTTTCATGGTCTCGACCCGGATGCTGCGCTCGCCCGATAAACCCTTGTCGCTGACGAAGCGGGCAAAGGCGCGCGCGCCGTTGCCGCACTGCTCGACCTCGCCGCCATCGCTGTTGAAGATGCGGTAGCGGAAATCGACGCCCTCGCTGGTCGGGCGCTCCACCACCAGGATCTGGTCGGCGCCGATGCCGAAACGGCGGTCGGCCAGCCGGCGCCATTGTTCGGTGCTCAGCTTGACGTCCTGGTGGATGGCGTCGACGACGATGAAGTCGTTGCCCGCGCCGTGCATCTTGGTGAATTTCAGTTTCATAGGTTCAGTCCAGCTTAATTAAATCCAAAAAGGATTAGCGCAGCTTAAGCGTCTAACAATTCCCTCGATGGCGGCGTTGCATCGTCTCGCCGTGCTGGCGCACTGTCTTCGACGATGCGCCTTGCCCTCGAGGTTTTGTTAAACGCTTTGTTAATCGTAGAACGAGGGCTCGCCCGGCGGGCGGGTCTTAAAGCGCTTGTGGGTCCAGAAATATTCCGCCGGCGCCTCGCGCACGCGCTCCTCGATGAAGGCATTCATACGGCGGGTCGCCTCGACCATGTCGTCGCCCGGGTAATTTTCCCACGCCGGGTAGAAACGCACACGCCAGCCCTGGTAGTTCGGCAGGTAGGTGGCGACCACCGGAATCACCTTGGCGCCGGTGGTGGCCGCGATGCGGCCCAGCGCGGTGAGGGTGGCGGCCGGGATGCCGAAGAAGGGCACGAACTCGGCATCCTTCTCGCCGAAGTCCATGTCAGGCAGCATGAAGTAGGGCAGGCCGTCGCGCAGCGCGCGCAGGATCGGCTTGATGCCTTCCTTGCGCGTCACCAGGCGCACCGGGCCGTAGCGTTCGCGGCCATGGCGCAGCAACCTGTCGAAGGCTTCGTTCTTCTGCGGCACGTACATGCTGCACACCGGGATCACGCGCGAGGCCACGCCGGCCACGTCGAGGCAGACGAAGTGGGGGCACAGCAGGATGGTCGGGCCGGCTTCCATCTCGGCCTTCGGCACCCCTGGCTCGACCTGGATGTAGCTGCGCACGCGCGCTTCCGGCGCCCACCACAGGATCGAACGCTCGAAGATGCTGCGCGCGTAGGCGCGGAAATGCTGTTTCGCGATCGCGTGGCGTTCGCTGTCCGATTTCTCGGGCATGCACAGGCGCAGATTGGTCAGCGTGATGCGGCGGCGCTTGCCCATGATCAGGAACATCAGGCTGCCGACCGCTTCGCCCAGGCGGCCCAGGATAGGCAGCGGCAGGAAGTGCAGCAGCCACAAGATACCGAGCAGGAGCCTCATGCCGCGGCCTCGCTTTCCGGACCGGCCACGCCGTCCGGCTGCTTGTAGCGGTTATAGCTCCAGAAGTACTGTGCCGGGCAGCGGGCGATCAGCTGCTCCATGGCGCGGTTGATCGAGGCCGCCTGGTCCGCGGCGCTGCCTTCCAGGCTGCCCTCGAAGGGCACGAAGCGCACCACGTAGCCGCGACCGCGCGGCAGGCGCTCGGCATACACCAGCAGGATGTCGGCCTTGCCCAGCTGCGCTAATTTTGCAGGCAGGGTCATCGTGTAGGCAGTGCGGCCGAACCAGGGCGCCCACACGCCTTCGCCTTCCTGCGGCACCTGGTCGGGCAGCAGGCCGATCGGTTCGCCGGATTTCAGGGTCTTGGCCAGGATGCGCACGCCGGACAGGGTCGCCGGCGCCAGCTTCAGGTTATGGCGCGCACGGGCGCCTTCGACCAGGGGTTTCAGCGCGCTCTTCCTCGGCGGGCGGTACATGACAGTGAGGGCGGTCTGCAGGGCGATCTGCTGGGCCGTCATCTCGAAGCAGCCCAGGTGTGGCGTCAGGAACACGATGCCCTTGCCGGCATCCAGGCGCTGCTGCACCAGGTCCCAATTCTCGACGCTGGCGTGGCGGGCCACGCGTTTCGGGTCGGCGCACCAGACGAAGGCCAGTTCGATGATGGCCTTGCCGGCTTCGGCGACGGCGGCGTTCAGGTGGTGTTCATAGCCGGCCTGGACCAGGTTGGCGCGCAGGCGCCGGCGGTACGAACCGGAAGCTAAATAGACGAGCCAGCCGAGGGCGGCGCCGAGGGCATGCAGAAACGGCAATGGAAATACCGATAGTGCACGGAATAAAAAAACTAACATGCGATTGACCAGGGTTGAAAGAGCGCTGCTCGGTAGAGCAAAATTCTCGAAGGAAGCGTAAAATACCACTTTATGCAGGATCCGCCGAGTTAATAGACAACTTGCGAAGCGGAATATAAATGTCGCTAAAGCGTCGCAGGCAACCGTTGCTGCGGCAAGTACTTAACACAGCAGTAACCGGAGCCACCATGTCCAACGACTACCTCTTTACTTCCGAATCCGTTTCCGAAGGCCACCCCGACAAGGTCGCCGACCAGATTTCCGACAGCATCCTCGACGCCATCCTGGAACAGGATCCGCGTGCCCGTGTCGCCGCCGAAACCCTGTGCAACACCGGCCTGGTGGTGCTGGCGGGTGAAATCACCACCCACGCCAACGTCGACTACATCCAGGTCGCGCGCAACACCATCAAGCGCATCGGTTACGACAACACCGATTTCGGCATCGACTACAAGGGCTGCGCCGTGATGGTCTGCTACGACAAGCAGTCGCCGGACATCGCCCAGGGCGTGGACGAGGGCGCGGGCCTGGATCTGGACCAGGGCGCGGGCGACCAGGGCCTGATGTTCGGCTATGCCTGCGACGAGACCCCGGAACTGATGCCGGCCGCCATTTATTACTCGCACCGCCTGGTCGAGCGCCAGTCGCAGCTGCGCAAGGACGGCCGCCTGCCATGGCTGCGTCCGGACGCCAAGTCGCAGGTCACCCTGCGCTACGTCGACGGCCGCCCGGTCGCCGTCGACACCGTGGTGCTGTCGACCCAGCACCACCCGGACGTGACCCACTCGCAGATCGAGGAAGCGGTCATCGAAGAGATCATCAAGCCGGTCCTGCCGCGTGAATGGCTGGAAGGCACCAAGTTCCTGGTCAACCCGACCGGCCGCTTCGTCATCGGCGGTCCGCAGGGCGACTGCGGCCTGACCGGCCGCAAGATCATCGTCGACACCTACGGCGGCGCAGCCCCGCACGGCGGCGGCGCGTTCTCGGGCAAGGATCCGTCCAAGGTCGACCGCTCGGCAGCCTACGCCGCGCGCTACGTCGCCAAGAACATCGTGGCCGCCGGCCTGGCGCGCCAGTGCCAGGTGCAGGTCAGCTACGCGATCGGCGTAGCGCGTCCGATCAACATCACTGTGTACACCGAAGGCACCGGCCTCATCTCGGATGAAAAGATCGCCCAGCTGGTGATGGAACACTTCGACCTGCGCCCGAAAGGCATCGTCCAGATGCTCGACCTGCTGCGCCCGATCTACGCCAAGACCGCCGCCTACGGCCACTTCGGCCGCGAAGAGCCGGAGTTCACCTGGGAGCGCACCGACAAGGCGGCGCTGCTGCGCGCCGAAGCCGGCCTGTCCTAAACCCTGGCATCTCGCCCAAGACCTCGACGGTCGCGGGCGGGGCCGGTGAACAACAGTGGCGGCCCCATGGCGCCGCCACTCGTGGTAAACTCACCGATTCCGAGGAGCGTTGCGACGAAGATTCCCATCTTCGCCAGGCTCGGATATCAGCAACCGCGCTCACGTTACTTTTTTCAACCATTGAAAGGAGGGCGTGATGAGCGCCGTACTCAAAGACATCAACGATTTCCACGTCGCAGACATCTCCCTGGCAAGCTGGGGCGAGAAGGAAATCCGCATTGCAGAAACCGAAATGCCGGGCCTGATGGCGATCCGCGAGGAATACGCTGCTGCCCAGCCGCTCAAGGGCGCGCGCATCGCCGGTTCGCTGCACATGACCATCCAGACCGCGGTCCTGATCCGCACCCTGGAAGCCCTGGGCGCCCAAGTGCGCTGGGCATCGTGCAACATCTACTCGACCCAGGACCACGCCGCCGCCGCCATCGCCTCGGTCGGCACCCCGGTGTTCGCCGTCAAGGGCGAGACCCTGGACGAGTACTGGGAATACACCCACCGCATCTTCGAATGGCCGGGCGACAACCATGCCAACATGATCCTGGACGACGGCGGCGACGCCACCCTGCTGCTGCACCTGGGCGTGCGCGCGGAGAAGGACATCTCGGTGCTGGACAAGCCGGGTTCGGAAGAAGAAATCTGCCTGTTCAACTCGATCAAGGGCCGCCTGGCACGTGATCCGGCCTGGTACTCGAAGCGCCTGCCGTGCATCCTCGGCGTGACCGAAGAGACCACCACCGGCGTGCACCGCCTGTACCAGATGCACCAGGAAGGCAAGCTGGCCTTCCCGGCGATCAACGTCAACGACTCGGTCACCAAGTCGAAGTTCGACAACCTGTACGGCTGCCGCGAATCGCTGGTGGACGGCATCAAGCGCGCGACCGACGTCATGGTCGCCGGCAAGATCGCCGTCATCGCCGGCTACGGCGACGTCGGCAAGGGCTCGGCCCAGGCCATGCGCGCGCTGTCGGCGCAAGTGTGGGTCACCGAGATCGATCCGATCTGCGCACTGCAGGCCGCGATGGAAGGCTACCGCGTCGTGACCATGGACTATGCCGCCGAACACGGCGACATCTTCGTCACCTGCACCGGCAACTACCACGTCATCACCGAGCAGCACATGCTCAAGATGAAGGACCAGGCCATTGTCTGCAACATCGGCCACTTCGACAACGAGATCGAAGTCGCCGCGCTCAAGAAGTATGAGTGGGAAAACATCAAGCCGCAGGTCGACCACGTGATCTTCCCGGATGGCAAGCGTATCATCCTGCTGGCCGAAGGCCGCCTGGTGAACCTGGGCTGCGGTACCGGCCACCCGTCGTACGTGATGAGCTCGTCGTTCGCGAACCAGACCATCGCCCAGATCGAACTGTTCGCCAACACCGCCAAGTATCCGGTCGGCGTCTACACCCTGCCGAAACACCTGGACGAGAAGGTCGCCCGCCTGCAGCTCAAAAAGCTCAACGCCCAGCTGACCACGCTGACCGAAGAGCAGGCCGCCTACATCTCGGTGAAGCAGGAAGGTCCGTACAAACCGGACCACTACCGTTATTAATCAATAGGTAGTCGATGCGGGCGCTGCGTTTTCCACAAACCAGCGCCCGTTTTTTCAACAGCCGGGCGTTTCGTCACCCGCAAGCGGTGGGAATGCCCGCGTACCACGAAAGTCGATACGATGCGCTTGCTCATTACCTGGCTGATCAATGCCGTGGCCCTGATGGCCCTGCCGTTCCTGATGTCTTCCGTCGCCGTCACCAATTTCACGACCGCGCTGATCGCTGCGCTCGTGCTCGGGCTGGTCAATACCCTGATCCGTCCCATCCTGGTGATCCTGACCCTGCCGGTAACGGTGGTGTCGCTGGGCCTGTTCATCCTCGTCATCAACGCCTTCCTGTTCTGGCTGGTGTCGCAGTGGATCGACGGGTTTAATGTTGCCGGATTCTGGTCCGCCTTCATTGCAGCGATTTTGTACAGCATCATTTCGTGGGCGCTTTCTACCTTGCTCCTCAAAGACAAAGATGGAAACTCCTAATTTCAGTATCGAGTTCTTCCCCCCGAAGACCGGGGAAGGCGCGGAAAAACTGCGCGTCGTGCGCCAGAAGCTGGCCGAGCTGCAGCCCACCTATTTCTCGGTGACCTTCGGCGCCGGCGGCACCACCCAGCAGGGCACCTTGCAGACCGTGCTCGAGATCAAATCAGCCGGCCATGAAGCGGCCCCGCACTTGTCCTGCGTCGGCGGCACCCGCGAATCGCTGCGCGCCATCCTGCAGCAGTTCCAGGACAATGGCATCCGCCGCGTCGTGGCGCTGCGCGGCGACCTGCCGAGCGGCTATGGCGGCGGCGGCGAGTTCCGCTACGCCAATGAGCTGGTCGAGTTCATCCGCAAGGAAACCGGCGACTGGTTCCACATCGAAGTGGCGGCCTATCCGGAAATGCATCCGCAGGCCCGTTCGCCCCAGGACGACCTGCAGGCTTTCGCGCGCAAGATCCAGGCCGGCGCGAATTCCGCCATCACCCAGTATTTCTACAACGCGGACGCCTACTTCGATTTCATCGACAACGCCCGCAAGCTGGGCGTGGACGTGCCGGTGGTGCCGGGCATCATGCCGATCACCAACTACACGCAGCTGATGCGCTTCTCGGACATGTGCGGCGCCGAGATCCCGCGCTGGGTACGCAACAAGCTGGCCAGCTTCGGTGACGATACCGCCTCGATCAAGGCCTTCGGCCTGGACGTCGTGAGCAGCCTGTGCGAACGCCTGCTGGCCGGCGGCGCGCCGGGGCTGCATTTCTACAGCATGAACCAGGCGGCGGCAACCACCGCGATCTGGCAGCGGCTGGTGAAGTAAGCCTTGTCATTCTGGCGTGGCCGGCGATGCCGGCCACGTTTACAATTCGGTAATGATCTCGTCGAGCGGGATGTCATACTCCCCGATCTCGAATTCCGCCAACTGGCACGCATACGCGATGCCCAGCGTCCTCGGACGCGGCTGCGCCGCCAGCGTCCTGTCATAAAACCCGCCCCCATACCCCAGCCGGTAGCCGCGCGCATCGAAACCCAGGCAGGGCACCAGCAGCGCATCCGGCCTGTCCACCATCCGCAATTCCGCCGGCACCGCCACCCCCAGGCTGTCCGCCACGGTCGGCTCGCCCGGCACCCATTCGGCAAATCCGAGCGCGGTATCGCGCGCCAGCACGACAGGCAGGGCCAGCCGTACGCCTGCGTCCGCCAATTCCGCGTAGGCTGGACGCAGGTCGGGTTCGCCCGCCAGCGGCCAGTACACACCCAGCGTGGTCCCGGGACGGGCATGCCACCATGCCAGCATGCGCGCCCCGATGCGGTCGTCCCAGGCAAGCTTGGTGGCGTGGTCGATGGCGCGGCGCCGCTCCTTGAGCGTCCGGCGCAACTGTGGCTTATCGAGCATGGCGCTTGCGCCTGCTTCTGGTAGCAGCCCGGGGGCACATGGTATTCTTGATTCGCCGGTCATGGTTTGAATGCAGCGTATATTGAGAGTTGTGGATGTTTCAATCGAGATTGACAACCGGCTCGCTGCCGGTCGCCCTTGCTGTTGTGTTTACATGGTGGACGCTGTCTTCTGGCACAGTCCACGCCCAATCTGCGCCGCAGGCCGTACCGCCGGTGCCATCCGGCGCACCGACCGTGCCGGGCGCACCCGGCGCCCCGCCGGCACAGGACAATCGTGCCGACGACGACACCTTCCTGCTGCTGCGCGAAGCGGCGCGCCAGAATGACGCCGCGCGCACCAATGCCCTCGCATCGCGCCTGCCGCCCGACTATCCGCTGGCGTCCTACGTCGACTATTATCGTCTGAAACCCAGGATGAGCGGCGCAGGCGCGAACGCCACGGCCGAGGAAATCCGCGAGGTGCTGCGCCGCCACGAGGGCACGGCCGCCGCCGAGCTGATGCGCAGCGAGTGGCTGCTCGAACTCGGGCGCCGCGGCGACTGGACCACGTTCGAGCGCGAACTCGGCCAGCTGGCCGGCAGCAACCTGCAACTGCGCTGCTATACCTTGCTGGCGCGCGCCAGCCGCGGCGAAGCGGTGGCACAGGAAGCACGCGCCGTGCTGCTCAGCCCGGCTAATTACGGCGAGGCCTGCGCCGCCCTGATCGCGCAACTGGCGCAAAGCCGCCAGTTCAGCGAAGACGACCTGCTGTGGCAACTGCGGCTGGCGGGAGAGGCCAACGCCACCGGTCCGGCGCGGCGCGCCGCCGCATTGCTCGGCGCCTCCGACACCCGCGCCGCACAGGCGGTGGACACGCCGGCGGTGGCGATGGCGCGCGGCATCGGCAAGACCCGCGCCGAGCGCGCCGTCTACCTGGTGGCGGTCGGCCGCATGGCGCGCACCAGCCTCAAGCTGGCCACGGTCGCCCTGGAAAAGAACAGCCCGCAATTGAGCGCGCAAGAACGCGCGACCGGCTGGGCCAGCATCGCACACGCCGCCTCGATCGCCCTGTCGCCGGACGCCGCCACCTACTGGCAGCGCGCCAACGGCATCCAGCTCACCAATGAGCAATTGCAGTGGAAGACCCGCATCGCCCTCCGCCGCGGCGACTGGAAAACCGTGCGCGCCACCATCGAGGCGATGCCGCCAAATTTGCGCGCTGACAGCGCATGGGTCTACTGGCTGGCACGCGCCGACAAGCACGAGGGCCGCATGGCGGAGGCGAATGCCGGCTTCGAGCGCATCGCCAGCCAGCACCATTTCTACGGCCAGCTCGCGCTGGACGACCTCGGCCGCCAGGTGGTGGCGCCGCCGCCGGCCCAGCCGATCAGCAACGAAGAACTGGCATCAAGCAATGCCAATCCGAGCCTGCAGCGCGCCCTGAAGTTCTACACCCTGCGCCTGCGCGCCGACGGCAACCGCGAATGGAACTGGGCGCTGCGCGGCATGTCTGACCGTCAGTTGCTGGCCGCCGGCGAAATCGCTCGCCGCAACGATTTGCTCGACCGTACCGTCGAAACCTCGCTGCGCACGCGTACCGAACTCGACTACGCACAGCGTTTCCCGGCGCCGCACCTGGACGTCCTGCACCCGACCGCGCAGGGCCTGGGCCTCGATAAAGCCTGGGTCTACGGCCTGATCCGCCAGGAATCGCGCTTCATTACCGATGCGCGTTCCGGCGTTGGCGCCTCCGGCCTGATGCAGGTGATGCCGGCCACCGGCAAGTGGGTGGCGGCCAAGATCGGGATGGACAATTTCGTGCACAGCATGCTGAACGACTTGCGGACCAATATCACGCTCGGCGCCAACTACATGAACATGGTGCTGGAGAACTTCGACGGCGACGAAATCCTCGCCACGGCCGCCTACAATGCCGGGCCCTCGCGTTCACGCGCCTGGCGCGGCGTGCTGGACCAGCCGATGGAAGGGGCGATCTTCGTCGAATCGATCCCGTTCTCCGAAACCCGCGGCTACGTGCGCAACGTGCTGGCCAACGCCACCAACTATGCCGCCATGTTCGAGAACAAGCCGCAGTCGATCCGGACGCGTTTGCGTCCCGTGCAGCCGCGCGAGCGGGCGTCCATCCTCCCCTGACGCACGGGGCCCTGGGCCCCAATGAAGGAGGCGGCCATGCACGATGCGAACGTGGTGGTCATCGGCGGGACGGGTTTCATCGGCGGCCACCTGCTGGCGCGCCTGGCGGCGGACGGCGTCGGCACGCTGGTACCCGCGCGCCATTATGAAACCGCCAAGCAGCTCACCACCTTGCCCTACCTCGACCTGGAGGTGGCCGACATCCACGACGACGCCACGCTGCGCCGCCTGATGGCCGGGCACGATGCCGTCATCAACCTGGTCGGCGTGCTGCACGGCGGCCATGGCGATCCCTACGGTCCGGTGTTCCGGCAGCTGCACGTGGAGCTGCCGCGCCGCATCGTCCGGGCCTGCGCCGAGCTGGGCGTGCCGCGCTACCTGCACATGAGCGCCCTCGGCGCCAGCCACACCGGCGCCTCGATGTACCAGCGCTCCAAGGCCGACGGCGAGCTGGCCGCGCGCAGCGAGCCGAATGTCTCCGCCACCATCTTCCGTCCCTCGATCGTGTTCGGGCCGGGCGACCATTTCCTTACCGTCTTCGCCAACCTGCAGCGCCGTTTCCCGGTGCTGCCGCTGGCCTGTGCGCAGGCGCGCCTGCAGCCGGTGTACGTGGAAGACGTGGCCGCCGCCTTCGCCGTGGCGCTGCGCGAGCCGCGCACGCGCGGCGCCGTCATCGAGCTCGGCGGCCCCCAGGTGTACACCCTGGCCGAACTGGTGCACCTGGCCGGGCGCTACGCCGGCCATGAACGCCACGTGCTGGCGCTGCCCGACTGGGCCGCACGGCTGGAAGCCAGGCTGTTCGAGCTGCTGCCGGGCGACCCGATGATCAGCCGTGACAACCTCGATTCCATGAAAGTGGATAATGTGGTCGATCCGCTAACGCAAGCCTTGACAGCGGAGGCGCTCGGAATCAAGCTGACGTCGCTCGAGGCCGCCGCGCCGCACTACCTGGCGCCGGAAAGTAGCCTGGATCACTACCGCGAGCACGCAGGCCGCTGATTTCTCATACCGATTCACTACAGGACACCATGCAGACCATCGAACTCGACCCGACCCTGTCTTCCACCCTCGAGGCAGCCCGCCAGCCGGGCCTGACCCTCGTCATCGGTAACAAGAATGTGTCGTCGTGGTCGATGCGGCCCTGGGTGGCCGCAGTGGCGTTCGGGATTCCCTTCACCGAGATCCGCGTCCTGCTGGACAAGCCCGACACCGCCACCAACATCGCGCGCTATTCGCACGCGGGCCGGGTGCCGGTGCTGCTGGCCGGCGAAATGACGATCTGGGACAGCCTGGCCATCGTCGAATACCTGGCCGAGCAGTTCCCGGACAAGCACATGTGGCCGCAGGACGTCGCCGCGCGCGCCATGGCGCGCTCGATCGTGGCCGAGATGCACTCGGGCTTCGGTGAGCTGCGCAGCGCGATGTCGATGAACATCCAGGCGCGCCTGCCGGGACGCGGCCGCACCCCGGGCGCCCAGGCCGACATCGGGCGCATCTGCGAGATCTGGGAAGACTGCCTGTCGCGCTTTGGCCACCACAGCTTCCTGTTCGGCGACTTCTCCATCGCCGACGCCTTCTATGCCCCGGTGGTGTGCCGCTTCAAGACCTATGGCGTGGCGCTGGCGCCGGCGCTGCAGGCCTATTGCGAGCGCGTGCTGGCCCACCCGGCGGTGGCGCGCTGGGTCGACGAAGCGATGCGCGAGATCGATCCGACCCCGCAGCACGACCTCGACTTGCCGCAGGAATGACGATGCGCAGCTATGTGGTGGGCGGGGCCGTGCGCGACGAGCTGCTGGGGCGTCCCGTCACCGACCGCGACCACGTGGTGGTCGGCGCCACCCCGCAGCAGATGCTGGAGCTGGGCTTCCGCCCGGTCGGCAAGGATTTCCCGGTTTTCCTGCATCCCGACACGCACGAGGAATACGCGCTGGCGCGCACCGAGCGCAAGACCGCGCCGGGCTACCACGGCTTCGTGTTCCACACCTCGCCCGACGTCACCCTGGAAGACGACCTGGTGCGGCGCGACCTCACCATCAATGCCATGGCGCGCGCGGACGACGGCAGCATCGTCGACCCCTACAACGGCCAGGCCGACCTGCGTGAGCGCATCTTCCGCCACGTTTCAAACGCCTTCGCCGAGGACCCGGTGCGCATCCTGCGCCTGGCGCGCTTCGCCGCGCGCTTCCCGGACTTTCGCGTCCACGACTCCACCCTCGCGCTGATGCGCAGCATGGTCGACGCGGGGGAGGTCGACGCCCTGGTGCCCGAGCGGGTCTGGCAGGAGCTCTCGCGCGGGCTGATGGAAGAACGTCCGTCGCGCATGTTCGACGTGCTGCGCGACTGCGGGGCACTGGCCCGCATCCTGCCCGAACTCGACGTCCTGTGGGGCGTGCCGCAGCCGCCGCTGCACCATCCGGAAGTCGACACCGGCGTGCACATCATGCTGGTGATCGACTATGCGGCCTCGCAAAAGCATCCGCTCGAGCTGCGCTTTGCCGCCCTGGTGCACGACCTGGGCAAGGGCGTCTCGCCGAGCGAAACCTGGCCGGCCCACCACGGCCACGAATTCGAGGGCATGAAACTGGTCACGGCCGTGTGCAAGCGCCTGAAAGTGCCCAACGAATGCCGCGACCTGGCCCTGATGACGGCGCGCGAGCACGGCAACGTCAGCCGCGCCTTGCAGCTGCGGGCCAACACCATCGTCACCCTGTTCGAGCGCTGCGACGCCTTCCGCAAGCCGGAACGCTTCGCCCAGATGCTGCTGGCCTCCGAATGCGATGCGCGCGGACGCGGGCATGAGGAGCATCCGATGCGCTTCGAGGACTATCCGCAGCGGCCGTATCTGCTGCGCGCGCTGGAGGCGGCCCGCGCCGTGAACGCCGGCGAGGTCGCGGCGCGCTATGCCGAAAAACGCGACAAGATTCCCGAAGCGGTGCACGCGGCGCGGGTCTCGGCCGTGAAAGCGGCGTTGAGAGAGCCGTAAAACATCTACGGTGCACGACTGTTCCGCAAGCTTTTGCTATGCTCTCCGGATAACAACATGATGTAACGGAGGACAAGATGGTTGCCGTGCTGGCGCAGCGCGTAGCGAGCTTGAAACCGCGTCGCCGCCTGCAACTTGCCGGCCTGGCGGTGCTGGTGCTGGCCTTGCTGCTCGCCTTTTTCTATATCCGCTCGGAAGCGACCGATCCCGAGGTCCGCAACGATGTGATGCTCAACCTGCGCGAGCTGGAAAAGCTCGACGCCGAGTGGGATGCCAACATCCTGCGCGCCCATATCGGCCGTGCACCGGCCACTGCGCACTTGACCACCCAGCTGCCGCGTATGCGCGAACTGCAGCAGCGCCTCGGCGAGGCGCTGCCGGAAGCCGCCAGCCCGGCCGTGAACACCGCCTATACCCAGCTGCGCGACGCCCTGCAGCGCAAGGAGCTGATCACCGCGCAGTTCGCGCGCCACAACCCGCCGCTGCGCGAGGCATTGAGCTTCCTGCCGCCTGCCGTGGCCGACCTCAAGACCGAGCTGGGCGGCATCGAGGGCGCGCTGGCGCCGGCGCGCCTGGTGGTCCGGCTGGACGCTTCCCTGAACGACCTGTTGAGCGAGATCCTGCGCTACAACGTCGCGCCCCGTCCGGCGCTGGCGGCGCGCATCGACGAGATCCTGGGCGACATCGCGGCCCAGGAGATCGCCTTCTCGCCGGCCGTGGTCGAGAAGATGGACGCCATCATCAAGGCCGCGCGCGTGATCCTGGAAAAGCGCCCGCTGGAAAACCGCCTGGAAGCCCAGATCGCCGCCTCCGGCGTGGGCGCCGCGCTCGACCGCCTGGGCCGCGAATTCGACCGCTCCTTCGACGCCAAGCTGGCGGTGCGCGAGCGCTACCGCAGCTACCTGTTCGCCTATTCGGCCATCCTCCTGATGCTGCTGGCCTACGCCGGCATGCGGCTGCGGCGCAGCTACCGCATCATCGGCGAGGTCAACCACCGCCTGCAGGCGGCCAACGAGAACCTCGAGCACCGCGTGGCCGAACGCACCGCGGAGCTGGAATCGCAGTCGAAGCAGCTCGAGCGCCTGGCCCAGCACGACAGCCTGACGGGCCTGATCAACTACCGCCAGCTGACCCGCCTGCTCGAGCGCGCGCTGGCCCGCGCCACTCGCCGCGATTCGGTGGTGGTCGTCATGTTCATCGACCTGGACGGCTTCAAGGCGGTGAACGACACCTACGGCCACGCCACCGGCGACCTGGTGCTGCAGATGGTTGCGCGCCGGGTACAGGAAAAGCTGCGCGCCGAGGATGCGCTGGCGCGCCTGGGCGGCGACGAGTTCGTCATCATGCTGGAAGAGGTCGCCTCGCGCGAAGGCGCGCTGCGCGTGGCCCAGCTGGCGCTCGACCAGATCAAGTCGGTCACCGAGGCGGACGGCAATCCGGTCAGGATTTCGGCCAGCATCGGCATCTCGAGCGCGCGCGGCTCGCTGGGCGCAGCGCGCGGCTCGGCGGCGCTGCTGGCCGAGGCCGACAAGGCCATGTACGAGGCCAAGCAGGCAGGGAAGGGTGTGTTCGTTGTCAGTCCTTCATCGCAGTGGATCGTTCCGGGCCAAGACGGCAAGCAATAGCAGAATCCGCTACAATCGCGACGTATGCTGCACTGCACAAAGTAAGGATGTTGACATGCTGGACAATTCCCTGTTCCGTTGGCTGAAGGGCCTCGGCGGCCGCCGCAAGGATGGCCGCCCGACCGTGCTCGTCAAGGAACTGGGCGAACGTGACCGCCGCCGCATCCTGCGCCACTTCCTGGCGCTGGACGACAATGACCGCCTGTTGCGCTTCGGCAGCATCATCCCGGACGACGCCATCATCAAGTACGTCGAGAAGCTCGATTTCAGGCACGACATCGTGTTCGGCGTGGTGAACCGCGTATTCCAGCTGGTGGGCGTGGGGCACCTGGCCTTCGCCAAGGCCGACAAGGACAAGCCGACGCAAAAGGAACGGGTGGCCGAGTTCGGCGTGTCGGTCTCGAAATCGGCGCGCGGGCAGGGCGTCGGCTCGCGCCTGTTCCAGCGCGCGGCGATCCACTGCCGCAATGCGGACGTGGACACCCTCTACATGCAGTGCCTGACCTCGAACCAGACCATGATGCACATCGCCAAGAAGGCGGGCATGGAAATCAAGCGCGAGTACGGCGAGGCGGACGCCTACCTGCAGCTGCCGCCGCCGAGCCCGGCGAGCGTGATGGCGGAGGCGCTGGAGGAGCAGTGGGCGGTGATCGATTACACCGTCAAGGCGAATGCCCGGGCGGCGGTGAAGTGGTTGTCACCTAAAAAATAACGCTTTTCGTAGGGTGGACGGCTTCGCCGTCCGCGCGGTCAACCATCCGCTGAGTAAGCGCTTCGCATCAGTTCATACGGGGTTTGAACGCGCGGACGGGAGGACCCGTCCACCCTTGTATCTTGCTCTCATTGGTGGTTAGCTACTGCCAATAGAGGGGAAGACCAGCTTGTGTGCACCCTGAAGGCTCGACCTTGGAAGGTAGATCAAGCCCTTCTCCTCGTTCCCACACC